>JAESFO010000184.1_pt1 | contig 138842 bp, 139 predicted proteins | sample 9269421 | NCBI WGS metagenome assembly JAESFO01 (sample SAMN14502839, study PRJNA617101) | algae metagenome | isolation source: Nostoc desertorum CM1-VF14 and co-occurring heterotrophs from rocky... | place: USA: Clark Mountains, San Bernardino, California | collected 2000-06-05 | reverse complement strand
GGGCTGACCACTGTCATGCAAGGATTTTGGGCTATTTTACCTTCTTTCCTTGCACCTGAATATACTTCTAGGGTCTTTTTATCTACAGACTGTCACCTTTTCTTTCTTTTTCAGCAAGCCCTACTTAAGTCGACTTGGGCAATTAACCTTGTACTTCGAGAAGCGTACTACTTGGCTCATCGAAAATACTGAAAAATTTTAGCTTAATGCCACTTGTAAAAGTGGTACAAACCTTGTGCCACTTTTCATTTACTCCAATTGCTCTTGAGCTTGATTTTTGGAGTCCAGTTATCAAACTGGTCTTACTATTGATACCAGTAAACCTACCACTTAATACAATCACTCTTAACACCAATTCTCCAAAATTAAACTATAGATACAAGCCTGGAAACCTAGATTAAATCTTACGCCTCTTAATTTCAAATTACGAATTGGTATAAATCACTCATTTCAAAGGTAGGAAATATGCAAACAATTGGTACTCAAAAAGACAGTTCAGCTTGGGTTATTCAAACTTGGGCAGCTTTTGTGATCTCTATTTCTATGACCACCTTCGGTATTGTAAATTTACCTGTAAATAGCTGGGTGAAAGGCTTTATGGGTATGGGTTTGGCTTTCTCTGTTGGCTCAACTTTTACCTTGGCAAAAACTACTAGAGACTTGCACGAGACGAGAAGATTAACTGCTAGGTTAGACGAAGCGAAAGTAGAAAAATTGCTTTCACAACATGATCCTCTAAATTTAAAATGAAGGTAGCCATACTAATTTTGGATTAAAAGGCTTTACTAAAAAACCGTTTTAGCAATATCAAACAATACTACCTTTTCCAATTTGATGTGATCTACACATCAGAAATTAACTAGTATGACGAAAACAAAAGGACTGGATACACCAGTCCTTTATTGTATTGATTTAACGTTTTGATCTTAATAACGGGATTTTTTAGTTTTTAACTTTTGCTTTTTACGCCGACGTTCGCTAGCTACAACTGCTTGTTCTACCGGATAACCGACTAAAGGGATTACCTGATATTTGCGCTCTTCTTCTAATTTTTTGAGTTCAGTGTAATCAACCCAGTGAATACAATCAACTGGACAAGTGTCAATTGCTTCTTGGATAATTTCCTCAGCATCCCCATCTTGGCGAACCACGCGCGATCGCCCATAATCTGGTTCAATATAAAAAGTGTTACGCGCAACATGAGCGCAATGCTTGCAACCAATACAGGTGATTTCATCAACATAAACACCATTTTGGCGCAGTAAACCACCCAATTCCGGTTCTAAACCAGAACGTTCTGGGGCATCGCGTAAAAAACCCCCTAATTCTGGTTCCAAACCGGAACGGTTGTCAACTTGTTCTTCCGGCAACGGCAGAAAATCAGCCATTACGCACTCCAGCGCTGTACTACCAGGCGAATTGAACCATCTTCATTTTTTTGTTGTTCAGAGACTTGAAAACCAACACGAGCGGTTTCTTTGACAACTGTTTGATAAGCATAGCGCTGTGTTACTTGGCGCAAAAATCCATCTACAGACAAATCTTGTTGCCAATATTGCAAGTCAGCCACCAATTCATATTCCTTGCCATTCCATCTAAAGCCGATGTCGTAGCCATTTTCCTGCTCAATACTAACTTCCGCAGGATGGGTTTGACCGCGATAGCCACGAACTTCGCGTGGGCCGGGTTTCCAGTCTACGCCCAATTCAGTCAAAGCATCTTTCAAAGAATCAAGGTTACGGATTTGAGTCTTAATTTGGCTAAAGTGTGACATGGTGGTTGTGAATTAATAACACTAAACTACTGTGAAAACTTACCAATCGCTGTAAGTGGTGTGTGTATTCGCCACATTAGATTGCTGCACCTTGGCGGCGAAATATTCTGAGGTTGGCTCATGATTAAGTACTTGCCCCAGCTGCGCCTCTATTGCTGCTGTAACTTCAGCACACGAAGCACCCACAATGCCAGTGACTTTTTCTTGTACCCGACCGTCTGGATAGATTATGAACTCTAATGTCTCCATGCTCTTGGCCAACCACGATAAGTACCCTTAAAATTCTACTGCCTTAGCAGAAGGCTATATATATAGCCGTAGGAACATTTTCACTTAGATACAAATTTGCCATTTGTTAACTAATGTTCCATCTATCAACATATATATCTCAGAATCTTTACAAAACTTATTAATATTATAAGCAAGCACATCAGTATTTAGTTAGTTTCTCTTAACCTCATCAATTAGTCAAGGTAACAACTGAGTTTGCCAAGTAAACTGCAAAAGCCCTAAAAATAAGCATTAGAGGGAATACAGCCAGCAAGTGAATTTACAAAAATATAAAATTTATTGAAAAAATTTATCATTATCATGAAATTTGCTTTATTCTGTTAAGGTTTCCCAAGTAGTTTGGAGTAGCGCGGGCTATGCTGCAAGACCTAGCTGCCCTATACCTTTGGAGTACGCAATAGCAAGTAACCTCTACGTTATAACTGAATCATTAAGTAAAAATACTCCTTTGGATTTATCAAGAAAGGCAGAGAGCAGGAGGCTGAGTTAGAATACTGTCCGACGCTCGTGGACTCATTAACGCTACGCTATCTATCTTTTTTCTGCTGCGAACCATTGCCGAGCTTGCGGTTTAACACCCCCACTAAATTTTTAATTTAATGGCTTCTTTTCAGGAGGAGTTTTAATCCTAATAAGTGAAAAGAATTTTCTGCCTTCTTCAAGAACTTATAGAAGGAGCTAGTTGCCAAACCCTCGAATATTCCCTGATAACTTGCCGAGCCGGATCAGAAATAAATATTGTAGCTGTTTTGACAGCAATTTTGGCTGCATCTCGGCAACGCTGAAACTCACCTTCTTGACTGCGATATTGTTTTGCTAAATATGCTATTTCCTTGGTTACATAATGCTTATTAATTAAATGCAGATTGCAACCTAGTAACATTATCAAAATAGCAAGATTAGCTGCTATTTCTTTTTCTATATCTTCAAACCTAGTTAGGATTTGATATGAATAAATCGTTGCATGGGATACGTTACACAACGCTTCCCAAAGAATTTTTAACTCTTTAAGTTCTGGTGTAACAATCTTCTTCAAAATTGCATTTGAAAAATAAATTGTTTCTCCAGCTATCCACTTCGAGATGAGATTATCACTTTTTCGTAGAGAAGCAAACTTCGCAATCATTAAAGCTTCATAGACTGAGCGTAGTAAAGCTAAACCTGAACCATGTAAACCGTCTAAAGTTAGTATTAGGCTTGAGTAAAGAGCAATTTCATTTTTGATAACTGCTGAAAATATTGGTTTTTCTGCATCACCATGATTCGTAAGGTGACGATGGCCAAGCAAACCGAAAAATAATTCAACATATTCATGCTGTGTATCAATACAGTTTTTTATAACTGATATTCGTTCAGAAAACTTTTCTTGAGCAAGACTTCGGTTGCGTTGACGTTCTTCTTCTAGTTCATCGAATCGCATATCTCAACTATAGATTACATCACTTCCTATTTAAACACTTTGGCTGTTTAATTTTGCTTCAAGTAATGAAGAATATTTCGCAAGAGTATCTTCCAAACAAACATAGCCAGTAAACTACGCACTTTCAAGTCTATGTGTAAAGCGATCGCATAATCGTTTTATATATATTCTGTATAGACACCTTTCTATTGCTTACGCTGTAACCATTTCCGGAATTGAATCAGGGGATGCTGGCTCGAAATGTAACACCATTATTTGCTATGGGCGTAAACCAACAGATTCATAAGTGCACCCATTGCGTAGGCGTAGCCAGCCGTAAGCATCGCTGTAAAGTATATTTGGATTTTTGATGCTATTTCGCGTGAAAATTTGCTCAAGCCTAAATCACTCAGCAAGAATTTCTGGTGAAAAAACTGATTTGGTTGGGGAAGAAACTAGGATAATGAAGCATAATTAACCTTTATAGCTAAAAGCTGTCAGCCATCAGCCACAAGCTGAGATGGTAAAGTTTGAAGGCTTGTGATTCAACTTAAGTAATTGACTATGAGTACAGCAAATATTTCGTCAGCCATACGCATAGGAGTACTAGGTTTCGGCGGACTCGGACAAGCCGCCGCCAAGGTACTTGCTGCTAAACAGGAAATGATTTTAGTCGCAGCAGCAGATCAAAAAGGTTACGCTTACGCTGCTGAAGGTTTAAATACTCAAAAATGCATTGCAACCTACCAGTCCCAAGGTTCGGTAGGTTATTTAGAGCCAGTTGGTACGTTAACAAATCAAAGTATTCAGGATGTAATTGAAATAGCTCAACCTGTAGATGGTTATTTTCTGGCTTTACCCAACCTACCAAATGATTTTATCCCCTCAGTAGCCAAAGAGTTTATTAAATCTGGTTGGCGTGGGGTGTTAGTGGATGCAATTAAGCGCACCACTGCTGTAGAACAACTACTAGCGATGAAAGAAGAACTGCAAGCAGCCGGGATTACCTATATGACAGGCTGTGGTGCTACACCCGGACTGTTAACAGCTGCCGCCGCATTAGCAGCCCAAAGTTACGCCGAAATTCATCAAGTCGAAATTACTTTTGGGGTGGGAATTGCTAATTGGGAAGCTTACCGCGCTACGGTTCGAGAAGACATTGGTCATATGCCTGGTTACACAGTCGAAACTGCTAGGGCGATGACTGATACAGAGGTAGAAGCACTACTAGATAAAACTGATGGCGTGCTTACCTTGAAGAATATGGAACACGCTGATGATGTGATGCTAGAGGTAGCGGGAATTTGCGATCGCGATCGCGTTACTGTTGGTGGTGTAGTCGATACTCGTAATCCTAAAAAGCCCCTCAGCACCAACGTTAAGGTAACAGGACGCACCTTTGAAGGCAAGATTTCCACCCATACCTTTACTCTGGGAGATGAAACCAGTATGGCAGCCAATGTCTGCGGACCTGCCTTTGGCTATCTCAAAGCTGGTAGACAATTGCACCAACGCGGTATCTATGGAATATTTACTGCTGCCGAAATTATGCCGCAATTTGTTAGGTAATAGTTAAAAGTTAAAAGTTAGGAGTTAGGAGTTAGAAGTTAAAAACTTAAACTTGAGACTTAACAATCTCTGGCTTTGTGCAAAATTTGCAATTTAAAACTTTTAACTCCTCACTTTCAACTCCTAACTTATTTAATTCTCCTTATTAACTCCTAATCTTTTTAAACTGGAGGAACTTCTGAAGAGAAAATATTTGTTAAATTCTCCTCAAGTAGTGAATCTGATGTTTGCATAATAAATGGAAGCTCGGCTCCTATGAGTCCTCGTTGGATGCGTTCTAAAGTATCACTAAAAACGACAAACAGAGGATATATAGTATTAGCTCCCTCACTCAAAATATGGCTGTGGCGCAGAGGCATCAACCACTCATAATCATTGTCCAGCCAAACTTGGGTTTGTCGCCAACGTCCTAACAAATCAGAAAAGTCTTCGTGAGCACGGTGAATAAAAACTAAAATTTCGGCTCCAGTTTTGATTTTCCACTCTGGATCGCACATCAAAATTGCCACATCACAGGGTAAGCAAATCGTTTGTGGGGCTGTTGTAGCATTGCGAAGACGGACAATTGGCAAGGGAATAGTAATGACACTTTCATCTGGACGCCGCAGACTGGGAATCATCTCCAAGTATGGCCGATATTGCTTTAGTAAGGCGATCGCAGCTAGATGATTGCTGTACTCTGCCAAACTCGCTTCGTAGTGAGATTTTTGCACAGTCATAGTTTATTAAATAGTTAGGAATGAGGAGTTAGAAATAAAATTAGGTAGTTAGGAATTAATAATGAAGATGAGAAATAAAGAGTTTAAACTCCTAACTTATAACTCCTAACTCCTAAATTTTAATCCCCTATCCCAATGTTTCAAATACCTTAAACATAGGCAGATACATTGCTAGCAAAATGGTTCCAACCATTCCGCCTAGAACTACTATCATAACTGGTTCCAAAATACTAGTCATTGCTTTTACCGCTTGCTCGACTTCATCTTCATAGAAATCAGCAACTTTCATCAACATTGCATCTAATTCTCCAGTTTCTTCTCCGATACTAATCATCTGAATTGCCATAGCCGGAAAAACGCTATCTTTTTGTAAAGCAATGCTAATCATACCTCCTTGTTGAATCTCCATGCGGGCTGCGTCTATGGCATTGGCAATTACTTGGTTTCCTGATGTATCTCGAACAATTTCTAAGCAAGTTAAAATTGGTACACCTGAACGAGTCAAAGAACCAAAAGTCCGGCTAAAGCGAGCAACCGAAGATTTTTGAATTAAGTCACCAAACAATGGCAGCTTGAGGGAAAGACGATCAAGTGTTATGCGACCAACAGGAGTCTTAGCGTATTGTGTATAGGCAATTCTCAATCCTACAAGAATAGCAATAAGCAGGAAAACCTTCTGACTTCTCAGAAATTGACTAACATCCATGAGGAATTGCGTTAGAGGCGGTAATTCAGTTCCGATTTGTGTAAAAATATTAGCAAAAATGGGAATCAGAAAAATGGTCATACCGAGAAAGATAGCAACTGCTATAAAACCTACAACAGTTGGATAAGACAATGCTGATTTAATTTGGTTTTGTAAGCGGGCAACATCTTCTAACAACTTAGCTAAACGATTCAACACTTCGTCTAGAACACCACCAACTTCGCCAGCTTGAATCATACTCACATATAATCCATCAAAGCAGTCAGGATGCTTCCGCATCGACTCTGAAAGATTCATTCCGCTTTGTACATCATTACTAATGTCCACAAGAGCTTGTTTCAGTTTAGGATTACTACACTGTTCGGAAAGTACCCCTAAACTTCTAACGATCGCAACTCCCGCATTCATTAAAACGGCAAATTGACGGGAAAAAACGGCTTTGTCTTTCACAGAAACCTTAACTAAGGAAGTCTGGAATTTTTTTAAGTCAAAATTTGTCTGGAATCCTTGAAATTGTTTGAGATCTTGGACTACAAAACCTTGATCTCTGAGATTAGTACGAGCTTGTACCAAAGATTCAGCAGTAATTTTTTCCGTTCGAGATTTTCCTTGAGAATCCCGAACACGAGCAACATAGGTTGGCATAAATCAATTCAAAATTAAAAATTCAAATTCAAAATAGTCAAGGGTTTTTCATCCCTCTCATCTTTCCAGTTCCTTTAATGAGCTTTGGCAGCAGCGCCAGATTTCGCACCTGCGGCAGCTCCTTGCGGTGTAGAACTACCAATGAGACGTTGAATCTCATCTGGCTTAGAAGTCTTAGACATCGCAGCTTCAAAGGAGATAGTTCCTGCTTTGTAAAAATCGGCTAAAACTTTCTCCAGAGTTTGCATCCCCAATTTGCCGCCAGTTTGAATAGCTGAGTAAATTTGAGATGTTTTGCCTTCTCGAATCAAGTTAGAAATAGCAGGAGTGACAATCAGAATTTCTTGAGCCATCACCCGACCATATTCACCAGGTTTAGGGTTTTTCTTGGATACCAAAGTTTGGCTAAATACTCCCACTAACGAGTTAGATAACTGCACCCGCACTTGGGTTTGTCTTTCGTGGGGGAAAACATCAATAATCCGGTCAACTGTCTGCGCGGCGGAACTAGTGTGGAGAGTGCCAAATACCAAGTGTCCTGTTTCTGCTGCGGAAATCGCCAAAGAAATCGTTTCTAAATCGCGCATTTCTCCCACCAGAATAATATCTGGATCTTCCCGCAAAGCTGCTTTTAAAGCATTAGCAAAGCTCTTAGTATCTTCACCCAGTTGTCGTTGGTGAACCAAGCTTTTAATTGGTTCATAGACAAATTCAATTGGGTCTTCCACTGTTAAAATATGCTCTGCCTTGGTGCGGTTAATCAAGTCGATCATCGCCGCTAGGGTAGTTGTCTTCCCGGAACCTGTAGGGCCTGTCACTAGAATTAGCCCTCTGGGCTTATCACACATTTCTCGCACTATATCTGGCAGACCTAATTTTTCAAAGTTAGGAATTTTAGAACTTAATGCCCGTAAACAAGCAGCATAAGCACCACGTTCTTTATAGACATTGACCCGGAAGCGAGCTAAACCCTTAACACCATAAGAACAATCCAACTCCCAGGTTTGCTCTAAGGTTTTGCGCTGGGTGTTGTTGAGCATACTAAAAATCAGCCTTTGACATTGATCAGCGGTCAATACGTGTTCACCTATGGGGGTGAGTTTGCCACTGATGCGGAAGTAGGGAGGCAAACCTGCGGATAAGTGCAGATCCGAGCCACCCATTTCAATCAACTGCTCCATCAAATCTTCAATCATCATTTCCATAATTCTGCTTCCTTATTTATTAATGTTTGTTATTTGTCCTTTGTCAGTTGTCATTTGCTTAAAGTTACTAAGCATCGGCCAATGCCTAATGACTAATGACTATTAGTTTTAAAACCGAGATGTCATACAGTAAGGACAATCCAACCATTCTTGTTTTAATGTGGCGTTGCAAGTCCGGCAGGTAAGACCAGTCTTGCGTTTGGCTTTTAACTCGGCTTCCAAACCAGTATCAGTAAACGTCACTCGTTCTACTTCTTCTAGGGTGGTAGAACCTTGGCGCACTAAGTCCAAACTGTAAGCCAGCAAGGTTTTCATGCCCTCTTCTATTGCCACTTCCTTGATACGTTCCGTGGGTGCGTCTTCGTTGATAAGGGTTTGTAGGCTTTCGGTGACTCGCATGACTTCATAGACACCACAACGCCCTTTGTAGCCGATGCCATTACATTTTGAGCAAAGCTGATTTTTGGTTTTGGCTTCGGCGATCGCATCTAATGTCAAGGTGTTAGCTTTATAGAAGGTAACTCCAACATCTGAAGAAGCTGATAGACCATAACGAGCTAATTCCTCGGTTGTGGGAGTGTAGGGAACACGACATTCAGAACATACACGCCGCACCAAACGTTGAGCTAGAACACCAATTAGAGAACTAGAAACCATGAAAGGCTCAATTCCCATTTCTCCCAAACGAGCGATCGCACCTGGGGCATCATTGGTATGTAAGGTAGTTAATACTAAGTGACCAGTCAAGGCAGCTTCAATTGCTGTTTTTGCCGTCTCTTTATCCCGTGTTTCACCCACTAGCAGTACATCTGGGTCTTGTCGTAAGAAAGCCCGCAGAGCAGTAGCAAAATCCAGCCCTTTTTCTCGAATCACCTGTACTTGAGTAATCCCTGGCAGACTGTACTCAATTGGGTCTTCCACAGTACTGATATTAATTCCGGGATCATTCTTTTCTGACAGTGCAGAATACAACGAGGTTGTTTTCCCAGAACCAGTTGGCCCAGTCACCAAAATCAGACCAAAGGGACGACTTACCATATCCTTGACAATATCTAAAGTCTCTGGATCAGTAATTAACTTATCTAATCCCAGTTGGGTTGAAGAGTTATCCAAAATCCGCAGCACCACCTTTTCCCCGTAGCGACTGGGTAAGGTATTTACACGAAAGTCCACCTTACGTCCCTCAAACATCCGCCGGATGCGCCCATCTTGGGGTAAACGTCGTTCGGCAATGTCTAGATTGGAGATGATTTTAAATCGGGCTGTCACCGCCGGAATGATTTTTTTCGGTAGAGGATCAAAAGCTTCACGTAGTACCCCATCTTTCCGAAAGCGAATGCGTAAGTTTTCTTCTTGCGGTTCTATATGAATATCAGAAACGCCCTCATGCAAGGCTTTAGCTAGGATTCTGTTGACTAAGTTGATGACTGGGGCATCCTCTGCACCCTTCATCGCTGCCCCTAGATCAGCCTCCATTTCTTCAGGAGCATCCGAAATATCGAGATTTCCGAGGTTTTCTAAATCCTGATTAATATCTGTAAACTTTTGTTGTTCTAGGTGCTTTTGCTTAACAGCCATGTCATCCAGATATCGGTTGATTAGCTGCTGGTAGTCTTCCTGTGTAATCACCATGCGCTGCAACGCCAAGCCTTGGGGTCGCAAGATCCGGTTCAAATCATCGGAAGCCTCTAGATTATCTGGAGCGACCATCGCCACTAAAACTGAGGGCGGGGTTTGGTCTTCGTGTTTTGAGAGTGGTACTAAACGATGGCGACGGCAGATATCCACTGGGATGAGGGTTTCAATCAGGTTCCCCATCATCGTGTTGCCAAGTGAGTTGACTTCCGGATCAAGAAATTCAACACCGTATAGGATTTTAAGTTCAAATAGCTGCTGTTTTTTGTATTGCCTGAGCAACTCAGGTGACAATTCTTGCCCAGTAATTGACTCTAGTACTTCCGTTAAGGGCCTGCCAGATTTGCGGCTTTCAATTAGTGCCTGCCTCATCTGTTCGGTATTGACATAGCCAGATTGCACTAGCTTGTTGCCAAAGGGCGAAAACTCTGTTCTGGTAGTTAGAGCGGTACTGCGCCGTTGTGGTGACGAGTAAGTCATAAATGAGCAATTGATTTGGGGAAACCTCTGCTTAAAGTATTCCCAGGCTGGGAGACAGAATTCTCATGTATCGAAAAAGTCCTGATTCACTGAACTTCTGAGTGGTGGCTTCCGTTGCTCAAATTTCTTGCTAGGTGCTGAGTCAAAAAGAAGTAATAGTAGAGAAAATATAAATTCCTGACTACGTTAAATCAACAAATTTTTAGTTATAGGGATAACCCAAGATTCAAAACACCTGACTCAGCACTGGCTCAACCATAGCTATCCGCTAACAACACTTAGCACTTCCGAAGGAATGACAATATCTGATAAATGGTTAAATTTTAAGTAGTAATTCATTAAAAAACTGACTCATGAATCAGATGAAGGGCAAATCATATTTAGTGCCACTTTTCCAAATTACTTGCTGCTAGAGGTACACTACTCGTTCGGGTTACCGCCTTAGTGGGGTCTACGCTAACGTGTTCACCATTTGCCACAATAAGAGGGCGGTTACATCACTTCTAGGAACTTGTCGGCAATAAAATCAGCCTCAGTTGCAAGTCGTAGATGACGACGGTTGCAAGCTGTGGAAATACACTGCCATAAAAGCATCTGGAATGAGTAGACAATGATGGATGAAAATAAACAGATAAACAATACAAGCCAGCAATTGGGTGAACCAACAGAGGTAAAGCAAGAAATGAAGAGTGATTCCCAAGCCCAAATTAATTTCAATGAATCTGGTAGCGAGGTTACAGAGCAAGTGGCAGCCCAAACCAATATATCGGGGGAGCCGACTACTTTCAATCCAGAAATTGGTGTCGCTGCATCCGAAAACACTGGAGTGCAAACAGCAGCTTTGGCAGAACTGACTCAACAAATCGAGTCTCTCAAAACGCAACTAGAAGAGCGTAGTACTCAATATATGCGGATTGCCGCAGATTTTGAGAATTATCGGAAACGCACTAGCAAAGAAAAAGAAGAGCTAGAGACGTTGATGAAGCGGAATACAATTCTGGAATTGCTGCCAGTGGTCGATAATTTTGAGCGGGCCCGCTCGCACCTCAAACCGCAATCTGATGGTGAAATGACCATGCACAAAAGCTACCAAGGCGTTTATAAACAATTAGTAGATAGCCTGAAGCGCTTGGGTGTATCACCAATGCGTCCTGAAGGTCAAGAATTTGATCCTAACCTGCATGAAGCAGTAATGCGGGAACCTACGGATGAACATCCTGAAGGAACAGTGTTAGAAGAGTTAGTGCGCGGATATTACTTGGGCGATCGCGTGCTACGCCATGCAATGGTCAAAGTAGCTGCTCCAAAGGAAGATACACCTTCTACGGAGGAAGATCAGTCGAGTCCAGCCAACAGTTAAGCTGTAGTCGCTCGTCTCGCTGACCTAAAGTGCCTGGGTTCTAGTAAGGACGAGCATCGCGTACCTAAAACTTGGACAAGGCTTTGGATAACTCTCTGTGTTTCAACTTCTCTTTTGCTACCAGCAACAGAGGTTCCACAGACGTTATCCGCTAGCCTTCGTTCGTAGCAAAAAAGTTAGTCCGCGACAGATTACAGCAGAAAAACTCGGTAAAAATACTGGCAAGTATGGGAAAAGTTATTGGGATCGACTTAGGCACTACTAACAGTTGCGTCGCAGTTTTGGAGGGCGGTCAACCACTGGTGATCTCCAATTCTGAAGGTGGACGAACTACTCCAAGTATTGTGGGATTTGGGAAAAGTGGCGATCGCTTGGTTGGTCAATTGGCAAAGCGCCAAGCCGTAACCAATGCCGAAAACACAATTTACAGTATTAAACGATTTATTGGGCGGCGTTGGGAAGACACTGACATAGAGCGCGATCGCGTCCCCTACAACTGTGTCAAAGGTCGAGATGATACCGTTGATGTCCAAATTCGCTCAAAAAACTATACGCCACAAGAACTATCCGCCATGATCCTGCAAAAACTGAAGCAGGATGCGGAAAATTTCTTGGGTGAGGAAGTCACTCAGGCAGTGATCACCGTACCAGCATATTTTACAGATGCTCAAAGACAAGCAACTAAAGATGCTGGCACAATTGCTGGACTAGAAGTCCTGCGAATCATCAATGAGCCAACGGCTGCGGCTTTAGCCTTCGGATTGGAAAAGCAAGACCAAGAGCAGCTAATTTTAGTATTTGACTTAGGAGGCGGTACTTTTGACGTATCGATCCTGCAACTTGGAGATGGTGTTTTTGAAGTTAAGGCTACTTGTGGTAACAACCACTTGGGTGGAGACGACTTTGATAATGCGATCGTGCGTTGGATGATGGAATGTTTCCAGCAACAAGACAAGATCGACCTTTCCCAAGATAAGATGGCACTGCAACGCCTGCGGGAAGCAGCAGAGAAGGCAAAAATTGAACTCTCTAGCATGATGAATACCTCCATCAACTTACCGTTTATTACGGCTGATGAAACCGGGCCAAAGCATCTGGAAATGGAACTCAGCCGTTCTAAATTTGAAGAACTGGCACTTAATTTAATTGAAGGTACTATCGAACCAATGATCCAAGCGCTCAAAGATGCGGATCTCAAACCACAAGCCATAGATAGGATTATTTTGGTAGGTGGTTCTACCCGTATTCCCGCAGTCCAAAACGCGCTAATTAAGTTTTTCAATGGCAAAGCTCCCGATCGCTCTATCAACCCTGACGAAGCGGTAGCATTGGGAGCGGCTATCCAAGCAGGGGTGTTGGGTGGCGAAGTCGATAATCTCTTACTTTTGGATGTCACCCCCCTGTCCTTAGGAATTGAAACTTTGGGTGAAGTGTTCACCAAAATCATTGAACGCAACACCACAATTCCTACTAGTAAGTCACAAGTTTTTTCCACAGCAGTTGATGGGCAAACCTCGGTAGAAATTCACGTTCTGCAAGGTGAACGGGCAATGTCACGAGATAATAAAAGTCTCGGCAAGTTTTTGCTAGCAGGAATTCCCCCGTCGCCCCGTGGTGTGCCGCAAATCGAAGTATCTTTTGAAATCGATGTCAACGGCATCATGAAGGTTTCTGCCCAAGACAAAGGCACAGGTAGAGAACAGAGTATCAGGATTACCAATACAGGTGGTTTAAGTACCAACGAAGTCGAACGGATGCGTCAAGAGGCCGAACTGTTTTCCGAAGAAGATAGAAGACGTAAAGAACTGGTTGAACTCAAAAACCAAGCAGATAATCTGTTGTTGAGTTACGAATCCACCATCAAGGATAATAGCAACTTTATCGGCGACCAGATGAAAACCTTGGCCAGTGAAAAAGTTTCACAACTCCAAGCTGCAATGATCGACTCCAGGATCTCCACAGTGGAGTTTAAGCAGCGTTTAGACGACTTCCAACAAACCCTGTTTGCAATTGGTGCCGATGTCTATAACCGGGCGAATAGCCAAAGTGATGAGATTGAAAAGGCTTCAACTAGTCTTTCTACCCCAGAAGTAGACTCACCAATGAATGGCACATTAATACCACAATTCAACTTTGATTTTGACGAAGAAAGTACTGCCCAGGTTGATTATGAGGCGATAGATTAAGGATTGGGCATGGGGCATTGAAAAGAGTCAGAGGGGCACTTACCTGGAAGCACAGGGGAAAGAGGTAATTTTTATTCTTCCCCTTGCCCCCTACTCCCCTAAGTTGCAGATTTTTATTAAGACATTTTAATATATCTAATATTGATTAGAAATTTAGCGAAGTTTCACAAGACCCCAGCAGTTTGTTAGATTGTAGAAGCAAATTACTGCTAGGCAGTATGTCGATTCAGATGCACTTCCATTGCATCTGGGTGGTTTTCCACACCTAATGGTGCGGCTAGCCCCTCTGGTTGATGGGCGGGGTTTTCCTCTCCTACGTAGCACAATTGTAAAAGAGACAGCCGACTCGGCAGTGAGAAGTCTGAGCAGAGGCTTCCCCTGCTCATAACTTTTATAGCTTTTGTCGTCTCCCACGAGGAAAGCACCTGTTGCTCAAGATTTGTCGGTGATTTTTGTAAAGGGTAAAGGGTAAAATCAGTTATTAACAAAAATTAATTTTATCTTCTGCCTGACCTCCGGCAAGCCGCCCTTTGAAGGATAGTGTGTTGCTCTTGCATATCATCTGTAAAGTAAAACGCCTTTCTGTAGGGTAGCAAGTGACCGTGAGTGACGTTCTACTGACTTCTGCTTTCTTCCTTCTAACTTTTACCTTTGCTATATGGCCCGCGACTATTATGAAATCCTGGGTGTCTCTCGTGACACCGACAAAGAAGAAATCAAACAAGCTTATCGCCGTCTAGCCCGGAAGTATCACCCAGATGTGAACAAAGAACCGGGGGCGGAGGATCGGTTTAAAGAAATTAACCGCGCTTATGAGGTACTCTCAGAGCCAGAAACCCGCGCTCGTTACGATCGCTTTGGTCCAGAGGGTGTGTCAGGTGCTGGCGCTGGCTTCCAAGATGTGGGCGATATGGGTGGTTTTGCCGATATCTTTGAAAGCATTTTTAGCGGCTTTGCTGGTGGTATGGGTAATCCCACGCAACAAAGACGGCGCAGTGGACCTGCAAGGGGCGATGACCTGCGGCTAGACCTGAAGTTAGACTTTCGGGAAGCGGTATTTGGCGGGGAAAAAGAAATTCGCATTTCCCATCTAGAAAATTGTGAAGTTTGTAGCGGTTCTGGTGCTAAACCTGGAACCCGCCCCCGGACTTGTTCGACTTGTACCGGATCGGGTCAAGTCCGCCGTGTCACTAGAACACCTTTTGGCAGTTTCACCCAAGTCTCGACTTGTCCCACCTGTAATGGGACAGGGATGGTAATTGAAGATAAGTGTGATGCCTGTGATGGTAAGGGTGCAAATCAAGTTACAAAGAAACTCAAAATTACCATTCCGGCTGGGGTGGATAATGGCACACGCTTGCGGATTTCTAGTGAAGGAGATGCTGGTCAACGCAGTGGCCCTCCTGGGGATTTGTACGTTTACTTGTTCGTAAATGAGGACGAGGAATTCCAACGGGATGGCATTAATATTCTCTCGGAAATCAAACTTAGCTACTTGCAAGCGATTTTAGGTTGTCGGTTAGAGGTGGATACGGTCGATGGGCCAGTAGAACTGATCGTTCCGGCTGGAACCCAGCCCAATACGGTGATGAAGTTGGAAAATCGCGGTGTACCCCGTTTAGGTAATCCTGTTAGTAGAGGGGATCATATGCTGACAGTATTAATTGATATTCCCACCAAGGTCACCCCTGAGGAGAGGGAACTGTTGGAGAAGCTGGCTAAAATTAAGGGAGATCGCACTGGTAAAGGCGGTTTAGAAGGATTTTTGGGAAATTTATTTAAGTAATGAAGCCCTCTTCTCTTTTAACTCCCGATGCTCAACTTGATTTACGAGGCACCCCTTGCCCAATTAATTTTGTGCGGACAAAACTACGTCTGGAGAAAATGCCATTGGGAGGTTTGCTAGAAGTCTGGCTAGACCCTGGTGAGCCAATTGAGCAGGTTCCCGATAGTCTAACAATGTCAGGTTATCAGGTGGAACAGATTACAGACTGTAGTAGTTATTTTTCTCTGTTAGTACGCCGCCCAGTTATTGGCCAATGACAGGGGAAAATTTTACTGCAACTGGGCTGTTATTGGGTACGGTGCTAGCCGTGCAAGCTAATTTTTACCGAGTACAACTGGATCAAAAGGATGGGGAGATTAGGGAGATGAGGGAGCAAGATTCTCATCTTCCCCATCCCCCTCTCCTCCTCTGCACTCGCCGAACACGCCTAAAAAAAATCGGGCAACAGGTGATGGTAGGTGATCGCGTTGTGGTAGAAGAGCCAGATTGGGCTGGGGGACGGGGAGCGATCGCTGATGTTTTACCCCGCCACAGTGAATTGGATCGTCCAGCGATCGCCAATGTCAATCAAATCTTATTGGTCTTTGCCGTTGCTGATCCGCCTTTGGAACCTTATCAACTGAGTCGGTTTCTGATTAAGGCTGAGTCTACAGGCTTAGATGTACTTTTATGTTTGAATAAAAGTGATTTAATTTCACCGCAAGAACAGCAGCAAGTTAGCGATCGCCTGCTTGGTTGGGGCTATGAACCAATATTTATCAGCGTCAAAGTTGGTATAAATACCGACCAAGCAGCCAGATATTTGAACAATAAAATTACTGTAATTGCTGGGCCTTCCGGTGTTGGTAAATCCAGCCTGATTAATTCGCTGATTGATTCTGCCAAGCTGCGAGTGGGAGAAGTTTCCGGCAAACTAGCTCGTGGTCGTCATACCACTCGCCATATAGAATTATTTGAGTTGCCTAGCGGTGGAATGCTTGCAGACACCCCCGGCTTTAATCAGCCGGACATGGATTGTATCCCAGAAGAATTAATCCATTATTTCCCAGAAGCAAGAAAGCGGTTAGCAGTTGCTAGCTGTCGGTTTAGCGATTGTCTGCATCGAGATGAGCCGGAATGTGCGGTGCGGGGAGATTGGGAACGATATGAACATTATTTAGAATTTTTGTCCGATGCGATAGCCCGTCAAACTCAGCTGCACCAACAAGCTGATCCTGAATCTACGATGAAGTTAAAAAGCAAAGGCAAAGGGCAGAGTCAATACGAACCCAAGCTAGAAAGTAAAAAATATCGCCGCATTTCCCGCAAGACTCAGTTACAGGACTTGCAGGAATTATATCGGGATGAGGAATAAGGAGTGCGATGTCTACGACGGACTGCGCTTACCACTCTTATACAAAGGTTCGTCACTAAAGTGTGGGATACAAACAGAAAAACTATCTTGTCTGATAAATTAGACTTCTTTAACCCAGAATATTACCAGAAGAAGAAAGAGAAAAAGAACCAAACCCACAGTTGAGTGAGTCGGCGATAAAACTTCAATTTATATAAATAAATATAAATTTTAGGTACAAGTAGGGTGTGTTATGGCGTAGAATAACGCACCTTTAATTGTTGACGATGCATTAGCTGAAAAATTGGCAGAACCCTTACGAGACAAGGGTATTGAACCTAAGTAAATATTTTCAGTACAGGATTATACAATAAATCAATAGGCAGTTTTTACAACTAGTTAACAACAAAAGTCCGAGGAGGCACAATTAATGTTGTGTTGTATCCTCACAAGCACTGTATTTAACTCAATTGAAAACTATTCTTACGATCCCCATAAGTCTTAAAATATTGTTAATTTCGGCCAAACCTCTCGACCTTCAACTTACAAGTATCACCCCAAAATCACTATGGCTATCGGCTACGTCGCACTTGTACTCCACGCACATCTGCCCTTCGTTCGTCACCCGGAAAGTGACTACGTGCTGGAGGAAGAATGGCTCTATGAAGCCATCACAGAAACCTACATTCCCTTATTGAAAGTATTTGAAGGCTTAAAGCGAGACGGTATCGACTTTAAAATTACGATGAGTATGACACCACCTCTAGTGTCGATGCTTCGTGACCCTCTGCTGCAAGAACGCTATGACGCACACTTGACTCAACTAGAAGAACTCATAGCACTAGAAGCAGAACATAATGTCAATAACGGACATCTTCGTTATTTAGCCGAACATTACATTACTGAGTTTAAAGAAGCGCGTCAGCTATGGGAACGCAATCAAGGTGACTTGGTGACAGCTTTTAAGCAGTTCCAAGACAGTAACAACCTAGAAATCATCACTTGCGGCGCTACTCACGGTTATTTGCCGTTGATGAAGATGTATCCAGAGGCGGTGTGGGCACAAATTCAGGTAGCCTGCGAGCATTACGAGCAAACCTTTGGAAAAGCACCCAGAGGCATTTGGCTGCCGGAATGCGCCTACTATGAAGGTTTAGATCGGATGCTAGCCGATGCTGGGTTACGCTACTTCCTCACTGATGGGCATGGCATTCTTTACGCCCGTCCGCGTCCGCGCTTTGGCACTTATGCCCCAATTTATACAGAAGCTGGTGTTGCTGTCTTTGGTCGAGATCATGAATCTTCCCAACAGGTATGGTCTTCTGAGGTGGGCTATCCTGGGGCGGCCGAATATCGAGAATTTTACAAAGATTTGGGCTGGGAAGCAGAATATGAGTATATCAAGCCCTACATCATGCCCAATGGTCAGAGGAAAAATACGGGTATTAAGTATCACAAAATTACAGGACGTGGCTTAGGACTCTCAGATAAGGCACTTTACGATCCCTATTGGGCTAGGGAAAAGGCCGCAGAACACGCTGCTAACTTTATGTATAACCGAGAGCAGCAATCTGAGCATCTCTATGGTATAATGCAGCGCCCGCCAATTATCGTTTCGCCTTATGACGCAGAGTTATTTGGACATTGGTGGTATGAAGGTCCCTGGTTCATCGATTACCTATTCCGCAAGTCATGGTATGACCAAAAAACATATCAAATGACCCATTTAGCTGATTATTTGCGGGATCAGCCGACGCAGCAAGTCTGCCGTCCTTCGCAGTCGAGTTGGGGTTTCAAAGGTTTCCACGAGTATTGGTTGAATGAAACGAATGCATGGGTTTATCCGCATTTGCACAAAGCTGCTGAACGGATGATTGAAATATCGCATTTGGAACCAGAGGATGAATTGCAGTGGAAAGCCCTTAACCAAGCGGCGCGGGAACTACTATTAGCACAATCTTCCGACTGGGCATTTATTATGCGGACGGGAACGATGGTACCCTATGCAATTAGAAGGACGCGATCGCACCTGATGCGGTTCAATAAGCTCTACGAAGACGTGAAAATCGGCAAAGTTGACAGTGGTTGGCTAGAAAAAGTCGAGTTAATGGATAATATCTTCCCCGAAATCAACTATCGCGTTTATCGTCCACTATAGTCTCACAAAAAATAATCAACAGCAGTAGGGTGGGCAATGCCCACCCTATATTAGTAGTAAGGAGTGTTTATTTTACCAATTCAACCTGCTGTACTTCTGGCAACAAACGCTTCACGCCTTGCTTAACAAATCCCTGCAAAAAACCAATCTGCTGATTTTGCTGAAATACCTTTTGCAAAGTTTGCCGCAAATTTTCTAAATTCAAACCAGTTCCAGAATCTATTGCTATTTCCTGTTGTTGGAAATACTCAACTAGGCTTAACCCTGCGACTCTAGTCAGATAAGCTGCACTTACTCCCTGCACTACGCCACCAGCAACAAAGGTAACGGCATTACTTTTAAGAACAGTACTAATAGCCTTTGTAGAAAGTTCAACTAAACCCAGTTTAAGCATCAAACTTCCCATTGTTCCAGCTACGGTTTGTGCTTGTTCTAGGGAAAATTTTTGCTGATAGATATTACCCAAATCCATTACCATCTGAGCATTAATTGCCGCAGTTGCAAGAATGTCAAGGGCTGGGACTGGGTTAGCAAAGGCAGCAGCAGCAGCTATCCACTGATATTGTTCAATAATTGGGGTAGTGCGATCGCGTCTGGTTCCATTCAGCCAGTTTTTCGCCTCAGCTTTCAACAACCCGGCTTTTCTCATGGTTGTTACCCAAACTAGCCGTTGTCCCTGCTGTACTAAAACTTCATCCAACTGCTGCGTCAACTGCTGGATATTTGGTGCTGGTTGTTCCATCCACTCTTGCACAGAACCATCAGCCTCATGCTTTCGGACTTTGATGGCAATGGGAGAGGCGGCTGTTGCAACTACATTCCCTTGCATCCGCTGTTTTAATGACAGCAAAACGCTGGCGCTTTCATCGGCTAAATACTGGTCTTGTTTGCTCAAAACCAGGATTGTGGGCTGATTTGCTGCTTTTAGCTGCTGTAAGACTTGAAATTCTGAGTCTGTCAAATCACCGTTTGTCAAGAACAGAACAAAATCAGATTTTGCTACTTCGGCTAAAACTGCTGCATCTGAATTGTCACCCGCTTCTCTAAATAAAGGTGCTGTCTCTTCTAAAGACACTAAATTTCGTGTCTCTACATTTTCCTTTAACACTTTAATTAAAGTGCTTTTACCCACGGATTTACCGCCTGTCACAGCAACTTTAATTTCTTGTCTGTCTAACTCCAACAATAATTGGCCAATTTGTTCTCTGAGTGCCTCTAATGCTGGATGGTTTTCTGCTTCTTGTGCCAGTTGGTTAATTACAGTTTCAGCTTTAGCGATCGCAGTTTCTACTGTCGCCCGATCCACGAGCATACCATCTAGCTGCTCTAAACTGTCTTTTGGGCGATTTTTTTGGAATAACCATAAACCACCGCCTACAGCTAAGGCACTCAACAAACCAAACTCACCCACCTGCACTATAGAATCGTGCCAACTTTGTAACATCCACAGAGAAAAGGACAGTCCCAATCCTCCCACTAAAATTGGTCGCTGCAACTTCACAACCATGATTATCCGCGCCTTTTTGGATGGCTATTTCTTCCAGAATAGATCAAAATAAAACAAAAACCCTGCAATCAGTTAATATTGCAGGGTTTTTATTTTATCTTTTATTTGGTGGCGGGAAGTGGATTTGAACCACTGACCTTCGGGTTATGAGCCCGACGAGCTACCAGGCTGCTCTATCCCGCGTCGCTCTTGACTTTTTTATCATAACCTATAGTCAAGAGTTTGGCAACTACAAAAATGATAATTCTCCAATTACTTCTAAACGCTTGTATTTTCCCAAGGTGACAAACTTTTCACAGAGGCTTTCGGCGGCGCTGGGACTAATCCAACCCATTTGCTGGAGTAAGTGAATAGCCACGGCGTATTTTGCTCGTTTTGCCCCATCCATAACTTTGATTGCCAATCCCAAGCCTTCGCCGAGTCTACCAATGCACTGTACTCCTTCGGCACCAGTTTTACTGACTAGTTCTCCTGGAGTTAAGCGCATCAGTTCCGTATCAAATTCTCCATCTCCTGCTACCATCGCGGGGTGATGAGTCATAGCACGGACAATGCGCTCCATATCCAGATTGGTACTAGAGGCTAACAATGCATATAAAGATGCCATGTGACCGAGTTGCATCAGATAAGTTGGTGCGCCACAGTCATCATGAGCACTGATAAATTCTGCTGCTGGCATTCGCAGCAATTCTGCTACTTTGCCCAAAATCAACTGCTGTACTGGGTGCTTGCGATCCAAGTAGTTATTCAAGGGCCAACGGCGTTGCTGACAAACAGCTAACATTCCCGCATGTTTACCAGAGCAATTGTATTCCAGAGGACTGTGCTTACCTTCAGGAATTGGACACTGGAGCATAGTCGGGTCAAGATCGGCCCGCCAAAGGATGTTAAATACCTGTCGGACTTGATCTATTCTTCCTTTATGGGAACTTGTGATAATTGCTAAGTCGCGATCGCTGAGGTCATAGCGTTCCAGTGTACCTGTGGTGGTGACTGCGAGTGCCTGAAATGGTTTGAGCGCTGAACGGATAAATGCAGCAGTTTCAGAATTTCCGGCAACGGTTAGAACCCGTCCTCGTTCGTCGCATACAACAGCCTGGACTATATGCCTGGATTCAATAATACCTTCCCGCAGCAACCGGACTTCCAGTGCTGCGGCTTGAGTTCGTTTTCCCATTGTCATGGGTTTATATTTATTACCTTTTTTAATTAATTAGTCATTGGTTATTAGTCATTAGTCCTTAGCTAATAACTAATGACCAATGACTTTTTAAAACAAATGCCAAACTATAGTACCAATAACGTACATTCCCGCCAAGCCAGCGAAAGTAAATTGTAACCGCCGCAGAATAGGTTTAATTTCGTATGAAACAATTAAGCGATCGCGGTTGAGGATTTCTTGTGGCTTCGTCCAAGTTTGGCCGTCGTACCAGCCGGACTCTTCATAAAATACCGTGGGACTGCAAAGGCGATCACACACGTAAAACCAGCCTAAGTACAATCTTACCAGTGCCAGCACTACCCCAACACTCGCAGTTGCTGCACCACAAAGGATAAAATGTGCAATATACTTGTTGGGAGGAAAACTTGCTGCTGCCACAGGCCCTGCGACCAGCCAAGATAAACTCCAAATCCAAGCAATTTTCGTGATATAATCGCGCAAATCTAAAGTGCTATCACGAAATAGCCAGGAAGTTTTTAACTCTTCGTACTCATTGAGCGGTTGTTGGTCTGTGGGAACTGGGCAATTTGAAACCGAAGACCTAATCATGTTGGCTTACCCTCACCCTCATCAGATTCTGGAAGAGAAATACGCTCTGCATGAATCCAGAACGCTTCTAAATTATAAAACTCCCGTTCTTTGGGCATCATGATGTGAACGATCACATCACCGTAATCTTGTAGTACCCAACTCCCCTCAAGTTTGCCTTCTGTCCTTACAGGACGCCGTTGTAATTCAGTTTCGACCTTTCCTTCAATTGCTTGAGCGATCGCCCTGACTTGTACCTTAGAATAGCCAGTCATCATCACGAAATAATCAGCCAGGTAAGATACCTCTGCTACTTTGAGCAATATAATCTCACCCGCTTTGCGGTCTGATCCAGCAACTGCTATCGTTGCAGCTAATTTTCCGCTCTCCTCTTCAGTATGGGCATGGCTTTTTGCCACACTCTTCGTTAGTGGGACGGATTGCAATGGGAAATTTCCTTGGAAAAAATCAGTCATTAAACCTCAGGTGCTTTCTTTTGAAACAATTGTTTACATTTACTTACAAATCACAAACAATTGATCTGAAAATGTGTCAATAGGTTTTTTTGAATACTAACAAAAAAACGCGTGTCTATGGGGTCTAGTTTGATAATTGACTGCTTAGATTTCGATATTAGCAATGAGCAGTTGTGAATGGCTGTTGTTTTTCAGGTTTTCTCGCCATTCTCCTCAGTTTCTCCAAGTTGAGCTTGAGTAGACCGCAATTCCTCTAATGCCAACTTTAAGCTAATGTTTTTCTCATTTAACTCCCGTGTTCGTTCGCGTACTTTCTCTTCTAGTACCTGGCTGTATACTTCTAGCTGTTCGTTAGCATCATTTTGGACTGTGATAAGTTGCTGAACTTCCAAAATTAAACGATTGAGGGAAGTAGCCAAAATCCCGACTTCATCATTGGTTGTTACGGGTGCCTGTAAATCAAAATTAGATTCTTCTGTAACCTGTTGGGCAATATGGGTGACTGTTTGAATAGGACGGGCAATAGCTCGACTAGTGAAAATTGCTAATAATGTAGCGATCGCGATCGATAGTGACAGGCTGCCTAAGATAATATTTAGACGTAATTTCTCTGCCCTTCGCAGTTCCCAATTTGCTTGCTGATACTCTTCGGCTATGACTTCAACAAGGTTGGTGATGTCATCAAGAAAATCATCAATCATAAAAATTGATGAGCTATGCATGAAATTGAACAGTTGAGTTTGTGCTGTTCTAATGTCATTTGGTGATAATTTTCTGGGATTGTTATCGTAAAACAGAGCCTCTGTGCGCTGTAAGTAAGTATCAAAGCCTTTGTGGACCTGCAACAAGCGGTGAAGTGCTTCTTGTTCAATTACAGAATCATATAGGTTCGGGTTCTCAATGCTGTAGTTAGTTTTGAACTCAAACCAAACTTGTTTAGCTTGATCAACATAGTTAAGTAACAAAGTATATTGTTCTTGCCATCTTTTTGGTTGATCCATGTATAAAATCAGCTTGTGTTGGTTGGTACGAACACGAAACACGCTGGTTTTCAGTTGATACATCTTATATAACTCTTCAATCGCCGCTTCTTCCCGCTTTTGCGCTTGTCGCTGGTAATGATCTGCAATCAGAAACCCAATGCTAGTTCCCAGTACAGCGATGCTCAAAATCAGTGCATATCCAATGCCAATCTTTTGACCAACCTTCAGATGGCTGAACCAATATCTAGAATTGCTTGTGTTGGAACTGGAGTTAGTTGATTGCAAGGGGATATTTGACCGGCCAAAAGCCAGTTCATCGAAGTTGTGATGCTGTTTCATAATCAACCACGACCATGATGAACTTGAATGCGTTCCAGTGGGGGGTAGGGGGCAGGGGGCAGGGAGCAGGGGGAGCAGGGGAGGCAGGGGAGGCAGGGGAGGCAGGGGAGGCAGGGGAGGCAGGGGGAGAAAAAAGGTTTAATTAAATCGTATTGGGACAAGGGGGACAATTTTTCACCCAGGACTCAGCACTCAGCACGGGCTAAACGCCCCGCTAACGCTATCAGCACTCAGCTACTCATTACTACGTTCGCAAGCGATAACCCATGCCTCTAACTGTCTCAATAAGCTTGCTACCTAGTTTCTTACGGAGATAACCGACATACACATCGACAATATTAGAACCTGGGTTATAGTCGTAACCCCAAACGTAATCAAGGAGTTGTTCTCGACTTATGACTTGTTCTGGATGGCGGCAAAACATTTCTGCCATAGCAAATTCACGGGCGGGTAGTTCTACTAGACGATCGCCTATTTTCACTTGTCGAGTTCGCAAATTAAGCTCAATATTACCAGCTTTAAGGATAAATTCTTGGGCATCTCTGGCAGGTCTAGTACTTCGCAACCGTAACCTTACCCGCGCTAATAGTTCTTCAAATCGGAAGGGTTTGGTGACATAATCATCTGCACCCCCTTCTAGTCCAGCAACTTTGTCGTGAATGTCACTCCGGGCAGAGAGGATAATCACAGGTATGTCTTCTCCCTGTCCGCGCAGTTCTTCGAGTACTTGAAACCCGTCTTTTCCAGGCAACCCTAGATCCAAAATTAATAAGTCAAAGGTTGCACTTTGGATCACATCTAGCACATACAACCCATCTGTGACAATTGTTGTTGTGAACCCTTGCGATCGCAACCCTTTTTCAATAAATGAGGCAATCCGGGGTTCATCTTCAACGATGAGAATGTTGGGCATAGACGCTTATTTATTGGGGGGATCGAGCGGTAAAACGATGGTAAACATCGAACCTGCTCCTAACTGACTACGAAGTAATACTTGCCCACCGTGAGCCTCTGCGATCGCTCGCACAATAGATAGCCCCAGCCCAGCACCCTCTGAACGACGGCGACTTTTGGAAGATCGGGCAAAGCGTTCAAAAATTCGTTTTTGATCGACCAGTGGAATGCCTTCGCCTGTATCGCGTATCCAGAAGCGCACCTTTCCTTTGGCGATCGCTGAACCTATGGAAATAGTATCACTCTCCCTAGTATGCTGAGTAGCATTCTGAGCTAGATTCATCACGGCTTCGGTAATTCTTTGTCGATCAACAACAATCTGACCTTTAGCTACAGAGTCTAGTTGCCAGTCCCTCTCTTCCAGTGCTTGGGCTTTAACAAATAATTCTTTGGTTAAATCTGCCACATTTACTGTTGCTACCTGTAAAAAGTCGGCGCGTTCTGCTTTTGCCAGCAAAATCATATCATCAACCAAACGGCTCATCCGGTCTAGTTCTCCGATGACTAGTGCCACGGTTTCTTGTTGTTCTTGGGGATCATCTCCCATCAGTTCTAAATGTCCACAAATAATAGTGATGGGAGTTCTCAGTTCGTGTCCAGCATCGTTAACGAATTCACGCTGGCTGGCAAAGGCCGCTTCTAGCCTGTCCATCATTTCGTTGAATGTCTTCGCCAGTTCCCCCAGTTCTCCCTTACCTCGCACAGGCAAACGCTGAGTTAAATCTGACTCACTGATGGCATGAGCTGTAGTGAGAATTGTCCGTAGAGGGGAGAGTATCCGCCCCGCAGCAAACCAGGTAAGGATTAACGACACCACAAACACTAAGCTGAAAACTTGAATAATCACAGTGATTGCTTCTAAGGCTTCTGTCCTTTCGCCGGCGGTATTGTGGGCAACGACAAAGACTCCCCGTGTTTGTCCATTAATAGTAATGGGTTCCACCATGTAAAGAATATTACTACCATCAGGGGCGAAAAATTCTTGTTCTCCCTGTTCTGGTTGGGTCTGTTTTGCCCACCGTCTCATAAGTAATGAGTCTCTGGCTAAAAGCTTAGGGCGTTTGCTAGGACTAGATTTATAGAATTCACCATTGATAAAAGTGATAAAGTAGGATTCATCTTCTGGTCGCCGATACAACAAATAAGCTCTAAAAAGTTTGATTAAGTCTTCTACGGAGGCTGGAGTAGTGATTTGTTCTTCTCCAGACAGTATTGACTCGTTCAATATCTCTTCTGAGTCATCAGTGAGTCTATTCTCTGTAACAAACTTTTCGCCCTTAATCAGCGCCTTGAAAGCCATCATATTTCCTTCCATATCCTGACGAACACGCTCATCAATACGCTGGTATAGCTGATAGCGAAATACCGGAATAGCAGTGAGAAACGTTATTCCTAAAATCAGCAAGTACCAGAGCAAAATCCGGGTGCGTGCTTCTCCAAATAGTTGCTGCCAAACTAAAAGCAACTGAGATGTTTTGAAAACAGACATGCGATCGCGAAAACGGTTTAATACCCTGCTCATTTTGACTCATCCTCATTTGAGGCTGTTTAAATTCATCAAATCCTCGGTTTAAGGCTTACAATCTACTAATTAATTTTTGATGAGAGAATTTTCATCAATTTCTCATGCACATTTAATGAGAAATTGATAATTTATAAAGTAGCGTTTAACTTTTGTTAACTAAATAATAATCTGATTTTAATTTTAGGTTTTAAAATTAATAATTTCCAAAAACAAAAATTATTAGTTTTAGTCACAAGAATAGGCAAATTAATAACAATAAAGATATGAAATTTTGAGAGGTTTTTGTTTTATTTAATTCATAAAGTGAGCATATCATTAATTTCTAAATTTAACTCAAAAATCAAAATTTAAAGTTTGGGTAAAAGTGTTAACTCAATTTGCAAGTCGTCAGCCACCGGATAAAAAGTTTGTTAGGAGTACAGATGAAAAACTTGTTAAAACCCATTAAAAAAACAGCACGAACGTCGGCTAGCATAGCGTCTTCAGAGGTTATTAGTTTATCTAGCAATGCTCGTAAATGTCGCATTGCTTTATATTCGCACGACACAATGGGACTGGGACATAAACGGCGTAATTTGTTGATTGCTCAAACATTAGGATGTTCAAACCTAGAAACAGATGTTTTGCTGATTAGTGGGATACAAGATGCCAGCAACGTAATAACACTACCAGGAGTTGATTGTTTAACCCTACCTGCTCTGCATAAAAATATTGATGGGCAATATCAGGCACGACGATTGGATCTATCATTGCAGGAAATTATTACGCTGCGATCGCAAGTTATTCTTACCACCATCAAAACCTTTAAACCCGATATTTTGATTGTGGATAATGTACCGCGAGGAGCCGTGAGAGAGCTAGAACCAACACTAGATTATTTGCGTACCCAAGGAAAAACGCATTGCATTTTAGGTTTACGAGATGTGTTAGATGATCCTACAGCTGTGCATCGAGATTGGAAAAGAATAGCGAATGAAGAGGCGATTCAAACCTACTATGATGCGGTTTGGGTGTATGGCGATCCAGCCATCTATGACTTAGCACAGGAATATCGTTTCAATCCGAAGACTTTAGCCAAATTACGCTACACTGGCTATCTTGACCAGCGTAGCCGCCTGAAATTCGTAGATATGGATAGCGTTCAGGCATTGAAAGCACTTAATTTGCCATCTGAACGATTCGTGTTGTGCTTGGTGGGAGGCGGACAAGATGGAGCGCGTCTGGCAGAAACATTTGCTTGTGCTGAACTACCACCAGGGATGAGTGGGATCATCTTGACAGGGCCGTTCATGTCGCAAGAGGTACAGCAACGGCTTCAGAAGTCTGCTGCTAAACGTTCTAATTTGCGGGTGTTGAAATATTTAGCTGAACCAACGCTGTTGTTGAATCAGGCTGAACGCGTCATTGCTATGGGTGGTTACAACACAACTTGCGAATTGCTGTCATTTCAAAAGCGATCGCTCATTGTACCCCGAATCAAGCCCCGTCGAGAGCAGTTGATTCGGGCCGAACGCCTACAAGCACTTGGTTTAGTTGATATGCTGCACCCGAAACATCTGAAACCTCAAGCATTGACAGATTGGTTAATGCAAGAAGGTAAGCCGCCACAAGTCCGTAATTGTATCGATCTTAATGGACTTACCCGCATTCCCCAATTCGTAAATGAAATACTCATCTCTGCTCATAATTCATCACAACAAGCTTCTTGAAAGGAGATTGGGGAGCCTAAAAAACAACCCTCTTAAATTACGAATTACGAATTACAAATTATGTCAATCCGTATTGGTTACATTCTTAAACGTTATCCTCGCTATTCTGAAACCTTCGTCGTCAATGAAATTTTGGCTCATGAAGCGGCTGGTTTAGATATTGAAATTTTTGCTTTGAGGCCACCGTGTGACACTCATTTTCAAAATATTATTTCCCAGGTACGTGCTACCGTCAACTACATTCATAAGCCAATTCAAGGCCGAATGAGCGAATCCCTCAATAGTCTTACTCCCACAGCAGCAAGCTATTTTTGGGCAGAATTACAAGAAGCGAGTAAAGTTATTCCAAATTTTTGGTCAAAGTTGGCATTTGCTCAAGGTGAAGAAGATAGCACCGTTTACCAAGCTGCATGGCTAGCAAGGGAAGCGCGACTCAAAGGTATCACCCATTTGCACGCTCACTTTGGTAGTGTCGCAACTAGTGTAGCTCGGTTAGCATCTCACTTCACGGGTATTCCCTACACCTTCACTGCTCATGCTAAAGACATCTTTCATGAAAGCGTTGAATTGGAAGATATGCGGCGCAAGCTTAAGGATGCTGCCACTGTCGTAACTGTCAGTGACTATAACCTCAATTATTTGCAAAAGATTTATGGTGCAAAGCGAGTTCAACGCATTTACAATGGCTTAGATTTACGACAATTACAATATTCTTCCCCTGTTGATCGTCCTCCATTGATTCTCTCAGTTGGTCGATTAATTGAGAAGAAAGGGCTATCTATTTTGATAGATGCTTGTGCGATTTTGAAGCGAATAAATTGTGATTTCCAATGTCAAATTGTGGGTACTGGATCATTAGAAGCTGTATTGCAACAAAAAATCCAAGATTTAGGACTGCAATCTACTGTGGAAATTGTCGGCCCACGTCCTCAAAATGATGTATTTCAATTGATGCAAGAAGCTGCTGTATTTGCAGCTCCATATATTATCGGTCAAGATGGCAACCGGGATGGTTTGCCGACAGTTTTACTCGAAGCGATGGCATTGGGAACGCCCTGTGTAAGTACAGATGTGACTGGAATTCCCGAATTAGTGCGCGATCGCCAGACTGGATTAATTGTGCCACAACATGATGCCGAACAATTAGCGATCGCACTTCAACAACTCCTTAGCAATCCAGCCTTGCGAGTCAAGTTGTCAACCCAAGCCAGACAATTGATTGAATCTGAGTTTGACATTCATCGCAATAGCGCAGCATTACGAGCAATATTCCATGCGGCTGAACCGAATGCTGCCATGACTTTAAAAGTAGTTCAGGAGGTTTAGAGCGTGCGAATTGCCTATATCTGTGCCGATCCGGGAATTCCTGTATTTGGGCAAAAAGGATGCTCTATTCATGTCCAAGAAGTAATTCGAGCATTACAACGGCAAAATATCCAAGTTGATTTGTTTGCTACTCGCATTGGTGGAAAGCCACCCACAGACTTAGCTAATGTTTCAGTTCATCAGCTTCCAGCCATCCCAAAGCTAGAACACGCTGTGCGAGAGCAAATTGCCTTATCGATTAATCCTGATTTGCGTTCAGATTTGGAGAGGTTTGGCCCATTTGACCTAATTTATGAGCGTTACTCCCTTTGGAGTTATAGCGCAATGGAATTTGCCCAATTAATGGGAATTCCCGGATTATTAGAGGTCAATTCACCTCTGATTGCAGAACAGGCAAAACATCGCGGCTTGATTGATTGCCACAGCGCAGAACAGGTTGCCAATCGGGTTTTCCAAGCGGCTACAGCACTAATTGCTGTTTCATCTGAAGTGAAAGCTTACTTAATGAATTATGTCAAAAGTAGCAAAATTCATGTCATCCCAAATGGTGTAAATCCCGATCGTTTCTCTACTTTTGCTCGTGCATTTTCAACACAACCAGAAACCTTTACAGTGGGATTTGTCGGCACATTGAAACCGTGGCATGGATTGCCAATTCTCACAGCAGCTTTTGCTCAACTGCATCAACAAGTTCCCAATGCCAAACTTTTGATTGTTGGCGATGGCCCCGAACGGGAAAATCTCGAAGCCGAATTATTGGCACGAGGATTACACTCTCATGCTAAATTCACCGGAGCGGTGAATCCTGATGAAATTCCCAAATTATTAGCAGCAATGGATGTTGCTGTTGCGCCATATCCGGCTGAATCGGATTTTTACTTCTCACCGTTGAAAGTTTATGAATATATGGCGGCTGGCTTGCCAGTAGTTGTTAGTGGTATTGGGCAATTGCTTGAGCTAATTGACACAGGGGTGAATGGGATTCTTTGCCCACCAGGTGATGCGATCGCCTTAGCAGAGGCATTAAAAAAATTGTGGCGATCGCCCACTTTGCGCCATTCTTTGGGACAAGCGGCGCGGAAAACGGTTATAGAACATCACACTTGGGAGGCGATCGCCCAACAGATTTTGCATATAGCTGGATTAAATACTCCGCCTCAATTCCAAGTGGAGGTAAGACGATAAATGGGACGTTCAAAATCACAGAAAAAAGTTATTCCTGGCCTATGGGGAGTACTACGTTATTTCTGGCCTTACATTCAAAAACAGTATGGACTACTTTTGATTTCTGCGATCGCTCTGGTTGCGGATGTCGGACTACGGGTGCTGGAACCTTGGCCCCTAAAGTTTGTTTTTGATTACGTTTTGATTCCAGGCGATCGGCCTACTAATATCCCATTAATTGATCGCCTGGAACCAGTTACATTACTGACATTTTCAGCAGTTACAGTCCTTGGCATTACAGGATTACGCGCACTTGCCGCCTATTGGAGTACCGTTGCACTAGCAACAGTAGGTAGCCGAGTCATGACTGAGGTGCGTAATCATCTGTATTGTCATCTTCAAGATTTATCCCTGGCTTACCACACCAAAGCTCGTAGCGGCGATTTAATTATTCGCGTGAGTAGCGATGCTAGCCGTCTGCAAGAAATTATGATTACGGCAGCGTTGCCTTTGGTAGTGAGCATTCTGACGCTGTTTGGCATGATTGGCGTGATGTTTTGGATAAATAGCAGCCTTACCCTACTTGCACTACTTACCCTACCGTTGTTTGTATTAGTCACAAATCGGCTGAGTCAGCGAATTCGAGAGTCCTCATTAAAGCAACGGAAACAAGAAGGAGCTGTGGCGGCGACGGCGGCTGAGTCAATTGCTGCCATTAAATTAGTCAAAGCCCTTTCACTACAAGATGCCTTTGCGCGAGTTTTTTCTCAACAAAATCACCATAGCCTCAAGGAGAGCGTAAGAACCCAACGCCTTGCTGCTCATCTCGAACGAACCGTTGATGTTGTAATTGCACTTGGAACAGCAATTGTTTTATGGTACGGCTCCTGGTTGGCATTGCGAAATGCTCTGACACCGGGTGATGTGCTGGTATTTCTCACCTATCTCAAAAATGCCTTTAAGCCGGTTCAGAACTTTGCTAAGTACACTGGAAGACTTGCTAAAGCTGCTGCCTCTGGTGAGCGAATTTTAGATGTATTATCACAGCAACCTGATGTCCGAGATTTGCCGGATGCAATACCGGCTCCAATTTTCCGAGGTGAGGTTTGTTTTGATCGCGTTCACTTCGCCTATGAACCAGGACAAGTTCTGCTGGAAGACATCAATTTAACCATTCAACCAGGGCAGCAAGTAGCGATCGTTGGTACATCAGGTGGTGGTAAATCTACCTTAGTAAGTCTATTATTACGACTTTATGACCCGACAATGGGTCAAATAATGATTGATGGGCGGGATATCCGCGAGTACACATTGGAATCATTACGCCCACAAATTAGTGTAGTTTTGCAAGACAGTCTTTTATTTGCCGCTACTATTCGAGAAAATATTGCCTACGGTATTGCCGGCGTTTCGGATGCGGAAATTGAAGCAGCCACTCGTCTAGCTAATGCTGATGATTTCATTCAAGCTTTACCCCAAGGATACAACACACTTGTGGGAGAAAGAGGCGCAACCCTTTCAGGTGGACAACGCCAACGAATTGCGATCGCTCGCGCTGCTATTCGTCAAGCTCCAATTTTGATTTTAGATGAACCCACAACTGGGCTAGATCAAGGTAACGAGAAAGCGATCGTTGATGCTCTACAACGGCTCTCGCAAAACCGCACCACCCTCTTAATTACTCATGATCTTTATCTTGCAACTCGCGCAGATATAATTCTTTACATAGAAAATGGGCAGGTTCTAGAACAAGGCACTCATCAGGAATTGATGCAACAGAATGGTCGCTATGCGGCATTGTATCAAATGCAGACTGCAATCCGAACTGAGGAAACGCCAAATTCTCTGATGACATAACCCAATTATGGCGCTGCATATTGTGCAGAGAGAATAAAACTCTTTAGATTTACATCCAATAAATATGACTGTTTTCGTCAGCGATCGCTTTAACAGTGTAACTGATTCCAAAATGCCATTTTTATCAGCAGCCATTGATCCATTGGAAGTACAACAACGGTTCACTCAGTACTTGCCAATTGTTGAAAACGCTCAACTGCAAAAAATTCAAGTCATTCGCCACAAACCAGGGCGGCGTTGTTTGATTGAATATGAATTGCTGAATAATCACGGGCAAACCATTACCCTAATTGGCAAAATCCGAGCTAAAGGAACAGACTTTAATACTTATGAATTACAAAAATCCTTGTGGCAAACAGGATTTGCAGACGATAGCGCTGATGGAATTTCAGTACCGCAACCTGTAGGGATAATTCCCGAATGGCAGATGTGGTTGCAGCGAAAAGTTCAAGGAGCGAGCGCCACTCAATTCTTAACTCAAACCAATACCAGTTTTATGGGAAAACGAATTGCTGAAGTTGCTCATAAACTTCACCAAACTAACATTTCTCCCCGCCGTTCTCATACCATGCCAGACGAACTGCGAATCTTGAATGAAAGGATTCCATTGGTGATGCAACAATATCCAGAATGGAAAAAACGCTTAGAAGAAATATTAGCAGCATCTAAACATTTAGGAGAAAATACTCCAGAACTAAAACACTGTGGTATCCATCGAGATTTTTATCCCGATCAAGTGATTATTAATGGTTCTCGTTTGTATCTCATCGACCTTGATTTATATTGTGAAGGTAATCCAGCCATTGATATCGGTAACTTTATTGCTCATATTAAAGAATACAGCCTTCGCATCCTTGGCAATTCAGAAGCATTAAATGATTGGGAAACTGCCCTAACTGAAAGATTTATTCAGCTTACAAGCGATCAATTCAAAACGTCAATTGAATCTTACATTACCTTAACATTAGTACGACATATTCACATCAGCACCCAATTTTTAGAACGCCGTCCTTTTACAGAAGCATTATTAAAACTATGCGAACAGCGCTTAAATATCAAAAGCGCATCATGATTTAAACTCTTGTTATCTACATTAATAAAATATATATTTTTCAATCAGAAATCTCACTTATTATAATTGTTTTATTCCAGGAGAGAGCATTGATTGCTTCAATTTGTTGGCAACAATTACGCTTACTTAGTTTAATTATTTTATCCACTTTAAGTAGCATAATTTCAGCTAATGCAACACCTATTACCGAAAAATCTAATAATATTATTGAATATAATGCTGATAATCATGCATTAAGTAAAATCACATCTGTTTCTGAATTATCGGCAGAATTAAAAACCCTTGAGAAACAAATTACTTCATTAGAGACTAACGTTGCTGCATTAGAAACACAACAGTTTTCACCCCATGTTGAGCTTGAGGCGGAAGTCATCTTTGCTGTGACTGGATTCGCTGGTGAAAAGAGAGCCAACAGCAGTAAACCAATAAATGAAAATTTAGTCTTGAGCGATCGCGTTCGTCTGAGCTTCGTAAGCAGTTTTACTGGAAAAGATAAATTGGAAGTGCGCTTACAAGCAAGGAACACACCAGCATTAGAAGATGTGACTGGAACTCAAATGACAAATTTGGGATTTGATGGTGACGATGACAATGAGGTGGAAGTAGATGAGTTAGAGTACAGATTTCCATTAGGTAAACAAACCCGCATGACTTTGTACGGGTTGGGAGGAGGGTTAGGTGACTTTGTTCCTAGTGTTAATCCTCTTTTTAGCGGTAGTGAAGACGGATCGATTTCTACATTTGGACGAGAAAATCCTATTCGCCGACAAGGTAGTGGCGCAGGTATCGGTATTTCTCATAATTTGAATAAAGCTTTGAATTTGTCATTAGGATATATCAGCAGCAATGGAGCTAATTCAGAGAAGGGGATTTTTGCTAGCCCTTACGGAGCGATCGCTCAACTAACCCTCGAACCCACTAAAACAACAGAACTCAGCCTTACCTATATTCACTCTCATAACAATTTGAAGACGGGAACTGGAAGCGAATTAACCAGCGATCCATTTAATGATGAGGCAGATGCGATCGTTGCTAATTCATTTGGTGCAGAAGCTGCTTGGCAACTTAGCCCAGTTATTACTCTCGGTGGTCGAGTTGGTTTTATTCATGCAAAAGCAGAAGATTTACCAGCAGATCCCAATGCGTCCATCTTCACGTGGGCAGTGCTACTGGCTCTTAGAGATATCGGACGAAAAGGCAGCTTTGCAGGATTTGCTGTGGGTCAACCTCCCAAGGTGACTCACAATAGTTTCGGCGATAATTTCAAAGATAAAGATACGTCCCTACATCTGGAAGCTTTGTACCACTTTCAAGTCACAGATAATCTAGCAATAACTCCGGGATTGTTTGTGATTACAAGTCCAGAACATAATGATAGTAATAGCAGCATTTATGTTGGTACGGTTCGGACAACGTTTAGCTTCTAAGTACAGCCCAGCTATATAACAGGGTACGAAAATTATGCTGCAACAGCCAGAGCAACTAGAGCAGAATCACTAGGGTTTTGAATTTAGCACTTTGGGTAATCTAACCCCACTACTATAAATTAAACTTCTTGTTTGGTAACTCTTGTGGATTGAATTGATCTACGCCCACGTTCTGCCATCAATGAGTAACACAACGACTCATACTGATTTAAAGCTTGCTCGAAAGCATATTGCTCAACGGCATATTGGCGACTTTTATAACCCAGAGTTTTGACCTTTGCGGGGTTTTGGTACAATTCTAAAATTGCCATTGCTAAAGCTTGGGGATCTTCTGGAGGAACGATAACTCCACCGCCGCTTTGCCTGATGGCTCTTGCTGCTGTACCATTGTCAGGCACAGAGGCAACTAAGGCTGCTCCACTAGCAAGCAGCACTTGAATTTTTGACGGCATATTGAAGGATACAACATTTTTCTTTTGCACCACCAAGCCAACATCAGCAGCTGCCAACATTTGTGGCAAAGATTTGCGGGGTTGAAATGGCAGTAGCAAAACATTATCTGCCCCACAGTCTAGACATTCTTGTTGCAATCGCTGTAAACCTTTTGCCTCCCCAACGATGACAAAAACAATATCTGGGATATGGCGTAACGCAGAAGCAGCTTTGACAACGCTTTCTAAGCCTTGGGTTAGGGCAATGTTGCCAGAATAAAGTACTACAAATTTGCCATTTAGGTTATGTGCTGCCCGGAAAGGGTTATTTTCTTTAGGCAAAGGACGAATAAAATTTACATCAACCCAGTTGGGAATTTGCACAATTTTGTCAGCTTCTACGCCCTTAGCTCGCAAATTGTCCACAAACCCATCGGCGATGACGCTAATTTTACTAGCAGTGTGGTAAGCAAACTTTTCCAACACTGTAAATAACTTTACAAGTAATTTATTTTTTAGTAAACCGACGTGGACGGCTGCTTCTGGTAATATATCTTGTAGATTTAATATCACAGGACAAGCACGTAACCATCCTAAAAGAGCAACTGGTACACAGCTTGGCAAGGATGGCGATGTTGAGAGAATCACATCTGGGCGCCAACCGCTGAGGGCGGGCACAAAACTAGTGACAACGAAGCTAGCATCTAGTAATATCCGATCTAATAGGTTGGGTTGGGGACGAATCCAAACGTAACTGCGTTGGATTTGAACGCCATTTTTATATTCGTTGAGATACCACTTGCCCCGATACTCCCGGTAAATTTGACGCTCAGGATAATTGGGCATAGCAGTGACTACGCGCACTTCATGCCCACGCTTCACTAGCCCCTCTGCTAATTCAGTCATCAGTGGGGCAATACCAATTGGCTCTGGATAGTAGTTGTAGGAGTAAATTAAAATTCGCATAAAAATTAGTCCGAAGTAGCCCGGCTTTTTATTTAATGACAAATATTTGTCTTAAATATAATTTAGAGTTTAGAAACTCCTATATTTAATTGTGACTTCAGACTGTTTTTATGTCAGGTATTTTATTTAAAGATTAAGTAAACTTTGATATTAAATACTTAGAGTAACTGTGAATTTTTTTTACTGTTCCAGCAATCTTAAAATTGCTAATTTTCGATTGGTACGTAAGTATAAACCCTAGATATTATGATATTAATTAAGACTGTAATACTGTTTTTCAATACTAATTATTGAATGAGCGATCGCCCTTGTATTTTCTCCTTTTTTGCTGGTTCAGGATTCCTAGATTTAGGATTTGAAACCAGTGGTTTTAACATTGTTTACGTCAATGAAATTTTTTCACCATTCATGGCTGCATACCGCTATTCACGGCAGTTTCTTAATCTACCGTTGCCAAAATACGGGTATCATGAAGGAGAAGCAGGAGATATCACCCAACTTCTGGAAAGTTTACAACTACAACATCTACGAGAGTTAGTACAAGACTGCCGTAAATCTAATAATATTGTGGGTTTTATTGGGGGGCCTCCTTGTCCTGATTTTTCTATTGGCGGTAAAAATAGAGGACATTTAGGAGATAATGGCAAGCTTTCCGCTTCTTACGTTGAATTAATTTGCTGCAACCTTCCAGATTTCTTTTTGTTTGAAAACGTTAAAGGGTTGTGGAGAACGACAAAGCACCGTTTATTTTTTGAATCCCTCAAGCAACAATTAATAGAAGCAGGCTATATATTAACAGAACGGTTAATTAATGCCATTGAATATGGTGTACCACAGGATAGGGAAAGAATTATTCTCGTTGGTTTCCGAAATAGTTTCATCAAGGATATAGGAATAAAAGTTGGTAGTGGAAATTTGCTAAACGAAGATAATTTCCCTTGGAGAAACCACATTTTATATCCTCAAGAAACTGTTTTTGCTTACCCTTGGCGTAAGTGTGAACCATTCCAAGAAAACTCTATCATCCCTTGTCCTGAAGGTATCCCTGAAGAATTAACAGTTGAGTACTGGTTTAGAAAAAATAATGTTCTGAAACATCCTAATGCTGAAAACTGTTTTCAACCAAGGGCAGGTATTACAAGATTTGCTGCCATTGATGAAGGAGATGATTCTAAAAAATCTTTCAAGCGTCTTCACAGATGGCGTTACTCGCCGACAGCTTGCTATGGAAATAATGAAGTACATTTGCATCCCTATAAAATCCGCCGAATATCTGTGGCGGAAGCTTTAGCTATACAATCCTTGCCTGCAAATTTTGTACTTCCAGAGAATATGTCGCTCACAAATATGTTTAAAAGTATTGGTAACGGCGTCCCATATTTAGCATCGAAGGCGTTAGCTAAAACTATTTTTCACTTCTTAGAAACTGGCATTACAAATACTGTTGATATTTCTCAGCTTACTACTGCCTAATGTCAACTTAAACACTCACAGTAACTCCGCGACATCTACAAAGCCAACATCCAAGAGAAGTCAGCAAATTCTTTGCAGAATAAACTCGTAATAAATATGGTTTAATATATATATAAGAAATGTTTTAATTTTTTATAAAGTTTAATAATCAATTAGTGGCAGAAAACACGATGGCAGCAGACTATCCGAATATTGATATTGCGCCATTCATCGATCACTCTCTGTTAACGCCAACGGCTACTCCAGAGCAGGTTAAACAATGGTGTGAAGAAGCATACAGATTCAATTTTGCGACGGTTTGCTTGTACCCCGCCTATGTTAAACAAGCAGTGGAACTCCTGCACGGCAAGAATCCAAAAGTCTGTACGGTAATTGGTTTTCCTTCTGGTGCGACGACTTCAGCAGTAAAACTGTATGAAGCTCAAGAAGCGGCGGAAAATGGAGCCACTGAGTTGGATGTGGTAATGAACTTGGGCTGGTTGAAAGCTGGTAAAACTGAAGAAGTTCACCGGGAAATTGCCGAAATTTGTGAAGAGACTGGGCAAACTGTCAAGGTAATTTTGGAAACCAACCTATTGACAGATGCCGAAAAAAAAATAGCTGCTGAAATAGCTATGGAGGCAGGAGCAGCATTCTTAAAAACCAGTACAGGCTGGAATGGTGGTGCAACAGTGGCAGATGTACGACTTTTGCAGGAATTGGCAAAAGAAAAAGTAGGAATTAAGGCTTCGGGTGGTATCCGCACTATCAATCAAGCTCTAGACTTAATCGTAGCGGGTGCTACTAGATTAGGTACATCTCGCGGTATCGATTTGATCCGCCAGCGCGATAACCTGGGAAAGGGTGAATAGTCATTTGTCATTTGTCCTTTGTCCTTTGTCCTCTGCAAATGAAGAATGACCAATAACTAATGGCTAATGACTAATGACTAATGAGTAGAACTTACAAAGCAACCGGAATTAATCTTAAAACCCAGGTGCTAGGAGAATCGGATAAAATAGTGACGATTTTGACACCAGAATTCGGTCTGATTCGAGCAGTGGCCCCAGGGGCACGCAAGCACAACTCCAGCCTGGGTGGCAGGAGTGGTATGTTCGTTGTGAATGAACTATTGATAGCGAAGGGGCGATCGCTTGATAAAATTACTCAAGCACAGACGTTAAAAACTTATCCTGGTCTAGCTAAAGATTTGGGAAAATTGGCTGCCAGCCAGTATTTAGCAGAAATAGTCTTGTGTCAAGCTTTGAGCGAACAACCCCAAGAAGAACTTTATGAGTTGTTCAATGAACATCTCCATCGGTTGGAGGCGTTGTCTAGTACAAATGCATCTGGTGTTTTGGCTCATCTGGCTCATGGAGTGTTTCACCTTTTAGCCTTAGCAGGAGTAACGCCGCAAGTGCAAGTATGTTGCCTATCTGGGCGACCCCTCAACCCAGATTTTACAGACCCCAACTGGCAGGTAGGATTTAGCATCCCTGCGGGTGGGACAGTTTGCTTAGAAACTAGGGAACGTTTACGAAGAGAGGAAGAGAAAGGAAGAGGGGAAGAGGGGGAGATTAATAACCAAATACTTCTCTACGAGAGGCTACGCCAACGGCAAAGCTCAGTACAAGTGCCCCATACTTCTTTACGAGAGGCTGCGCCAACGGCAAAGCTCAGTACAAGTGCCCCACTCCCCGTACCCTATGCTCAAACCGTTGTTGTGCATCGGCAAGAAATACCTATAATTTCTAGTCGTCCGGGTGCTATGGAACTGGCTTTGCTTCAACATCTGTCACAACCAGAGATAATGCAAATTGATGGTGCTAAAGATCATCATTGGTTATCTGTTGAGCAGATTTTGCGCCAGTATGCTCAGTATCAATTAGGTCGCTCTATTCGCTCTGCTACCTTGATAGACTCTTATTTTGCTGCTAACCATGATGCAACCGTCTGATTTGGATAAAAAAATCCTGCCTTTGTCACCAAGCCTCGCCAAAAAACAGAATAGGGCATTAGATCCTACAGTTAGGAATCACTTAAGTGCTGTTTCTAAGTCTACACCTAGTCAAATCAATGGCCAAGAAATGTCTCCAAAAGATGTTTCTAAAAATGATCAAAATTGGACAGCCCAGATACCAAAAACTGATGTTCCAAGTCAATCAGAAACAAAATCTGAGAACAAATTAACCACTCCTGAGGTAGGTAGCAATGGGCAGAGTTTGCCAGTAGCTAATATCCCAGAAAAAGAACCACCAAAATTAGATGGATCTGGTTCAGGTGGAGAAGCTGTTTCAGGAAATGTCAAACAGCAGGGGTTTTTGCCTGTATTAAAAAATCCTAATTTCTTAGCTCTTTGGGGCGGTCAAGTTTTCTCTCAACTAGCAGATAAAGTTTATTTGGTGTTGATGATTGCTTTGATTAATACTCAGTTTCAGGCTAGTAATCAGAGCATTAGTGGTTGGGTATCAGCCTTAATGATGGCTTTTACTATTCCAGCCGTATTGTTTGGTTCCGTTGCTGGTGTGTTTGTCGATCGCTGGTCGAAAAAGGCTGTGCTGGTGGCAACAAATATTTGGCGCGGCATCCTAGTTTTGTCAATTCCTTTTCTGATGTGGTTGACTCATGGCTGGAAACCCATAGGAGTCTTGCCGGTAGGTTTTTTGATCATTCTGGGTGTGACTTTTTTGGTTTCCACACTGACGCAGTTTTTTGCACCAGCAGAACAGGCGGCAATTCCCTTAATGGTAGAAGAACAGGATTTACTCTCGGCAAATTCGCTTTATACGACAACGATGATGGCATCGGTGATTGTTGGGTTTGCTGTCGGGGAACCGTTATTAGCGATCGCGGATGGTCTTTGGTTGCAAATTGGTGGTAGTGGTAGTTTGGGCAAAGAATTTTTAGTAGGTGGTAGTTATGCGATCGCTGGACTAATTTTATTCCTTTTGGCGACTAAGGAAAAACAGCACCACCCCGATACAGAATTCCCTCACGTGTTCTCTGACTTGCGAGATGGTTTTGCCTACCTCAGAGCAAATCATCGCGTCCGCAATGCTTTGCTTCAGTTGATTATCTTGTTTTCTGTCTTTGCAGCATTAACTGTTCTAGCCGTTCGTATGGCAGAAGTTATTCCCAACATGAAAGCCTCTCAGTTCGGCTTTTTACTAGCAGCCGGTGGTGTTGGCATCGCTGCTGGAGCAACAATTCTTGGTCAATTTGGTCAACGTTTCTCCTATACTCAGCTAAGTCTGTACGGTTGTATGGGCATGGCAACATCCCTGATTGGTCTATCAGTATTTACAACCCAACTATGGCTAGTGTTGTTACTAGTGACGCTATTAGGTATCTTTGGGGCGTTAGTGGGAATTCCTATGCAAACAGCGATCCAAACAGAAACACCTCCAGAAATGCGCGGTAAAGTCTTTGGTTTACAAAATAATGTAATTAATATTGCTCTCTCTTTACCTTTGGCATTAGCAGGTGTAGCTGAAACCTTTGTGGGATTACAGGCAGTTTTTTTGGGATTAGCTGCGATCGTCTTTTCAGGAGGTATATTAACCTGGTATAACTCACATAAGTAGTTATCAGCTAACAAGAGTTATTATTCATTACCTTGAAGTAATTAGTAATTTCTTTAAAGCTTTTGTGTTCATGCTAAACTGTGTCCAGTGAAAATTTATCACATACTTGCGGGATATCAATCTGACATTAGTCAGAATAAGTTGTTTAAATATTAGAAATTAACAACTTATAAGTAGAATAAATAAAGCCATAAATCCACTGGTTTAATCAGCTTAAAATAAGCTTTTTAAACTAGATTATGCTGGAAATCTGTAATAACTAAAAAAACCAGCAAGTATAGCTAGATAAAATAAAAATCACGAAGGACACACAAGTAATAGAGCAAACCCGCTTTTCTTACAGCTAAATAAAGAATGCGTATAGCCTGGATTGGAAAAAAATCACCCTTTTGCGGCAATGTCACCTACAGTCGAGAAATTACAAATGCTTTGCTAGATAGGGGACATCAAGTTAGTTTTCTTCACTTCGCCCAAGAAGAGTCTGAACCTGATAATTGGCCAAATCTTCGAGAGGTTTCTCTCCCTTTTATTTACAAGTCCCAGGTTTATACAATTCCCACTTTTAAAGCGACCAAACTTTTAACGGAGTCGCTACGGGAAATCAAGCCAGATATAGTCCATGCTTCCTTAACCCTATCTCCTCTAGACTTTGTTCTACCGGAAATCTGTGAGGAACTGAGGTTGCCCTTAATTGCCACTTTTCACACACCGTTTGCTGGCAAGGGAGCAAAGCTGATATCGGGAACACAACTTTTGGCTTATCAGCTCTACGCACCTTTTTTAGTTAACTACGATCGCGTGATTGTATTTTCCCAAATTCAGCGAGAATTATTGGCACGAATGGGTGTGCGGGAAGAAAATATTGCCGTAATTCCCAACGGTGTTGATACCGCTAAGTATTCTCCGGGATTTTCTCAAGTCAAAGCAGAATTTAAAGCCGAACGCTTGTTTGTCTATCAGGGGCGCATAGCACCAGAGAAAAATGTTGAAGCTCTCCTCCGCGCTTGGAAGCAGTCTGCAATGGAGCCTGGTAGTAAGTTGCTAATTGTTGGCGACGGCCCTTTGAAGTCTTCCTTAGAGCCGTTTTATGGTTCAGAATACGGCATTATCTGGTTAGGATTTATCGCTGATGAAGATCGACGTATTGAAATTTTGCGGGGCGCAGATGTATTTGTTTTGCCTTCATTGGTAGAGGGTTTGTCTTTATCTCTGTTAGAAGGGATGTCATGTGGGTTGGCTTGTTTAGCAACAGATGTCGGTGCAGATGGAGAAGTATTGGAAAAGGGCGCAGGTGTAGTTATTAGTACTAAAACAGCGCGATCGCAATTAAGAACCCTCTTGCCAGTGTTGCAAGACCATCCAGAGTTAACAACCTTACTGGGGCAAAAAGCTAGACAGCGTGTATTAGACCGCTATACCCTTAGTAAAAATATTACTCTACTGGAAGAACTTTATAAAGAAGTTTTAGCACAACGACCTCTACCACTAAGTCGCAGAGCGTAGGGAAAGGGAGGAAGTGCGATGCCTGCGCCTGCCTACGCATTTTTATGCTTATCAGTGTTCTCCAGATGCATTACGTGCAGTTTAACTTTTCTTCATCAGTCTTATATTAGAACCTTGCTCTAATAATGATCACAGAACAGTGGCGAAATCCCGGTATTTGGCGAGTAGAATTTTGAGAACTTAAAAATATTTTTAATGCTCAGGCAACAGGCGGTGATAGTTTTAACTTCTTAAAAACCTATATGCTATCCGCATTGATGTAATTTTAGCTTGCTGTATATGCCCATATCTCAAACTTTGCTTGGGATGATAACTCTGTTTCCAAAGAACCATAATGTTCAACACAAAACTCTTCAAACTCTCTCATGACACGAGGGAATATCTCATCCGATACCAACCAACATAAACCGTAGGCGCGTAATTTCAAAAAACCGAGGAGTTCTTCCACTGTATTGCTTACTGTCCATTCTTTGGCAATCACATAATTTGAACGATAACCTTTACTGTGAAAATAGTCTTCTAGGTTAATTTGTTCGATTACTTTCTTGACCTGTTTTGATGTTTCTTCCACTTCGTATTTAGCTAAAATAGCTCTAAAATAACGCTCAAATTCCATACGTGCAGGTGGAGTAATCCATTGAGCATTGAGATAAAAACCTTGTGGTTTCAATACGCGATCAACTTCATCCAGAAACATTTTTCGATTTGAAATGCCGTGAATCATGTGAACAGTTAACACAACGTCAAAACTCTGATCTGGGAAAGGAAATTGAGAAGCATCTGCATGAATCAGCCTCAGATTTTGAGAAATGTTGTGCAGTTTCTGCTTAAATTGGTCAATCATTGGTTGAGAAACATCAATTCCAGTTACAGAATAGCCGCGTTTGACGAAAGGAAGAACATTCAAGCCCGTACCCACACCAGGCTCTAAAAAGGATGTCTCAGGTGTTGCATCTACTAATTCAAGAATAAAATCTGCAACTTCCTCAGCGACGGATGTTGTTAACCAACGGGTTTGGTCGTAAATGTGAGCAATGTTATTGTAATAAGTACGTTTTTCCATTTTTCTGAACTATAACTATACCTGTTTTAATATATCGCTGTAGCCAATTTAGAGGATAATTTCAGCATAATTTATAGCAATGCCTTAGATTATGTTAAGGCTAAAACAAATTTAACCAATTTACCTGAATTATGTCCTTATACCTTAAAGGAAATTTTAGATAAAAATTGGTTGCCTTAATCTTAAATTCTTATTCTTTGCGCTAAATATATTCATATTTTAAATCAGCAACACCAAGAAATTAAGTCACTACAATTCGTCGTATTCTTCTGGTTCTACATTAGGCACTTTATTCAAAACTTGCTGAAATTTTTCCCAACTACCGCTTTTGGCTTTCTCTTCCAAATAGTCTTTGGTCATCCATGCGGAAACTTGTGCAGATAAGGCAATAGTTGCAAGTTGTTCAATAGAAATATTTTCTCTGGCTGCTAAAGCTTCAATTTGTTTATATAAAGATTCGGGTAGTTGTACATTTAAGTTAGTCATGGGATTTCTCCTACTATTTGCAAGAATTCTTTGGGTGAACCTACCCTCAGCCCGAATTTTTGGGCTGCTTGTAAATCTTTTTGATTGTAAGTGATGATAAAGTCGGCTTGGCATTCAACAGCTAAATCGATGAGAAAATCATCATCAGGATCGCGTGCTACTGTCCGCCATAAATAGAAAATGCTACATCTAATTGGCGATTCTACAAATAGCTCCAATAACGTTGTTAATATCTTCATCGCTCAATCCAAGCTGCTCTTTTTCTCGTTTGAGAGTTTCTTCATACTCGAAAACTAAGGTGGTAGAGACATTTAACTGCCAACGTCTATCATTCAGAATTGTTAACAGTTTGTAAGATGCACCACGGTTAGATCGTAAACCAATAAGCAGTAAATTAGTATCAAGTACAAGTTGGTACGGATTTGCCATTATTTCGCTATTAGTAGCATTTTTTCCGTAGTGACGAGCTTATGGTCTACCTATCAATCAATTAATTTTTGAATTATCTACGAAAGGCCATCCCAAAGTAGTTGGCTGTTCATAAACCCGCTTTAGAGTATTTACATCTCTAGGAGAAATAGGCGGCGGTTGACGAACTTGGGAAAAATATAGCGCATCAGTTTGTAACGGACTATGACCCCAAATTCCCAGTGCATGACCGAATTCGTGGCGGGTAGCTGCAATGAGATATTCACCTGTTTGACTGGGACTTAGCAAGATGGTGAAGCGGTGGGATAAAACTTTGTTGCTAGTATATAACTCGTAAGTAGTTTGTGCCGATCGCGCCCGGGGTATATTACTACCAGGAAAAATTTGTAGAGGTGGCGCTTTTCGTACAATCTTAATATCAGCAACTTCTGGCCGTTCGATTACTGTTAAAGGCAAATAAGTACTCCATTCTTGTACACTCTGCAAGACAGCGTTAACCCATACTTGAGCTTGTTTTTCGCTGACGGCTTTTGGTGGTTCTACGTAAACTCGAACAGGAAAATGTGACCAGATTAAATAACCAACTTGGGTTTTTGTGACTTGGGAAAAGTAGTTACCCCTGTTAGTATTATCTTGCCACTGTGCGAGTGTAGGCGGTAAGGGATGAGGTTTTGGAGGAGATGATGGAGATAGAGAAATTATTAAATTTGAATATATATATTTTGGTATTATTGTAAACCCGTCACTTGACTGGAGATTAGTAAAAACGATTAACAGCCCTGTGCCAAGAAAAAAGGCAAGGGCTGTAATTAACCGCCGTGAAATTAAATTTATTAGGCTCTTAAGTATTGGGTGTTGGGTTATTTTCCCCATTAACCTATCCTTATTTAGGCAACCAACCGGCACTTAAAACCACTGTTAAACCTAAAAAGATTACTGTCAATGCCCAAGTAATTCGATTTAAAGTATTTTCTGCACTTTTGGTACTGCTAAATAGCTGGGCTTGTCCGCCAATGGCTCCAATGCCATCACCTTTAGGGCTATGCAGTAAAACCAAGATAATCAAACCAGTGGCGGAAAACGCCCAAATGCCTTGCACGATATTAGTAACTGTCATGATGGAATCTCATTTATAACAAGTTTTAAAAAACAGGAGTCAGGAGTTCACTAAAAACTCCTAACTCAGTACTCAGCAATCTTTTACAATCCTACTTGCACGGGGGTGCGAGTGCGTTGCAGTTCATAATCTGCTGTTTTCAGCAGCGATCGCCCGGTCATTTCTGGTGGCTGAGGCAGCTGTAAAATCTCTAGAATTGTGGGGGCGATGTCGGATAGCTTGCCATCGCTTCGCAGTTCGACATTTGTACCATATCCAGGGATTTTAACTCTTTCTCCTTCCACCAAAATGAAGGGGACTGGGTTAGTAGTATGAGCTGTCCAGGGATTACCCCCTTCATCTAGCATATACTCAGCGTTGCCGTGGTCGGCAGTAATAAGTGTTGTGCCGCCAGCTTTGATAACGCTCTCTAATAAGCGTCCCAAACAGCGATCAACTGTTTCAATTGCTGTAATGGTAGCGTCGATTTGACCAGTATGCCCTACCATGTCTGGGTTGGCATAGTTAATCACAACTAAGGAATACGTACCTTTTTGAACCGCTGCGATCGCAACATCTGTAACTGCTGCTGCTGACATCGCTGGGGCGTGATCGTAAGTAGCTACCATTGGGCTGCTTACTAATTCCCGATCTTCTCCAGCAAAAGGTTCCTCCAGACCCCCATTAAAGAAATAGGTGACGTGGGCGTATTTTTCTGTTTCGGCGGTGCGGAACTGATTCAGACCATGATTGGCTATGACTTCTCCCAGAATATTACTGAGATTCTGCGGCTCAAAGGCTACAGCCACGGGTAAGTCTGAATCATACTGTGTAAAGGTGACAAAAGACAGTGGTGTGATTTGCTGTCTTTCAAAACCGTTAAAAGTGGGACTGACTAAAGCTTGAGTCAGTTGTCTAGAGCGATCGGGGCGGAAGTTGAAAAATATCACCCCATCCCCTGGTTCTATTGCGCCGGGTGCAATTCGGATGGGGTTGACAAATTCATCTTTTACCCCTTCGGCGTAAGATGCTTGCAAGATTTCCACGGCGTTGCGATTATCACCTGAACCATCTTGAGTCATCACGTCATAGGCGCGTTTGACCCGATCCCAGCGGTGATCGCGATCCATCGCGTAGTAGCGACCGCTGAGGGTGACTATGCGCCCAATTCCTGTGCGGTCTATATAATTTTGCAGCAGTGTAATTGCTCTTGCACCGTCAGTTGGGGCGGTGTCACGACCATCGGTAATGGCGTGAATACAAACTTCTGAAATTCGCTGGTCTTTAGCTAAGTCAAGTAGTCCGAATAGATGGGTGATATGAGAATGTACCCCTCCCTCAGAACAAAGGCCTACTAGATGCAGCTTGCTATTCCGAGAGCGAACTTCCTGGCAAATTTTGACGAGTGCTGGGTTTAAGGCAATAGAACCGTCTTCGACCGCATCAGAGATGCGTACCAGTTCTTGCGGTACAACTCGCCCAGCACCAATGTTCAAATGACCTACTTCCGAGTTGCCCATTTGACCTTCTGGCAACCCTACGGCTTTTCCTGATGTGCGGATGAGGGTATGCGGGTAAGCTGTCCATAAACTGTCCACAATGGGAGTTTTAGCAGCATTAATAGCGTTTCCTCGCTTTTCTTCGCAGTAGCCCCATCCGTCTAAAATGACTAGCACCACAGGAGCAACAGGTGCTTTGGTCATAGTAAAATTGCCCTTTACTTTTTGTAATATCCGAATGATACCACTGCTAATCCACGCCGCAAGTGAATTTTTGCTTATTAATTTCTTTTATGAAAGACTTGCAGTTTTTTGAATGATTTTTTAAAATTTAACAATTTTTCTGTAATGCTGTTGATCGCTAATAACAAATGATTACTTAGTAGTAGCATTTTAGCACTACTACTAAGCCCGTATTCAATCACTTATTTCCTTTTAGTGGAAGCTTTTGCAGCTTTTTTAGCCGCTTTTTCGGCAGCGATCGCAGCTAACTTTGCTTGTTCTTTTTCTTCGGCAATTTTCTGGAGATAGTAATGATAGTCTCCTAAGTAAACGCGGAATTCACCATCACGAATTTCGACGATTTTGTTAGCTACTTGAGAAATAAAGTAGCGATCATGTGAAACTACAATTGCCGTACCGTCATAATTTTTGAGGGCTTCTTCCAGCATTTCCTTCGCTGGAATATCTAGGTGGTTTGTCGGCTCATCTAGAATTAGTAAGTTCGCGGGACGTAAGAGCATTTTTGCCAACGCCAGACGAGCTTTTTCTCCTCCACTTAATGCTCCAACTGCCTTAAATACAGTATCACCAGTAAATAAGAAGCGTCCCAAAAGCGTGCGGACTTCTTGATTATCCCAGTCTGGAACTTCATCATGGATAGTTTCCATGACAGTTTTCTTCAAGTCTAAAGCTTCAGCTTGATTTTGCTCAAAGTAACCAGGGATAACGTTATGATCCCCTAATTGAACGCTACCTTCTGTGGGCGGTTCCATACCCATAATTACGCGCAGAAGGGTAGATTTTCCAGCACCGTTAGGGCCAAGAAAAGCAATGCGATCGCCTCTTTCAATGAGCAGATTTGCTGCCAAAAATAGGATTTTATCACCATAAAGATGAGTTAAATCTTTAATATCCACTACCTCGCGTCCACTGCGGGGTGCAGGTGGAAAACGGAAATGTAGAGTTCTTACCCCAGCAATGGGTGCTTCAATGCGCTCAATTTTGTCGAGTTGTTTTTCCCGGCTTTTTGCCTGGGTACTGCGGGTAGCACTGGCGCGGAATCTATCAACAAAGGTTTGCTGTTTTTCTAATTCTTTTTGCTGACGTTCGTAAGCACTCAGTTGTGCTGATTGACTTTCGGCTTTTTGTTCCAAATATGCTGAGTAGTTACCAAGGTAGGTACTGGAAACGCCACGTTCAGTTTCCACAATTTGGGTGCAGAGGCGGTCAAGGAACTCTCGGTCATGGGAGACTATTACCATCGGGGTAATCAGCCCTCTGAGGTAATTTTCCAACCACTCAATGGTTTCTAAATCTAGGTGGTTAGTCGGTTCATCCAGCAGCAACAAGTCGGGTTTTTGCAGGAGGATTTTACCTAAACTCATCCGCATTTGCCAACCACCACTGAAGGCACTAACAAGGCGATCGCCATCTTCTAGCCCAAACCCCATCTCTGGTAAAATTTTCCCGATGCGTGCATCTAAGTTGTAGCCATCCAAGGCTTCAAATTTGCGCTGCAACCGATCCAACTTGTCGATTAGCCGATCCAGTTCTTCTGGGCTAGCCGTTTCCATCTCTTGTGGCACATGCGCTAGAGATAACTGTACTTCGTTGGCTTCTTTGAAGACAGTCCAAAATTCTTCTCTAACGGTGCGGGTGGGGTCTACTTCAAACTCTTGGTTGAGGTAGGCTATATGTAAGCTATTAGGACGGATAATTACGCCAGAGGTGGGTTCCATTTCCCCAGAAATTATCTTTAACTGGGTGGATTTTCCAGCACCGTTGACACCGACTAAGCCAATGCGATCGCCTGGTTTAACTTCCCAGTTGATATCTTTGAGAACTTCGCCTGTGGGATAAATTTTACTTATATGTTCTAGTCGCAGCATTAAGTTTCTCTCAGGTAGGGAGTGGGTGGTTGAGGACGAAGTACTAACACCGCCTCTAATATTAACAAAAATTAACTATAAATTCGTCGTGATAAAGCCTGGAAACCGCAAACCAAATTTGGCTTGAGTCACGGATAAAATTTACCACATCTATCTCAAGGCTGGCTTTGTGTTACTTGTCTAACTTCTTCGACACTCAAATCTAACGCCTGTGCTACTTGTTCTACAGTCAACCCTGCTGCCAACATTGCTGGTACTGCTTTAAGTTTCCCTTGTTCAATGCCTTGTTCAATGCCTTGTTCAACACCTTCTTGAAAGGCTTCCTGATAAAATCTGGTTTGCTTTAACTCGCTTAAGCTAAACATTTGCTCGATCTCCTCCCTACTCATTGCAGGAAATTTGTAAGCCAAAATAGTTTCTATAAATTGTAATAATTGCTGCTGTTTTGGTGGTGAGCTTATCTCTGATTTGGTTCTGTCTATCAACTCCCTTGCTTGGACAATTGCGATATCGTCGGTTGCAATTACTAATTTAGCAGTTGCAATGCCAATTGGAAGCGATGCACCTTCACCTAATTCATCCAAATAAATGCGTCTGACGCGCCCACTTGTGAACATCTCACGGTAATGTTTGATATTGCCTGTATCTACATTCCTATTTGGGTATAAAACCACAGCACCCCAATCATTTAAGGGTTGATTCTGACGGAGGTATAAACATATTTCTGCAATTAGCCGTGAATAAATTTCCCCATCAGCTTGAAATTGCACTTCTACAAAGTAAATCGGGTTCTCGTTTCCTTGCGTCGGTAGAAACACACCATCTATTCTGAAGGCTGTTTGTTTGATTTCAACTGATGAAAATTGATAAAGGCTAGCTGATTCTGGAGGATTACCAATAAGTTCAAAGAAGATATCAGGAAATTCTTGAAACAGCCTATAAAAGATAATGTCTGTTTTCACAATTTTATATCAATTGAAAATTTTGATTTGCCGTTTATATGTTACTTGATTCTTCAGAACCATCTCGCACTTTCAGCAATTGCTCTTTTGCCATCCCTAATATACGGGATAAGGGCGCTAACAAACTATCATCAAATGCTTCTCCAGCATAAATATTATTCAGTTCAGTCGGAGATAATTTAAAGGTATCGCAAAATTTAGCAAACTCCTGATTACCCAAGTCAAGTTCTTTTTGCCTGTCTCTAAGCAAAAGTGCGATGGCTCTAGTCCCATGCTTGGGACGCTCACTAGTTTTCACATATTTTTCCATTAAATAATTGACTTTCTTGGTATCGCCACCAATTTTTTTAATTAAATCAGTACAAGCCATTTTTAGTGCTTTCTTTAAAACTTCTTCTTCGTTTAAAATTTTAATAACTTCATTGGCATAATCTGGTTTAAAAAATCCCACCATATTCCCTTGATGATAAACTGGTATATAAGGATTATTCGTTTCAAGTTGCCAATCTAAAGGCTCATTGCGTAGCGACATAGCTGCACCCCTAAATATTTTAAGATTGCACCATTTTAAAACCATTTATTGTTTAACTGCCAGTTAAATACCCTAGCCCTGGCGATTGAAATCGCAGCTATATAGACAAAACCCACCTCCGTGGGTTTCAACTTGCTGGAGTCCACGCAGACGGATTTAGTTTGTGCAGCCGTTATGTATTTCTACCAGAACCTCTAACTCAGCCAAAATTAGCGATCGCCAGGTGAATCAACGCGATTCTACTACTCACACGCCTAGTTTTGTGATTCGTATTCTTCAAAAATTATTACAGCAGCTTCTAAGTATCGATCTAATAGACGATGATCGGATATATCAGGTAATACTAATTCGACAGTCGATATGGCTTCCATTATTCCAACATGCTCTTCTCCAACTTTAAAAGCTGCGATAGACCACCATAGTCGAGCTATTGCAGTTTGAACTTCTTCCCTTTCAGGCAAATACCATATTTCTCGACCAATTTCATTACACTGTAAAGGAGTTAAAAAGTTTGCCTCTGACAAAGCTTGCTGAATATATTTATTAAGCTGGGAGAGTTTGTCCGATTCAATCTCGGATGAATATATTTGTATGCATTCTATTGCCCATTGGATTGCCAAACTATAGTGATATTTTTGTAATTTCAGTGCAATTGGATAAGCCCAAAGTATTTGTTTTTGCGCTATAGTTTGTTTTACATTTTCTATTACTTCTTTCATAGATGTAACTATAGCTAACTAACTTGGGGTAAAATTTATAAGTATATAATTTTTTTCACCTCGTTCTACTTAAGGTATCTCCAAATAACAAATGAGCGTCATAAAAATGGTAGTAATTATCCTTCCCAGTCTTGACGAGTATCGCACAGAAAATTATCTGCGATCGCATCATCAAATAAATACGGGCAATCCTCTGGAAAAGTTCGTAATGGTAAGTTAGTTTCTCGTAGCCACAAATTAACACCCGCTTCAAAACCATCTAGCAAGACTTCTTCTATCAACTAGCCTTCGCTTCATCCCCGGATGCTTCAGCCACAGCCGCCAATCTCTCCGCCGCAGCTTGCACAATTTGAGCCACTTGAGCCAAAGGCATATGCTGGATTTGTCTAAGAATCAGACTCAAATCTGAGGTTTCTGGAATTGGCTTGCCATCTATGCAGCTAATTAACTCTTCCATTGTGTAGCCTGCTTTCGATGCGATTCGAGCCAAATTTTCTGTATCTGGCACCTTCACACCTTTTTCCCACATCTGAACAGCAGTAGCAGATACCCCCAAAAGCTTACCAAATGCTCGCTGACTCATTGAACCGCGAGCTAGTTTAATGATTTCAATCAGTTTTTGTTTGCTTTCGATCTTCACTGCTTATATAGCTAGCCAACTGTATTTACAAGTTTACTTTCAATATTACAAGTTTACTTTTATATTGACAGCCTTGTGTTTTAGTACTAAACTATATCTCTGGTTGTAAATCGGCAACTACAGGCATCAAGCTAGTAGACTAACCCATCTATCTTTAATCAACCCAAAAAACTTAGTTTGCTACGGCGCTTGTGCTAGTAGCTCAACTTTGCTGCGAAGAAATAATATCGAAGGTGCATCATGTTTCGCAAGCCACGCAAAATTAACCAATATCGCCGCAAAGGTAAAAACCTTATAGCCACTAATAAAATTAAACCAGAACAGTGGAACATTTCTAACGCAGAAACTAAAGAAGCTTTAAAAGTTAAGGGCTACGATGTTAAGCAAATCAAAAAAATCCACCTTCTGAAGCATCAAGTATGTATTTCCTACTGGGATGTAAAAGGCAATATATGCAGCAGCTTTTTTAGCTACCGGATTTTTGCGCGTTGGCAAGAAGAAGTGGAGAAGCTAATTTATACCTGTGAAACCCTGAAGGAATGGGCAAAGTTAAATTACGTTATGAAGTACGAATTTGCTTATTACCATTATCCCAGTGAAATAGAAGATACACTCCACGCAATATTACAAAATCACCTGTCTGTGTTAAAAGCAACAATAGAACAAGTGGTTTTACAGGATTTATAACAGGAAAAATTAGTTAGCGGCAGAAGTCGCTAACTCCGCAAGACGTTCTTGTTGGTCTAGAGATATACAAGACTGGATAAGTGTCTCTAAATCACCATCCAAAACAGGGGTAAGGGAATAATTCTGACCTAACCGATGATCGGTAGCGCGGTTATCTTTATAATTATAGGTGCGAATTTTTTCTGATCGCGATCCAGTACCAACCTGCGATCGCCGCATGGAAGTAACAGCTGCTTGTTGTTCGCCTAACTTGATGTCATACAACTTCGCCCGCAGAATTTGCATCGCCCGTTCTTTGTTTTGCAACTGGCTGCGTTCTTCTGTACAGAAAATGCGTATTCCCGTTGGTTTGTGCATCAAGTCAACGGCTGTTTCCACCTTGTTGACGTTTTGTCCACCAGCACCACCAGAACGAGCTGTAGTCATTTCAATATCTTTCGGGTCAATGTGAATTTCCACATCATCCACCTCTGGCATAATCGCCACGGTAGCTGTGGAAGTATGAACCCGTCCCCCAGATTCAGTTGCCGGCACGCGCTGCACACGATGCACTCCAGCTTCAAACTTTAGCTGGCTGTAAACATCATTACCTTTAATTTCGAGAATGACCTCTTTCCAGCCACCCATTTCTCCACGAGATTCGCTCACTAGAGAAACTTTCCAACCTTGAGTCTGGGCATATCGGGTGTACATCTGCATCAAATCGCCAGCCCAAATGCTTGCTTCATCGCCACCAGTACCAGCGCGAATTTCCAACATGATATTCTTTTCATCATTGGGGTCGCGTGGTAGCAGTAAGACTTTCAAGCGAGACTCTAAATGTTCTATTTTTTCTTCAAGCTCTTTTACTTCCAGTGATGCCATTTCTTGCAACTCTGGGTCACTCGCAGATTCTTTATAAACCTGACGCGCTCCGATTAAATCTTCTTGGGCTGATTTCCAAATCTCATAGGTATTAACTACCTCTTCCAAAGAAGAACGAGACTTAGCAATTTCTTGATACTCATCAGGATTGCTAGCGGTATCGGGGTCGCCAAGACGACGTGTTAATTCATTAAAAGTTTGTTCAACGGATTTTAGTTTGTCCAGTAAGTATGATTCAGCCATGACGATTGCGATCACTCCTTAAAAAATAACAAATTGGCTCGAGCATATAAATGAAAATCGACCCAGCTGATGCAGGGCCGTCGTTAACAGCAGAGCCAACTCGCTACTTTTTGTCTTGTTCGTCGCCAGATGTTTGAGTGCTGCTCATACCGTACTTGCGGAGGAAGCGCTCTACTCGACCCTCAGTGTCAATAATCTTCTGAGTGCCGGTGTAAAATGGGTGATTTCCAGACCAAACATCTACGTGCAATTCTGGCTTAGTAGAGCCAATGGTCATAACAACTTGACCGTTGCAGTAAACTTTAGCATCTGGATACCACTTGGGGTGAATATCAGCTTTAGCCATTGTTCTTTTTGTGATGAATCTATATAAATTATAACTTTTAGCGTTCAATTGCAGCTAGGGAGTGGGAAGCGGCGAGATGCCCCATGCCCACTTGCCCTGAGCGTTCGCGTAGCGTCTCGCAGAGAAGGGATTGCCCAATGCCCAATTCCCTAACGCTTAGAGTACTGAGGTGCTTTCCGAGCTTTATGTAAACCATATTTCTTCCGCTCTTTTGCTCTCGGATCGCGAGTCAAATAACCTTCGGTTTTCAAAGGTGGGCGGTTGTCTGGGTCTAGTTGGCATAAAGCACGAGCAACTCCCAAACGAACAGAATCAGCCTGTCCGGTCAAGCCGCCGCCTTCTGCTTTTACCAAAATGTCATATTCGTTTTCTAATCCCAGAGTTTCCAGGGGTGCTTTAATTACTCCCAGGTAGTTGGGGTTAAATTGGAAATACAAGTTTCCATCTTTACCGTTCACAGTCAGTTGACCGGTGCCTGGAACCAAGCGTACCCTTGCTACTGCGTTCTTACGACGGCCAGTACCCCAGTATACGGCGCGACCGCTATTAGCATCTGCTACTACCATTAATTTTCTTCTCCAGGAATTGTACTAACTTTTAGTTCTTTAGGTTTTTGAGCATCATGGGGATGCGTAGGCCCAGCGTAAACTTTCAGCTTAGTGAACAACTGCTTACCCAGGCTATTTTTAGGTAGCATACCTTTAACAGCTTGTTCTAAAATCCGCTCTGGTATACGCTGTTGCAATTTAGCGAAAGTTTCCGTTTTCATCCCACCGGGACGACCAGAATGGCGACGGTAAAGCTTTTGAGTGCGCTTTTTACCTGTGACTGCGATTTTTTCGGCATTAATGACGATTACGAAGTCACCTGTATCTAGATGAGGTGTATATTCGGGTTTCTTTTTGCCTCTCAATACCTGAGCGATTTCGCTGGCGAGGCGGCCGAGACGTTTATCGGTGGCATCTACTATGTACCACTCACGCTCAAGGGACGCTTGAGATGGAAGGTATGTTTTAACTGTTGTCATTTGTCATTTGTCCTTTGTCATTTTTAATTTGTCATTAGTCATTTGCCCTTTGCCATTTGTCGTTACTAAGAACCCATGACTAATGACTCTTGACTAGTGACGAACTTTGGCAAGGTGTCGTACCAAATCTCTTGTGGAAAGGGAAAATCTGGATAGCCGACTCGCAACAAGCACAAGCCTTGGGGCGGGGCGGCGTGTTTCACTTCTTCCCGGCGTTGTTCTTTCCAGAGTTCGGTGAAGCTAGAAAGTGTTCGTTGTCCAGAACCTACTTGTACCAGCATCCCTACCAACAGCCGTACCATGCCATACAAAAATCCATCTGCCTGTATTTCAATATGGATAAATGGCCCACTGCGACGACACTCTGCTGCTTGCACCTCTACCCAGGAATGCGATCGCTTTGAGCCTGCACGGTGAAAAGCAGCTAAGTGATGCTTTCCCAAAAGAGGTTTTAAGGCAGCTTGAATTAAAGATTCATCCAGGGGTGCATAATAATAATGCCAACTGAAGGGTCTTACAAACAAGTTAAGCCGATCTTCAGTATATATTGTGTAACGATACCGTCGATAAGCTGCACTAAAGCGAGCGTGCCAACGATTATCTACACTAGCTGAAGCCCTGATTAATATATCTGGCGGCAGATAGCTATTTAGGATTGTTGCCCACTTGTGAGGCGGAATTAAACCTGTTGCTTCAAAATGGGCTACTTGAGCAGCAGCGTGAACTCCAGAATCGGTTCGCCCGGCACCATGTAGTGTTACATGATACCCAAGAATAATAGCGATCGCTCTTTCTATCTCTTCTTGGACTGTCCGTTGTTTTTTTTGCCGTTGCCAGCCATGAAAATGAGTGCCCAGGTATTGGATTACCAAGGCTACTCGATGAGTTTGTGTAGGCTGGTGGCTTTCTAACATACAGATTTTGTCCTTTGTCCTTTGTCATTTGTCAGTTGTCCTTTGTTATTCACTAATGACCAATGACTAATGACTAATGACTAATGACTTAAACCAATTCAATTATTGCCATTTTTGCATTATCGCCCCGACGCGGTACAGTACGCAGGATGCGGGTATAACCGCCCTGGCGATCGCCATATCGAGTTGGAGCTTGCTCAAATAGAGCGTGAACCAGTTGTTTATCGAAGATATAGCCAAGAGCTTCACGACGTGCTGATAAAGAGCCATTTTTGGCTAAGGTAATCATTTTTTCCACTTCACTTCTTAGAACTTTCGCTCTAATTAAAGTGGTGGTGATCTTACCATGACGGATCAGCTCGGTGGCGAGCGATCGCAGTAAAGCACGGCGTTGATCGGCTGGTTTACTGAGTTTTTTGACGCGACAACGGTGACGCATAATTATGCACTATGAATTATGAACGGTTTTTCTTAAGGGTGTTTAGAGCCTCTTTCCATTGGCAGGGTGATGCCCAAGCGTCGCTGCAAAGCTTCCACGACTTCTTCTGCTGACTTCTGACCAAAGTTCTTAATTTCTAAGAGGTCTTCTTGGGTATAATCCAACAAATCCGCCACAGAGTTAACTTGTGCCCGTTTGAGACAGTTATATGCCCGCACAGAAAGTTGCAACTCTTCGATGGGTATCTGGGCAGTTGGATCATCTGGAATCTCTGAACCTGTGTCTGTTGGTTCTAGGGAGATGTCTTTCAAGGGGTTGAATAAATCTACCAAGATCCCAGCGGCCGAAGATAGTGCTTCTTGAGGAGAAATACTGCCATTTGTCCAAACTTCCAACAGCAGTCGGTCTTTTGGAATTAAGCCTTCCCCACGAGATTCTTCAACACTATAGTTGACTTTTCGCACCGGCATAAATATTGAGTCGATTTGGAGAAAGTCCAATGATGTGGCTTCCTCACGTCCTCGCTCTACAGTGCGATAGCCTTTGCCTTTCTCGATCCGAAATTCCATTTCCAGCTTTCCACCCTCAGCGATGGTGGCTACATACTGAGTTGGATCGATGACTTCTACTTCACTAGGCAAATCAAAATGTGCCGCAGTGATTGTTGCGGGACCGCTAACGAGTAATCTACCAATCTGAGGCTGCGAGGAATAGTTTTTTAGGATAACTTCCTTCATTTTCATGAGGATTTCCAGCACATCTTCCCGCACGCCCGGAACTGTAGCAAACTCGTGTGAAACGCCTGCGATCCGCACTGCTGTAACTGCTGTACCTTCTAGGTTGGAGAGTAAAACTCGCCGCAGTGCGTTGCCAACCGTTGTTCCTTGACCGCGTTCTAGAGGTTCTAGAACAAATTTACTGTAATGGTTCCGACTTTCTTCAGTATTAGACTCTACACATTCAATCTGAAACTGCGCCACGGATGAGCCTCCCTTTTTCTAAGGTGCTGCTAGCAGACAAATCAATTGCCTCCCGAATTGAATTTATGTCCTGTAGGTTTAGGTTAATCAAACTACTAGTATGAAATTACGGTATAGTTTGACGCTCCTATTGAGCTTGCAGGCGCTAATAATATTTTGGGTTCCAAAGTTTAATAGCTTTTCCCGCAGGAAAATCTGACTCGCTTTTGGTAGCCCAAGGTTTCACCCAATGACACGTTTGCACGTTAGACGCTCAAGCAGTCATTGCAAGTAACTTTACTTCCTTTGGTTGTAGCTTCTCGTCCTCAATGCCCAAGTCTTGGTGTTTAAACTCGACGGCGCTTGGGTGGACGGCAACCATTGTGAGGAATTGGGGTAATATCCCGGATGAGCGTAATTTCCAGTCCTGCTCCTTGAAGTGCCCGGATAGCGGTTTCTCTACCTGCTCCTGGCCCACTAACCATTACCTCAATTTGGCGCATTCCTTGATCAATGGCTCTACGGGCTGCACTTTCAGCAGCGGTTTGCGCTGCAAAGGGAGTTCCCTTTTTTGCTCCCTTAAAACCGCTAGAACCAGCACTAGCCCAGGAGATAACATCTCCATTTTGATCGGTAATGGTGACAATGCTATTGTTGAAAGTAGACTGGATGTAGGCCATCCCACTGGGTACATTCCGTTTCTGCTTCTTGCTCCCGGATTTTTTAGTTGGTTGTCTCGCCATACTTGTTTAGTTGATTTAAGGTAAAACTTGCTCAGATTAGCAAGCGTTGCAAATTTATTTCCCTGGAGCCTTCTTCTTCCCAGCCACTGTCTGCCTTCTGCCTCGACGGGTTCTGGCATTGGTGCGAGTTCTTTGTCCTCTGACTGGTAGTCCCATGCGATGACGACGTCCTCTGTAGGTACCAATGTCAACTAAACGCTTGATGTTCAAAGACTCCAAGCGCCGCAAGTCGCCTTCAACTTGATAGTTGCTTTCTATTTCCCCTCGCAGGGTTGTCACATCGGCATCACTTAAGTCTTTAACGCGGGTGTCTGGGTTCACACCAGTAGCCGCTATAATTTCTTGAGCGCGTGATAAACCAATTCCATAAATGTAGGTCAGACCGATCTCGACGCGCTTATCGCGTGGAAGGTCTACTCCGGCAATACGTGCCACAATGAACTCTCCCTATTGTTCTCGCAATTACTGTTGGTTAGAAAAACGTGATTAATCGCGTCTTTTCGTTTTAATGATGATATGCGTGTTATGACTCACTCTGTTGGTAAGAGCGTTATCCTTGACGTTGCTTGTGTTTAGGGTTCACACAGATCACCATGACACGACCACGACGTTTGATCACGTTACACTTTTCACAGATTTTTTTGACTGAGGCTCTAACTTTCATGCCTTTTATTTTTTGACTCCAAATATTAAATTATAGCATTTCTAGGGAAATTAATCCAGCTAATTAACTAGTAAACAGTCAAAAGAATGGTTTTATGGTAAAATTTTCTACATATAGTTACTTCTTTCGTAGTCGATAGGTAATTCTGCCTTTAGTCAAGTCGTAAGGAGTTAACTCCACCTTGACACGATCGCCGGGCAAAATCTTGATATAATTGCGGCGAATTTTGCCGGAAATGTGAGCTAGCACGTTAAATCCATTGTCCAAGTCAACGCGAAACATTGCATTGGGCAGGGACTCTGTAACCGTGCCTTCCATTTCAATCAAATCTTGCTTAGACAATTTGTTTTTTCCTCAACTCAACAATTTCGTGTTCAGTTGCAGCGCTTTATCTGCAAGAGAACACACTTTAAGAAATATATCAACAGTTTATTAATATATCTTAGCTAAAATTGATCTGCTTCTTCGTAGGGGGAGTGGGGAGTATTGAGTGGTGAATGCTCTACTCCCTGTTCTCAAGTTAGGAAGTTATTACCTGTTGAAGTTCACTAGTGACATCTTCTTGGGACTGATTGCCATTGACTGTTAAAAGTTTTTGGCGATCGCGATAATAATCAATTAAAGGTTCAGTTTCAGCGCGGTACACTTCTAAACGACGACGAATCACCTCTTCGGTATCATCTTTTCGTCCTCTAGCTAGCAAACGTTCTACCACAACATCATCAGGTGCATCTAAATTGACTACCCTTTCGCCACTCTGATGTATTGTTTCCAGCAATTCTTCTAGAAAAGCCGCTTGCGTCACTTTGCGGGGAAAACCATCAAGAATCCAACCATTTTCTGCATCTGGTTGGTTGAGGCGCTCCTGTACCAAGTCCTGCACTAGCTGGTCGGGGACTAACTCGCCGCTATTTACATAGTTTTGAGCCTTGATTCCCAAATGAGTTTGCTCTTTCATGGCTTGTCTTAATATTTCACCAGTAGAAATATGGGGAATATTCAAGTGTCCAGCCAAAGTTTGAGCTTGTGTTCCTTTACCAGCTCCAGGCGGCCCCAAGAAGATTAATCGCGTCACTATTATTTCACCATTCCTTCATAGCGCTGAGAGATAACGTAAGTTTGGACTTGTTTGGCTGTCTCAATTGCCACACCAACTAAAATTAACAAAGAGGTAGCACCTATTCCCTGGAAAGTTTTCACATTCAAAGCGCTTTCCACGGCAGTGGGGATAATAGCAACCAAGCCCAAAAAGATTGCACCCAAAAAAGTGAGTCGGTTGGACACGCGTTCGATATATTCGCTAGTTGCCTTGCCGGGACGAATTCCAGGAATACTAGAACCCATTTTCTTCAAGTTTTGCGCCACATCTACTGGGTTGAGAATCAACGAAGAATAGAAGTAGCTGAAGAAAACAATGGAAATCATGTAGACCAGGGCATAGACCCAGGAGCTAGAACCGCCTGGACTCAGATAAGTGTTAACTATATTGGCTAAATCGGCATTTTTAGTAAAATTGGCGATCAGCAGTGGCAAACTGAGGATGGCAGCAGCAAAAATAATTGGCATTACGCCACCCTGATTTAGTCGGAGGGGCAGATAGCTTCGCTGCTCTGCCAAAACTCTCCGGCCTACTTGGCGACGAGCCGAAATAATTGGAATACGGCGCATTCCTTCTTGCACAATCACAATACCAACAATTGTTGCTAGGAAAACTAAGATCAGCACGATCACACGACCTACTGTTTCCCGACCACCGGCTTGTACCAAGTCGATGGTATCACCCAAAGCTTTTGGTAATGACGCGACAATATTGACAAAAATCAACAACGATGCTCCGTTACCTATGCCACGCTCTGTAATGAGTTCTGATGCCCACATTACGAACATAGAACCAGCAGTCAGAGCGATCGCAGTTTCAGCTACAAAGATTGGCCCTGGGTTTAAGGCAAATTGCTGGAGGAATAATGCCGAAAAAGCTGTACTTTGAAGAATTGCCCAAACTACGGTGACATAGCGGGTAATTTGCGATATTTTTCGCCGACCTGCTTCGCCTTCATTTTTCTGTAAATTTTCTAAAGATGGAATCGCAGCGGTCAGCAATTGGATGATAATAGACGCATTAATGAAGGGCAAAATCCCTAAAGCAAAGACTCCTAAAGTGGAAAGTCCTCGCCCGGAAAATATATCCAATAAGCCAAATATGGAATTACTGCCCGATATGGCTTCGGAAAATCTCGGTCTATCAATCCCTGGTACGGGCAAGAAGATGCCCAGGCGAACCAAAATTAAAATACCGACGGTGACAAGCAGCCTACCTCTGAGGCCAGCTGCTTGTGCCATCTGCATAAAAGTTTCTTGAGCCGTTGGGGCTTTATCTCGACTGATCATAGAGTGCTACCTTTATAGTGAACCAGGCGCTGACAGCGAGTTGGCTTCTATTTAAGTGCGCTGTTGCGGCTCACTCATAAGACTTCACAACTACCACCAGCTGCCTCAATTTTGCTACGAGCTGTACCTGTGAAAGCTGCCGCTTGTACCTTAAGCGGAGTGCTCAATTCCCCGTTACCTAAAATTTTCAATGGCCCCTTCACAGCAGTAAGGATACCTGCTGCCTTCAATGAGGTCAAAGTTACTTCCGTATTAGCGGGAAGGGAGGCTAGCTTCTCTACATTAATCGTAGTGTAAATCTTCTGATTCACAATCGGAAAGCCCTTCAGCTTAGGTAAGCGGCGGTACAATGGCTGTTGACCACCTTCAAAACCTGGTCGAGTCCCGCTACCAGAGCGAGATTTCTGACCACGCATACCTAGACCAGCACTGGCACCTTGACCAGCAGAAATACCTCTGGCTACACGCTTCTTGCGTTTCTTTGAGCCTTTTTGCGGCTTAACATCGTTGAGTCTCATGATGTAATTAGTTCTTGTTTACACAAAAGCTCTGTAAGTGCGACTCTACTAAATGTAGAGACTTTCAATAGGAATACCGCGATCTTCTGCGACTTCAGAAAGAGTCCGCAATGTAGATAAGGCATTGACTGCGGCTCTAGCATTATTGAGCGGATTGTTAGAGCCAAGTTGCTTGGCTAAGACGTTACGAACTCCTGCCAATTCCAGCACAGTCCGCACAGCACCACCAGCAATTACCCCAGTACCAGGTGAAGCTGGGCGCATCATCACTTTCGCACCACCACCGACACCATCAATGGGATGGGGGATGGAGTTGGATTTGGTGATTGGGATATCAATAAGGTGTTTTTTGCCGTCGGCTACGCCTTTTTTGACGGCGCCAATTACATCTGAAGCTTTGCCTACTCCGACACCAACTTGACCGCGTTCGTTACCGACAACAACGATCGCTCGGAAGCTGAGTTTTTTACCACCTTTGACGACCTTGCTCACGCGGCGGATTTGGATAACCCGCTCTTGCCAAGTAGTTTCTTCTTTTTTGGCACGCTTTGTTTTACTTTTACGCTCTGTTGCCATAATTTATGCTCTGGTGAACGTCATTTGTCTTTACGTCATTTGTCTTTATGTCATTTGTCCTTTGTCATTTGTCCAATGACTAATGACCAATGACTAATGACCAATGACTTTAGAAATCTAAACCAGCTTCGCGTGCTGCATCAGCTAATGCTTTGACACGACCATGATATAAGTTACCACCGCGATCAAAGACTACTTTGGTGATGCCTTTCTCTAGCGATCGCACTGCGATCAACTTACCAACTTGCACCGATGCGTCGCGGTTTGCACATGACGCTAAACTAGATTTCAGTTCTGGTTCTACAGTCGATGCTGCCACGATGGTTTGATGCTGAGTATCATCAATTATCTGGGCGTAAATATGCTCATTAGAACGAAATACCGCTAAACGCGGACGTTCTGGGGAGCCAATAACTTTGCCACGAACGCGTCGATGACGACGGTTCTTTGATTCTCTACGAGTAAGTTTCATTTCTACTTCTTACCACCCTTACCAGTCTTACCAGCTTTCCGTCTGACCACTTCACCGGCATAGCGAATGCCTTTACCTTTGTAAGGTTCTGGTGGACGAACGGCACGAACTTTGGCGGCTGTGTTGCCTACAATTTCTTTGTCATAGCCGCTGACAATGACGTTAGTGGTACCTTCTACTGCAAACTGAATTCCATCTGGTGGTTCAATTTGCACCTGATGGCTATAACCCATATTCAAAACTAGGTTACGCCCTTGAAGTTGTGCCCTGTAGCCAACACCTTGAATTTCTAAACGGCGTTGAAAACCTTGGGAAACTCCCTCAACCATGTTGGCAACTAAAGTGCGGCTTAAGCCGTGCAGTTGCTTTGAGGTACGAGTTTCATCCCGACGATTTACCTGTAATATGTCTCCCTCTTGAGAGAGTGAAACATTAGGTGTGAGAGTGCGAGAAAGTTCTCCTTTCGGCCCTTTCACCACAATATTTGTACCATCGATCGCCACTTGAACTTTGGCGGGAATAGTAATTGGACGTTTACCAATACGAGACATTACTTTTTGTCCTTTGTTATTTGTCCTTTGCCTTTTGTCCTTTGTCTTTCACTAATGACTAATGACAAATGACTAATGACCAATGACTACCAGACGTAGCAAAGCACTTCGCCACCCAAGTTCTGACGCCGCGCTTCGCGGTCAGTCATAATCCCACTGGATGTAGAAATAATGGCAATGCCAATGCCGCCTAGTACTCTTGGTAATTCTTTTCTGTTGGAGTAAACACGCAAGCCTGGCTTACTCACTCGCTTTAAGGCGGTGATTAGAGGCTGACGATTCTTACCTTTGTATTTCAGGGAAATCACTAGGTTGTGCTTTACCCCTTCTTCTGCTTCTTCGATTTCAGCAATAAAGCCTTCCTCCCGTAGCACTTTGGCAATGCTGCGGGTCATTTTTGTAGCTGGCACTTGTGTAGTTTGATGCCGCGCCAGGTTGGCATTGCGGATGCGCGTCAGCATATCTGCAATTGTGTCGTTAGCCGCCATCGTTCCCTCTATAGATGAACTTACTGATCGCGAAAGGGCATTCCTAATTCTTTAAGTAAGGCGCGACCCTCTTCGTCGTTTTTTGCTGTGGTGATGATGGAAATATCCATCCCACGCACTTGATCAACGCTGTCGTACTCGACTTCTGGAAAAATTAGCTGTTCTCTCACACCCAGAGTATAGTTACCCCGCCCGTCAAAGCTTTTAGGGCTAACGCCGCGAAAATCTCTAATTCTGGGCAGTGATAGGCTAACTAGTCGGTCAAAAAAGGCATACATCCGTTCGGCTCTGAGGGTAACCATGATCCCCACAGGCATCCCTTGACGAATTTTGAAGCCAGCGATCGCTTTCTTTGCCCGTGTCACCACTGGTTTTTGACCAGTAACAAGCGCAATTTCATTGATGGATGCTTCCAGCGACTTTGCATTTTGAGCTGCTTCACCCAAACCTCGGTTAATAGTAACCTTTACCAACTTCGGTACTTGATGAACGTTGGTATATTGGAACTGATTGATCAGTTTGGGGACGATTGTCTCTTGATATAAGCTTTTGAGTCTTGTTGTCGCCATAGTTTTTTGTCCTGATATCCCTGGGCTTGGTCAGGGAACTTTTATTGTCCTTTGTTATTTGTCCTTTGTCTTTTGTTATTTGTCTTTATAACTAATGACCAATGACCAATGACTAATGACTATTTATCCAGAATCTCGCCAGTTTTTTTAAGTTTTCTGACTTTCTTGCCTTCTGAAGTAAAGGTATAACAAACACGACTGGCAACGTTTTGCTTGGTGGAATAAAGCATTACGTTGGAGCTATGAATCGGGAATTCCTGGGTTAGAATCCTTCCTGATTCCCCTTCTTGCTGGGGTTTGACGTGTTTGGTTTTAATGTTGACACCTTTAACCACAACTTTACTCAGTTGGGGAAGTGCCTGGATAATTTCACCAACTTTTCCTTTGTCTTTGCCAGCGATAACTTGTACGGTGTCGCCAGTCTTGACGTGCATTTTATGGAATACTTTGGGCGTACCCTGTTTGGTTGCCATTAAAGCACCTCCGGAGCCAGAGAAACAATTTTGGTAAAGTTTTTATCGCGTAGTTCCCGTGCAACTGGGCCAAAAACCCGTGTGCCTCTGGGATTACCGTCTTTGTTGATGATTACAGCAGCGTTATCATCAAAGCGAATACTCATGCCACTGTCACGAGATACAGCTTTCCGAGTGCGGACAATTACTGCTTCCACAACATCAGACTTTTTTACAGCCATGTTAGGTGTAGCATCTTTGACAACGGCGATAATTTTATCGCCGATAAAACCATAACGGCGGTTGCCTCCACCTAAGATGCGGATGCACATTAGTTTACGGGCGCCGCTATTATCTGCGACATTCAGGTAAGTCTGGGGTTGAATCACAATTATTCTCCCTTGTGATGTTGTTAGAAACTAACAACGATGAGGTTTAAGTAGGTTTGACGTTCAGGACTTCTGTGATTTTCCAGCGCTTGGTTTTGCTCAGGGGTCTAGTTTCCTGAATGCGAACGCGATCGCCTACTTTACACTTATTTTCTTCGTCGTGAACTTTATATCGTTGGGTGTTAACCACAATTTTGCCGTACTTGGGGTGAGGAGCGCGGTTTTCTATGGCTACAACCACAGTTTTTTGCATTTTATCGCTCACTACCAAGCCAACTCGTTCTTTAACTGCCATAATCTCCTACTTTTCTTCTTTAGCCGATTGACTTGCTGCCCGTTTGCGTTCTGTTTCTAGCGTTAGCAACTGGGCTAGGCGGTGTCGCATTTGCCGGAACTGGTGGGGCTTTTCTAATTGTCTTGTGGCTTTTTGCAAACGCAACTGAAATAGTTGTCTTTTGATCGCGACAATTTCATCAGAGAGCTTCTCGTCACTTAATTCTCTAGCTTCTGAAATCTTGGGAAGAGGCATAAGCTACTCCTGCTCCTGTGGTTGAGAGCGCACAATAAACTTGGTTTTGATGGGCAGTTTAAATGAAGCCAAACGCATAGCTTCACGGGCGATTTCTTCAGAAACCCCACCGATTTCAAACAAAATTCGTCCTGGCTTGACTACAGCTACCCAAAACTCTGGATTACCTTTACCGGAACCCATCCGGGTTTCAGCAGCACGCATGGTTACAGGTTTATCAGGGAAAATCCGAATCCAGATTTGTCCACCCCGACGAATATAACGAGTCATTGCCCGTCGAGAAGCCTCGATTTGCCGGGAAGTAATCCAAGCTGGTTCTTGTGCTTGGAGTGCAAAATCACCGAAGTTGAGGGTGCTACCACGGCTGGCTAGTCCCTCCATCCGTCCGCGCTGTTGTTTGCGGAATTTAGTTCTTCTAGGGCTTAACATGGTTTGTCACTTGTCATTTGTCATTTATCATTTGTCATTTATCATTTGTCATTTACTAATGACTAATGACTAATGACTAATGACGATTTATCCTTCATTTGAACGGTCTTCAAATTGCTGGCGACGACGTTGCTGTTGACGACGACGGGGTTCACGATCGCGATCACGGGGATCACGTTCGCGATCACGGCTTGCTGGTGGTAGGGGTGTTTCTTCCTGTCCAGGAATAATTTCTCCCTTAAACACCCATACTTTGATACCCAAAATGCCGTAAACAGTTTTTGCGGTGCAATAAGAGTAGTCAATGTCAGCCCGTAAGGTATGTAAAGGTACTCTACCTTCACGAGTCCACTCTGTCCGGGCAATTTCTGCACCGTTGAGGCGACCGCTAACTTGGATTTTAATACCTTGGACACCAGCACGTTGGGCACGTTGAATCGATTGACGCACTACCCGCCGAAAGGAAACCCGGCGTTCCAATTGTTGAGCAATGTATTCGGCAATTAGGTAGGCATCAGCATCAACTCGTTGAACTTCAACTACATTAATGCGAATTTGGCGATTACTACCCAACAGTCCTTGGAGTCCGGTACGCAAGGATTCGATACCTTGCCCACCACGGCCCACTACTACACCTGGTCTAGCTGTACGTACTTCTAAGTCGATTTGGTCAGCTTTACGCTCAATCCGTACTTCAGAAATACCGGCATTGTTTTGAGCAAGTCTACCCAGCTTTTGTTCTATGTATTGACGGAGTTTGTGATCTTCTTGTAGAAGTTCTGGATAACGATCAGGAACAGCAAACCAACGGGATTGATGTTCATGTGTAATACCCAGGCGAAAACCAACTGGATGAATCTTCTGTCCCACGAATGCTTCCTCTAAAATTTCTTACTTTACGCAATTTATTCGTGTAAAAAAAGCTTATTTTTCTGGGGCGGCTGCAACAGCCACAGTAATATGACACGTCGGCTTGCGAATTTGGTAAGCTCTACCTTGCGCTCTTGGCTGGAACCGCTTCAGCGATGGACCTTGATCGGCATAAGCCTGAGTAATAACTAGTTGAGTCCGATCTAACCCAGCGTTGTGTTCAGCATTGGCGGCAGCGCTTCTAAGAACCTTCAATATGGGTTCAGTGGCGCGATAGGGCATGAATTCCAGGATGATTAACGCTTCTCGGTATGATCGTCCCCGGATTTGATCCAGTACCCGACGTACTTTGTAAGCCGAGATGCGGATAAAACGAGCGATCGCTTTTACTTCAGTAGTATTAGTAGCCATAGTTTTCTCCAATTTTGTCATTTGTCATTTGTCATTTGTCACTTGTCTTTAGCTAATGACTAATGACTTCATGACTAATGACTACCTACCTGCTTTCTTGTCACTTTTTCCATGACCCCTGTAGGTGCGTGTCGGGGCAAATTCACCCAACTTATGTCCTACCATCTGTTCATTTACAAAAACTGGAACGTGTTGGCGTCCGTTGTGAACAGCTATGGTATGACCTACCATTAGAGGCAAAATTGTCGAAGCTCTTGACCAAGTTTTAATAACTTCTTTTCTGTTGTTGTCGTTGAGCTTTTCAATTTTCTTTAAGAGATGATCCGCAACGAAAGGACCTTTTTTTAGAGAACGACCCATAGTTCAATTTTGGATTTAGGATTTAGGAATTATGAGTGAGGAATTAGGAGTTAGGAGTGAGGAATTAGGAGTTAGGAGTTAGATTTTACTCTCAACTTATAACTCTTAACTCATAACTCTTAACTCCTAACTCTTTAAGACTCACGACCACCGCGACCGCGTTTGGAAGACTTACGGCGACGACGGATAATCAATTTGCTGCTAAGTTTCTTACGATTGCGTGTCTTCGCGCCCAATGTGGGTTTACCCCAAGGTGTAACAGGCCCTGATCTACCGATAGGTGCCCTACCCTCACCACCACCATGTGGGTGATCCACTGGGTTCATGACGCTACCTCTGACCTTAGGACGGCGGCCTTTCCAACGATTTCGTCCTGCTTTACCTGCACTCAGGTTTCTCGCATCGGTGTTGCCTACTTGCCCAATGGTGGCGTAGCATTCGCGCCGAATCAAGCGGACTTCTCCTGAAGGCAACTTGAGAGTTACATAATTACCTTCTTTTGCCACAACTTGAGCGCTAGCACCAGCAGCACGCACAATTTGACCACCTTTGCCAGGAGTCAATTCTACGTTGTGGACACCAGTACCTAAGGGAATCCTTGAGAGAGGTAAAGCATTACCATCTTCAAAGGGAGCTTCAGGCCCAGAAATAATTATTGTTCCAACTTTCAATCCGTTGGGATGGAGGATATACCGTTTTTCGCCATCTTGGTAATACAAAAGGGCAATTCGGGCATTACGGTTAGGATCGTATTCAACTGCTGCGACTTTGGCAGGAATATTATGTTTATCCCTTTTAAAATCGATGATCCGGTAAAGTTGTTTGTGTCCGCCACCCCGGCGACGACTGGTAATCCGCCCAGTATTATTCCGACCTTTGGCGCGATGCTTCGAGGTAGTTAGGGATTTTTCTGGCTCGGTTTTTGTGATCTCCGCAAAGTCAGAAACTGTAACTTGGCGAGTGCTGGGGGTATAAGGGCGATAAGAACGAGTACCCATATTTTTAAGTGCTGAGTGCTGATAGCGTTAGCGGGGCTTTAGCCCGTGCTGAGTGCTGAGTTTTGAGTTCAGTAACTCTTAACTCCTAACTCATAACTTTGTTAAACTTCTGGGAATAGAACTTGTCTAATCTTGTCTTCATCCCCAGGTGCGACTGTAACAATAGCTCGCTTATATTGAGGCTTATAACCAATAAATTTACCAACGCGCCGCTTTTTACGTGGTGGTAAGTTGGTGTTGACTTTTACAACCTTGACCTGAAACAAGTCTTCGATCGCAGCCTTGATTTCTGGTTTAGATGCCTTTGGAATTACTTCAAAGGTGTACTTATTCTGCTCCATCAAAATGGTCGCTTTCTCGGTGACGATTGGGCGACGTACTAAGTCGGCAAGGTCACGGGGGTCAAAGCTAGGCACTGTAGACCTCCTGGATTTTTTCTAGGGCTGATGCCGTAACTACAATTTTGTCAGCGTGCAGTAAATCAAAAATATTTAGCTGGTCGGCTGCAATTAGTTTTAAATTTTCAATGTTGCGGGCTGACAAATAAACATTATCTGTATCCGCAATTTCAGACAAAATTAGCAGGGACTTGCTTTCTGGTACTACTCCCCAACGAGCAAGCGCTGCCACTAAGTCTTTAGTCTTGGGGCGAGATAGCTCGCTGCTAAATTCTTCTACTACGATCAAGTCGTCAATGCGGCTTACAAATGCTGTCCGCAGTGCTAAACGTCGTTCTTTGCGGTTCAACTTTAGGTTGAAGTCTCTGGGCTTTGGTCCAAAGATCACACCACCACCACGCCACAGTGGCGAACGAATAGAACCTGCACGAGCGCGACCAGTACCTTTTTGTCTCCAAGGTTTACGGCCACCGCCTCTAACTTCAGAACGAGTTTTCGTACTGGCATTTCCTTGACGAGCATTGGTCAATTGCCGTACTAAGGCGCGGTGCACAATATGAGACGCTGTTTCTTCCTTGGCAACGCGCAACTCGAAGGTCGTCTCGCCGACCTGTTCTCCTTGCCAATTTTTAACTACGCTTTCAACCATCTTTATTATTTGTCCTTTGTCATTGGTCATTTGTCATTTGTCTTTACGCCATTTGTCTTTAGCCAATGACTAATGACTAATGACTTTTGACTAATGACTTTTGACTATCCCACTACTTTTGCAGGCACAACACTTACTAGAGCACCTGGTTTTCCAGGAATAGCTCCTTTAATTAGCAATAAGTTGCGTTCTGCATCAACTCGCACTATGGTCAATTTGCGGATTGTGATACGTTTGCCACCTAAACGCCCTGCCATCCGCTTACCTGGATAGACACGACCTGGTGTTGTACCAGCACCAATAGAACCGGGCGCTCTGTGGTTTTTGGAACCGTGGGACATGGGTCCACGGCCAAAGTTGTTCCGCTTCTGGTTTCCTGCAAAGCCGCGACCGATGCTTGTGCCAACTACATCGACAATCTGACCTGCGCTAAAAATATCTGCTTTAATCTCTTGACCTAAAGCATAATCACCAGAACTTTCGGTGTGATATTCATTTAGGTGACGCAATGCTGGGGCAGATGATTTAGCTAAATGACCCAGTAGTGGTCTGTTCAGTGCCTTTGGTTTAACTTCGCCATAACCAACTTGAATGGCAAAGTAACCGTCGGTTTGTTTTGTTTTAACTTGTGTTACGGTGCATGGCCCTGCTTGAATGACAGTCACAGGAATAGCTACTCCTGCTTCGTCAAATATTTGGGTCATGCCCAGCTTGGTGCCGAGAATACCTACAGACACAGTAACTGGTTCTCCTTTCTACTTGCTGACCTTGGAATTGGACTCTAGAGGACACGCTTTGTACGCATCAGTTTAGGCTGGATTAGCCTGCGAAATTTGGAATGGTTTAGTAAACCAGTCCAAATGCTTTGGGACACAACAAACCGTGTCCGTACTGCTTGGTGAATCTGTTTAGCTTCACTCAATAGATCACCAGAACAGCTACAAGTCCCTTCCCGTTGGGAAGGAGTAACTTCTGGAATCAATGCAAGGCGCTACAGCCTTAAGCTGTGTGCAGCAATGCTTTCGTCCAAGCAATTGCTCTGGCACTTTCTGGAGGCAGCGCTGTCGGCGGGTTTTCCGATTTTTAGACGCCCATAAGACGGCTTCCCGGAGGCTGGCTACTGCCCTGTTGCAGTTGGACTTAAGCAGTTTTTACCGCCCAGTATCCGTTAACTGAGACTGACGTAATGCCATGAAACCACATTGCTGCTCAGTTTATACTTCCTTAAATACCTTAAACTATTGTTTAAGATTTTGCCTACCTTTCAGAGGCACAGAAGTAAACTTACCCTGGAGCTTAGGATCGGCTTTGGTTGTTCGCCCATAAGCTCCATTGTTGGCCTGAAAGCTTTCTTAGTTTACCAGTCTATAAGATCAATCTAAGTTAGATTATTTAATCTAGATTGAGTTATCAGCTTATCATGCTAACACTACCTCAGAATGGCAGTAAGAAGGCAGCCTAAATTGCGTTTTTAGTCACAATCTAATAATATAAATTATTTATTTATATTTGTCTAGTAATTTATAGAGTTATTTTTGTGGAGTGGGGAGCAGGGGAGACAGAGGAAGCAGAATATTAGGGAGAATAACTATCCCCCATGCCCAAATGCCCAATGCCCCATGCCCAATGTCCAAAGAAAATGCTTTTAATCTATCGGTTCAGGGTAAATAATAGAGATATCTAAGTGGGACAAGACGAAAATCTATGGCACTAATTACCACTGGCAACGGTTTAATCCGCGATTTGGAAAAATTTGGCGCTCTTGGAGTGTATGTACCTCTGGAAGGGGGTTATGAAGGTCGATATCAGCGCCGACTACGCGCAGCTGGCTATACTACCCTTCACATTACCGCCAGGGGACTGGGCGACGTAGCTGCGTATCTTACAAGAGTTCATGGAGTCAGACCTCCTCATCTTGGTAAAAAAAGTAATGGTAGTGGTGCGGCAGTAGGTTATGTATACTATTTACCCCCAGTTATCAATTCTCATCTAGAACAGCTACCACCAAAGTCAAAAGGGCTGGTTTTGTGGATTATTGAAGGGCATATTCTTTCCAATGAGGAACTTGAGTATTTAGCGAATTTGCCTCAGCTAGAACCACGAGTGAGAGTAGTGATTGAGAGAGGAGGCGATCGCGCTTTCCGTTGGACTTCTCTCGAAAAAACTCTGTTAGCTAGTTAGTCATTAGTCATTAGTCATTAGTCATTTGCTCATGACTAATGACTTAATTCAATCAGCATTTCAATAATGCTGAGTCGAAAGCCACAAGATGCAAACAATCGCCGTGAAGCTTCGTTAATAACTGCTGTATCTAGACGAATTTGCTTAACGCCCATCTGATGAAAGCGTTCAACAGTTAGCATTACCATCTGCCGCGCAATTCCGTTTTGGCGATATTCCGGCTCAACCCAGATATCGTGAATAAAAGCAAATTCCTGTAACCGATAAATTGGTATTTCTCGCTCAATCGTTGCCACCAGAAAAGCTACAAGTTGCCCTTCATCTTCAGATACTAGAAATATGCTGCGTTCGCTATTTGTCAACCGTGTCAACCATTGTTCATAACGCTGTTCTGGATTCGGCAGAAAACCATACTTAGCGGAATCCCAAGAGTCGTGCAAAGCACAAATTTTGGCAACCATTGGTAAAACTGCGGGTACGTCAGCTTTTGTAGCAGGGCGGATCGGCATAAGTTCTGGAATTTGTTGCAGAAACAGTTAAAGCATAGGTTGTAATCAAGGCTTTAATCTTGTTGGTGAGCGAATTTATAAGCACCCCATAGTGAAAGTGCGATCGCAATCATCAGCAAAATCGGTATGCTGTACCAAGGAAACTGGGATAAGGGTAAATGAGCAACTGCACGCAGTCCGATGCTGGCATAGGTTAAGGGTAATAGGTAAACGACGACTTTCAGGGCAGCTGGTAATGTACCAGGATCAAAGAAGGTTGCCCCTAAGAAAGACATAGGGATAATTATAAAGTTGTTGTAGAGTCCGACTGATTCAAGCGATCGCACACTTAACCCCACAATCACCCCTAATCCAGCAAATACTGAACAATTCAGTATTACCAACAGTAAAAATAGCGGGTTGAGAAAATTCCAGTTTCCAGTCAATAATACCGCTACCAAAATCACGGAACCAGATGTCATCAACCCTCGCACTACTCCCGCCAGCATTTTTCCGATATGCAACGCTAGGGGGTGTATGGGAGTTAACAATAATTCCTCGAAGGTTTTAGTAAATAATCTATCTCCACAAATCGAAAATGTCGTTCCACCGAAGCTAATCGTCATCGACGATAGCGCTACCATCCCCGGTAATATGAATTCTAAATAGTTGTTATAATTACCACTAATCCCTGATCCGGGTTTGATGGAACTACCTAAACCCAAGCCAAAAGCTAAAATATATATCAGTGGGGATATTAAGCCTGATGCAGCAACTTGTACGATTCTGACACGTAAATCTAACCAATCTCCCCAAAAAATAGTCAGACTATCAGCTAGAAGAATTTGAAGCTGCGAAGTTTTGAACTTCTTGCTTGTTGAAAATAACGCTCTTTGAGATGCCACTTGCTTCTAAATTAATTATTAAAACTTACTTAAATTTTAATTTACATTGTTTGACATATAGCGCTTCCCATTTAGATGCAGTACAACATTACGTCGCGAGGTATAAAGACACGGCAGTGCCGTGTCCTTACGGGTGTACCTCACGTAAACCAGAACCACCATATTAATTACTAGGGGTAAGCAAAATATCTAATAAGAATACGAAAAATCTTTCTTGGAAAGTTATAAGCGTAGGTTTCCTCCGCTCAGACTTTCCAAGAAATTACGAATAAAAAGCTAGATAATTCAAGCATTCTGACTGCATCATTTGTGAAAATTGAATTAAGCCAATCTATATAGATATCAAAAATATGCTATTATTGATTAATAAAATATAGAACTTTAAAAATAGTTGCTTTGTGATTTATATGTGAAGTAGCACAAAGATAATAACAATTCCCTAAATTGGCAAATAAATAAAAATACTCACCAATTCTTTAAGATGGAAACAATAACCGAGAAGGTTGAAATTCTGTCCATATATCTAGATAATTTTTTATAGCGGTTCTTGGTTGAGTGGGGTACAAAAACTCCACCCCCAATCCCCTACCTGCAAGCCAGGAGTTTGCTCTGATGTACCTCATGTGATTATGAAGCGTTATATTTTTGTCATTTAAGAAGAATACTGCCCACAAACTTGCAGACAATTACAGTCAAGAATAGGCATACTGAAAGAGGGAGAGAACTTTAGACCACTCCCTGCCAAATCGGCGTGAAGGTGATTAAGCAACAATGAGACGTAAACCCACTGGTAGATCGGCTACTACTTCTAAACCCTCTATTTTTCAATCCCCAATGTTTAACCTCTTCACCATCGCAATTATGGGAGGGGTGTTGATTTTAGGAATTGGAATTGGCATTGCTTTTAGTTCTACAACCACGTTGGCGCCATCAAATGTGGCTTCTCGTGAATTCATTGATTTGAAAGCACCTAACCCTGAGATTTGTGTGCAGTACGGAGCCAGCGCGATGGTGATGGACGCTAGATTGTTCGTCACTCTCAATCCATTCAATGTCTATGTTGCCCAACCCAGTATGCGTCCTGGATGTGTGATCCGACAAAATAACTGGGCGCTTTTAGAAAACCGTAAGCTGGTGACATCCGATCAGGTAAGAGATTGCAAAAATCGCCTGAATACCTTTGGATTCACAGGTAACTTGGACAGTGGCCAACCTGATATTAGGTGTATATATCAGAATGAAGCTGCTCAAAACTTCTTTACGGCTCAACCAGGAGCAGTTGGAACACCTCAGGAAACTGATAGATTTTAGATTGGGGAATGGGGAATGGGGCATTGGGCATTAGTTATTCTTCTCCCCCTGCTTCCAATGTTCCCTCATCCCCTTACTATTTATTTTTAGGAAGGGGTTGACCAAACTCTATCACCTGGGGATTAGGAGCATTGGGGATTGTTGGAACTGGAAATTCCGACATACCGAAAGGAGGGATGCTATTCAAGTTACCGGGTTGATTTGGAAAAGACGGAGGGGGAAGATTCAAACTAGGTTGTTGAGAGGATGTATTAGGAGTTAGGGGAGGAACAGTGACAAAAGGCTGTCCTGAGTTAGTAGTAATTGTTGAGGGCAGTTCATTGGATTGAGGTGGAACTGTGAGTAAGGGTAGTTGTGGATTAGTAGTGGTTATCGGTGGGTTACTAGGCGGCTTTTGGGGTGTTTGAGGTTGTTTCTTGGGTGAAGGTTGGGAGTTTCCTGGTTTCACGGCACTAGTTTTACCAGAAATAACCGGACGAAATACCCAGCGAGTAGAGTTTTTTCGGGAAACAGGTTGCAGTTGTACCTTTTTAGGATTAAAAACAGTCCCTGGTGCTAAGTCTAGAACGATTCGTGTGTCGTTCTCGTTCAATTGAGAAACGCGAATACTTTTGATTGCTCCAGAATAATTTTGTTGTGTAATAATTTTGCCCAACTTAGTATTCGGTAAATCTACAACAAGCCGAGATGGTTGGGCTAGGTAGAAATAACGAGGGGTTATGCCTGCTGAGAGGGTGATTTCGAGTTGCTGTGTTTTGGGGGAAAAACGCCAATTATTTAGCTTTGCCACTGGTGTAGCAGCAGTAGTGCAAGTTTCGAGGGCGATCGCTGCACAAAAGCCTAACAGACTTATGCTAAATAGCTGCTTGCGCCATTGGTAGAATTGCCTAGTCTTTGATCCCTGATCCATTCTTTTTATCTGCTCCATAAAACCCATACAATGCGCTCACATTGCTGTTTACTTCGCGCTTCCAATCTCGTAGATGCGATTAATCCCAAAGACGCGATTAATCATCGCGTCTCTACCCACTCCCAATTCAATTAGCTTTTTGAGGCACAGCAGTAAATCTCAGAGTTTGTGGAATGCCTTTTACGGTTAAGTGACCTGTCATATTACCTTTATCCACAAGTTGCATTTGAATTGTGACTAAGTTCAGAGGATCATTTTGGGGGTGAGGAATATTACAAAGGATTGCTCTACCAACTTTTCCAGATAAATTTAACTGTTGATTTTGGAAGATGCCTGCCAGAGAGTGGTTTTCGTCAGTACCGGAGTTAGCGTTTGCCGGTAATACAGAGGCATTTAAGTAAATACCTGACTGCTGAATGTTTAACGTCAGAGTATCCGATTTTTCACAGTTAGGCAAATTCTCTGACAGAGTTAGACGATACTGACCGTTAATTGGAGGAGGAGCCTTGAGATTTTTTTCTCCGTAAACGGTTACAGTTTTAAACAACACTAGCACTGAAGTTATTGCTACTCCGTAAAAAGTTAAAGATTTGAGGTTGAAATGATTCATAAATTTCAACTCCTCAATGTTGGCTCTTGACTACTAACTTCAGGAAGCATAGAAGCAAGGTGAGCGGTGACTTGGCTATAGCGGCGGGTAATTAGCAAGGAGGAACGACATTGGATAGCTAGTTGATCTGTATATCTTCCCAAGGTTTGGCGCTCGATACCCCAAGCGCGACTAGCGCCAGCAATAGTTAGGTCTACACCTTCTGAGGCTTGAATTACGGCTTGGATTGGTTCTGGGGCTTCAATAATTTTGATTTCAATGCGATCGCCTACACTGGTGGGTAATTGTTGCATCATTGTGTGCAGTTCGTAACTCGATTCTTCCCTGGCATGATTTGGTACTATCTGTAATATCTGCAACATACAAGTCTCACGATTGATTAGCAGTCTCAAAGCTAGTATTAGTGCTAAATCATCATGAATATTGGCTGAATAAGGTACCAATAAACTTTCTAATTGCTCTTTGCCTTTATCTATAAACACTGCTACATCTACTGGGGCAGTGGTAAGCATTTGTCCGACTCGTCCACCTAAACGATTACTACTAAAAGCTGGGCGATGCCAGCCGACGAGAATTAAATCAGCTTGTTCTGATGTGGCAATCTGTGCTATTTCGCGGGCAACATTGCTGGATATACGAACGATAGGATGCACACAAGAACGAGTTTCTGGCGGTTCGAGAGTATTAATTAATTCTTGTAGCTGGTGGCGGCGCTGGGCGATTAATCGATCTGCTTCAACTGGGGTACTTTCAAAAGCATAATCTTCTTCAAATTCAATCAGGCTAAGAGGATTAACAATGGCAGGATATCGGTAATTGAGAGCGATACCTACGGCAGGCTGCGCCAACGCTACTGCCAACTGTACTAAACCTTTTTGGGTACTTGTATTAACCACTGGCACTAAAATTCGGAAAGGATGAGGGTAAGTTCCACTTCCAGCAGAGGTATCTATACCTGTTTCTGCTTCCAACTCCGGTTCCATGACATCTAACCTGATCAGCTTTTTCGGATATGTCCATTCCAGCAGTGGCGAGGTCATGAATGTAGTTACCAATGCCATAATTACCAGCATGGTAAATATTAAGGGGGAAATTACCCCTAACTCTAGACCAATATTTAGCACTATCAGTTCGGTCAAACCGCGAGTATTCATTAACCAACCGAGTGCCGAGGCTTCCCGTTGACTAATGCCACTAACACGGGCCGCTACATAAGTGCCAACATATTTGCCTGCGATCGCTACTCCTAAAACCAACGCACACAAAAGCCACAATTCTGGACGGTTGAGCAAGCCAATCTGCGTTCGTAAGCCACTGTAGGCGAAAAATATTGGCAGTAAAAATATCAAAACAAAATCTTCAGTTTTTACTGCCAATTCCCGCACCAAATCTTCATTTTTGGGCATTGCTGCTCCCAGTAAAAATGCCCCAAAAATTAAGTGAATACCAATTAGTTCGGTGATGAGTGCTGACGCAACCACGCCCATATAAATCCCAGCTAGCAGCAATTGGCTGAGTCGTCCTGCACGAACGTAATATTTAGCAAGGCGTTGGAGGAACCAACGTCCCGCCGTCAACATCAAGCCGATGTAAACTATGCTGGCAATAATTGTGGGTATCGCACCAGCAAAGTCACCAGTTCTAGCAACTGCGATCGCTACTGCTAATAGACACCAAGCTGTGACATCATCCACCGCTGCACAAGTTAACGCCAACGTTCCTAAACGGGTTCCTTGTAAATTGTTTTCAGTAATGATTCGCGCCAACACTGGAAAGGCTGTAATCGACATCGCCGCTCCCAAAAACAAGGCAAAGGCGGTAAAAGATACACTTGCATTGGAAACTAGGGGATAAAGGATTACCGCTAGCAATGTTCCTAAAGAAAACGGCACCAAAATGCTGACATGAGAAGTTAAAACAGCTACTTCTAATTGTCCACTGAGGTATTTTGGATTAAGTTCTAGCCCAATCAGAAACATGAAAAATATTAATCCCACCTGAGACAAAACATTTAGAAAAGGGAAAGTTTCTGGTGGGAACAAAAAAACTGCTAGATCGGGAGCAACTAAACCAAATAAAGATGGGCCGAGCATAATCCCGGCAACAATCTCACCAATTACCAGAGGTTGCTTAATGGAACGGAATCCTAGCCCTACTAGCCGTGAAAGTCCAATAATAATCAGTACTTCAACCAGAACGAGAATAACTATATGCATGGTTTCCTCAAAATTAAGTATCTGGTTTTCTTAAGATAATTCTTTAAAAGACGAGAAAATGTCAAGTTTGTTAGATACAGCCAAGGTTAATTTGTGCTTCGTTATCATGTCAATTATTATTACAATGGAGTTGTAGCAGTAAAACATTAATTTTGATGATTTTAGGAGCTACATCTCTAAGAGCTTGCGTAACGATAGCAATAAAATTAGTTGATAGGCATTCAATTTGTAATGGTACTTAAACGCCACTACAAACAACTTAGCGGTTATAGTCAGAGTCAGAGCAAAGATTTTTTCTCAATTAGTAGGTAATTAATCTAATATTTAAATTTGCTTAAGGGGAATATTTTTCGTAACTTGTACCTTGCAACAAAAAGGCAATCAGTGGTGATGCCATGAGTGTAGTAATGACTGCCATAATAACCATGATAATAAATAAAGTGGGGGTAATTACACCTTGTTCAAGACCAATATTGAGGATGATTAACTCCATCAAACCACGAGCACTCATTAGAGCGCCGATAGTTGCAGATTCGCGCCAACTTTCCCCCGCCAATTTTGCAGCCAACATACAAGCAACACCTTTGCCAAGAGTTGCGTAGTTTACCGCCGTAGGCATCGCAATAATTAAAAACGTAATTCCCCACAAAGTCGGTGTATTTACCAGTCCAATTTGAGTATTCAGTCCAGAGAAGACAAAAAATATTGGTAGTAAAAAAGAAGTAGTTAAAAACTCTTCGCAAACAACATCAGTTTTCCCAAGATAGCGGCGTCCTAAAATCGTGACAATACGACATATGGCTAAAATAACTGTAAGTTGCAGAAACAGCTGAATAACCAGATCAAAATTTGACATTGTATTTCCTTAATTTGCGTCTCTGCATTGAGTTATGGATTGTGAATTAGGGACAATTTGGATGGAGATTCAACCCCAAACAATGTTTATAGCGACGCAGACAACTGTACGACAATACAACATATTGCATCCAAACTCAAACCGCTATACATATAGAATTTTTTAATTTGTGATTTAATTATTTATTTTTTATTAAAGCAATTTTCAGGGAACTAAACCATAAGGTAGAGGCGCACAAATGTGCGCCTCTACTAGGTGAAAATAAATTGAATATTTCAAGTATTTGAGGTTTTACAACCACTCCCCACCCCGAAAACGCCAACGAGGAAAGATAATTCGCATTAGGCTTTGTGAACTAATAAAAACTGTTAGCCACACGACGCTATAGTGCAATAAAAAAACTGCTAACGGTAGTTCTTCTTTAGGTAAAGGTATTGGTAAAAAGCCAAACAGTTTTATTCCGCAGAACAGAAATACTAATTCCCATATACCAGCTAAAAGTTGATAAACTGCTGGCCAATCCCTGTCCCATCGGAATTTTTGGAAATAGTTATAAACTACATCCCAACCTAAGCCGAAGATGGCGACATAACCAAGTATCCAAAAATAAACTGAGTTAGTACTAGAACCAATCAAACCCATTGCAAAAGGCAAAGACACAATTACGCCCACCGTCGCAAGTAATAATAATCGAGTTTGCCAACGACCAAATAAAGTTGGTGTCATAGCAGTACTGAATATAAAATAGGGGAAAAGATGGATTTAAAAATTCAGCACTATTGTAGTGCTTTATGTAAAGATAGGAGATACGAGAACATTAGGTTAGCCCCAAAGCATCAACGCATTTACCTAATTACGATGGCTTAAGGTGGTAATCAAATTTAGAATGGTAAGTTGCGATTGCATCCCAATTGATTACATCTTCTAACAAAGCTTGATAACCTAGTGTATTGGGATGAAGACCATCTTCACTCAAGCGTTTAAGCCGCCAACTTTCACCACGTTCCATCCATTGCTCAAAAATATCTAAATAGGGAATCTGCCGTTTGGTACAAGCAATTCGAGTTGCTTCTTTGTAACGGTACTGATCGGCATGATTATAGTAAAAACAATCTAAAAATGGCATCTTAGCTTCATCCACAGGCACCATGCCCACAAATAACACAGGACATAGTTGCTGTGCTAAATCTAGCAGAGAAGCAATTTCCTTTTCAAACAATGCAAAATCTGTGTAGCTTCGACCATCGGGACGTGCCAACCGGGCTGAGTCATTCACGCCTACTGATAAAATAATCAAGTCGGGAACACGATTTCGCAACTCACCCCGGTGGCGAAATTCAACTTCTAGCCGTTGGGCTACTTGTTGCGTGCGATCGCCTCTTACACCTAAATTATAAAGAACATGACCGGCACTATCCGGCAACATCCACCATCGCCGTAGTTGCTCGATCCAGCCTCCTTTTTCCGGATCGCCGAATCCATAAATTAAGCTGTCCCCCAGTGCGACAATCTTCATTGACTGAAAGTGATTTGGTGGTACAGACAGCTGCATTGAGGAAGAAGCTAGAAATGTGTGCATTTAAGAAATATATTTTATATCTTTACAAGATTCTATACATTTCTATACCATAGATGCCTATATTTAAAGATCCAAGCATCTATAGTTCTAGTTATTGATATGGTTGCAAATTTAATATTGCCGCAGTTGAGCCTCTGAAGGTCAAATGTCGAGTGGAGAATTTGAAACAAACGGCTAGATGATGTCTACAACGCGCTACGCCTACCCACTTTGCCTAATGAGTGTAATAATTGAACCGCAAAGGATACAGAGGAACAAGGAGCGATCGCACAAATCATTGATACTGATGAGTATGAAGTTGAAGAAGTGCTATTAAAATTGGTTAAAGTTCTTACAGCAACCACAAATCGCTCCAGAAAACCACTACAATCTCTATCACTCCAATTTTCCAAACTAGCTAGGTAGACAGAAAATAAAACTCTCTTAACATTTTCAAAGCCTTTCCATTAACGGAAAGGCTTTGTTTGTGTGTCAAGAATGGAGCTAAGCGGATTCGAACCGCTGACCCCCTCAATGCCATTGAGGTGCGCTACCAACTGCGCTATAACCCCTTAAAATCCATTATATATAATCGCTTAATTGTTAGTACCTTGTCAAGCTTTTTTTGAAAACTAAATTTTTAATATTTTCTCTACCACTCAGCATTCACAACGACACTTGCAACAAATAGGTCATACAGTGCCCCATCAAGAAGTAAACTACTAACATGGCAGCAGCAGCCAGAGCAACTAATGTACCAGCCAACATTAAAGAAAATTCTTTACTCTCGTAAGCTCTTTCCATTAAGTGCAGCGACCATGCTACTAAGGCTACATCAAAAAGTAATATAGGAAGCAACATATTTTTTAATATTTGTTAATACTTATAAAATAATATTAACACCCTTTTAGGGAAGTGTGCCTAACCACAAATAGATGTCATTAAATGGTAAATTATGGTTCAAGAGAATGTTCTTACTGGCACATTGCGATCGCGCAAATAATTTTTGATTTCTACTACGCTTAATTGCCCGTAATGTAATAGGGATGCGAGTAATGCTGCTTCAGCTTTGCCTTCAGTTAGGGCTGTGTAGATATGTTCACAATTACCTGCACCACCAGAAGCAATAACTGGAATTTCTACAGCATCGGCAATTGCCCGTGTGATCTCGATGTCATACCCGGCTTGGGTTCCATCAGCATCCATACTTGTTACTAGCAGTTCACCGGCCCCCCGTTTTTCAACCTCTTGTGCCCAAAGTAGAGCGTCTAAGCCTGTATTTTCCCTGCCACCCCGCACATACACATCCCAACCTGGATTCTCCGGGTTATTTCTGCGTCTGGCATCAATAGCAACAACTATGCACTGATTACCAAAGCGATCGCTTGCCCGATTAATCAAGTCTGGATCACGCACCGCCGCAGAATTAATACTAACCTTATCTGCGCCTGCTCGTAACAAAGCTTTAACATTTTCTAAGGATTGAATGCCACCACCCACAGTCAATGGAATAAAGACCTGTTCAGCAGTCCGGTAGACCACATCTAAAATAGTAGCTCGGTCTTCATGAGTAGCTGTAATATCCAGAAATACTAACTCATCAGCACCGGCTTCGTTGTAAACCTTTGCCAGTTCTACCGGATCGCCTGCATCTTGGAGATTTACAAAGTTAACTCCTTTTACAACCCGTCCCGCCTTCACATCTAAGCACGGTAAGATTCTTTTAGATAACATAATAACTTTTGTACTTCTGGGTAATTGACCGGAATTTAAATTTTAAATTGGCGCGGGTATTTCCAAACGAAAATTTTCACGGGTATGGGGCATGGGGAAAAAGCAGAGGGGCAGGGCGCAGGGGGCAAAGAGAGGAGAAAACTCTTCTCCCTTGCTCCCTGCTCCCTGCTCCCTGCTCCCCCCACTCCCCACTCCCCACTCCCTAGTCCCTTAAAAGTAGATAGCTGAATTATGGCGATAATCTCATCGAAAAAACAGCCTCCAGAACCCAACGGAGAACCAAAGCAGCGTCGAGAGCCGGCGAAGACACCTTCTACAGAAAATATTTTGCAGCCTGAAGCTGCTATTGATGAACAAGAACAGCAGGAAGAGGGTATTCGACCGCACCGATTTGCTGATTACATTGGGCAAAAAGATTTAAAGGATGTGCTAGATATTGCCATCAAAGCAGCCAAGTCTCGTGGTGAGGTGCTGGATCATTTGCTACTGTATGGACCGCCGGGATTGGGCAAAACCACAATGGCAATGATTTTAGCATCGGAAATGGGGGTAAATTACAAAATTACCAGTGCGCCAGCCCTAGAACGTCCACGGGATATTGTCGGGCTACTGGTGAACATGAAACCTGGGGATATTTTATTTGTTGATGAAATTCATCGCCTCTCGCGGATGACAGAGGAAATTCTCTATCCGGCGATGGAAGATTATCGCTTAGATATTACTATCGGTAAGGGTTCTAGCGCTCGAATCAGAAGTTTGCCGCTTTCAAAGTTTACTCTAGTGGGAGCTACAACCCGTGTCGGTGCTTTAACTTCACCACTGCGCGATCGCTTCGGTTTGATTCAAAAACTCCGATTTTACGAAGTTGACGAACTGACTCAAATTGTACTGCGAACCGCTCAATTACTCAAAACCCCTATTACAGAAGATGGTGCCACAGAAATTGCCCGTCGTTCGCGCGGAACACCACGGATTGCCAATAGATTACTTAAGCGCGTACGTGATTATGCGGAAGTAAAGTTATCTGGAGAGATTAATGAAAGCATTGCATCTGAGGCATTGCAACTATTCCAAGTAGATCCATGCGGTTTAGATTGGACAGACCGTCAGATGCTAAGTGTATTAATTGAACAATTTAATGGTGGGCCTGTGGGGTTAGAAACAATGGCAGCAGCGACGGGTGAAGATACCCAAACAATTGAAGAGGTATATGAACCTTACCTCATGCAGATTGGGTATTTAACTCGGACTCATCGTGGAAGAATGGCGACAAAGGCTGCATATAAGCATTTGGGATTCACGCCACCTAATGAACAATTGTCATTATTGTAATTATGAGTCTGGGGCATGGGGCATTGGGCATAAGGTAATAATTATAGTTTTTCTTTCCCTGCTTCCCCTCCCCATTCCCCACTCCCCATGTTCAAGATAAACACAGGTAAACCTAGATGATTAAGTTGATTGGCATTTTTCTCAGTCTGTTACTTGTGCTTGGCTGGGGTACTCCAGTCATGGCGCAATCTCAACCGCCCATTACTCAAGAACAGTTAAAACAAGGCGATGAGTGGGCAAATCAAGCCTTTGCAGCAACGAATCAAGGTGATTTTGCGACGGCTGAAACTTATTGGACAAAGATTATTGAGGAATTTCCGACAAATGCCGGGGCGTGGAGTAACCGGGGAAATTCGCGGGTGAGTCAGAATAAGTTACAAGAGGCGATCGCAGATTATAACAAAGCGATAGAACTAGCACCAAATGTCACCGATCCTTATTTGAATCGGGGCGCGGCATTGGAAGGGATGGGGAAATGGGATGATGCGATCGCAGATTATAATCATGTCTTAGAACTCGATCCTAATGATGCGATGGCGTATAACAATCGGGGAAATGCCAAAACAGGTTTAGGAAAATGGGAAGATGCGATCATAGACTACAAAAAATCTAACGAGATAGCCCCAAATTTTGCCTTCGCCCGTGCTAACTATGCTCTTGCCCTTTATGAAACTGGTAAAAAAGAGCAAGCAATTCGTGAAATGCGAAATATCGCCCGTAAATACTCCAAATTTGCTGATGTGCGTGCCGCCCTCACAGCTGCATATTGGGTAAATGGAGAACAAGGTGAAGCCGAAAGCAACTGGGTAGCAGCTTATGGACTTGATAGCCGCTACAAGGATATCGACTGGGTAAAAAATATCCGCCGTTGGCCTCCCAGTATGGTATCAGCTTTAGATAAATTTTTGAAAATCAAGTAAGTGCATCTGCAAATTTTTCTTATAGCTGTAGGACAGGTGAAACACCTGTCTGTTTCAAATCTTGGTAGCAAGCATCCACAATATAGGAAATAGCATTGTTTGCCAGTTCTTCTATTAAATCCTTACTGATTGAAGGCTCAGAAAACATAAAATTCAACAGCATTTTTCCCTGAAAAGTTGCAACAGCAGCTCCGAAAATACCTCCAAAAGCTGACTGTCCTGGAACAAAGCTGATTTCTTCTAGTTCAAACAGACCATAAGTATTAGGAATATTTACTTGACCAATATTAGTAATCGCTACACTAACAGGTGCTTCATGGGGATGGGCGAGTAAGGATTGGACAATTTTATTAAACATCAGCACAATACTGAAGATATCGTCACATCTTAATCCTTCTTCCAGATATTGTTTGACAGCCTTTGCTAAATTCCAGAAGGATGTATTTTTTCCTAAAGTATGAAATGAAGTAATAGATGAAGCCAAAACACCCATATTTTCATCGCTGACTACTGGTTGCAGGCGGTTACGCAAACTCACATAAGAACGACAACTGAGACAAATTTCTGTTATTTCCTCACCATTAATTTTTTTCGCTACTGCAAACATAAACGCTGCACACAAAGCAGCTTGTACTGTTGTCTTTTCCTTCCTACAAAAATTTATCAGTTTCTCAGTTAGCTGTTTATCTAGCTGTCTGTGAACAACGCCACAATGACGTGACTCTATAGGTACAAATTTTTCAAAATTCAAGCTTTTTGGTCGATACCAAATCTGCTGGAACTTCAGTCGCAATAATAATAAGATGCCACTTATTTGACCTCGCCATCCCTGCATCGATTTAGGTAACAGTTCTTGTATGGGTGGTAATGGGGGTAAACTAAACACTTGACTGATTGATTCACCAGACGCAATTTTTTGACAGTAAGTCAGAATTTCCGAGTGCAGCCTGACTGATGATAAGCCATCTGATATGGCATGATGTAATATTGTGATTAAATAATTGACATTGTTTTCACTTTCCGAACTGACTAATATAAATCGTGCTAAACTTTTGTGGCTCTCGATCTTCTGGTTCAGCTCTTCTACAAGAACTTCTTGCCATTGCTCCTTGTAAAGATTATTAACTACACGTAGAGGAAGTTTGCTCGCTCCCATTTCAAAGCGAAGATTATCCAATGTGCCAATAATACGAGAATTCAGACGTGGGTGATGATACTGGATTAAATCGATAGCTTGTCTGAGAATTTCTTCATTAAGAGGGCCGATAATCCGACTAATTGTCGCTATATTGAAAGAGTTAGCACTCTGATTTAAGATTTCCAACGCTTGCTCAATAGGAACAAGTTTTCTATTTTCTGTCATAAGTGACTCTGATTGGCTTTGCTATTGATCTAGTTCCACAGAGTACCATGTTCTAAGATGTATTAATTAAAATATTGATTATTAAGTAAATAAAAATATTTTTCTTTAGACATCCAAGTTTTACCTTAGCTCAGGCTTGAATAGGTAAGTTCCGAAGTCAGTAATGGATAAGGCTCTTACAAGTAATAAAATGCTATTAACTTAGCTTTCGCCTAAGGCTATTTCATTCTCATCTAGCCCGCCTCAGAATGAATTCTGAGTCTAATAACTAAAGTCGTCTAAAGACGACTGAGAAAAGGCTAAAGTCTGTTAAAACGAATTTTAGCTATAAGAGAGGAACTTTAGTTCTGGGCGGTTTATGTATAGAACTAAATAGCCCTAGCTTTCACCCTTCGGGCGAAAGCGCCAAATGAGCGTAATTTTGGCAACTATTTCCTGGAAACGGCTAGACATTTTGTTTTTTAGATTTCCCTAATTGCAGCCAACTCATTAGCTGAAAAAAAATTTCATCACTCAAATTCTATTATTTTAACTGTAATAGTTCCTGTATTTTAACTGGACTTAACTGCTCGACATTACGCAAAACTACTGCTGCTCCTGCTGTTATTAGTGTCTTACTATATGCATCACTTCGCGCTGCTGTTTCCTGTACGTGGGGCGGCAAAACGCCTACACCAAGCCAAGTGCGAGAAGAATCTAGACCCCGCGCTTTCTCAACGGTATACATATCTGCGACCGTATCTCCCACATAGACTACAGTTAATCTTTCCTCAATTCCATTTTCTAACTCACGAACTGTAGCGAAAAGTCCAGTGGGGTCTGGTTTACCTGGTGCATCTTCCATCGCAATCAACACCGGAGATTCCAAACCCAGGCGTTTTTCTAAGACATAGTTGGCGGAAGCACGAGTTGCACCGCTAAAAAATCCCCAAGCAATCCCGGCTTGGGTAAGTTGTTCTAAATAGCTAGGTTGCAATAATAAAGGTTCATTACAGATATACCCAGTAAAATTATTTGGGTCTGGGCCACGGTAACGTGATTGAAAAAAAGCAACGATCGCACTGTAATCTAATTGCAGTTGTTCGTGCGTCTGTCCTTGGGTTTCAAAGTAGCGGTAAATTAATTCCTGCGATGCTTCCCAATCGTTATTCCACACGCCTTCAGACTTCAGTTGGTCAATATCCAGTGGTGTTGGACGATATGCTGTGTTTGTAAAATATTCTACAGTATCTGCGATCGCCCGGCGATAGGAACCGCTAACATCGCGCACAACGCCATCAATATCGAAAACAATGATCGCTTTTGCAGAAGTTGGTTGAGTCATGGGGTAGGAGGCAAAAGAGTTTTAAATCATCATAAAACGTGAGATCATGACTCAGGTAAAAATCTTGCTCATACAAATCTGAACCAGATGTGATTTGAGATTAGGGCAGTTGGGCAGTCATAAGCATTTGAGTTAGCGCCGACTACACCTTATGCTAGCCCAATCCAATCACTGTTTGGTCATTTGATGGGGTATTGCGTTAAAATAAGCGATCGCTATCCTAGTTCAGTAATGCCCGGAGATTCCCGGAGGTGTGATTGACCAAGTTTATTTTGAAAATTCTGTGGTTAGACGAAAACGTTGCTCTAGCAGTCGATCAAATTGTCGGCAAAGGCACAAGTCCCTTGACTAAGTACTTTTTTTGGCCCAGAAATGATGCCTGGGAAGAGTTAAAAAAGGAATTAGAGTCCAAACATTGGATTACTGATGTGGATCGTGTCGAGTTGCTTAATAAAGCGACAGAAGTGATTAACTACTGGCAAGAGGAAGGCAGAAACCGTCCAATGGCAGAAGCTCAGTTGAAATTTCCGGAAGTTGCCTTCACAGGTAGCGCTTGATATTACAAAGTTAGCTATTGTGCTGTTCTACAAGCTGCCACAGTTTGATAGTCTTGTCCTTGCTGCCACTTGCAATTAATTGTGTAACTTTGCTCACAGCAACAGCAGATACTGAGTCTACATGACCAGAGAGAGTAACAATCTCTTCTGCTGTGCTTACCCTCCAAAGTTTAACTGTTTTGTCCCAACTTGCACTCAGGAGCGTTTCGCCATCGGCGGTGAAAGCCACAGCCACCACAGACCAGGAATGGCCTACAAGTGTGCTAATTAGCTGACCAGTGTTTACCTCCCACAGTTTAATAGTGTTATCATCACTACCCGTCGCCAAAATTTTCCCATTGGGACTAAAAGCGACTGTCAAAACCGCCCATGCATGACCCGAAAGGGTGCCTAACAAGCTATAGCATGGGCGGTTTTCAGCAGGAGGTAAGGGGGCAGGGGGAAAAGGGCAGGGGGCAGGGGGCAAGGGGAAAAGGGAAATGTTCTCCGCCCCTTGTGGATAGTCTTTTAACTCAGCACTATTCATATCCCCCTGCCCCCTGCTCCCTGCTCCCCTGCCTCTTGTTGGTATTTGCCACAAGCGAATTGTTCTGTCATAACTAGCGCTGGCTAAAAGCTGTCCTTGGGGACTAAATGCTACTGAATTTACCTGTAATTGGTGTCCAGTTATGGTGCAAATTTCTGTGCCAGTATTTACATCCCAAAGTTTGATCGTCTTATCCCAGCTACCACTAGCGAGAATCTGCCCATCTGGACTGAAAGCAACTGATTTTACAGCGTGTGCGTGTCCTAAGAGGGTGCAGATTTCCTCTAATGTCTCAACCTGCCACAATTTGATAGTTTTATCATCGCTAGCAGTTGCTAGAATTTTTCCGTCAGGACTGAAGGTAACTGATTTTACAGCTTGGCAATGTCCTGATAAGCTAGCTAGGACTTTTTTAGTATTTAAATTCCACAATTTGATGTTTTTGTCATCACTAGCACTGGCTAAAGTGTAACCGTCAGGACTAATGGCAAGGGCATTCACACCACTTAATGTCCCAGAATGCCCAGTTAAGGTATGCAAGCATCGCCAAGGAGGATTTGGTAATTTAAAATTTTGAGTTTTACATTCCATACCCATTGCTTGCATAACTTCATCAGCCGATTGAAAGCGGCAATTAATAGTCTTTTGCAGCAGCTTGTCGAGGATTTGCGGCAAGCGTAGACTCTTTGAGTCTTGTCCCCAGACATCGCTAACTTTGGTAGTAAGATATTGTTGCCAAACCCAGCAATCGTTAGCAATATCAAATAAATCAAAGGGAGGAATCTGGGTAAGTAAGTAAATACAAGTTACACCTAAGCTATATAAATCACTAGCAAAAACTGATTTTCCCTTCGCTTGTTCTGGTGCAGCGTATTCTGGACTGCCAATACTGGTTTCAGATGTTAGCCGATCAATTTTTGTGACAATTTTCGCAGTGATAAAATCGACTATAACGAAATTCCCCTTTTTAGTAATTGGGGATCTGCGGATGATATTTTGGGGTTTAATATCGCGGTGGATGATGTTGCGATCGCTAATAAACTCCAAAACTGGCAACAAATCCTCTAACAGTTGCCAAATTTGAGTTTCATTAAAAGCGCCTTCTTCTTCAACCACCTGAGCTAAATTAGTGCCTACAATAAACTCTTGCACTAAATAGAAATGCCCATCTTGTTGAAAATAATTTAGTAATGCGGGAATTTGCGGATGCTTCCCTAATTTTTCTAGTTGTTGCGCCTTTTGCTGAAAAGTAATATAAGTCTCGTATTCTTGCGATAATTCTTGAACAACACAAGGAACTGGAGGAAAGTGACCCTCATCTACAGCGAGGAAGGTTTTACAGAATCCCCCTTTACCAATCTGCTTGATTAAACGATAACGTTCTTGTAAAAGCAAAATTTCTCTACCTACAAGGTGGGCAAAATGCCCACATAAGATATTGCCGTTTGTTTTTTGTAAGGGCAGAACAATGTTATGCCCCTACTTCATGTTCTTGATGTTACTTATCTACAGGAAAATTCACAACTATCGGTGGATGACCGTTTTCTGGGGTTGGTTGTACTTTGGTAACTACTGGTTGTGGATGCAAATGTGTTGGTGTCAATTCACCCTTACCAGTTTGATTCCATAAAATCATGGATAATAGCCCATCCACCAAGCCGTTATTGCTACCGTTACTGCCAACTAAGACATCTGGTATCAAGCGGACATTGCGATCGCCGATAATCTGCATTAGTTGCATTGCTGTATAACCTTGTGAACCCAAGGCTTCCACGCCAGCGCGGTAGGTTTCAGCTTTGGCATTACCTGTGGCCCGTATACCTTCAGCCTCAGCAATTGCCCGGAGTTTTGTCCCCTCAGCTTCACCGTTCGCCTCCTTAATTTGGGCTTGGGCTTTCAGGTCAGCTATATGTACACTCTGCTCCGATTTCACCATTTCTTGCTGGATATTAGCGAGTGCCGTTTCCCGGACAAGCTGCTGCCGTTGGGTTTGCGCCATCTGCTGAACTTCATAAGTCTTGCGTTCTTCTTCAGCAATTTTCCGGTCTGTCTGTGTCTGCATTAACGACGCTGGTGGTTGAATATCACCAATTAAAGTATCGATCGCTTGCACATCATAAGCCCGCAATGCTGTTTTAATATACTCAGCAGCCTCAGATTGTCGTTCACTCCGAGCGGTGAGAAAGTCTAGTACAGTATAGTCTTGGGCTGAGTTGCGGAAATAATTACCAATAGTTGGTTCTAATACATGGTCTACCAGATTTTGCATTGCACCAACGCGAGAAATTACCTTTGGAGCATCTAAAGCACCCACATGGATAATTTGTGCTACTTCTAAATCAAAGGCAAACCCATCACGCGATCGCACTGTCAAGGAAGCGAGTTGAGCATCATAGCTGTGACGTTCGGTGCGATCTGACCAATTTAATACAATGTTGGTCGTTGGCACTAGTTCAATCTTCATAATCCGAGAATTAATCGGGTGCTTGCCAGGATATAGCGGTTCGATCCACACGCCCTTATGTCCAGGATTCACCAAGTTACCGTGGGTGAAAGCTGCACCACTAACATCTTGATGTGCTTTACCTACGAAAGAAATTACCACACCCACATACCCAATGGGAATTTCGGTCATCGGCACTTGCTCAACCTGGACAAACCAAGGGTTCAAGTTCCAAGAACCAGAAAGCAAAGTCTGTTCTTGTAAACCTCGCCGCCCACCGCCATTAATAAATTTCTGACCATTTTGGAAGTTGTTGTGTTCGTCAATTATGGGGCCTGCGAGTTCACCGGCAGAAATTGGTACACCATCTAAGGTAGTGACAATACCAACTTTGTCCGATGCCAGACTGTACACCCGCAACTGTTCTGGAGCCATGCCATGAGCGCTGGCATTTGCTGCCATGATGACTTTAAACAGGGCGGTATTGATCCGATACGTACCAGCCGTGAGAAAACCCATTTGCCGCCCTTTTTCCCCGCCTTCGGTAAGGAATTTCCGAGCATCTTGGAAGTTATCGCAACTGACAATTTTACCCAAAATCCGCTCTGGTGGGTTGGATGCGCCATCTGCCGCCACAATCAAAGCGATTTCCCCTTGGGGAACGACAATTACCGATTCTTTCTTTACAGAATACTGCCAAGGCCAATAGCCCCAATGCCAACCAGGAGCTAAAGTATCTGCCTGTAAGCCAGCTTCGCCGTTGAGGGCAATCAAACTGTCGGCGGGTAGTCCACGACCGGAAAGGGTAAATTTCCTTACCACAATGCCGACTTCCCGTTCGCCAATAACAACCAGTCCGCCAAAGAATAAGGGGACAAAGATGACGAAACCGCCTACAAGTAAGATGGGAACCAGTACAACAGGATCAATTCCAGCAGCTTGATATTGAGTCCTGCTAATTTGTAACTGGGCAATATTTGGTGTGGTCTGATTTATCTGGACTGATGCCGAAGTTATTTCTTTAGTAGTAGTTGTTTTTACAGGAGTAGCATTGGCAGAGTGAACACTACCAGCAAGCGCTAACGTTGCTACGATAGATGCTGTAAAACGAGCTACCTTATTTTTTTTACGAGTACCAAGCAAAGATGAAAAGCTTTTCATAATTTGTGCCCATCTGGGCAACTAATTAGCTAAGTTAACACTTCACTATGGCTGACCTCGATTTCTTAAACTTGACGTAATTTTTTTAAAAGTTAATAAATAATTTGTAGGTTGGAGATTACCAACCTACAAAGTTGAAATAGAAAGTAAAATTAGACCAAACCGCCAGCCGCTTGAAACCGAGCGCGGGCACGTTTGAAGGCTTGGGTTGCTTGAATTTGGGCTTGGCGATCGTCTGCTGACACTTGACTTAGACGCGCTTCTGCTTGGTTGTAAGCAGTACGGGCTTCATCAAGGTTAATTTTGTCGCCACGTTCAGCGCCGTTAACCAGAATTGTCACTTCATTTTCTTCGACTTCGGCAAAGCCACCCAAAAGGGCGATCGCTTCCCAATTCTGATTTTTTGCACCGCGAACTCGCATTACACCAGTATCCAGAGCGGTCAAAAGTGGTGCGTGTCCAGTTAGGATACCTAGTTGACCAGTAGTGCTAGGCAAAACTACTTCTTCAGCTGGGGCATCCCATACTGTTTTGTCTGGGGAAATTACACGAACGGTTAATGTCATTTGTCCTTTGTCCTTTGTCCTGTGTCTTTTGTAATTTGCCATTAGCCATTAGCAGTTGAACTAATGACTAATGACCAATGACTAATGACTAACCTTTGATTTTTTCAGCTTTAGCGATCGCTTCGTTAATATCGCCAACCAAGTAGAAAGCCTGTTCTGGCAAAGCATCCAACTCACCAGACAGAATTTTTTGGAACCCTTTGATGGTATCTTCCAACTTCACATACTTACCAGGAGAACCGGTAAATACTTCTGCTACAAAGAACGGCTGAGACAAGAAGCGCTCAACTTTCCGCGCCCGCGCCACGATTAGACGGTCTTCTTCAGACAATTCATCCAAACCGAGAATGGCGATAATGTCTTGGAGTTCTTTATAACGTTGCAGAGTTGATTGCACCGCCCGGGCAGTATTGTAGTGTTCTTCACCTACAATGTTTGGCTGGAGCATGGTGGAAGTTGAACCAAGGGGGTCAACTGCGGGATAAATTCCCTTAGCTGCCAAACCGCGAGACAGTACTGTGGTTCCGTCCAAGTGGGCGAAGGTGGTAGCAGGTGCGGGGTCGGTGAGGTCATCCGCAGGTACGTACACTGCCTGAATGGAGGTAATGGAACCCTCTGTTGTCGAGGTAATCCGCTCTTGCAGTTCACCTACGTCGGTTCCCAATGTGGGCTGATATCCTACCGCAGAAGGCATCCGACCCAGTAACGCTGATACTTCCGAACCTGCTTGCACAAACCGGAAGATGTTGTCAATAAACAACAGCACATCCTGTTTGTTCACATCCCGGAAGTACTCTGCTACTGTCAATCCCGAAAGACCAACCCGCATTCTAGCTCCGGGTGGTTCGTTCATCTGACCGTAGACTAGAGCAATTTTTGATTCGTTGAGGTTCTCGTTATTGATAACCCCAGACTCAATCATTTCATTGTAGAGGTCATTACCTTCACGGGTGCGTTCACCCACGCCAGCAAATACGGATACTCCACCATGCTGGGTAGCGATGTTGTTAATCAACTCCATCATGATTACGGTCTTACCAACACCAGCACCGCCGAATAGACCAATCTTACCGCCGCGTCGATAGGGAGTCAGAAGGTCAACAACTTTAATCCCAGTCTCAAACACCGAAGGTTTGGTTTCCAGGTCGGTGAATTTGGGAGCAGAGCGGTGGATGGGTAAACTTGCCTCAGCATTTACTGGACCCCTGTTGTCCACAGGTTCGCCAAGGACGTTGAAAATCCGGCCCAAAGTGGCTTTACCAACTGGCACGGTAATGGGAGCGCCTGTATCGGTGACTTCAAAACCGCGCACTAAGCCTTCGGTGGAACTCATCGCAACAGTCCGCACCTGGTTGTCGCCCAGCAGTTGCTGTACTTCAACGGTGATGTTGATTTCCTGTCCACTTTCGTTGGTGCCAACGATTTTCAAAGCGTTGTAGATTTGTGGCAATTTCCCGCCGGGAAATTTAACGTCTACAACTGGGCCAATGATTTGGGTAATGTAACCAATGTTTGTTTTTTCTGCGGTTGTGACCATGCTGCGCCTAATGATTGAAGCTATATTTCAGATACGGTCGGAGAAGACATAAAATTAAGCAATGTCACCTTTCAGATTAGCACTGAACGACCCTACTCTACGCCATAAATTGATCCTTAAGACTGGGGCTTGGGGATCAAAATTAAGGTAAGTTTTAGCATAGAGACTGGAGAAGACTGAAAATCAATACTGCTGTTACTGTGTTAGGATATTCCAGACGCGGCAGTGTTCAAAGTCAGTTGAGAATAATTTTAGGCTTTAATATCATGTCAGCATCACTTAGTTATGCTAATCGCAGTAATTACTCCGCATACGCAAGTAGCTCATGAGGCAGCCCTACGGTGGACAGGTTCTCCAGTATCCAGCAACTAGCGTGGAAATTCTCTGTATCCGTATTGGCTCCCCTTAAATTCCCTAAGAGCAAACTTTTAGAAGAGTATTATGTTGGCAATGAGAGGCGATCGCCTGATAGTCTTTTCTACAAAGCAATGAGTCCTGATAGGTTTGGGAACCCCTACGGGTCAGTCAAATCTATGTAATAAATGTCAATAGTGCATAGATATTCTATGTTTAGGTAGGATTTTCAAGGAACCCTTTATGACTTCTGAAGATAGTGATCTAAAACTTCGTTTCAGTGCTAAAGTTACCCATCGATTTCTTGGGGGTGCGGCGCTTGGTGCTTTTATGGTAATCATTCCTATCTCCTATGGATCATCCATAGATTTGAACTTAGTTCAAGTAGGCATTGCATCATTGCTGATTATATCCTGTGGACTACTAGCAAGCGTTTGGGGTGAAAAATTTATTGACGCAGTGATGCAGGTATTAAATTCCTCTGCTCTTTAAGCCTCGCTACTTAACAGTGCAGCCTAATGAAGTTTATCGATAAAAAGGGCACAATAAAACCGAAAAGATTCCAATGGAGAAGTTTGTAAGTAGCTTGATCACGGTTGAAAAATCTATTCAGATAGTTACTTTAGTTGGGGTAATTATTTTCTTAGGATACTTGGGATTTACAAGCTATCAAACTAATCGAACACCTTCTGTTCCATCGATTTCACCAACAATACAGAAATAGAAACGGCTTGCCTTTTGTTTTGTTGAGACATTGGCGATACTCAAATATAGGGGTCAAATAGTTGATCAGGTAATTTGTTTCAAATCTCTTTCTAAAAAACTTAAATAATTAATAGATAAAAAAGATTTAATTCTTACCTAATTTATAGAAACTAGTTATGCAGAAATCTGGTTTTCTGTCAAAAGACATTATGTAAAATATTACAAGCTATGAAAATTAGCGAATGGATACATGAAAAATACTACCCTTTTGCAAGATGTTTATTAGTCCAAAAGTTAGGTAAATTTTATAAAAATAGGTACAGGAAGCTGTTTACGTGCTTTGGATCTAATTGCGGCTTCATATTCACACTTCCACCGAGCAAAACCTTATGAATTTCTCGTCAGCGCGACAATACTTTTACCAGGAGATTCAACAGTCTGACGAGGATATTGATTTAGCAAAGGCAGCTTTGTATATTGCACAAGAAGAATATCCCAAGCTAGATGCAGAGGAATATCTCAACGCGCTTGATACAATGGCATGGGAGCTTCAAGAACGCCTACCTGATTCACGATATCCTTTGCGGATAGTTCAAAGTATTAATCAATATCTCTACGAAGATTTAAAGTTTTCTGGTAATAAAATTGACTATTACGATCCTCGCAACAGCTTTTTCAATGATGTAATTGACCGACGGCTGGGGATTCCTATTAGCTTGGCGTTGGTTTACTTGGAGGTTGCCAAACGGATTGATTTTCCGATGGTGGGCGTGGGGATGCCAGGGCATTTCCTAATCCGCCCGGATATCCCAGATATAGAGATTTTTGTCGATGCTTTCAATGGTGGTGAAATAATATTTGCCCAAGATTGCGAAGAACGGCTGTCTCAGCTTTATCAGCAGCCTGTGACGCTACAACCAGAATTTTTAGCTGTAGTCAGTCATCGGCAATTTTTGGCACGGATGCTGACAAATTTAAAATTTATTTACCTCAAACAGCAAGAGTTAGAAAAAACGCTAGCAGCAGTGGAACGAATTTTGTTGCTGTTTCCTGATTTAACTGTAGAATTGCGCGATCGCGGTTTGATCTCCTATCAACTTGGTTACTATCCCCAAGCCATAAACGACTTTCAAAAATATTTAGCAAAAGTTCCTGATGCCGAGGATGCATCTGTGATTCGGCGGCTACTTACTGAATTGGGTAAGGGTAGGTAGGGAGTAAGGGGAGCAGGGGGAGAAAGAAGAACCAATGCCCAATGCTCAATTACGAATTACGAATTACGAATTACAAATTTTCTGCAACTCGTTTGAGGCGACGCAGTTGGGCTTGCATATCTTCTTTTGTCCAAGATGCGGCAAAGGTGTTAAAACCCCAACTAACTAAAGGGTTAGGGATATCGTACTCAAAACGGTTCAGTAAGAGCGTTCCCTTTTCTGTGGGTTGACATTCCCAGCGATCGCGCCCTTGAAAAAATCCCTCAAATCCCCAGATTATCAAACCCGGTTGTCGTTCTACAACTACGCTGTTCAATGTGGGTTTTAGTAGAGGAATTTGAATAATAAAACGACTTTGGCTGCCGACATCGGTACTCCAAGTGTCGCCCACAGGTTCGCAACGGAGGACGGGATTCAGCCAACGGTGCATCAAGGCTAGATCAGTAATACAGCGCTCGACTACCGTAGCTGTAGCATTAATTTGAATCGATTGTTCCAAAACTTGGGACATTCTACATTTTTTATGCTGTTGCTGCCCTTAGAATAACCCAAAATCAAGCACTTTCAGCAGATTAGTTGGGCATCGGGTATTTGGCAACGAAAAAGGGTAAATAACAAACAAAATTAGTTTACGGGTAATTTGCTGGTAAATTGATAGGCAAAATACTAGTAAACTTACTGGGGTGCAAAATTATTCAAATCTAAGCACCTCATAAGTATGCCAGTGTTTTGACGAACACTTAAAAGCTTAATACCGGAAAACCATGAACACAACTTGGCAGGGAATAACCCAGTTGATAGATATTGGTTTATCGATGAGGGGACAGCAATTTTTGGCGCAATCGCCCAGCTTGCAACAGGTTCAACCAGCAGTGAACCAAGGAATTGCTGATGTGCAAGGTATTGTTCAACAGTTGATTCTGTTTACACCCCGTCTGCTAGGGGCAGTAGCAATCTTGTTAGTAGGTTGGCTAATTGCAGCGATCGCAGCAGCAGTGACGCGAGGACTCCTTAATCGCACAAACATTGATAACCGCATTGCCGCAGGGATAACAGGCCGTCAAGATGTTCCCCAAGTGGAGAAATTTATCTCCAGCATAGTCTTTTGGAGCATTCTTTTGTTGACGGCAGTAGCTGTTTTACAGACATTGGATCTGGAGATAGCGTCTCGACCCCTTAATAATTTTCTCAATCAACTTATTGGCTTTGTGCCAAAGCTGGTTGGTGCTGGAATCATTTTGCTAACCGCTTGGTTTTTGGCGACCATTGTGAAAATTATCACTGTTCGCTCATTACAGGCATTTAACTTGGATGAGCGTTTGAATCCAGAACCAGCAGACACCGCACCCAGCCTTAATCAATTGTCTCTGAGTGAAACAATTGGCAATGCTCTGTATTGGTTTATATTTTTATTGTTTCTTGCCCCAGTTTTGGATACTCTCGAACTAAGGCAGGCTCTACAACCAGTACAAGCTCTAATTACAGAAATTCTACTAATTCTGCCGAACATTTTAGCAGCGATATTAATTGCTGTCGTTGGCTGGTTTATAGCTAATGTGGTGCGGCGGATTGTGACGAACTTGCTGGCGACAACTGGTATTGATCATTTAGGTAGTCGGTTGGGATTATCTTCCACTGCGGGGGTGCAACCTCTATCGAGTATTATCGGCACGATTGTCTATGTTTTGATTTTGATTCCTGTAGCGATCGCAGCCCTCAATGCCTTGCAAATTAATGCGATATCTGTGCCGGCGATCGCAATGCTGCAACAGATTCTCAACGCGCTACCTGCCATCTTTACAGCCGTTGCAATCTGGATTGTTGCCTATTTCGTGGGGCGCTTTGTCGCGGATCTGGTTACAAGTATCCTCACCAATTTAGGCTTTAATAACATTTTCACTATATTGGGTCTGAGAAGATCCAGTAGACGAATCGAAATTTCAACAGAACCAACAGTTGAACCTACTCCAACCCGCACTCCATCGGAAATTGCAGGCATTGTTGCTTTAGTGGGTATCATGCTGTTTGCAACAGTGGCGGCAGTGAATATCTTGAATATTCCAGCCCTGACAGCGTTAGTATCTGGTATCGTGGTCATATTCGGGCGGATTTTAGCGGGATTGATAATATTTGCTGTTGGCTTATTCCTGGCAAATCTGGCTTTTAACATTATTACCAGTTCCGGTGAGCGTCAGGCACAAATTTTAGGTCAAGTAGCGCGGATTTCTATCATTATTTTAGTCTCTGCAATGGCGCTGCAACAGATTGGAGTTGCCAGTGATATTGTGAATTTAGCCTTTGGACTTTTACTAGGTGCGATCGCAGTTGCTATTGCCCTAGCCTTTGGTCTTGGAGGGCGCGATATTGCCCGTGAGCAAGTTCAAGAATGGTTAAACTCTTTCAAAGGTAGAAATTAAAAGTTGATGAAAGTACAGCCGTAAGCATCAGTAGTGGAGAAAATCTATCAGCAATTTTGCCTAAAAGGTTGAAAGTTATAGTTTAGAAGCTCGGAGTTTGAGCGTAGAGCTTGAAATTTCAAATTCTAAAGCTCAAGTTCCGAGTTCAGAGATTAAAAAAATGTGCCCAAATCAAGCTGTAACGTCCAATAGCCCGTCGCAGACATCGCCTCTAAAATAATCAAATCAGGCGTATATAGATGGCAGAATATGACAACCTTTGTAAAATACTTGCAGAAAAATATCCTCGTGATTTTATCCGTTGGTTATTAAATCAAGAACCGCAAACAATTGAAATCTTAAAAACCGAACTGAGCATCGAACCGATACGTGCTGATTCAGTGACATTTTTGCAAACAGAGAATCGGATCTTACATTTGGAATTCCAAACCACAGTCAAATCCCAAAAACCAATTTCTCTGCGGATGCTAGATTACTATGTCCGATTGACACGGAAATATCAAGTTCCTGTTACGCAAATAGTGATTTTCTTGCAAGAAACAAGTGACGAAATCGCTTTTACCGAAGAATATGTCAGTGAAGTCACAACCCACCGTTATCGAGTTATCCGAATGTGGGAGCAAGATTCGGCAATATTTCTTGGCAATGTGGCGTTATTACCTTTAGCACCATTAACGCAAACAGATTCAGCTCAAGTATTGTTATCGCAGGTTGCCGAAGAAATTGCTAAAATTCTAGATATCGAGACTAGACAAAATACTGCTGCTTACACGGAGATTTTAGCAGGGTTGAAGTTTGAGAAAGATTTTATTCGTCAATTATTGCGGGAAGATATTATGCAAGAATCAGTGATTTATCAGGATATTTTGCAGAAGGGAGAACAAAAAGAAGCTTTACGCTTTTTAAATCGTCAGTTAAATCGGCGGTTTGGAGAAATCGATTCATCAATATTTGAGAGAATTCGAGTTTTATCTACTGAACAATTGGAACAATTAGGGGAAGAATTTTTAGATTTTTCAAATGTATCTGATTTAGTAGTTTGGCTTGAAAAAAATACAAACATTTGAAATAATTCGTAATTACGAATTAATCAAAGCAAGCTTACGCGCAGTGTCTCTGAACATGAAAAGTAAGCGGTGTAGGTTTGGAGGTTTTTCTAGGGATTAACATGGCTAACCTAACCTGATTAACTCCACGTCTATGCATCACCTTCTGAGTTTTACCTTGTGAAGCAATTCATCTTTAATACGGTTGAGAATTGAAGTTTCATCCAGGTTTGTCAAAATCCGATTAATCACTGCTTTCGGCCCATCAGGCCCCCAAGTCGCGCCATTGGCTAAATAAACTTTGGTAACTTGTCCAATACCGTAAGAAGAAACACCAGCTACTCCCGCTTGTGTGATTGCCACTGATATATAAGGGCCAAGGGCAACACCTGCGGTAGCTGTTGCAGAGATACCAAGTAGAGTTTTTAATCCACTCAAGCCTAAATTTGCTAACAATTCACTTGCACCGATCCCGCCCATGCTGAGGGCGATTTTTTGTAGCAGTTGTACAGCCCCGGCTTCAGTCATAGAGAAGCCATAGAGTTTAGATAAACCCAAAATCAGAGCAATATCAATTACCACACTACTCAAAATATCTACCACAGTTACGGGATTAAGTGCGATCGCTAATGCCTTGGTCATCACAGCCTTCCAAATCAACTGATCGGCATTCTGTTCCCGAATCATCAGTTTTCGCTCAACCAACTGCTCATTTACAACATCGGCATAAAGCATAGTATTAAGAGCAACTAAGGCTTTGCCCTCACGATGCAGAATCTCCAAGATTTTTAGCTTGAGTTCCTCGACTTGGGCATTACCTGTACGCAACTGTATGCCCCTAGTACCATCAGGGCGACGAATCGCCGTCTTTACCAATGGCGATGCCGCAGCCATGACAATTTCCAAAGGTGTGAGCAATTCCCGCACCCTTTCATCCCGGATTTTGTGATAAATTGCCATCCGGTCTGCTTCTGGATACTGGTCTACTTTGTTAAATACCAGAATGATCGGTTTACCTGCTTCCCGCAACTGAGAAAGAGCGGCGTGTTCTAGCTTTGTCATGTCGCCAGATATCACAAACAGAATTAAATCCGCTTGTTTTGCAATCTGTTCAGCTAATGCGGCACGAGTTGCACCATCTACCTCGTCTAACCCAGGAGTGTCAATTAATTCCACCTGAGATTGACCTACGCCAGGGAGAGTAACTCGCAAAGCACGTTCAGTTTCCCCAATCGCTTCCTCACTAATACTCCAATTAACTCTTTGTGCAGCACGAGTGACACCATGCAGCGGCCCAGTTTCAAATACTGTTTGTCCAACCAAGGAATTGAGTAGAGAAGACTTACCACGCCCCACCATGCCAAAAGCTGCAATCTGCACCACCATGCGGTCTAACTTCCCCAGCATGGTTTCCAAATCAGCAATTTCCGTCTCCAATCCGGTTTTTTCTTGGGGGGTGAGGTCGAGATTGGTTACCAAGTTTCGCAGTGCCGTTTGTGCTTGTTTATAATTCAGTTCCGTCTGAATATCTTCAAAACTGAAAATGGCACTATCCAGTTCTTCCTCCCAACTGAGAGAATCAGCGTCAGTGTTGGCGGAATCGCTTTGATGAGGTTCAGGTACGGGCAATGTCGAAGTCATATTAATTTTAGATTTTAGATTTTAGTTTTTAGATTTTAGATTTTAGATATACCCCCTTTACTATCCTAGTTATTTTTAGAAGCGGTTTGGCGAGATAACGCAGACAAAGGAGACAAGGGGAATTAAGTATGCCCCATGCCCAATGCCCAATGCCCAATGCCCCATGACCAATGACCAATGACCAATGACTAATGACTAATGACTAACAAAAAGTCATAAACTGAAAAATGCATCTAAATAAATCGTTAGGATCTTGACTAAATTACCTGTGCGGAAAATCGTTATTGCCGGCAACTGGAAAATGTACAAAACCCAGGCAGAAACCCAAGAGTTTCTCCGAGGATTTCTGCCCCACTTAGAGGAAACCCCCCAAGGGCGAGAAGTGATATTGTGCCCTCCTTTCACTGATTTAAGTGTTTTGTCCAAGACTTTGCACGGTAGCCTCATCCAACTGGGGGCACAAAATATCCATTGGGAAGAATATGGAGCCTATACAGGTGAGATTTCTGGGCCAATGCTGACAGAAAGTGGTGTGCGCTTTGTAATTGTCGGTCATAGCGAACGACGACAATACTTTGGTGAAACGGACGCAACCGTTAATCTGCGCCTCCGAACTGCTCAAAGGTTTGGTTTGACCCCAATTCTCTGTGTTGGCGAAAGCAAACAACAACGAGATGCGGGAGAAACTGAATCACTGATTTCTCTCCAACTCGACAAAGGCTTATTAGATATTGATCAAAGTAATTTGGTGATTGCCTATGAACCGATTTGGGCGATTGGCACGGGTGAAACTTGTGAAGCAGTGGAAGCTAATCGAATTATTGGCTTAATTCGTAGCCAGTTGAGTAATACAAATGTATCAATTCAATATGGTGGCTCAGTTAAGCCAAATAATATTGATGAGATCATGGCTCAACCAGAAATTGATGGTGTCCTCGTGGGAGGTGCAAGTCTAGAACCTGAGAGTTTCGCTCGAATTGTGAATTTTAAGTCAGTGTAATGTGTTTTTTTCTCGTTCCCATGCAGAGCATGGGAATGCCTAATGTAGATTTATGCCAAGCAACTTGATAATTCGGGGACGCTGTTTCGAGTGGGGACAGCGGACTTATTTGATGGGCATTTTGAATGTGACGCCTGATAGCTTTAGTGATGGGGGTGAGTTTAACACTACCTCTGCTGCTTTAGTACAGGCGCAAGCATTGGTAGCTGCTGGTGCTGACATTATCGATGTGGGCGGTCAATCAACTCGACCAGGGGCAAAGCAAATAACTCTGGCGGAGGAACTTGACCGGGTTTTATCGGTGTTACAGGTGCTAAGACCAGAAATTTCAGTCCCGATTTCTGTCGATACTACCCGTGCTGCTGTAGCCAAGGCATCTGTAGAAGCTGGAGCGGATATTATTAATGATATTTCTGGCGGCACTTTTGACTCAGAAATGTTACCAACAGTTGCAGAGTTAGGTGTGCCGATTATTTTAATGCACATTCGGGGAACACCACAGACAATGCAACAACAAACTGATTATCAAGATTTGCTCACAGAGATTTATAGTTTTTTGGCTCGGCAAATTCAGGTAGCAACTACTGCGGGCATCGATCCGAATAAAATTATTATTGATCCTGGTATTGGTTTTGCTAAGAACTATGAGCAAAATTTAGAAATTTTTCGCCGCTTGCGATCGCTCTCACAACTCAACTGCCCTATCTTAGTAGGAGCATCCCGTAAAAGTTTCATTGGTCGCATTTTAAATCAACCAGATCCAAAAGCACGAGCTTGGGGAACGGCAGCAGCTTGTTGTGCTGCTATTTTTAATGGCGCTGATATCCTCCGAGTTCACGATGTTCAAGAAATGCATGATGTTTCACTAGTAGCCGATGCGCTACTGAGACAATTTACATAGCGTGATTGTTAGGTATTACCGTTTTCGCGTTTTTTGCCGTTATCTTCGGTATTTACTGATTCAGCTATCAACTCCTGAAACATTTCGCTTGAGTTAGCTGGGTCTACAAAGACAATTTTGGCATTATTGCTCTCACCAAGTTTTTGGCTAGCATCTACATAATCTTGAGCCACAAGATACCGCAGAATGTCCCTACTATCTGGATTGGAACGGAGAGCTTGAGAGATGATTTGTACTGAAGCCATAGTTCCTTCTGCTTTTTTTATAGCAGCTTCCTTTTCCCCTTCTGCTTCGGTAATCAGTGCCCGTTTTTTGATTACGGCAGCTTGCTCCTCTTCCCTAGACTTTCGTACACTCTCAGGTAGGGTAATTCTCTGAAGGTCTAACCGGAGAATCTCAACTCCCCAATCTTCCGTTACCTCATTCAACTGCTCTATAATAGCTGAGTGCATCTCCGTTCTGGAGACATTGGTCTGCTCTAAGGTGTTTTGAGCAATGATTTCCCGGAGTGTGGTTGTGGTTATCTGTGTCAGTGCCCCTTGGAGATCCTCAATAGCATAAAAGCTTTTCTCAATATCTATAAGGCGCCAGTACACAATAGCATCAACTTCCACGTAAATATTATCTTGGGTGATTACATTCTGAGGTTTGATGTCTATAAACTGCTCTCGTGTTGTATCTTCCATCACTATCTGATCTACAAAGGGAACAATAAAGTTCAGCCCAGGCTTAAGTTTCCGATGATACCGTCCCATACGTTCGACTAGAGCTTCATTCCCTTGATTAATCAGTTTTGCAGAACCTAAGGCATAACCTATAAGCACTAAAACTATAAAAATGATTGGTTCCATATATACTCCTATTCAGCGTTTGGGAGAATTTAGTGTCAAAGATATGCTAATAGCTTGTCATATCTTTGAGTTTAATGTTTTGAGTCTGTAATTATATACACCAGCAGCGATGTCTGATGTCAAGTCGCTGCGCGTCTTGTACATATTCTGTAAGTAGGCTGTTTCGCAGAATGCGTAGAAGCTCTGCTTCTTGTCGTTAGACATCGCTATTAAAGCACCTTGATAAAACGCTGGCAAGGACTTTTATGTAATCAACATTACTTGTACTGACATCTTCAGGCAGCCTGGGGCATTTAGCAGTATATTTACGCAAGCTCATCTAATTTAAGGTCAAATTTAAGTAAAATTTTCAGAACTCCACTCTAATCGGATTTAAATTAGCTTCAGCTATTAAAAATGTAAAAGTATTTTTCATATTTTTAGTAATTAATACTACATTCTTGCCCAGTTGATAGTACAGCGATAAAAATTTAGCATTATAATTTTCCCATCTTCTCTATTGCTTCTAAAGAGCGCATTAGACTATTTAGATTAACATTTAGTTAAGCACCAATTTCGCTAGGCAGAAGCAGACATAACCCGCCTTAACCGGATGAATAGCCTCTTAATCATGACTTTAGCTTAGAGGGGTTTTGCTAAGGTTGAAGGTAGTATTAAAATGGAAACTATTGATTATGAGGAACAGGCAAGAATGACCAAAGTGATTCTTGGAGAGAACGAAGCAATAGACTCAGCTTTGCGGCGGTTTAAACGTCAGGTTTCCAAAGCTGGGATATTAGCTGATGTGAAATATCATCGGCACTTTGAAACACCAATAGAAAAGCGCAAACGTAAGGCAGTGGAAGCTAGACGCAAAAAACATTTTAAATAAACCTATTTGGCGTAGTACTGGCGTTGCTTGAGATTTATAACCTAAAACAGGCAACAGCACGTAGGCGTAGCCCGTCGTAGACATCGCCATTATTTTTGCAAAACTTAAGTAAAGTATGCCGCACCCCAAATTAGGGTATAGATGAATCACTTCCTTATGCATACAAGGCATTAATAGGCTTGATCTAAGTTGGATGGAGCAAGCTAAAATCGCTGCCCATCAACCAAAATAAACGCCTTTGCCAAACTTACGAGGGAGTATTCATCTAACCCTAAGACTCAGAATTATTAATGGTGCGGCTATTACAAACATTCATCGCCTTTTCTACTCCCTGCTTGAGGCTTAGTTCAATGCACTCAACCACGAACTGAAGTACAAGAGACATTTGCTGATTTTCTGCTGCCGAAAATCGCCCCAGCACATGAGAAACAGCATCAGAATCATCGTTATTAGCTGCACCTTTGGGTTTACCAATACCGATTCGTAAACGGGGAAAGTTTTGGGTACTAAGATGTGCGATCGCACTTTTCATACCGTTATGTCCCCCAGCCGAACCAGATAAGCGCAGACGAGTTTTTCCCAAGGGCAAATCCATATCGTCATAAATCACCAGCACTGACTCAGGCGGCAATTTATACCAACTTGTCACCGCTTGTATTGCTTGTCCTGAGCGATTCATATAAGTTAAGGGCTTTAGCAAGCGAATCTTACCTCTACTTGGAACCATACCCTCGCCATACTCACCTTGAAACTTGCGGTTTTCTGCCAAGGGAATGCGCCAAGAACGGGAGAGAGCTTCTACAGCAGCAAAGCCGATATTATGGCGCGTTTGGTCATATTTAGCTTCTGGATTCCCCAACCCGACAATTAGCTGGGGAATCACCAAAGCTGCTTGCGTAACAGCTTCTGTCATTTTGTCTACAGTCGATCTAATTTTAGATTTTAGATTTGCAATTTTGGATTGAAATAGACCACAAGGTTATAGAGCTTGGTGATTTTAGATTGACAATAGCGCAGCGTAAAGCTTTGGGCATAGCAACTCTTAGAGACGCTCCTGCATGGCTAACGCAACGCTACCGCTTACGAGCGTCTTTTGGATTTGTTTCATCCACCAAAGACATTGCTCTGAACCGGAAAACAATCTAGAATCCAAAATCTGTATGATTTCCTAGCTAGGTTGGGAAGAACTAGCGGTATCCTGCTCAGATTTAGCAGGGTAGATTTGCTTAGGTTCCAATTCAGCAGTAGTCTTGACAACTTCTTCTAACTGTTCTGCTTCTTTTTGAAACTCGCTTTGAAAATCCTTAGAAGCTTCTTGAAAACTACGAATTGTTTTGCCCACACTCCGGCCAATCTCTGGCAGCTTCTTTGGACCAAAGATTAACAGTGCTACTGTCATAATTACAGCCATTTCCGGCAGACCAATACCAAATATATTCATTTTTGTCTCCTGTAAACTTATAGAACCACTATAGAAACTCAGATATTATTTAGTCTACTCAATGGTTAGTATGCACTGAGCCTTGAAAAAAAAACCCGGAAGAACCGGGTGTAACATAACTTGTGATCCAAACTTGATAGCTATGTATCTGTTAGCGTCCTAAACTCCGCCAATCGACATTTACATCCTGAACCAACAATGTTCTATTGTATAGTTGCAGAATAATCAGCAGAAACACAAAAAATAGCCCAATAAAAACAGCCATCACAGGGGTAGTACCCCAACCTGGAGCCACTTTCCCATACTCAGAGTTAAGTGGTTTTAGGATATCTCCCAACCGAGTCCTTTGTGCCATAGTTCACCTAATATTACTTGCCAAAGCTTTTTTTAATCTTCTGTAATATTCTATAAGAATAGCACTCATCATCTATCTCTCAATTATGGAACCCGCAATAGTTCTTAGCATTTCTATGGCTGCCGTGGTGGTTGCCATCACCGGAATTTCGATTTATACCTCCTTTGGCCCTCCTAGCAAGGAATTGAACGATCCGTTTGATGATCATGAAGATTAAAAGAGTCATTAGTCATTTGTCATTTGTCAATGGTTTGTGGAAAACTACAACTGACCACTGACATAGCACTAGTTGCTTACTCCAGCCTGGGATTAATCGCTGGTATTACCTTGAAACTGGCGATTTTCCAAGGCTGTATCGTCAAGATTTGTTGCTCAGATGAGAATTCAGGAGTAGAGGAACGCTCTAATAAATCTACTGTATCTCCTAGATTTAACCCTAAATCACTTTGCCAAGATAACTCGGCTGTTTCTCCGTGACATTCATAACACCGCAGAATTAATTGCTGTGGATCATCCTCTGATAGCTTTAAGGCCGTTAAGATTAAATTTTCAGATGATAAATCTAAGAAACTCACCCCCAACCCCTCTTTACCAACAGAGAAGGGAGGATTTTCGGGTGGGTTTTCATTAACAGGATTCAATATCACTTGTAAGGGTATATTCAATTCATAGCCGCGCTGTACTGTATGGGCTGATTCCCAGCTACCAGCATGAGGATATAAGGTATATGTAAACTCGTGAAAACCTTTATCAGCCTCTGAGTCTGGCCAATTAGGACTGCGTAAGAGTGTCAGACGGAGTTGATTTGGTTTACTGTCGTAACCGTATTTACAATCATTTAGCAAACTAACTCCGTGAATACCCTCCTGTGTTTCTCCTGTCAAATCAGCCCAACGCAAAGCAGGAACTTCCCATTTTGCCTGTTCTACGGGGGTTTGTCGTTGAGTTGGGCGGCGAATCGCGCCACAGGGAATTTCATAGGTAGCAAAATCTGCTTCAACATTCAGAGGAAAAGCAGCTTTCACCAATACATGATTTTCTTGCCAGTTGACAGTAGTAGCTATCTTTAGCAGAGGTGAACCAGCTTGCAGAATATAGTCTTGGCAAAATTCCGATTCCCCCAACTGACGCACCACGCGTACACGGCTTTGCACCGGGCCTTGTTCTAACCACTGAATAGATTGAAGATTAGTTGAGGGTAAAGGATGTTGGGCATAATTGGGGTCAATATTCCAAGCATCCCAATATTGACCGCTATCTTTAAAAGCTTGTAATTGGTTCCCTGCGCCACTCAAAACTTCTCGCTGATAAGTTTTATCAAAAATACTTGATAAATCTCCGGTATCAGGGTCAATGATAACTCGCAAGAATTCATTTTCTAAAATCCAGTCTGGCAGGAGCGGAGATGAGGGGGATGAGGAGGATGAGGGGGATGAGGGGGAAAGCCAAAATATGCGGTAGCCTACGGGTGGAATTTCAGTAGCGAAAAATAGTAGCGTTGATGGTTCAGATAATTGGGAGATAAGCTGCTTTCCAGAAGTATCGTAAATCTGCCATTCCTCTGGTGTGGGTAAGGCTACAGAGACTACCTCAGAACGCTGCCAATTGAGAGAATTAAAAACGAAAATAGGCAAACTATCGGGTTTTGGTGGTTCTGATAGGGTAATGTGAGATGCGATCGCTAAAAGTGATTCTTGTAATATCTTCGTTCCCACTTGTTCCACTTGCTCCCACTGGGGCAACGCATCTGTGTAAACTTGGGTAATTGAAGAACCGGGTAAAATATCGTGAAACTGTTGAAATAACACTAGTTTCCAAGCTGCTTCGATTTCTGCTTTAGGATATGTCACGCCACAGCTTACAGTTGCCAAAGTAGCAAATAGTTCAGCTTGATACAATAAATTTTCACAACGACGATTCCAGCGTTTTTGGTCTGCGTGGGTAGTGTAGCAACCGCGATGGAATTCTAGGTATAGTTCGTCATCCCAAATAGGAAATGACGAAGAATCAGAACTTCTGCCTTCTGCCTCCTGCCTCCTGCCTCCTTTACTGATTTGCTGTAAATACTTTTCAGCTGTCGTAAATTCTAAGTCTGGGAAGAAAGGTGACTTTTGCCAGCGTTGAGCGGTTTCTAACATATCACGGGTGGGGCCGCCGCCGTGGTCGCCGACACCGGGAAGCCAGAGAGATTCTGGTAAACCAGTTTGGGATTGCCATTCAAGAGCGTAGGATGCCATTTTAACTGGATCAATGCTTTCACCGATAGGTGCAGACATCAAACTAAAGACTTCGCTACCGTCAGGCGATCGCCACCAAAAAGCCCCATAATCAAATTTAGTAGTATCATTCCACCGCAATTTCTGCGTGACAAAATATTCAATCCCGGCATTAGCGAAAAACTGCGGTAAAGTGGCACAAAAACCAAAAGAATCTGGAACCCACACCACAGGTGAAAGCGTGCCAAATTTTTCCTGGATATAGCGCTGACCATACAATAGCTGACGGACTATTGATTCACCAGCAATTAAGTTGAGTTCTGGTTCCACCCACATTCCGCCGACAACTTCCCAACGTCCAGCAGCTACCTGTGCTTGAATGGCCTTAAACAAATCCGGGCGATGTTCTTCAATCCAAGCATAAAGTGCGGGAGTTGAATGACAGAAAATTAACTCAGGAAAATCTTCTTGCAACTTCAAAACCGACTCAAAAGTGTTTTGCGCTGCATTCCAAGTTTCACTCACAGGCCATAGCCATGCTAAATCTAAATGAGCATGACCCAATAAGAAAATTTTAGATTTTAGATCCCCCCAACCCCCCTTTTTAAGGGGGGCTAAGATGTTGGATTCAATTAAATTTCGGCGTAACCTTACTAACTCTTCCTTGGTGTCCTTGGCGTCTTCTCTACGAGACGCTGCGCGTTCGCATAGCGTTCCGAAGGAAAGGCGGTTCGTAACCTCCCCCACCATCGCTGCCAAAACATCCAACTTCTCCGGTGCAAATTTTTCCAAATAAAGTTGCGCCACAGCTAACTCATCAGCCACAAAACCCGGATCGGGATTATTATCAACAGTAGACTCATAAATTAAAAGCGATCGCACTAAAGCACCATCACAATGTTCCGGACTCACTAACCGCAAAGCCACAATAAACTCTTCCCCTGGCTTCACCCCCTGACTGATAAGCACTCTAGGCGAACAATCAAATAAATCACCCTCCAGCACTAACTCTCCATTCACATAAATCTCAGCAGAATCTGCCCACCAAACTAGCGCCAGCCGCAAAGATAACCCAGCTAAGGGATAGCCCTGTAAATCTTGGGGAACCACCAATCTTTGCACTAGCCATAGCGCTTTTTTCCCACCTGTCCAAGCGATATGTTCTTTAGCATTCAACTGGACAGGTTGCCAATTAGACACATCAGCAGCTACAACATCAGTAATTATCAGGTCAGATTCCTGGTATAGCCAACTAGACTGAAGATTAACTTGACAAAAAGAGCGCAGTTGCTCAATTGCTTGTGAGATGATTTTGGTCTGGGATTGAGAGACAGTCGGGGTCATATATTCGCTAAGATGAGGTGTTGGTCGTTTTTATTGTTTGGCGCGAGTCTCACAACTTAACAAGACTTGGACTAAAAAATTATTACTATGTCTTCTGGTTCCTCTGGTCGTTATCAAAGCAGACTATTTAACTTTGTTCACCAGCAATCTCGGCGGGTGACACAACAGTGGGAACACACCTTCCGGCATTTGCAAGTTGCTACTAAGTGGGGTGTGGAGGTGCTACTTTACCCAGTGTATCTACTGTTTCAGGCATCTGAATCATCTGGGAAAACGCTACAGACCAAAGAACCACAAACTAGACTAAAGTTACAACCAAATGATACCGATTTCCAGCCCGAAATTCCAAATGTTGATAGTCCTATTCAACATATACTAGAGGCAGTCAATTATCTGTCATCTGATGAAGCCGCTTCTACTTCTGCAAAAACAGTTGAACGTTTCAAACCCCTGGCTTTTTTGGAAGTTTTTCGGCTGAAATTGGTTGATAATAATTCTACAAATAACCCTAGTCTTACACAATCCACAAATATTACAGAGAATAAAGCTGCAAATCTCAACCTTTTACAGCTAGAGAATGCCCTCAAGCAGCATCTTCCAGTAGTGCGGGGAATTGCTACAGATTTGATGAATCGTAGTTTAGTCCTTGTTACTGCTGACAATGAAATTTTGGATATTTTGACACCACAGCAGCAAGCAGAATTAGAAGATCGGATTATTAACGAAGTTGCTAATTATTGGCAGCATTGGCGGTTGATTATAGCTAAAAAAGAAACGGAGCTATTACCACAAATTGACCGATTATTAGCAAAACTTACTGATGGAAATCCAACCAAAATTTCAGTGTTAGCCGAGGCAATACCAAAAGATTTAGTTAATACAGATAGATTATTAGCATTTCTAGATATAACCGTTGCTAAGTTGGAATCAAATGCTTTACTCCCTGTGCAAGAACGCAGCCAAGAGATTGTCCAAGTTGCCCAAACTCAGTTAAACATATTTCTTTATGGCAAAGAGCAATTAGCTGCTAAAGGAGAAATTGCAACCACTGCTGACGGTTTGGAAACTCATACACTGAATCTTCAGGCTTTGATTGAGGCGGCGCTTAATTACTTTTTTGGTGTTGGTAATAGAAAAACACTTGAGCCAACAAATAGTAATGAGCAATTGTCAAGTAAAATATTACCATCACGCTTTATAAAGGCATTGTCCAAAAGCCGTCAGTTAGAAAAGCAAGATTTAGCTGCTGATCCTTGGTTAACATGGAATGATTTATTTGGTGATACCGAAACAGTTACTGACAAGCCAGTTACACTTTCTCAAAAGACAAATTCTGCTTTAGCCTCAAGTTTATCAGTAAAATATTTTCCACAAAATAATTTAACTGTACAACAGCCTAAAATCGGATCTGGCTTGGTGCGAAGGAAAAAATCAACTAGTAATCTCACCTCAAGTCAAAAGACATCTCAAAAAGTCGTCTCTGCAAAACAAACCGAAACTCGCATTTCCCAAACTAAAATCGAGAGTCGTAAAGGGGAAATTTTGCACCAGCAATTTGCTCGCAGCAGTCAAGTTGAGGCGCAGCCAGACTGGATAGAAACTAAAGCAACTTCAACAGGTTATGAAAAGCACCCTTTAGAGCAACTTTTGGAATGGGTTGATTATGTAATGCTCTGGCTAGAAGAAAGATTTGTAAAAGTTTTTCAGTCGTTATGGCAGATGTGGCAGAGAAAATAATATTAATTCGTAATTTGTAATTAAAACTCGTCAAATTTCATTTAGTTTTAGAGATTTACCACAACATATGATTGAGGAAAGAACTTAACAGTTTGGCTCCTGTTGGTTCTTGATAATTAGTTGGCAACAGAGCCAGCATCGCATTCTGTAACGTCTCTAAAGCTACTTCGACTTCCTGGCGTTTTGGTCTGGTTGTTTGGGCAAAGTGTAACGGTTCACCTACCCGAATTGTTAACTCTTTTCCTAAATAAAGGTCATGAGTCCCAATCAGTGCAACTGGAATAATCGGTACACCAGCCCGCAAGGCATAAATCACAGTCCCGCGTTTCAAGGGAAGATGCAACTTACCCTCAGCAGTTCCTAGTCGTCCTTCGGGAAAGAGAATCATTCCATCCCCACGAGCCAAAATTGCCAGAATAATCCGGTCTATTTGTCGCAGTGTGTGTATATCTTCCCCTGTTGGTACTGTCTGTTTAATTGCTGCGGCTAGCTCAACTAAATCTTGCCTTCCTGCTTTAGCCGCTTCCATAACAGCAACTTCTTCTTTCCACACGCGTTCCAACGGAATTACACCACCCGCAAAACCCAAAATAAAACGTTTCCACCACTTGTTATAAAGAGTACGAGCATCGCCCAGGATGTAATAGTGGGGTTGGGTAGGGAGTTCTGCTAGGAGGAGTAATGGATCGATATGGTGGAGATGGTTGACAGCCAAGATTGCAGGTTGTTGAGGTATTCTTTCGAGGTGTTCAACCCGTACCTTGAAAAAGGAATGGATAAGCGATCGCATTACAAAACGACGCAGCCCAGAGTTGGCTCTAGGTTCGGAATCTCCCTGATTAATAGCTTCCAGACGATTGAGAGTTTCCTCGATAATTTGCCGAACAGCGCGATCGCTAGCCGCAGCTACACCTTCTTTTACCCGCTTAATACTTGCAGCAGTCAATGCTTGTAATTGCGTACTATCTTCCTGCTGATGGCTAGATTTTGAGTCTGTATCAACTTCGGAAGTTACTCCATCAGCTAGGTCTTCCTGAACAGATTCCCTAGAATAGATTTTGATAAAAGCCTCTTTGAATTCATAAATAAATCATAATTCTTGAGGTCATATTATTAACTAACCTACGGTTAGAAGCTGTGGAATTATTTTATCTATATTTTAAAGACATGAGGGTAACTCAATTCACTGTAATTATTCCCATAGCCAGAAGCTATTTTTACTACAATAAGTATTGACATCTTAGTAGCTTGCTGGGAAGATACCTAAAAAATTAACCCTATGATTGACCATAGCGATCGCGTCGTGTCTCGTAGAGAAGGCACATTCCAAGGAGTTGGAGGACTTGACCTATATTACCAAAGCTGGCATCCAGAAGGGAAAGTACGGGCAATATTAGCCATTGTGCATGGACTCGGAGGGCACAGCGATCGCTACAGTAATGTAATTCAGCATTTGATACCCAAACAATATGCTATCTATGCCTTAGACTTGCGTGGTCATGGACGCTCACCAGGCCAGCGAGGCTATATCAACGCTTGGAGTGAGTTTCGGGAAGATTTGAGAGCTTTTTTACAGTTAATTCAGACTCAAAATCCCGGTCGTCCAATTTTTCTTTTAGGTCACAGTTTAGGCGGGATGATTGTCTTAGATTATATTCTACGCTATCCCCAACAAGCATCAGTTTTGCAAGGTGCGATCGCTCTAGCACCAACCTTGGGGAAAGTTGGGGTTTCACCTGTTCGGGTGCTTTTAGGAAGAATGCTCTCACGGGTATGGCCACGTTTCACCTTGAATACAGGTATTGACATGAGCGCTGGTTCACGAGATCAGCAAGTTGTAGCCGCCATCGCTCAGGATACACTGCGACATACCCTTGCTACCGCCCGTCTGGCTACAGAATTCTTTGCAACAGTTGATTGGATTAATGCTCACGCAGCTGATTGGCAATTACCATTATTGATTCTCCACGGTGGTGCAGACCGAGTTGCTTTACCCGCGGGAAGTGACATATTTTACCAACAGGTAACTTGCACAGATAAACTGAGAATCGAGTATCCGGGAGCCTATCATGAAATTCAGAGTGACCTCAATTATCAAGAGGTAATGGCTGATTTGGAGGATTGGTTGGAGCGACATCTACCACCTGAGACAGCGCAGTTAGGAAAAGGAAGCGCTGAGTTAGAGTTTCCTAGTTCTTAGCTTTCAGTACTGTATCTTATCGGGTTTTATGACTTGGCCGGTAGTAACTAGAGCGGTGCGGCTCGCACTACGATAGAAATATTCGATCCAAAAAAGAGATTTGCTTGTTTTATGATTATCGCGTATTGGAAAGACTAGCCTATGTAAGTGAGAAATGATATGTAGAATTAATATTTGATTTCTCAAAAAGCATAGCAGCTTGTTAATTTTATCCCAAATTATTTATCTATTAATCGTGTGAATTTTTCCAGTATTTTTGAACAAGTTTTTCATACAATACAATAATCTGTATGAGTGAGTTATTAGCAGTTATGTGCGCCTCTACAGCTTGTGCGTATAAGTAAAAGGCTTGAGTATTTCTAGACTCTATTAAATTTTTAGTTTCTTTAAGCAACTGTGAAGTTTCCATACTGCATTTTTGGAAGTTTTCGTACTCTAAGAGCAAATCACCACACTCACGAGAAACAGAAGTAATTTCTTGACAGTAATAACACATGAGTAATTTAACGAACTAAACTAGTTACTATCTAACTAGCTTTGTTCGCTTAGAACATCTTTCCTTAGAAACCATAAAATTTTAAGGCTTTATGTAAAGATAGCTACATTTTCATTTTTTGAGCAAAAAGTATAACTACATATATAGCGGTTATCGTTTGGATGCAATACAGTCTGACCTCTCTCTAAGCCTCTCTCCTAGAAGGAGAGAGGCTTTGAACTTTACTCCCCTTCCCTACAAGGGAAGGGGCTGGGGGTTAGGTCTGTATTACACTCAACTGAGAACTGCTATATATGTAATGTGATGATGTTTTAACTCAGCCTGCTCCCACCATGCATGACAATCTCTCTAGCTTTATCTAGATTTAAACGTCATTGTTGAAATCTAAATGATTTTGTATTTTTTATCACGAGCCAAGTTTACATAAAATTATGCAGGATTTACTTCGTTCACAAAATAGAAGAATAAGTTTGATAATAAAGAGTATTCTTTAAAGACAATATTAAGTATTTTTGCTTTCTAGCTTAATCACAGACTACAGGATTTTTTATAGCTTAAATTCTAAGAAAGCTATATAAATTAGATTATTAAGTGAGGTTAAGTCTCTCTACTTAACTAACATCAACCTTTCAAGATAATGTGATTCTGAGAATCAAAAACAATTAGACCAAGCTGTTCTAGTATGCCCATCAATCTTGTAATTGTGACTCTGGTAGTACAGCAGGCACTAGCAATATCTTCATGTGTAAAACGAACACTTAGGCGAGTTCCCTGCGGTACAGTTTCACCGATTTCGCGTTTCAAAAGTTGCAATAAATTCTGCAAGCGCTCTTGAACACGGAGCCTTCCAGAATTGACTAATAAACACTCTGTCTGCTGTAACCTGTGATTAATTTTTAGTAACAGGCTATGGTTTAACGTTGGCGATGCTGCTATTTCTGTTGCCGAAAATGATACCAACTCAACATCACACAGGGCTGTTGCTTGGTAAATGTTTAAACCAGTCATACTAGAACCAAAAACCATGCCTGTTTTGGCTAAACCTATCAAAACTTCTTCGCCCGTTTCACAAAAAGTACTGAGTTTGACTACCCCCTGGTGAACATACCAAATCACTCGTGGCTGGAGACAAATATCTTCTCCTTTAGAATATTTATACACAGGCCGGTTTTGGATGATGTCGCTCTCATTTTGAACGGTTATTGATTCGGTTCGCTGTTGCTCAGTTACGTTACGTAGCAGCCAGTATAAATATCTTATTTTACCCTGCTGATTACGAACAACTGTGACTGTTAAAGCTGCATTCAAGAACTCGCCATGACGTTGCTGCAAACGTATTACTAATTCTTTGGTTGTGTCTGATTGGGATAGTTGGTTAAGTTCGCTGTGAAAGTGCTGACGTTCTTCTAGTGAGATAAAATTAATCATCGCTTTACCCACCAGAAATTGTTTTGAAACATTGAGTAACTTAGCAGCCGCCGCGTTTGCTTTTTGGATTATGCCGTCTGCATTAGTTACTAAATAACCATCTGGTGCCAACTCAAATAAATCTTGATAGTGTTCGCGTTCTGTTTCTAACAAATGTTGTGTTTGTATTAGTTCCTCATTTTGCTGACGCAGTTCTTCCATCGCTAAGTGCGCCATCTTTGCAGAGCTAAGGATTTCCTGAAAAGCTTGCGGCTGCAACTCTGGGCTAATCCAAGCCAAAAGACTAGCAGTTTGATATAAATCAGCTAAATCTTTGTGCAACGCTTCTGTGCGTTTGGTCAATAATTCTATGTTCACTTTAGTCCTTGTGAGGGTAAAGAAATCTGTTTTCATCTGAGTGATTAAGCCGAGTCATTAATTCACTCCCTAATTCACCATTTTTCAATATCCGCGAACAGCCTAGACTATCAATGCAGATAAATTGACGATATATTAATCATTCCTTGCTCAGTTTTCTTTAGGTAGCAATGGTGTTAAAATGCATTAAATAAGTCGGCACAATAAAACCAAACTGTGCAAAAAAAGTAAACAAGGCTCAAACCCTTTTTCCAAAGCTTTATACCCCCTGTCCTCTGCCTTATTTCAACGATAATTATTTACGCTGGGCTACTTAATTTTAAGTTTATCGAGACTTACCCTTGGGAGTCGGTTCGGTTTCGTACATTAAGCTACTTTGATGCCATTTTATAGTTGCAGATGGAGGCAGCTAGTAGCGGCTGTCTTGAAAGTCAAGCAAAGTGATCACGTCAGAAATACTTTTGCCTGATATTTAAGAGGGTGTTTGAAAAGTTTTGAAAAGTTAAATGTTATGCTAATCGCCTCACTCTAATACGGATGGAGGCAAGGTAGATAAATGTCTCTGATGTTTCAGGCAATAAGTCTAGTCTCTAACCAATCGTCGGTATCCCATTAACTTTCTCGGAAGTACGGTCTACGACCCAACGTTTTTTGAGCAGCACGAAACCCTTGGTTTGTTCTGGTCGCAGAAGAGTCAGTTATGTAGATTATCTGAAAAATATGTTGCTGAGGATACAGAGTTTTTGCTAACCAAGATAGGTTCCCCCTTTACTCCTCCACGGGTAAGAGTACAAATTTTATAAAGGTTTTCGCACTCAAAGATTGCCATAACTAGCTCTTTCCCGGTTTGATAAGAGGATGGTAAGGGTTTACCTACCTCACATTCCATATCAATTTCGCGATCGCGCCACTGTAACTTCCAAATACGCTTTTCGGTTATTGGTGCTTTGACAGACTGAGCAAAAGCACTATACACCTGCTCTGCTTTGATATCATCCTTGGCTGCTGGCACAAAAAACTTCATAAGCTTTGGTTACAAGTAATGTGAGTTTAGATTAGCATCAGCGTAACGCAGTTACCAAGGCAATCTGCTCCCATCCCACGAGAAAAACTGTCCACTATCACCTTCTTTAAGCTGTTCAATCACAGCCAATAATTGGTTAACGGTGCGTTCCACTGAGAATAAATTTTCCGCAGGTACATTTCCCTGGAAAGGATGGGAAAGGCGCGTATCAGTTGTACCAGGATGCAATGTTACTATTAATGCTTTAGGACAACTTCTTTTATACTCAATTGCCGCAGTTCGCATCAACATATTAAGTGCTGTTTTAGAAGCCCGATAGCCATACCATCCACCAAGTTGGTTATCGCCAATACTGCCCAATTTAGCAGAAATACTAGCGAACACACTGCGTTCTCCATGACGAAACAAAGGCAATAGATGTTTAGCTAGCAAGACAGCACCAATACTATTTATTTGAAAGTAGCGGAGCAAATTTTCCGAATTGATCTGTCTTAAGCTTTTTTCAGGTTGCAAATTATCTTCATGCAGCAGTCCTACACAGTTGACTACTAAATGCAGTTTGTCAACTTGAATACGTATTTTTTGAACAGCTTCAGCAATCTGCAACTCGTTAGTAATATCCATCTCCAGACAAATTAATCGCTCAGAATCTTCGCCTGCAAGAGATATTAACTCTGAGGCTGACTCTGGTTGACGATAAGTTGCATAAATTTTGGCTATTCTATGATCTTGTAGCAATTTTTGCACAAAACCCAAACCAATACCTCGGTTGGCTCCCACAATCAATGCATTGACAGGATTAATTTCATCGATAAAAGACATATTAATTTAGCTGACTTGTGGAGGTATTTCATATTCGTAACGAGAGACAAAATAAGCACCAACTTGTCTGTCGCTGTGATGACGAAAACCAAAGCCTTCATATACTGCTCTCAGGCGCGGACGTGAAGCACGGCAATCTAGACGTAAATAACGTTTACCAAGTGTTTGTGCGTGTTCAACAGCCCAAGTCAGCAGTGCTGAAGAGGTTTTTCCGCCAGAGTAGCGTCGTCGAACTGCGAGGCGATGTACAAATGCTGACTCTTCCTGAGAAATATCAGGCCAGAAAAGTAAATCCTCAAGCTGAAACTTTATTGTACCAGCCGATTCACCATCACACTCGGCAATGAAAAACAAGCCTTTAGCAACATCTTCAGAGATATTTTCTGGCGAAACCTCGCTATCCTGCCACAGAGTTACACCACGCTGCTGGAGCCATAAAGCTGCTTCTAATAGCACATCCGCGACTATCACTGTATCTTGTATGTTTGCTTGGCGAATTGAGATGTACATTTAGTTATTAATTTTAGGTTAGTTAAACAATGGATAAAATATTAGGGTTTGCTTCGCTTCACCCAATCTATGCAAATTAGCTAAATTAAAATATTTGTGGTTTATTTTCCAATACAAAACTTGCTAAAAATTCTATCTAAAACTGATTCAGTTACTTCTTCACCAGTAATTTCTCCTAATGCCTGGATTGCACCACGTAAGTCAATTGTCCAGAAATCAAGGGGGAGTTGCTGGGCAATTGTTGCTTGTACTTGTTCCAAAGATATTTTAGCTTGAGTTAAAGCTGCTGCTTGCCTTTGATTAATGGCTAAATCCATATCAGCAGCTTGGACTTTTCCAGCTTTAATTATGTCCAAAATTGATTTTTCTAAAGCATCAATGCCTTTATTTTGGGCGGCGGCTGTGAAAATCTGAGATTTTGGGTCGCAGCTTTGGTGCGCTTCCAGCGCAACTTTAATTTTGGATTGAATAATTTTTCTTTCGCTTTCTTCTACTAAATCGATTTTGTTAATAACTAGAATCAACGGACGGTGTTGCACCTGCTCATAAATTTCTTGCTCGCCTTCCGTCCACCCAGATGAAGCATCAATGGTAAGCAAGACTAAATCAGCGGCATTGGCAGCACGACGCGATCGCTCGACGCCAATTTTTTCCACTTGGTCTGTTGTTTCCCGAATCCCTGCTGTATCTAGCACTTGTACAGGAATTCCCCCAACAACTAACTGCGATTCCACCACATCGCGGGTTGTACCGGGTAAGTCAGTGACGATGGCGCGATCGCTCTGGCTCCAAGCATTCAATAAGCTCGACTTCCCAACATTCGGCCGCCCCACAATTGCCACTTTTAAACCAGTGCGTAGCAACTCACCTTTGTCTTTGGTTGCCAATAATCTAGTTATTTCGGCGGCAATTTTCTCGATTTCTGATATTATTGCTTTATCATCCAACGGCGGCAAGTCTTCCTCAAAATCGATTCGAGCTTCGATTTCTGCCAAAATATCTAAACAGTTAGCGCGTAACTGCCGGATCGGATGAGCTAATTTTCCCTGCAAACCAGCTAGGGCTGTTTGGGCAGCTTGAGGCGATTTAGCTCCCACTAAATCCGCAATACCTTCGGCTTGAGTTAGATCCAATCGTCCATTTAAAAAAGCGCGGAGAGTAAATTCTCCTGGTTGGGCTAGTCTAGCGCCGTTTTCCAAACACAGTTGTAATACCTGCTGCACTGCCATAATTCCCCCGTGGCAATGGAATTCGACTACATCTTCGCGAGTATAAGAACGGGGTGCTTTCATAATTAGCAACAGGGCTTCATCTACCAGTTGTTGCGTCTGGGGATGGCGAATGTAACCGTAGAGAATCTGGTGGCTTTCCCAAGTTTGCCGCCCTGGAGCGTGAAAAAGAGTTTGGGCTAGAGCCATTGCTTGGGAACCGGACACCCGTACAATACCAACACTACCCTGTTGGGGGGCAACAGCAGTAGCGATCGCAGCGATAGTTCCAGTAGTAGCAAAAACTTCTGACATGAGCGCCTTTCATAAGAGTGAGAAGTTAGGAGTCAAAATCATAACTCATAACCGATAACTTTCTAAATGGTAAGTATTTAGACTAATGAGATGACAACTGGCAAGGTAAAATTTACCTGGAGGGTAAAGGGTGAATAGTTAGGGATGGAATGTTATAACTCACAACTCATAACTAATAACTTTTAGAGAGAGGAATTTACTGTGGAGCAAAAAATTAACTGCGCTGTAGCCTGTGTTAACGGATGTGTTTTAGGGGATAAATGCCCCAATATCGAGTTTAGAGAAGCCGCAGCAAAATTTATTGAAGAGACTCCCTTAGACCAAATGTTGGAGTTGGCACAAGAACGTCTGCGGAAAAAAATAACAGAACCACCAAAATGGGTTCTTCCTGAAGATATATAGCATTCGCGCCAACAGGCTTAAGCAAAACAGCGTGCAGGCTAAATAGTCTTTGGATCTATATCTAATTCTCGCAGTTTTGCTGCCAAGCGATCGCTGCGTTTTTTCTCTTGTTGTGCAACTTCTTCCGGTGTCGCAACTAATTCTCCTTCAGGAGTGAAAAAGCGTAAATTTTCTTGATCAACTCCTAAATACAAACCTAGCTGTTGACTCCACAACCAGCCTTGAGGATTGGGTTCCAACGGTTGATATTAACCATCAAGCAAATGGAACCCTGTAAATTCTAGCGTTTCTGGGTCAAACCAAAAGTAATCTGGTGTCTACAAAAACCGTTCAATAATGATCTCGTCTATATACATTCCTTTGATCTTGGCTTGTCTTTGTGCCGTCCCAACTATGCGAAAACCATGCCAGAGATAACTAGCTAACGCAGGTGCATTATCGGCGCGAACGTAGGTTAATATTTTTTCGTATCCTTTGGTGCGAGCGGTTTCAAAGGTAGCCTCAAACAGACTTTTGCCAATGCCTTGTCGTCGGCACAAAAGATCCACATATGTTCCGATGATTCCCACGTGGTCAAAGGCATTGGTAAAGGTCGCAAATGGTTCCATACTTTGAAAACCAACAACTGTCTGCTCTGGAAAACGCACAGCAACATGAAACACCCCACGCTGGGGAAAATTCAATATATACTCCCGTTCGGCATCGACTGTGAGCGGTGTATCAAAGGCAGTGTATAAACTGGTTTCAATGATAGGGTTCAGAATGCCAATAATCGCCGCAGCATCATTGGCTTGTACTTCTCGAACCAGCAGATTCATTTCCAGTTGTCTCCTCTGTATTCCTGGAATCTCATTCAAAACTTACTAAAAATAGGGCTACTCCAAGAATAAACTGGAGTAGCCCTGTAAGCGATCAAATCATTTAGATATAACTAACCTTATGCTCGGTTTCTCTTCCAAGGGCCCCAAATCGCACAAGTAATTCCAGGGGATTGGAGATTGACAAACATTGTCTTGCCATCAGGTGAGAAGCAGGCTCCTGCATATTCACTGTCATTGATATTGTTTTTTGCAAACTGATACAGCTCGCCGCTTTGATTAACGCCGACAATATAACTGTCTCCGCCTCCATCTTCACAAAGAATCAGGTCACCGAAAGGAGCAACTGTAATGTTATCAGGGAAGTCTAGTACGTTTTCTCCAGGAGACTCAACGACTAAAGTCAATGTGCCGTTACTAGGATTGTAAGCAAAAACTTGACCAAAACCAGCATCGCCACCACTGGTACAGGTAAAGTAGATCGCGCCATTGCCATACCAAGCACCTTCACCCCGCGCAAAGATTGCAGCACCCGTTGCCTGGGCTTGTCCTCGCACTGAAGCAGGACCACTATCCGTATTGGGATCAACGTTGTTAATCGGAACCCAGGTGGTTGACAACGCTATATTCTTATAGCCGAGGTAGCCTTTGCGCGTATCCGCAGGTGCGCCTACAATTACAAGCGCCTCAAGCACGCCACCGCTTTGCAAGTTACCTTCCTGGTTAGGGCGGAACCTATAGAAACAGCTATCGCCCCTGTCTTCGGTTTGATAGACCCATCCAGTTGCCGGATCAACAGCAACAGCTTCATGGTTAAAACGTCCCATAGCAACCAGAGGCACCGGATCGGCAACCTGAATTTCGTCTGTCGCTGGCACTTCAAAATTATAGCCATGCCTTTTGGTTGCTCCACCAGATGAGGGAAGCGTTACGTCCTCTTCACAGGTAATCCAGGTACCCCAGGGAGTGGGACCACCCGCACAGTTACGAATTGTGCCGCCCAGAGAAGCAAAATCCTTGATTACCCGACGATTGGGTCCAACTACAATATTTGTCGTGCCGCCACCCAGGCGATCGTATAGTTTTGATTGAGTTACACGAACTGGATTAGAACCTAAAGCACCCACTTCATGATTCCGCACCAGAATTGTGGTGTTCTTAGGACCCTCGAATGCAGCCATGCCATCATGACTCCCAGGCACAGTACCGCCATCACTCATTGCCTGACCTCTTATTGAGATCGCTGTGTAATTAAAGCCAGGAGGAAGTTGCAAAATGGCAGTATTGCCTAAGTTAATACCACCCAGAATGACACCTTGGAGTTCATCTGCATTTTCGGCTAGCTTAGGTGCTAATGGACCGTAACCATCAGTCAATCCTACAACTTGGCCATTAGCACGTCTCGCATATAAAGCTTCCAGAGGAGAAAGCATTGTAACACCGACAGCACTCGCACCAGCTAATGTAAAGAAGTTACGTCTTGATAATTTCATGAGTATACTGTCAGCAAAACTTTAGAACCCTAATAGTAAAAGTCGGCTTTTAAGAAAATATTAAGAGAGAGTTAATAAGTGATTTTAGATATGAAATCACTGTGCTGTTAGTAAGCAGCAAATCATGAGGATGCGAACTTAAATTCTTTAACTACAATCCGTAAAAGAAAAAATACATATTGCAGTTATTCAGAAAAAAAATATATTTAATTAATAAGCTGATAATTTTTATTAATTATTAAAAACTAACTTGTAAATAAGTTTTCGCGCATCTAAATTCTAATTTCTGAATCGTGAAAGCCTTGCTGTAGAAGTTTCATACAATTTCACTTTAATAATGAGACAAATACATTGGTATGGGCGCGGCAATGCGATACCTTACGATAAATGTATCTCTATCAGAGTTTTTATAGATTGGTATCAGTTTGAAGAATTAAATAGCGTTTTAACTTAGTAATATCAAGTCCGCCTAATTAGCTATAATTACCAAATCTATGCAGAAAAGACAAAGATTCCTCCCCTCTGCACCTCTGCGATCTTAATGATAAGTCTTTAACCGGACACGATATAATCCCTCTTTCCTTTCTAAAGTAACAAAAGAGAGATTATGAACTTGCAAACTGCTGTAATGAGAAGCAATTTTTAAGTAAACAATATAATGATTCGCAATTGCATCCAATTAATAACTGCTATGATGTTCTGCTCAACTCTCATCTCGATTCTAAATATCTAACCCAACAACCATTAACTCAGGCGGATGCTCAACATTGAATTGGTAATATATATCTCTTTTTTCCTGTGGTGGAAGAGTTAACTGCCATTCTAAAATCCCCATTTCACCAAGTTGAATTTGTGGGTTACTACGGCTAAGGCGCACCTTAATTTGCTCATTGCGGCTAACTGGCAATTGTTCAGTTACTTCCAAATTCACTTCTTTATCTATTAAGTTAGTAATCAATAATCGATAACTATAAGTAGTCCGGCGCTGGTTGCTAATCAATCTTTTGTCTACCAGACGTTCAACTAAGTCACGCTCTATTTTCAAACTTTCATCAATGCCTAAGTTCAGTTTGAACTCTTGCCCTGGTGCTATATTTTCTAACTGAGTTGTCCCAATAAAAACATTGTCGCGGAAAATATTCGCTTTGCCTGGCAACAAAGTCGCGCCGTTGGAACTATTCTTTACATTAGCTTGTAGATAAGCAAAACTTACCAAGCGTGGCATTGCCACATAATCGAAGTTACAAGGATAATTATCGTTGAAAATTGTAGTTTTATGAGGTGCGCCATCACTGGGAATGTTACTGCCACCAGTCAATTTAAAGGTAACTACATTCCCTTCTTTGGATACTTCTGCTGTAACGGTTTCTGCTGGAATGAAATTATCCTGTCCAACTTCGTCTTCTTCTTGCCAATCTGCTTTAGCAGCAGGAGCAGCTTGTTCTGGTATGGGAGGTAACAGTGGCCGCTGGGCAGCCAATTGTCGTTGTCGTAACATTTGTGGACGTGGTGCATCAATATACCAGGGTTCAAGTTTGGGTGGGAGTGTACCTAATCCTGGTTTAGCGGTAGAAAGAGTGAGATTTGCACCAATCCAATCTTCGCCAGTGCTTTGAGTGATTTCTGCAAGGTAGCTCAAATGTACAATATCGCTGGTAGTGCTGAAACGCAAGTCATATAAAGGAGTCCAACTGGCGCAATTCACTAGGTAGGAAAGCTCTAGCTCAAACTCGCCTTCTCCTGCAACTTCAACTCCTACAACTAAGCTAAAACTCTCTTTAGGATGGGGTGTTTGGATTTTTTGCAATGAGGCGAAAAGTAGTTGCAGTTCTTTGTCTAATTCCTGCTGTTGGGTTTTGCACTCTTCAGATGCGATCGCATATTCACTATACTGGCTTCCGAGAAAGTTCAGAAAATCCAATGTTTCGCTGAGACTAAGATTTTTCCGAGACAAACTCTGTGCAAAGGGTTCCTCTGTCTTTTCACGTAATCCGGCGAGAAAACTAGACTGCAATGCCAAAGCATCCACTTGGGCTTGCAGGTGGCGTTTTTCTGCTTCTAACTGCTCAATTTGCCTTGTCAAATGTGCAAGCTCCGCTACAGGCTCAGTAGTGTAGATGCGATCGCTACTTACTCCCAGCAAGCGCACCTCTACCGTCCCTATACCACTAACCCTGACAGATTCAGTTTCTAGAGTCTCTGGCAGTGAGGTAATTACTAACTCCTGTTCAATTCCTGTTAAATCAACTACACCCCGCCGTGTAACTAATGCTCTGTCAGCGTACACTGTAACAGCTACAATCTCGCTTTGTACTGTTTTGCGCCAAGATGGTATTTCCGGGTTAACCACTGCCAGTTTTCCCCCATTTTTAATTGATTCTGCTGGTTAATTGTCAATGCTTCCTGGTCTAACAGTCAACCCCTTTAGGTAACTTCGTAATTACGAATTATTTTACCCGTGAGTTGCTTCAAGCGTAGTGGAAGCAGGATTAGGGTTTTGCTTGACAAAATTTTTTGCCGCAGCTATCAGATACTCATAATAGGCACGAGCGACGATAGATAGCTGCTTGCCTGCTGGGTAAACCATGTACCAATTTCGCTGAATGGGAAAGTGTTGGACATCTAAAATGCTAAACTCTGAGGCGTCTAATAGTAAGGTATGGCGGGATAAAACCGAAATTCCTAAACCACCTGCGATCGCTTGTTTAATAGCTTCGTTACTTCCCAATTCCAGCTTAACTTTTACTGTCACTCCATGTTCTTCAAATAGACTTTGGACGGCCCGACGAGTTCCAGAACCAGGTTCTCGCATAATAAAAGGCTCGTTACATAAACGTTGGATCGGAATATTTCTTTCTTTAGATAACGGATGATTAATCGGTGCAAAAACTATTAAAGGATTTTCTAAAAATGGTTCGTAAGTCACATCCATATTCTCTGGAATTTGACTCATAATATATAAGTCATCCAGATTATTACTCATCCGTTCCAAAATTTGCTCGTGATTCGTTACTTGCAGCGAGATATCAATTCCTGGATAAAGTTCGCAAAACGGCCCTAACAAGCGTGGGATAAAATATTTTGCTGTTGTAATCACTGCCAAGCGTAATTGTCCCTGTTTTAGCCCTTTTAAATCTGCCACCTTCATTTCATACTGGGCTATACTTTCAAAAATCTGCCGACAAGTGGCAAATAATTCCCGTCCTGCCTCGGTGAGATACAACCGCTTCCCCACTTGCTCAAATAATGGCAACCCTACCGATTTAGTGAGTTGCTTGATCTGCATAGAAACGGTAGGTTGCGTGAGAAACAATTCCTCAGCAGCGCGAGTAAAACTACTATGCCTTGCCGCCGCCTCGAATACCTTTAACTGGTGCAGCGTCGCTTGCTTCAAAGCTGGTTCTCCTGTAAATAGCTATTTATCGATATAAAACTAGTATTACTGAACACTTGCAAATGCTATAGCAATACCCATAGAAATTTATGAGTTTTACTATAGATAAAAGTCTATTACTTCTATTAAAACAAAGGTATTTTACTTATGCATTTAAGAAGCTATTATCAGAACAACAAGAAAAGCGTAAGATCCTTCTACTTCCTGATGAATGTTGAATGATGATTTCCCCAAATTCATCTATCATCATTCATCATTCCATAATTCTTCTGCAATTTTTGTCGGGAGCTTGGTTAAATCAGGTAATCTTAGTACCTCGATTTCGGCAACTTGTTCTTTAATATTCACTGGTAAGTTTAACGGTTCGCGTTCTTCTATCCAGCAGCTTGCTAATGGCAACGTTTGCTCCATTTCATCTAACGGCCGAGGAATTACCATTACTGCATTTAATTCCCCAATGCGTTCTGCCTCAAACATTCCCGCTTCTACTGCTACTGCTACATTTGCTACGGAACCACGAATAATGGCTGTACACAAACCCCCACCTATTTTTTCATACGCAGCCAAATGAACATCAGCAGCTTTAAGCATGGCATCACACGCGCCTACCATCGCTGGGAATCCCCGTGTTTCTACCAAACCAATTGCTTGATTACTCAGACGGCTGTAATTGCCGTCCTCCATCAATTTAGTGAAACGGGTTGTGATGGGAAGTACTATATCTAGGTTGGGATAAGGTCGGGGAATCACTAAGCTAGAAATCAACTGACCAAACTGTTCAGCCGTTTGGACACCAGATTCTACGGCAAGACGCACGTCAGCAATTCCACCCCGCACGATCGCAGTACAATATCCACCACCTATTTTTTCATACCCAACTAGATGAACTCCTGCTGACTTTAGCATCATATCCGCCGTCCCAACTATTGCAGGAAAGCTGCGGGTAGAAACTAAACCCAAAGCAGTATCTTGGAAGGTGTCTCGATTACTCACTCCCTCGACAGCGTTCAAAGATCGTTGATTAGATGTTTCCATGTGAACTTTCCCAGATAATCACAAAGCTGACAACTTACAATTAACACTTACTTGGACTAATCGTCAGAGTTTGGGTCGTTCAGGGATTGTCTATGGGGAAACAATGTAGTCAACAGTCTGTTTATGCTCCCTTGCCCATAAATCTGAGTCCCGAAACCGTTAGAGGATTCTGTAGTTGGCTGACTGGGGTCTAAGTGATGTTCTGTAGACTCTTGGGCAGCTTGTTGCAACGTGGAGTCAGCATTATTGGTCGGTTCCTCCACAGGAGGAGGCTGGCTTTCTGGAGAGGCGGGAGATTTAAAGTAAGAAATTGACTTATTTTGTTTGAAATCCACAAAAGCTGAAGCTGAGAAGTTAGTTGAGGAAGTGACCTTTTCCTTAACTCCCCCTAAGCCATTTTCCTTTTCCTTCTCCGGCGCTGCACTTGTAGGCGTAGGGTTATTCGTGGATGGTTCTGGTTCCTTTGTTTGAGCAATCTGCCGACTGGTGTCTCCTAAAATTGAACCAGGTGCAATTACTTGTCCAGGTTCAACTGAATAATTAAAAACTGTTGTTGCCGAACCAATACAAGCATTTGCTCCAATTTTGCCCTTGCCGATCATCAAAAAACCGGCTCCCAAGTTTGCGCCTGCTTCTACCTCTAAGGTTCCTTCATGGACTTGGAGAATTGCTCCCATCCCAATACAGACCCCTGGCCCAATGATGATCTTGCTGTTTACAGCCGCTTGGAGGATTACCCCAGGTGCAAGTACTGCGCTTGGATGAATAGTCACCTCACCACTAATGTAAGAATCAAAGTTATTGCTGAGGCGCAGTAGCGGCACAGACATGGAAATTTTAACCTCGGAAGCCGGAGTGGGGAATCGGGATGAGGGGCAGGGGGAACAGGGGAGGAAGAATTATTTATTGATTAATCTACCAATGACTCACTCCCTACTCCCTACTCCCTACTATGGTCTTTGAATAATCGTTTCTAATACCCGACGCTTGGCTTTGGGGTCAATACCAATTAGGCGCACATATTCCCCTTGGTATTCGCCAAGGTGTCCTTCTACGGCTGCGATCGCTTCTCTTTCTGAGGAGGCTTGAATCTGACCGGTACTAGTCCAGGAACCTGTACGGAACCGCCGTTGGTCTACGTGTTCAAGGCTAATTTTAGAGCCGCCAGCCAATAATTGTCGGAGTTGGTCTACAACTTCACTACTCAAGCGGGTACTGGTAGCTGTTGCTGTTGCTGTAGCAGTAGGCGCACTGCTAGCAGTAAATGGTTTCTGACTGCCAGAGGAGGCTACTTGACCATTTGGCCGTTGGATAATCGTTTCTAATACCCGACGCTTGGCTTTGGAGTCAATACCAATTAAGCGTACATATTCCCCTTGGTATTCGCCAAGGTGTCCTTCTATAGCTGCGATCGCTTCTCTTTCTGAGGAGGCTTGAATCTGACCGGTACTAGTCCAAGAACCTGTACGGAACCGTCGTTCATCTACGTGTTCAATACTAATCTTATACCCACCAGCCAATAATTGCCGGAGTTGGTCTACCACTTCTGTACTCAAACGGTTGCTAGTAGCTGTTGCCGTAGCATTACCAGAAGTTCCACTGCTAGTAAATGATTTCTGACTACCAGAGGAGGTTACTTGACCATTTGGACGTTGGATAATTGTTTCTAATACCCGCCGTTTGGCTTTGGTATCAATACCTATTAAACGCACATACTCGCCTTGATGGCTTTCTATACATTCTTCCAAGCCGGAAATTACTTGATTTATAGAAGTTGCTTCAATTGGCTTGCAGCTAGTCCAGGAACCAGTACGGAAACGGCGCTCGTCTACGTGTTCCATACCAATTTTGTAACCACCTGCCAAAAGTTGGCGGATTTGCTCTACAGTTTCGCCATTGACTTTGCCACTGCTAGAGCCGTTACCATTACCGTTACCATTACTGCTATAGCCGCCATTACTATGACTACTAGCCGGAGCCTTAAAATTGGTAGCTGGTTTAAAATCACCATCCGGGCGTTGGATGATGCTCTCTAACACACGTCGTCTATCTTTGTCAATACCAAACAGGCGGACATACTCGCCGCTATGGTCATTTACACAGCTTTCTAATGCTGCAATCGCTTCACCGATGGATCTCGGTTCAATTGGTTGGCAACTAGTCCAAGAACCCGTGCGGAACCGTCTTTGGTCTACGTGTTCTGTACCAATCTTATACCCTTGTTCCAATAGATAGCGCAACTGCTCTATTGTTTCTGCACCCAAGCTATTGCTCGACACTTCACTACTCCTTTCTAGCTCTAAAACAGTAACACCATTACCCTTATAAGATTTAGTGTTCTCATCCCGAATTGGTGCAATACATTTGCTATCCGCAGCACAAAGATAACCAGCTCGCAGCGCCTGATTAATTCCAACCACATGATGAGCAAAGTCCTTATCCTGATCTTGCACATCTGGCAAGCGATCAGCTTGCTGCTGATTGGTAATTATCGCTCCCGAAGGTACATACTTACCTGGGGGAATTTCTACGTCTTGAATCAAAGTGTGCATCATTACGATGCAACCTGCACCCACCCTGGCATTAAACACCGTAGAGCGGAAGCCAATGAAGGAATTATCCCCTACATAAGCTGGGCCGTGAATTAGAGCCATGTGGGTAATGCAACTGTTTTTACCTACCCACACCGAGTATTTATTTTGATCATCGCCAATTACTCGACCTTGCTCCAACCCATGAATCACAACACCATCTTGAATATTAGTGTTTTCACCAATATAAAAAGGTGTGCCTTCATCCGCTCTAATCGTAGTCCCCGGAGCAACGATTACATTTGCACCTATATGTACATCTCCAATCAGATTGGAGAACGGATGCACAAAGGCTGTTTCATGGATTTGCGCTTCAGCTAAATTCCTCGACCACGGGGTTGGAGGTGCCGCCGTGCTGCGGACTGCCATTTCGAGATTCCTCCTCTATTGTCATTTGTCATTTGTCATTTGTCCTTTGTCATTTGCCTTTTGTCGAGAGCAAGTGACTAATGACCCTTACGGGTGACGCTCGTGCCTCTCTACGAGACGCTGCGCGAACGCTAGCGCTGCGCTAACGCCAGTCACTCATGGGGAAACCCCCTTGGCGTTAGCCTCTCCCTTTGGGAGAAAACCGCGCTGGCTCACTAAATGACTAATGACTTATCGATATTGATCTTTTTTGCTGTAAATGAGGCGATCTTCAACGTGAATAGTATCTATAATCGCTACTACCACTGCATCTAACGGTCGCTGTTCATTGCCAAGAACTTGACGAGCGGCACTGCCACGACTGACAAGTACCCACTCATCGACTCCTGCTCCCACACTATCTGCTGCTACCTCATATTCTGGCAGGATGTTACCGTCTTCATCCACTAATTGTAACAACAGTAGTTTTACACCTCGAAGACTTGGATCTTTTTGGGTGCTAACTACTGTGCCGCGAACTTTGGCGACTTGCATTACAAATTACGGTCTTCTACCGAAAGGACGAATTGCATTGACATTTTCCCGGAACTGTTCTACATCTTCGGTATAACGAATTGGTAGGACGTATTCCAAGTTTTCGTGAGGACGAGCAATGATGTGAGTAGATAACACTTGTCCGCCGTTGACTCGCTTCACTGATTCAACACCAGCGCCTACGGAAGCTTGCACTTCCGACACATCACCCCGAACAATTACGGTAACTCGACCACTGCCGATTTTTTCATAGCCTACTAGAGTAACACGGGCAGCTTTCACCATTGCATCAGCAGCTTCCACGACTGCTGGAAAGCCTAGCGTTTCAACCATTCCTACTGCAATTGACATTAGTTTTAATCCCTTTTTTATTGTTTTTAGCCTTGGACAAAAGTGATCCTCAATCAGGTAAAGAGCGTTAATTACTTTCGTTTAAACAGCTTTTAAGTACGGAATTGTTCCACAGCTTCGGTGTAACGTATCGGCAAGACGTATTCCAGGTTTTCGTGAGGACGAGCAATGATGTGAGTGGATAACACTTCACCACCAAAAACTCTTTTCGCTGCTTCAACTCCAGCTGCTACAGAAGCTTGAACTTCCGATACATCTCCCCTAACTATCACGGTGACGCGAGCGCTACCAATTTTTTCATACCCTACTAAAGTCACACGGGCGGCTTTCACCATCGCATCAGCAGCTTCCACTACTGCTGGAAAGCCCTTCGTTTCAATCATTCCAACTGCAATTGGCATCGCAGAACTCCTACAATATTAATCCAATCTGTACTGTCGCTTAAAATTTTTGACGGGGAGAGCTTGATCTTAATAGCTAAGAAAACACTTCCAAATTAAGCATAGGAAAGGTTGGCCTTTCTGGCAATATAAATTACTATAATAGTTTATGATAAGAAAGTTTTAAAAAACTTAACAAAAATTTATCTGTCCTCCTGAGCAATTAAAGTTCACTGATTCCAAGAGGAGGCGCTTATGCTTTATAATTTCTTTATCACATTTACAAAACGACATTCATAAACAAGGGTAATTTGATCTGGCGAGGGACGACAAGCTGCTGTATCTTGTGCTGTCTCTGTCTTTTAACGATTTTCGCTATGTTTACAAGGACTAAGTGAAAAAGATATAAGTTTTTCAAATATACCGTATAAAGTACTTTGGTCAAAGTAGAAATATAAATGTAAAAACGGAGGTAGGGTGAAGACAAGTAAATGCTTTTGCATATGTAAAGTTATATTTTATAGAAGTTTAATAGGTAAAGTAAAGTAAAAATACTTTTGATAATTTAGTTGAAATAATAGTAAAAAAATATTGAAATTTTACTAGTTCAATTCTCTAAAAATAAATAATTGTTTGAAAGCTTTTTTAAAATCAAGGCTGAATTGTCAAGGTGAATTTAAATGAATGAATTTCTATTTTCAACAAGTTGGTTTGTGCCTTTATATAGCTTATTAGGCGCAATTTTGACATTGCCGTGGGGAATAGGAATAATTCGGCGAACAGGGCCAAGACCTGCGGCATACATAAACTTGTTGATGACGGTTTTGGCTTTTGCCCATAGTCTGTTTGTATTTAACATTATCTGGGATAGAGAGCCAGAAAAGTTACTGGTGACATGGTTCAAAGCTGCTGATTTAGACTTATCTTTTGCCTTGGAACTTTCGGCAGTCAGCATTGGGGCAACAGTTTTAATTACAGGGTTAAGCTTACTTGCACAAGTTTACGCTCTGGGTTACATGGAAAAAGACTGGTCGTTGGCACGTTTTTTTGGGCTGCTGGGATTTTTTGAAGCAGCGCTGAGTGCTTTAGCAATCAGTGATTCTTTGCTTTTCAGCTATGCCCTTTTGGAAGTACTGACGCTTTCAACTTACTTGCTGGTGGGATTCTGGTATGCTCAACCGCTAGTAGTGACGGCAGCGCGGGATGCGTTTTTGACCAAACGGGTGGGAGACTTGTTGCTGTTGATGGGAGTGGTGACGCTTTCTACCTTAGCCGGGAGTTTGAACTTTTCAGATTTATATGAGTGGGCGCAAACGGCTAATTTAAGCCCAATTGCATCAACATTGCTAGGGTTGGCGTTAATTGCTGGGCCTGCTGGGAAATGCGCCCAATTTCCCCTGCATCTTTGGTTAGATGAGGCAATGGAAGGGCCCAACCCCGCCTCGGTAATGAGAAACTCACTAGTCGTAGCTGGTGGTGCTTATTTACTGTATAAACTACAACCATTGTTAGCTCTGTCGCCAGTTGCCTTGAATGTATTAGTAGTCATGGGAACGGTGACAGCGATTGGAGCAACATTAGTATCCATAGCTCAAATTGACATTAAGCGATCGCTATCTCATTCCACCAGTGCATACATGGGCTTAGTGTTTTTGGCGGTGGGCTTGCAGCAAGGGGGTGTAGCCTTGATGTTGCTGTTAACTCATGCGATCGCTAAAGCATTATTATTTATGAGTTCCGGTTCAGTCATCTTGACTACCCAAAGCCAAGACTTAACAGAAATGGGTGGTCTGTGGTCACGGATGCCAGCCACAACTACTGCTTTTATTGTCGGTGCAGCCGGGATGGTAACATTGCTACCACTAGGAAGCTTTTGGGCAATGTTAGCATGGGCTGACGGTTTTGTGAATATTAGCCCTTGGGTAATTGTAGTTTTATTACTGGTCAATGGCTTAACAGCATTAAACTTGACCAGAGTATTTAGATTAGTCTTTTGGGGGAAACCGCAGCAGAAAACCCGTCGCACCCCAGAAGTTGGTTGGCAGATGGCCTTACCAATGGTGATTCTTACAGTCTTGACTCTGCTTGTGCCTTTGATGCTACAGCAATGGTACTTGCTACCAGATTGGGAAAGTATTAATTGGTACGTAGCGTTAGCGTTGTTTATTTCTACCGTCGTGGGGGTAGGTGTAGGATCTACAGTTCATCTACACAAAGCTTGGTCAAGATCCAGAATCTTGGCGTGGAGATTTGTGCAAGACTTGTTAGGTTATGATTTTTATATTGACCGAGTTTATCGGGTAACGGTAGTGGGTGCAGTAGCACTGCTATCTAAAATTTCTGCTTGGAGCGATCGCTATTTAGTCGATGGTTTGGTGAACTTAGTTGGATTTGCGACTATTTTCGGTGGACAAACTTTAAAATACAGTATTTCTGGACAATCTCAGGGCTATATGTTGACCATCCTAGCAGTTGTTAGCGTCCTGGGTTTTTTCATCAGCTGGTCATTGGGTTTGCTAGATAAATTGCCTTTTTAAGCGGAGTTAAGAGTGAGAGGTTATTCTTTTCCCTGCTCCCCCTGCTCCCCCTGCTCCCCCTGCTCCCCCTGCTCCCCCTGCCCCTTACTTGAAGTCTATGCTTAGTGTTTTAATTCTAGTGCCGTTAATCGGTGCAGCTTTAATTGGTTTCTCGCCCTCTGGCATCAGTGGCAAATTTGCCCGTGGGGTGGCTTTAGTCTTTGCCAGTATCGCTTTCTTGTGGACAATAGTACTCGCAATTCAGTTCCATCCAGGGGAAATAACTCAACAGTTTGCTGAGTCTCTCACTTGGATAGATGTTTTAGGCTTGAACTATAATCTGGGAATAGATGGTTTATCTTTGCCATTGCTGGTTTTGAATGGATTGTTAACTTGCATTGCCATTTACAGCAGCGACGAATCCCTACAGCGTCCTAAATTTTATTACTCTTTGATACTATTATTAAGCGTTGGGGTGACTGGAGCTTTTCTGGCACAGGATTTATTACTATTTTTCTTGTTTTACGAATTGGAATTAATTCCGCTATATCTTTTGATAGCCATTTGGGGTGGGGAAAAGCGGGGTTATGCTGCAACAAAATTTCTTATTTATACTGCTGTTTCGGGAATCTTGATTTTAGCAAGTTTCCTCGGTATGGTTTGGCTAAGTGGTTCCTCTAGCTTTGCACTATCAACCTTGAACCCTACGACTCTACCTTTAGCGACACAGCTTTTACTGCTAGCAGGGATTTTGGTAGGTTTCGGCATTAAAATTCCCTTGGTTCCCTTCCATACTTGGTTGCCAGATGCTCACGTTGAAGCTTCCACACCAATTTCTGTGCTATTGGCTGGGGTATTGTTGAAGTTAGGAACTTATGGCTTACTGCGGTTTGGTATGAACTTATTACCAGAAGCTTGGGCTTATGTGGCTCCTTGGTTGGCGACTTGGGCTGTAGTGAGTGTATTGTATGGTGCATCATGTGCGATCGCCCAGACAGATATGAAAAAAATGGTGGCATACAGTTCCATTGGACACATGGGCTACGTGCTTTTAGCTGCGGCGGCTTCCACACCATTAAGTGTGTTGGGTGCTGTTATGCAGATGATTAGCCACGGCTTGATTTCTGCCATGCTGTTTTTGCTAGTAGGGGTTGTGTATAAAAAAGCTGGAAGCCGGGATTTAGAAGTTCTCCAAGGACTGCTGAACCCAGAACGCGGTATGCCTGTAATTGGTAGCTTGATTGTTGTGGGAGCGATGGCCAGCGCTGGTATACCGGGAATGGTCGGGTTTATTTCCGAATTCATCGTTTTTCGGGGTAGCTTCCCAGTTTTTCCATTGCAAACCCTGCTATCAATGATTGGTACAGGTTTAACTGCGGTTTACTTCCTAATACTTCTCAACCGCGCCTTTTTTGGACGCTTATCTGCACAAGTTACCAACTTACCACGAGTGTATTGGAGCGATCGCGCCCCGGCGGCAATTTTAGCGGTGCTGATTGTGATTTTCGGCATTCAACCTGGTTGGTTAGCACGCTGGACTGAACCAACAATTACAGCAATGGTGAATAGCCAAAACCTAGTAGTAGCTGTGTCTTTGGATAAAGTGGGGACTGGGGATTAGGGAGTAGGGAATGGGGAAGAAGCAGGGGAGACAAGGGGATAAGGGGACAAGAGGTGAGAACTTGAAACAAGTCTTTCCCTTTGTCCCCAATTCTCCTTGTCCCCAAGTTCTCTAGCCCATGCCCATGCCCAATGCCCAATGCCCCAATCCCTATACTTTTTGGAGAGATGTTAATGGTAACTATTAAAAAGAAAGCGGTTCACAATCCCTTAGCTGAGTATATTGAACGTCTGCAAAAGGGAGAAGCGTTACTCCCCGATAATCCAGAAAATGTGCTGGAAGTTGTTGGTATTCTTAAAAGCTATGGTGTAGTTTTAGATGCCTATTCAAAAAATCTTAATTATATTGCCGAGCATCAGTTTTTAATATTTTTCCCATTTTTTAAATACTTTAATGGAGAGGTTTCTTTTCAGAAATTACTCCGTCACTGGTGGCATGATCGAATCAATTTTGAATATGCAGAGTATTGCATGAAAGGCATGATGTGGCACGGTGGCGGCGGACTAGATACCTATTTAGATACAACAGAATTTAAAGAAATAGCGCAAGCCGTTATCGCTGCAAAATTTAAAAATAATCCTTTAATTTCGACTGTTAACCAACTGTTTCCAGATTTCTTAACAGAACAATTGCGTGTCTCTGCTTACTACACAGGTTTAGGTCAATTCTGGCGAGTAATGGCTGATATGTTCCTCAACTTATCAGACCGCTACGACCGAGGTGAAATCAAATCGATTCCCCAAGTTGTAGAACATATTAAAGCAGGGTTAGTGGCAAATGCATCAAACCCAATTACCTACGCCGTCAAAATTCGAGGTGAGGTCTATGAAATCATTCCCAAAAGCGTTGGTTTGACCTTCTTAGCAGATACAGCAATACCTTATGTAGAAGCAGTATTCTTCCGAGGAACTCCTTTCCACGGTACAGTTTCATACAATGCCCAAGGATATCAAATTCCCCCAGATCAAACCCGATTTGAATATGGTGCATTGTATGCAGATCCTTTGCCCATCGGCGGTGCGGGTATTCCTCCCACCTTGTTGATGCAGGATATGCGTCATTATCTTCCAGAGTATTTGCACGAAATTTATCGTCGCAGTCTTCGGGGTGAAGATGATTTGCGGGTACAAATTTGCATAAGTTTCCAAAAATCGATGTTTTGCGTGACAACAGCGACGATTTTGGGACTGATGCCTTATCCTTTGGATACTAAAGATCCAAATGAGGAAAAAGGTAATCGAATTTATTTAGAGAAGTGGATGAGTCGGTTAGAAACTTCGCGGTTGCTAGATGTCAATAAATAACTGAATTTATACAGAGAAATTTCAGATGCTTCTCAATCGTTATAAAAATTTTCACCTAATTCAGCAACTTGATCCAGTGCAAGATCATTGCCGGATTTATAACTTGATGAATGGCTATGAGTTTCCTTGGGATATGACGCGATCGCTCGAAGTTGCTTTGATGCGAACTTACTGCGTTCCTAGTATTTCTAAATTGCTGAATCAGACAGGAGAATTTACCCCGGATTTCTCACAAACTCAGAAAAAAGCGGAGCTTCAAACTGATAAAATGTATATATGGTAAGCATTTGAGCAGTTTTAACCGATGAATCTACCCGCAACGCGATCGCTCCCAAAACAGTT
>JAESFO010000183.1_pt1 | contig 141217 bp, 131 predicted proteins | sample 9269421 | NCBI WGS metagenome assembly JAESFO01 (sample SAMN14502839, study PRJNA617101) | algae metagenome | isolation source: Nostoc desertorum CM1-VF14 and co-occurring heterotrophs from rocky... | place: USA: Clark Mountains, San Bernardino, California | collected 2000-06-05 | reverse complement strand
AGTCCAAACTTACACGCACACCGGATGTATCAACAACCGCCCCACCAAGTTTGGGCGAGCAACCCACGTTAACACGGCAATCTTTCAACCAGGAACAAAAGATTGCTCCTAATTCTGCAACTGTTGTACCCACATCAGAAACATTAACTCCAGTTGCTCAATCAAATCTACCTAATTATCTGACCACACAAACACAAACAACACTACCAACGCAACCCAACCTAGATAGTACAAGTACTGAAACATCAGCGCAAAATGCATCAGTACTACCAACAGTTACGAACTCATATGTCAGTGATCAGTCCAAACCTGCACGCACAGCAGATGTATCAACAACCGCCCCACCAAGTTTGGGCGAGCAACCCACGTTAACGCGGCAATCTCTCAACCAGGAACAAAAGATTGCTCCTAATTCTGCAACTGTTGTACCCACACCAGAAACATTAACTCCAGTTGCTCAATCAAATCTACCCAATCATCTGACCGCACAGACACAACTCAACCTAGATAGTACAAGTACTGAAACATCAGTGCAAAACTCATCAATACTACCGACACCCATACCTGGTGCATCAACGACTATCTCATCCACTTTGAGAGATGAATCTACAGTGGTGCAGCAAGGCCCAATAGGGGATTTCCTTAATGAATCATCTCCAAAAAACCCCTCTTTTGATAATTTGCCAGCACCCACAGGCTTTGCAACTGGAGGTCAGGTAGCAACTACCCAGTTTCAAGGTAGCCAGAGTATAGCGCCCTCCGATACGGTTTCTGCTATGCTGACTCCTGGAGAGTTTGTCATTAATGCCCAGAACACACAGAAAAATCTTAATCTGCTAGAACATATAAATAGTGGGGGAAGACCAGAGACTTTTATTTCCCCTAAAGAGATCCCAAATTCACAAGATGAACGAAAATCAGCTTTAGCTTCAAATCATTCTACTCATGCCGATTCTTCTAATGAAAGTTTAATACAGAGGGGAAGTTTAGATGCTACTTTACCTACAACATCTCATACACTGATTTCATCGTCAATCGGTCAGGAAATTTTTGGAAAACAAAGTTTTTCAAGGCCTACTTTTATTCAAGCTTATAGAAAAGAAAATACTATAACAAAAGTAGGTAAACAATCAGAGCAATATTCATTGCCTAATTTAATTTTCCAACAACCAACTTTTGCTAGTAACTCTCCGTCTGAGACAGCACCTTCCCAGTGGTCAAGTGTTGAAGAATTGCTAGGCGGCAGTACTAATCAACCTACAGTATTTGATTCAAAACCTGTAAAATCTAATAGGGGAAATTCAAAACTTTCTACAGGTTCAAAATCGTCAAAAACTGCGATTAGGCGAAAATCTGTGTTCCAAGGTTTTGCTAACGAAAAAGAAGTTACTGCACTCAATGAGGTAACATCATCCAATAAAACCCTTCCATCTGATATTGATACGGAAGCGCAACCCATAACAGAAACTATGAAAAACTTTTGTTGCTCTCCTCCAACTGAAGATAAAATTGCTGATGAGATCGAAACTCTTGCGCGAGAAATATATAACAGATTGCGTCAAAGATTAGAAGTTGAAAGAGAAAGACATGGGAACAGCATGTACTCAGGTCGCCTACCCTGGTAACTTTAAACAATAGTAATAGGATCTAAATTAATGCCACCTAGATCTAACCAGACTGATACTCCAAAAGCTCCACCTGCTAATCAATCTAATAATGGTGCTAAAACTCCACCTGCTAATCAACCTAATAATGGTACTAAAGCACAACCGACAGAACCCAAAAAACTGAATCCGCAGTTGGCAAAAGCAACACTAATGGCATGTAATAATGAAGCTCCAGACATTGAAGTCATGTTTAATCCAACTGAAATTAGCTTTTCACGAAGTGTTAATTGGGAATCCAAGGACGGTAACAGAGGAACATCTCTATTGCCAAAGATAAACTTTTCTGGAGTTCAGCCCTACCAATTCACTCTTCAACAGCTATTATTTGATACTTATGAAACGAAAGAATCAGTATTAACAAAATATATAAACAATATTAAGAAAGGTGTAGAAACTATTCAACGTGGAAATGACCAGCGTCCCCCAGTCTATATATTTATGTGGGGAAACAACAAGTATTTTCCCTGTGTCATTGACAGTTTAACTTACACACTAACCATGTTTTTAACTGATGGTACACCTGTCAGAGCTTTGGTCGATATTCAACTACGAGAAGTAGACAAAAGCGATGTTCCGCCCAGCAAGGGACCTGGAGGCGCAAGAGGTGGAGGCGCAAGAGGTGGTGGCGCAAGAGGTGGTGGTGCAACAGGTGGTGGTGCAAGAGGTGGTGGTGCAAGACGGTAGATCCGAGAATTTAAGCCGTCAGTAAAGTAGCTGTTTATTATTGTTCATCAAACTGTCATTTTTAATTAAGACTTATGCCAGCAAAAGAAAGCCTTTATTTATCTATTCCGCGAATACAGTTGTCGAGTGGTGGCGGTAGTAAGTGGCAACCAGCTTCTCCTGAATTAATGAAGGATTTGTTGCAAATCACTGTAGAAGAAAGCCTTCATGCACCAGCAATGTTCACTCTGGTGATACACAATAGTTATCTTCCCACTAGCCCACGTCCAGAATATCAACCTTGGCGACATGAAAAATTGTTTGAAATTGGTAACAAAGTCAAAATAGGTTTTGTTTCTAGTACTACCCAAGATGCTAATTTTGACGACGTACTGGAAGAATATTTAATTGAAGGTGAAATTACAGGACTTGAGGTTAGCTTTAACGAAAAATCAGAGGCTCCTATTATTGTTCGCGGTTACGATATTTCACATCGTCTTCATAGAGGTCGTCATAATTATTCATATTTAAAAATGAGCGATACCGAAATAGTAAAGGATATTGCAAAACGAACAGGTATAACGTTGAACAGAGTTGAGAACAGCGGTCAGAAGCATGAATATGTCTTTCAAGAAAATCAAACTCACATGGAGTTTCTACGAGAAAGAGCCGCTCGCATTGGATATGAACTGTTTGTACAGGACAATAAACTAAATTTTTGTAAGCCTGCTAGTCAAAGTTCATTACAACTTAAATGGCTAGATGACATTAATAGTTTTAAAACCCGTATTACTACTGCTGAACAAGTAAAGTCTGTAGAGGTACGCGGTTGGGACTACACTCAGAAAAAAGCGATATCCCAAACAGCTACATCAGAAAAAGTAGTGACAAAGACTGGTAGTAAGTTAGGAAGTGTTGCTATCGATAAATTTAATCTTAAAGAGCCATCCAAAATAACAGTAGTCGATCAACCTGTGTCTACTATCGCCGAAGCAAAAGCGATGGCTCAGGCGTTGTGTAATGAACTCGGAGGAGAATTTGTTTATGCAGATGCACGGTCTGAGGGCAATCCTAAAATCAGACCTGGACGAATTGTAACGATCAACGGCTTAGGCGATCGCTATAGCGGTCAATATTACGTTACAGAAACACGTCATATATATACTGGAAGGGTTTATCACACTGAATTTAGTGTACGAGGGCTGCGTAGTGGAAGTTTATTCGCAACTATTTCAACACCCGTGCGCTTACAACCCGGCCAAACTTTTCTGGTTGGCATTGTCACCGATAACAACGATCCTGATGACATGGGTAGAGTTAAAGTCTATTTCCCAACCCTGACACCACCAGATCAACCGGGATCGAGCAAGCCTACCAAGTCGCCTGGTAAAGGTAGTAAAGGTAATAAAGCTGGTAAGGCGGAAGAACATGAAAGTTATTGGGCTAGAGTTGTGGCTATAGGAGCCGGTCAATACAAAAAAGGGTTTGACTGTTTACCTGAAGTAAATGATGAAGTTTTGGTAGGTTTTGAGCATGGCGATATCCATCGTCCTTATATCATTGGTGGAGTCTGGAATGGAAAGGACAAGATGCCAACATCGGTGAAAGACAGTGTCATTACTCAACAAAATAATCGCATGATTCAGGCAACTAAGCCTCTAGCCAAAAAAACAATCAAACTTCAGTCCGGGAAGAAACCAGGAAACGTACGATTGCGTACCTTTGAGACGCGTACTGGTCATATCCTACAGTTTATAGAAGAGGATAAAGGGTCGAGCCACACTGGTATTCGCATTGAAACTGCTCAAGGTCATAAAATCTATTTGAATGATAGTCAAAAACAAATAGAAATCACAACCAAATTAGGGCATTCCATTGTAATGAGTGATTTACCCCCTAATATATATACAGAAGTTACGACCAAAGGTGGGCATTCCATTAGGATGAATGACTCTCCTCCCAATATTTATACAGAAATAAGAACCAAATCAAGACATTTCATTAAGTTGACGGATACTCCTGTTCCAAAAGTTGTTGTGAATTCTATGGGGTTGTTATACTTACGAGGTAGAAATGTCCGTATTTTTTCTGATGGTGCAATTACATCCAATCGTCCAGTTATTCCATTGCCAGTATCACCCGAAGATCCGATCGCATTAATCTAAGAAATTGCCAAATTGAGGTTCTAGACTTTTGGCGAATAGGCTTATATCCTTCTTCCCGATATCTTAAAAAAGATGTACTAGCAAGGGCTGCTTTATGCCAGATGCAATTGATAGTCAAGAACAAGATTATTTAGGAAAGGGCTGGGCTTTTCCCCTGCGTGTGAGCTTGCAAGGGGGACTACAAGTTAGCTCTTACGAGCAAAAAATTAAAGAAGCTATTTGGATTATCCTACGCACTGGGGTAGGGGAGCGCGTGTATCGACCTGAATTTGGCTCGCGCTTGTCAGAACTGGTGTTTGCACCATTGAATAGCAAAACTTTGATCCAAATACGGATGTATGTTTTAGAAGCGTTGCAGGTTTGGGAACCTCGCATTGTTATCGATGAAGTGCTAACCGATTCAGACCCAGTGCGGGGCAGAGTAGATATCATCATCAATTATCGTCTCAAAGACGAATATGACATTTATAGCTTTGTCTATCCTTTTTATCTGGCTTCAGTAACGGAGTAATTGTGGAATTTGATTTTTTACCTAAACTACCTAATTCCAATCTGGACGATCGCACCTTTGATGAATTAGTAGAAGAGTGTGTTCTGCGAATTCCACGCTACTGCCCAGAGTGGACAGATCACAACCTGAGCGATCCAGGAATTACACTAATTGAATTATTTGCTTGGTTGACAGACCAAATGTTGTTTAGGTTCAACCAAGTTCCGCGTAAAAATTATGTTGCTTTTTTAGAATTATTAGGGATACGCCTTCAGCCTCCAGCTCCAGCACGAACAGATATTACTTTTTATCTCACAACATATCTTTCAGAAACTTACATTATTCCAGCGGGGTTACAAGTGGCAACATTGGGTACTGAAACGACCGAAGCAGTCGTTTTTAGTACTGACTCTCCTTTGCTAATCGGCAAACCCAGTCTGCGGCACTTTTTAACATCTCAAACTACGGAAGACTCTCCTCTAATTTTGCGCGATCGAGTCACCAACCAATGGACTCGTCAACCAGATGGTACGTGGGAAGGCAACGAACAACTTCTGTTTGAAGAAAGCCCGCAGCCCGGTAACTGCTTTTACCTTGTGATGGAACCAAATGAACCCATAGAGGGGAATGTTTTATCAATCGCATTTCAAGGGGCTGCTGCATCGCCAACTGGTATCAATCCCAGTCAACCACCTCGTCGATGGGAAGCGTGGGATGGGAAAAAATGGCAACCAGTTTTGTTGCGAGAAGCTGATGATGCAACTCGGGGCTTCAGCTTTCATGAAATTGCAGAAATTGATGATAATTCTGCTCAAATAGCAGATGTTATTTTGCATCTACCTCTAAGTTTGCCAGTGGCAAGCTTTACCACTTATAGAGGTCGCTGGATACGCTGCGTTTTCACGGAGCCAGAAGGTAATCAGCCCGGTTACAACAGTTCTCCAAGAATTATTAGTCTAGCAGTGGAATCGATTGGTGGTACAGTAAGAGCGAGTCACAGTACCCTCATCGAGGATGAACGCTTGGGAATCAGTGATGGCGCACCCGGTGAGACTTATGAACTGGAAGAATCTTCCATTTTAGAGCGTCGAGAAGATGAGTATATTCTCGTAACTCCCCCAGGAGGTTTACCTCAGAGATGGCAAGAAGTTGCAGATTTTGCCGATTCTGGACCAGATGATCGCCATTACACAATTGATTCTCTCACGGGTACAGTCCAGTTTGGTCCTTTAATCCGCGAACCTGACCAGTTACAAAGAAAAACAAAGATTCGTTCCAAGATACAGCTACCTCAGCCTTATGAGTTGAGAGCAGAGGTAAACGATCCGGAAATGCGAGCTTTCGAACACCAATATGGCGCAATTCCCCCCCGAGGGTCAACAATCGTCATGGTTGCCTATCGCACGGGAGGAGGCCGCCTTGGCAATGTCCAAAGTGGCACACTCCAGTTTTTAAGGTCAGGTTTTCCCTACGTTGCTAGTGCTATTAACCACAAGCCAGCTACTAATGGCGCTGATGGAGAATCCTTAGAACAGGCAGTCTTGAGAGCACCCCGAATACTACGCACCCGCGATCGCGCCGTCACTGCTGAAGATTTTGAAGTTTTGGCACAGCGTGCGGGTGCAGGCGCAGTGGCTCGTGTTCTTTGTTTGCCAGCAACAGCTAGCACTGGTGCTGGAATAGTGCGTTTGGTTGTAGTACCACAGGCAAATACGGATGCGATCGCCCAAGGAGAAGGCATAGCCCCAGAAGCGTTTGTACTCCAACCAAGTCTTCAAGAACAGATTTTGGCATACTTAGATAATCGACGTCTGCTAGGAGTACAAGTTCTACTTCAAGAACCAGATTATGTCGGTGTTTCTGTTCAAACAGAAATTGCTTTAGAACCTACTTATAATAATCCTCTCGCGCAACGAGAGATTGTGCTCAACTTACAGATTGCCTTGTATCAATTTTTAAATCCTCTAACTGGCGGTTTAGACGGTAAAGGATGGCCTTTTGGACGACCCGTGTATACCTCAGATATTATTGCCTTACTACAACAAACCCCTGGAGTGCGGTATCTCGGTCCGGTTCTGATGTTTCCAATACGTAAAATCGGCGATGCTTGGGTTCGTCAAAACTCCCCAGAACAAATGATTGACCCTGGATTGTTAGGTTTGGTTTGCTCTTGGGCAGATAACCGTTTGCGCTTAAGCCATTCTATCAATATTATTACTCGTTAAGGGTCGATCCTGATATGGTTCAAATTGGAAGTTGGCAAAAAAGCATCGAGATTCAATTAACACCAATGCGAATTTCTGAGTCTGCACCTGTAGCTGGCTTAGATTTGGCTGACGCAGAAAATATAACATATGCAACATTAGATACATCTGTTGGTTCCAATTTGGTACTTCATCCAGGAGAACCTAACGAAATGATCGTGCAAGTCAAGAACTTGCTGCAACAGAGCATACGCTTAAGTTGGAGTATTGAAGGCGACTTTCCTATAGAATGGTGTCAACTGGGAACAGAGGGTAGTGAACTGGCGCCGGGAGCGCAGATGGATGCTGTGCTTTATTTTCACGTTCCTGCTTCATTTTTTGAAGATCAAGAAGCACTCCGCATTGGTAAAAAAGAAAAGTTAGAGCTAAATTATCGCAGTCAGGTTGTTATAAAAATTGATCCAGGCACAGAGTACGAACAAATTGAAGAAGCTGATTTTGGTCTTTGTATACGTCCTTACAGTGCCTACATGGAGTTTTTGCCCCAACTATATCATGAAGTGGACTTTATTGGTCGCTTTCTGAAAGTTTTTGAGCAGACTTATCAACCAATTATTGACAGTTTCAACGTCATGTGGGCAAACCTTGACCCTTTGACAGCACCAAAAGCTTTGTTACCGTTTTTAGCACATTGGGTAGGTTGGCCAGTTGAAGCTAGCTGGGAAATGCCTCAGCAACGCCGTTTGATTCGCCGTGCTGTAGAACTTTACCGTTGGCGCGGTACTCGTGAGGGTTTGCGTTTGTATTTGCATCTCTACACAGGTTTACCACTAGATGAAGATTTGCTTGAATCTGAGAAACGGATCAGTATCATTGAAGCATTTGGCTTGGGTTTGGTTTTGGGAGCAGCTGATTTGGGAGAAAGAGCAGTTTTAGGAGGTGGAAAACCTTACCACTTTTCAGTGAGGTTGCGTCCTATTCATCCCAATAGTCTTGATGAAGAACTAGTACGACGCATCATTGACCAAGAAAAGCCCGCCTTTTGTACATATGACTTATCAATTGAAAATCCTCCTGAGTGAAAAGATAAAGGATAAATAAATAAGAAATTGCACAAAATTAAATTCATTTTTGGAGACAGGGAACAGGCAGCAAGAAAACAATATTTGTAAGTAATTCTGTTTCAATAATTGTAGTTTATTATAATCCATAACCCGTAATTCAAATGACCCACCCCTTTCCACCACCAACCATTAAACCCTTAGAGCGTCTTCATCCCACAGATGGTTTGTTAATAAATGCTGAACGTTGGCGCAAGGCGCATGACTATCACCGTCAGAGGCAAAATGCTCATTATCAATCTTTAAATCAACCTGGAATAGTTTGTGGTTTGGGAGTCCGAGTTATTCCCGCCCCCCGTGAAGTAGAAGCGCGATATCGGGACGATCGCTGGGTACAAATCCAACCTGGAATTGCAATTGATTTGATGGGTCATGTGATTGTTGTTCCCAATGCAATCGACTTTCGGATTGCGACAGAAGTCACCGATACCGATCCTGTCACAGTTTATTTAGTGGTCAGTTATGTAGATCCCGATCAGTTGCGGCGAGAAGTACAAGGAGATGTTGTTCAAGAAACTTTCCGCATTGATGAAAAAAGTGTTTTACCAAGTAGGTCAGAAGTACAAATTTGCAGAATCATCTTACCACCAGGTCCAGTTTCTATTTCCCAACCACCTGATGTTTTTTTTCCTGGATATAACGATATCGATCTGCGTTTTCGCAATCTCGCACAAGCCAGACCTCAAGCAATTATTTGCATGGGTCAAGTGAATCATAGCGATCCTGAATGCTCTCGTAACTTTTTTCAACTCTCATATTTATTACAAGCTATAGAACCTCTTTACCCTTTTTTACGGGGAACGGATGAAGTTTATCAAGTCACTTTAGAAGAAAATATTCAGGATTATGACTTACTTTACCTCACAGGTCAACAAGCACTTTCTCTTAATAGCCCGGAATTTGAATCCTTAAAAAAATATATCAGCGATGGCGGTGTGCTGTTAGTTGATGTCCCTATAAGCGCTACTGCTTTGATTGAAAGTGTTCAAAGTTTAGCTCAACAGTTAGACTCTCCCTTAAAGCCTTTAGAAGAGTGGAGAAGAGACCATCCTTTACGAACAAAACCTTTCTTGTTTGCAGCGTTACCAATTATTAATCAACAAAGTATTCAACTGCAAGTGGGAGGAGGAATTATACTATCAATTGGTGACTTGGCATCAGCATGGGGATTGGATAAAGCATTGTCTTTGCCAAGGCTAACTATTCGCACAGCCCAGGAACTAGGAATTAATATTCTTAATTATGCTTGGAAACGGCGGCAGTTGACAGGTTTGCAGAAGGAAGACTACGCAGGGCAGTGGTAAACTTGTCTAGCGATCGCTCATGCATGAAGGAAGATGAATGTGCGTAGGCGTAGCCCGTCGTAGACATCGCTCATGCATAAAGCTTGATGAACGTGCAATGGGCTTCGCCCCGCCAAGAAGGAGCGCCAACAAATATTCGACTAATGTCTAATAGATTAAGGCAATGGTGTGTGAGAAAATATTTTGATTACCCACAGTTGAGTTCTGAGGTAGGCAATGAACAAGCGATCGCACATCCACAAAAAAGCTGACTCGTCCGTTTCAAACCCAGTACGAAGTCAGTTGCAGTCGCGCCCCATTGCCCAAGCTAAACTGCAATCTGATAAGCCTCTCACACAAACCCAAACAGAAAATCAAGAATTTCAACAGCATAATTCTGAGGCTACGAAACTAGAACTCCAGGCGAAGTATGGGACTATCACCCCAGAAGGACAGGAACGGCTCACTGTATTGCAGGCGAAAATGAGTGGCACGTTGCAGAAGAGACTGGAACACGCATCGAGCAATGGTAGAAACTTCGCCAATATCCCTATAAGTCGTCCTGGTGCATCATCACAGCTTGCGGTGCAAACGAAACTTACGATTGGAGAGCCGGGAGATAAGTACGAACGGGAGGCAGACCGAGTAGCAGCACAAGTTGTCAACCAGATTCATGCACCTGTTTCTCAGCAGGCAGGTCAAAATTTGCAGCGAGAGGAAATTTCTGAAGAAGAAAAAGACCTTCAAATGAAGCCAATGTTACAGCTTCGAGCTGCTGCGGGTGGAATGACGGCTACAACGGACTTGGAAACGGGGATACAACAAGCACGCAGCGGTGGGCAACCTCTAGCAGCAAAAATCCGGCAACCAATGGAACAAGCTTTTGGGGCTGATTTCAGTAAGGTGAAGGTTCATACAGATACTCAGGCTGACAAGTTGAATCAATCGATACAGGCAAAAGCGTTCACCACAGGGCAGAATGTGTTCTTTCGGCAGGGAGCGTATGAGCCAGGGAGCCGAGGAGGACAGGAGTTGCTTGCTCATGAGCTAACTCATGTGGTGCAGCAGGGTGGTGGGGCGGTGCAGCGATCGTACTTTAACTCCCCGCAACAGTCGTTAGCATTAGCCAGTAATGGGGAGATGGGTTTGGTGCAGAGGGCGTTACAGCTAAATGTCTCCAAACAGCTTTCTTGGAATGACAAAGGTGAGGAAGAGTGGACTGGTAAAGAATCAGCCCCTTCACCCATAGCACAGCATATAAGTAAACTTATAGATAAAGGCGTGCTAAATGCCGCTAACGTAACTCAATTTGTCAGTGGTCACGCTATTGCGGCTGCAATGGGAGGAGAGAATCATGAAAATAATATCGTGGGATGGGATGGAAATACACATGAGACAAAACAAACAGAATTTGAATGGGCGGTCCTAAAGGGACAACAAAGTACATACAGAAATGCACTACCACCTCAACCAGCAGAAAAGGGTCAAGTAACAGTAAAAGCCGAATTGTATGGAGATGAAAAGTGGCAGGTTATCCTTGATGAATGGGCAATGAGACTAACAGAACATGTAGTTAGCAATTGGGCAACATTGAAAGCCAGTAGCATGGCGGAAATAAATCCTAAAATACCAAAGGAAGCAAGGGACAAAATAGATGACCCCGACGCAAAGACGATATTAAAAGGAATCAAAAATGCTTTGAAAGCAGGTGGTCATTCATTAGAAAGAGTCAAGAGAATACCGAATGATTATCGTATCTCGTATACTCCTAAAAGTAAAAAGTTAGGAAGAGAATTCGAGTTAAACCAAGAAAATTTACCAACAGTTGAGTTTAACAAAAGTGCAGACATTAATACACTATTTCAAGTAGCAAAACTTCCAAAGGCTAAATCAATAGCAATAGATAAATGGTTTTTATACTCACTAACACTTTAACGATAGCGATCGCCCGTAGGTTGGGTTGAAGCATGAAACCCAACGGCTCAAGGTTCAAACATTCCCAATATGTTACGATTTACTTTAACAAAATGCCTTCATACCGTAGTCAAAGTTGGGTGGATAATTACTAATGACCCTTTATATATTCGTATTAGAGATGCAGTTAAAGTACAAATAGATTTAGCCGCGGAAAGTGCGATCACAGTAGAACACGATACCGAAAAAATAACCGTTGAAATTAAGTTTAAACAACAATTTCTTTCTTACTCAGTAGAGTGAGAAACTGATTTTTCTCTTAACTAAACGCAACAATTAAAGGACAGTTAAACAATAGTTATGTACTGCTTTGCAATAGGTAACTGACTTTAATATTGGTATAGCGATCGCGGCTGTCTTTGACTTCATTGCGCTTGCCAAATAAGGCATCAGCCTTCGTCAAATAATAAAATCACCCCGCTTTCCTCTGCGGCATCAAAGACTTGTCAAAGTGCGATCGCGCGTTGGTAGCGACTGTCTTGATTGTCAAGCGATCTACCTATGCATGAAGGTTGATGAGGGTGCGATCACTGATCTTGTAGCGACAGTCTTAAAAGTCAAGCGTAGGCGTAGCCCGTCGTAGACATCGCCCATGTATGAAGTTTGATGAGCGTGCGATGGGCTTCGCCCCGCCAAGGGCGATCGCAAAGAAGGAGCGCCAACAAATATTCGACTAATGTCTAATAGATTAAGGCAATGGTGTGTGAAATAATATTTTGATTACCCACAGTTGAGTTCTGAGGTAGGCAATGAACAAGCGATCGCACATCCACAAAAAAGCTGACTCGTCCGCTTCAAACCCAGTAAGGAGTCACTTGCAGTCGCGCCCCTTTATTGTCCAAGCTCAACCGCAATCTCAGAAGCCTCTCACGCAGACTGAAACAGAAGATCAAGAATTTCAACAGCAGAAGTTTGAGGCGACAAAATTAAAGCTTCAGGCGAAATCTGGTACTATAACGCCAGAGGGACAGGAACGGCTCACTGTATTGCAGGCTAAAATGAGTGGCTCATTGCAGAGGAAACTGGAACAGGCATCCCGGTTTGGTCACAACTTTGCCAATATCCCCCTAAGTCGTCCTCATGCACCATCACAGCCAGTAGTGCAAACGAAACTAAAGATTGGAGAGCCGGGAGATAAGTTTGAAAAGGATGCAGACCAATTCGCACAAGAACTAGACAAACTAACTCATGCACCTGTTCCTGGGCAGATCGAGCAAAATCCTCAGCCCAAGGAAATGTCTGTTGCAGAGAAAGAAATACAAACAAAGCCAATGTTACAGCTACGAGCAGCTGTAGGTGGAATGACAGCAACAGCAGGCTTGGAAACAGCCATCAACCAAGCAAGGGGTGGTGGACAGCCATTAGCGGATAATGTCAGAAAACCGATGGAGCAGTTTTCGGGGACTGATTTGAGCAGAGTGAAAGTTCATACAGATCAAAAAGCTGATCAGTTGAGTCGAGCGATACAGGCGCGAGCGTTTACGACGGGGCAGGATATATTCTTTGCCAAGGGCGAATACAAACCATCGAGTCGAGAGGGGCAGAAATTGATTTTTCATGAGGGTCGTCATGTAGCGCAGCAGAATGGGGCGGCGGTGCAGCGATCGCCTCAACCACCAGAGCATCAGCAATCTCCAGTTATTCAAACCTCATCTACACCGATTACTGATCGCCAGATCCAAGCAATGCCCAAAAACAAGGGAAGCAACAAGAGTTACAAGGGTAAAGGGCTTGTAGCCTATGTTGGGGGCAAGGAGTATGCCCCAACCAAGGGTAAACACGCGGAGCAGCAAATCGTCCAAGCTTACCCTGATGGTGACCTAACAATCCAAATGAACGCCTGGCCGTGCAAAGATATATGTAGCCCAATATTGGAACGTGCAAGTGAAAATCGCAAAATTACTATTGAAGTCACAGGCGATCAATCAGGATACTCCCAAGATCACGGACTAGACTATAATGCTACAGGAAAAGTAATTTTTAACAACGGCAAGATGCAGATAACAACTGACTAGAATTAAATAGAAAACGCTCGACGGCGTATCCTCGCCTTTTTCTCGATTTTGAATTGCCTCCATCAGCGCGCTCCCTGAATTATACTCATGCTCAAAAACCTCTGAACTCAATGCGATCGCCCTTCGGTTGGGTTGAAGTATGAAACCCAACAACTTAAAATTCAAATATTCCCGATATGTTACGGTTTACTTTAACTAAATGCCTACAGATTGGTATGAGAAGATGGGCGATGGCATAGAGTGCGCCCGGCAGGGGCATCGCTTGACAATTGCTTTGGTGATGAAAAATGCGATCACTTTGTGATTGACTTCGATATTGGCATAGCGATCGCGGCTGTCTTTGACTTCACTGCGCTTACCAAATATGGCATCAGCTTCGTCAAATAATAAAATCACCCCGCTTTCCTCTGCGGCATTAAAGACTTGTCAGAGTGCGTAGGCGTAGCTCGTCGATCGCTCATTTTATAGCAACAGTAGTCTTAAAAGTCAAGCGTTCGCCCCACATTCCGCAGGTGCGATGGGCTTCGCCCCGCCAAGGGCGATCGCAAAGAGGGAGTGCCAATAGGCAATGATGGGTGAGATAATATTTTGATTACAGTAACTTAAAACCGAGGTAATTGAGAGCTTCACGTAAGCGATCGCGCCCTCTTAGTGATTCTACGGTTGCAATCCGTTGGGCTGAGTGTTCTGACCAATCACCAGGGACATTCATCTTTTGTTCAGTATAGAATTCTTTGATGATGTCGTTGTAGTGAGCGATCGCTTCTTGTTGATCTGCCAATTTATAAGTTTCGCGGTGCAGCACAGCTGATTGTGGCAAACGTGGCTTAATCGCTGCTTCTACCTCTGGATTTGCATAGCCGACGCACAGCCCAAATACAGCATACACAGAGGAGGGCAAATTTAATATCTCTGCTACCTCTTGCGGGTGGTTGCGAATTCCACCAATATATACTGTACCTAAACCGAGTGACTCGGCTGCAACTGTTGCATTTTGCGCCGCCAACGCTGCATCAACTGTTGCCATCACAAACATTTCCAAGTATTCCAGCGCATCGTGAGATATTCCACGACTGTCAGCAACCAAACTTAGACGCGCCAAATCTGCTAACCAAACCAAAAATAAAGGAACCTGCTTAATATGTGCTTGGTTTCCCGCTAATTTGGATAACTCCTCCTTGCGTTCTTGATCTTCAACTGCTACCACACTCCAGGTTTGCAAATTAGAGGAAGTAGATGCAGATTGGGCGGCTGCAATTAGCAACTCCAGAGTTCCTGGTGGTAGAGGATCGGATAGATAAGACCGGATTGAACGGTGAGACAATAGTGCTGTTAGCGAATCGTTCCATTCAATTTCGGGATTAAAGGGAATTTCACCGTAGCGCGATCGCAGCAGTTCTGTATGATTAGTCATAGTAAATTGATTTATGTTTATTAATACTTCTTTGCCTGTTATCTCAGTGCTAAAAACACAGTACTAATTCAGCAAATCAGGTTCTTCGCGCACAATTCTGTCGTAGAGGGGCTGGAAACCGAACCACCCACTTGTATGCGACCCCACTTGAGTTTGTGTTAAACGGGCTGTTTCGTGTTTGATAGTAGTGGGTCTACCCGCAGCTTCTGCCAGTAATTGGGCTTGGCACGATCGCTCTAAGTTAATGTACCAAAAGGCAGCTTCATCTACCGTATGTCCCACAGTTAAAATGCTGTGGTTACGCAGGATTATGGCTTTGTTTGTCCCCAAAGTTTCCGCCAGTCGCTGACCTTCAGAAGTTTCTAAAACAACACCTGTGAAGTCATCAAATAGGGCATGGTCTTCGTAAAAAGCACAGGAATCTTGAGTCAAAGGGTCAAGGAGACGCCCCAAACTAGACCAGGCTTTACCATAAATTGAATGGGCGTGAGCCGCCGCGATCACATCAGGCCGAGCTTCATGAATCTGAGAATGGATGGCGAAAGCAGCTCGATTCACTTCAGCATCACCTTTAACCACCTCGCCTTCTCTGTTAACTAACAGCAAGTCAGAAACTCGGATGTGACCGAAGTATGTTCCTAATGGGTTCACCCAGAAATGGTCTGTAAACTCTGGATCACGAGCTGTAATATGGCCGGCGATTCCCTCACTGAAACCAAACTTACCGAATAGGCGAAAAGCTGCGGCTAGGCGTTGCTTGCGGTGCAGACGTTCGTCTTCAACTCGCTCGAATACAGGGGGTTGTGGTCTAGGGTACTTGGGCATGTTCTTTTTCTTTTTTCTCTTTACAGGGAGCGTTGGAATATCCAGAGCGAAAGGATTTGAGACTGTGAGATTCTGGGATGAACTGGTAAGGCAAGATGCAACCAATATCATTATCCAGAAGATGGATGGATACAAATGCGCTCTAGGATGTGGTTTTGACGGCGTGGATATCACCATCTGGGGGTAACAGGTGGTAAATATCCCTTTTTTTAAGCGATGGCTAGGTTGAGCTACGCCTACACACTTCAGTTACTTGTAATTGTGCGTGTCTTTGTGCATCGCCGCTATATACACGGCGATAGACTGTTTATTCTTGATTACCTTTGTATAAACTAGGGTTTTAGCCCAGCTAGAGTTTCCGTGCGATCGTCAGCAGTGTTAGCGCTAATTTCACGCACTGTTGTTACAAAAGATCATAGTTCCTGGCTGTCGATAAACCATTGGTCTTCTGGTAATGGTTCTAAGATGGTGTTGGTCATCTATAATTCCTCCGTTTGGGAGGCGACTAAGATTAATACCAATTTTTTTTATCTTTGCCGACAATAGTAGTAGTTTTAACACCGGGGTGAATCTTGAAGCCAAGTTGCTCAAGTGTGAGATGAGAAAGGGACTCCTTCAGGTCGGGTAAGAGAGCATGGGTCGCCCCATCTCCCTCCCCAACGAACCGGACGTGACACTTTCGCATCATCCGGCTCTGGCATTCAAAAACCATTGAGTTTTGGTGATTGAGTACTGTGTTCATTCTTGTGACAAGCCTTGTGTAAATGTTCCAGATTAAATGATTCATCTAGTCCATTTTCAGCAACAGGAATGATGTGATGTGTGTGGATAGGTTCTCCGTTAAGCAAGTATTCACCACATTTGGTACACCTCCATTTCTGGTTTTGCGCCACTTGATAAAGTTTTGAGCCTTTAGCCCAAACGCTTTTACCGAGGTCTTTTTGGCGAGTTTCCCAGTATTTGGTCAAGGAGGAGTCATCTGGACTGGCTGTTCCTTTTACCTTGGAATGCCTTGTGATTTTAATATCACTAGCATCGAGCAAGTAAAGGATTTCGTCTTCTCCTCGGCGATTTTTCACCTTGGCGAAGAATGTCCAGTGGTCGCTTCTTAGGCGGGTAAAATATTTATGTTTCACCCATTTTAAGCGTCTTCTGTGATGCCTTCGTTTGCACCATTGCCACATCATTTTTACAATCCTGTGGTTAAATGTTGCAAATATTTCCTTGCTGGCGGAGTGCCTGTAGTAGTTTGCCCACCCTCGGATAATTGGGTTAAGATGCCTTATGACTTCCTCCGGTTTTACCGTTTTGTGTCTTTTGAGCCATCCTCTAATCTCATGGAGTTTGGCTAGCATCTTTTCCTTTTGAGGTTTGCACAGAGTTGTTTGGTCTTTATAAGAGCGGATATTGAACCCTAAGAAGTTGAAACCTTGTTGTTTATTGACAATTTGGGTTTTTTCTTCGTTGAGTTCCAACCCTCTGATTTTTAACCATTCTCTGATTTCGGGCAGTACTTCCTCTAAGTCCTCTCGTGTCTGGGCGGTAACGAGGAAATCATCGGCATATCTTATGTAACCAAACTTAGGATATTTCCTGTTTTGGTAATAGGTTTTGCCTTTATATTGTTTGCCCACGCTTTGAACAATCTTGACGTGTTTGGACAATACTTCGCTTTCCATGCCATCAAGTGCGATATTAGCCAGTAATGGGCTGATAATGCCGCCTTGAGGTGTTCCGTCCTCAGTTGGATTTAACTTATTGGATTCCACATAACCTGCTTTCAGCCAAAGTTTTATTAGCTCTTTGCCAGGAATTAGATTAATAGCATTGAGAATATAATCATGGCTGATATTGTCAAATGCTCCTTTGATATCCGCATCTAGAACCCATTCATCACCTCCTTTACGGAGTCTAATGTGAACCTGTTCTATAGCATCTTGGCAACTTCTACCGGGTCGAAAACCGTAGGAGTTAGCCTCAAATCGAGCCTCCCAGCTTGGTTCTAAGGAGTTTTTGACAATCGCTTGCATTACTCTGTCCTTTACCGTAGGTATGCCTAAAGGTCTGCGCTTACCATTAGCTTTTGGGATATACACCCTCCGCGTCGGCTTTGCTTTCCAAGACCTTAGTGCCAGGACTTCTTGTATCAGTTTGATTCTCTGTTCTGGTTTTAGGATTTTTTGACCGTCGATTCCGGCGGTTTTCTTTCCTTGATTCAGTTGAGTAACTCTCCTGATTGCAAGTAGCAGATTAGAAGTACTCTTCAGCATAAGTTTCATAAGGCTTTTTACCTTATTCCACTCTCCCCTTTGGGTTGCCCGATAAATCCTTTGTCTGAGATTTCTAACTACCTTTGTGGCGGATTTCCAATCGACATCCCCCCACTTTTCTGGTAATTTCTCTGCTCCGATTTCGTTGCCGAATCTATCTTTCACAGTGATTTGATTTCATGACTTAGGTTTATGGTTGAACACCTGTCAGAATTTAGCCATCTTTCGATGTAAGGCAAATTTAGAACCTTTATTTAAGGCATTACCCCTAACATTCGCTTTTTCTGACATCCTTTACCCTCTAAGTAATTCTGCTTTCCTTGCGGTTGGCTTACTCTAGGTATCGACCTCCTAGAGAACCTGTAGGGCTTTCCGTAGTTCCGTGTGTTTGAGATTTGCACGGGTCGGGTTCCATCTCTACCCCGGTGGGAGTTTTGTTTCGTCAGAGTTAAGGAATCATCAGCCTTAATTCTTTTTAGTTGGAGATTAATAATCTCCACCCTCTTACCCACTTACCTTTTGGTCGGAGTGTTTCAGCCTGATTTCACTCTCCGTTCATCACGAGGCGTACAAACGATGGTTACTGGTAATTAACCCTTTCGTGCTTCCCCTTGCTCCTTCCCGGATTGGGCTTCTAGGTAAGGCTACTTTCGTGGTCTGCATTCCATTGATTTCATTACTTACTTTCAACGTGACCGGACTCTGAGAGTCTTTTACGTGGGGACAGAGGGACGAAATCCTCTGGGAGAGAAGGCTCTCCACTCAGAACACGCAGCTTGAGCTACGTCGCGCAATTATAGTAAAGGGATATCGCTGGAAGACAGTAGCTTTACCTTGTGACAATAGCAGCCTAGCACGGCTGATGCGTACTGGATACAACGGTTGTTGGTTAGCATCGAGATGAATACTTTAGTCATCTAATTTTGAATTTTAGATTTACAATAGTGAGTCGGCAGAATGGCAGGCTGTGCCAAGAAAGCTTTAAGAGCAGGAGTATGAGTTTTTTTGGATTGACCCCATACAATAAGACACTAAAGGAATTGACTAAGCGTTGTGGCAATACAAATAAGAATTTTTAAAACTGATTCAGCAACTTTTTTATTACTCCTTTGATTAAAGAAAAGATAAGAATGAGAGCCTATAAGTAAACTCCAGGACTCTTGTCTTTACCGCTCATTAAGGATTTTCAAGGAATAAATCATCCGATTTTTTGCAGTAGTTTCACAAGCATTACTTGGATATTTTTTATTTGGAAGTCTCTTAACCGCGATATTAGTTTCTTTATATACGGTAAGTCGGTCGACTAACCGTTTAATGACTACAAGCAGAAATTATCACATACAAATTTAAAAATCAAGTCGATTGTCACAAGTTCCAGACTGCATAGCATCCATAAAGGCGATCACCTAAAATACTCACCCCAAGCCCTCGCGCATCAGCTGCATGAACCCTTAATTGATGGGTGCGTCCTGTGAAGGGTGTAAATTCCACGCGGGTGTAATCTTGTTCTCTTGCTATGACCTGGAAGTGTGTCAAGCTGGGTTTACCGTGCTGCCAATTAACTTTTTGATAAGGACGATTTTCAGGATCTCCCCACAGTGGCAATTCAATCACACCTTGTTCGACTGTCACAGCACCGAAAAGTATTGCTTTATAAACCTCGTGAACCTGACGTTACTGAAACTGCTGGCTGAGTTGCCGGTGGATTTAGTGATCGCGTGCCAATACCTACGGCTGTCTACGCCTACGCACTTCAGTTGTTTGTAATTGTGCGTGTCCTTCAGCACAGCCGTTATCTACACGGCGATAGACTGTTTCTTCTTGATTTCTGCCTTACACCACTCGTGAATTAATATCAAGTAAAAGCATTAAATTATAATGGTTTTAGTCAGCAATTAACTGTACTAAAAAAAGAGATTGAATGGTTGAATGTTGTAGATAAGTTTGCTATTCATAAGTCACTTAAAAATTTATAACCAGCGTACAAAAACTTTTTCACTGGCTTAAAAAACTCAGTGATTAAGGTGTTGGCTTTCCTGAATTTAAAAAGAAGTAGGGATGCAAACAGTAAAGCAAAAATCATGTCAATTGTAGTGGTGTGAGGTTTAATTTAATTACTAATTGGTTGACTTTTTACAGATATATTTGTAAATTTAACAAACAAACAAAAATTTACAAAAAAATAAAAAATACTATGCAACGGATAAAAGATGGTTTGTAAAAAGGTAAAACGACCTATTTACGTTGATACACAAGATGATGTGTTTGTATAATACGTAAATTTTAGGATTTCAAACTTTTTCAAATCTACTGATTGCTAGAACCATTCAGTCCAATTTCGCAATACACCAATAAAGAAATAAAAGTGATAAAAATAACTAGACGAGAAGCCCTAAAGCTAGGAGCGCTTACAGGTGGTTCTTTGCTGATTCCTATAGGCTTGCTATCTCGTGGACAAGCAGCAACTGCTGGTAGTCCTCAGCCTCCTCGTTTTAGTGTTAAACTTCCCATACCGCCAGTACTTAAACCAGTTCGGAGTAATGCGACCACAGATTACTACCAGATCACGATGAAAAAAGCTCAGGTCAATATTTTGCCTGGGCTAACAACGCAGATATGGGCGTATAACGGTATTGCTCCTGGCCCCACGATTAAGCAACGTCAAGGGCGACAATCAATAATTCGCTTTATCAATAACAGTGTCGATACACCAACATCAGTTCACTTGCATGGCATGGCATCGTTACCGCAGTACGATGGCTATGCTGAAGATTTGACACCACCGGGTTTCTACAAAGATTACGTCTATCCGAACAAACGCGTGGCTACCTTATGGTATCACGACCACGCCATTCATAATACTGCGCGTAATATTTATATGGGTTTGGCAGGTATGTACATTGTTCAAGATGACTTTGAGCTTGGACTACCTTTACCCAAGGGTAAATACGACGTACCACTGTTTATCCAAGATAAGCAGTTTACTAATACTGGCAAGTTAGTCTTCAATACCCAAGGTAAAATAAGCCAATATGGTGATGTCATTTTGGTCAATGGTGCGCCTTGGCCGCGCATGGAGGTAGGTACCTGTAAGTACCGTTTCCGGATCTTGAATGGTTCGATTTCGCGCTCTTATAATCTTGCCCTGAGCAACGGCGATGATTTTATTATGATTGGCACTGATGCCGGATTAATGAGCGCACCAGTTAAAGTCAAAAATTTCCGGTTGGCGGCAGCAGAACGTTACGAATTTATTATTGACTTTTCTAAATACCCAGTCGGCTCTCAGGTAGTGCTACGAAATCTCGGACTTCCTAACAACACGAATTATGACGGTACGAATCAAATTATGCGCTTTGATGTTGTGCGGCGTGAACCAGATAATAGCTCTATTCCCTCCAGGTTACGTACAATCCAGCCTATCCCAGAATCTTCAGCAGTGCGAACTAGAGAATTTAAGTATGAGCGCTCTAATAATCTGTGGGTGATCAATGGCAAAGCCTGGAATAACACCCGAATTGATGCTAATCCTCGATTAGGCGAGATTGAAATCTGGAAATTGTCTAACCCATCAGGTCGTGCGTTTCATCCTATCCACCTTCACCTAATTGATTGCCAAATGCTTGACCGTAATGGTAGACCACCTTTTCCTTACGAGCGTGGGTTAAAAGATGTCTTTTATGTTGGGGAAAACGAAACTATACGAGTTATTGGTAAGTTTGGCCCTAATACAGGTAAATATATGTCACACTGCCACAATGCGGTTCACGAAGACCACGATATGATGAATCAGTTTGAAGTGGGACGGGGCGGACGCTCACCTTTGGCAGTTGCGGCAAAGCCACTTCCAGCTCCACCTTTATAGGCAAGAGAGAAGGCAGGGGGCAGGGGGCAGGGAGCAGGGAGCAGGGAGCAGGGGAGGCAAAAAAATTTGTATCAATTCTTTCGTAAATTGGTATGAGTAATTGCAACAAGTCTTTCCTCTTGTCCCTAATTTTTCTTGTCCCCAAGTCCTCTTCGTTGAGTGTCAAAAGGGTGTAATTGCTTGTAAATGAAGGGTTTTTTCTGACTGCGGATGCTTGAAGCGAAGTTCTCTGGCGTGCAGATGTAAGCGACTGGTAACTGCACAGCATCCATAAAGGCGATCGCCTAAAATACTCACCCCAAGCCCTCGCGCATCAGCCGCATGAACCCTTAATTGATGGGTGCGTCCTGTGAGGGGCGTAAATTCTACGCGGGTGTAATCTTGTTCCCTCGCTATAACCTGGAAGTGTGTCAAGCTGGGTTTACCGTGCTGCCAATTAACTTTTTGATAAGGGCGATTTTCAGGGTCTCCCCACAGTGGCAATTCAATCACACCTTGTTCAACTGTCACAGCACCGGAAAGGATTGCTTCATAAACTTTGTGAACCTGGCGTTGCTGAAACTGCTGGCTGAGTTGCCGATGGATTTGACGATCGCGTGCCAACAACAAAATCCCGGAAGTTTCTTGATCTAGACGATGCACAGATGCAAGCGTTATCCCATCAGGTAACAGATGACGAAAGCGACTCAAGACACTATCTTGGCGATCGCTATAACGCCCAGGTACTGAAAGTAATCCAGCAGGTTTGTTTACAGCAATCAGCCATTCGTCTTCATAAATAATGGGTATGAACTCTCCCCAAACCCCTCCCCTATCAGGGGAGGAACTTCTTACTCCCCCTTCCCTTGCAGGTAACGGGGCTGGGGGGTTATACCTTAACCCAGAGAGCAAAAACCCCATCAATGGCTGACATCGTTCAGCACACGCTCCATAAAATTCTCCCTGAATTTTATCCTGATTTACTGAAGACACTCCCCACCAAAATTCTGCCATAGCCAATGGTTTTAAATTATGTGTTGCCGCATAATGGAGCAGCTTTGGGGCACAACAATCTCCTGTACCTGTGGGGGAGCCTCCTGGCATTAATTGCTGTAATGATAGCGATCGCCCAGAAAAATTAGTCAGGCTGTAAGTAGCGTGCATCTGAGCTTGTAATTGCCGGGACAGTTCTTTACGCTGTTGTTTCAGTTCGCTAATTCGCGCATCTGTCGCTGCAATTAACTGTTGTAGGGGCTGTAATACAGCATTTTGCTGACGTTTAAGTTGTCGTCGCTTAATTCCCATCTGACGACTTTCTTCGTCAAGTTGTTCAAGGGCAATTCTAAGTGCTTCTGGAGTAAGTGTATTGCAGATTTGCTGACGTTTTTCCTGTCTTTGCTGTTTGCAATGGCGATGGCGATCGCTCATTGTTTGCAACTGTTGCTTAAATTCATCAGACAGGGTTTCATACTGCTGGCGTTCGGTCAGTTGCTTTAAGGTAATAATTTCCTGTTTAATCGCATCCAACTGTGCTAAAGTGCGGGCTTCTTCTAAAGCAACTTCGTCTCGTCCTGGAATTGGTGGAACCCAGCCCTCAACCACACTGCAACCATTCAAAAGACCGGAGAAGGCTTTGAGTATCTTTTGTTCGCCATTAGGCAGTTCAACTAATAGTATTCCATACATCTTGCCTTCACGAGAATAACAGTTATTGTTGGCGAGTTGTTGCATTAGCCCGTGGGCGATCGCTTCAGATAGTGAGGTGCGGGGTAATCTTAGGCGACCGCCACTTTGGAGACAACGCCCTTCGTACCAATAACTAGGAGATGAGTTGGTGATAGCAAAATCGCAGTCGATGAGATCTGAAAGTGCGTGCAGAACTACCATACAAAGTATGCTTGCAAATCTAGCTGATCTTAACATCTGAAATTATTGCTTTTGCTAGCAAGTTCGTAGTAAGGAGTTTAGCCCTTATTTTTTCCAACTACTAAACTCCTTATTAAGAACTGTCTAAGATTTAGCCAGCAGAAATCGTTGAATCGCTCTCCGGTGGATTGTCTTGTTCTGGTGGAAGCGGTTTTTCAAATGAATTATCTTCTATGGGTGTAGATTTCGCCTCTTCTGTCATACCATGCTGCTCTTGTCCTCTAAGCCCAAGATATGTTGCGGCACTGATTCCTTGTAGTGTAAAAAGTGTTTCATCAAATTCCGGCATTGCCAGATTTTTAATGACCTCCCAAACAAAAAATAGTCCGATCGCAACTGTCCAAATAAATGTTTGAAACCGATGAAAGTTGACTCCATTAATATCCGATAATATATCGCGGAAAAAACCTTCAGAAACGCATTGGCTACCTTTTCTCTTCTTCTCATTACCGTGTCCATCAATTAACGAGGTACCAAACGCAGTTATAGAATTGATTCCCAATAATATTAGTGATTGTTCAGTCAAAATATTGGTATAATCTCCCGTTATGCCGTAGATAATCAGGTAAGATCCAAAAATTAGAAATGTCCAAAAAGCAAGTTGAGATATCGATAGACTGAACGGATTTCTATTTAATTTTTTTCTACCAAGGAAAAATTTAGCAATTCGACTTTTGCGATATTCGTTTTCAAGATTGGCCTTTTCTGGAATCAACAGTTCCTGACCGCCAATCACCTCTTTTTTAAAGTAAACTCCTTCTATTCCAGGGCTACGAAGAGTGTTTCGGCAATACCTAATGAATATTAATACAACATCTGAACTATCTTGAGCAATTACTGCAAAGTTGATACAAACAATCAACAGAAAAACCAACATAAAAATAGCAGTAAATCTTTTACCATTTTTATACATCGCTCAGTATTCCACCAACAGTGATTACTATGTCGGTAGTGTAACTGTACTTGAGCAATTACGTATATTAAAAAACTTGTCTAAAAAATAATACCTCCGTAAACAGAGATGATGAAGAAAAAGGGACGGTGGCCATGCGGCAGCAGAAGGTATCTATTGTTTGGGTTAAGGAGGAAAGGTTTAAATTTACCCCTTCCCCAAAAGATATATTGGCAAATTTAAACCGTAAATGTTAAACCCTTAAAGATAGATCCGGGTTTTGACATTCATATTTTTAGCTGCAAGATGTGAATTATTTATTTTAATTTTTATTAAGTTATATTTTTCTAAATAAGTATTAATTAACTTCAAATACTTACTGTAATTGCCTTACACCCGGATTTCTCAAAGAATGATTTTGTAAATAAAATGTTATCCAATTCCATCTTCAGCTAGCTACCGTTAAGTTTGTCAATATAATAGTTAACTTTTGCTATTTTTATTACAATTTCAAAGTTATAAATCATTTCCCTCAATCCTCCAAAGCTTTATTTTGCTCATTTGATACTTGTTATATCCTTTGTTAAGAAATATGTAATATGCACAATCTTTTTTTCTAATTAACATTAGGTGCAAATTGGTATAGTTATAATTTATCTCATAGCTGCTGGTTAAAGAATTAAGCATTGAACAGCATCTTAGACTAAAAAAACTTTAGCCGTGAGCCGTTCGGTAAAACTTTCTGTTTTACTGAGTTTACCTGTTATACGATCAAAGGTTGGTAATTATGGCATTTAATAAAAACATTCAAAATAAAGATGCAAAGTTTTTTAGATTTGGAAAATTCGATAGCGTATTTAACGGTGGGCAAACGCGACGAAAATTCTTGAAGTATATGATGCTTACTGGTATAGGAGTTACCGGGACAACTGTTACACTATCACTTTGGCATAAGCCAGGATTTACTCAAGTAAGTCGTCAAGGAGATTGGCAATGGTGTCGGAAATGTCAAGCATTAAGCTTTGTTGGAAATGATTCACTAGGAGCATGTCCCGCAGGCGGTGTTCATAATCATAGAGGCAGTGGTGAATACGTATTGATTCTGGATTCACCAAATGTAAGAGGGCAGGATAACTGGCGCTGGTGCAATAAGTGTCAAGTCTTGGCTTTTGCAGGGAATCAAACACTTGGAATTTGTGCTGCGGGTGGAGTACACAACCATCAAGGAAGCGGTAACTATGTTCTCAAGCTCAATGAGCCAAACTATCCTGGACAAAAGGAGTGGCGCTGGTGTATAAAGTGTCAGGAATTAAATTTTGCTGGAAACGATTCTCTAGGTAGTTGCCCTGCTGGTGGAGTTCATAATAATATAAGTAGCGGTGCTTACACCTTAGAAATCTTGTAAACACTTTCGTCGTCTCGTAAGGGTGCGTTATGCTTTTGGCTAACGCACCATCCCAATACTTTTGATGCCTTACGCTTCGCGGTAATACACCCTACGAAAGTGTTCTTAAGTAGCGTTTATTCTTTGCAAACCAGTGTAAACATTGAACCGTTCTCCGCGCAGGAATCCAATTAAGGTAATTCCGAATTCCTTGGCGACAGATACCGCCAAACTACTGGGAGCGGAAACAGAACAAACAATCGGAACTCCAGCAGTTGTAGACTTTTGTAAAATCTCAAAACTAGAGCGTCCGCTCACCAACACAATACAATTATTTAAAGGCAACTCGTCACTGAGCAAAGCTGTACCAATCAATTTATCCAAAGCATTGTGTCGCCCAACATCTTCGCGCAGGTTTAATAAATGCCCTTCAGTATTGAAGATAGCCGCAGCGTGCAAACCCCCTGTAGCAGTGAAGATACCTTGAGCAGCCCGAAGCTTATCAGGTAGGCTGTAGATAATCTCAGGTGTTATCGTTGGCCCAGAAGGAATCACTGGACATCCCCGCAGACGCAAAGCTTCAAGGCTAGCTTTACCACACACCCCACAGGCGCTACTAGTGTAGAAATGACGCTCCAAAGGCTGTAAGTCTGGAATCAACCCGTCCCGCAGTTCTACATTTACAATGTTATGGCGTTGCTCACCATCTACCATTTTATCCACACAGTAGCTGATTCGTCGGATATCTTCTCTGCTGTTAACGACTCCTTCACTGTAGAGAAAACCAGCAGCTAGTTCAAAATCTGCCCCTGGTGTCCGCATGGTTACAGCTACCGTCTTCTGGAAAGGAGCAAGGCGAATTTCTAAAGGTTCTTCGGTGGTGAGTTGGTCTAAACGCGATCGCATTTTACCATTTTCCACTACCCAAACTTGCGCTTTGGTTTTACTGCCAGTTTGTGTATTCATCACCTATAAAATTTTAAGCATAATAAATTCTTATAATTTGGGAGTTCAAAATCTTGGACGGCGGACATGAGGGCAAGTTTTGGAGTGACATTAAGTTTAGGGTAGCAGTTACGGATGGTGTTGGCTGCAATGTCTGAGGAGCAGTGACTCTGCGTCTATGCTCATAGTACGCGATCGCTTCTAGTCACAGTCGTTACTTAAAGTTTTAACATTTATCTCTGCTTTCCTATACATTGAAGTAGGCATTTTTGTAACTAGCAACTTGGGTTATCTATATCTGTCTTATGTAGTGAGCCTTATACCTACCCTAAGTAGGGTTATCTATCTGAATTTGTTCGTTAAGTTATATGAAGTACTGAAAGCAAACTTTCTCAGAAAGTAACTGAGGAAACCAAAATAACCTTAACTTAGTTGGAGTTTTTTATGACTTACACAGCTGATGAAGCAACAAAACCAGCTTTACAAACTTTTCAAGGCTTTGATGTAGATACTCAGCTAGCCTTACTTTGGTTCGGTTACCTCGATCTTAAAGAGCAGCTAAATCCAGCACCTCCTGAAAGCGTTGATGCTCTTGCTAAAGCAGTGTTTGACCAAATCCAAGACTTATCTAAAGAAGAACAACTGCAAGCACAACGCGACATTATTAATGGTGCAAATAACAATATCACCCAAGGCTATAATGCTCTAAGCCCTAATGCCAAATTAGACGTTTGGTTGCTGTTGGCACAAGGAATGGATAATGGAAGCGTCATCCAAGTACCATCTGACTATCAACTTCCTGGTGAAACGGATGAATTTGTCGCAATGATTAAAAAACTAGAGTTTGAGCAGCGCGTTAATTTCATGTTGAGTGTTGTGCAAGGGATGGGTTAGTTAAATCCAAGAACTCTCAATAGTCTTTAAGTTAAAAACCATATCTTTTGTAAGGGCACAGCATTGCTGTACCCTTACAGTATGGTCTATTTACCATTCGCAGGATAATTAAGAAAAACCTGAAAACTTCCTCAAGCTCGTTAATTCACATCACAATGCATTTGTACAGTGCGTAAGCCCTATAGATATGCTGTTGGAAATATTAAAGCTGGAAAAATGAGACCTAATTCAGATTTTTTCCAACCGCACGATCGCATTATAATCAGGTACACCTTCAAGCGATCGCTTACTTTTATCTAGTAGCACATTTCCTTCTGGCCAATGTACTTGCAAGTTTCCTGACTGAATTGGCGCAATATAGACTTGACACAACAACTCACCTAAATCATTCTTAAGAAGGACGCGATCGCTATCTTTTAAACCCAACTGTGCCGCATCAGCAGCATTCATTAGCACCGCCTCTCGCATTGCCCCAGTAATTGCATCCTTGCGTTCTTGCACCATACTATTAAATTGTTTGCCTCGGCGCGTTGCTAATAAGAAATAACCTTCTGGTAATTCTCTTTGGCGTGGCAATAATACCCCAAAGTGTGCTTTCCCATCGGCTGTAGGGAAATTCCAACCAAAGCATAAATGTGACCCACCATACTGAAACTGATCGCCAGCCTGCTGTAAGTGTTGAATACCAGCATATTGAGGGACAACTTGAGCAATTTCTTGACGGATAGCAGCTGTGTCAGCAAAAGCCAGCTTATCTGCTAAATCTGGTTTTACTCGTCTTGCCAATTCTAAAAACACTTCCCACTCAGGGCGCGTTTCCCCAATGCGCGGTCCCGGGATTTCTGGACTGAAAATTACCCGGCGTTCGGTGTTAGTTTCTGTAACTCCCCCCGGAATTTCGTAGCGAGTCGTCGCAGGTAAAAGCATCACAGTATCAGCAGGTTCCACCAACATTTGGCTGGAGAGAACAATATCCATATGTACCCGCAGGGGTATTTGCTTTAGTGCCGCTTCCACATAGTCTGGTTCTGGCAGCACTTCTAAAAAATTTCCGCCCACGGAAAACAACACATCTAATTCCCCTTGATGTGCAGCGTTAATCATTTCTGGAGCAATTAAACCTTTACTTGCTGGCACTTCAAAGCCCCAATGTTGACTCAATTGGGCAGCATTTTCTGAGGTAATAGGTTTACCACCGGGAAAAACTGTCGCGTAACATCCCATTTCTGCACCACCCTGCACCCCAGAGTGGCCGCGAATTGGCATTAAACCGCAGCCTTCCCGACCGACAAAACCTTTGGTGAGAGCTAAATTGATGATACTTCGCACATTATCTTCACCGCATTCATGCTGGGTAATGCCCATACTCCAAACAAATACGGCTTTATTAGCTTCTTTAACCATTTTGGCAAAGGCGTACATTTCCTCGCGGGATGTACCAGAAAGCCGCTCTAATTCTTCCCAAGATTGGCTTTCTAACGATGCTTTAAGTTCAGCAAAGCCAACTGTGTGTAAATTTATAAATGACTGGTCTACCCAGTTGTTAGCAATTATATGTTTAATTGTGCCATTTAAAAATGCAATATCCCCGCCCATGTTGATTAAGAAGAAGTCTTCGGCAAACTTTGTACCGAAAACCGCACTTTCTACAATTGAGGGAACCCAGTAGCGCTCCATTCCTGGTTCGCGGTAAGTATTAATAACTACAATCCTAGTGCCAGCTTTCTTGGCGTAATGGAGATACTTAACGGTAACAGGCTGATTATTAGCAACATTGGAGCCAATAAAGACTAATAAATCGGTTCCAATCCAGTCTTTATAAGAACAGGTGGTAGCCCCAGCACCAAGAGCAGCTTTCAGTCCCGCAGTGCTAGGAGAATGGCAGATGCGGGCAGCGTTATCAACATTATTGCTTCCCATTGCCCGCACAGCTTTTTGGGTAACATAATAAGTTTCGTTGACAGTACCGCGACTGGTAATATAAAAACTGAGGCGGTCTGGTGTTGTGGAGCGAATGCGATCGCTAATTACCCCTAAAGCTTCATCCCAGCTAACACGACGAAAGCCTTTTTCCCCTCGTTGACGCATCATCGGATAAGGCAACCGTCCCAAGTCTCGTAATTGGGCACTTTTTTGTTTTTGTAACTGCGAAACATCCTCTAATAGTACAGGGTCAAAAGCTGGCATAGTATTCATTCGCAACAGCCGCAACCGAACATTGCAGAGATGAATACCATCTAAAGTCCAATCTTTCATCCCGGTTGTTCCGAGAGCGCAACCATCACAAACACCTTTATCGAGAATATTCCACGCGTAAGGTAGTTTGTCACGAGACAGCCAAATTGCCCGAAATACCTCCCAATAGTTGTTGGGGTACTGTTCGCCAATCCCGAAAGGCTTCCAACTCGCCCAGTTTGAGGGTGTCCAATATTTCTTGGGTTTTGGCAACATGATGCGCCCCTGTAAGCTGATATAGTGATTCTTCTACACTACCTTCTCAGTAGCATTTTAGTAGCACGATTTTAAAAGTCTGGGCACTCAGCACTGACTATTTCTGGATGGCAATAGTAAGTTAATACCGTCTCAACGGTGTCCCCAATCCACAGCGCCACTTTATCAGGTGATATCCCACTGCTAATCGCCCAAGTAGCAAAAGTGTGCCGAGTAGCGTAGGGTTTCAAGTAAGGTATCTTTTTGGCGTGAGCCAATTCTTTAACTACCCCAAAATACTTGTACCGATTACCAGATTTCCACTCATTCCAAAAACTAAATAAAATGGCACTAGTCATTGGTCGCCCAGTCTTGCTGACGAAAACTAAATTGTCCGCCTGGTGCTGGGCTGGACAAATGCTCAAAAGTAAATGTTGGAGCTTTGACCCATTCTGACAAGGAAACACCCGTTTTTTGCCATTTTTGGTTCCTTTTTTGATTCGATGAGCATTGCAGGATTTATTAATGTAAATTCGGCAACGGTCAGGGCTGACATCACCCCAGGTAAGGGCGAACGCTTCGCCAGGACGGCAACCAGTCCAAAACAAAAACTTCACCAAAGGCGCATAGTGAGCATACAAATAGTGTTCTTCAAAACCTTGAATAATCAAATCCCTCTGTTCAAGGGTAAATGCTTTGTAGTAATCGTCTGTAGACTTGTTTTTGGGTTTGGGAATTTTGAGTTTCAAAAATGGGTTTGATGAGATTAAGCCGGAATCAATAGCCCAATTACAGCACCTACTCAAGCTATTTAATGTCTCCCATGCCATGTAATGCGTCAAATTTTCTAAAATCCAATCTCGAATCCTTGGGGCTTCTTCTGGTGATTGGGTTGGAAAGCGCTCAATGTATCGAGCAATTGTCCCGTATTTCTCTAAAATTGTAGTTTCCTCGATTTGACTTGCTTTGAATTGGGTAAATAGTTCCCAAAATTCTTTTAAGCTGTACCCGACTAGAGTTTGAGAGCCTCTAAGTACGACTGCTGCGGCTTCTTTAGTGGCTTGAGATTGGTAACTTTTAAGAGTCGAGTCGAAACGGTCGAGCGCGATGTCATTGGCAATCGCGTCTCTCTTACTCCTCACAATCTCCCGGTTGCGCTTGGTGTCTTTGATTCCAGTGCTAATAAAAAATTGTTTTGCGAATCCTTTCACACAGAAACGAATAACCAGCTTTTTCGTTCGCGGATCGACGTTGATCCATCTGTCCTCACTGTCCATGCTTCTATTCCTCGGCATCGACTACATATAATTGACCTTTGCTATCAGAGGTAACGTACACAGAAATGCTGCGATTTTGCGGCTCTGGGTCTTCATCGTCCTCTTCCTCTTCTTCGTACCGAACAGTTACCAGCGCCTCTAATACAACTGTCCATTCGCCAGCTTCGTCGTCACGTTCCTCTACAGTTACTAACTCAATCTTTGTGTCTAGAATCTCCCAACTAGAAAGCGCTTCCTCATCTGGTTTGGGCCATTCTGTGGCGTAGGTGTGGCAGGTGGTATCGTCATCTGGGTCATCTTGCTCCTCATACAAGTAAGCAGTCAGCCCAGGCGGCGCATATTGATTGAGAATGTACATTTCGGCTAATTCTTTTAGTTGCTCATCAGTTGGGACTGTCATCGCGATCCACTCCCGTCGCACATAGGACAGCTGTGTAATTCGCCATCCTCCTGAATGAATCCACCGCCGCTACACGTGTTACACAGGGTTCTGTCGAAATACACGGTATCGTCTTCATAATCTGGATCGTCTTTATCAAACGCCACAACATAATCGCAACGACCACAGAAATAAACCCCGCTATCTTTGTCATGCTGCCACTGGCTGCAATTGCACTCTGGACAACAAAAATCTAATTCAATAAGTTCGACGCTCATTTTTTTGAAGTTGTGTGATATTTTTGACTTGTCCAGGTTTCAAGTGTTGGAATCAAAAAGCGATCGCGTTCCTCCTTTACGCGATCGCTTTTGAATTAGCTAGTCTTGGGTTTTTCAATAATTACTTTGCCATGCTCATCTTTGAGGCTAACAGCACTTATCGGGGAGTTTTCAAGGGTTGCTACTTCCTTGGGGAAATGCACTGCTAACTCAACCCCGCTCATATCAAAGCTTTTGTTTACATCTTCATCGCCGCTATCGTGAGTTAAAGTAACTCGAAAATCACCACTCATTTTGTTTACCCTCCTCTAAAATTTGTTGCAGTCGCCGCTTGCCCTCTTCCCATCGGCGGCCACCCATTTTCAAAATTTGCTCAATCACATAAGTTTCACCTTTGACTTCCAACAGTCCCAGGACTGCCAAATATAAGGCTTTATCGTCGGAAGTGGAAGCGGAAGTTTCACCGCTACGATCTGCGCTTGGCTCCTTGTATAAGTGTTCTAGGCTAGTGGTTAATTCCTCCCTGACTTCCGGCGGGTAAGTTGGCGTTGCACCATAAATTTCATAAAGTACCTGCTCTTGCTGTTGGCTGTGCAGTGCAATTTCTGTTTGTTCTAGTTCTTGGTTCATGGCTGTTAGAGCTGCACGTCTGGCATCCTGTACAATCAGCCGCCGTGACTCACCAACGAGTTGTATCGATGCCACTAACGCCAAGCTGTAGCTGATTCCCTTAGCAATTGGGGGAACTGGAGAAAGTGCAGCTAGCCAAAAAGCCGTTGCACTAGCTAGCAAACAGTTGGCTTTTAACCACCTATCAGCCATGACAGCATTCCTCCCAAAAGAATCGAAACTGCGATCGCAATTAGTAGGGCATAATAATCTGGTTCAGACAGTTTAAGAAACTGCCTAACCGCATCGTCGGTAAGCAGGGCAAGGCATAGCGCAGCGCAAGACATAATGTAGATAACCCACATAACCCGGAATAAAGCAGGATGCAGCGCCCCTAGCCAAGCCACAGAGCTAGAGGCGATACACCCCAGAAGGAACCAAGCTCCCAGGTGTACCGCCTTTGCCATTAGTATTTGTCCTTGACTTTGGCTTTCAGTTCGTCAAGTCGTTGCTGTGCCCTGTTTTCGGCGCGGTCTAGACCAAAACCTAACTTTGCATATTCGGGTCTAAGTGTATGCAGATGTCTTGCGGTGGATGCATCAGAGCGTTTTTTAGTAAGTTCGCTGTCCGCAACTTCCTTAATGTAGTTACGATGGGCAGTATGTACCTGTGCATCGGATTGTTCGAGCTTTTTGAGAGATTTGTAGGCGCGTTTAGCCTGACGCGCTTCTTCTCTCTTCTGAGATGCAACCTGTTTAAGTGCATCAGCTTCAGCTTTGTTAAAGTACCGTGGTGTATGATTTACTGGTGCTGTCCTCACAGTCTCCCAGGTTCCCGCGTTTACGGGATTTACCACATCTGGATCTGTTGGAGACAGTACCCGATTTTTATCTATGCCGTGGCCCCCACTCGAAAGCGAAGTTTCATTGCTGCTACTAGATTTTGATTTTCCAGCGCTGGTAATTCGTGCAAGGATTCCCATTGTTTACTCCTATCTACAAACTTGGTTTTTGACGTTCTCAAGCTGTTGGCTTTGCGCTTTCATCTGGCGCAGTTGCACTTGATCCGCGCTTTGGTAAGTGGAGATTGCACCCATGCTTAAACCAGCAACTAATGCAGCTGCAAGCATGACTAAAAATGCCGCGAGGTTATTTCCGGCTGGCGTGGGTTCTGGTATGTCTGGGTAAAATTCACCGGTGAATGGTACAACTTTACTGGCGCGCTGCTGTTTAGTCTGTTTCATCTCCTCCCTCTAGCAACATAGGCTGATAAGTAGGTAAGAGTAGATGTTCAGTCCCGGCGTTGATAGCGGCGCGGACTGATGTTTGCACTATTTGGCGCTGTTCAGATGTGGGATTGTCCCGCATCTGTTTAATGCGTTGCAAGGTGCGACCGGGTAGCAGTCGCCAGTACTCCTCAGCGAGTCGCTGTGCATCCTCCTCTAACAGCGACTCAAGTAAATTGGGTGCATCGGATTTTGCATCAAAGTTTGCATCGTCATCCGTTGCAGTTTTCGATGCACGGTGGGCCCGCAGCATTTCAATTCCCGCATCAGTCCACAGTTTCTGCCCGTGTTCGTCAATCGCAACGTGAATGTCAACTTGGAACACTTCAGGATGGCGGCGCATCCATGAACGAATAGTGCTTTCAGGGATGCCCGTTTCCCGCGCTGCTTCAGGTGTGGTGTACAATTGTTGTGTCATTTTCGCTTTGCTCCGGTTGTACTACCTCCTCTTCATAGCAAGGTGGATCGCACGGCGTGCTGATTACGTCTAACTCAAATAATCGGCAGACACCGCAATCTTCACAGTCTCCTTTACTGCTGCTCATAGTTTTGCCCCCAACGGATTTGAGAAATTATCGCTTCCATGACTCCTGCCTGGTCAGAGAGTGAAAGCTGATCTGTCATCTCTCTTGCCACAGCGTAAATTCCCCCCCGCACGTCTCCCTCAAGCTGACATCCCAGGTTTGATGCCAGGATCATCAATATAGAAAGCTTTTCTCGCTTGCTGATTTTCTCGAAGGCACTGCCGTACTGCTCCTGCACTCTCTCCAGAAGGGAATCATCGCCCGGTGTGTAGCTGGTGTAATAGCCTAACGGCTTAGACATTGGTACAATCTCCTTACGTATTAAATCAAAGCATTTGAGTTGGCGATCGCTCCGTTGGGACGGTAGGTGGTCGCCTTTTTACTTGGAACCGCTAACCCCGCGACGCTACGACTTACGGGTAAGGACAGTTATCAGTCATACATTGAGAATAAAGGGAAGCTAAGTACTGCTAACCCTGCGACGCTACGACTTACGGGTTAATGCACTTGTCAGATGTCGGTTTCCCCTAGCCGATCTTTGGTCTTCGCTCAGTGCTGGCAGGCTGCTATCTCTGCCTGGTTTGGAGTAGTAACTTTTGTTTTGTATTTACGAAACTAATGTTAGTATACTGTAAAGACATAACCTGTCAACAGTTCTGTATATACAAAAAAATTCTGTAAAGATAAAATGGAGATGTCCTTGCGGTGAACACAAAGAATGGCACGGCCCAAGCAGCTAGCAGAAGACTCGAAATTGGTCAACGTAAGAATGAGCCAGGAAGACTGGTTGCATTTAGAGACAATAGCTCAATCGATGGGATTGACCAGATCGGAATTACTCCGCTCCATAGCTCAGGAGAAAATAACTTTGGGGCAAGCATCCGAGAAAAATCTGATCCTGGGAAAATCCTTGAGCGTCTCGAACTGATAGAAAAAAATTTCTTGTCCTATGTCCACGGACAGCAGAAACTTTTTGAGACGCGTTTAGAAGAAAGTAAGGGAACAGAAACTCTTTTTAAAGAGGAAGTACAAGCACTTAAGCAAGAAATATATGACTTAGTTTCTACTGAAACACAAATAGAAGAAACCTTATAAGCCGTCTGCCATGTGGGTAGACGGCTTTATTCATGGATATGTCGCCTACTCATCAGCAGGCGATGTATCTGTGACTATTCGGGATTGAGTTGCGATCGCAGATCGTCTAAAGGAGATTCTAGTCCAGGCACTTTGTCGGGAGTGAATTCCACACGATAACTGATCACTAATTTGAGCCTCCCCTTCTGCCAATCTTTTCCCGGTTGGAGAACTTCAGCACTAACGCCGTCGCATCCCTCAAGTTCAGCAGTCCAAACCCTGTAATTAGGAAAATTCGACTTTATCGCTTCTCCGATGTGTCTGTGTATCTCCTCAAACTTTAAAAGATTGGCATTCGCAAAGCTCATTTCTTTAGCAATGCCGATTACTTCATTGCCACTCAAAATTACTGGATCGTTCATTTCGACTTTCTCTTTCGGTAAACAAAATGGCGGATCAAGCGCCAACTCGATCCGCCTTCCCTAAGTTTTCCCAATGCCCAATGCCCAATGCTGAAAGCAACTTTAACCACAGAAACAGGACAGATATTAGCCAGCAAGGAAATGATTGCCGTTGTCAGATTTCCACCTGCTGTATACCTCGATGGCGGACTTTATTTATTTGTGGGGCAGCGATCGCCGACCGAGGCATTCTACAGAGCAACCCGCTATTACCTCTTTCCGCCAACTCCAGTGGAGGAGGAAGAATTCACCGGGGAGTTTCCTGGGTATCTTCCTTACTTGCCTTAAGTGCGATCGCTCTTACCTAATGACTAATGACCAATCACCATACCCAAGCTTCCATGAGCTAATAAACCAGACAGATGCCCAAATGCAGCGACTGGGCTGGACAGTTGAGCAAGGTCGAGAGCATTTGATGAAATATTACGGAGTGCGATCGCGATCGCTTTTGACCCAAGAGGAATTAGACAACTTTCTTCTTTACCTGCAACTTACCGATACCCCAATCCCTAATCCCCAATCCCCTAGTTAACAATGTTTGGCTTCGACGGATCTACCAAAGCGATCGCTCATTTCCTTGAACAAATTAAGGAAAACAAGGAAGGCGACAAGCTCACCCACAAGGAAGTAAGAGCTTATGCAAGGCTGATTTTAAACTTGCTTCCTGTCTTGCAAGTCGACGATGAGGAACAAGTCAAAGTCTTGCTTGCGGCCATGTCCAGCGCTGGACTGCCACACTACGATCGCTCATTCGCCGCAGAACAGATTCTTAAATTATTGGAGGAGCAAAAGCAACGCAAGCTCAATTGCCCTGATGGATTTTGAACAACAATGTCTCAATAGCAACTAGGCAGCTCGTCACACGCAAAAAAAAACTCACTAAGTTTATAGCTTAGTGAATTAGATACAAAAAACATCAGTAAAAAATGAACAAATACTTACGAATCTTAAGCGGTAAAATACGCGTTATTTCCCTGCATTCTAACACATTAAATAATTCAAACCTAGCTAATCGGGGGACAGAAAAATGATAGCAGTCCCCTACACTTACACCGAAGAACTAAGTTTTAAACCTGATAATAACAGGCTACCACCATGCAACATTGAAGCAGAAGAAGCAATACTAGGTGGAATACTTCTTGACCCAAGTGCAATCTATCGAATCAAGGACAGATTAAAGCCAGAACACTTCTATATCGGCGCACACAAGGATATTTATCAAGCCTGTCTTAAACTCTGCAAGAAACTCCACTCCACAGACCTGCTACACGTTACTAGCTGGTTATCAGACCATGATTTACTGGCAAGGATCGGTGGAAGGAATAAACTAGCTAGCCTTGTTGATAGAACTGTTAGTGCAGTTAATATTGATAGTCTTGCTGCATTAATTATCCTAAATGCCAGCCGTCGAGAAGCAATCAGAATTGCTAATGAACTTGAACATTTAGCTTATGATACGCAGACAGAATGGGCAGATGTTTGTGTAGCATTTGAAAATAAAACCAAGGCAATCTTTTCAGCACCATTAGCACCAACAAAAGAAGAGAATGAATCCTGGCATTACAATCAGCTAGTCCATGAACTAGAAAACATCTACCTCAAAACTTCTAATCCTGGGCTGAAATTATACCGACTGAACTTATTAGCTAATGCTCATCCTGAGATAAAAAAAGGTATTACAGGACTCGAAGACCTTTACATGAAATCGCTGTGTGCCACAGTCGAACCACGAAAAAGCTTAGATGAGCTTGAAGAAGAAGTAGGCACACAGGGAAGAAAATGGCTTTTGGGGGGAATACTTCCACAAGCAACCACAGCACTGGTAATTGCCGATGGTGGCGTTGGTAAAACCAAATTTCTTTATGACTTACTCCACTGCATAGCTGACGGTAAAAACTGGAATGGCTTCCCTGCCACTGCCGATAGCCGCCGTGTTCTTATCTACCAGGGTGATGAATCAAAACACGATATGCTTCAGGCCCTAAACAAGCGCGGGTTTAAACCAGGGACAGAAGTTCGTAACAAGACAGGGGTTAGATTTGGCTGGAACACTGACGCTATGCCAACTCTGTATGAAGACGCTGCCGAATTTAAACCCGCGATCGTGATGATTGACTCCCTGACCTTTGTTAACCGCTACTCCCTTTACGACGAAAACAGAACAGAATACTCCCGCCCCGTCCTGGAGCTAAACAAGTTCGCGGCAGAAACAGGGATAACGGTAGTCATCGTTCACCACACCAACAGAAACGGACAAGCTAGGGGGACGACAGCCGTTAGAAACGCAGTCTCCGAAGTCATCAAATTAGAGAAGGACTCTAACCCCAGTGCCAACCCCCAAGAAAAAATTCTCACCATTGAGAAATCGCGATCGCGCCGCTTCCCCACAAGCTATCGCCTCTACTTCAATGAAGAGGACTTTAGTTTCTCCCTGTTAGAGGAAGTTGGTCAAGAGTTAGGTTCGCCGGATATGTCTACCAAGGATCAAATCATCAAATTTTTACAAGAACACGCCAACATTAAATTTGAAGCTGAGGAAGTAGCTCACCATATCGGTACTACCTCCGGTAACGCCAGGCGCTGTTTATCGCAATTAGCCAGAGATGGGCTGGTAAGCCTTGACGAGAGAAGCTTTAGCGGCACTGCAAAGCTGTATTACATCGCTCGTGAACCAGAAAACTGTAGTACAAAGAATGCTTTACAAACCGTAACAGTAACCTCGTCTCAGCGGATCACCTCTGAAAGTGGCTCAAGTGCTTGTCAGCCAGAGGCAACCAGCGATTCGCTCAATGTGTATAAAAACGATGGATCACCTTGGATCACCATTGGATCACCTTCTTATGATCACCTTTGTGAAGCAAACCAAACGCATATACAGCAAGATTGTCTTGAGGATGTAAAGCAAGGTGATCATCTAAGTATGCCTGAAATCGCAATTTTATCAAATCCCGAATTAGAAAAAAAAATCGATGTTCATACAAATGACTTGATCACCTTTGGCGGAAACGTAGAGGCGGCAAGCATTCCAGAAGGTGATCCGGTAAGGCGATCGCAAGGTGATCACAAGGTGATCCAAGGCGATCGCGATCGCCTCGATGACAACAGTCATATACTACAAGTCACAGAACAGGAGTTGCCCATCCTGCCTCTAATTCAGGAGAAAGCTAGCTACTACAGCTTGACGTTCAATCGAGAGGTAAAAGTATTCCAGATTTTTGATGTTCACTCCAAAGCCAGCTGCCAAGTTCCAGGACGAGGCAGACTTAGCTTGCCATTCACTGATTTGCAATGCTGTGAGCAATCCCCCAGAAGCAATTTAATCGTGGGAGATAAAGTGGAAATTCAGGAAGGCAAGTACAAGAATACCTTCGCCACTATTACCGACATTAGAGTTGATGGTATTTGGCTAAAGTGCGATGATCGCCGCAAGCCACTTGCAAGGGCTTACTTCCCACATCAGCTGGTGAAGGTTTAGCCTTGCATGAAAAATGCGATCGCTGGACAAATACTGCGATGGCGTAACCGCCCGCTGGAAGCGATCGCAATAAATCCAATGAAGTAAAGACAGTGTTATCAACCTTGTCCAGGCTATCCGCTCCAAGTATTGTTTGTCGAAGGCTTGGCGGAAAGTTTTCAGGTAGAGTAAAGCGCGATCGCTAGAGGTGCGATCGCACGATGGCAACATCTACCCGCTTTAGCCTATCCGCCCCAAGTGTTGCTTGTCACATGGGGGTGAAGTGACAAAACTTAATTTTTGTATCTAAGCCAAATAGCTAATCGGTTTCTCTGTTCCTAATAACAAAATCTTCACGCTTATTCAAAAATCCTTGTAGCTCTTTAATTTCCTTTCTTAGTTCCTTGGTTTCAGTTTCCATTCTTTGTGATTTGTGATCAATCTTTTCATTGATTTGACCAAATAAAAATTGTACAGCTTCCTTTCTATTTTCAAAATTCAACAAGTGAAGCTCTAAAGATTTATCGTAAGAATTATATTGTGCTTGTAATATCCTTACTTGCTGCAATAATTTTTCATGTCCTTCACTATTAGAATGATTTTTTATATCGTCCTTTAAATCATGAATATCGTTAGCTATTTTGTTGAAGTTGCTAACTATTTTGATTAGTATTCCTAACAGAATAGTTAATGATACTAGCGCTCCCAAAAATACGCCAGTTGACTCTAAACTAACTGTAACGGTAGGTTGTTGCTGTTGAATTGTAGTAGACATTCAAGAAACCAAGGTTAAAGAAGTATATCTAGTTTTAATTACATTTATTATTGAATTATGCTTTGTTGTGTAAGGCTGGATATGTTCAGGATATACGAGCAAAGTCGCAATACTTCCTACAAAAGGATAATCATTTACTCCTATTCTAAACTTATTACCAGCAAAGAAAGTATTACTTTTAATTCCTTTGCTATCGTTATTTATAAGAATTTGATAATTACTACCAGAATGAATACTAACTAAAATGCTACCCGTGGCTGGCATACTTGGGGGATATATTTCAAGTCTATTTTGTAAGAATGTAGCAAAGTAGCCAGCCGAACCGCCGATAAACTTCCAAAAGTCACCACCGGATACATCAATGGTACGCACAATATTATAGTTATCACCACTTTCAATTGTAAAAACACAATATAAAGTAGCTCCGGTTGCACCGCTTAAAAATGGTGTAATTTCTAATTCTTGAGTTCCTGATCCATCCCATTTTAAAACTTGTTTCCCGTCAAGCCCAACAACAGATGTAGGCGAATTAGCGCCCACAGGTGTAGCGTGTCTATCATTACCCGATTTGTCTAGCTTACTGCCATCTTCTAATAGTAATGCCATCCCAGTTGGGTATCCTGTTGTCGGTGTAGTTGGTGTTGTACCTCCACCTGTGTCACTTGATAATCCTACTAATAAATCAGACTTTTTAATTTTATAAAGTTCACTATTTTCATCAATACCAATAAAAAAATCATTACTACCCGCAACAGTTCTAGTATCGCTTGGAATATCTAAAGATGATCCGTTTACTATTCTTTTTCTATATAGAGGCATAATGTTTTTCTTACTTAGAGTATTACTTGGAGTAGGTTTGTGCTAGAACGGAACTATATCATCCGCGCTTATCCATCTTGGTACTAAAATCATAGAGCTTTCATCCATCGGTAAAATTTTAACAGCGCTGCAAGTTTCGTCAATTTCTAATACTTCCCCTTCTCCATGTGTTCCATCGTTAAGTTCATATTCTATAGTGTCTCCAATTGATAAAAAAAATGTAATACTCTCTTCAGTTTCCTTTGTATACGACATCTCTTCTTTTTCCTGTTAGATCAACAAGGTTAATCGGTGGTAGGTTCTCTCCGAGATTTAAATAAGCATAAAGAAAAGTTACTACTCCTTCCTTTCCTCTAACTGGTAATTTTTCAACTTTACCTCTAATCGTTATCTTTTCAGGAATAGTACTAACCCCGTTGACTGGTTTACTACCTATTCTTAGTAAATCATCGTCAACTCTATGTCCTTGAATATCCAGAACCTGCTCAACTATTCTCCTTGCCTCTGCTTGAGTTGTTACATCTAATTTAAGTTGATATCCTTTCTCAAAGTCACAATAAGTATAAACCTGTTTACCTTTGTTTATTTTGAAAGGTGGTGTTGCAAACTTAACGTGAATTTTGTTAGCTAAAAATTTTAAGTATTCATCATTAGCAAAGTTCTCCTTTCCTTTGTTCATTAATCTAAAGGATATTTGCATCCATAATTTATCTGTTATCGCTCCTTTCATCGGGTCTTTATTTTGTTTCTGGTAAAACTTTAATACTACTTCTGGTTTGTGCCTACGCAACGGCATCTCAGAAGCCATAGCACCATAAATTAATCCTAAATCTCTACCAGCAAATAAGTTGTCGGTTGCTAAAGTTTGGATAATTACAGGTTTTAATAATTCTTCTCTTCCAGCTAAAACTATTTTTTCATCAGGATTCTCTCGATTAGGAGTTATTTCTACATACCTTGTTTGTCCTAACACTGTAGACTGTCTTCTCGCTGCAACTTGTGTTGCAAGATATGTGTCAACAGTATTGGCTACAACATATCCAGCCTCTATACACGCCTCGTCAGCTTCTTCTAAAAATTCTTCTGCAAACTCTCGTGCGGCTCCTTCTTGCCCAAAAGTATTATCTAAAAAATCTTCTGTAGCTTGAGCAAACGACCAAGGCTTGCTACCTTCAGTACCCCATGCTTGTACAGCTTTCTCAGCTTTTTTACCAAAAAGTTTACCAATTAATTTACTATTACTTTTAATTAATTTACGAACATTTTTATAAGTTTCAGTAATTAATATCTGAATACCGAGAAGCAAAGCACTGTTAAGTAAAGAACCAAGGTTATCTAAGAACTCCTCTAATGCTTCTGCTCCTACTCGTTCTAAAACCACCATGCCGAGTGGCTCATTAAACGCAAAAATTATTGCACCGGGAACTATACCGCAAGCTAAATAACCAAAAGCATTACCGAGTGTTCCACCGAGTTGAGCCGCTAAAGCTGTCCATTTACCTTTAATATTCGCATCTAATTGAGCATCTGTAGCATTCCAATTGAAGTTCCATAAAAATTGTTTTGTTGATACACACCAACTCCAAAACAGAGTCCACGAGAATTTAAAAAATCCACCGACTGAAGATATTAAAAATCCAGTCAGTGAAGCTAAACCGCTAAAAAATGAAGTAATTGCACCAGCAAGACCGCCACTAGTGCTAGTTGTACTTTCAAGCCCTTTGACAATTCGCGTGCCAATACTTGAGCGAACAACTCTAGAAGTTAATTTAGATATTGCTAAACTTATTGCCATGTTTAATCATCTTTACCGTATCGACCTTTTTCATTTTTTAATTCCTTAATCTTCGGTCGCTCTTTGTAAGGTCTACCCCACGGCTGCGCGTCGGTAGTGGTTCCCGTGACATCAATAAATCCGCGTTCTATTTCTTCAGTGAACTTATTAAAATCATCTTGATCGTTTTCTTTTGTTGCTTTAGTTGTCTCCTCGGGTTTTACTAGTAAATGCTGTAATAAATCCTTGGCTGCATTACTTCCAACTCTCCGCCAGTTTTGAGCGTTCCATCTAGCAGCAAATTCAAGCAATGTTTTTAAGTTATCTTGCAAGTCTTTCTTGTCAGTGTTTTCATAAGTGATTATTTCTATATTTTTTTCTTTCAATGTTTCAGTGATATCTTTACCGCCTGGGGTAAAAAGTGATGGTATTTCTTTTTTCTTTTGCTCTAACTTGTACCCTAAATACTCAGCATTAGCTAAAGATACATCCAAAGTTTTTACAGCTAATTGTTTACTCATTCCAGCTTCACCCATAGCTTTGATAGATGTTATGAGATTTGCATGAGTATCACGCTTGACTGTTAGTACCATCCCTATTAATTCCGCTAACGCTTCCGCTTGATTGGGTAAAGATACTTTTTGTTTTTGATTTCCAGCTTGAACCAAATCACTGTCCTCTATTTCTATTTCAATTGGGTAAGCACCGGATAATGCATCGAGTTGTTCCATCTGCCAGAGCATTAATTCAGCAAGTGATTCTTTACTTACCATTGATGGATTTTGTTTAGCAAAATTATCTGGAACATTAGCAGGTAAGCTACCAATTCTTTTAAGAGTTAGTTTGAGTAATGCTCGTAGTTCGGCGCAACAGTCCATATCTTTTTTCTCCTTTTTCTTCGGTGGCGGTGGTGGATCAATATATATATTTGGTGCACAACCACGACAATTAATTGCAACTACTTGCCAAGGGGCTACATCAAGAACAGCTTCTTGATTAGGTAAACCCCAATTGCGAAAATTGTGAAATCTAGGAAATGCTGGATTTACATACCCATTATTTTCTAGTACTTCAGCATAAGTAAAAAATAAAGTACAATAAAATACTGTTATGCCATCTCCTGTTGGTATGCCATCATCATTTACAGAATAAGGAAGCTTGAAACGTATTATAAGATTTTTGTCATGAAGCTCAAATCGATGCCGTGCAAAATCACCACTTTGCTGAGATTGTTCTCTTAAATTTGATGGGCAAATACTACCATCTATAAGACATTTTCCAATCCCAGCACCAGGACTTAATATAAAATCTTTTTCATAAAAAGCAAAAACAACACTAATATCACAATTGCATTTACCACCAACATAAAAACCGTTTCCTGGTGGTGGAGTTGGTTTTGGTGGCGGTTGACAATATTGATTTCTAATATCTATTTTTATTCTCGGTAATCCTCCACCTTGCCAGATGTTATCATTACCCTCTGAAAAAGGAAATTTATAGTCAATACTAAAGTTGCAAGGGTCGTAATTTATAGTAAGACTTGGTGCAGCCCACTCTCTTATTTGACTTAATCCTGGTAATGCATCGTATCTATAAAAGTCAACAACATCTTTTATATTTTGCAATGCCCAGTAATAAGTATCATGTGGTTTAAATCTATCAGGGAACATTATAAATACTCCCTAATATCTATTGCTGTGCTACCTTCTGCAACTATTCCATAATAAGCACCTGTGTATAGTGGGCTTGGTGCTTCGTAATAATCATCCGGTTCTAATTTCACAGAATAACTATTAGTTGATACACCGCTAACAGTATCAATAAAAATGTTTTTATTGCTTGAATTGAAAAATGTAATTCCTTTTCTGTTCGGATTAGTATTTACAATTGTGCTTGCAATTGTGGTGATATTATTGGCTATTTTTACACTAATATCTATTAGTTTTTCAATAGTTATATGCCGTGTCAAATTAGCGTAAGCCGTTACTTTATCCTGACCTTTCACACTATTTTGTAATAATCCAAAACCCACATTTCTGATTTGTAATCCTAGCATTGAGTTATTACCAAGTGAATGATTCCCTAACGAATATTCTCTATATGGGTAAGGGTCACTATTAAGAAGTGAATAAGCTGCTATTCGTTGCCAGTTCAAAGAATTATTAATATTCACAACAATGTCTAATTGAATTCTGTTAGACTTCCATTCTAAGTTAATCGCTGTTAGTAGTTGTTTTGATTCGCTGTCTTCTAATTCAAACACTGGGAAAGGAACCGAAGGAAGAGAATAGATCCAAGAGACTGCCTTAAGGTCTTCTACTTCCAAATATTCATCAATTAATCTATAGCCAGCTTTTGAATATGGTACGTAATTAAAAATTGGAATTGCGCTAGCACCGGAATTGGGGTCAAGGGTGATCGCAATTTTTTGCTTAACTGTTAATTCTTGTATCGTCATATAGCTATGATAATTTTTTAACACCTTAACCTATTAAAAAATCGCTGTCCAAATATCTTTATTAAAACACTTGACGAAACCGTGAAATGCTTGCTAGACAAGTGATACACGGATTAAACAAAAAATAAAAATATGGCTGCTGTTACTGACTTAACCTTTGCTGAGATTTCTGCAAAAATTAGTGATACTGCTTTAAAAACTTGGTGGGATGGACTCGATCCTTTACCTGCCGGGATAGAAACTGCGGAAATGTTTGCAAAATTGCTACAAGCTTCTTATACGGCTCAAGTTGCTAAAAATACCAGTGCTACTCCTGCTCTTGTAGCTGGAGAAGCTTTAAATGCTTATCCAGCGCCAACGACAGGAACCGTTCAAACTGATGCAGCAAGCGGCTTGCAATTTTATAATGCTTCTTACGGTGTAAATATTGTTGCGGCGGTTGATCTTAATACTACAACTCCAGCAAGAGTTTAATTATTAATTAACAAATTGGAGTTAAAAAATGGCGAAACGCTTATATTTCCCGTTGTATCGGGAAACTACAGACGATGCAGGCCGGGTAGTAGACGATCCGTTGGGGAATTTTTCTTGTCTTTCAGTTACAGCAAAATTTTTAGACATAGAAAATCTTGCTAAACCTTTTTTAAAAACTACAACAGTAACCCCAAAAAAAGCTAGAACTTTAGTTCGGGCTGATGGCTCAAGTGTTGTCCGGTCTGCTGAAAATAATGCTGGCATTCCAGCGCCGTATAAGAAACCAGGAAGATTAGCAAAGGGAACAAGGTCAGTAATTCTGACAACAGGAAAAGTAATTGGCACACCTGGGGCAGGGCAAAGGCCAACTTATCATAGTTTAAGTTTTCGATTCCCAAGTTTTGCGACAATTCTTGTAATTGCAGACGCTTTGGGAACTTTGATTCCGGCTGGTAAGATTGATGCTACCCCTAGTGGATCTGAAATTAGCCCTTATTTTAAATTAGCTGGAGGTGGAAGTTATCCAATCATGCAAAAAGCTGCTGCTACTGCTCTTAATGAAGCACAAGTACCATTAACTGCTGCTCAATTAAGGCAATTAAGCAAAGCTGGAGTAGAAGTATATCCAGGTTTTGGGTTACCTTAAAATGTTTGATATTGCCAGTGAATGGAAGCAAATCATTAATGAGTATCGCATTGATGAAAAAGCTTCTATTCCTGCAATCGAACCAAGGATAAATTTTACTAGTAGCATAATAGGAATTTTTGCAACTTCATCAACTTCGCCAACTACTTGGTATAGTGCCGGTGAATTATTACAACTTTATCCAGTTGGTTTTGGCGCATCAGGCTATGCTCAAGGTGATTATTTAAAAATAGTTTTAAATCGGTATCAAGTTCATAAGTTTAGCAAAATACCTTTTAACAGCAATAAATATTTAATATCCTTTGCTCCTAAATTTTATTTAAAAGATATCAGTTTGAAAGTGTGGGAGTATGTCGGTAAAGAACCTCCCACATTAGAATCATTAGAAACAAGCATCAAGGCAACACACCAACGAGTAATAGCTGAATCGGTAGCCATCAAAACACTTTTGAACAAAATTCAAAATAAAATCTAAGTACTTTAATTGCACTCAAAATCTTTTCCTTTATACAAAGAACCGATTAAAGTTCTGACAATAACACATCGTTTGGTACTACTAGCAGTTAATACAATTTTTAATCCTGCTGGTTCGGTTGTCCCAAAGTTTGCATTTGGTAAAGTTCCCATATAATCAAATGTTACTTTTCCTGCTGTCTTTAAAGTATTAGATACGGTACTCGCTATATTCTCTCCATCAAGATTCGCACCTAAAATAATTTTTTTAGAATCAGTATTAACTTCTTTTCCTATCGGCTCCCATGTCATAATTTCATTAAATGACAAGTTAGTACCATCAGCTTTTTTTGTCGGATAAATTGCAATTTCTGCATCTTGAGTACTAGGATTTTTACGAACGCTGACACTGTAGCTAAGTTTTTTATTTTTAGCTTCACGATTTGCTTCTTGTAATTTGGCGTAAACAACATCAGTAGCTTTGCTTATTTGTTGTCGATTCACAAAGGCTAGCCAGCTAGGAACTGCGATTGCTGATAGAATTCCTACTATCAGTATTACTACTAACATTTCTATTAAAGTAAATCCAGAGTCTTTTTTGTAAAGCATATCTCTAACCAAAATCTGCACTATCTTGGGATAAATCTCTATTTTCTATAATTAGATTACCCTGATAAATGCAAAATCTTGCTTTCCGCCTCTGTTAGGGCGAAATCTCCATTTTGTCACGTCGATGGGTCAGCGCCCCTTACCTCTTCTATTTCACTCTCAACATTTTTGTATGGCAAATTTAAAAAATGGTCATCGGGGAAAGATGCCTGTGCTTCGTAATCCGCCTCGTTGCAATGGATAACGCCTACAAAATTGGCCCCTATTTGTTTGGCCAATTGTTGAGCTACATCTCCGGCCCTTTGCTTCTTTGTATGCCAGCACAAAGGTAGAATGTTGTCATGCTGGTCTTTAGCTATTCCAATGTAAATAGTTTGTTTGTACATAACCTATTTCGTCACTTGATAGTCAAGGTTGAGAGGGGTTTTCCAGAGATACAATAAATTAAAATCATGAAGTAAAAGCAATTAATAAGTTTAATTTCTGCTTCAAAATTAATTAGTTTCATAATTCCCTTTTTGTTGCTGGTTTTTCTTTTTCAGCGAGTTGTAACTGTTCTTCTCTAAAAGTTGTCAAAATATTTATTGGGTGCTGCTTACCAGGAAGTCCGCATTTATACAATAGATGCCCTCCCGAAAATAATAATTCTTTAATTTCCAACACTGGTATTTCTGTGCTACCCACAAAGGTTACTCGATCGCCCACGTGATATTTGTGCATAATTCCGTTTTTGTCACTTGCAGCCTGTATCGCCTATGGTACCGTTTCCAATGAGTAGCATTTTAGTAGCGCGATCGCACTCAGAAGTTGCGCTCTGATTAAGTTAAAAATAGTAATTTTAGTAGCAAATTAGTAGCAGACATCAAAAAAAACGCTGAAAGTATCGGTATTGCAGAGATAGTTCAGACCTCCCAATAGTTGTTGGGGTACTGTTCGCCAATCCCGAAAGGCTTCCAACTTGCCCAGTTTGAGGGTGTCCAGTGCTTTTTGGGTTTAGGTAACATGATGCAGTGTGTGTGAGTTGCTGGATTATTTAAGGCTACCGTTTTAAGTAGCATTTAAGTAGCAGGCAGTTAAAAATCTAGACAAAAGAGATGAAAACTGAGAAAATAGGCTTCTTGTCTCTTACTTTAAGCGCGGTAGTTCAAATAAAAATCCCTGCCACAGTAGACAGGGATAGTAGTTTTTGCCTAAAGCTCGTCTTTTAGCTAACAAAATCTTTATGGGCAGCAACAAGCATCTGAGCTTGTCTTAAAACGTTTCCAAATAAATAAATAGGAATCTGCCAAGCTGCAACCGTAACTTCTTTGACTATATCCTGTACACTAATCGCTATTAACTCATGCTCTGGTGGCTCTCCTTCAATCGTACCAGACCAAGTAAAAGCTAATAAAAAATCCTCCTCTCCAGGCAAAGATGCAATCAAGCATTCTTCTGGCGTTGGTTGGCAAATAATGCCATATTCATTTGCAAGTTCTACTAGTTTTTGAAATCTGTTTACGTTAGTCATTTGTCGTTGGATGTAATTGAATCTCAGTTTTAGAAGAAATCATATTTTTATCTCCATAACTCAAGTGAGTTGCTCCGTAGCATAATAAATTACAAATTATGAATTACGAATTATTAAGGAGTTATTGGAGATGAATCAGGCTTAAGTTCAAAATCTTACCGCGATCGCCTAGTTCTATCAGCAACAATTGCTACTGTTTTAAAAAAAGCTGAACTACCTACTTTTAGAGTTGAACGTATTTACACATACCTCCTTTCGTTATATTTCAAGATGCTTTAATCTCACCCAGGCTGACAAAGCACATTGAGAATTGCTATCATTTTTAGGGGAACATCTGGAAACCGAAGCAGAAAAAGATGCTCGTCAACATGAGATTTTTGGATCACCTTGGCATAGATGTGTTCTTCTTCTGTAGCCAGTTCTGGCTCAATCAATAACTTGAGTTTGATATTACTCAAAAGCTATAAAGAATGTGGAGATTCTAATTGCGCCCCTTTTTCCGAGAGGTTAATCAATGCTCCTATAAATACTGTTCCCACTGTATGTTTTCCCTGCAAAATAGTGTATTTCACAGGGAGTTCTTGATTAAGACTGACTATTATTTCATCATCTTGAGGCAAGAATAAATTATATTTACCGCCAATGCCATGAATTTCACAAATTGTCACAGGGGATTTTATTCCTTTAGGTTCTATTTGTAGTTGTCTAGCAATTTAGAGGTTAATATTGGCATCTTTACAGGTATTTTCAGAAATTCAAATCTGTGCTCCCACGTTATAAAACTCAATTCGAGCAGCCAAATTAACATGGCTGCCAACAACTGTATATTGAGCGCGTTTTTGAGAACCAACATTCCCCTCTACGACCTCGCCTGTATTAATCCCGATTCCCATTTCGAGGATTGGGAAATTCATTTGCTGATTTTGTTTATTCACTTGCTCCATTTCATATTGATAATGCCTGAGTTCTAGATTAGTCAGGTGAATAAATCAAGTATTCCCAAAAACACAGTCAGATTTTCCACTCAACTACGAGCCATTGGGCATGGGTTAATCTCAATATTCTTTCTCCCCCTGCTCCCCTCCCCCTGCTCCCCCTGCCCCTTTTGGCCACAATATGTCAATATATAAAGTTGTAGCTAACCGCCTACTTAGAGGTTTAACGTGGATACCATTGCAATTCCTGCTCTAGATCGGCCAGTGGATGCCACGGTAGAAATTCCCGGTTCTAAAAGTCTTACCAATCGGGCGCTGCTTGTCACTGCTTTGGCACAAGGTGACTCCGTTTTAGAAAATGCTTTATTTAGTGAAGATAGCGAGTATTTTGCCAAATGCGTAGAGCAATTGGGCATGCCCATTATTTTGAATCCTCATCAAGCACAGATTCAAGTTACCGGAAGAGGAGGTGAGATTCCAGCTAAACAGGCAGATTTATTTGTAGGTTTGGCAGGTACAGCAGCACGGTTTATCTCGGCGCTAGTGGCACTGGGTAACGGCGAATATCGCCTAGATGGCGTTCCTAGAATGCGAGAACGTCCGATGGGTGATTTGTTGACGGTGCTGCAAACGGGTGGAGCAACCGTTAAATTTGAGGGAAACTCTGGGTTTATGCCCTACACCGTCTATGGACAGGGATTCGCTGGCGGAAATTTTAGTTTAAAAGCCAACCAAACAAGTCAGCAACTTTCAGCACTGCTAATGATTGCGCCTTATGCTCAACAAGATACGAACATTGAGGTTGAGGGGACATTAGTTTCTCAATCTTACGTCAAAATGACCTGTCGTCTGATGGCGGATTTTGGTGTTGAGGTGAATCAAATCGGCGATAATCAATTTCAGATTAAAGCGGGTCAACGTTACCAAGCTCGACATTACACAATAGAACCCGATGCGTCAAATGCTTCTTACTTTTTTGCCGCCGCCGCCGTCACGGGTGGACGAGTGCGCGTCAAACATTTGACTAAACAATCTTGCCAGGGGGATATTCTGTGGCTAAATGTTTTAGAACAGATGGGTTGCCAAATTCAGGATTCGGATGATTACACCGAAGTGACAGGGCCCAAGCAATTGCAAGGCATCGACATTGATATGAATGATATATCAGATTTGGTGCAAACATTAGGAGCGATCGCGCCCTTTGCCAGTTCACCGATTACCATTCGTAATGTGGAACATATTCGATATAAGGAAACTGATCGAATTAAAGCTGTGGTCACAGAGTTACGTCGGCTGGGAGTCAAGGTTGAAGAATTCCCAGATCAACTGAAAATTGAGCCTGGCCCCATTACCCCGGCGGCGATTGAAACCTATCACGATCATCGAATGGCGATGGCTTTTGCTGTCACAGGCTTGAAGGTTCCAGGGATTGTAATTAAAGATCCTGGCTGTACAGCGAAAACCTTTCCAGATTACTTTACTCGATTCTTCCAAATGTTAAAACAATAAGAAACTAATACCGCAAAATTCATCCAATTGGTGGAAAGCAGAAGTAACTTCATAGGCAATAATAAGATTGTTTTCTATTCTTTTCCTACTGAAGAAGTCCTTCGTTTGCTCCTGTGATCGTCCTTCTCTAATTGATTTTTACACCATTACTATCTCTCCATCTTTCTTTTGGCGAAGGTCTTGGAGATCAGTTAGCTTTTGGAATATCTTAGTATAGGCTTTCATAAGTTCGTAATGCATGAAATTACGAAAGAAAGACTCTGCGTTTAAAAACGCTACAATCTACCGCAAAACTGTATTTAGTTCAATTCTTTACGTGACAATGATTTATGAAGATTAGTACTGATCAAACACTGATTCACCAGAAAATATATGCGAAAGAATTACGTTCCCTCATTCCACCTCAAGCATTTATCCCAGATCCAAGTAAGTTGGTTATCTTGTTCATTAATCTGGCCATTTTGATACTAGGCTGGATGATAGCGGCTCGCTTAGATTGTTGGTCGCCATCTCTTTTATGGCTTTATCTTCCTCTAAGTATCATTATGGGTAATAGCGTGGTTGTCTTACTATTTAGCACCCACGATCTGATGCATGGTAGCGTGATTAAAAACGCCCGATTAATCTATATTATTAGCTTTCTAGGGCTAACAATGTTGTGGATGCCACCAACATTATGGAAAGCAGTTCATAACCGAGTACATCATAATCATACTAATGATTTTGGCGACCCCGATCGCAATTACTTATATGAACAGTCTTCAACTTGGGGAAAATGGATTCAGGATTTATTTGTGCCTTCTAGTGAAGTCAATCCTATATGGTTCGTAGTCGGATTGACATCAGCTTGGGGAGTACATACTTTTCGTAATCTCACATCTGTGCTATTTTTCAATCGTGAATCCGTCGATTATGTTCCTGCTGCATTTACAGTTAGTGCCAAAGATCGGCGAGCGATCGCAGGGGAATTATTGATGATGATAACAATTCATCTGAGCATCCTTGCCTATCTACAATTTGAACCCCTTAAAGTCATACTCGGCTACTTTTTACCTATTGGAATTGGCTATGGTGGGGTAATGTTTTATATTTATACCAATCATATGCTTTGTAGGATGACTAGCGTTAATGATCCACTTATTAATAGTATGTCTCTCCGGGTTTATAAAATATTTGACCTGTTGCATTTAAATTTCTCTCACCATACTGAACATCATATTTTTCCAGGAATGAACTCTGACTATTATTTCATAGTTAGGGATTTGTTAGAAACTCACTATCCTGAAGACTTTAATTTATATGATGCTGGGGAAGCTTGGAACTTGCTGCTGCAAACTCCCCGGCATTATAAAGATGAAAATACTTTTACAGATTGGTCAGGCGAAAAATCTGTTTCCTGTTCTACAAGCGACAGTTCAAAGAGTTAAAGGAAGTACGATGCTACCCTTTGCCCCCTGCCTTCGTTGATAATAGATTATTTTCCGTAATTAATACTCTTGGAGGATGTTTTAAAAGCCAATATCTACATAACGATTTCCATGTGAACGCGGGACACGGCAATGCTATGTCCCGTTTAAGAGGATGTTTGAAAAGTCCTCTTGTCGGTATCAAAAGTTCTAGCTCCCTCTAAATCCCCCAATAAATTGGGGGACTTTGATTCCGGTTCCCCTCTTTTTAAGGGGAGTTAGTGGGGATCTAAAAGTGCCTAAAATCATAGCGAAAAACTTTTAAAACAACCTCTAAGGGAACTCCAAAAAATAAATTATCCAAATTTCTGGATTTCACTACGACTTTCCCTCCCCCTGCTCCCTGCCCCCTGCCTCTATAACGTACCCCTTTGGGGAAGCAAGCTACGCGTAGCGTCCCGCAGGGATGGTATATTTTTTTATTTGGAAGTCCCTAAGACCCCCACCAAATTGAAAATTCGGTGGTCAACTTTTGTAGTGGCAGGTTTCAATCCCATACTGATTGATTCTGAATCCTGCATTATTCTTCAATTTTACCTTTAATTAAAGTCTGCTTAAACTCCTAACTCTAAAATAAAACTACTTCAATTAATTGGAGACTTGTTTATTGTTCTTAAAAAAGGGGAAATCATTGATTTAGATCACTTTTCTAATCAGTGATAAATACTAATTTAAGAAAGAAGTAATTTATAAAAAAATTATTTCTCTACTTTGAAGTGTGCATTGGTTACAGAAGTTTATGGTGAGGAAAACTGAGATGAAATTGCTTCCCCAATTAGTTCTTGCTGCTGCTAGTTTTACCTTAGCCATTGTTACTGTAGATTCAAAATCTGTATCTGCTGCAATTATTAATTACGCTTTCACAGTTGAGAGCATGGGAAATAAGGGAAATGGTTTTTTTAGCTTTGATGACTCAACTTTTAGTAATGAAGTTAATCCCGTAGCCACCATTAATTCTCTCTCTTTCCAATTTGACGGTGATTCTACCGTTTACACTGAGCAAGATGATAACAAATATCCAGATTTTCCTCTTGTCTTTCCAACCACATCCTTAACAGGACAAACAAATTTTGCATTAGATTATCTGTTTAACGATAAATCTAATCCTTCCAGTTCTATCAGTTACGAAATCATCGGTGAAGATTTTACAATTTTCTCTAGAACTTCTCCAGATGCCGAACCCATATCAGGTAGAGTTTCCTATACACAAGTACCTGAACCTACACCTTTAGTTGGCGCTCTTTTTGCTTGTAGTTTGGGCTGGATGATGAAGAGAAAATTAACATCAATGAAAAGCTTAAAATCTAAGCTTGGTTAAGTTGATATTAACGCTTTCTTTGCCAAGGATTAATCTCTTATTAGTAGGCTTTTATGTGGCAACATAACATCTAACACATTGATAATAAAAGAAAAATTGGGAATTAAAACCTGATTTTGGTAAGGGGATTAGTTATGAAGTTTGCCTACGATTACCCTGCCTTCTTCGTGTTAGCTGTTGCTGTGCTTTAAGTTACCTGTCACTCAGGAGTAGAGAATGGTAGATTACCGGAATTTTGAGCAGTTCCTGCACAGTCGAATGAAACGACGCAACTTAATTATCGGGGCAGGAGCGTTGTCTGGTTTAGCGATCGCTAACCAATTTTCTCCTCAAAGAGCGATAGCTAGAGGCAGATTTTCCAATTATCCTTTTACCTTGGGTGTAGCGTCGGGTGAACCCTATCCTACCAGCGTAGTGATCTGGACTCGTCTTGCTCCTGAACCATTAAACGGAGGTGGAATGCCACCTATGAATGTGCCAATTCGTTGGGAAGTAGCAACTGATCCCGATATGAGGCGCATTGTCTCCAGAGGTACGGTACTGGCAACCCCAGAACTAGCTCACTCAGTTCGAGTTGTAGTAGAAGGGCTGCAATCTGATACTTGGTACTGGTATCGGTTTCTTGTCGGTCAAGACTCTAGCCCCATTGGTCGTACTCGGACAGCGCCTCTAGCAAATAGCTATTTGAGTAAATTTAATTTTGGTCTAGTCTCCTGCCAAAACTATCAGCAGGGATTCTATACCGCCTACAAATATCTAGCACAGGAAGACCTCGATTTAGTAGTGCATGTTGGCGATTACATCTATGAAGGGGGAATCTCAAACAATGGCCCTAGGCAACACAATGGTTCAGAAATTTTTACTTTAGAGGATTACCGCAACCGCCACGCCCTCTATAAAACCGATACCAATCTGCAAGCAGCTCATGCAGCGTTTCCCTGGATTGTCACTTGGGATGACCACGAAGTAGAAAACAACTACGCCAACGCCATCTCCCAAGTTGATACCGAACCAGATCAGGATCGAGCAATTTTCCTCCAACGGCGGGCTATTGCTTATCAGGCTTACTACGAACATATGCCACTGCGCCCCTTCTCGCGTCCTGTTGGCCCAGATATGCAACTTTACCGTCGGCTCTCCTTTGGTAACTTAGCCACCTTCCATGTCTTAGATACCCGCCAATATCGCACCAATCAGCCTTGTGATGATGGCACTAAAGAACGTTGCCCAGAAAATTTCGATCCGAATGCAACAATTACTGGTAAGGCACAGGAAGATTGGTTATTCGATGGTCTAAATAGCTCACACTCCAAATGGAATGTTTTGGCGCAGCAGGTTCCTATTGCTCAACGAGACATGACACCAGGAGAAGGTGGAACCTACAGCATGGATAAATGGGATGGTTATGTGGCTTCGCGCGATCGCCTCATGGCTTTCCTTGGACAGCGCCAGCCGTCTAATCCAGTATCCTTGGCAGGTGATGTGCATTCCAACTGGGCTATGAATCTCAAAGCTAACTTTGATAACCCACAATCCACCACCGTTGGGAGTGAATTCGTTGCTACTTCAATTAGCTCTGGTGGCGATGGGGCAGATACTAATCCCATCGTTGAAGCTTACTTACCAGATAACCCACACATTAAATTCTTCAACGGTCAACGGGGCTATGTTCGCTGTTCTCTGACTCCTACAACCTGGAAGACAGATTATCTGGTTATGTCAAACGTCACAACCCCATTTGGCACAATTAGTAAACGGGCTTCATTTGTAGTTGAAGATGGCCGTCCAGAAATACAACAAGCCTAATCGTCTAATTCCCAGGTATTGAAACCAAGCAATCACAGATGGATACAGATAAATTCTTAGTGTTTACCTGTATCCATCTGTGTTTTCATTTTCTCAAAATTGACTTTTGCCAGTCGATGCTTTCTATGGCCCAATTCCTCTTGGTCGAGCAGATTTTTCTTCAGCTTTTCTTTATTCACTCAACGTTGCATTTTTTTAAACATCTGTTACATTACTTTACAGACAGTTACAACTGCTACAACACTTAAACTTTGGAGTTTTACTCATGACAGGTTTTAAGAATTCTGCGCCTATTGTTTCAGAAGATCCTAATGCTGTGCGTTTTGGCTTCACTCCTCAGAGTGAAAACTGGAATGGTCGTCTTGCAATGATTGGTTTTCTGTCTGCGATTTTGATTGAAGCTTTTTCTGGTCAAGGCTTACTCCACTTCTGGGGCATCCTCTAAATTAAACAACTAAGTAACACTCCCCATCTTAGGAGTACCTTGAAGATGGGGATTCTACAGCAACAGCTAAGGTGATTAGGAAATCAACAGATGATAAAACTTAGACACAAAAATACTTTTCACCCAGTCCCTTGCTATACATTCAACCTAATTGCTGTGTGAATATCCCACTTGCCCAACAACTTCAGTTCGCCAATAGCTTTTTTATCAGTGTTCTAATCTATGGTGGTTGTTGGAATTGGTGCAAAATATCAGATTTTTCCGGTTAAGCGAAAATATAAGTGAATAATTACTTTACATCGAATATGTATAGCTAAAACTCATGGATATACCTCAACGCGTATCAGTTCGCTACAAAGACGCGTCCTTCAACACTAATGAAATCCGCTTGAGAACTTTTCGGCTTGGGTTACAAATATGGGAAGAACAAACTAAGCCTAGAAAAACAGAGCTTTATCAGTTTATATCGTCTTGCTTGAAACAAGTTGACCGCCAAGATCGTTTTATGTTTTCTTTGCTGTTCATAGAATTAACAGACCTCATACGCAATTCTTCGCTAGAAAGGGGAACGAAAGAGGTTCTGATTAAAACAGCTTTTACGGAGTTTGCTTGTGCAATAACAGACTTTGAAGACGTTCCTAAGTAAGGTTGGTCACGGGGGTGCTGGTATTGCATAGGCGTAGCCTAACCCAGGGATCGCCTTGAACTCAGCTAACTTAATCAGGTAGGATATTTATTAAGTAAGCAGCTTTACCATCAAATTAGTTAGTTTTTTCCCTGAATGCGCGGATAGGTAGGTGTTCAAGAAGGAGTGACTACAAAAATGGCTGAATTGTCCTATATGCAATAACTTGAGAGTGTTCGCATTCCTAAACCATCCGCGCACCTTATGGGGACTAGTTTTCAGCCATTTGCCCCCAGCCAAATCAGAACTCCTCGTATTATGATCCTTAGATTCGCGCAACCGAACTTGAAAACCAAACAAGGCAAGACTTTCACAAGCCAGCATTGCAATTACCTAAAATCCCTATTAGGGATTAAAACTTTAACTTTACCGAAGTTTTTGCACTTAAAGAATACTTGACTATTGGTGCGATCGCTAACGATTCTACAAGTCAGCACAGGTATGCGGTGGGCAATTCCTAGAATTCGCTCTTGTGTTGCTTGCACGCCAGTTATAGCAACGGAATTGTGCTGTAGCATTGATGACGATATTAAATATTTTTGCTCTTGTTTATATAGATACAGATTTTTATATTTACGTCTAATATGCTTGATTGAAGCATACTCATTTCAGGTGGATAGCATCATTTATTGTCTGCATAAAAATAGCTAGAGCAAAGATTACACAGCAGATTGGAAGTAAGTAAAGTACAAAATGTAGGACTCAAAATTCAGATATCAAGAGTTTCTATTTCTTGCCTTACTTCGGCTCCCAACTCTTGGAGAGGCTTCGCCCGAAGCGTAGCTATGCCGCAGGCTTTACGACTACGCTTAGGACAAGACGTTCAGTTACCCCTGCCTCAAAACCTGTAGTTTTGTACTTCATGTAAAGGAAAACTGCTGTATATTGCTGTAGCTAAATTTATAAAACTTAAATTAATTAACTCACGTTCGCCATTTTTTTAGCATGAATAAAACATCTGAAAGTCGGAAAAAAAAAACTGCTCTAATTACAGGAGCGGCTAGTGGGATAGGCTATCAATTAACCCAGATTTTTGCTCGTCATGGTTATAATCTAGTGTTAGTGGATAAAAATGAAGAAAAACTTAGTGAAATTATAAGTGAATTTCCGCAAAAATTTGGCATTTTTGTAAAAATTTTAACTAAAGATTTATCTATCCCAACATCCCCAGAAGAAATTTTCGCAGAACTACAGCAAGCATCCATCAAGATTGATGTGCTGGTTAACAATGCTGGCTTTGGTACTTATGGAGCATTTAGCGAAACAGACCTCAACATTGAACTGCAAATGCTTCAGGTAAATATGGTGAGTCTAACTCATTTAACAAAGTTATTTCTCAAGGATATGGTTGAGCAAGACTATGGAAAAATATTAAATGTGGCCTCAGCGGCTGCTTTTCAACCAGGGCCTTTAATGGCAGTTTATTTTGCTACTAAAGCCTATGTGTTATCATTTTCAGAAGCGATCGCTAATGAATTGCAGGGCACAGGTGTCAGCGTGACTGTTCTTTGTCCAGGGCCAACAGCATCGGAATTTCAACAAACTGCTGCAATGGAAGATTCAAAGATTGCTAACGTCAAGAGAATGATGGATACGCAAACCGTTGCTAAAATTGGTTATCGAGGCTTAATGACAAACAAAACCGTTGTTGTCCCTGGTATAAGAAATAAGCTATTAACTGAAAGCGTCAGATTTACACCCAGAAATTTAGTAACAAAGGTTGTGAGAAGTATGCACGAACTCAAAAAAAATAGGTAGCCCGATACTTTTGCAACTAAATCACGGGAATCACTTTCTTCACACAACGAAGTGAACAAGGGCATCTACCGATAAGCATAGGGATCAGCCATCTAAGAGACTTCCAAGTAAAAAAATAATCAATCGCTCTATCTAGAAGGCAGGGGGAGAAAAAATTGGATAGTGACGTTGGATGCAGGAATTGAGTAATTTAATTTTTGGATGTCCCTAACACTTCTGCTACAATCGCATTACTAAAAGTTTTTGTTGTGAAGCCCATAGTCGATATACTCCATAAGATAGTTGTTTTTTGAATATATATATGTGCAGTAAAAGTTGGGCAGAAGTACCTGTAGCATAAAAATAAATTGAGAATTACAGACAAGAAGGTTTCGTAACTTACATATAGATGCTTGTATGTTCAGCAGTGCTGGGAGAACAACGAGAACATCTATAAGAGAATCCGCAATGTCTACTGGAGTCTTTAAAAAAACTAAAAAAACAGGTTTTTAGAAGTTAGTGGCACTCAGTGGATTTTCATAAATAACTTTATATATTTTGGCATTTTATTTAATTTCATTACCTACAAAATTTATCAAAAATAATTTAACTATACCTATTATTTATTACTATCTTTTGGATGCCTAACTCCCTCACTCTAGTAAGATGTGTGCTCATTATATCAACCATTACGATATTTATAGATGTAAATTACAGTTGACTTATTGAGGTAACTAATGGCAATTAAATTGAAAGTTCCCGATATCAAAGGTGATGAGTGCGCTAAGAAAGTAACTCAATCTATTCAGACTATGGAATCTGATGCCAAAATAGATGTGGATGTTAATGCAAAAAACGTAACTGTAGACGCTGCGGCTTCTGAAGAGACAATTAAACAAATAGTTCAATCTGCTGGTTATACTATCGAAGGCTATTAATTACATTTCTAAATTCCTGAGGAGATTTAGATGAAGTAATCTAGCCATTACAATTGCTTAGTCATATATTCGCCCGGTTTCCGGGCGGAATATTATTAAATAATAGCTCTATTTAATCTTAATAGAGAGCATTTTACTCTTTTGACACCTTTGAAATACTTAGTTTTTGGCTTGAATTATCATCTGTAACAGATACAGCTAAAGACTAGAGTAGATTGAAAATATTCCTGTATATTTGTTTGCTTTAACGAAATTGTTAAATTTTCCGTTACTAGTTTTTAAGAACGGATTAACATGGGGTCATAAATTTGACATTTTTGAACCCCATAATTGCCTAGAATTAAGCTAGCCGATTCAAGCTCATTGTCTGTGCCACTAACAATAAGTATGTAATTGCCTTGATCAATTTGTTCGTTGTAAAAGCGTGCCCACTCATCTGCTATTCCTAGCCTCATAGCGTCAAAACGCTCACTTAAATTAACATCAATTGATCCAATCAATTGAGAAAAGTCTTTGGAAATTAAGGAAATCTGATTTGCTGAAAAACCTGCGGCATACATATCGTCAATTGCGATTTTAGCATTATTTATGCTATCAAAGTAACTAATAGCATACTTGGTCAAAATCCCACCTTTATTAGTAATGGCAGTTGCAGAAGTGCTCGTGGTCAAATAATTTGTGGGTAGTTGTTCACTATTGAGAGGCTCGTAAATGCCAAACTCTTCAATACCCCAACGGTGTAAGATTGCTTCTACTTTAGCAATTTCAAAAGATGTACAATCCACGATTATGAAATAGTGTCCATGCTCTACTCGCTCGTTATATGCTCTAGCTTGGTCTTCCGATATTCCCCAACCAACTAGTGCACCAGCAAAAGTCCCAGTAGCAGCACCAATACTTGCACCAACAAGGGTTGTAACTAAAGCAGTTGCAGCTGCGCCAGCCAGCATTATTGGCCCAATTCCAGGGATTGCTAAAGTACCAAGGCCTACTAATAAACCAGTCAACCCACCAACAGCGCCCCCTGAAAGTCCTCCTACTGTTGCACCTTCGTCGGCTTTATCACCAGTACGCTCTTTAATTTCATCATCGGCAATCTCATGATTGCGGTCTGTATTCTGTACAACTACAGATACTTTTTCCATAGCCAAGCCAGAATCTCTCAACTCATGTAGTGCCTGTTCTGCATCTCGACGATGAGTAAATACGCCTATAGCACGTTGATATTGACTTAAAACCATTATTACTCCTTGATAACCGGGACAAATTAATTCCACACAAATCTAGTTTTTCATTATCTGTAATCTTAAATACAACTTTGTTTAACTTGAAACCATCTCAAGTAATAAAACATTGCCTTGAGGTTTATTGCGGGGGTGCTTTGATTGCGGAAGCGGAGATTCATTGAGATTAACTTTGTCACTTTGAGCCAAGCACTCCTGTATTTGACGATGGCAAGTGACTATCTGAGTTTGATAAACATCGTAAAGCTGTAGTTCTTGTTGGAGTACAAAAATATGCTCACTGCGATAATCCCCATTCAGTGCGGCGGCAATTATCTGCTTCCGAGCGTTTAGCATGGAGCCAACGCTACAGGGGTTAATCAGCGTGGAACCGATCATCATGCCATGTTCGGCGACACCATGACAACACGGTTTTTAGCCTGAAATGCCCCCCAGCATGGCAATCAATCCGCAGGCAGCAACTACTGTGATCGCGCCCCACTTAAACTTGTTTCCACTTTCTTTAAGCAGATTTGCCCAGCAAAGGCACTCAGGTACTAACGCCGCTTCTAAAAATCAGAACTGCTAAGTGGTAAACCCACGATGTCTGCATAGGCGGCAGCGATCGCACAAGCACTGATCGGAATCGTCACTAGCAGACCCACACCCAGCAGCAAAATACCCGCTAGATTTAGTAGTACCAACACAAAAGCAAAGTTAAGGAAAGAGAACCAATTTTTGGAAATCAGCTTGCGGCTAAACTCCATCCCAGCCCAGAAATTCATCTTCCTTTCGAGTACTAAGGGCAGTGCAAAGATGTAGGCGACTGCTAGGTAAAGACCAGGAATGAGAAGCAGTAATAACCCAATAGCAATCACCACGCTAGAAACGAGACTGACTAGGAAAAGCGGCAGGTAGTTATTGAAACCCCTGAAGAAATCACCAAACGTTGTGTCTCGATTTTTCAAAAGTTTAAATGCCACGATTAAAAAGCCTGCATTTAAAGGGCCAGAAATTAAGAGACTGATGAATGACTCCAGAGTGACAGACTGGCTAACTATGGCGATCGCAATGTTAATCAAGAAAGCCACAAGTGTAAAGCCAACAAACCCACCAGGATTTTTCTTGAATGTTTTCCAGCCATTGCCAATGTACTGGCTAATCTTAACTGTGTAGTTTTTCTGAAGTATGCCTTCAAGCCCCGTTGATCCGTAACCTTCCATAGTCGTTCTCTCCAAAATGCAAAAATATTTAAAATTTGGTGGCCCCAATTTAAGTACGACGTTGAATCCCCTTCTAAATTGAACCTTCTGCCCTCTGCCTCCTGCCTTCTTCAACTGTCCGAAGAAGACTTTTCAGAATTGTTTGGGTTAAATTGTGATGACAATCTTTCCTGATGCCAGATTAGATGACATATATTGCATAGCTTCAGGCAGTTTCTCTAGCCCCTGAAATTCGCGATCAATGGTAATGGGCAAGGAACCATCGGCCAACTCTTGACCAATAAATTCTTTGGCACGAGCAAAAGCTTCTTCATCTTGAACCAATCTAAAGTGACGATTTCCAGTGAAATCAAACACTTTATAGCCGTGGAAACAGAATGTGGGCAGAACCTAATACCTTGATTAAAGGTCTTTACCCTGGAAATCCACTTAACGCGGCAGCAAATCCGAAAGCGGCGGCAATCGCTACCGTACCCCATTTGAATGGCGGGTTGCGATCGAGCCAATCCGTGAAGCTGGGGACGCTCAACTTGCCAAAGTCGCCCTCTACAGTGTCGTAACCAGAGATTGGGGCATATAGGTTATCGGGGGCATCTGCCGATTTTGGCTCACCTGTCAGTTGAGCGGTAAAGCCAACCTGGAGAAATAAGCGATCGACAATCGACGGGGCAATGCGTTGCAGCATCTCTAATATTCGCCCCATATCACCCACAACAAAGTCACGGGTAGGATGTTCAGCCACATATAAAATGGCATCGGCAACGGTACTGGGTTTGTTGTAAGGCGGCAATCCGGCAGGCGCTACTCCCATCCTCGTCCGAATTTTGTTGAAAATGGGTGTATTCGTGATGGCGGGCATTACGTTCGTGACGCTGATTGGTTGTTTTTGGTGCTGCAATTCGATTCGCAAGGAATCCAAAAAGCCTGCTATACCATGCTTGGAGGCTGCATACGCACTTTGCAAGGGAAACGGAACTCTCGCCGCTAACGAGGAAACATGAATAAGTGCGCCGCCGCCTTGTTTGAGGTGCGGTAGAGCCACCATTGCGCCATAGGCTTGCCCATTCAGGTTGACATCAATGACTCTTCTAAATTCTTCCGGTGTGATTTGGTCAAACGGTGCAACGATGCTGGTTCCAGATAGATGTACCCAGGTATCAAGTCGCCTGTAAGTGGCAATGGTCTGATCGGCGATCGCTTTCACCTGTTCAAATTCGCTGACATCGGCAACGACCGCGATCGCTTCTCCACCTAACTGCTTAATCTCCTCCACCAACGTTGCCAACCCAGACTCGCTACGAGCAGCAACAACAACCTTCGCCCCTTTTTTGGCAAACCGCAGGGCTGTCTCCCTGCCAATCCCACTAGAAGCGCCAACGATGGCGACTACTTGCTGACTAATCGGCTTTAATTTCATAGGTTCTACTCCTAAAATTGAATCTCTTTGAATACAGTCCACAATGCTTACACCGGGGTTCATCCCTCTGAAACGATGTCTTACATCAACGTCCGGTGTCAGTCCTTGAGGAACGATAGAAGGTCGGAGTTAAGTTGATCTTTGTGCGTGTCGGTCAGTCCGTGGGTACGCCTGGATAGATTTTTAAAGTCGCATTCTTCACAAGTTTGGCGGCAGCGAGCACGGCTGGTTTTGCCAGTTGTGGTCGCGTAAATAAGATTCAAAGTCGGTCGGTGCAGGAAAATCACGTTTCAACTGTGCTAAATCCGCTGCGTAGCCGACGTTCTCAAACCAGCGATACATGATAGTCAATTCCTCTCCAATTTGCTGCTCAAACGCTTCAAACGGAATTTGTTGGTATTCGACGGTTTTTCCTAAAACACGGCTGAACGCAGCAGTGATTTCCGGCATGGTCATGTCCACACTGGCAAGTTCAATTTCGCGGTTCATGAAGTCTGCGGGGCGATCGAATACATCAGCGACCATCTCCCCATAATCTTCTTCAGAAAGCTGCTGCAACTTCGTTTCAGGACTCAATGGCTGAAAGAGCGTTCCGGTCTCAACCATCGGGCGCATCATGTTGTAATTGTAGAAGAAGAAAACGGGTCGCAGGATTGTGTAGGGTAACTCGTTTCTCCCAGGGAGAGGCTTCGCCAACGCTCGGATATATTCTTCGACTTGAAACTTGCTGTCGAAATGCGGAACACCCGTGTTCCGTTCGGCGCTACCCACCGAACTGTAGACCAAGTGCTGGATGCCCGCCGATGAAGCCGCGTCTGCAACCGCTTTGCCCTGACGGATTTCGGTTTCTAATCCATCTTGAAATATCTGTAGCGAAAAAACACCGTAGGCACCTTGCAAAGCGCGATCGAGGGAAGCACGATCATTGAGATCTCCGACTACGAGTTCTGCGCCTGCTTGTTGGAGGGCAAGAGATGCAGGCTTGTTTGGGTCACGCACCAAGGCGCGAACTTTGAAATTGCCGCGTTGCAAAAGATGACGGGCGATCGCACTTCCCTGATTGCCTGTAGCTCCGGTGACTAAGATAAGCCGTTCTGCGTTGATTGACTGTGGCATGGAATTCCTCCTGAATCGGTATGGGTTGGGTTCAAGGCAACGATGGCGTTGACTCGACATTTACTTCGTTGTTCTCATTCTTCAACAGACATTCCATTTAGACCACGCAAGTTCCTTGAGTTAAAGCTGCAACTTATGGTGAAGCGCGGTATTTTTCAGGAAAAAAGGCACTGATTCAGTGGTTTGCAATTCGGACAAATGGATGCAGCCTGTTATAAAAAAGATTCGCTTTGCCCTTTCTCCCGCACGAGAGCGTATTTCAGTCCCCAGCCATTTGCAGGTAGCGAGAATGAATCCAACCAGGACGAGCAGCAAGCTTTACCCATTCGCGAGAACGCTCGGTTACTCTGACGTTGACATCATGTTGGTAAGGGATAACACCGATTCTCCGATAATTAGAACCAGGGCCAGAGCGGATGACGACTCCATTTGGGGCAGTTATTAACACTGTGCAAACAGGTTGAATACCTGGTCTTAGCCGACATAGTTGTTCGGCTGGGCTTTGATCTTGAGTAGCAACGGCTGGCACAGTGGAGTTAGCTGCAATTAGTGTTAAAAAGACTAAGGTAGTCAGTTTTTTGTTGAATTTAAGCATAATTTTACTTCGTTTGGATGAGCAGGTTGCCAATCTGAGATGAAGTCTTTTGCATGGGTGCGGGAGACTAAGCGATCTCCACGGAAACTGGCATCAAGTTAGAGAATATGAGTCATTTAATTAACCTCAAATTGTGAAATAGTTCGGTAGAGACAAAAACTTGCAATCATTGATGAATGAGGAATTGCAGAATAAGCTCAAGGATCAGAAAGCATTGAGTTGTACCAATTAAATATGCTTCCTTCTTATATTTTCTGACCTGATAAGTTTTGAAGTGCTTGCAGGTTGAGTAACTATGCTAACTTCTCCCTGTGCAGTTTTATTTACAAAGTAAGCGATTCCTCGATAGATCAATCTATAAGCTACTGGTTGTACAGGAACTTCACTCTGCTTTGTATTCGGATCGATACGATAGGTAACCCCACGGTAAATCAAATTATAAGCGTGACCAGAGCCACGAACTTGCTTAAAGGGCTGTCTTCTGTTCTGGCTTTCAAGCTTCGAGGAGTCGTATTCGTAGCTAACACCGCGATATTGAAGTTTCATAGTTATCACCTTTTGAATGAATGTAATGGGTTGGGTTCAAGACGAACTCGGAGTTGATCGGCAGTCGCCAGAGATCCTTTTTCAGGCATTTGGGCTGGAACTCGCAAAGGCTGATTATGCACCCCTTGTCGCAGCCTCTAAAACGTTAGAGTCGCAGCGAGAAGATCCGCAACAAGACTGGGATAACGCGGTTGATGCTGGGGTGTTTTATGGTCTTGAAACCGAATTGGCGCAACTTTGGCAGTGAATAGTGACCCAACACTCTCGCGTGGTTGGGTTACTGGGGATCGGTGGGATTGGCAAAAGTACAATTGCGGTAAAAGCAGCGCTACAGATGCAGTTTGAGGTTTTGTTAAGCTAATCGTCATTTAAATTGCATCATTTTTATGGTGATAAAAGCTGCAAACCCTCTCCCCTGCTCCCTGCCCCCCTGCGATCTCAATGTGCAAAGTAAATGCTTAACAGCGGCGATCGCTTGCCAATGCACCCTCGTTAGGTGGACTCCTGACCAGCCTGCTGAAATTTCTCATACCACTTCAGGGAGACGATCCCATCATTCCGGCAACACTGGATGAAAAGCTTGTCTTAATTGATGCAGTATTTGCGATCGCGCGGGGCTTGCTAAGAACTCCTCTGGCTCGATGCTTTTAGGCAATTAGGATAGGGGAAATTTTATCCCATACTTCGTCGAAGCGATTTCAACGGCCTTTTCGATGTCGGCGGGACTAGGGGGGCGGTTTTGATTGCGCTCTTGTTCAGGGTTCATTGGCAGGTTCACTAGCTGGCCTACTTCTGCAAAAAACTGCTCAGGCCCAGAAGGTGTCGCTATCACCAACACTTTTGCAGGCTTTGACCCGACGTTCTTGAAACCGTGGCGCAAACCTTTGGGAAAGGAGAGGTAGGTTCCTTGAGTTGCGACAGTAGTTTGTTCGTCAAACTGGTACTCAACCTCACCCTCAAGAATATAGTGGGATTCAGCCGCTTGGTCGTGGCTGTGGGGTGGTGTAGTGCTTTGCGGTTGCATCACTATCTCGTATAACGAATAGGTTCCGCCCGTATCTTTTCCCACAGCGAGAAAGGTGTATAAGTCACCCAGGACTAAATATGTGGAACCCTTACCAGGCTGAACTAATGTAGCTTGGACATTGACAGAGATTGTTTCGTTCATGGCTTTTCTCCTAAATAGCTTATGGCGTAAGCTGTTGCGACATGAACTTAGTTTGCAAAATTTCTTCAAATTGCACCACTCAATATCCGCCAGTTAAGCGGCCCAGTTAAGGCGATCAGCTTGGCTAGTAGCGCCAACGCTCCTAACGTCGCTACCACTAACACTATCGCTTTGCTCTACGCGAAGCTATGCCATAAAGCCTGCGGCATAGCTTCGCTTAGGGCACAGCCTCTCGTAGAGAAGGTTTTACGCTGGTGCCGTTTCCATTTAGCCCAGGCAAGTTCCTTGAGTCAAAGCTACAACTTATCATCAAGCGTGGTATTCTTCAGGAAAAAAGACCCTGATTCAGTGGTTTGCAATTCGCCCGAAAGGATGCAGCCCGTTATAAAAAAGACTCGCTTTGCCCTAAAATCGGCAATTTGCTTATGGATGCCAATGCCAAAAAATCCAAACGCAGTAGAGTTGCCTCGGCACGAGTCAGAGGAGTCATTCTGTCGCCTCATGGATGGCAGCGATTTCAAGCGGCAAAACAGCAGGCAGAATCGGAGGAAACCTGGAGTAAGCGGTTCACACAGGAGGATCTAAACGAACGCACAGGACTATCACTCAATACCCTCGCCCGAATCCTTAATCGCGAACTTGGTGTGGACCGGCAGTCGCTAGAGATCCTTTTTCAGGCATTTGGGCTGGAACTCACAAAGGATGATTATGCACCCCCTGCCGCAGCCTCTAAAACGTTAGAGTCGCAGCGAGAAGATCCGCAACAAGACTGGGATAACGCGGTTGATGCTAGGGTGTTTTATGGTCGTGAAACCGAATTGGCGCAACTTTGGCAGTGGATAGTCACCCAACGCTCTCGCGTGGTTGGGCTGCTGGGGATTGGTGGGATTGGCAAAAGTACAATTGCGGTAAAAGCAGCGCTACAGATGCAGTCTGAGTTTGAGATTGTGGTATGGCGATCGCTTGCCAACGCACCCTCGTTTGACCAACTCCTGACCAGCCTGCTGAAATTTTTGATGCCGCTTCACGGAGATGATCCGATCATCCCTGCTACGCTCGACGAAAAGCTTGTCTTATTGATGCAGTATTTGCGATCGCAGCGGTGTCTGTTGATTTTAGATAACGCTGAAACCATTTTGCACAGTGAACAAGTTGGTCAGTGGCAATCGGGCTATGAAGCTTATGGACAGTTTTTAAGAACGCTGGGGGAAACGCCCCATCAAAGCTGTTGCTTGCTGACCAGTCGCGAAAAGCCACGGGAAATAGCGTTGATGGAAGGCGAACAGAGCGTAGTGCGATCGCTGCTTCTGGGTGGACTCACGCCCAATGATGGACGCGCCATTTTTCGGCAAAAAGGAGCGTTTACAGGTTCAGAAGCCCAGTGGCAAACCCTGATCAATCACTATGGCGGCAATCCTCTGGCGCTGAAGTTGGTGGCAGCCGCTACGCAAGATTTGTTCAACGGCAGCGTTGCAGAGGTTTTAACCTATCTTGAGCAGGGCGTTTTTGTCTTTGAAGACATCCGCGATCTGCTCGCTCGCCAATTCAATCGCCTATCGGTAGAGGAACAGAAAATTCTCTACTGGTTTGCTATTCACCGAGAGCCGGTGGCGATCGCAGAGATTCGTGAAAACGTTATCGGTGCAGTCCCACAACAAACTGTTCCCCAACAAGTAAATTCGCTGCTTCGGCGATCGCTACTCGAAAAAACAGATGGATTATTTTTCTTGCAGCCTGTTGTGATGGAATATGTCACAGAACGGTTAATACAACAGGTCTGTACAGAATTTACAACCAGACAGCTTGATGTATGGCAAAGTCATTCATTGATTCGAGTACAGGCAAAAGACTATATCCGAGAGATGCAATTACGATTCATCGTACAGCCTGTAATGGAATGGCTTTTATCGTCTTATCGAAATGTGTCCGAAGTTGCAGATAGAGCAAGGCTGCTCCTGGCACAACAGCGACAACAGCCAGAATATGGAGCAGGATATGCGGCAGGAAATTTGATAAATCTGCTGGTGCAGCTCAAAGTAGATTTGCAGGGTTCCGATTTTTCTTTCCTCGTGGTGCGGCAAGCCGACCTGCGGCAGGTTAATTTGGTAGGGGTCAGTTTTCAAAATTCTAATTTAGCGACATCCCTTTTTTCAGAGACCTTGGGGGTGGCAACATCGGTTGATATTAGCCCAGATGGTCAAGTTTTTGCCGTGGGCGATATTAGAGGTTTAGTGTATTTGTGGAATGTTACATCCAATCAACTCCTCGCTACTTTTGAAGGACATAGCGGTGGGGTTTGGGCTGTTGCATTTAGTCCCGATGGCACGACGTTGGCGAGTGCCGGTAATGATACTGTGGTGCGATTATGGAATGTGCAAACTGGTGAGTGCTTGCAGGTTTTGGCAGGGCACACAGGGCGAATTTGGTCTTTAAGCTTTAACGCTAATCGTCAATGGTTAGCCAGTGGTAGTGATGATCAAACCGTGAGAGTGTGGAATTTACAGGGTGACTGTTTGCACGTTTTGAAAGGACACACCAAAAATGTTTATTCCGTTCACTTCTCGCCCAACCATCCAACTTTAGCCAGCGGCAGTAACGATACCTCGATTCGGATTTGGGATGTTGAGACTGGAAAATGCTTAAATGTATTGCAAGGAAATTCTTCTGGCGTTCGCTGCGTGCGCTACAATCCAGATGGTCAACGGTTAGCAAGTGGCGGCCTTGATGGTTGCATTCAACTATGGAATTATCCATTTAATTCTAAAACTCATTCCCCCAATCTTGAATTCAAACTGCTGCGAGGGCATACCAACTGGGTTCGGAACATTGTATTTAGTCCAGAGGGTGGCACTTTAGTGAGTGGCAGTGATGATGGCACGCTTCGGCTTTGGAATGTGCAAGACGGACACTGTACGAATATTCTGGGCGAGCATACGGGATCTGCTCTGGCACTCGCCATCAGTACCGATGGTCAGGTCTTGATCAGCGCCAACCAGGATCGAACCGTGCGGCTGTGGCAGATGCCGAGTGTGCAAAGTCTCAAAACATTAAGCGGTTATACTTATGGAGAACACGCCTTAAGTTTTAGTCCTGTCACAGTTACGGCAGATCAGAAGCAGAATGGTTCTGCCCCAGCGGGAACCGAACCATCGACTCAACTGCTTGCCAGTAGTAGTAGCCAAACCGGAACGATTCATTTATGGCAATGGCAGGTTGATCGCGATCCATTAAGTTCGCCTCCCTGGAAAACCATCTACAGAGAAAACAGCCAAATTTCAAATTTAAGCTTTAGCCCGGATGGTCAAACCATCGCCAGCAACGGGCAAGATGGCTCCATTTTTCTATGGGATGTACAAACAGGACAGGGCGATCGCTGGATTGCTCACGATGCTCCCGTATTAGTGGTACGTTTTAACCCCGTTGGGCAAACCCTAGCAAGCAGTAGCTACGATCGCACCGTGAGACTGTGGGATGTAAAAACTCACCAATGCTTACAAGTGCTACAGGGTCATCAGAGCAGCATTCGGGCGATCGCTTTTGATTCCCAAGGTCAAACGCTGGCAAGTGGCAGTTATGACCAAACCATTCGGCTATGGGACGCGCAGACAGGGGATTGCCTGCGGGTGCTAGAAGGACACAAGGGCGGGGTTTACACGCTAGCATTTCATCCAACCGAGCCGATTCTGGCAAGCGGCAGCTTTGACCAAACCATTCGATTGTGGGATGTGCAAAGCGGAGCCTGTCTAAGAATATTACAGGGGCATACCAGCATCGCGTTTACCATTGCTATTAGCCCTGATGGTCAAACTCTTGCCAGTGGCAGTGATGACCAAACCGTTCGCCTCTGGAATCTGAAGACGGGGGAATGCCTTCATGTGATGTATGAACAGACCAGTTGGATCGCATCAGTTATCTTTAGCGCAGATAGTCAATTTCTATTGAGCGGCAGCTTTGATCGCACGATTAAAATGTGGGATGTCGCAACAGGACGCTGCATCAAAACTTTAATGGGCGATCGCCTCTATGAAGGCATGAATATTCAAGGCGCAACAGGGTTAACGACTGCTCAAAAAGCAATATTGAAAGCACTAGGAGCAATTTCACGGTGAAGTCGTTGTTTACGGCACTAGCGTTCTCACGGAAGAAGCGGAGGAGCAGGGGGCAGGGGGCAGGGAGCAGGGAGCAGGGGGAGCAAGCCCTGGTCTGGAGCCGTGGAGCGGAGCGGAACATGGGTATGTTCGCGGAGCGTTTCGTAGAAAAGCCCCGCCATAAAGGGCGCTCTTACTGGGGCGGAGTACAAGCTCTGTCTCAGTAAGAGCGCCCTTGCTCCCTGCGCCCTAGCATCTTGCAAAAAAGCGGTTGCCTACGGCACAGCAAAGCTAATCGCTTTAACTAAAGATTAAATTGCGGATCTTGAGTGGTGAAATATGGGGCTGTCTTGCAAACTGAATTTATGTTGAAACCAAGCCCTCCGAAAATCATGCTTAGAGAAATATAGATAAAACATTGGTTTGTAACTTCAGGAATAAACCACTGTACCTTCCTTGCCCTTTCCTGCAACTTTTATCAGAAGATTCACTGGATAAACTATGTTTTTTAGAGCAATTTTAGCTATTATAACCACAGTACTGATTATTACCATCTCGTATATTTCTTCGGGGATAGCTACAGGTCAAACTGTAAAAGCTCAACTACCTGGAGTTTACTCTTTTAGGTTAGGCGAATTCACGATTACCGCACTTAGTGATGGTACAGTACCGCAAGATCTCAATAAGGTTCTAACTAATACAAGCTCGGCAGAGATCAAGCGTCTCCTCCATAGAGACTTCCGCACGAACCCTGTTGAAACCTCAATCAATGTGTTTCTTATCGATACTGGAGATAAACAGGTATTGGTAGATACTGGAGCAGGACAATTGTTTGGCCCAAAGCTAGGTGGCAAGTTGCAAGTGTCCTTGAAAGCAGCGGGCTATGCACCAGATGAGATCGACATAATTCTCCTTACCCATATCCATAGCGATCATAGCGGCGGTCTGGTCGAAAATGAGCGACTGATGTTTCCTAGTGCCACAGTTTACGCTGGCAAGCCTGATGTCGATTTATGGCTCGATCCCGCGAATGCCGAGCGATTGCATCTCGAACGCAGATATTTCGATGAAGCAACCAAAACGGTTAAACCCTACCTCGATGAGAATAAGCTTAAATCGTTTTCTGGCGAGATAGCTATTTTACCAGGAATCACTGCGCGTCCAACGCCTGGACACACGCCGGGACACAGCTTTTATGTAGTTGAAAGCGGGGGCAAGAGCATTGAGTTTTGGGGTGATATTCTTCACTTCGGCTCGATTCAATTTCCAAATCCTAAAATCACAGTTGTCTATGATGTCAATTCAAATGCCGCAGCAAAGCAACGAGCGAAACAGCTTACCCTTGCAGGAAAATCACGCCGCCTAATTGCCGCTGCACATTTGCCTTTTCCAGGAGTGGGACACATCCGTGCAGAGGATAAGGGTTATACATGGGTACCTGTAGATTATCGCTGGCGCGGTTAAGGGGTTTATTTGGAATAGCTGCAAGTGACTGCTTAAAGTTAGAAAAATTATTTTGCCATACAGTTCAATCGCCACCCAACTAACTGAGTTTCAATGAAAACCTGATCAACGGATTATTCTAGATGAAACAATCTGTTGATCAGGTTTAACCATTTGCAAAAAATCGTCTCAGATTACGGTTTAAGCTGATGCGTGCTTAAATTTTATAAACATTCTTTACGGTCGTTAACTGTTAACGGTTGACGGTTATCAGTCATCAGTCATCGGTCATCAGCCTTCATGTAAATGTTCAAATTAGATGCGTAACAGCTTATCTACTTTGATAGTTCTGGTGTGAAGAGAATGCGGCTTTCACCAATGGTATCAAATGCAGGTGTAGACCAACGATCAACTACTTTGCCCAGAACTGACATGTCTTGAACTAAACGGTCAAATTTATCAGGAGTGAGAGATTGAGGCCCATCAGATAAAGCTTTTGCGGGATTGGGGTGAACTTCAATCATTAAAGCATCTGTACCAGCTGCGATCGCAGCCATTGCCATCGATGGAACATATTCAGACCTACCAGTACCATGACTAGGATCAATCATAATCGGTAAATGGGTGAGCGATCGCAATACCGGAAGTACTGATAAATCTAAAGTATTCCGGGCATATTTGCCATCAAAGGTTCTGATTCCCCGTTCACACAGAATCACATTTGGATTTCCAGATGCCAAAATATATTCTGCCGCCATCAGCCACTCATCAATTGTGGCAGACATCCCCCGCTTAAGTAGTACGGGTTTATCTTGAGCGCCTACCTTTTTGAGCAACGAAAAGTTATGCATATTTCGCGCTCCGATTTGGATTATGTCAGCTGTTTTCGCCACTGCTGATAAATCGGCAGCATCCATGAGTTCTGTGACGATACCCAAACCAGTAGCTTCCCGCGCTGCTGCTAACAAATCTAAAGCGCTTTCACCATAACCTTGAAAGGCATAAGGTGAAGTGCGAGGTTTGTAAGCTCCGCCACGCAGAAACTGCGCTCCTGCTGCCTTGACGCGCTTTGCCGTTTCGACAATCATCGCTTCATTTTCAACGGAACAAGGCCCGGCTACCACTACGATGGGATGACGTTCGCCGAAATAGACATCACCGTTAGGTGTAGGTACAACAACCTCGCTGGCTTCTCCATGTCGGAATTCTCGGCTTACGCGCTTGAAAGGTTGTTGCACGCGTAATACTTGCTCAATCCAAGGGCTGAATTCCTGAACCTGTAATTTATCGATGCTAGTGGTATCACCAATTAGCCCCAGCACAGCTTTATGGGTGCCAACGCTTTTTTCTACCGTGACTCCCCAAGTCTCACCCACTTCTTGGCTGATGCGAGTAATTTCTTCAACAGGCGTACCGCTTTTAAGTATGATAATCATCTATTTTTCCTTCCGTATAGTTTGAGTGGGCTAATCTTTACAGGTCGATGCATTGTTATTGCAGGTCGATGCATTGTTATTGCAGGTCAATGCATTGGCATTGCAGGTCAATGCATTGGCATTGCAGGTCGATGCATTGGCATTGCAGGTCGATGCATTGGTATTGCAGGTCGATGCATTGGCATTGCAGGTCGATGCATTGGCATTGCAGGTCGATGCATTGGTATTGCAGATCGATGCATTGGCATTGCAGGTCGAGGTGTAGGGCAACTTTAGAAGACTTGCGTGTACACCGTAGCTCCTTGTAGGAGAGGTTCGTCTAGCGCAAAAATTCCGCAAGTTGTTCTAGTTTTGTCCAAGCCGAACCGCTTTGCAGAATATCCTTAGCAAGAGAAATACCTTTAACACAACCGGCTAAAACATCAGTTTCCCCATGAATGGCTTCACCAACTTGGAGTGCAAGGGCTGCATTTAAAGCGACTACATCTTGCTGCGCTTGAGTGCCTTTACCTTGGAGAACTGCCTTCAAGATTTCGGCATTTTCTTGAACTTCTCCACCGCATAACGCCGCAGTCGGTGCAAAACTCAAACCAAGCTCTTGAGGATTGAGCGTTAAAGAACGGACTTTTTTATCTTGGAGTACAGCTAAGTCAGTGACATCTGCCAAACCAGCTTCATCTAAACGTTCCCGTCCGTGGACTGCGATCACTTGCTGACATCCCAATTGGGATAAAGCTTGAACAATCTCCTCTAGTAAAAGCGGATCGTTAACACCAATAATTTGCCCTGTCGGCCGCATGGGATTTACTAGCGGGCCAAGCAAGTTAAAAACAGTCCGCACCTTCAAAGTTTTTCGCAAAGTAGCGATCGCTTTAAGTGCAGGATGCCAACCTGGAGCAAACAAAAAGGTAATTCCGATTTCACCCACTGCGGCTTGCACTTTTTCTGGAGTGGCGTTGAGATTTATCCCCAAAGCTTCCAGCACATCAGCAGAACCAGTCTTGCTAGATGCCGAACGATTGCCATGTTTGGCAACTTTTACCCCTGCGGCAGCGGCAACAAAGGCAACAGCAGTGGAAATATTAAAGGTTGAAGCGCCATCTCCACCAGTTCCACAGGTGTCAATTAGGGGAGTGAGGGATTGGGCACTGGGGATTGGGGATTGGGATTGTAAGACGCTAGCCATTCCAACTAATTCTTCGCTGGATACGCCTTTAGCTTGGATTGCGGCTAAAATTGCTCCTGAGAGGACATCAGGAATGGCATCTGTGAGCCAACCTTGCATCAAATCCGCAGCTTGGGAAACTGTCAAAGATTGCCGAGCAAACAACTGTTGCAATAAACCTGGCCAGTTGTAGAACTCAGAAGTGACGGGGATCTTGTCAAGTGAAGTTTGAGTTACAGCTATCATATTTGTCGTTAGTCATTGGTCATTAGTCATTGGTCATTAGTCATTCACGAAGGACAAATGACAAATGACAAGAACAGAAAATTAAGGAATTAAGACTTTGGCGACGGTTTGCACATCTTTGTCACCTCTGCCGGAACAATTGATGACGATGCGGGGGTTGCCTTCTAATTGAGGACAAAGGGTTTCGAGATATGCGATCGCATGAGCAGTTTCTAAGGCTGGGATAATCCCTTCTAGTTGCGAAAGCCTTTGGAATGCATCTAACGCCTGTTTATCGGTAACACTGTAATATTCAGCGCGACCAAGATCCTTTAAATAACTATGCTCAGGGCCAACGCCGGGATAATCTAATCCGGCACTAATTGAATGGGCTTCGATTATTTGACCATCATCATCTTGCAGTAAATAGCTCATTGCACCGTGCAATACACCTATTTTTCCTTTTGTCAAGGTAGCAGCGTGTTTTTCTGTATCTACACCTTCACCCGCCGCTTCGACTCCGATTAAGCGCACCGAAGGTTCATGCATAAACTCATGAAACAAGCCGATCGCATTGGAACCTCCACCCACACAAGCCAGTAGAATATCTGGTAATCCTCCCCATTTCTCCTGAGCTTGAGCGCGAGTTTCTACACCAATTATCGCGTGAAAGTCACGGACAATCATTGGGTAGGGATGAGGCCCAGCAACAGAACCCAGGATGTAATGGGTTGTTTCCACATTCGTCACCCAATCCCGAATTGCTTCAGAAGTTGCATCCTTGAGAGTTCCCGTACCTGCCTCCACTGGACGAACTTCTGCCCCCATTAATTTCATGCGGAACACGTTCAGGGCTTGGCGTTCCATATCTTGGACGCCCATGTAAATTACACATTTCAAGCCAAACCTAGCACATACAGTTGCAGTCGCTACGCCGTGTTGTCCTGCACCTGTCTCTGCAATTACCCGTTGCTTGCCCATGCGTTTAGCAAGTAACACCTGAGCTAAAGCATTATTAATTTTGTGAGCGCCTGTATGATTTAAATCCTCACGCTTTAAATAAATTTGCGGTCCCGTGCCATCTGGTCTAGCGTAGTTTGTTGTCAAGCGTTCAGCAAAATATAATGGGCTGGGTCGTCCCACATAATCGCGTAGCAAGTTTTGCAGTTCTGCTTGGAAACTCGGCTCATTACAATATTGATTAAATGCCGCTTCTAACTCAGTTAATGCAGGCATTAAGGTTTCGGGGACGTACTTACCGCCAAATTTTCCAAACCTGCCTAAAAAATCAGGTAGAACAGGCGTAGTTGAAATTATAGCGTTGATGTCTTGGATGCTTACCACAGTTGAAAATCCTTTATGTTCAAGTATTTTTTACTTTCGTTCTAACTTTTTAGAACTTATTCCACAGATAAAATTCTTTTTGCGTTTACCTTTCACGGGTTTCGTAGGTATAGCCCAATTTTCTATGATTCAAAACGTCTATAGGGCGCACCAAATCCTTAGAGTCAAAATTTGGTAATAAGGATAGTAAATCTCCTAATGCCGTAGCTTTGGGGGTAGACATACCACCGTCCCAAGGCCACATTAGGTCTTTAAGGTTGTGTCCGTAAGCCTGACCATTAGCAGGATAAAAATCGCTACCTTGATGGCCGTTCTCTTGCCATTCAGCCCAGAGGCGGTCTGCGTTCGCATGATTCAACCAAAATACTGGGTCGTATGGCGAACTTGGTATATTGCTCATGGTACCCAGACCCTTAAACTTTACGGGTCTTGTGCTTGCGTCTATCTGTACCCCACCTACGAAACCATGAATGTAGTTGTGTAGGAATCCTCCTGGGGTGACTTTACCCTGCTCATCTACAGAGATAAATCCTTCCAAAGCGGGGCGAAATAGAGAATAGTTATTAAGACTCAGGGCACGCTCAACATCTTTTTTGGGCACAGGGTAATCACTCGCAGGAGGTGCTTGTAGAAAGCGGACAAGTGATGTGCCTAATGATGTTCCGGTATCTTGGTCAATGTTTAATACTGGATTCATAACCCAGCCATTTGCAGCAGCAAAAGCTCCAGATTTTACAGATCCCCCTGTAAAACTTCCCTGATTTGGAATTTTGATGGTTACTCCTTGACCGTTAGAACCAAGAAAGTCATCGTTAAAAATTACATCAAGTGCTTTGGGGTCAGTCCAATCCCAGTATGGCAGAGTAACAGTTGGGTCTACTGCTTGCAGAGCTTGTTCAAATCTGCGGATATATTCTCGATGCCAAGGGAAAAATGCGGCATTTTCATGAGCAAGTTCCTGAACGGAACCATTGGAATGCCCTTTATGATTATGAATTAAGCGTGTTGCCCCTATATGTATAGCAACGAATTGGTCGTAAATACTGAGCTTGCTACCTGCGGGAATTGTAGTTTTTAAGGTTTTGATAGCCTTAACGAAGGCTGTTTTCTCTGCTGATGTCAGGCCAGTTACGTTCTTTCTTACAGCTATGCGAGCGTATTGTCCAACATTGTGATTCCAATGGTATTTGTATTGTTTGTGGTCAATGCGATCGTGGGCGAAGACTGTAAGCGCACAGGCGGTAACTAGAAGTACGCTATAAATTAATATTTTGACAGATTTCAGCAGGTGTTTCATTGTCTTAATGGAAGCAGAGGGGCAGGGGAGCAGAGGGGCGCTAGGTGTATACACAAGTCTGAAATATTTTACTCGCCTGGTTTTACCCCACCCTAACCCTCCCCTTATAAAGGGGAGGGAACTAGATTTTCGGTCTCCCCTTGTAAAGGGGAGGGAACTAGATTTCCGGTCTCCCCCCTTTACAAGGGGGGATTAAGGGGGGTAATTCGACTTGTGTGTACACCCTAAGTCTGCGGATGGATTTATCTCACCTCTTGAAGAGATGGACTTTCACGCAGACTTTCTGTAATGGCTGTTTTAAGTTCTCGACAGAGTTGTTCCACAGCTTGCAGTCCTTCAGTTGGGCTACCTTCAGCTAACCTTTTAACGAAGGCACTACCAACAATCACTGCATCTGCACCCCATTCTTTTACTTGATGTGCTTGTTCTGGCCCTGAAATACCAAAACCAACGCCGATGGGTTTATCGGTGACGTTCCGCAAATCGGTAATTAAATCTTTTACGCGGTCTTGGATTTGAGCGCGGACACCTGTAACACCTGTAACGCTCACTAGGTAGATAAAACCCTGAGATTGATGAGCGATCGCTTCAATTCTATCTTTAGAACTGGTAGGAGCTACAAGTAAAATTACCTCAATTCCGAAAGATGCAGCAGTTTGGATTAATTCTTCTGCCTCTTCTAAGGGTAAATCTGGTACTACTAGCCCTCGCACGCCAGCAGCAGCAATTTTTTTTAAAAATGGTTTAATACCTCGGTGTAAAATGGGATTGTAATAAGTAAATAGAATTATCGGTGCTTTCAGGTTAGGACTCACCACCTGTAGCATCTCTAGCACTTGCTCTAATTTCGTGCCTTTTTGCAAAGCGCGGGTTGCTGCTGCTTGAATTACAGGCCCATCTGCTAGAGGGTCGGAGTAGGGAACACCCAACTCGATGAAGTCTGCACCATTGCGATCTAAGATACGTAAAGCCTGGGCAGTGGTTTCTAAGTCAGGATCGCCTGCTGTGATAAAGGGAATTAAAGCACACTGTTGGCGATCGCGTAAAGTTTGAAATGAATCGGAGATAGAAGTCATTCTGAAAAATAGTTAATGATTAGTTAATAGTTCTGGAAGAATCAACATTTAGCAATTAGCGATGTTCACCCTAAATTTTTTGTCATTGAGTCTTTGATACTCGTGAATGAGTCTTTTATCTCCGTACAATTGCCTCAAAGCAAAATAGGGAATAAGGAAAGGGTTAAGGGGCAAGGGAAAAGGGAAGAAGTATTTTCTCTTGCCCCTTAAAAGTCCCCTTTACCCACCTTCTGCAAGGAAGACTATTTTCGCAAATTCACGCCTTTTTAAGGAGGCGCAAGTTTTAGCAAAGTACGCACAGCTTGTTCTACATCACTTTGTTTAACTAAAGACTCTCCAATCAAAACGGCACGCGCACCAGCCTCAGCAACAAGAGATAAATCAGCCGGTGTATACAGTCCAGACTCGCTGACGACGGTGATATCCAAACTTTGTAATTGTTGTTGGCGCTGTGCTAAAAGTTGTTGTGTTGTTCCTAAATCAAGGGTAAAATCTTCTAAATTGCGATTGTTAATTCCTACTAAATGTAAGTCGTCAAGCTTTAACACTCGATCTAGTTCAACCAAAGTATGGACTTCTACTAGTGCATTCATGCCCAAATCGTGAATCACTCGCAAAAAGTTTTGGAGTTCTTGATCTGATAAAATAGCGGCAATCAACAAGACTGCATCTGCACCTGCTGTCCGTGCTAAATAAATTTGATAGGGGTCAATAATGAACTCTTTGCACAGTAGGGGTAATGCTACTTGCGATCGCACAGCCCGCAGATTATCAAAACCGCCCTGAAAAAACTTTTGGTCAGTCAGGACTGATAAACAAGCTGCACCACCTCGTTCATAAGCTTGAGCAACAGCTACCGGATCAAAATCTGCGCGGATAATTCCACGGCTAGGTGATGCTTTTTTTACCTCGGCAATTAAGCTAGGTTGGTTAGGATTTTCCTGCAAAGCATTCAAGAAATTTCGCACAGTCGGCGCTGCATTTAACTGTTGTCGCAAAGAAGCTAAAGGCAGTTCTTGCTGCATTTGTACAACTTCTTGCTTTTTATGCAACACAATTTCTTCAAGAATATGGCGGGGAGGGGCAGCTCGGTTAGTCATAAAATACTAGGGGAGTAGGGAGGTGAGGGAGCAGGGGGAGCAGGGGAAGCAGGGGGAGCAAGGGGAAAATAACTAATACCCAATGCCCAATTCCCAATGACTAATGACCAATGACTAATGACTCTTTCGTTGTATATGCACGTACAACATTTTTAATAATTTCCAGACCGACTTCTCCCGCTAGAGTCATGATTGACTCTGGATGAAACTGAACGGCGGCGATGGGAAGTGTCTGATGTTCAATGCCCATAATTACGTCGTCATCAGAAATCGCTGTTACCTTGAGTTCTTTTGGCAAACGTTGCGGTAGGGCAAATAATGAGTGATATCTACCCACTGGAAAAGATTGTGGTAAATTTTTGAAGGTCACAGAATTAGAATCGGTAACGAAAATCCGTGAGGATTTACCATGTTGGGGATAGTTGAGAACTCCCAATTGTCCATCAAAAGCTTCAACAATGCCTTGCAGTCCCAGACAAACTCCGAAAATAGGAATTTTGCGATGAAGAAGAGCGCCGACTGTCTGGGAAACCCCAAAATCAGTTGGTCTACCAGGGCCAGGAGATAAAACAACTAAGTCAGGGCGTTCTGTATCGAATAGTGATTCTGAGAAACCATGACGCAGTGTAGTAACATTTGCACCAGTTTGGCGAATATAATTGGCTAGGGTATGAACAAATGAGTCTTCATAATCTATTAGTAAGATGCGTTTGCCATCTGCCCCACTTGGAAGGATTTTAGTTGATTTTATAGAACTGGATTCATCAATTTTTTGACTCGTTTCTTTTACACGGCGAATCGTCTCAAATAAAGCAGCAGCTTTGGTAATTGTTTCTTGTTCTTCTGCTTGGGGTATGGAATCATAAAGGACAGTAGCGCCAACTCGCACTTCGGCGATGCAGTCTTTTAATCGGATTGTCCGCAGAATTAATCCAGTATTCAAATTCCCATTGAAATTTAAATAGCCAACAGCTCCACCATACCAACGTCGGGCGCTACGTTCATGCTGTTCAATAAAATCTATTGCGGCTCTTTTGGGTGCGCCGGTGACTGTAACCGCCCATGTATGCGAAAGAAAGGCGTCTAAGGCATCAAATTGCGATCGCAGTGTCCCCTCTACATGATCTACTGTATGTATCAGGTGGCTGTATAATTCTATTTGACGACGACCAATCACTTGTACTGAACCAGGTTCGCAGATTCGGGATTTGTCATTGCGATCGACATCAGTACACATGGTCAACTCAGCTTCGTCTTTGTGTGAGTTGAGTAACTGACGAATCTGCACCGCATCGTCAAGAGCATCTTGTCCCCGGCTAATAGTGCCACTAATGGGACAGGTTTCTACCCGTCTACCTTCAACCCGCACAAACATTTCTGGAGATGCACCAATCAGATATTCTCCACCTAAATTAAAAATAAACCCATAAGGACTAGGATTTATTTCTTTTAAGGTATTAAATAGTTTGCTAGGTTCCTCTTTATATCCCTCAAAAAAGTTTTGACTAGGAACTACTTCAAATAAATCGCCTCGGCGGAAATAATCGAGCGCACCCTCAACTTTTTTGGCATACTCGCCTACTTTATGGTCAGCAGTTTGATTGGGGAGAAGATGTTTTCCGCGATAATCTACAGACTCACCTGTTCGAGGAAGATTATTAGTGCTGCCATGCACTGTTTCAAATTCATATTGTAGACGGAATGCACGTTGCTGATAGTAGTCAACAACTATTAAGTCATCAGGTAGATAAAGTACTAAATCACGTTGATCTGTAGGACGTTCTAGACGTTGGGTAATTGGTTCAAACTGAAAAACTAAGTCATAACCAAAAGCACCATACAATCCTAAATGCTCGTCTTCTTGACTAGAAAAAGCGGATAAAATCTCACGGACAACTGTAAATGCTGAAGGTTGTTTACTGCGCTCTTCTTCAGTAAATAATTTTTTCGCAGCTTTAACAAAGCCGATGATATGGTTCTTATCTAGAGTAACTTTCTCAAGTTGTTCTGACTGAGATACTTGCTCTAAAAGGAATGGTAAAAGTACCCGACCACGTTCGTTTAACGCTATCAAAGTAAAAGCATTTCCCTGTGTAGTCAATTCCAATGGTGGATTGACAAATCCGATCGCCCATCTTTTGTATCTACCTGGATATTCATAGCTGCTCCTTAGCAAGCCTCCACGCTGAGAATTTAAGCGGAACAGAATATCTTCAAGGGCAGTGTCCATCTTAACTTCTGTGATGGAGCGAGAAACAATCACACCGCCAAAGGTTTTGTAGGAACGCGAATCAAAAATCATGGGGAATTTCTCTGGAAGAGTTATTAGTCAGCAGCCCTTAATCATTATTGATAACTATCTTAAAATTCAAAACAAATCCAGATAATCCGATGTTAATTTAATTCAAATTATCTAAACCTGCATATTCTTTTTAAAAGATGTAATGAAAAACTTTTTGCTTCTTATTCAAGATTACTAGATATTAAGTAGATAAGACATTGAATAATTTTTCGATTAGGTGTCAATTTATTCGCTTTTTATACTGCTCTTCTAGTACATTTCCTGATAGTGCTGTTTAAAGTTATTTGCTTCCCTCAAAGGTAGTAGATTATTTCACAAGTTAGTAGCAAATCTCTGCATTACTACCTTAGAGGAAGGCGTACCCCTACGGGGAAGCAAGCTACGCGTAGCGTCTCGTAGAGAAGCGCCTATGCATTTAAAATTCACCCCTCACTTGCCACGAAAAAGAATCCTAAAACTCGCGCAACAGCGAGATTGCTTGCCTGTACAATAACAAATCCACCTTGTGAACTTCAATCGCTCTTCCAATGCGTTGTAGCAACGTTAAAGTCAATTCTCCACCCAAGTGTTCGCGGAACTCGGTTAAACCCCGGAATAGACAATGAGGATGTTCTAGTTGTGATAACTTCTCAACCAGTTCTGGCACATACAAAGTGAAACCCAACGCTGATAAAGTACTTAATATCCGTTGCCATTCTGAACAATCCAGCAATCCTACTAAATAAGAATAGGTGCTATCCAAAGCGATACCGATCGCAACTGCTTCACCATGACGTAAGCGATAATTTGTCAAATGCTCTAATTTATGAGCCGCCCAATGTCCAAAATCTAAAGGACGAGACGAACCCATTTCAAAAGGATCGCCGCTATTGGCAATATGTTCTAGGTGCAATTGGGCGCAACGATAAATAACTTGTTGCATGGTATCCATGTCACGCCGCACCAGGGCTGTGGTGTGAGAGTGGATATAATCAAAAAAGTTAGCATCTTTAATCAGCGCCACTTTCACGGCTTCTGCGATTCCAGAACGCCAATCGCGATCGTCTAAGCTTGTCAAAAAGGCAGAATCATTTACAACTGCATAAGGTGGTGCAAATGTGCCGAGAAAGTTCTTTTTACCAAAGGCGTTGATACCGTTTTTTACGCCAACCCCAGAATCATTTTGTGCTAATACAGTTGTTGGAATCCGAATTAGACGAATTCCCCGGTGAGCAGTTGCAGCAGCATATCCAACCAAATCCAATACAGCCCCGCCACCGATCGCTAACACATAAGAATGGCGACATAATCCGGCTGCTTCAATCAATTGCTGGATTTGCTCTACTAAAGTGCCATCATTTTTAGCCGCTTCTCCTCCTGAAATGATCATCGGTTCGGCTGCGATCGCTACTATCTCTGCATAAAACTTGGTATACGCTACTAATTGCTTAACCAATTCAGGTTGATGCTGCAATACTCCTGCGTCTACTATTGCTACAACTTTCTTCGGCTTTGTTTCCCCATCTGCTGTAATCACTTGGGCTAAGGTGGGATTTTTCAACTCAAATAAATTTTGGGTGAAGTAAACCTCATAGTTGAAAGTAACCGAAACACGTTGATGAATTGGTTGCAGACCGAATCTACTTTTTTGCTTAATGTCAACTACCATGTTTTTGCTGATATATCTACAAGTGTGGCACGATTGAAAGCTTCAAGGAAAATTTTTACCGAGTGAGAGCCATTGATCTCGACTTTATTATTGATGATGAAAAACGGCACACTGTTAATACCATTGGGACGAGCAAATATTGATTCCGCTACAAAAGCTTTAACCGCAGCATCATCGCTCAATTGCAGCCGTAATTCCCTAGCATCCATTTGGTAATCTCTACCTATGGCAATAAGAACTTCAATATCTCCAATGTTCAAGCCGTCTTCAAAGTAAGCTTTATAAATGGTTTCTACAACATCGTTTTTTACCTTTGCTGGTGCGAGGGTAATCAGTCGGTGCGAGAGCTTAGTATTTACAGCCAAACGGATTTTTTCAAAATCTAGTTTTACTCCAGCCGCCTCACCTGCACGTCGCGTACTATCAAACAGATATTGCAATTTTTCTGCTTTGATGCCTTTTCTATTTTGCATAAAGCTGCGAAATTCGTACCCGTCAGCAGGGACAGTATTGTCGAGCATAAAAGGATGCCAGCGAATATCAACTTCTTTTTCTGGCCATTGTGCCAGTGCATCAAACAGATGCTTTTTCCCTATTCTACACCAGGGACAAACTGGATCGTGAAAGATGTCTATCAGCATAGTTGTCATTCTTCAAATGCTAATATTTCTGTGCATTTGTGGTTTAAAATCTCGTTGAATTGTTGGATTTAAAGGCTGTATAAAAACGTTGATTTTTTCTTCAAAAAAACTTTGAGTTTTTTCAAACTCTTGAATTAATGCATCTCTATCTTTCCTAACTACCAGTTTCGCCAATCGGCTATAAGTATTAGCTAAAAAGCTAATTGCATTACACCTTTCTTCAGTAGCTAGCATAATATCAACACATAAATTGGGATTTTGAGAAAACAAACGTTTAACAATATCGATTTCTTGACGGTAGTTAGGTGTTGACATTGTTAAGCTTTGCTCTATATCCACTTTCACTTGTGCTAAGAAAACACCAAGGCTAAATCTACAGAAATGCTGCGTTGCTTGAATAACCACCATCATTTGATCGTGTTCTTCAGGCGTGCAAACAATTAACTCACCACCTTTACTTTCAAGAAAATCTAATAACCATTGAAATGATTCATCGTTTCGACCTGGACACATTACCACTTTTTGTCCCGAAAACGATTTGATATTTGGCCCAAACATTGGATGTAAACCCATGACTGGGCCGGAATGGTGTTCGAGCATCGCTTGAGTTGGCTGAGTCTTTACGCTGGTGATGTCACATAAAGCTGTAGTTGGGGCAAGGTATTGGGCTGCACGCTTGATAACATCAACCGTATATTCAATGGGAACGCTTACTACTACTAAGTCTGCCTGACTCAACAGTTTATCTGCGTATTCCCAATCCTCATGTTCGAGAACGCTGACATTGTGGCCTACTAGCGAAAGCTGTTCTTTAAATAATCTTCCCATTCTGCCGCGTCCACCGATGATCGTAATTTGTCGGGGACTGACATGATTTGTTGCAGATTTAGGAATCAAAGTAGCATGGCAACTATTTACTACACTTGCCCAAACAGACTCAGGAATACCAGCTTGGGCGAGGAGGGGAGCCACATCAGCCAGTTGTTCATCTAAAGAAGGTTGTTCTGATGCTGCTAATAATGATATGCGATCGCTAAGTAGGGCGATTAAGCTTTGGTCAGTTTTTTTAAGCTGATCTGAATAAGAGGATTTCAAAGGCATTTTTCCTGTCCCCAATTTTCATATATCAACAAGTGATTCGTTGGAAGTCAATTCGGGCAAGATATCCAAAGTTGTTGCTTTTTTGGCAATCACATCAGCAAATAACTCTTCATACCGATCTAGCACTTGCTCAAAGGAATAATTTTCTACCGCAAACTTTCTTCCTTTGCGGCTTAATTGCGCTATTAATTCCGGCTGATTATATAAATCTAATACCGCCGCAGCTAAAGCATCTGCTGACTCTGGTTCAACGATAACGCCACCGCCACTTTCTTTGATAGCTTTGGCAGCAGTACCAGCAGAAGGAACTGAACCCACAATTGGGCGGCCACTGGCCAACAGCAGTGGTATTTTAGAAGGCATATTAAAGGAAATTACATTGCTCTTTTGCACAATCAACCCGATATCTGCGGCTGCTAGCATTTGTGGTAGTTTTTCTCGCGGTTGCAATGGTAGCAGCAAAACGTTATCTGCACCACAAGCCAGACAATGTTTTTGCAACCTTTCGAGGGCTTGAGATTCACCGGCAATAACAAAGACAATTTCTTTTAGATAACGCAAGCGAACTGCTGCTTCTATTACTGTCTCCAAACCTTGCGTCAGAGCAATATTACCTGAATAAAGCACTACAAATTTATCATCAAGCTGATGGGTAGCTCTCCAGGAGTTATTCTCCTTCGGTAAAGGGCGGATAAAATTTAGATTCACCCAATTTGGAATGCAGGCAATTTTATTAGCCGATACACCTTTATTTATTAAATTATCTACAAAGCCATCGGCAATCACGCTAATGGTATGTGCAGTTCGGTAGGCAAATTTTTCTAAAGCTTCCAGAGCTTTAATCATCAACTTATTTTTAATTAACCCAACACGCACAGCAGCTTCCGGCAGAATATCTTGCACATTCAGCACTACTGGGCAGTTGTATAGCCAAGCTATTAAGGTTGCAGGTAAGCAAACTAGTAGCGGCGGCACTGTTAAAAGAATTACATCAGGCCGTTCGCCCTTAAGAGCTTGTGGCAAACTTGTAAAAACAAAGCTCAACTCTAGCAGTAACCGATCTACGAGGTTAGGTTTAGACTTAATCCGCAGGTAACTACGCTGAATGGTGACACCATTTTTTTGTTCAGTAACGTATAGCTTACCTCGATACCCATCGTAAATCTGGCGTTGAGGATAGTTAGGCATACCAGTGATTACCCGCACTTGGTGGCCTCGCTTCACCAGCCCTTCTGCTAGTTCAGTCATCAAAGGTGCAATACCGATTGGCTCTGGATGATAATTGTATGAATAAATAAGAATTTGCATGAGTTGTTAATGTCCTGGAAGCACCTTGATAATAATGTTGGCTTTAATTGTGTTAACCAGCTTTTATCTCCCTTATTCCGGATTTAATAACCTGAAAATTTTTAGAAAAGTTTCGTAGGGTATGTTGAAGCGAACCGTAACGCACCAAAATTAGCTAACGCACCCTACGAAACTGTTAATCAAGCATGAGAACTCAACACTGTTTTTGCAATTACTTTTCTAAACTGAAGACTGACTTTTGTTGTCCACGTTTTCGCAATGTGACGGTAGCAGCCCCAAATCCAAGCAATGCTAAACTCAGTGCTGAACTTGGCTCTGGTACTTGCTTTTTGTCTTCTATATTTAGCACTTGGACGCGACCTTGGAAGAAATCGCCCACATAAAGCTTGTCATCTTTGAGGGTTGTGCCACCCGTCCAGTTAAATCTGCCGGGAGTAAGGTCGAGGGGGTCGCCAAAAGGAGGGCCAGTTAATGCTGGAGGCGGTACAGGGTTACCTGATGCATCAAGGGCTGGTTGACCGAAGGAAGTCAAGAAGTTACCGTTTTTATCGAATACCTGTACGCGGCTATTGATAGAATCAGCTACATAAACATTCTCTTGGTCGTCTACTTCGATGCCAATTGGCTGAAGAAGCTGTCCAGGCCCGCTACCTGCTGAACCAAATGCCAACAGAGGATTACCATTTGGATCGAGTACTTGAACGCGATTGTTATACTGGTCAGCTACAAAGATATTTCCGCTAACTGGGGAAATTCTTACACCTGCTACACCTTGGAATTCCCCAGGTGCAGTGCCCAGAGTACCACCAATGACACCAATTGGCTGTCCGTCAGGTGTGAATTTAAGGATTCTTTCGCCGTTAAAATCACCTACGTAAACGTTGCCAGTTTCGTCAAATGTCAAACCAGATGGTCCAAAGAAAATCCTATCATTTACGCGAGGGGTAAAATCTCCGTTTGCAAAGGATCTAATAAAGTTACCCTGAGGATCGAATTGATTGATGCGGTTGTTGTAAACATCACCTGAATACAGATCCCCTGTTACGGGGTTAAAGTCTACAGTTGTTGGCTCGTCAAACTGTCCAGGTCCTGTGCCACCGGAGCCAATTGCTCCAATATACTCACCGGTTGGACTAAATTTTTCAATTTTGTTACCGAGGTTGTAGTTAGGAGTACCATCCGCCGGGTTAATACCGCGTCCGTTAGCTATGAGGGTATTCCCTTGGCTATCCACCGCTATACCTTGGGGAACAAACAGTTCTCCAGGGCCGAAGCCAGGACTACCGATACTTCTGTCGTAAGTTAATGTTACAGCCTTGGCTTGGGCTGCTGTTGCCAGCACCATCAATCCAGTACCGAGAATACCGATTGAGAAATTTTTGACTAATCCCATGAGTTTGAAGTCCTGGTTGTATGAGTGTATACTCTTTCCTAGACTAATATTCGTTCCCAGTTCTAGTTCGGGAACCCTAATATTCGGGCTGCTGCCTCCTGTTTGAAATGCAACTTTCTGTGTGAGGCAGCAGCCTATTCTCTAACCATTACCTGGCAGAGCCAAGGTAATGAGGAATTAGACAGTCTCTGCTTTGGGTAGTAACTCTTCACCCAACTTGTCTTGGCGTTTGCGCTTGGCGATCGCACCAGTTGCGCCTACACTAGCAAGTGTTAGTAAGCCGACTAATGAGGCAGGTTCGGGGACTTTTTCTGTAACGATACCATCCACCCGAACAACCGATCCTAGTTCTGGGCCAACACCGCGCTTGGTGATGTATATTTGCCCGTCAGGGCCAATGTCGATTCCAGCAGATGATTCCAACCCTTCACCGGCAGCAACCAGGGTTGTACGAGTTAAATCTGGAGCAACTTTAATCAGAGAACCGGGAAGGAACCGCAAGTCACCCTTCAACTGGGAGTCGTCGCCGAACTGTAACACCAGCAAGTTGCCTTGATCATCAAAGGTTAAGTCTGTGATTTGCGTAAACCCATCCAGAAAAACCTCTGGGTTGCCATCTTCACCGATGCGGAAGATCCGCGATTCATTTTCTGGATATGGAAAACCTGAATATTCAGCAACATACAAGGCTCCATCGGGACCAATTGTGCCACCTGTAGGTACTGATTGAATTGCGATGTTTCCTCCTGGAAGTATGTCTACTAACCCTGGAGGCAGTTCTTGTCCTGGTGGAAGGGGTGGCAATGATGAAGCACTAAGGATTTTCTTGGGAATTGCAATTGCCTCAGACTCACTTCCGTCAAGTTTGACTTTGTAGGCGGTGTTTCCACCCCCGTCAACGACATAAGCAGTATCACCACTAACTGTCAAATCAAAGGGATTGGTAACTACATCCCCACCGTCTGGGTTATTAGTGATTTCATACTTGCCGAAGTCAAAAATACTTTCTACTTCCCCGGTATTCAAGTCAGCTTTAAAAAGTTGTGCTAAAAGCGGGGTATTCAGTACTTTATCGGGTGTGGATGGGGGGAAAGTAATTAGTTGCTGGTCTGGGATTGGGAACTTAGCACCAAGGTTAAGTGATTCTAGATCACGATTTCCTGGATAACCGGCAAACCCAGTTAGAAGATAAGCATTCCCCTGAGAGTCGAATTGTACGTCTTGAATACCAGCGCCTTGGTTGCCACTGGGTTGCTCTGCTATAGATTCAAAATTATTGAATAGACGCTGTGTGGTACCATCTGATGCAACTTTGACCAGCGAACCACTATTACCAGCACAGATAGGCTGAAACAAGGTACTCGGAGATGGTTGGCAATTTCCGTCCCCTCCGATACCTGGCTCTGCCACGTAGAGACTGCCGTCAGGGCCAAAGCTAACACCCCGTGCATTACTGACTCCATCGACAATTGTCGTTAGTGTTGCAGCTTGTACAGATGGCGTTCCACAAATAGCAGCAAAACAAAGTGTAAGAGATGTAAGAGCAAATGACTTGAGTTTCATACCTTTGGAGATTGAGAATTAAATAAGTGGAAACTTTTATAGTTTTAAAGACAACGAATCCCAGTCTTTGAAGAACGCAGGATTGGTTTGAAACTCTTTACTTGAGTGCCACGGCTCCATTGATGGGAGGTTTAGTAGCTCTTCTTCTTGTGCAACCAGCCAACGCCGAAAGCACCGATCGCTAATATGCCTAAAGCAGAACTCGGTTCAGGTACTGATTTGACATTTTCAATTCTGAGAACTTGCCCAAGTCCAGGGCGATCGCCTCGGTTTGTGACGTATACCGCGCCATCAGCACCAATAGTCAAGGCGCTAGGTGACTCTAATCCATTGCCACTCATAAGAGTTGTGCGTGTCCCATCGGTAGCCATTTTGATGACAGAACCATCAAAATCACCCTTCCAAGCTGACTGATTGGCGTACTGCAAAGCATACAAATTGCCCTCAGTATCAAATTCCAAGTCTGTGAGTTGGGTAAAGCCATCGGCGAACACTGATGGTTTTCCATCAGCACCGACTCGATAGATTTTTGCCCCATCCTCTGGGAAGGGAAAACCAGTAAATTGGCTGACATAATAAGCGCCATCAGGGCCTTTGGTTACACTTGAGGGTACTGGTTGAGTTGCAAACTGCGATCGCACCTCTTCACCTTGAGATGGCACCTGTGCCGGTTCATTGGATGGTGTACCAGAGGGTGGAAAGACGGGATTAGCTAATATGTCTTGGGGAAACGCAACTATCGCCTGCAAATTACTACCATCAGCGTTAACACTGAGTAAGTTGTTTGCGCCTGCATCAACTGCAACTAACTTATTGCCATCCATTGCAAAACCCAAGGGATTGCTACCGACATCACCACCATCGGGATTGTTGGCGAGTTCATAGTTAGCTAAATCGGCAACACTAGCCCAGGAATTGGTATTAAAATCGGCAGCAATAATTTTACCGAGGTCAGTGTCACCTAAATTGCGATCGCGAAAGACTGGATTAGCCCCATACCCAATCAGAACATAAGGTTTACCTTGAGCATCAAATTTGATGTCACGGGGGCCGGCGGCTCCAGTACCATCTGGTAATGCTAAGGAAGGAAGTCCTGTAAGTATGCGTTCGGTCTTACCATTCTCAATTTTGGTAACTGCACCACTTGTGCCATAGCATAAAGAATCGCCTTGACCGCTTGACGGTGGAACACAAGCTCCACTTCCCCCTATTCCCGCCTCTGTAACATAGAGATTACCATCAGGGCTAAAGCTCAAACCTCCGGCATTATATAAACCATCGGCAATTACTGAAAATGATGCAGCTGAGGCAACTTTCATTCCAGAAAAAGCGGCAACACAAAAAGTGAGGATAGTAATAGTGAGTTGTTTCAGTTTCATGTGTTGCAATAGGGCTGATCGTGGGGAATTTAGGGGTGAATTTTAAACGCAGAGTAACGCTGTAGACGCTTTTGCGGCTTGCCGCAGGCTGGGAGGCGCAGAGGGACGCTGAGGTTTTAATTAGTAACTAGTGCTTCTGGAGTTTTTGGTAGATAGCTCATTCCTCGGTCAAATGATTTGAGGTTTCCAGCTTTGGCTTCTAGTAAACGTTTGATGTTCATGCTCTCAGCGCCAAAGTCTTCAATTTGAAGCTTGCCATGAGTAACAGTTCCATCTGTTTTCCAGAATGTGATTCGATGCAGGATAAAACCAGAAGCTTCGGGGTCAGCGAATGCATAAGCTGTTGGGATGAGTAACGCTACAGAACGCTGATAATATTCGTAGTCTGGATAAAAGTGTTCTTGTTCAAGCAAGTAGTATTTGCTCAGACTATGAACCCGAACGGAAACTTTTACCTTCTGGTCATATTCATCTTTGAATTCACCTGATTCAGAGGTAATATCCCCATTTGGGCGCAGTAAATGTGCCCACTCATCTATGTTCCGTAGGTCTTTTAAGTATTCAATGCCGATTTCAATTGGGGCATCAACATAGATAGTATCTGTATCGATAAAGTGGCGACCTTTGGCTGCTGAGGTTAGACCAGCCTTACGTTCCAAATTACCTTTTAGAGAACGACACTCGGAAGTATGTACCGTGTGAATTCCCTGCATAATCATCTGAGTTTGTCGTTTTGGATCGACAAAGCTCAACCAGTGAAAGTATACACCTTTTTCATCGGTTCCCGGCTCAATGTAATCTGTTGGAAACAGCAAAACAGGGTAAACCTGAAAATATTTCTGATACTCTAATCCACAGTGCCACTCAATGCCGTAGAAAAGCGGGTTCTCTAATTTTTTAACGTGATAATAGAGGTTTTTGTGATAACCAGATGCAGTTCCGAGCCAAGTATCTTCGTCAACTTGCTCTTTCATCCGGCTATAAAGAGTCCATTCGTCTAAGTTTTTTAAACTACAAAGATACTCAAAGGCGTTCTCTGGTGAAGTAGCAATGTAAGCTGATGTTGCAAATGTATTTTTTTCCACTTATCACTCCTTAAGATAATAACAATTAAGCTGCGATCGCCTGAGCTTTCTTTCGTTTACCGTTCTGAATGCGGTCTTCTGCTAATCGTTTAGCAGCATCGTTGGTAGTAATTTCCTGCTCTTTAGAAATATTAAAAATTGCTAGTAGTGTGTCATAAATGTTATGCACTTGCTTGAAAGCTTTTTCTTCGTCATAGCCAATCATTTCGTTGTAAACATTGATTAGCCCTCCGGCATTAATTACATAATCAGGGCTGTAAAGAATCCCTTTTTTGGCAAGCATTTGACTATGTAGTTGCTCATTCTCCAACTGATTGTTAGCGGCCCCTGCAATAATGGAAGCTTTTAAGAAAGGAATTGTATGGCTATTAAGAATTCCTCCTAGAGCGCAAGGAGCAAAGATATCTACATCAAGAGAGTAAATTTCAGTTGGTTCTACAATAGTTGCGCCAAAAAGACGTTTTGCCTCTTCCGTTTTTGCTGGATCTACATCGCTAACAAAAAGCTTGATATCATGCTCATGTAAATGCTGGCAAAGGTTTTTACCTACATTCCCTAAACCTTGAACTGCAACTTTCATGCCATCAAGTCTTTGACTTTGCCAACGAGACTGCACAGCAGCTTTAATTCCTAGAAAAACTCCTAGTGATGTTATGGGAGCAGGGCCACCAGATTTTTCTGATACCCCAACTACATATTTAGTTTCTTGGCTGATTGTCCGCACATCATCAGGAGTAATATTGACATCTTGTCCGGTAATAAAACGCCCGTTCAAACTGTCAACAAAACGTCCGTAGGCTCTTAACAGTTCATCTGTTTTATTTTCTGGATTACCGATAATGACTGCTTTTCCACCACCAGCCGGGATGTTGGCACAGGCGGCTTTATATGTCATGCCACGACTAAGACGAAGTGCGTCTTTTAAAGCAGCTTCTTCGTTGACATAAGGTAAAATTCTTGTAGCTCCCATAGCTGGGCCCAAAGTTGTGTCATGAATAGCAATAATCGCCTTAATTTCGGGATTTTTACCATGACAAAAAAGAACTTGTTCGTGGCCCATTTCTCTAACAGTTTCAAATAGCAGCATTTTCACCTCTCGATATTGTTTAGAATTGGTTAGAGAAAGTAATTAACATTACAAAATGTAAATATATAGACACAAAAACCTTCTCAAAGATTAAGATTGGATGAAGTTAAGAAAAAACTTAGGGTTTAAAAATCAAAAATTTTAGATTCCAGTTGATTAGGTGTAATTTTTTGGCTGGAATAAAGTTTTTGTCGCTTCTAAATTCATCCTTTGTCTTTTACTCAATAGACGAATCAAAACTGGATTGTAAAGTCCGTCTTGTTGAGATGTTTCAGTGTCTATATTGAAGGAAATTGTCAGGTTTTAGAATTAAACCATTGGAAATGAAACTTGCTTTGCTCCATTTTTAGCTGCATTTGATTTGACCCCTTGTGCTGCCAAACTTTTATTACGTGCCCCAGAAGGTGCTGGTCGATCAGCGTCAATCACTACATCAATCAGAAAGGGAACAGTTGATGCCATCGCTTGTTCTAATGCTGCTTCGATATCTGACTCTCTGAGGACTACGATCGCTTCTGCTCCCATACCACGAGCAATCATGGCAAAGTTTGTTGGTGGAAGCGTTGCATCTGCGCCTTTTAATCCCAAGATTTTCATACCTTGATGGCACATGTTGTAACGCGCATCGTTGAGGACAATCCAAATCGCAGGAATTTTGTATTTCACGGCTGTGCTGATTTCGTTATTCATCAGCATTGCGCCATCGCCTACAATCCCTACGGCTTTGCCATTGTTCGCCACTGCTGCACCCAACACTCCTGTGACGGCGTGACCCATTGCGCCGACTCCGGTGCTGACTCGGTAACGATTGGCTTCGGAAAATTGGAGTAGATGAGTTGACCAAGTAAAGGAGTTACCACACTCCGCCATGACTACGGCATCGCTATCTTCAACAATTATCTTTTGAATAGCTGCCATCAATACTTCTGGCCGCACTGGATAATCTACCTCTGGTGCAGGTTCAATTGCTTTGTGTTCTGGACGAGGTAGTGACAAAGTCGTGGAATCAGGAGCATCCGGTAATTGCTGCAATAACTCTTCCACAAAAGCTTTGATATCAGACCGAACTCCGAAAGTTTCAACGTGTGGATAGGCTACACCTGGCACTTCGGGATCAATATCTACATGGACAAAACCTTCTTTTGGAACTAGCGCCGAACTCCAGAAGGAAGTCGGTTCACCAAGGCGGGTTCCTAACACGAGTGTGCGTAGTGGAGGTTGTTGTTCCATATAAGTTAAGACGGAAGCATGACCCCCTAAACCTGTGACACCCACAAACTGGGGATGATCTTCGGGGAAGATACCTTTACCACGGGGTGAGCACATGACTGCTGCTCCCGTTCTTTCAGCGAGTTCAATGATTTCTTCTGCTGCGTCACGCGCACCGAAACCAACCCAGATGGCAAAGGGGCCAGATGATAATAACTCTACAGATTTAGCGATCGCTTCTTTTGAAGCAGTCATCGGGAACGGAGAAACATCTAGTTGAGGTAAAGCTATATTCTCAACTAGACTTGTCTGCACAGCCGTGGGAACACTCAAATGAGCGACAAACCCGCCTGGTTGCGCCATAGCTAAAGCAAGTTTGCGAAAAATCTGCGGTAGTTGAGCCGCAGATTCAATCGTGATTGCATAGTTAAATAACTCTCCTGAGGTAAAAATCCCTCCACTGGGCAATGTGTAAGTGCTGGTTTCTTGAATTGCCCAGCGTCCACGCTGCGGTGCTGAGGTGCAAGCTGAGAGCAAAATTACCTTTGCACCTTCACCACGAGCCGCGAATAATCCGGTGAGAGCGTTGGTGATCCCCGGTCCTGCTGTGGTAAAAACTACAGTGGGGCGATTATTGGCGAAGTATGCTTCGGTGGCTGCAAATGCTGCTCCTGATTCATGGCGGAAGTTCAATACATTCATAGTGCTATTGGACAACGCGCCCCAAAGGCTTGCCATCGCACCACCAGCGACACCAAAAGCGTTGTTTACTCCCAAATTTACCAACATCTGAGCGATCGCATCGGCAACTGAGAGGGCTGGAGGTGTTTCGTCATTTAAAAAAGGCTCAATTTCCGCATTATTCTGCGATTCATCAAGCTGATGCGAAGCGTCAGACACAGACTCTACATATCTGTTTGCTGGAAATTCCTTGTATGGCTCAGTGGCGACTAGAGGAGAGTGTGAACCAGTATAGTTTTGACTCATTAGTTTTACGTAATTACATAAAGTTAAACAAAAGCTCTTTAGTTTACAATCACAGCGCTAAAATATTTTATACAAACAACCCTGTTGTTTTTAACGACTATGACAGAGCTTGATCGTTCGTAGAAACAGTTGATTACTGCTGATTGATGCTTGGGAGCGCAGTAACAAAAAATTTTTACCAGGAGCAGACAGCAATCAATACTGTGCTTCTTGTGACCAGAATAGAAGAGATAAAGACTGTTGTGCAATCAAAAATCCTTTGATGAGGGTGTCAAATCTTTCGCTTCTACTATATGGCTACAGTGCTTAAGTCGGTCGGTAGGGAAAAACTAAACCATATAAAAGGTATGCAAACGAGCAAATAAGCTTAATTCAAGCCTTTCTCATAAACTTTACGAAACTTAACATAGTTAAGTTTAATAACGCTGACCTAATTAATTAGGCGCTTGGAGAGGTGCTTATGTTGGGATGGCTACTATGAACAAAACCTATTTACAATGAAATATCTTTTGATAAGGCTGTTAATTCTTTCGCTTTTATCGTGATTGCGACATTTCCAACTTAGTCATTTTGAAACATTAATACACTGCGATTGCCGCTAAGACACATTACCGAGTTTACAATAAACAATCTTTTGATCTAGTTGTCAATTCTTTTGCTTCTAGATTCCCCCTAACCCACACCACTTGCTACAACCGGGAGAACCTTCAAAATCCTCTTTTTAACGGGGTTGGGGGATCTCTTGTAAGGTAAGCCCTATAAGTCTTTCAGCCTTACTTTTAAGAAGTTAACTTGTAACGCTAAAGACATAATAACTTAAATTTTATCTTTCTTTTGAGAGATTGCTAAAAACTAAATATTTGTCTCGCTTGATAGAATTTATTAGATTTTGATGTGAAATATAGCATCAATACCGTACATGAGCAAAATAAATGTTTTTTATGTAACAAAAGAGCGCAAAATACACGTAAAAAACTGTGATATCTCTAATACAAATGTATTTCTGAGGACGGATGACCAATCATATTCTTCTATAGTTAAATTCCTGAGAGAGTAGGTTAAGATAATTTAAGAAAATAAATTGATGAATAAAAATTGTTCATTTAAGCCAAGCCCAGCACTGCAAATTGATTTATGCTGACAATCAAACGACTCTACACCAGTAGTTCGCTAAAGTCCTTAGTTGGGGAAAGGGTAAAGGATAAAAATTCTTATACTTTAACTTTTCCTCTGTCAAAACCCAGCAATTGTAGGTTGGTGAACCATTAGCTAGGTTTGGTGCAGGTCTAGTTTAAATGTAAAATATCTTTTCTACTTTATAGATTAAGAGTTTTTAACTCTTATCTAATAAGATTTATCGACTAATCTAAGTTTGATTGGTCTTAGGTTTGTATAACTATAAAAAACTGTTTAGGTAAATAATAAATTTTAAATATTTTAGGTTTTTTTAGAAGAATTTAGTTTAATAATTCACTGTTTATTGGTATGATAAGTTTTGTAAACCTGATTAGTAATATTTTTTAATTTACTAACTATTCTTATTTTCTAATAGCCTAACAGTGTCCTAAAGATTTTAGTAAGTTATGACTATTAACTCGTTCATGGCTATTGTACTGATTGATTATCAGGAAGGAGTAGGAATATGAATTCTGGCGATTATACATTAGCTAGATCAAACAATCAATCGGTACTACAACCAGAAGTAGAGATGAAGTTTGCTCACTTCCTAATAAATCACTCTGTAGATGCTGCCTTCTGTTTAGGAGAAAAGGCACAGTTTCTCTACGTCAACGATGCCACTTGTCGGATGACTGAGTATTCCCGTGAGGAATTACTTTCCATGAGGCTGCATGATATAGATGTAGATTTTTCTCTACACAATTGGTCAGATATTAGCTCACAGAGTTCCCCTACCTTTAAATCTCGCTACCGGGCAAAAGGAGGCCGGATATTTCTAGTAGAAATATCCATTAGCCATGTCAAACAACAAAATATGGAATTTGGCTGTGCTTTTGCTCGTGAGATAAGTAATGAAATAGTAGAACTGAGCGTGCAAAAGTGGACTGATGAATTAAGGGATGCCAAAGACAATTTGCAACAGGAGTTTTCTCAACTCAAGGCAAAAGAAGTAGAACTAGAAACATCTCTTTCTTTACTTCGTTCTACTCTCGAATCTACTGCAATTGGTATTGTTGCAGTTAACTTCGAGGGAGATATTCTGAGCTTGAATCAGAAATTTGTGGATATGTGGCAGATACCGGAGTCCCTAATACTATCTAAAAAATGTCCTCGATGTAAAGCTTTTTTTGAGAACCAGCTTAAAGATCCACAAGCTTTTAGTCGGCTGATTTGGGAAGTATCTAGCCAATCTGATTTCGAGAGCTACGACATTTTAGAGTTGAAAGATGGGAGAGTTTTTGCACATTACTCTAAGCCCCACTTATTGGAAGGGAAAATTATTGGTAGAGTATGGAGCATTTGGGACATTACTGAATCGAAACGAACTGAAGAAGCATTACGGCTGAACGCAGTTAGATTTCGGACTTTAGCAGAAACGACAGATACCAGCACTTTTTTGATTCAAGGTGCGCGGCTTTGCTATATAAATCCAGCAGTAGAGCAACTCACTGGCTACACAAAACAGGAACTACTAACAGGCTTTGATATTCGCCGACTGATTAAAAGCAAAAAACGCAGACAGATACGTAAGCAGGGTGAAGCAGCTAACTTTGAATATCAGGAGATGAGTATTCTGACAAAAAACGGCACAGAGCGCTGGTTAGCTTGTGCAGTTGTAATGCTAGATGGAGGGCTGGATTTTGGTGGAAAACCAGTAGAAATGATTGCAGGCATAGATATTACCGATTACAAATATGCAGAATTAGGCCTTAACCAAGCTTTAGAACAAGCAAAACAACTTAGCGAATTGAGAGCGCGTTTTCTTTCTATGGTCTGCCATCAATTCCGGACACCACTGAATATTGTTTCATTTTCTAATAGTTTACTAAAGGAAGAAGTAGACAAACGTACACAAAAGAAAATACAACCACTACTGGATCACATTCAAAAAGCCACCGAACAACTCAGTCAGATGTTGGATGATATTTTGTTCTTCTCTAGAGCAGAAGCGGCAAAAATAAACTGTGAACCAAAACCACTTGAGTTAGTTCAATTCTGTAATGATATAGTTACACAAATGCAGATGAGTGTTAGCAAAATTCCAATTAATTTTGTGAGTCAAGATAACTCTTTAACAGCTTGCATTGATAAAAAACTCTTAGAGCCGATTTTAAATAATTTGCTCGACAATGCAATCAAGTATTCTCCCTCCAATATTGCAATTGATTTGAAACTTTCTTGTAAAAATGAGAAAGTAATTTTTCAAGTCAAAGATAAGGGGATCGGTATTTCCGTTGCAGATCAACAACGAATATTTGAGCCATTTTACCGTGGTAGTAATATTGATAGTATACCTGGTACTGGATTAGGGCTATCGATTCTCAAAACCCTTGTAGATATACATCACGGTCAAGTCTCTGTAGAAAGTCAAGTTGGTGCAGGCACTACGTTTACCGTAATGTTGCCATTAAGCAAATCAGAGTTTAATAGTTCCGAGTTATGAGTGTTGAAATTAAGATAGTTGTTAATTAGTACTTAACAATCATAACTCTCGGAACGAAGTCATTTATTTCATGCCTATTTACATACTCACCAAAGAGTATAGTAAGCAGCTTCTGCAAAAAGTTATGGTAATAAAAAATTATGTACGAATCGCCAAAGAAAATTCTCGTTATTGAAGATGATAACGTTACCCGCAATCTTTACTTAAAAGGTCTTGAGGCTAAAGGTTTTGATACGATAGGTGCTAATAGCGGTGTTGCTGGTATTCAACAAGCACAAGAGCATATACCCGACTTAGTGATTTGCGATATCACGATGCCAGATATGGATGGTTATAACGTTTTAACTACGCTACGCCAAGATCCTCTTACAGGAATTATTCCTTTCATTTTTTTGACTGGCAGTAGTACCAAAGCAGATGTTCGCAAAGCTATGGAATTGGGGGCAGACGATTATCTTACCAAACCCTCTACACTAGACGAATTGCTCAGAGCGATCGCTATTCGCTTGCAAAAGCAAGCTACTCTTCAATACTGGTGGGCTATGAAATCTGAGAAAGCTCCAAAATCAGTATTTGCAGATAATACTACAGCGATCGCTGGAGGTGTTAGCGTTAGTGTTGGCAATAGCGTTGGCGTTGGCGAAGCCTCTGGTACAGAAGCCTCTCGTAGAGAAGCGGTAGCGACGTTAGGAGCGTCAGCCTCTGGTACAGAAACCTCTACTAGAGAAGCCCCTGATACAGAAATCATGATCCCTCCTAAGTCAATCTTTCCCTATATTCCCCAATTAAAAGAAGTTTTCGACTTTATCGAAGCCCATTATCATCAAGGAATTACTTTGTGTGATGTGGCTGTTGCTGTTGGTTACTCACCTGCTTACTTAACTAACCGAGTAGCAAAGCAGACAGGAGAGACTGTAAACTGCTGGATTGTGAAACGCCGAATGGCGGGCGCTCGTTTTCTACTCCAAAATGATGATCAGACAGTCGAGAAGATAGCGAAAGCATTGGGCTATCAGGATGTGTCTCATTTCTCTCGTCAGTTTCGCCAACATCACGGTTTACCTCCCCAAGCTTGGCGCAAAGAGCATCAACTTGTATCGCAAAAACAGGTAAAATTTTGGCAAAATTGCTGAAATCAGCTTCAAGCAGTGCTTATAACCCTATTATCCCTTAGGTTCAGAGTGTAACGAGTTACCCAATTCAAATAAATAGCTGCGTAAACTCATACATTAAATCCACCCTGCCCTTACGTAACATGGCTGGATCTAATCTTTCAGTAGTGTTGCAAGTCATCAAGACAACTAATCGTTGCTGCATTTGAATCCCAGACTCATCAATTACACTTTGATACAAAGTGCCATCCAGTAAACTCAGGATGTGTTCGGTTTTGTTATTGTATTGAGCTACCTCAGAAGCACGATTTTGCGCTAGATTATCAGCTTCGTTAATAACGATACAAATACGCTCTATATAAGTCGGTGGGACAAAGTTAGCGATCGCATCATGGTCTAAAATAAAAATTACATACCCTAAAGGTACAAGAATTTCTTTTGCTACTGCCTGTGTCCAGACCGTTTTACCAGTACCTGGTTGTCCATGTACAACAACCGCTAACTGGTTTTGATTAAGAATCGCTTGTTGTACAGAATCAGTAAAACTTTGAATATCTGCCGGAAATGTGCGAATGGGAAATTGACTATGAACCTTGCCTACACGACTTTGATATCCACTCAGCATAACTGCTAAGTCGTAAGTCGCTTTGTTAATTAGCGGCGCAAGATTTTTCGCCATTATAGTATATTGTCGTCGCCCGCGATCGTAGGGATCAATTTGCAACCAAACGTCATACTTCGACCAGTAAGCATAAACAGTATTGATAACATCTAAACGTTCCCAGTTAACAAATTTATTTATAGGGAAATAAAAATCTCTTTCTGAGTAATACTGGGTAATAATATCGGGACTACCCAACACACGTAAAACTCGTAATACAGTAATTTCTTGCAGTCGGTTAAGAACATAGTCAATGGGGATACTACTACGACTGACAAATTGAACAATTGGCGTTTCTGTACTCAAAACATCTTTGTAGCGATGATCCGGTGATTGAGGATCTGGCGTGATGTAATTCCAAAACTTTTCAACTTCGTAACGGGTATTATCAGATACAACATTTAATAAATTAGCCCACCAAGCATAATTATTTCGTCCCAAGACATCAGCAACATTACTTGCTAAATTCAAACTTTTTTGAGTTAATTCGCGGGAGTCACTATACAACAGTTGCCACAAAAACCCCCAATCTAGTTCTCGGTTAAACGGTCGCCAACCGCTAGCAAGCAAGCTTTGCCGCGTATTATTTGTAGGAGTGCCTTCATTACTTCTAAAATAGTCAAAATCCATATTTGTCAGTTGTGCAGCGTTAATCGAGTTATTTTGTGTTAAGTAGGGGATTTTAAAAAATTTTCTCGTAATATCAACTAATTACGTACAAATGGTAATTTTAGTTTCACCGTGCTGTACTGGCTAGGAAGTCTTTTTAATCTAACTCATCATTAATGTAGCATATCATAATACACAATAAATACTTGGGTCAACTTTTTTGACAAAGCAGTTAACTCTTGATGTACTTGCGCCACTTATCCATCTGTAGTCAGCTCATCCCAATCTGTTGACTGTTAACTGTTGACAGTCAACAGTCAACGGCGTCGGGGTGTTTCTCATCCCATGTTTAAAAAGAGTAGGTTTTCCCGATGCCTTTTTATAAGGCATCGAAAATTAGGGATGGTGCGTTAGCCTACGGCATAACACACGCTACAAAACTGCTAGCGGGGTGGGGTTTTGATGAGGTATCTCTTCTTGTTAATCAAGTTGAGTATTTGCCATTAATTTCTATATAACCCTCTGAAAGATCGCAACCCCATACAGTTGCAGAGGCTTCACCAATATTGAGACTAACGTGGATATTTACTTGATCTTTGGACATAATTTGTCGCAACTGTTCCAGATTTTCATTAGTTAAGCTATTAGGATAAACTTTGACATTATCAAAACTAATAAAAACTTGCTCTGGATTTATTTGCTGTTCATTTTCACATTTACCTATAGCCATAGCAACTCGCCCCCAATTTGGATCTGCTCCATAAACGGCGGTTTTTACTAATGGTGAATTCACAATTGCTTTAGCTACTGTTTTAGCTTGTGCATAATTAATCGCTGAATCTACAGTCACCTCAATAATTTTGGTAGCACCTTCTGCATCTCTAGCAATTTTCAGCACCAATTCTTGTGCAACTTCTTGCAATGCACTGGCAAAATCTGCTTCTGAAACTTCACCGGCTAAACCATTAGCTAGAATCACGGCGGAGTCACTAGTAGAAGTGTCAGTGTCTACGCTCAAGCAGTTAAAGGTTTTATCTATAGTAGAGCGAAAAATAGCACGAAGGCTATTTGGAGAAATTGCAGCGTCAGTAAAAAAGAAAGTTAAAAGGGTAGCCATATTAGGCTCAATCATGCCAACACCTTTGGCAATTCCTACTAGCTTGGCATTGCCTATTTGCCGTGTAGCTAATTTCGGTACTGTATCGGTGGTCATAATTCCACGGGCTGCGGCATGAAAATCAGCATCAGTCAAGTTTTTCCCCAATCCTAATAAACCTGCCCGGATTTTTTCAATCGGGTAACGTCTGCCAATTACACCTGTAGAAGCTATCACAATGTTATGTGTAGCAATTCCAGTTTCAGCTGAAACTAATTGCAGAACCTCTTGAGCATCAGTGATGCCAACAGAACCATTAGCTACATTTGCATTCTTAGATATAACGACAATTGCTTGTGCTTGTGAATCTTTTAAGTTATTGCGGCTAATAGTAACACTTGGCCCGGCAAAAAGACTTTGAGTGAAGACTCCATCAGCAACACAAGGAACTGATGATTTAATAAATACAAAATCATCAGTTTTATCTCGTATTCCCAAATTAGTAATAAATGCACTAAAACCCTGAGGCATGGAAGATAGAATTGATGACATTTTTTTGGATTTAATAATTTTGATTAATTATGCCATATCATTTGCAAAAATATTTATGGCACATAAATTGCCTGTAGGCTCGTATAGATAGATGTAAGCTTTTAGCAACCTATTTATAACAGAAAATCCATAAAATTTTCATAGAACCTAAAAGCTATAAATCAATTAATGTGACAGTAAATGTCGTCCAGCCGTTACCGCTTTCTACTTGAATGCTTCCTTGCAGTTGTTTGATTAATTTCTCTACTATAGATAAACCTAATCCCGAGCCACCTTGATTCCAGATATCTGCATTGGGGAGCCGATAAAATTTATCAAATATTCGTGGTAGCTCTGTTACCGGAATTTCTGCTGAATTACTGGTAATAATAATAGTTTTTGCGGGCACTTCCGAGGAATTGTAACGTACGCTTAGGGCAATTTCACCACCCGCAGGTGTGTATTTACAGGCATTATTGAGCAATTCTACTAAGATTCGTTCCAAGCTAATACCATCTGAGAACAACGGCGGAAGATTTGAAGGGAGATTCAACTGTAGAGTTTGCTGATGTTTTTGAACACGGATTTGAAATGGCTCAATAACCCAAGGTAACCACTGTTGTAAGAGCAACGCATCAGGTGTAATAACTGGATAAGATGAGCTTTCTAGCCGTTGTAAGTCTAGTAGATCGTTAATTAATTCTAGCTCGCGATCGCACTCACCTTCCATCAGTTCTAGATAGCGTTGAGCTTCCTCAGTACCAGGAGATAATTGTATCAGTTGAATCATTAACTTTATATTAGTCAGAGGCGATCGCAGTTCATGGGAAACTAAATTCAAAAAGTCATTTTTAAGTTGATTTATCTCCTGCCATTGCACTACAAGTTGCTCTTGTTCAATTTGCTTTTGACGCGCCTCAATCGCTCGTTTTTGCTCAGTTATATCTCGAAAAACTAACACAGCGCCTGTAATATTATTTTGATCATCTTTAATTGGTGCAGCACTGTCATCAATTGGTATTTCTTCACCTTCTTTAGTAATTAGAATAGTTTCTGCTGGAATACTGACGATAATCCCATCTTGAAGGACTTTTACGATTGGGCTTTCAATAGAGTTATGAGTTTCTGCATTAGCAATATTAAATATTTCTGATGAATTTCTGCCACAAGCTTCTTGCTGTTTCCATCCGGTAAGATTTTCAGCAACAGGATTCATAAAAGTTACTAATTCTTGCATATCGCTAGCAATCACACCATCGCTAATACTTCTTAAAATGGCATCCAACCATTTTTTATTTACTTTTAATTGTCTTTCTAAACCATGTTTAATCAGGGTTATTTCAATATTTGTTTGTAGTTCTCTTTCTTTAAAAGGTTTGATTAGGTAGGCAAACGGCTCAGTTACCTTAGCTCGTTCCAATGTGTTTTCATCTGCATAAGCAGTTAAATAAATTACTGGGATATCCAAACGCTTATAGATTTCCTGGGCAGCTTCTATACCGTCCATTGATCCTTTTAGCCTAATATCCATTAGTACTAAATCAGGGGATATTTCTACTGCTTTATTAATTGCTTCTTCTCCTGAAGAAGCAATATCAGGAACGGTATAACCGAATTTTATAAGTCGATACTGTAAATCTTTAGCAACAATAGCTTCATCTTCCACAACTAAAATTTTAGCGTTTGCCATCTTGTAGTTAGTTATTTTATATTTAACTTAATGTAAATACCATATGGAATTCTACTCCACTAGTACCTTTTATATGGAAATTTCCTCCAAGTTGATTGGTTAAGGCATCTACTAACTGCCAACCTAAAGAGGCCATATTTTTGAAATTAAAATTTGATGGTAAACCAATTCCATTATCACTAACTACCAGTGTAACCTGATGGTCATGATTCTTTTGGATACCGATATAAATTGTACCATTTATATCTGTTGTAAATGCATATTTCAATGAATTGGATACAAGCTCATGGATAATTAAGCTACAAGGAATTGCTGTATCTAACCCTAGAAACAGTTGCTCATCGATATTTATTATTAGAGCGATCGCATCTTCATCAACTTCATATGCACTCAATAAACTGGCTACCAAATCTCGGATATATTCACCAAAATTAATCTTTGCTAAGTCTTGAGACTGATACAATTTTTCGTGAACTAGAGCCATTGATGCAATCCGTTGTTGGCTTTGTTTAAATATTACCAAATCGTCTTTATCTTTGATATAAGCAGATTGCAAGCTTAACAGACTAGAAATAACTTGTAAATTATTTTTGACACGATGGTAAATTTCTTTTAATAACACCTCTTTTTCTAAGAGTGATGCTTTGATTTGCTCCTCCCACTGCTTGCTTTCGCGCAGCGCAGCTTGTCGTTTGGTAATGTCTTCGACCACAGAAATAAAATACTTTGGCTCCCCACTAGGTTCGCGCATCAAAGATACGGTGAGGTTAACCCAAACTATGGAGCTATCTTTGCATAAATAACGCTTTTCCATTGAGTAAGTTTGAATACTACCTGCTAAAATCTGGTCAACATATTTCAGGTCGGTGTTGAGATCATCTGGGTGAGTAATATCTTGGAAAGTTAGCAACTCTAGGTCTTCGGGTGTGTAACCAACAATATCGCAAAGCCTCTGGTTAACTAACAACCATCTTCCATCTATATTTACATGGGCGATGCCTACAGCAGCTTGATGGAATGCAGCCCGGAATCGCTGTTCGCTTTCCCGCAACGCTTCTTCTATTCGCTGGCGCTCGGTAATTTCTGCTTGTAGTGATTGATTAATTCTTTTTAACTCTGCTGTCCGTTGCTCAACCTTGTTTTCTAGTTGGTGAAGTAAACTACTTAATGCCTCCTCTACTTGCTTACGTCCAGTGATGTCAGTATGTGAGCCTGCCATTCGCACTACATTACCGTTTTCATCCCACAGTGCTTGACCTCGATCCAAAATCCATTTATAAGTGCGGTCTTTACATATAACTCGATACTCAGCAATGTAAAACGGTGTCTTTTGAGCAAAGTGATCTTGAAGTGCTTGTGTCACCCAGTTAAGATCATCAGGATGCACTCGTGTCAGCCTTTCATCTAAATGGTTAGAAATTTCGTGGTCTTCGTAACCGAGCATTTCTTTCCAGCGAGCCGAGAAGAAAACTTCATTAGTTTTAACATTCCAGTCCCAAATTCCATCATTATTGCCGCGCAAAGCTAATTGCCAGCGTTGTTCACTTTCTCTCAACACCTCCTCAGTCCGTATACGTTCAGCAATTTCCTTTGCTAGTTGAGAATTTGCAGTCTCTAATTGGGCAGGACTCGGTAGAGCCAGTGCCTGGGGTATTAATGGCACAAGTTCTATAGCTGTCAATACGGAGACGAAAGCGGTGATAGCTTTAATTAACCCTGATAGCCAATAGGTAGGGTACCAAAGCGTCCACACATCCATTAAATGGGTTGTGCCACAAGCAATGATGAATGTGCCAAACATCAGGAACATCCAGCCGAAAGGTATATCTCGCCGTTTACGGACAAAATAAACCAACATCACTGGAATTGAATAATAAGCAAGTCCAATTAACACATCTGAAACTAGATGCAACCAAACCAATTCTGGTTTCCAGAGGTAGCAATGTCCGTGGGGAATAAACTGGTTAGTAGAGAAAAAATTATTTAAAAATTCCATCATAAAAATCTATACACTGCACAAGTCTTAACCAAAGCCCAAAATGTAACCTGATAAGGTAAAGTTTATTGAAATTAAAGTACCGCGATCGCTTTGGTTTTTGTTACCGTAGATTCTCTGAAATGAACTCTTTATATATAAATACCTTCATGAAATCACAGTAATATTTCGCTTATACAATATAATTAATACCAAGATTGTAAGTATATTTTCAGTTTAAGAGGTTATTTGAAAAGTATTTGACTGTGGGTTTAAGCACTTCTATTCGCGAATTTGCAATCGGCTCATCTCCTTAATTTCAATACCTTTGCCAATTTACAAGGGTAAGTTGATACTCTAACTAAGGAAGTTTTGAGAGAGATTGCCAGGCGATAGATTATATCTAAGGCAGAGCCTATCGTAGAGAAGGGGTCTCCCCAAGTGGAGCGACTGGCGTGGGTTAGGGGAGATTAAAAGTGCCTAAAGTCACAGCTAAAAACTTTTCAAACAACCTCTTAAGGCGGGGCGTAGCCCATCGTCAAGTTCCATCAGCGCCTTGCCAGCTTTAAAAACGGCTCTCTCCGCTTTGCCTTCCAGGTGCAGGCAGTAAGCGTAGCCCCTTCAATGCAGACATCCATTCTGCGTTTTTCGTATAATCCAAGCTTTGGGATGTTTCCAGTTTAAGTACAAATCCTCACTATATTTCAAAACGCTTAGGTTAAGCATCTCTTTCTTCTCTCTGTGTCCTCTGCACCTTGGCAGTAGCCTGTGGCAAGCCGCTTCTCTACGAGATGCTACGTGAATGCGTCTACGTTAAGAAATTGACTTTGGTCGCTCTGACAAGAAGGGCTGTAGGGCGAACACTAACTTTGCAATGATTGAATTGGTAGTAGTATCGCAAGGCAAAAGTCAAAAGTCAAATACAAAGCTTTGCCACCACAGCTACGTTCTGCGGTAGCGCAGTTTTTATTCACAGTACCAGATGCATTGCATTGCATTACAGACAAGTAGGATTGTTGCGATCGCTATACGGGATCATTATGCAAATTTTAGGCATGGGCTGTTTTTCGTCAACAAACGACCTTTGGTTTGATCCTGGTCAGATCAATAAGGATTTAATGATCGCCTGTTGACACAAATGAGAGAATATACTGCACTTGAGTGCAAACGACATTCTTATTTTTGTTTGCAGCTTGCGGTAAGTTCTACATTGTAGAAAGTCCCTGGCTTAGGATTAATTGAACGCAACTCCTGGACAAAAGCATTAAATTTTGTATTGCTTATGCCGAAGCCAGCTTCAGCACAAGCAGATAAACCCCCTTCGATGGGAATAGGAGATCCCACCCTGGGACTAAATACAATGAATTTATCGACGGTGCCAGTGGCGACCCCAAACCCGATAACCTGGCGTATTGTTCGCAAAGCGGCATTATCTAAGGAACCACCAATACTGCCAATACTGATATTAACCGCACGACTCTCAGCAAACGCCGGCGCACTAATCGACAATACTGCCCCGACAATAATCAAAGAGGTGAACTTTTTCATTTTCCTTTCCTCCAAAAAATTGAAAATCTCTGTAGGTAAAAAAGCGTAGACTAACTCTTTATTATACAGAAAGTTTCTATTTTAAGAAGAATTCAGCAGTCAGAATCAATTTATGTGGGGGTTCTGACCAGCCACCAGCCAGTGATTGTAGACCATACTTAGAGAAGCCGCGATGATATCAGCCTAACTGATTGAAACTCCAAATCAAGGCACATTTCTAATAAGTATGAATAGGGGAAACGCATCTTATTTGCTACTAAAAACTAAGAGAAATTTCAAAATGACATAGATGATTGTAAAAATTGATTCGAAGATAAACAAAACAAATAAAATATTTGCTCAAAACATGAATTAGCTTATCTCAATTTTAATCACTATTTATTAATAGTAATAAAGCTTAATTTATGACTGTGTAAAACTATATTTGTTTAACAATGAAATAAAGCGCAATCGTAATTTTTGGTTTGAGCTTCATAGAAGGGAGAATAAGAATGCAATTTTCTTTGGAGTTTCTGCGAGAATACCATATTCCTTGACAGGCAGCCGACGGCTGCCTCTAACTCCCTTATAAAATCATTATCATTACCATGTAAGTGAATATTTAATTTCCTGAAAGCCTTATTTGATTAAGCTTTTGCTAGATTCCACTCTGATTCCGGCTCGTAAATAATTTAGATGCGTTTGCCCTGGAAGCACAGGGACGCAGCAGTAAATTAGAAAACAGCTTAGAATTACTCTCACAACTATATCAGGAATATGAACAAGTTAAAACCGCTTTACAAAAATAACTTGTGAAGGAAGTACTATGAAAGCCAATGCTCAACAAAGCCAATCTTTAGTTCTAATTGTTGATGATGAACCTTCTATCCGCATGATATTGCGGCATTTCTTAGAACGAGAAGGCTATCAAATAGCGGAAGCTGAAAATGGTATAGAAGCAATAAAAGTTTTTAAGCAATTAGATCCTGATATAGTTCTCCTTGATGCCCTAATGCCAGATATGGATGGGTTTGAGTGTTGCACTCAGTTGGAGCTTCTTAATCGTAGTAAACACACTCCAATTTTAATGATTACAGGACTTGAGGATCAAGAGTCAGTTGACCGTGCATTTGAAGTGGGGGCAATGGACTATATTACCAAACCAGTCCACTGGCCAGTTTTGCGACAACGGGTAAAACGCTTGATTCAGCAATCTCAGTTACAGCAAAAACTAGAAGCCGTTAATCTGGAATTGCAGCGATTAGCTACTATCGATGGATTAACTCAAGTAGCTAACCGCCGATGTTTTGAAGAGTATTTTAACCAAGAGTGGCAGCGCATGAAACGGGATCAATCCCCCCTTTCCCTGATTCTCTGCGATGTTGATTTTTTCAAATTATACAACGATACCTATGGTCATCGGGTAGGCGATCACTGTCTTCAAAAAATTGCTAAAGCCATCAAAGATATTATTAAGCGTCCTGGAGATTTAGTTGCCCGTTATGGTGGGGAAGAATTTGCTGTGATTTTACCAAACACAGACACCGAGGGGGCGACTCATGTTGCCGACAATATTTGCCATGCTGTCCGCACACTAGCAATTCCTCATATAAATTCCGAAGTTAGCCCTTATGTAACCTTGAGTGCCGGGTTTACGACAGAAATTCCTCAGTCAGATTCTGACATGGAAGAAATGATTTCCGCCGCCGATCGGGCATTGTATCAAGCAAAGGCAGCAGGACGCGATCGCTTTATGCAAAATATTTTATTCCCAAAAAACAAAAATTCCTGCTAGTGGGCTAGCAATATTTATTAATTTCAATAATAAATAACATTCCTGCTTTTCATATCCTCACAACAGCTTTTAGTCTTAACTGAACCGTATTGATTTTGAAACCCATAGTTAATTAACTTTCGCACGGAAGCAGATGTAGCCATAAGAAGTTGAGTTTGACTAAACCCAGGGTTATACGGATAGGTACAATATCTGAGCGTAGGCATCAATTCTTCCTGAATGTAAACTAGCTCTTGGGCGTGGGCAAGCATTGTCTTGTTAATTTCAGAATAAATTTCACGCCTTTTTTCTTATGTTTTGAGTCGTCTAGGCAAATCGAACATTTGCGATTGAAGCTATTAGTTAAAATTTCAAACTGTTAGTTTTATTCGTTGCTCAACTTGACAAATATAACGAAAAAGCCTTTTCTTAAACCCAAGAGGCAACTTGGTATGAAATATTGTCCTGGCGCGCCTGCTATTGGAAGTAACTAGCTACCCCTCAATCTATGACAAAAAGTTCACTATCCCTAGACGCAAGATTTCTCGCGTGAAGTCACAGGAATACCCGATAGTTGCATCAGCGAGAAACTTGCCAGCCAAACACTCTTTTGTTACCCCATAGCCCCCAAGAATTTCAACTGCTGTGTGTGCATTTTTAATTGCAACATCCACTGCAAAAGTCTTGGCGGCTGGTGCTTTGATTGTGGCGGCAAGTTGGGGAGAAGTTTCTGCTGTAACTGCTGCATCCCATACTACCAGTCGTGCAGCTTGAGTGTTAATCATCATGTCCGCTAATTTTAAAGCCACTGCCTGATGTTCGATAATCGGACGACCCCAACTGACTCTTCGCTTGGCATAATTTAAAGCATACTCATAAGCAGCACGAGCCAAACCAACATAAGAAGCTGCCAGCCCAATAGCTACTTCTGGAAGCAACATCAGTAGTTTTCCTGCTTCTCCTTCTTGTCCAATCAGATTTTCCGCAGGGACTAGGACATTATCTAAGCAAATCTCAGCATGATGGGAGGCTTTCCAACCAATCATCTGTGTCTTTTTGCCAAACTTAATCCCTGGTGTCTCTGTTGGAACGTAGAAGATAGACAAACTTTCGTATAATGGTTTATCCATTGCTGTACGGGCAATGATGAAATAGCTATCCGCAATCCCAGCATTTGTAACTAACGAAGATTTTGTTCCATTGAGGATGTATCCATTGCCCTCGCGTGCTGCAAAGGTCTTCATCCCAATATTAGGATCTGGGAGCGGGCAGAATATATCCGAGGCCGCGACATTCGGTTCACTCTCTGCGGCACTGAATAGATGGGGTTTTCCAGAATTGACAAAAGATAATATTCGTTTTTGCTGTTCTTGGGTTGCAGCTCTGCTGACAAACAGCGACATAGCGGCAGTAAGATTAAAGTAACTACAAGCGATGCTGACATCAACAGCGCCTATTTCTTCTAACATTACAGCCAAGTCTATGCACTTTCCACCCAAACCTCCTAGCTCTTTTGGAACCATCAAGGATGTAAATCCTAATTCAGATCCCTTATAAAAAACGTGTTTGCAAAACTCCCAAGGTTCCATCTCTGGATTGTTAGACTCTTCAATTATCTGAACAATAGGCGCAATCTCGTTTTGAGCAAAGTCACGCGCAAGAGACTGCAACATCTCCTGTTCTTGAGTGAGGCTGAAGTCAATCATTTTTTTCTCTTTATTTCTACAGTGCAAATATACAGCTTTCTTTGATGTACTATAGCCTTATAATTAGTATCAAAATATCGGTTTTATAACCAGATTTTCCTATTTAAAGTTTGTGTACAATTAGAAAAGTCTTTGTATATACTAGCTTTAGGATATGCACGTCTTTTTAAACAAGTAAGCACAAAAGAAAAATAAGTCAAAAATACCTATAAAAAAATCAATTATTATAGCCTATTAGAAGATATCTACTAAATTAGATAAGCTTATCCCGCATATAAAACAGGCTATAGCAGTCCTAAATAATTGGTGAAAATTATATATCTCTTTTTTCTTCTCTTGGCGTCCTTGGCGTTCTTTTCTGCGAGACGCTGCGCGTTGGCGGAAGCCTCTGTCTGCGACACGCTACGCGAACGCAGAGAAGGCAGTTCGTTTCCTTATCTATATTTTTCACGACTCATTTAGGATTGCTATATATGAGTTGATTTTAATTATCCAAAGAATTATAGGCAAGATTAAGTTTGGTGGCTGACTCTTCTAATAAGCGTTGTTCATGAGCATTTATTGGTAACACCAGTTGGCGCTCAATACCTATTGAGCTAATGATACATGGAAGTCCAAAAACAACTTCACTGCCAACTCCATAGCTAGAATCTGCTCTCACTGATACTGGAAATATCTGTTTTTCATCTCGCAGGATGGTATCAATTAACTGACAAACTGCTATTGATATGCCATAGCTAGTATTTCCTTTGCGTTCAGAAATGTGATAGCCTCGCTTACAAGTTAACTCTGCATACTCTTGGTGAATTTGTTCCAGCGTTTCTCCTTGTGGTATAGGAAATTCAGCTAAGGGAATCCCCCCAATAAATGCATTAGACCAAACGACAAATTCACTGTCTCCATGCTCTCCAATCACATAAACATGAACATCTTGTTTCGCAACATTCAATAGCTTACCAAGTTGATATCTGAGTCTAGCAGTATCAAGAACGGTTCCCGAACCAAAAATTAGGTTTTCTGCTCTTGTGGAACTGGCGATCGCAATTCGTGTTAGTACATCAACTGGATTAGTAACAATAAGCACAATTGAATTCGGTGCAACTCGATCCAATTCTTTCATCGTCGAACGTATGATCTCTGCATTGTCGCTCAACGTATCTAATCGGCTCTGTCCAAGTTTCGGCTGTACCCCAACAGTTACAACAATTACATCAGAATCAGCTAAATCCTCATACTTGTTTGATGGTATAATCTCCATCTCTTCAAGTAAGGGAATACTGTCTTCAATATCCCATGCTTGCCCCTCAGCTTTTGATAAGGTTCGATCAAAAAGCACAACTCTTACACATTTGCGGAGTAGCACTAAAGCATTTGCTACGTCTGCACCTACATTCCCTGCACCAATGACCCCGACCTTGGATGTTTTGCTACTCATGTCGTATCTACATTATTTATAACTATTTTTCGCTTTGGGTTAAGAATATAACTGATATTGTCCAAAATCACGCAATTCGGCAATTGAATTGTGCAATCATTCCATCCAACAGTGCCATAGATTAATCCCCCTAGCGATCGCAACTTGGGCGTTGGTTACATCCAGCCGAACGACAATTGCATTTTCTTGGTTTGCCTGTGCCAATTGAGCAATTTGTTCGGGTTTTCGTGCCGTCAACACAACTTTGCCGCCGCGTTCTAAAACCGCTTCTGCTAGAGCGCGACCGAATCCGGTTCATGTTCCAGTGATCAAATAAACTTTGCTCATAAGGCTTTAAAGAGTTTTTTACCTATACTGATTATCTTTGTACTAGCAGCAATTAATCTAATTTTATTCCTTAAGATAGATGAGTTTTTTTATTAAATCATCATTTTTATAACACAGTTTTCCATTATAAATTTAATACTATTTTTATTATTTCCATAAATTTTTTCAATATCTAAAACTCTAGTGTTAAACAGCAAATAAGATTACAATGGATTGTTAATTGCTGGATGTAGCAATTTGTACTTGATTAAATTTGAAAGTTATTAGGTTAGGTAAAGCGAAAAGTTTAAGTATGTCCTGTATCTTTTCGCCTTACCTTACCCAATAAACTTAGTGAACTATTAGGTATCAAGAAATAATGTTGAAACGTCGCACAATACTAGTTGGTTTAGCTGCGCTTGGCTTAACGTTAGCTGCTAGTACACAAGTTCATGGACAATCTACTAGCGGGCCAGAAGCTTGGCAAAGTGTCTACAATGAGGCGGTTGCTGGGGCAACAACGAGAGTTACAGTTCCACTTTTGAACACCTTATTATCATCTGTCTTGCAAGTAGTCTTCAAATTGGCAGGTTATTGGGGTGGTTAACCCTTATTTCTCATACTCAAACAGAGAAAGAGCCTAAATAAAGACGGGTGCAATGTAATTTTTGAGTAATTCCTGCGGTTGCAAGTGCGTTTCGCCCGCTATATGCGAGTGCCTGACTATAATCTCTTACTTGAAGAGCGCAGATTTTCCCATAGCCAAATATTCCAAAAACCGTGAGGAGTTTTCTTTCCATGTTCAAACCTCGCCCAATTTTTAGCGCCTTAGTTGCAATTATCCTAGCGTTTGTCATAGGTACACAGATACATAAACAACCCGCAGTTGCTGCTGGTGGGGCTTGTAATCCAACGGCGAATAACCTACCTATATGTCCAAGCACGGCACCTTCAGAGTCAGCTAGTTTCATTGACCCAACTGCAACAATCAGAAATCCAACAAATATTAGCTTGGGCGAAAAAGTCTATGTTGCACCATTTGCCGAGTTAGACGCTACTACTGCTCCCATTAGCATTGCAGAAGATTCTAATGTCCAAGACCAAGTGAAAATTACAGCTTCGGGAACCGGAGTTGAGATTGGGCCACGAGTCATTATGGCACACATGGCCATTGTCAAAGGTGCAGCCAAAATCGGTACTCAAGGTTCTACTGGGCCTTTTAGCGAGCCGATTACCAATACTCAGTTCAACAACGATATTGCAGAGACATTTCTCGCTTTCAACTGTGAGATAGACGGTGCAACTATAGAAAAAAACACGGTAGTCAACTTTCTCTCACGGGTTGGCCCTGGTGTTACCTTACCTGCTGGGAAAGTAGTGCTACCAGGTAAAAACGTCACAAATAACTTTGAAGCTAGTAGCGGCAGTTCGGGGAAAGTGGCAAACCTGACCCAAGCCGACGTTGCATTAATGGAAGGCATTATTGAAGTCAATGAAGCATTTGCCAAAGGTTACACAGAATTAGCTAGAGCAGATTTGACAAATGTACAAGGCATAAATTTCGCTCCAGCCACAGCTTTTAACCCCGGAGGTCTGCCGCAGATAGGTGGAATTGTAACTCGCAATCCGAGCTTCCGTAACCGCATCATCGGCAATGTCGTTCTGGAAGATCCTTTAGCAAGCCTTACTAACAAAATAGGTAATAGAATTTCGCTGCGTGCTGATGAAGGTCAACCTTTTAATGTCGGTGAAATTGCTGGGATGGCAAACGATGTTGTCTTTCATGCTTTAGAAACCACTAGTTTGACTCTTGGTGATGGAGTTGGTTATGGGCCTCGCGCTCTAGTTCATGGCGGTAGGCAGGTTGTCAATGGCGTTGCTAATGGCTCTGAAACTAGCATAGGTGATGCCGTAGGGCTAGGACCAAATTCTGTTATATTCCGCTCAGTTATTGGCGAAAAATCAGCAATTGGGCAAAGAAGCGCAGTCTTCAATTCTACATTACCTCCCAAAACAGAGGTCCGTTCTCGAACAATCTATGCTGACAACGGCAGCCTGATTCTACCTGTGGAGTGGTAAGGGGAGACCGCTTTCACTTCTATACCAGCCGTATTTTTAGCTTCTCGTTGTGTAGCATGGATATCTTTTATGACGGCTGGTATCTTTTTTCTTGGCTTGTGCCTAAGCAATTAACTTTTGCATAATTTATGAATCTGAAAATCTTGTCGTTAGTGCAATTACAATGCCTACGATTGATGCTGCTGTTAACTTTGATATTCGGGCTGATACTAATTGTTGATGATGGTTCATCTATAGCTGCACAGAAGGTTGGGCAACCAGGATTTATAAACCCTGTAACTGCTGATATCATCTCCAGCCAGCCTCAAGTGGTACAACCTTCAGTCACCGGATTTGTGTCTACATTGTCGGATGAAGTAGAGGAATTACCAGCCCAGTTAATTCGCTGGTCGACTTACTGGCAACTTTGCTGGGAAGCATATCCTGAAGCTGAAGCATACGAACTGCAAACGGTGCTTATGGAAGGCAAGTCTCCCAAGTTCAAACGACAAAGCGATCGCTGCTTTCGTATACAAGCTGCATCTAATGAAAACCAAAAATCACAAGGATTACTCAACCGTGATTTAATCTTGTTAATGCATAAAATTCAGCTTGGTTATCGAGTGCGAGCTGTCTTAGATAACAACCGCGTCAGTGAATGGTCTCAAGTAATGGCAGTTGGTGCAACTACTACCTCTGAATTGAATGGTACTAATAACACCTGTAGTAGCGATTGTGGCACCAAAGATAGCACCGGGAGTGAGTTCTTCTAATGTTTGTGGTGCAATCCCAGCGGGAGCATACCCTAGTAAAGGTGCTTGTCTTTCATAAAGGATTGATATACGTGCAGAAAGATTTTCCTTGATGAGAATAGCTTGTGCCATTCGAGAGCGCAATGGATCAATGAGATTTGCAACACTTTGGCTATCCTATCCATTCGGTTGAATAGTGGAATTTTAGCTTTTAAACTCATCATGAAAAATGGGAAGATTGACAAGAGTCTCCTGAATTAGTTCGTCGCACATACTGGTGTCGTTAGTGCAACATGAATGCCTAACTCAATATACAAATCTCAGACAGTAATAGTTTATGCTTCCCCTTGAACAATTGTTTTGTCCTTGTTGTACTCCAGCCATATTGCATTTGCTGACTCAATCCGATCTGACTCAGCACATACTCCAATTAAGAACGGGGTCAGTTTCTGCGGCTATCAAAAGGAATCAAAAACAGCAGGAGCGATCTCTATCCGTAGCAGGGCAAACGCATCTAAATATTGACGAGTCTAGCTAAAAGTAGAATGCATTACACCTCATAAGCCCCGTAGGACTTTCAGAAAAAGGAATATTTATTGTAAAGGAATAAGAATCATTATAAAGGCAAGCATACTATAACTACGAATTTTGGAGCGAGGGCGTGGATAGCGAAGCACCTCGGATTCTGGGGTGTTCACTCTTGTGTCATGAAGCGGGTGAATATAATATACCAAAACAGTCGCGTTGTATCAAAGATTTATAGAGATTGAGTTTGGCTGTGGCATTGGTCATTAATCAAAACATCTAACCGAGCAATTTTCTGGTGCAGGGTTTTTACTGCTTGGTTGATAGAGCGATCGCTAGTGACATCCAATTCGACAGGAATTATCTTTGGTTGAAGTTTCTGGACTGCAAGCTTTGCGTGATCAAACGAGCGGGAAGTGATAAATTATCGAGTAGCCTTTTGCCAGTAGACCTTGAGCGATCGCAAATCCAATCCCTCGGTTCCCACCTTTAAACATCCCAACGTTTACCGTAAAGCTCAACAATTTCGAGAGTAGAAAAAGTTCCTTTATCTAGGCAAAATAATAATTCCTTTTGTTTAATACCTGTGTTATTAAAAACAGGAGAAAGAAAAAACCTAATTCTTTCTCCCATTTTTTCATGCGTTATACCAATTTATCAAAGCTAATCTTGTTTGAAATAAAGATTGCTAGTAAACTAACTTTCAAGCCAATAACTATGAACAGAGAAAACTTGGTATAAATTCTTTACGCATGACGAAATAGCTAAATAACAGCGATGCTAAACGCGTTCAAAGTAGGTACAGTAATCAATGTTGCTAGTAATTGCTGAGAAGAACTGCCACTACCATCTTGGTCAAAGAATAATTGACCAGTTCTGTCATTGTAGATAAAACGATCATTTTGATCTAATGAAGAAGTTCCTAAGACAAAACTACTAGTAGCCAAAGAGCCTATACTTAATTCTGAACCAAAGCCACTAGCTGAGATATCAATCCTATCTTCACCAGGAGTGAAATCTAAGATTAAGTCACCCCCCTCAATTGGACTAAAATATTGAAATCGGTCAAAACCTGCTCCACCTGTTAGCACATCTAAATTACCGCTACCTGTTAAAATATCGTTTCCGGCTCCTCCGTCGAATACGTCATTGCCAAAACCACCGATTAAGGTATCATCTCCGTCTCCGCCAAGAGCACCATCATTACCATCGCCACCATCGATGAAGTCATTTCCTAGACCTCCAAGCAAGACATCGCTACCATCATTACCATTTATGGTGTCGTTACCATCCCTTCCTTGCAAGGAATTATTTAAATCATTACCAATGATTGTGTCATTTCCAGATGTGCCGATAACATTAATAAAGTTCTCAATATTGAGTGTTAATGGTTGTAAATTGGGAATACCAGAAACAACCACTCTATCTTGAGACAAATCAGCAGAAATTGAAATCCCTGGAAGAGCTGTGGAACTATCAATGATGTTAGATTGGCCAATACTACCAATAATAGTTTCAACGTTCGTAACTTTGTCAGTTCCCAGAGTACCTTTTTGAATATCGCCAGCGATCCCTACAGATACAGATTGCCCTAAATTGCTGTAGTCAACAATATCTATGCCTCCTTCGCCCTGAATAGTGTAATTTCCTGGACTGCCAATAAATCGGTCATTATTTCGAGTTCCCAAAAGAAGATCGTCCCCAAAAGTAGGTGTAACTCTTGGACCTTCAGGAGTACCTTCAATTATTGCATTTGTTTGAGCTGTAGCTTGATTTTGTGACATGATTTTTTCCTCAAAAGTAAAAAAGAAAACTGTACTATGCAGAAGTTGCTGTCAGCGTGATTAGATGAATTCGATAATATCAAGCTACAGATTTCCAGAATTTTACCCAAATTAAATGTGACTTTTTTAATTACAAATTATGTAGATATAGCCTAATTTATAATTTTTTTAAAAAAGCATTTTTTTAGGTAACAGTAATTGCTCTGGTTTAGCTGTTAGCTAAGATATTTGTAAAAGCCTTAAATTGGAGACTTGAGACTAGAAAATTGTGACAAAATATGTTTCTTCTTCAAAGCCCCTTCCATAATTTTTCCGTTAATTACCCAGTCTCCAGTCGCTTTCACCTTATAGTTTCCTGCCACTAATGAGACTCCAGTAGCCACGGCTTGGTTGAATTTTTATATCAGTAAAACCTGCTTCCTTTAGCATTACTGACAGCTCATGGCCCGAGTATTGCTGACCTTCAGTCCACAAAAGCATAGCCATGTTATAGGCAGCAGTAGGATAAGGGCCAGTTTTCTGATCATCGTAGAGCATTTCGTGGAGTAGAATCCGACCTCCGAATTCAAGGCTATTGAAGCTTTTTTGAGTGAGAAAACGACATTTTTCTGGCGACCAATCATGGTAGATATCACTATAGAAATGGAGATCAGCCACTGGAAAATCATCATTCCACCAGTTAAGTGTTTGTGTTTTAATCCGACTCTGCAAGCCATAGTTTGTGATTATTTCTTGAGCTACTTCGCATACTGGAGGTAAATCAAGAACAATAGCTTGTAAATTTGACCATTTTAAGGTTGCACCAATGGCATGAGCGCCCGAACCTCCGCCAATATCAACCAGCAATTTGTGTTCTGACAAATCAATAAGTTCTGGCCAAGCTAAAGCAGATCCCATACTGTGACCGTGCATAGCATAGGTGAAAGCGCGTGCCTTTTCAGCCTGTTCTTCATGAGAAAGAAATAGTTGTCCATTGTCGTAAACTTGGGCAGAATTGGTAAGGACAGCTTTTTTTAAGCTTTCAACCGAAAACAGCTGATCGTTAGCAAATAACATTTCTAAAAAGCCTCCAAAATACGTAGGGCTGCTTTCTAAGAGATAGTCTTGTGCAAGAGAAGTGAGAGAATAAAAACCATTTTGCACTTGCACCAATCCGATGGATGTAAGTATTGTTAAAAGGACTTCTGCTGGACGCTGTTGAATAGCGATCGCTTCACATATATTTGTAAGAGTAAGCGGTTTTGAAGCTAAAAGAGGAAACAATTTGAGATTGTGAGCAACAAGAAGTACTCGATTTCCCGCACTGGCGAAGACAATGTTCCACAATAACCGTTCATCTGTGCTGGGTTTAGGAATGGTAACAGAAACAGTTTGATTCATAATATTGAGAAAATTTTGATTGGTGGATTATCTAAATAGCCATAACACCCTGCCCCTATCCCCACAAGTAAGGAGGGGAATAAGAAGTTTTTTCATGTACTCTGGTGTACGCAGTTCATGATGGCAACTTAGAGAAAGACAGGATAATGCCAACAAACGAACCCAAAACTAGCAAAGTACTACTCAGCGAACTAAGTCCAAAACCAATTAGTCGCTTTTCAGCAGCCTGATAATATCCCAGAGCGTAAGCAATTCTACCTGCCAGCCAGACTGCACCAAGGATGGTACTCCACAAAGGGCTGACGTAGAAAGAGAACAACCATAAGCTAGGTAAAAAGAATACAATCTGCTCTAAAGTATTCTGCTGAACACGTAGCACTCGTTCAAAGTTGGGATCTCCTGCTGTTTGGGGAGGTAAAACTTTGTATTTGGTTCTGGCTTGACTGACATTAATTGTTATAACCAGGTAAAACAGCAGTGTCAGAGTAGTTATCAGACTAGTTAAAGAAGACATACGATATTTTAGCTAGAGTCAAAAGTTAAAAAGGAGCAGATGGGATGGGGAGCATAGCAATATGGTTTGGATAAGCTCTTTCCCCCTGCTCAAGAACAGCCGGCCTCAATGAATAAATTCCTTAACTAAACGTGGGGAGCATAGCGGAAAAAAGGCTGCCTACAAGAAGCGGGACATAAACAGAAAATCTTTTTTCTCTTCTGGTCTTCTGCTTTCTTGTCAAAGATCAAGAGTCAAGATTCTAAAGTATTAACAATTCACTATGTCTATGACACTTGCGTAGTTCCAGCTAAGGTACGAGCATGTTCTTGGGCGCTGCGTAAGCAATGATTGAGGAAACCAGCATAAGCATCAAGGGCTTTACCTCCAATCTCAACCAATACGTTCACATTCTCAGGGTATTCTTGGAGAAAGTTTTTGAGAAGTTTGGCATTAAGTTGGGTATGACCGATATCTACGCTTACGTGCTCTTCCATGAAGGTCAAGCCTTCAGTAATTTTTGAGCCGAGAACTTTTTGAGATTGCTGAATCAACTGCGAACCGTAGCGCACGGATAGCATTTCGATTTCATATTCAATAGCTACCTGAGCAAAAGGAGTATTACTAGCAATCACATCTTCATGGAGTTGGCGGTAACGATGGGTACTTTCAGCTATTGGGAGTGAGAGGAACCATTCTGCGTTTAATTGCTGTGTGTGGCGAGTATTCCAGCTAGCAACTAAAGAGTGAGTATCTTCAATCATCATCAAATGATGACCGGCTTCCTGCTCGGCATGGGTACACAGTAATTGGCCTAGTTCTGTGTATCCTAATTGTAAGCAGCGATCGCCAGCCCGATTGATCCAATCTTCTACTGCATCAGTCATGGCTACACCGTGGGCATTGAAGTAGATTAAATACAGTTCTAAAACTGTAGAATCGATATCTGGAGAGAAAATTTTTTCTAAACCAGAGTTTTGCTTGAATCGTAATCGTGCACTTTCAATTTGAGATTCATAAATTGCATACAGATTTCGTTTGACTTGTGTTTCCAACATAAACATTTATCCTTGATTAAAGTTTGATGGACAATTGAAACATTACTGATGAACTTTTTTGTTCATCCGTAAGGCTTGTGATTATGAGAAAGCTAGATTGATGCTTTCTCATAGCTATAGCCAGAGCTATATTTCTATCTCATACTCTCCAGGAATTGGAGAATGCTGATACCATTGAGCCGGAATATCAATGTCTGGAATTATGAGGCGGCTTTCCATTGGTTCGCTACCGGCTCGGTAAAATTCATGAATTTTATAAAAAGGAACTGGCTTGATGATGCGAGTATGGATATTTAGAGCATCTGAAAAATATTTGAAGATTGAGACATTTGCACAAGCAACTAAAAGATCTGGTTCTTCTTCGTTCATGTGAATGAAGTCTTTAGAGTGCGCTACTCCCATCAATAATTTTCCAATGCCTTTATTGCGCCACTCATCTTTGACAACAAATTTGCTCAATTCTCTAATATTTTTTCCTGAGTATCTGTTGGCTGCCGCAACTGGAATTAAGAGCTGTTCAATATCCTCTTCAGTTACTTTAGCATATCTTTCAGGATTAGTACTGTGTAGATATAATCCCATACAGGCAACTAATTCATCATTAACTAATCCCATTAAATAATGATGAGGATATAGTTCGATCTTGGCTTCAATATCATAGTGTGATTCCGAGAATTTAATTCCCAGTTTTTTGTAATATATCTCTGATATTAAAGACTGGCATTGATGGTTCTCAAGGGGGGATTCTGCAATTTTGAATTTACAAGTAAGCTTTTTAGCAACTTCGGTTTGCTGTATTAAATCAAGAGTCATGTTTTATGTATTCCATGATTGATAGAGGGAAAATGAGGCATACATAACAAATAAGCCCTGTATATAATTAACTATTTGTTAGCATCTTGGCTGGAGAAAGATTTGGCGTTTTTTCTTGCCTCAAAAGCATTTTTAAAACTTTACCAGTTGGATTTTTGGGAATTACAGAAACAAAATCGATAGCTTCGGGAATCTTATAAGTTGCTATTCTTGGAGAACAAAATTCCTTTATTTGTGCTTCTGTAATTATTTGACCAGCCTTAAGCACAATGTTAGCTTTAACTATCTCACCTTTAATGGGGTCAGGAACACCATATACAGCAACTTCGGCAACTGCTGGATGTTGATAAATGATATTTTCAACTTCAGTTGGATAAACTTTAAATCCTGATAAATTGATCATATCTTTCAAGCGGTCAACAATATAGAAGAATCCATCTTCATCCATACGGCCAATATCACCAGTATGGAACCAACCATTTTTAATTACTGCCGCAGTTTCTAAGGGACGATTCCAATAGCCAAGCATGACATTTGGCCCTCGAACTATAATTTCACCCAACTCGCCTGGTTGTACCTGATGACCATAACGATCAACAATCTGGATTTCTACATTATCAATTGGAGTACCAATTGAACCCAGTTTGTAATTCAAGTCATTGTTATAAGTCGCAAATGGTGATGTTTCCGTTAAACCATAACCTTCATGGATAAAATATCCATATTTATCATGCCATTTTTGGGCGATTTCAATTGGCATTGGTGCAGCGGCTGAAAAGTAATAACGTATGCTCTTAAGATGCTTCGCAGAGATATCTTTATTCAGCATTTTGATAAATACTGTGGGCACGCCAAAAAGCATTGTAGCTTGATATTTACGAAGGTCTTCAAGAAGTTTTTCTAGGTCAAAACGACGGTATAGAATAATAGTTGCACAGGCACTAAAACCAGTATTTAAAATGGCGTTTTGACCAAAACAATGGAACAGTGGCAAATATAGCAGTAAGCGATCGCTATTACTAAGACGATAACAACGGTTCGCTGCGTAGCTGTTAGCAATGACATTGCCGTGGGAAAGAGTAGCACCTTTAGGAAAGCCTGTCGTACCTGAAGTATAGAGAATACAAGCAGGGGCATGGCGTTCCATTTCTAGTGCAGGTGACTCTAGAGAAGCATTAGCTATCAGTTGTGCTAAAGTTGTTCCCTTATTGGCTTTCCCTTCAGCAATGAAAATATGTTGTAATTCGGGTAAGTCTGCCTCTGATATCTGCTCGCTTTGGGATTCTGTGGTAATGATGACTTTGACTGCACAATCGTTGAGAATGTAACTAACTTCAGCAGTTTTCAACATAACGTTGATGGAAACAGCAACAGCACCAATTTTGAGAATGCCAAGATAAGAAATCACAAACTCTGGAATATTTGGCAAAAACAAAGCCACGCGATCGCCTTTTTTAATTCCCAATCCTTTTAAACCGTTTGCTACTCGCCCTGCTAACTCATCAAGCTGTTTGTAAGTAAAAGATTTATCTTCAAAAATCAGGGCAATCTTATTAGGCAATAAGCGATGTCCTCGCTCCACATAATGTGCGATGTTCATAACTGTAAGTAATTAGGATTGTTGAATGCGGTGACGATTAGCCTCTATATGATGCTCTAGGCAATAAAATCATCAATCAAACTTTCAGTTGACCACAAGATTGTTAATAGCAGCGATAATTTGTCCACCAGAGGCGATATCAGCAGCAATCCGAGCAATATGTAAGTCTAGGCCTTGTTCGTGGTCATTGCAAATGTAAGGACGATCAGCAGCAGGTGGCTGTCCGACTACATTCCGGATTGCTATATATAAATCTCTTGTCGCAGGTGATAGGCAAGCACGAGCGTCATAATGTTTAGCGACTGCATAGGTGCGTAAATCAACTGCTTGCACCCCAAACATCAGTGCGATCGCCATATATTGTTGGAAAATTTCTACAGACTGTCGGGCTAAATTTGCAGAAGCAAAACCTTGACTGTTGATATTTTGATTAAATTGTTCGGCATGGGTAGGGAATCTATCGGCTATGGAATTGCCGTAGAAGGTCAATAACGGCATGATAGAGTTTCCAGCTATTTGCAGACCCTTTAGCCCCATGTTCACACTACGTTCGCTGTTTCCTACTAAAGATGCTGGTAGTCCATTATTAAATTCTGGTGCTACCAAACAGGCTATTTGTACATCCAAATGTTTAGCCAACAACCCAATATAGTGACGCAGCTGATCCATACCGATGCTGACGTACTGTCCTAAGAAGTTACCACCGTGATAACTAGCTTGGTTTTCTACATCAATCAGTGGGTTATCTGTCGCGGAGTTAATCTCTACTTCAATTTGTTTGCTAATCTGCTCAATACCATCGATAATTGGACCCATATATTGGGGTAGACAGCGCAGCGAATAACGGTCTTGAATTAAATGTGTACCTCGATAATCGTGGGAACCATCTAACTCTTCACGGACTAAGGAAGAACCTGCAAGCAAATTGAGCATTTGAGAAGCAGCCCATTTTTGTCCTGGATGCGGTTTTAACTGATGAATGAATGGGTGAAAGGATTGATTCGTCCCATTCAAACCTTGAATAGCTAAGGCATGGGCCCCCATTGCTAGGGTTAATAAGGTTTTGGTATCGTAAACGCAGTTAGCCGCGATCGCAGTCATCACAGAAGTACCATTCATCATTGCCAACCCTTCTTTCGGAAGTAGTTGCAATGGCTCTAAACCGAGCTTTTTCAAGGCTGTGGGAGCATCCATTTCTGTACCGTTAAAATCAACGGTGTAGCTAGGATCTAGACCAATCATTGCCCCAGTAATGTAAGATAGTGGCACTAAATCGCCACTTGCACCGATGGAACCAAGTTCATAAACATGGGGTGTAACACCAGCATTCAAAAACTTTTCTAAACGCTGAATCAGTTCTAGACGGATACCAGATGCACCATACAAATGTGAGTTTATCCGCAACAACATGGCAGCGCGGACATCAGCCAGTGGTAATCTCTGCCCTGCACCTGATTTGAGAAACCAAACGAGGTTATTCTGCAATAAAGGTGCACACTCAGGCGAGATGACAACATTAGCCATACCACCAAAGCCGCTAGTCACACCATAAATAGCCTGACCAGTTTCAACGGCATGAGAAATATAGTCACGAGAAGCTTGGATTCCTTGTAATACCTTCTGATTATCAGTCACACGTACCAAAGCATCATGACGGGCGACGCTAACGACTTCATCAATTGTCAGGTTTTTTTCACCAACAATAATTGTTTTGTCTATCTTTCCTGAGAAAGAAGGTAAATATTTAGAAGTCTTATCTGTGCTTAAAGATACTGTGTTCATCGGAGTTTTTGACCTTAAAATTGTAGCTATTCGTAGAAATATCTTGTTCGAGCAGTGTGATTAGGCGTTGCTGTAAGAGGCTGGATTTACTTGCCTTAACCTAACTGAAACATTTGTATACCTATCAGAAGTAAAGTAGGGTTTTATGCAAGCATATTGTGTAAAGTCAGCAATGCCACTGCTTTAGACTTAGACGAAGCTAGAAACTCGTGTAGTAAGCTTTGGTGTTGCAACTGTACTATTGCTTTTAGACCAACGGCCAAAGAATTTGCTGATGCTAGCTAATTCTTGCATTAATTCTTCAAATGCTTCCAATGTCAAAGACTGCGGCCCATCAGAAAGTGCTTTGGCTGGGTTGGGGTGTACCTCAATCATCAAAGAATCTGCACCAGCAGCAATAGAGGCCATAGACATAGTTGAAACAAACTCTGATTTACCAGTAGCGTGGCTAGGGTCAATCATGATCGGTAAATGAGTCAGGGTTCGCAATACTGGAATTGCAGATATATCTAAAGTGTTACGAGTATATTGTCGGTCAAAAGTGCGAATTCCCCGTTCGCATAAAATCACATTGGGATTACCTGCTGCTAAAACATACTCGGCTGACATCAACCAATCTTCAATAGTGGCAGCTAGACCCCGCTTCAAGAGTACTGGCTTACCAGTAGCACCAACTTTCTTCAGCAGTGAGAAATTCTGCATATTACGGGCACCAATTTGGATCACATCTGCAACTTCCGCAACCTTGTCTAACTCAGTTGCATCCATCAGTTCCGTGATAATTCCTAAACCGGTAACTTCTTTAGCTTTCAACAGTAAACCTAAGGCATTCTCACCGTGACCTTGGAAAGCGTAAGGAGAAGTACGAGGTTTATATGCACCACCCCGCAGAAACTGCGCTCCAGATGCTTTTACTACTTGCGCTGTTTGAATAATCATTTCTTCATTTTCAACAGAGCAAGGGCCAGCAACTAAAACTAAAGGATGGTTTTGACCAAAGGTTACAGGGCCGTTAGGTGTAGGTACTACTACTTCACTATATTCTCCATAGCGGAATTCCAAAGAAGCACGTTTAAAGGGCTTTTTCACCCGGATAACTTGCTCAATAAAAGGGCTAATGTTTTGAATTTCTCCAGCATCAATTTCTGCGGTTTCGCCTATTAAACCAATAACTGTTTTGTGCTGACCTTTACATACTTCTGTTGTCAGTTCACGATGACTAATTTCTGTAGCCACGCGCTCAATTTCAGTAGATAAAGTACCCTGTTTCATGATTATAATCATAGTCAAGAATAATTTTCCTAAAGACTTCAGTTAATTGACTTGTGAGAATTATTTATTAACCCTTGGGTTCGGGCAGTAGGAATTTAACCTATAGAAATGCTAAGTGATCAAGCTTTTGTTCTAACAGATACAACTAGTTAGTTTTGTTTGCAATACTTTTCGGTTAAGGGGAAAACGCCAAATAAAAAACCTTTAACCTTTTTCCCAAACCCAATTCCGAGTTAAAAATGCTTAACCGAGCAGTATTGGTTTTGCTTGCCTCTCTCCTCTTTCTTGTTGAAAAGTTTTGAGAGAACGAATGGTACGAGTGCTTTACTACATACATATTACACAATATACTACATAATGTCAAGAGCATACTACAATTTTTTCAAAAATGGGAGAGCAGTGTTATGTAATCGCGTTATTACAATCTGTGGCTAAGTTTTAACGGTGTCGATTTGAAATAAATCTGGATTTTTATGCATATTAATCACTAAAACTTGTTCATAATTACTGATGCGTAAATTAGGCTTAATTCAAAAAAGAGAAGAATCAGTCAGAGAGCTTTAACCAAAGATAAAACAAGAAGCCAAACTATCTTTATCTTTTCGTACTTTAAAATATTTCAGAATTAAAAACAATAACTAATTACGTTAAAAAACTAACAATTATTGTCCTAGCTTTGGTGAATATCGTATTTAATAAAGCTGCAATGCGCCTTTGCCTTTCTCCAAGCTAGGGGAGTTGCCCCGTGATATTGGCGAAACTGGCGAAAAAAATGAACTGGATGTTGATACCCCACCAATGTAGCAATCTGTTCCACTCTTTCTGAAGTTTCTACAAGCAAGGAACGTGCTGCTGCCATTCGGCGCTGAATAATCCAACTTTGTATAGTTTGTCCAGTTTTATGTCGTACTAATTTAGAAAGGTAACTAGAGGAATAACCTACTGCTAAGGCTATGTCATTGAGAGTAATCTGTTGGTGATAATTAGCTTCAATGAAATAAAATACCTTTTTCAACTGGGGGTCAGACGGAAAAATCAATTGAGGTGTAGTCGGTTTCGTAATCTCAATTTCGGGTGATTTTAGGAGTGGCTGAAACTGTGCAGCATACCACTTTTGGAGCGAGGCTTGCCTTTCCAGACGAGATATTATCGCTCTCAGTAATTCCTCTGGCCTACAGGGCTTAGTAAGATAGTCATCAGCTCCGAGTTCCATGCCTTTGCGAATGTCAGCCTGAGTAACTTTGGTCGTAACAAAAATCAACAAGATAACCGCTGTGATAGGGTTTTGCCGCAGCGCCCTTAAAACACCATAACCATTCAGTTTTGGCATTAGAATATCGCTGATTATTAAATCGGGTAAGTGCTCTTGTGCCCGCTCAACACCGACAAGGCCATTTTCTGCACATATCACATCGAATCCTTCTTCCTCCAAACATTTTAAAAACATATTACGGGCTTCTTTTTCCGTATCAATAACCAAAATCTTTGTCATTATCTTTTCCTAATATTTAGTGACTGTATGTTGGAAAATGAGCAAAGTAGGAAGCGGAATACCAGAGAAGTATTGAAATCCATTTCTTTTTTAAACCAGAAGTTTATCCAAACGATTGTTCTTAAGAATAAAAATAGTAAAAACCGTTGAGGATCAATCGGGTGGATCTCACTTTTGTAAGCTGTTCCACATTTAACTTGCACATTTGGGCGAGCAAGGATGCTTGCCACACAACAAATACAGTAATATATATTACGCAGGTTAGATGTGGTTCAGCTTACTGATATATCTAGCTACAAAATCAAATTGCACCATTTCTGATTGTGTCTAATATTTTTGTATGACGTAAGCAAGTCGGCAGCGATCGCTGGCTAATGCTGGAAAAATCAAACTTGAATACCTGAAAATCCATACACATATTTAATTGGTTCTGTCAATGTGTAAGTCTTATATATTAAGTATTACTCAGTTTTATTTTTCCGGTTTTATGCAAAGCTAAGATTAAAATTTACATTCATTTACAATTAGATTGACGATGTTTTTTCCACTTTATGAAAGTTGTGTTGTCACATCTAGTACCCTAAAGGGTACTCTTGAAAAATCAGAGTCTGTGCCAAGGCAGGACAAACGCAGTAATCATTTCTCCAGCCATTGTCAATATCGCTTCTAGCGCGGCAATCTTCCGTATCAGTTTCCCCCATCATCTTTTTCAACCAGTTCTGGGTGACGCTCATTCCATAAGTATCCTGTATGCGGAATTTCTCACACTCCAAAACCTCCTCTGGCTTTAGGTAATCTTGATGCTACATACTGGTGTAAGTCCTTCTATCAATATCTTTGACATTCATCAATGGCAATACCAGCCGCCTTCATCTATCGCGAAGTCCCTTTATCACCACCGTTGCCTAAAGGAATAATCGTATTCCCCATCTCCTCCAACTGCGATAATTACGTTAAGCTCCGCTAACGCAGATTAGCCCGTAGATTATTGATAGACTAGTTTATTTGCCTCCCAATCAGACAACTGGTATCCAATGCCCAGTCCTTGATGCAAAAAAGTACATTGCCAACTGCCACAAGTTAATAAATGCATTTCTCATTTGCGTAAGTGTGGAATGTTAGCTCGATGTGTCTAATATAAAATTGAAATTTTTTGCTTCCCGAATCCAACATTTATTAACGCTTTTTTAAACGCTTTTCTTTGCCCAATAAACAAACTAGATAAAAGGACTTTTTAAAAAATGGAATAGAAAGCCTAATATTCACAGTATGGCGCTTGCTAACGCGATTTCCAAATGCATTTTTTAATTCTGCTAATTGGGCATGGGTAAAGCTAGCTGCTATTTGAGGACTAATGGAGGCAAAAAAATGTTGTATAAAAGGATCAGTTGTGGAATAGTTTTTAGTTAAATGCTTTTTAAACATCTTAATTTTTTGTTAAAAATAAAGTTTAAAAATTCGGACTGTGTTCATAATACCAACACTTTCCGTCATGCCAGGCTCTATGAGTATGTTCGCATTCAAACCTATCATCAATCCAAGGAATTAAAGTAGGAGAAGATGGGGTATATTTGCTAGTAATTAAAGATAATACAAAATGAAATAGAATATAACTGCAAGCCAATAAAATAATTAGAAATCCTATGAGGAACAAAGCATTGCCAACTGTCCAAAAAGGATATAAACCTTTGCTAGAGCGTAAACGCTCTTGAGAGCGACGTTCTGAACCTGCTAGCAACACCAGGTAAAACCTTAATCCGGGAATTGGTACTGAAACTTTTATGTCTAAAGGATGACGTGCCCAACTATGAGAGTCAAAACTCCTTATTACTGCTTCTAACTGCTCATCAGTGAAAGTATTTGCTATTTTCGGGTTAATCTAAGCGAAAAGCTTCTCAAAATCAGGATCAGGATCAGTGTGCTGAAGATTTTTCATTACTTTGCTACTCTCGTTTGTACTGACTCCATACCCTAGCCTTTAATACTAATGCTGTACGGGTGCAGTCACAGCTTTATCTGTGTTCAAAACTGTAAAATATGACTATTTTTTAGGATTAGCGAAATCTCCGTCCGTCACCTCGATAGGATATAGAATCGCTGGCAGCAGGAGATTCGGTAATTCGGGAGAGTACATTTTCAGGTGCAGAGCTACCAAGAACTACAAAAGATAAATTACTTACTTTCTGTTGGCAACCAGCAGTTAAGCAAGTACAAACCAAGCTTGTAATCAAACAATAGAGAAGAGGACGCATACCCATACCCAGCGAGTACTAACTTCAAAATATACTGAATAATTCTACAAGCGTTTTGTCGCTAATCCGGAAAATTTGCTAGAAAGCTTGTGTCTTTAATGACTTGCAAATTATTTGAACGCTGTTGTTACTATTGTATTGGACTCAAAATTACTCTTGATCACAACGAAGGTTAAGAACCAACGAAAAAATCTTGCCTTTCGCGTTTGATTATTTTTCAAGCTCCCGTCTGCGACAGGCTACGCCTACGCCTATAGCTTTCGCAGAAAGCAAGAGTTAATGACATCATTTTAAACTCCATTCTCAATAGACTTTACTTATTGACATAATGGTGTCGCCCTGATAGGGAAGATAAGTCGCGATCGCTTTGTCTAATAAATCTAGGGAGATGAGTCGGAGCGATCGCACTCTTACTGCCTGCGATCGCTAGTTCAATTTTCATCAAATCAAAGGCAGGAATCATTTCAACCTATGCGATCAACCCTAGAGTTAAAAAAGTCTATTTAACAGGCGGAAGCTTTAGTTCTATGCCTAATTTGCTCCCTATTTCTATAACATTTAAGTTGAATTTGCTTAATGTTGACATAGGTTCTATTTTATGACTTTATTGCCTCTTCAACTTTTTCGCAAATTTTCACCCAAGCGTGGTTACGTTCTGCCGGACTTAGACCGTCGAGGGGTTTATCTGGAGAGTGAGCAGCTTGGTATTCTTGGATGTCGGTTTTTTTGTATGAGCTTGCACTAATTGGAATCCAGAAAATGGTTAATCCCTCTTTTTCGGCTGCCTTGAGTAAGGGGGGAAGCTCATGTTCGTGGATGAAATCAGAGGCTATAAAGTTAGTGCTGACTAGCAGAATAGCAACCTTAGCCGTGGCTAATGCTTTCTCAATCTCGGCTTTCCATTTTGCGCCAGGTTTGATTTTGGTGTCATCCCAAACGAGCAAACTTTCTGCACGAATATAGGGTTTTAGTTGTTTTTGCAGTTCTGTTAACCATTCTGCATCTTGATGACTGTAGCTAACAAATATTTGGTTTCTGATCCTTTCTGACATAATTGGTTCCTTAATGGGGGCTGGTTCAATAATTTCTTTGTCTATTTGTTGTCTTTGTCGAGTTCTTATATCTTCATACCCATCTAGTAGTTGACGAATATTAATGTTTATTTTGAGTTTACCGATTGGATATTCAAGAACGCCCATTGATTCGAGTCCGAGGAGTTCTTGGTAGTCGAGGGGCGGGTGGTTGCGATGATTGGGGACGGGAACCCATTCGGTGATTTCGAGATTGGGGAGACTTTTGTGGATTTTTTGGAAGACATCGCGCAGGATGCCGAGAAATAAGCGGCGGGTTTCTTGGCGGCCACTAATGGTGATGAAGATTTTTTTGTCTTCAGGATCGGCTTTGATCCGAGCGATGTTGTAGATTTCGTTGTTTTCTTGATATTGCAGCATTACGCCACTGCGCCAATAGATTTGGTTATGAATTTTTTCGTGGGTGATGACGATGAAGCGGGAGATGATGCTTTCGGGGAGACCTTTGTAATGGTATTGAAATTCAAGGGTTTCGCCGTCGAGTTCTGTTTCGTCTGGTTGGTCTTTAGGCAGAAGCCCCGCAATTAGAAATTGTGGTGGGTGACATTCTAGTGCAAAGCCAAGCTCGAATTCCTTCATTAGTTCGATCAGATAGCCATGACGCTCGGTGGGATAACGCTCTGAATTGAGGATGCGGGTGAGATCGGCAGGGGTGAAAATACCTTTGGTTTTAGTTTTGAGGGTTTCATCGCTAAGGAGCGCGTAAATGCCTTCTGTTACCCAGTTGGGTTTGAGGACGTTGGTATTTTTGAGAATGGGATGATCGCGGAAGTTGAGAACTAAGCCAAGTCGATGGAGGAGATCGATGAGTTGATCTTGGTTTTGTTCTTCAGGAATCTTGTTTTTGTGGCAGATGCCGATGTAGCGGTTGTAGCTGATGAAGTCTTGGGGCATGGATTCGAGTTGTTGTTTAACCTCAAACCATGTCAGGGGTAAAAGATCGTAGACTTCTTTGAGGTTGCCGACTTGCTGGAAAATGGCGGTGCGAAGTTCATCAATGCCGATATTGTCTTGACAGGAGGTTTCGATAATCTCTTGGATATTAGGATATTTTTCGCGTAATGCCTTGCGGTTGATGTCGAAGGGTTGTTCGTCTTTTTTGTTGCCAACGATAATCACGGGGGACTCTCCGCCGAAGCTTTCGATCAGTTTCAGCCAATATTCGATGCGGTTTTCTTCTTCGCTGATGCGACAATTACAGACTAAGAGATAGAGGCTGCGCTTAGTCAGAAAAAACTGATGAGTGGCATGATAAATTTCCTGTCCGCCAAAGTCCCAAACATTGAGGCGGATGTCTTTACTATTGACCTGCACGTTCCAAGTTTCCACATTGAGTCCGTCGGTTTGGGGTTGTTTTTCATCATATTCATTGTGGATTAGTCGCTTGATGAGGGATGTTTTGCCGACGCTGCCTTGTCCAATGAGCAAGAGTTTGGCTTCGTTGAGTGGACGCACTTCACCGCTACGGAGTAATCGCAAGTAATTGAAAATATCTTCAACTGAACCAATATCATCAGGAGATCCTAAAATCTCTGGTGAAATAGGAAGCGGATTTCCCCGTAAATCTAGTGCTTCCAATTTCGGCAAATTTTCGAGCGCCTCTGGAATCTCGGTTATTTCGTTGTTACTGAGGTCAAGCTTAGTCAGATTGGTTAAATTAGCGATCGCCTCTGGAACCTGCGTTATTTGGTTGTTATGAAGGTCAAGCTGCGTCAGATTGGTTAAATTCGCGATCGCCACTGGAATCTGGGTTATTTTGTTGTAATTGAGGCCAAGGTGCGTCAGATTGGTTAAATTCGCGATCGCGTCTGGAATCTGACTTATTTTGTTGAAACTGAGGTAAAGCGTAGTCAGATTGGTTAAATTAGCGATCGCCTCTGGAATTTCTGTAATTTTATTGGAAAAGAGGTAAAGCCCCCTCAGATTGGTTAATTTAGCGATCACCTCTGGAATCTGGGTAATTTGGTTGTTATAGAGGACAAGCTGCGTCAGATTGGTTAAATTAGCGATCGCTTCTGGAATCTGAGTTATTTGGTTGTTATGGAGGTCAAGCGTAGTCAGATTGGTTAAATTAGCGATCGCCTCTGGAATCTGGGTTATTTGGTTGAAATTGAGGTCAAGCACAGTCAGATTGGTTAAATTAGCGATCGCCTCTGGAATCTGGGTTATTTGGTTGTTACTGAGGACAAGCCCCCTCAGATTGGTTAAATTTGTGATCGCCTCTGGAATCTGGGTTATTTGGTTGAAACTGAGGTCAAGCACAGTCAGATTGGTTAAATTAGCAATCGCCTCTGGAATCTGGGTTATTTGGTTGAAACTGAGGTCAAGCTGCGTCAGATTGGTTAAATTAGCAATCGCCTCTGGAATCTGGGTTATTTGGTTGGAATTGAGGTCAAGCTGCGTCAGATTGGTTAAATTAGTGATCGCATCAGGTATTTCAGTTAGTTCTACTCGAATTAAGATAAGTTCCTCTAAATGTAGTATTTGCGTTACCACATCGGGAATGCTCTCTAAAGGATTGCCACTAATATCTAACTTACGCAAATTAGGCAAACCCAATAGTTCGAGTGGAAGCGTTTTTAAATTGTTGCCTGAAACCTTTTCGAAAACGCGGTCTTCTACAAATTCATAACCCTCAACCTTCTTTCCCAAAATCAAAGACTTAAGCTGCTTCAACTTACCAATTTCTACAGGTAACTCAGTCAACTCTTGCCCCGACAAGTCTAACTCTTGCCAACCCTCAGCCACCGCGCGATCTATCAGTACCAATAACTCATCCTGCGTCATAATTCCAAGGAGAAGGGTAAAAGGAAAGAAGATTGATGAAGATTATCTTAACTGATTAGGGAAAAATGCTAGATTATCATTTTTTGGCGATCAGCCTTGAGATGATGGGAAAAGCGATCGCTGTTTGGGATATTGAGGATTTAGGCGTAGGCGTAGCCCGTCGTAGACATCGCGCCTTTAGATGATGGGAAAAGCGAATTACACAGGTTTTGCGATCGCGCTTTTAGATGTGGCGATCGCATATATCTAAATCTGGATTTTAGGTTTCTCTATTATCAAAATTCAGATTAATCTCTCTGCACAAGAGCAATTAAATGACATTCATACGGGCTTGGCTCATGACCATATTTATTAAGCTGTCTAGCAAGCGATCGCGTGATAAAGAAGTAAGTTCTTTGCCATGTAAAATTTCCTCTACAATCACGTAAGATACTAGCGAACCTAAAAAAATATGAGCCATTGCCTCTGGATCGCTGATTGCTAGTTCTGGATGAGATGCAAAATAATAACTTAGTATTTGCCGACCTCGTTGCACAACGGTTTGGTTATAAAGTTTTGCTAGTTCGGGAAAGTTTTGTGACTCAGTGATTATCAAACGCAACAATGCCAAATAATCGGGATTATCAGCAACCTTGGTTAAATAAATTTCGGCAACTTTACGCAACAAAACTGCTGGTTCTCCCTGCAATTTTTCTATACTAAAAATGCTTTGAAAACAAGCAACCGTCAACCGTTCTATCAATGCTTTAAACAGTCCTTCTTTATCCTGAAAGTGACTATATATCGTTTGCTTCGATACTCCAGCTGACGCACTGACACGATCCATACTTGTTCTAGCGTAACCCTCCTTCAAAAATATCCGTATAGCTCCTTGTAAGATTTGCTCCTGCTTTGGAGCGATCGCAGGTAAAGGATTTTCTAGTTGGAAAGCAGGGTTTATAGGCATGAATGGTTAATTTTTTTGTGTATATCTTGCTGTATCATACTAGACAGTCTAGTATGATGACAAAGAATTCAAAATTTTCAATTCTCTTATACAAAATATTTTTTACAATCCAGGCTGCTACTATGACTCAGACTATCCCGACATCCCCGGAAAATCTTAAAGATGCCCCAGTATCGCAGCAGCAACGCCGCAAAAAACCCATTTTTTTACTGATAGGGCTACTGGTGGTAGGTGGCATTGGCTACGCTGTGTGGCGCTCTCAACCGCAAGTACCAGCAAATATACTGCAAGTTAGTGGGCGGATTGAGGGTTATGAAACCGAGATTGGGATCAAACGCTCTGGAAGAATTGAGTCAATTGCCGTGCGGGAAGGGGCAAGAGTTAATTAAGTTAGACGACACAAACGATCAATTGCTGCAAGATCAACTGCGTGGCACACAAGCGAGAATTACATCTGCTAAGTATGATGAACAGCAGGCAATTGCCGATGTCGAGCAAGTAGCCAAAGAAATTCAAGAAATTAATAGCCAAATTAACGAAGCCAAACTTAATTTGCGGCAATCTCAAGGAGATACCCAAGGAAGAATTGAGCAGGCACAAGCAAATGTCGCAGCAGCCAGAGCTACATTGGTGCAAGCACAAGCGTAAGTTAAACAGGCAGCAGCAGAAGTTAATTTAGCAAAAATCAACCGCGATCGCTATGCCCAATTGGTAAAAGAAGGGGCGGTAAATCAACAACAATTTGATCAAGCACAAACTACCCTAGATACTGCGATCGCAACCCTAGAAGCACGACAGGCAGAAGTTAATGCCGAACGCCAACAATTAAAGTAAAGGCTACATCAGGGGCGTTAACTCAAGTTAAAACTACAGGTTTCAATCCTGACATTGATTAATGACTTTGCCCGCAACGGTACAGCCATTTTAGTAACAACACACTATCTAGAAGAAGCTGAACAGTGCAACCACATGAGTTTTATGGTTGCAGGAGAAACCGTCGCCGAAGGTTCACCAAGTTCTATCAAAGCCTCGCAACCTGGACAACTAATAGAAATTATTGTTAATCAAAACCAAATAGCTTCTAAGGTACTAAAACAACACTTCGAGCCTTGGCGTATCTCGATTTTCGCTGATAGTTTACATGTTGTTCTCGATCATTCTGAACAGGAAATAAATCAACTAACTCAACTTTTAGAGGTTAATCAAATTACCATCAATTCTTACGCCCCATTCCTTTTTCTTTAGAAGATGCTTTTATTGGTATAGTACAGCGATCGCAAGGATGGGAAAGGAGTCGAAATTTTAGATTTAATTCCAATTAAAAATGGAATTGCTCAATGCTCAGTTGCCAAGGTATATGAAACTAATTATTGCTCAGTGTGTAAAAGAAATAGCCCAATTCCGCCGCGATCGCCTGACGTTAGCCCTAGCCTTTTTATTGCCATTCATCAGTTTAATAATTTTTGGCTTTGCCATTAGGCTAGAAAGTAAGGATATTCCCTTAATTCATTGGTGTCAACTTAAGCAAAAAGGAAGCATAGGATGTATCACTAAGAACATCAGGTTTGATGTTCTTAGTGATACATCATGAGTAAAAAACGTCCAGCACGAAAAGGAAACCCAGACCTGCGGCAGCAAAAACATCTGCCAGCACCGCCCATCGAACAAATAGAACAACAACTGTTTTCACTGCTGTCGCCAACCAGTTTTAAACCACTGAAATTATGTTCAGGCAAGGATGAAAAAAAACTGCGCGAGCGAATCTTGACATTACCAGTCATGATGGCGGTAGTGTTAAGCCTGGTATATCGTCAAATTCCGGGGATTAGAGAAGTAGGAAGGATTTTATCTGAAGAAGGATTACTCTGGGTAGAACGTATTGAAGTCAGCGCACAAGCAATCTCGAAAAGGCTTCAAACACTGCCAATTAAATTATTCACACAAATATTTGAGCAAGTAATCGCAAGAATACAATCGCAAACACAGCTAACGGCAATTTCTTCAGATTGGCAACCAGTATCTCAAAGATTGACAGCTATTTGGATAGCTGATGGTTCAACTCTAGAAGCACTCAGAAGGAAACTCAAAGCACTTAAAGACACAGACAAAACTGTGGCAGGAAAAATTATGATGGTAGTGGCGGCATTTACTCACCAGCCAGTAGCAACTTGGTACACAACTAATAGCAAAGCCAATGACAAAACTTGGTGCGATCAACTACTAGAACGCTTACCAGTGGGTGGATTACTAATTTTTGATTTGGGATTTTTTAAATTTCCTTGGTTTGATGAATTTACTGCCACCAAAAAGTTTTTTGTGACTAGACTACGAGAAAAAACAGCCTATACTGTGGTTCGTTGTTTGAGTAGCGGTCAATTCTATCGGGATGAAATTATCACGATGGGCGAATACCGTTCTCATCCTTGCAAACATCCAGTACGCTTAGTTTCTGTGCTATGGGGTGCAACTTGGTATTACTATCTCACCAATGTGATTGACCCCCAAATTTTATCTGCACAGCAAGTGTGTGAATTATATCGAAGACGTTGGCGAGTTGAAGATGCATTTCTACTTACAAAACGGCTTTTAGGTTTGGCTTATATCTGGGTTGGTGATAGTAATGGTGTTCAAATCCAAATTTTGGCAACATGGATTTTTTATGCAGTTTTAAATCAGTTGTGTACCCAAGTTGCGAGCGCTCTCAACCAACCTTTAGATCGGATTTCTACAGAGATGGTCTTTCGTGGTTTATACCATTTTTCTCAAGCTGTTCTCCGTGGAGATGCCAGTGAAGTTGTGTCCTATCTTGTAGAACGTCAAAAGTTGTTTGGATTAGTCAAAACTAGGCGTAAGCGTCATCGCGAGATTGACGCCTACACCCAACAAATTTGGGCTTTATCTTCTTAAGTTGACACCAATGCCCTTAATTGTGCAAGATTTTAACCGCACAAACTTGAGTAGCAGCTATATTGAAAGAATATATGCCACCAATCAATTTGTGCCTAAACAATGGTCTGGTGGCAATCCCACGCGCGATGCAATAGATAAAGGAATTGCTAAAGCCGCAGTGATTATTCCGCCAGAATTTAGCCGTGATATTCAAGCAGGTAGAAGTACAAATGTGCAAGTGTTAATCGATGCCACTGATGTTAACAATGCCCGTGTAATTAGAAATAGTATTCAGAGAGTGACAAACTTTTTCATGCAAGAGCATGGACTGCTACCTGCTACTAGTAGTATTACAGCAAGAATGCGTCTATGGTTTAATCCTGGCAGATTAGAATCGCTGTATATTGTGCCAGGAACTTACGGAGTTGTACTATGGATTTTTCCTTCATTGCTCTCTGCGATCGCAATGGTACGGGAAAAAGAAAAAGGAACAATTTTACAAGTCTACGCTTCTAGTATTAGTGCCACGGAATTATTACTTGGTAAAGGATTAGCATACCTATTAATTGCCATCGCGGAGGCATTAGTAGTTATGGTATTAGGCTCAATTATTTTCCAAGTTGGCATAGTTGGCAATCCCATAACATTACTACTTGGTACTTTACTATTTCTGACAGATAGTGTTTTTTTTGGATTGCTTTTAGGAGTCCGCAGTAGTAACCAAAATGCTGCGGTACAAGGTGTTTCTCTCGTAGGCTTTATTACATCATTATTACTCTCAGGTTTTATTTATCCCCTCAACAATATTCCTTTTCCCTTATCACTACTACCTAACATAATTCCGGCGCGTTATTACATCAATATCACTCGTGATGCCTTCGTGCGTGGTACAGGATTTGCCGGAGTTTGGTTTGATTTACTCATGCTTGCAGCTTTGGGATTGGTATTTTTCAACGTATCACGCCGAGTTTTAAGCCGAATACAATTACCAAATTAATTTCTCTGTGTCGCGCCAGTTGCTACAACGAGCGTAACGTACTAGCTTTTCTGCGTCTCTATGGTTAAATAAAAAGTGATTTTATGAAATTTATTCAGCGATTATTTGATAGCCCATTCTGGTCATTAATGCGGAAAGAAATTAATCAAATCCTCCACAACAAGCAATTAATTGTTCTCTTAGTTGTTCCGCCAACAGTTCAATTATTACTCTATGGATTTATCCTTAATCCTGACGTTCATAACTTGCGATTAGGTGTCATTGACTATGCCAACGTCAGTGCTAGTCGGGAGTTAGTTTCAGCCATGACATCAAATCGAATTTTCACTTTAGAATCTGTACCAAGCAGTGAAAAAGCATTGAGTCGTCAGGTAGAAGAAGGAAAGCTAGATGTTGGGGTAATAATTCCTCCCGATTTTCCGCGTCAACTGGCACAAAAATCAGCAGAGATTCAAGTATTTATTGATGCTGTCAATGCTAATACAGCCGGGATTGCAGGAAGTTATATGAATCAAATTATCCAGCAATATAATCTACAATTAACCCAAGGTAAAGTAAATCCTCCAGTTTTACCTGAAGTTGTATTTCTTTACAATCCTGGACTGACGAGTAGTTGGTTTTTTGTACCAGGAGTTATGGGTTTAGTTTTAACATTAATTGGGACATTAGTATCAGCAATTACTGTTGTCCGGGAAAAAGATACGGGCACTTTAGAACAATTACTAATGACTCCGGCTGCTAACTGGCAAATATTACTATCGAAAATTTTCCCTTTAGCATTTTTATTAATGGGAGATGTTTTATTACTGGAGTTTAGACTAGGCAATAAGAAAAGACTCAGCAACGCTGAGTTGAAAAGAAACAAACTTCAGATATGAAAATCTACAGTACTAAGCAGATTTTGATTGCTCTTTGCGGGGCTTTGTTGTAGTT
>JAESFO010000182.1_pt1 | contig 142228 bp, 148 predicted proteins | sample 9269421 | NCBI WGS metagenome assembly JAESFO01 (sample SAMN14502839, study PRJNA617101) | algae metagenome | isolation source: Nostoc desertorum CM1-VF14 and co-occurring heterotrophs from rocky... | place: USA: Clark Mountains, San Bernardino, California | collected 2000-06-05 | reverse complement strand
GACAGCTATCGACTGAAGCAACAACGCAAGGCCGGACACATGCCGGCAACAAAGAACTAACCGAATGGCTCAGTTTTACTTTGCGCCAAACCGCGCGAAGTGGCTCAGTATTCAAATGCGTTTGACATGCTAGACAGCCTAAACGGTTGGTCCGACGTGCAGACGCTGAGACGGGACCTTGACGAAGCGCGCGAGGCCATAGCGTGTTTGAACGCTCTGAACCGTGGGAACCCACCAAAGCCTTCTACGCGCACTCATGACTAGGCGTATGAGGGGCCTGGTGGACGGACGAGGCCTGTCACGGGAATAAGATCACAACTTGATAAAATTGATCTTGTCACGCTCGTCGCCAAAATCGATGTGACTTTCGCACTCCTCCCGCGGACATGACCATTTTCCAGGCTTGTAACTGCACCATCGACCATCTCAGTCGTGTCGAGCGTCGTGGATGGATGCGCCTCTTTCCGGATCGTGGGCTGTACCAATGCGCGAACTGCCAAAAGCTCCAACTACTGCCTGAGGCGGCAGTCAACAAGGCGAAGGCAGAGTATGCCGCACGCAAAGCCGCGCCGGGCCGACGCGCGCCCGCCCGGCCCACCTAGTCTCAATTTAGGGCGTCGCCTGCTCGCTCGCACGGGGCACCGGCAGTGCTCGCAGAGAGTAGGTGTCCGCCCTGCATGAGGCATAGGCTCCGCTCATCGTCTCGACCTCGGTCAGGGCGTCTGCAAGGCGTCGAGAACCAGCTTCCGAAAGTACCCCACTGGCCGCGCCGGTGTCTGCTGCACCAGCGTCGGGACCGGGGGCAGTTGCACCTGGGGCGCCTCCACCACCGCTCCCGGCATCGCTGGTGCAGTGCTGCACCCGGACAACCACAGGAGCGGCACGCTGGCGGCGATCGTCAGCAGCGATTTGTGTGACAGCAGTTGCATCGGTCTTCTCCTGCGCCTGGTGGCGCTTATCGAGTTCGGCTTGCTTGGCATCGCGCTCCTTCGTGCGCTGCTCGAGCAGCTGGGTGGCGGCGCGGTTCGTCGCGACCACCGCCGCGTTCTGGACCTGCAGCGCCAGGCCGGAGGTCTTGGCCAGCGCCCGGTAGTGCCAGGTCGACAGGCCCAGCACACCGGCCAGCGCCACGAGCGCGAGCAGCAGGTAATTGCGGATGTCGGGCATCGCAGCACCTACTGCGCGGCAACGCAGGCGCTGTGCCGCACCTGCTGGCGCAGCCAGACGCCCTTGCAGCCCTTCGGGCCCCAGTTCTTCGGGAGCGCGCAATCCCGGCCCGCCTGGAAGCGGTAGCGCAGGAGCGCTTCGCACGCGGCACCCGGCCGGCCGGCCAGCAGCTCGCGGCGCATGGTCGAGTTCGACCATTTGGGCATCCCGTACTGGCCCACGAAGTCCAGGTAGAGGTCGAACTCCTCCTGGGTCATCTGCACGCCGGGCAGCGAGGCGGCGAAGCGTCGTTCCTCGGCGCGATTCAGGTTGCGTGCCAGCTCTTCGGCGCGCCGGTGCGTGATCGGGGGATCTGCCAGCATCACGCGCCGGCCGTCCTCGTAGCGGGTCGAGCCGTGCCCGATCGTGGGCACATCGCCCTGAGTGGGGACGTAGGGCTTAAGCACTTCGACGCCATCCGGCCGCACCGCAACCGGCCCGGTGCCTTCGCTCGAGACCCACACCGCAAAGCCGGCCGCCGAGAGGGTGAGCGTGGCTACAGCGACGCGCAGGCCCTTCATCACCCTTCCTCCCCGAGCTCGCCGAGGTCGGTGTCCGAACGCATGCCGCGGCGCAGGCGCGCTACCCGCAGCTCGTGTTCGACGGCCTGGCGCCGGTTGGCCTCGCGCTTGTAGTACCACGCGAGCACCAGGCCGCCAACGGCGACCACGGCACCCACCAAGCCGAAGAACTCGTTTGAGAGGAACCACCCGACGCCGGTCATGCCCACGCCGGTGGCGGTCGCTTTGCCGCCCACTGCGGCCAGGGTGTCGATGGTTTCGTTTCGCATGCCCCCGATGATTTCGGCGCACGGCGGCGCGGTCGAACCCTAGAGGGGGAGCGAATCAACGATCCACGATCTCCACGAACACGGACCGGTCGTCGATCCGTGCGGGGACGTTGGTGGTGGTGATGCGACAGGTCACCCGCAACTTGTTGGCTCCGCTGGCAGGCTTGATGCCGCCTTTCAACCAGACGGTCGCAGTCGTGCCGTCGAAACCCTGATCGACGATGGTCAGCGAGGGGTCCACGATGAATTCGACCGAGGCGATGGCTTCGCCCGGATTCAGGGCGAGCCACTGGGTCCAGTCGAACGGATAGTCGAGCGTCGCGTCCGGGTCTTTTTGGATGACGCGGTCGCCATAGCGATCGATGACGTAGGTGGTGGGCTTCTGGGTGGCCATGACAATCTTTCAATCGAAGAAGGCGGCACGACGGCCTTCTGGAACCACGAAGGCCTCGCGTGCTTCGGGCTGCACGAGCATCTCGCGCGCTTCCGCGCCGATGGCAAATCGCCTGGTCTCGGGAATCACAACGACCGTGCGCTCATTGCGCTCGAAGAGGTAGCTGCGGCGGACAAGCGCGACCTGGGAGATGCCGTCCAGGATCTGGATGCCCACCAGCCGGCGGACAGTATCGGCAACGGTTCCGGCAGCGAACTGTGCGACGGCGGACAGGGTCTGCGCGGCCTGTGCACTAGCGATGGCGATGGCCGTGGCCGCGCTCGTTGCGGCGTCCAGGCTCTGTGCGCCCGCGGCGCGCGCAAGCGCTTGACCATCCGCGTTCTGCCCCACTCCGTCGAGCACCTGCGCTGCGCTCGCCTTGGCGATCGCTATCGCACTAGCGGCCTGGGCCGTGGCCTCGAGCGCCTGGGAAGCAGAGAAGGCCGCCGTGGCGCCAGAAACAACCGCGGCGGCTGCCTGCGTCACACCCGCGAGCATTTGGACCGCGCTTGCCTGAACCCGAACCGTCGTGCCTGCAGTTTGCGAGACGTTCGCCAGGGTCTGGACGCCTGATACAGCGACTATCTGAACTACTGCACCAACCTGGGAGACGGCCCCGAGGGTCTGGGCGGCCCCGAACGCACGAACTGAGGGCATGCCAGCCGTAGCATTCTGCGAGATGCCATCAAGGGTCTGACCCGCACTCGCACCGACGTAGACCGGACGCCACTCCGACGCGCCCGCGATGGGGAACGCGAAGTTGAGACCGGAGATCTTGGCCGTCATCCCGGAGACGCCGCCACCACCCGAACCGTACATCGGGTACAGCGGCGCACCGTTGAAATTTGTCAGGGTCCGCGTCAGCGCGGACTGAAGCGTGCCATTGACGTAGAACCTGAGCTGGTTGGCGGGGTAGTCCACGACCACGCCTACTACCTGCGGCGTTTGCCAAGTGAAGCCACCTGAAGCAACTTGAGCGCCATTGGTCCACACCGAGCCATCTGCGCGGTAGCCGGTCGCACGACTGCCGTCCGTGTTCGCGCCGGGTCCACCGGCCGTGATGGCTGCAAGGGTACCGACGCCGATGTAAGCGGAGGTGCTGGACTGGCGGTTGGCGACAACCTCGAACTGGTAGACGCCGTCGGCCTTACCAATGGCTGCACGGCCGCCGCCCGCGACACCGACCGTCAGGGTCTGGCGGTCTGAGGAAACAGTCGCAGGGCCACCCACGTCGGCGGGGTTCCACAGCAGGATGCGCGTGTCCACACGCGCGGCCTGCGATACGGCGCTCAGGGTCTGAGCTGCCGCGGCCGTGTTGGCCGATGGCCGACGGCCAACTGCCGCGAGTGGAGTGGCGCCGAACGGGCGAGAGCCAAGCATGAAGGCCTCTTAGAACCCTGCCGCGCGCAGCAGGCCGTACAAGTCGGTTGCCATCGCGTCCGACCCCGTCGCGTTCGGGTGCAAGTTGTCGTAAGCGTAGCCCTTGTCGGTCGCCCGCGCGAAGGAACGGCCAAACACCCGGCGGCTATCGTAGAAGAACCAGCCGTAGTCCGCGGCGAGATTCCTCAGCGAAGCCGCCAGCGCGTCGTAGTAGCTATCGTTCGTGGCGGCCGCGCTCGCAGGGAAGCCGAGGCACAGGCAGCCTCCCGACGTCAGGGAAATGGCCTTGACGAAGGCCTCCAACGCCGCGTAGTAGGTGTTGCCGGCGGTCTTGGAGTTCGCATCGTTGATGGTGCAGTAGACGATGGTGAAGTCCGGCGCCATCGCGGCCAGCGAGTTTCGATACGACCAAGGGTCTGACGTACCGTTGATGTCTGCCACCTTGGCACCGCTCCAGCCGCCGGCAAGCATCACCGGCGCGCTCGATCCGTCGAAGGTCTCGATTCCGGCCACGAAGACGTTGCCGGTCGCGCCCCCACCAACACCGATCACATGCGTCCCAGCGCTCACGGTGTAGTCCTTCGAGGTGAAGGCGTTCGAACCGGCCTCCGAGAAGGTATCCACCAGCGACCCGTCGACGTAGACCGTGGTCGCAGTATTGCCCACAGACGAGATCGGGTGCCAGATGCGGAACTTGCTGAACGCCGCGGCAGGCGAGAAGGTGAGACGCCCTGCAGGCGCCGCCGTGGACTTCATGAATCGGCCGCCGAACACGTTGGGCGCGGTGTCGCCGGCCCACCCCGAGCCCAACGTGATGCGCGAGTCGTAGCCCACCACAGTGCCACCGGCGCCAAGCACGTTCTGCTCGCCGAAGAAGCTCTCGACCTGAAACCCGGCCAGGGTCGCGAGTTTGCGCGCCATGCACGTCGAAGCCGCGCCGGTCAGGCCGTTGGTACCGGCCCCGGTGCCCTGCCCCGCGACGTTGCTGTCCCCGCAGAAGGCCAGGCGCGCCGGGCTGCTTGCGCCGCGCGCCTTGGCCACGGTCCACTTCGACATGTTGCCGGGAACGAAGGTTGGGTCCAACAGCTGCAGCCTGCCGGCGGTTGCGGTCAGCCCGATGCGTCGCGCTCCCGGTGCCCAGTTCACCGCAGCGCCGCCGTTACTGCTGGCCTCGATGCTGGTGCGCGCGAGCGTGTTGCCGGCGCCCCAGGTGTAGACCCCGACCTCCCAGCCGCCGTTCGGCACGCCGCTTCCGTCAACATCCTCGACGAAGCAACGCACGACGTCGCCGTTCGCGCACACCGCTGAGAACGCACGGAAGCCCGCGATCGCACCTGCGAGCGTGTACGCGCCCGCGCCCGTTGTCGTGCTGGTCTCGTAGACCCGATCGGCCGTGATCTCGGCCATGACTCAGGCATTGCCCTCGGTGATCGTCCAGCCCGTGATCTGCACGGTCTGGCTGGCTGCGATCGACGTGTTGTCGACGGTCAGGTCGCCACCACCGCCCGTCGCGCTGACGCTCCCTTGCATGTGGCATGTCGTGCCAGCGCTGTCCTTGAAGCGATAGTGGGCCGCCACACCGTTGCCGACGGCCGTCGCGCTGATGGGGGTGCCGCCGAGCGTCAGCACGCCAGCGGCCTGGCTCGCCCAGTCGGACGCCAGCGCGAACTCAGCGAGAAGCGTACCCGTGTCGGCTGCAGCACAGTTGGCCGGTTGCGCGCCGGTGCGGATCTGCACTTTCGGCGTCGTGCCGATGCTTGTCTCGATTTGGGCGCTGCGGGCATTCCGCAGCGCCACGCTCATCTGAATGGACATAAAGGGGGCTCCTAGGAGTCAGCCATGCTGCCCAGGTCAACCCTGCCCGTCGAACCCTAGAGGGGGCCTCCCCTGTTTGAGGTATAGAGAGAATACTTACGCCTTGTTATGTTCTCTACCCATACCAAGACGAGGAGCGAGAAGTGAGAAAACTATTTGCCGCTGTAATCACTTTCTGGGGTATTTCGTGGGGCGGCCTTGCTGGAGCGCAATATCTCCCTCCCCCGGTAAATATTCCGATCATGAATCTCCCCCAAGAAACTGAGGTGTGGTGCTGGGCTGCAGTCGCTCAACAGTTGGTCTTGAGAAAGGTCGGCCCAGGGGCGACTCCTCCGCAATGCGGACTGGTTGCGATAGCCAACGGCGCCCATCCTGCATACTGTTGTTCCGGATACAACCCAGCTTGCGTTAAGACTGGCAGCTTTCCACAAATTCAGGCGCTAATCGCCCACTTCGGAGGTTCCTTCGCCGCAATCGTGCCTCCGGCATCCCCTTCAGCGCTCTACAACACTCTGGCTGCCGGGCAACCCGTCTTGTTCCAAATTAAAACGGGCCCCGCCAGCTCACACGTAATCGTGGTGCGAGGAATGAGGTTCGACCAAGCTGCAGACGGAACCGTCATTCCCATCTTGTTGGTGAATGACCCAATGTCTAAGATTCCGACCGAAGTTCCGTTCCACTATCTCGCGCCGAAGTGGATGAGCGCAATGGTTGTACTAAGCTAAGACGCTTCCAATGCCTGCGGCAGCCGCATCTGCGCGCGCATGGCGCGCGGCGCCGTGTCTGCGATGCGCTGGTCTTTCGACTTCTGCATCTCGCGCACGCGCCGCATAATGTCCGGCACCCGGATGAGCATCGGCTGTTCGGGATTCTTCGCGTTCCAATCCGCGATCGCCGCGCGTGCAGCGCGCACCTTCGTATCGTCCTTCTCGAAAATGCCCGCGGCCCACTGCGCTCGGATCTCCTGGGCGCGCAGGTTGTAGAAGGCCTTCGCCTGCTGGTTGATGCTGTTCGCCTCCTGGATGGTGGCCACGCTCTGCGGCTGGAAGCCGATGGCCTTGAGCGCAGCCTCGAGGTGGTTGGTCTCGAGCACCTTGTAGCCCTTGGCGTCGCGATACATTCCGGTGGCGGCCATGTCCACGCCCTTCGCCGCGTTGCGCACGGCGGTGGGCGCCACCTCCAGCGCGCCGGCGCCGACGTTGCCCTTCGCGACATTCAGCGCGCCGGAGAAGATGCGGCTTGCGAAGTCGCCGGCCGGGCCCACGATCTCGAGCACGTCGCGGGTGTGGCTGGTCTTCTGCTGCAGCAGCCCGGTGCCCGGAATCAGGTTGCCCATGCCGAGGCGGCCGGACACGTCGAGCGGCGCGCCCGGCAGGCCGCTCACGCCCTTGTCGAGGAAGTCGGCGATGCCCTTCGGCAGCATCGCCTCGAGCACTTCCTGGCGTGCCTTCTTCGCCGAGAAGTTGTAGCCCAGCAGCTGCGCGAGCGCGTCAGCCACGTCCCCGGCATCCTCGGCGAACGGCAGGCCACCCGAGCCGCCCATCAGCATCAGCATGCCGAGCGCGAGCAGCGCGGCGCGCTTCCCTTCGGGCGCGCCCTGCGTGTACATGCGGTGCAGCAGCTCGAGGTAGGCGATGGAATAGGTCTTGAACGTCATTAGGACGCCGCCCACAGCACCGCGTCCCCACTGCATCTTCGAGGCCTTCGAATAGACGAACTGCGTCTCTCGCACTGCGCGGCCGGCGAACGCCGCCGGATCCGCATCGCCGCGATCGCGCGCCACGCGGTAGGCCGCGATGAACGTGATCCGCCGGTTCACCTGCTCGGCCGCGCCGAAGACCTTGCCCCACGCGAGCGAAAGCCGTGACAGCGCGTTCTGCCCAGCGGCGCGGGCGTCGCCCAGCCGAGTGCCGTCGCCGGCGCGCAGCGAGCCCGAGCCGCGGGCCTGCGCCATGAGCTGGTGCACCTCCTGCGGTGCGACGACACCCTCGTCCTCGGCGGTCTTCAGGGCCTTCGCCAGGTCCGGCTCGAACTCGAAGCCCTTGGTGGCCATGTTCTTCGCGGCCGTGCCCAGCGCCGCGGCCGCCTTGCGCGCGCCGCCGAACTGGCTGAGCCACGGAAACGTCACAGCGGCCGGCTGCGTCATGTTCACGAACGCCGACGCGATCGACCCGCCCAGGTACTGGGCGAACAGCAGGCCGCGCACGGCCTGGGCCTCCTCCTGCGGGTTCTTCACGTATTCGGCCAGGCGCACGGCCACATCTTTCAGCTCCCCCTGCTCCTTCGGGATCGCGTTCACGGCCTCGCCCAGGTCGCCCATGTTCAGGCCGGCGGCGGTCTGCCGCGCGTTGCTGTAGATGAAGCTGGCCAGCACGCGGCCCACGTCCTCGCTGAAGCCGGCGATGCCCTTGCGATGGATCAGGCGGCGCATCGCGCTGCGGTTGGTCTTCGTGAGCTTCAGATACTCCTGGAAGGCCTGGTCCTGCGCGCGATCGCCCGTCGAGTCGAGGCCCAGCGCATTGCCGAACAGCTCGAGCGTCTCGGGCGTGACGCCGGCGAACATCTTGAAGGCCTCTTCGGACAGCGTGCCCTGGCTGACTGCGGCCTCGCCGAACTCGCCGCGCATGCCCGCCGCCATCGTGTTGGCCTCGCGCGCCGTCTCGAACAGGCCGAAGTACTGCCGCTCGCCGTTGGCGTCGACGACGTCGACCGAGTAGCGGCCGAAGCGCGACAGCGGCGCGTAGCCGCGCGCCTGCAAGTCGCGCACCTTGTCGGCCCGATCCATGATCCCGTTCGCGGTGTTCATCAGCAGCGTGGCGCGGTCGGGCTGGTCGCTGGCCAGCTGCGCCAGGTGGTCGCGAATCAGCACGGCCGCCGCCTGCGCGTCCGGCGCGTCCATCACCATCGCGCGCAGGCCCTTCACATCGTCGCCAGCGAAGCGCAGCATGTCAGCGCGCGCCATGGTGTCCAGGGAGCGGTTCGTCGCCTCCCGGAACTCGCGGTACAGCGCCACCTGGTCGTCGGTCAGCTGGAACATGCTGCGCAGCTCGGCGTCGCTCCAGACCACGCCCGGCTGCAGCATGCGCGACTCGTAGCGCGAAGCCACCGCCTTCTCGTAGGACTCGAGGGGCATGCCCTGCCAGGCCTTGAGCATGCGCTCGTCCAGCATGCCGTTGCGCAGCAGGCGCTGCGCCTTCTGCTCGGATGTGAGGCCGGCCGCGGCATCGATCAGGGTCTGCACCTGCACGGGCGCGCCCTGTTCGTCTCGCGCCCACGTCAGCGTGCCCTCGAACACCGGCTTGGCCACCGCGGTGTTGTCGGCCGCAGAGATAGGCGACTTCTTGATGTCGCGCCACGTCTCCAGCTTCGGCAGCAGCTTGGGCGCCAGCTCGGCCGCGTCGGTGGCGTAGTGGCTCACGTCGTCGACGAAGCCTTGCGCCGCATCGAAGACGGGCTTGAATGCCGGCGAGCGCTCGGCCAGGTTGTACATGGTGCCGATGGTCTTGTGCCACCAGCTGAGCCGGCCCGGCGCAGAGAACGTCTTGTTCAGCTCGGCGGCCGCGGTGCGCGCGTACTCGCCGACCGTCGAGCGACTGAACATGATGTCGGGGTTCGAGTCGTCGAAGGTCCCGGCATTCCCGCTGGCGCTCTTGATCTGCCCAGGCTGGAAAACGATGAACTCGCGCCCGCCGTCCTTGTGGGTCACGATGATTCCGTCGTAGCCACGGCTGACGAGTTCCTGTCGGACATAGTCGTCGTCCATTTCTGCGCCAGGCTGCTCCATGACCTGGTTGACCACCTCGAGCGGCGCGGGGTTCTTGAGCGACAGATAGACGTCCAGCACGCGGCCGCCCTCTCCCTGCGCATAGCCTTCGGCGGCCGGCTTCTGATCCGTGAAGTAGAACCCGTTGCCCCAGTCGGCATTGCCATCCCCCTCCCCGAGGAACTCGTCGCTGAAGGCCGTGAACTGGGCAGTGGTGCCGTGGAACACCTCGAGCGGCGCGCCCTGAGCGTCCACCACCTTGCTGTCGCCGAACCACGCGCGGAAGGCGGGCGTCGAGGTCTGGTCGGTGCTCGTGGGCTCGCCCTGCGCCGGGTTGACGCTGTAGATGCGATCCAGGACACTACGGATTGCTCCGGCACCCGCTCTGGCTTGCACCCCAGCTTCCGCTGCATCTGCACCAGTCTTGAAGGCGGTCTGCCGGAGTTTTTCTTTTAGGACAACCTCGTGCACGTACATGCGCTTGGCATTCGAGTCCGCCTTCACCAGCACCACCTCCACCATCTCGCGATCGCCGATGCGCACCGGCGCGGCAACGTGATAGACCATGCCCACGTCGCGCGCGCCCTCCATCGCTTCCGCGTGGATGATCTTGCCGTTCTTCAGCACGACGGGCACCGCCGCGAAAGCCGTGGCCTTGTCGCGGCCGATGCCGTGGTAGAGGCTGCTCTTCACGGCCTGGCGATCGAGCGACACGAGGCCGATGCCGGGCACCTCCACCTGTGCATTGCCCGTGGTCGCATAGTGCTGTGTCACCTTGTCGCTGATGGGCACGCCATCCGGCGCGAACTCCTTCCCGGTCATCTGCGCCACCGGAGCGCCATCGAGGAAAGCGCGGCTCTCGGCGTCCGGGTCGGTGCCCTCGGCGCGGCTGAACGCGAACCCGGCGCGCGGCGCCGCGGCGCCAGCGCTGCGCTCCACGAACGCGCGCGCCGGCAGGATGAAATTCCGGATGATCTCGTCGTCGGTCAGGCGCAAGCCACGGAAGCCGGGCACGTTCTCGCGCAGCCAGGTGCGGATGGCGGCCACCGCGCGCCGCACGAAGTGCAGCTCGGGCGTGCTCTGCGCCATCTCGGCCAGCACCTCCTCTGCCGCTGCGCGCCGGTCCAGATTGTTCACGCCGCGCAGGCCGTATTCGCGCACTTTCGCGTCGACCTCGGCGCGGCGCATCGTCGCGATCTGGTTCAGCACGCCGTCTAGCTGCTTGCCGAAGGTGCCGCGCAGCCCATGGTGACCCAGCACCTCGTGGTAGAGCACCCGCGCTGCGTCCTCGGGCGTGCCCAGCCGGGACGCCATAAGGTAGGCCTTGCCGCGGTAGTAGAAGCCTTCCGGCGCGCCGCGGGCGCCGCCGCTGCGCTGGCGCAGATCCGCGCGGCGCGCGGCCTCTGGCACGGCAGCGTCGTTCATGTCGAAGGCCACCACGATGTCCGGCGCATTGCCCCAGGCGCTGCGGATCGCGTCGACCGTCTTCCGCACGGTGGCCACGGCCTGCGTGCGCGCCTGCGGCGAGTAGGTCCGGCGGGACAACGCGCGCATGGCGTCGGCCGCCGCGGGCGACATGCCGGCGAGCCCGTCGTCCGCGCGGCGGAACAGCGCGGTGTTGCCGTTCTCGCCGGCGCGTGTCTCGATCGTCGCGGCGAGCTGATCGAATGCCTCGTTGATCCGCGCCCGCTCGAGGCCGGCCGGGTACTGCACGCCGGACTCGACGCCGTGCACCAGGTAGTCGGAGCGAGCACCCATCGCCTTGATGCGATCGAACACCCAGGATTCGAAGGCGCGCGCGAACATTTCGGTCGGGCGCGTCCAGTAGCTCTCCTTCCCCTCCTTGATGCCGAGCGACGACTCGTAGTAGCTGCTCTCCTTGCGGCCCTGCCGCACCGCATCGGGCGGTAGACCCAGGGCCTCGTTCAAGCCCTCGCGCGCCGACTCGACGCCGCGGCTGTAGATCCGCTTCAAGTCTTCCTCGGTGGTGCCGGCCAGGCGCGCCTGCGCGCGCTCCAGCGTCAGTTCGGCTTCGCGCACCAGCGCCGCGCGATCGAGCTGCTCGCGGTAGATGGTGCTCATGACCCGATCGAACGCGCTGGCCAACTCGGGGCGCAGGTTCTCGAGCCGGCCACGGCGGCCAGATGGCTGCGGGGTGCCGTCGTACCTGCCCTGCTCGTACCAGCCGCTGGCACCGCGCGCCCGCCCCTGATAGGCGTCGCCCTGCTCAAGCTCGCCGAAGTAGTGGTCCAGCGCATGCGCCCACTCGTGCGCAAGGCTGCCGCCGCCGCGAATCTTGGTCATGTTGATGACCAGCCGGCCGGGCTCGTAGTGCGCTGCGAACCGGCCGCCACCGCGTGCGCCGAAGGCCAGGCCCATGGTGCCGTTCAGGCTCATTGCCGAAGGCGGTACGCCCATGACCTGTGCGAGGTCGCTCAGGCCGTCGTAGGCCATGTTGATGATGCGCTGGCGCTCGTCCTGCGCGCTCCAGTTGCCGAACTCGATGCCGCGGAAGCCGAAGTCGCGGATGAAGTCGTCCGGCGTGGCATCGCGGTCCAGGCGCTGCGGCAGGCCCGTGCGCTGCAGCACGTCGAGGTGCGGCCGCTCGGGCTCCTTGCCGCGGGTCGCGCTGGCCAGCTCGGACTCATAGAGGCGCCGCGCCGCCGCCTCGGCGTCCGCGCGCGTCGTCGCGTACGCCAGCGTGCGCCCGCCGATCTGCCGCCGGACCTCGAAGTAGGAGCCTGCGACTTGCTCGGCAGTCAGCGGCGTGCCCGCCTCCGCAGATTGCTCGAGCGTGAGCTCGCGCCCGCGAGGCGTGAGCGACTTGCCACTCGATTCCCGAACCCCGAAGCGCCTGGCCCACGGTTCGCCCTTCGCGGGGAACCCGTCGGCCACCATTTTGCGCACGCGCATCAGGTCCGAGTGGTCGAGCACGAACGGATCGCTGCGCCCCTTGTAGACAGAGAACAGCGTGGCGCGCGCCTCGCGCCGATGCGCGGCGAGGTCCTCGACCCCCTCGGCGTTGCGCCGCGCGCGATCGTTGCTCGTGGCGCCGAGCCCATCGGTCCACTGCAGGTGGTCGAACAACAGGCGCTCCTTCGCGCCGGCGAGGTTCTCAGGGGTGATCTCGCTGTAGACGGCGCGCACCGCCTGCATCATGCGCACATAGCGGCGGCGGCCGGCCGGGGTGTTGTCCTTCGGCTGGGCCGCGAGGCGGTCGTAGATCACTTTCGCCGATGCCGCGGTCACTGGGTTCATGCCGCCACCAACCAGCGCCGACCAGTCGGGCTTCCAGATGTTCGCCTTCGTGGCGAGTTCGGCACCTTCGGCCTCGCTCATCTCGTTCAGGTCGGACACGTTAAGGCCGCGTTCCTTCCAACGGTCCTTGCGCGCGCCGCCGATCTTCTCGCCAGCGTCCTGGATGCTCTCGGCAGGCGCAGCCGCTGGCGCGCGCGGCGGGCGCTTTTTTTCGGGCTCCTTCGCCGCAGCTGGTCGTCCCGACTGGAAGGCCAAGCCAGAAGGACTGTGCATCTCCCGGAGAACGCGCTGCGCTTTGTACTCGCTGGCATAGCCCGGCGGGGTCATGAGCAGCACCTGCACGCGATCGCCTTCAAGATCGCGATGGAACTCGTCGACCTCGTCACGGGTCGCATCGCGCACTGCAATTCCGCCAGAGCGTGGCACCACCACGCGCAGCGATCCGTCCGCAGCCATTTGGAAGTCCTGGCCGACCACCACGCGCAGCGTTGGGTACAGGACTCGGCCCCCGGCCTCGCTTGAGACCACGCCACCGCTGGCCTGCTGGATCGCCTTCCAGACCGCATCGGCGCTCTCGCCGAGCCGCGGCTTTCCCGGCCGACTGGGCGGCGATGGGAAAGTCCCCGGCGCGGGCGCAGTGGCGGATGCCGAAGCGTCGTCCATCGTCGAGCTGGGAAACTCCCGCGCGGCCTCCAGCAGTTGGTCGATCGGCGCATCCAGGCGGATCGTACGCACGTCCTCGCCCTTCTCCCGCGCGGCGAGCCACTGGTGGTGGCCATCGAGCACGTGGCCATCGCTGGACACCAGGATCGCGCGATCGCCACCGGTGAACTCGCTGGCCCGCTGCACGCGCTCGGGGCTGAACTCCGCCTGGGTCGGCTTGAGGCTGTCGGCCGGCACCGTCTCTTCGGCATGCGCGATGCCGCGAGCATTCATGAAGTTGACCATCGCACCGCGGTGCTCGGCGCGGATCTGCGGCATCTGCGCGCGCGGCACGCCCTTCGTTCCAGAGTCCGCCGCGAAGGTCGCCCATTCGCCATCCGCGAGGCGGCCCGATTGCTTGGCGGCCGGCAGCGGCTCACGCAATTCGGGGCGCGCAGTTGGGACGGTCGGCGCGGCCGGCGCCGTGCTGACGCCGGTCTTCTGCTTCACCACGAAGCGCCGGTTCTCCTGCACCACTTCGTGCGTGCTGTCCAGGCCGTTCTCGCTCACGAAGGCTTCCGCCTTGCCCTGCGACAGGAACCATGCCTTGCCGTCCTCGACACGCTGCAGCGCCTTCTCGCGCCGCGCCATCGACACTGCCCTGCCCTCGACGCTGGGAACTGGAGCTCCGGCCAGGGCCGCTGCTGGTGCTGCTGGCGCTGGCGCCTGCGCGCGCCGGCCGCGCGCCCGCGCAATGCCGTCCTGCACGCTGGTCGGTGCCTCCGAGGCCGGCGCGGTCGTGGCCGGCGTGACCGGTGCCGCTACTGCTTGCGCTGGCTCGGCTTGTCCTTGTTGGACTGGAGCTGCTGCAGCAGCCGGTCGCGCGCCTTCGGCGACATCTGCCGCAGGCGCAGCAGCGCCGCCAGCACGTTCTTCCGGGCCCGCGGCTCCGCGGGCAGCTTGAATGGCATCTGCAATCTCCTGATCGTTCGCGCCGAGGGCGCGGAGGAATTGTTCATCGGTGACGTTGCGGCCGCCGAAGTTGGGCACGTCGTCCGCGAGCGCAGCGGCGATGTGCCCCTCGGTCTCTCGGTCGAGCGCGCGGAAGTAGTCGTCGTAGAGCGCGCGATCGCGCTCGTCGAGGTCGGAGTAGTCGAGCACCGGCGGCGCCGCGCGGTTGGCGGCCGTGGCCTGCTCCTGTTCGGCCAGCGCCGCGGCGTTGGCCTGGCGTTGCGCGTCCTGCAGCAGCTGGCCGTGCGCGCCGGAATCCACCGCGATCGCCGCGCCGGTGGAGAGCGGCCCCGCGGCAGGGTCGATGCCCATGGCCTGCGACGGCAGCGGTGCTGCGCGCGCGACCGGTGCGCCAGCTGGTGTCTCGGTGGTCGGGGCCGACGGCTGCGGCGCCAAGCCCATGAGGCGCGCGCGCTCGGCGGCGCGCTGGTTTTCCGGCAGTCGCGCGAGGTAGGCATCGACCTCGGCTTGCCGGCCGACGGTTCCGTCGGGGAACGCGACCAGCGTGTCCGGCTGGTAGCCGAGCTGCAGCGGATCAGGAGCGGGTGCGGGCGCCGGCGTCGCAGCCGCTGGCTCGCCGCGCGCGCCGACGCCGTGCACCAGCGCCGCACTGCCGCCCATCGCGCCGCCGGCCAGCAGGCCCTGCGCCGCGGAGGCGCCAACGCCCTCGCCGACGGGCTTGTCGAGCGCGAGGTTCTGCAGCGCCTGCTCGGCCATCGACTGCGGCACCTCCTCGAGCACGCCTTCGGACAGCACGCCCTCGCCCACCTGGCGCGCCAGCGAGCGCTGCGACGCGGGACCAGCGCCCCGGATCGAGCCCTGCGCCAGCATGGTGTCTGCGTCGCCGATGCCGAGGCGCTGCGAAACGCGCCCGCCGAGCACGCCGAACGCTCCGGTGGTCAGCCCGGACGCCGCAGTCAGCGCGGCTTGTTTCGGCGTGAGGAGACCGTCGGCCGTCTCCTGGCGCACCTGCTCGGCCTGCGAGCCAGCACCCAGCACGCCTTCGCCGAGCGCGCCCGCGATGGCCGGCGCGACCTTCGCCCCTGCGGCCAGCACGCCGCGCGCCACGCCGGCGCCGCCGAGCATCTGCGGGATCGACTCGCCCACGCTGGTCGCGATCGTGCTCGGGTTCTCGAGCATCGCCCGGGCCGTGCCCACGAAGCCATCGGCCTCGGCCACCTTTTGGTTGGCGGCCTTCTGCGCATCGGAGTACTGATCGGCGAGGAAGGCCTGCGTGTCCTTGAAGCGCACGCCGGCGTCCTCGACGGCCTTGCCCGCGCGGCCACCGGTGACCAGGTCGGCTACACCGACCACGCTCTGCGGCAGGCCCACTGCGCCCTTCAGCGCGGTGATGCCCACGTCCTTCGCAACATCGAGCGCAGTGCGCTTCGGGCTCTCGGGCGGATCGAGTTCGCCTGTGAACGGTGTGAGGTTCCGAGAGGGTGTGTCGAGCTGCCCGTTGAAGGGCTTGAGGTCGGAGCTGGCCATGGCGCCAGTCTTCCGGGCGCGTGCTCAGGCGTCGAACCCTACAGGGGCGAGTCGCGCCATTCAGCCGCCAATGAAGCGACGCCCCTGCGCGTCCTCATAGACGGGCTTTCCGCCCGAGGTGCCGACCTGGCGCGTCATGCCCGGCGGCAATGCTGCCGCGCCCTGCCCCTGATCCAGACGTCGCACCTCTCCGGTCGCCGAATTAACGGCAGCCAGGACGCCCTCGGTCTTGTTCCCATTGGCATCGGTGCTGCCTTGCAGCGCCACCGGCTTCCACTCGCCTCCTGCGACTTTTCCTTGCATCGCGAGCAGCCCTTGCTGGGCACGTGCTCGCTCCGACACCGAGGTCTTCGGATCCAGCACGATGCGGCGAAGCGCGGCCTCGTCCTCCGCAGCTGCGACCTGCGTGTCGCGCAGCCGGTTGGCGCCGGCCACCTCCTCGCGCCGGATCGAGTTGGTGTCGGCCGCGCGCCGGTCCTCGGCGGCGATGCGCTCGGTCTGCAGCCGCGCGGCGGCCGCCTCGCGCTGGGCTGCGCTCTGGAACCCCAGGCCCGCGCGCTGCGTATCGGCGGCCTGGCGCCCGGCCTCGAGCTCTGCCTGCTGGCGGTTCTGCACGGGGATGGCGGCGGCCGCCACGGCACCCTGGTCCGACTGGAAGCCGCGCCGCGGGCTCCATGCGCCGCGCGCGGCTGCCGTGCGCAGGTCGGCCTGGTCGAACATGGCCTGCGCTGCCGCCGGCCCGGGGTTGTTGATCACCGTGAGCCCGCCGACCGGCACCGACGCATTGAACGCGCGCAGGTTCGCAGCTTGGGCGTTGGCATCCTCGAGGCTTCCGGCGGCGGGTCCGCTGCGCGCCGTCGGGCCGAATCCACCGGGTGCTGCGACTCCGCTGTCCGCAAGCGGCGCAGCTGGCTCCGGCACCGGCGCTGCAGCTGCCGGCGGTGCGACGGCAGCGGGCGTCGCCGGCGCCGAGGTAGGCGCCGGGGCTGTAGCGGGTGCGGGAGCCGGCGCGCTGATGCCGAAGACGGGGGGCACACCTTGGCGCGCCGCCTCGGCGCCGGCGGCACGGTCGCGTGCGTCCTGATCGAAGCGCGCAACCACGCGAGATTGCTGCTCGTCGGTCAGCGGGTAGCCACTGAACCGGAGCGAGGCGTCGTTCGCTGCGGCCACCGCGTCAGCAGCGGGCCGCGCCGGCGGCGGATTGATCGCTCCACGGCCGGCACCAGCTGCCGACGGCGCGCCGAAGCCCGCCAGCTGCTGCGCCTGCGGGCTAGGCGGCAGGGAGGGAGTCAGCATCGGCAGCGGTGCCGGGATGCTCGCGCCGAGATCCCTGCTGCCGGCGCTGGCGGCCGCCGGGCGCGGTGCGCCGAGCTGCGTGACGCTCGAGTCGCGCGCGGCTGCCGCGGCGTCGCCGAAGCTGTTCGCGCGCCGGCGCGCCTCTTCGTCCACCAGTCCGCCGTTGGCATACCCGCGCGGCCGGAAACCCAGCCCAGGGCCTTCGGCAGCCGGTGCTTCGGGCGCGGGCCGCCCCGAGAAGCCGCCCACGAACCGCACTGCGTGGGTCGCTACCGGCGCTGCGCCTGCTGCTGGTGCAGGCGCGGCACCATCGATCGTGCTGACCGTGCCGCCCGGCGTCGCGCCGTTGATGCTCACCGGGCCGGTCACGTTGCCGCCGCTGTAGGCGTTCCCTTTGCGCGTCACCATCCCGCCGTCGGCGAAGAACATCGCCTCCGACGCGCTGCCGGGCCCGAAGCCAAGGCCCTCGCCCACCTGCTCGTGCGTCGCGTTCTTCAGCGCGTCGAGCGCCTGCACGCCCACGGCGTGCACTTGCTCGGGCGGCAGCCGGTACTCGCCGTTGCTCAGCCGCACATCGACCCCCTCGCGCGCGCTGCGCGGGCTGAAGCCGCGCGCGCCCATGTCGCCGAGCTCCGCCTCTCCGATCTGCTTCGTCGAGTCGGCCGGCATGATGTAGCTGCCAGCCGGTACCGTGTCCTCGATGGAGTCCGAGGTCCCCGTGCCAGGGCCACGGATCAGGCCGCCATCGGCCTTGTGCTCGCGAACTCCTGTCGCGTGCTCGCGAGCCTTCCGAGCCGAGGGTAGTTGGAAGCCGTGCATGAGTTCACCTTTTTAAGTCGCTTTCATCGCATTTTTTCAATCTACCGCTGTCGCAGCAAACCCCAAAGGGGGTGATACGCTCCCGCCTCATATCTCCTATTACTGAGCACAACAATGAAGAAGGCAAAGCACCTTGAAATTGGACTCGGCCTCGTCGCTGCAATTGCTGCAGCGATACCAATAGCGCTCTGGATCGGAAAGTTCGGAAAGCCATCTTTTTCTGGCGAAGCCAAGGACTGGGCGGACTTTGGAACCTATATCGGAGGGGTGCTTTCCCCATTGCTTGCATTTGCAGGCTATCTCGGATTACTCCTAACGATTCGCCACCAGCGCGAGGCCGCATGGAAGCAACAGGAGGATAAAGATAGCAAGGACTATTTTGATCACGCTGTACGTTGCCTCGAACGAGCGTTCGACACGATCTCCGCAAGAGACACCAGCAAAGCGCCAGTCCGTGAACGACTAGCATGGTTGACATGCGCGCGACTACTTCTTTCAGCCCAAGCCGCTGCTGAGCTTATTTCCCAAGATTCCACGGGTCTACGCACCTTGTACGATGGAGAGTCCGAGCACTGGCGTCGAAAGTTCTACGAGCTTTTTCAACCCACGTCACAAGACTCGTTTGGAAACGATTCTGTTTACTTCCTGACCGACGATAGCAAGCCACCGATGACGATCGAAGAACGATCGACTCGCGTCATCTACGATTTCATTGCTTGGCCTCCAGGTAAGAGCGATCCGATCGACAAGATCGCACGGTACAGCGATGAGGAAATCGATCGAATGCTCGAGCGCGCAGGAAAAATTGGACTGGCACGTGCGCTCAAATCCCGGCGCAAAGTTATCGAAGGTCGTGGCGATCGATTCTTGTGACCCAACCATTCGATCCCGACGTCTTTGGAATCACTTGGTCGTTCGTTCGTACGTGCGAAATGGTGAGGGTTACAACGAAGAGCTGTCGCTCCCACTGATGCTCGCGCTGGTGTTGATCGCGTTGAGCCCTGCGGCCGCCTGCGTGCCGAACATCTGCGCCGACGCCATCGTGGCGCGCACCTTCGCGTCGACCGAGCCCATGGCCGCGCGGATGTTCGCCTCCTCACCGCGCATCTTCAGGTCCGCATCGGCGATCGCCAGCCGCACGCGCGGCTCGAGCGCCGCGGTCTCGGCGCTGTACATCTGGACCAGCGCGCGCGCGAGGTCCGTGCGCAGGCCCGAGAGCCCGGTGGCCAGCTTCATTGCCGTCTCGGGTCCGAGGATCAGCGTGCGGATGTAATTGCCCGCGGCGTCGAGCGCAACCTGGCGCTGGCTCAGCAGGGCGTTCACCGCGAAGCGGATGTTCTCCAGCTCCTGGTCCCACGACTTCACCATGATGTCGCGGCTCGCGGTGGCCAACTGCTTCATGCCGTCCAGCCGGATCTGGTTCACCTGGCTGGTCAGGGCGCCCGGCGGCAGCGGAAAGCCGCGGTCGGCCCAAGAAGCCATGGCCTCGTCCTCCGCGCGCGCCACCTCCGCACCGACGCGCGCGCGGTCGCGCTCGAACAGCTGCTGCTCGACGGCCGGGTTGATGCCGGTACCGCCCCCGCGCACCGCGCGATCGCACCAGGTGATGGCGTCCTCGTAGAACTCGGGGTGCGGGAAGTGCTCGGCGATGAAGTCGGCCATGCCCTGCTGGATCATGGCCAGGATCTGGTCGCGCGAAGCGTCGTAGAGCGCCTGGGCGTTGGCCGGGTCCTCGTCGGGCAGCTGCGGCTTCACCGGCGGAACGTAGCTGGTGTCCAGGCCCGGCACCGTCACGTGCGGCGCGGGGTCGGCCAGCGCCACCGCCGCGCCGATGCGCGCATCGCCGGCCGACGACATCGTCTGCGCGTTCTTCCACATCGCGTTGAAGGTGCGCGCGACCGTGACGGCCGCGCCGACTCCGCCGCTGACGGGATCAGGGATGGGGACGATCTCGCCCGGTCCAGGTGGTGTGACTGCCATGTTCAAATCTTCCGCTTGAGGTCTGCGACCCGGAACAGCACCGAGTCGATTTCGAAGTCGGCGCCGTCCTTGTTGAACAGCTCGACCGTGTGGTAGCTGGCGCTCAGGCCGCGCCCGACCTCCACGCGCCGCTGCTTGAGGTCCGGGCCGAAGCCGCGGGCCTTGTAGATGAACGCGCGCCCCTCGGCGATCACCTTCACGTACAGCTCGGCCTCGCCGGCCATGCCGACGTAGGCCTCGCTGATCGTCTTCAGCGCCTTGGTCCCGAAGTCCAGCTTCCCGAGGCTGATCGAGGCCTCGATCGGCTCACCGGCATCGTCGTCGCCGGCCAACTCGAACAACCCGAAGTCGCTGGCGCCGTAGAAGCGATCGCCGATGCGCGCGAAGCTGTTGTAGTCGTAGTTCGAGTAGGTGGTGCTGGCGTTCGAGTCGAGGTTCACCACCCACACCTGGGTATCGCCGCCGGCGCCCGGGTCTCCCGGCCCGCCGGGTCCGCCGGGCCCACCGCGCGTGCCCAGCTCCGAGCCGGCTCGCGCCGCGGCCTTCATCGCGGCCTCGACCACGGCGCTCAGCGCCAGCGCCGAGCCGACGCCCAGCTGCTCGACCATCTCGGCCGACAGCAGGATCTCGGGTAGCAGCTCCGCCGCCACCACCACGCCGCCCTGCATGGTGACGACCAATAGGTTCAGCGCCTGCAGCGCGGTGGCCACGCCGGTAAGGCTCGACATGGAAGCCTGGAAGTTGTCCTCGTAGGCCAGCAGCATGCCGCCCAGCGGCTCGAGAACGCCGCGCAGCTCGCCGTAGGCGTGATCGGCTGCGAGCATCTCCATGCGCGGCAGCTCGGCGTCGAGCGTGGCGGTCTCGCCCACCAGCACGCTCCCGCCGAATGCGAGCGGCGGCAGCGAGAAGTTGCCGACGGCATAGGAGGGAGTGATCAGGCCGGCCTCGCCGGCGAAGATCAGCGCCGGCAGGTCCGCGCGCAGCTCCGCATAGGCGCCGGTGGCCGCGAACATCGTCAGCGGCTCCAGCTCGGCGTCCAGCGTCGCGGTGCCCGGCGTCAGGTCCGGCGGGCTGACCTGCACCAGCTGCGGATCGAACACCTTGTCGTCGCCCGAGTAGAGCGAGGCCTCGAGCCAGCCCGCGGCCGTCGGCACGCCCGTGCTGACCACCAGCACCTCCTCGCCGTCCTTGAAGACGGTGACGACCGGCTCGTCGTCGCTTCCCGAACGCTCGATGCGAAACACCGTCGCATCCGAGTAGTTGCCCACGCCCATCCCCATCACGCCGTTGCGGATGGTCCAGGCCACGCCCTGGGCGCAGTAGAAGCCGAAGTCGATGGTGTTGCCGTTGTAGCCGGCGTCGACGCCGTCGTAGAAGTTGATCCCGCAGATGACGCCGACCACCGACTGGCCGACCTTGAACTCGACGAAGCCGTCGCCCTTGAACTCTGCGATGGACCGCGCGCCCGCGTTCCACCCCAGGTTGTAGCCGGTCTCGAAGGTGGAGCCCGCGGCGTAGGAGAAGCCGGGCACGTAGGGCTGGGCCGGGACCGCGGGATAGTTGATGGCCACCAGCTCGTTCGTGCACGCCCAGACCCCCACCTCAGCGCCGGCACCGCCGCCGATGACGTTGTCGGGCACGAACGTCCCTGTCACCTGGCCCGTCGACGGGTCGTAGGTGTAGAAGTAGCGGCCAGGCCCGCTGTACCGGAACATGCACACGCGCCTGGTCTCGAAGACCGTGCGCGCGGGCTGCGGCGGCCGGTATGGCTTCGCCGGGACATGCTCGTAGCTGACGTTCTCGACGATGACCGTGTTCTTGGTGAGCGTGTTCGCCATGGTCAGATGGGTGGAGGGTTGGGCCTGCGCGAGTCGGTCAGCCAAGGGGTCAGCGGGAAGGCGCTGACCGGCAGGTCGTTGTCGCGCAGGAAGGTCACGACCGTGAAGTCCGCGAGAGACAGCTGCTCCTGGCCGGGCGCCGGCGCATCGTTGGGCGGCAGGCCGTCGCGCGCGATCGTGCCGCGGCGCGACCAGGTCTGGCCGTAGTCGGCGCTCTGGTACAGCGAGTGCTTTCCGTCCCACATGGGGCACACCATCAACTTCGTGGACAGGCCGCTCACGATGCCGGTGTAGTTCTCCTTGAACGGCATCGCGGCCCGATCGACGAGATCCGTGCCGTTGGGCGTGAACCGCACGCGCGCCGGGTACATCCAGGCCTTGCGCCCTTCCAGCGGCGCGGGGATGTTCCGCGTGAAGATCAGCACGCCGCCGGGCACGGCCAGCGGCGCGCGACCGGCGTAGATGCCGGCGTCTTCCCCGGTGCCCTCGTAGAGGACCTGCGTCTCCATCAGCGAGCAGCCAGCTGCGACGTCGACCAGCCCGAGCTTCACCTTCACGCGCACGGCGTTCGAGCCATCGACGTAGGGCACGCGGGCCACGACAACCGAGTAGCGTCGGCTCAGCGGCGCCGAGGTGATCTCGGCGTCCGAGATTCCCTGGTTGAATCGCTGGGCGCCAGTCTCGTTCAGCGGTATCCCCCGCATGGAGGCGATCTCCGCATCGAACATGTTGGTCGAAGAGCACGGCGACCAGGTGCGGCCCGCGTCCATCGAGTAGGTGAAGGTCAGCACGGGGCAAGCCGCCGCGTTGACGGCCGTGGGCGAGTAGACCGGCCGCAGATAGCGGTCCATCTTCAGCAGCACGCCGGGCGCCAGGTGCAGGATGTCGGGGAACCAGCCCAGCTGGTTCGCGACGTACAGGACATCGCCGAACGCCTGGTTCGCGCCATCGTCGGTCACGTAGGCCTGCACGTGCTGGCCGTCCTCGAGCAGAATCGGAACGGCCACGCCGGCGTAGAACTTGTGCGCGGCGCCGTCTTGCCAGTAGCCGCCCCGGGTGTAGGTCACCAGCGCATAGCCGCCGAGGTACGGCACGAAGCTGTCCACGGCGTAGTGGTCCTTGAGCTGCTTGCCGGTGCGGGTCAGTTGCAGGTTTGTGGTGAAGACCCGGCAGGGCCGGCCGTCGAAGTCCAGGAAGTTGCCGACGTCGTTGTTGCTGATGACGCCGCCCTGGCCCTTGCCGTAGTAGGCAAGCTGCGACGTCACGAAGCCGCCTGCCTCCGGCGCGGGCCCGCGATCAGAGAACGTGCGCGCATCGCTCGAGCCGCGAATCCGCGTGCCGCCGGCGGCCACGCGCCCGAGCGAGTAGTAGCCGTCGAGCTTCTGGTCTTGGAAGATGTTGGTGAAGTCGCCGCTCTTGCGCACGACCACGTCGCCGCGCCGGCGCGTGCTGAACGTGGGCAGTCCATCCTGCACCCAGTTCGCGGCCTGACGCCCCAGCGAGGTCGGGCCGTTGCGGAACTTCCCGTAGGCCATGCTCAAGCCTCAGGCGGTGGAGCGGGATCGCTGACCGTGGCGCTCGTGCCGACGAATGCGGTCCAGAAATCCGAGGGCTCGGGCGGCGTGGGCGTGCCCGCCCGGAAGCTGAGCAGGTTCATGTTCGAGTCGCTGCTCGTCGCCATCTTCCAGATGTGGTCATCCAACGTCCGGTCCGATGCACCATACGAGAACGCCAGGTTGCCCTCGAAGAAAACGGACAGCCGCGGCACGCTGCCAGACGTGAAGCGAAAGAGGATCGTCGTGTCCTCGACGATGGATTCAGGCCACGTGAAGTTCTGGTTCGGGTCTTCGGTGTACCAACGCACCGAGCAGCCGGTGTTCGAGATGTTGATGTAGAAGTTGCCCGGCATCAGGTCGCCGACCGACTGCGCGCCATACTCGACTTCGATGATGTCCGAGAGCGGACCGCCGAAGCGCATCTCGATCTCGTACTCCGACTGACCAGCAAGCTCGGGAATCCTGATCTGTGCATCGCCATAGCCCACGGGAGGCATCAGCGACCCGAACCCCGACAGCAGCAGACGGCTCCCTCCCGCGAACGGCGCGGCCCAGAGGTGGCCGCCGCCGGCGTCGTGGCCGACGACGGACCCTGGCGGCCCGTTGAACTCGTCGAGGAAGATGTCGGCCACGGCTTAGAACGTCGGGAGCGTGATGTTGGCGGCGTTGATCGACTGCGGCGCGCCCGCCGTGAGGTTCACGCTGGACATGTTCAGGTCCACGCCGGCCGTGCCGCACTTCCCCTGCAGCCGCGGCTGCGTCGTGCTGGCGGTGCCATCGTCGTCGCCCGACACGATGCGGAAGTGCGTCGCGGTGCCGCTGCCGGTGTTGACGCCGCTCCAGACCTGCGCCGCGGCCTTCGGCAGCGTACCGTTGGCGGCGTCATCGAAGTTGAGCGGGTCCCCGGTGCTGTTGTCGCTGACGATGCACAGCACGGCCGGCGCGGCCGCGGCATCGGCCGAGGCGGGCTCGGCGCCTGCGTAGATGATCAGCACAGGGTTGGGGATCGATGCGATCAGCGAGCCCATGCTCAGCATGGCATTGCGCAGACCGGTGGAGGCTTTGAGGGTCATGGGGTGTCCTTCAGGCGGAGACGAGGGAATTGACGGCCACCACGTTCAGCTTGTCGCCGGTGGCCAGCACCTTCGGCGAGCTGAAGCGCATGGCGCTGATGAGCACGCCGGTCGTGGCACCCTTCGGCGAGGCGGAAACGATGAAGCCACCGTAGACGGTCTTGTTCGCGGTCATCACGAACTCAGCCTTGCTGGCGCTGTTGTCGACCGACCCATCGACCACGGCGCCAGGAACGAACGGCACGCGCTGCGCCGCGGCGTAGGCGATGCATTCCGCCGCCGCCGCCGCGATGGTGCTGGCCTTCACGTCGGGCTGCGGGGTGTAGTTGCCCTCGAACAGGCCGATGAACCAGGTCGGCACCTGCGTGCCCTGCTTGTAGATGACGGACGCGATGTGGTTGCGGCCCTCGATCGGGGTGAGGTTGTGCACGGTCTCGCGCTGCGACACCCTGCCGTCGGGGTGCTCCACCTCCACGAGGAAGTTGAAGCCGTGCTCGGCGGTGTTGTTCATGGCTGGGTTTCCTTTCGGACGATCTCGGCGTCCATGTAGCTGCGCGCGACCGCAACCGATGCCTCGGCGCCGGCGCGCGTGGAGATGACGTGCTGCATGCCGTCGAAGGCGCGGTAGAGCGAGACGCCGCGCGCCGCGGGCCCGAAGGCGATGGCGGCCTCCTGCAGGTTCTGCACGCCGCCGGCCATGTCCGCCATCACCAGCCCGCGCATCGACTGCCAGTAGGCGGCCTTCGCCGCCGGCGAGCGCACGCTCGAGCCCGGCAGCGCGCCGTAGGGCAGCAGCTCCTGCAGCCGTGATGCGTTGAAGTCCGGCAGCCAGTACGTCTTGTCGGCGCACAGGTAAATGCCGCTGTCGCACGGCTCCACCACCGTGATCTCGGCCGGCAGAGGGATGTAGCCGGCGGCCGGCTCGTACAGGCCGTAGCGGTAGGGCTGCGAGAAGTACAGCATCCGGCCCGCCGCCACGACCATGCGGCCGTTGAAGTGCCGCACGATGCTGCCCGCGGGCATGACCGCGGTCTCGATGGTCGAACAGCGCCGGCCGGTCTCGAGCGGCGCCAGCACGCTGAAGCGCCCGTCCGTCGAGGTCTGGGCCAGGCCCAGCAGTTCGCCGTTCGGGCCCGACAGGTAGAGGTTCACGGCCAAGCCGTCGAGCAGCACGTCGCTCAGCGCCAGGCCGCCGCCCTCGGGCACCTCCACCTGCTGCACGACGGTGGCCGGCGACTCGCCGTCCTCGCCCTGCACGGTGAAGGTGTAGAGGTAGCGGCCGGCGGGTAGCGCGCCGGCGGCCGGCGACAGCACCGGCGCGCTGTCCAGCGGCGCGCTCGCGATCGCGCGGTCCTCGCGCTCGAGCACGCGCCGGATCTCGGTGCCGTTGGTCCAGTAGACCGCGCCGTCGGCGCCCAGCGAGTACGACACGTCGGCGCGCGGCATGCCCGCGCGTACCGCCGCCTGGTCCAGCCCTGCCCCGTTCGGCTCGAGCCTGGTGAGCACGTCGTCGACGACGGCGAAGCCGAACTTGCCGTCGCAGTCCCAGACGCTACGCCACGCACCGGCCAGCGCGCGCGTCGCGCCGACCCGGCGCTTCACGTAGCCCTGGGCATCGATGTCGACGTTGTCGGCGCCGTAGAGAAACGTGGCGCCCTCGCCGCCATCGGCCAGCCGCGTGGCCTCGCGCCGGTTGTTGATGCCGCGCGCCAGTGAGGTGAAGTTGACGTCGCGCATGCTCAGCCCCAAAACACCACGTTGTGCTGGTGCTGGTCGTGCCGGGTATCGCGGCGGAGATTGCTGTCGGGGAGCTTTCCGAAGTACTTCGTGAAGTCCAGCTCCGCCTGCGTCGATCGCTGCGGGTCGAAGGTGTCGGCGTCCGGGATGCTGAACGCTCGGTAGAGCACCCAGTCCACCAGGTGGTCGTGATGCGCCTCGTGGATCTCGGGCGCGTCGGTCGGCTGCGCCATGGGCCGCAGTGGCAGCCGGTAGCACTCCAGCGCCAGCGTGTCCCCGGCGCCGAAGCCGCCGACAACCCGCAGGCTCGTTTCGTTCTGGATCGCGTAGCGCGCAGGCTCGGTGCACTCGCGCCACCCTGGCACGCGCGCGTCCAGCCACTCCCTCGACCTCAGCTCGATCTCGCGCGGCCGGCCGCCACCCGCAGGAAGGAGGCGCAGGACGATGATCTCGAACACGCTGCCGTGCAGCGCATAGGAGGCCTGTCCGACCTGCAGCGAGATGGAGCACACGGTCGGCTCCGCGTCTTCGGGCAGCAACCGCCCTCGGATGGCAGCCTGCTGCTCGGCGTCGTTGAACCAACCCTCCACGTCCTCGTCTGCCCACAGGAACGGCTCGACCAGGTCGCGGGCGCGCACGCGGAAGCGGCGGTTCAGTTCCTGCAGCTGCAGCTTCATACCAGCCCGAATTCGTCGATCAGGCCCAGCACCTTCAGCTTCATGTTCTCGACACTCAGCGTCTTGGAGATGGCTTGCTGGTACTTCTGCTGCGCGAAGTCCTTCAGCGCGTCCTTCTCGGTCATCGCGTTGACCTGGTCGCGCATGTCCTGCAGCAGCGTTTCCGCGCGCTGCTTCTCGTCGCGCTCTTTCTGCGCGTTCGCGAGCTGCTCGGCGGTGTCGTCGGCGGGCTGATCGGAATCGGCATCCTGGTCGGGTTCGCCGCGTTCCTCGTCGGCCTCCTCCACCTGCGGCGGCGGCGAGCGGAACTGGTCGGCGTGGCGCAGCAACTTGCGCGCGATCTCGGACGGCACCTCGCGGGTCTGGCCCAGGTCGAAGGTCAGACCCGAGCCGTAGAGGCGATCGGTAAAATCGGGTCGCCGGCCGATGTATTGCACCTGCGTGGTGACGATGGTCTTGGGCATTGAGCGCTCCTGTGCGTCGTGGATGTGGAAAGGGAGGGCCGAGGCCCTCCCCTACGGACCTACGCGGCTCAGGCCGGACCGGTCAGCTCGCCCTGGACGATCACCTTCACGTCGCTGGCCTTGGCGTTGGCCGCGACGGCCGTGGTGAGGATCAGGCGCGCGGGCTTCGGCAGGCGGACCAGCTTGGAGCCGGTGGCACGCTTGCGGCCGGCCGCGGCCAGGTCGATGCCCGAACCGAAATAGGCCGCGTCCTGGGGTACCGCGGCATCGTCGACGCCGTCCTCGTACTTGAAGCCCAGCGAGCCGGTGATGGTTGCGGTCATGCCGGTGGTGACGAACACGCTGGCATCCTCGAGCCGCATGCCTTCGGGCAGCGGACCGAGGTCGACCACGTCGCCAGCTGCGAGCGCGACCGCGGAATCGGAATTGCTCACCGAGCCGTTGGCCAGCGTGGCGAGGACGAACAGCAGCGAGGTGACGTTGCCGAACGGGGACACGCCGCCGAACTGGCGCGTGCGGAACTGGTTGATCTTGACGGTTGCCATCTCGGCCTCCTGAAGAAAAATTGGGGTGGGAGCGAGCGGGCCGGATTGCTCCGGCCCGTGGCGATTACTGGCGGGCTCCGATGATCGGCACCGCGGTGTCGATGATGGTCACGCCGTAGTCGGTGAACTGCTTGCCCGAGCCCGTGTCGACCTCGAAGCGGATCTTCGAGACGCCGCGGATGGCGCCGATCAGCAGCTCGGCCTTGTCGTCGTGGTCCAGCTTCTTCTCGGACCAGAAGAACGGGATGCCGCCGCGCTCCTCGCCGGCGCTGGCCAGCGCCTCGGCAACGGCCTGGCCGCCCAGCAGGATGGCGCGGTCCACCGCGAAGTTCGTGCCGAATCCGGCCGGCACCACGCAGGTGCTCTCCACCTCGCTGTCGAAGGCCGCGCAGTAGCGGATCGTGTCGCCCGCGTAGAAGCGGATGGGGCGGCTCTGCTTCACGATCAGGATGCCGTTCCACAGGCCCACGTCGCCGGTGAACAGCGGGTGGTTGCTCATGCGCGATGCGCGCGCCAGCGCCGAGGCCTGGAACTGGCGGAAGCTCGGATCGGTGGCGAAGGCGCTGTACTGCGCCGGCGACACCAGCAGCACGCGCAGCGGGCTGTCGTCGGCGGCGGGGTCGCCCTCGAACTTCACGACGGGCGGCGGCAGCGGGATCTGCTCCACGTAGGTGCGGATCGCGTCGACCGTGTCCATCTTCAGCAGGTCGGTGGTGCCCAGGTCCACCTCGCCTGCGTTGACCGCGAAGGGCTTGATGGCGCCGGCGTCGGCGATGAAGTGGCGGTTTTTGGTCGGCGCCTTGACCGGGTTCACCATGATCTCGGCGAAGTCGGGGTCGGCCTCGGTGGGCACGACCCACTCGATGTTGTTCTGGAAGCCGCGGGCACCGGCCGTGTGGGCCAGCAGCGACTGGTCCACGTACTTGTCCATCAGGCTCGAGGCCACGGGCCGGCCCAGCGCGCGGAAGTCGGCCGGGCTGCGGATCGTGGTCATCGTGTCGCCGAGGTCGATCGGGAAGCGCGCCTGGTTGACGCGCAGGCGGTCTTCCGACAGCTTCATGCCGACGCCGCGGCCCTCGGCGTAGCGCGAGCCCATGATGGGCTTCGCACCGACGGGGTTCAGCAGGTGGAAGGTGACCTCGTCGCCCTTCTGCTTGCCGAGGTCCTGGCAGCGCACGACGGGCATGTGCTGGGTGGACTGCTTGCGGATCGTGGCGGTCGCGCCGGCGGTGCCCTTGGGCATCGCACCGGTGAGGTTGCGCCAGGTGCCATTGCGCTGGTTGTGCATGGCGAACAGGCCGACGGCCTGCTGCACCATGGCGGTCTTGTCGCCATACGGCGTATGCGTCTTCGTCGCGGTCACGGTGGACCTCCTTCAATGGGAGCGGCGTCGCCATCCCGGCGATGCCTTGGCAATCAGATGTGCCGATTCAGGTAAGCCTCGATCTGGGCGGGCGTCATGGAAGCCATGCGCTCGGCCATGTCGGGGCCGCTCAGGGAAGCGATCGCTTCGTCCGGGTTCGAGGGACCGGAACGGCCGCCCGGGATGTCCGAGAGGCTGTTGGGGACCTTCTCTGCCGCCGCAGCGATCGCTGCCTTGGCCTGCGCCTTCACGACACCCGCGGGCGTCGCGTCGGCCGCGGCCTGAGTTCCTTGCTTGTCGGCCTTGAACGCATCGAACAGCTCGATCACGGCCGCGGTGCCGCCCTTGGCGAGCACGTCGCGATAGCCGGCCTGCACGAAGCTGGGCTGCTTGGCGATCCAGTCGCCGAGTTCCTTGCTCTCGGCGATGGAGTCGGCATCGGGGTGCTTCGCGTAGATCGCGCGCAGGTGCTCGTCGTGCGCGGTGGCGGCCTGCTGTTGCTGGAAAGGCTTGAGGGCCGCTTCCACCTTCGCATCCACCGCCGCCGCGAGGCGAGCGTTCACGCGCTGTTCCACGATCGCGTCGATGCCCTTGGCCAGGGCCTCTTCGGAGAAGTCCCCGAAGAGCGACGGGTCGGCGCCCTGGTCGATCGCGGCCTGCGCCACCTCGACCTGCTTGTCGACCTTCGTCGGGGCCTCGCCCGCCGCGGCACGCTGCTCGGCCTGTGCCTTGAGGGCATCCAGTTCGTGCTGCGCAGCCTCGGCGCGCGTGCGCCACTGCTTCGCGTCTTCGCGGGCGTCGACCAGCTTCTGGAACTCGATGGTGTGGACACCATCCTTCGCCAGGATCACGGCCTTGGACGGGTCTTTCGGCTCGTCGTCGGTCGCGGGTGCTGCTTCGCCCTGCGGCTTGTCGTTCGGTTCGGTCTTCGCGTCCTTGGCTTCGCCTTCCGGCTTCTCGCCACCACCTTCGGCTGCAGCGTCGGGCACCACTGCTTGTTCCGGCTGCTTGCCGGTATCGCCCTGTTCGCCAAGCTCGAGGAGCTGGGCCGCCTGTTCGGGGGTGAGAACGCCGCTGTCGGCGTGGGTGTTCAGGAACTCGTCTTGTGCTGTGGTCGTCATGCCTGTCCCGCCACATGTCGCCGTGGCCGCAATGGACATCCGCATTCGGAGCACTGGGCAGGGCCGAAGCCCTACCCGGTACACCTCCAGCTGGGGGAATTGCCTCGCGCTCTTTCGAGGGAGGCGCCGGCTCTCACGAGCGGGCTACGTCACGATCTGCTTTCGCTTCACGCTTGAACGCACTTTGCCGAGGGCAACGTGCATCGGGAAACCCTACAGGGGGTTGAACATCTGGCCTTGGAAGATGAGCGGCGCGCTGGCAGCCTTGCTGAAGCGCACATAGGACGGAGGGAACAGCAGCTCCCCGCGAATGCGTTCAGGCAACACTAGGATGAAGCCGCGCTCGGGTGGCATGCCCTTCGATCGCATGAACTCGGCCAGCGGCTCGGGCGGCAGCGATTCCAGCAGTCGCTGCATCGATTCCAGGAGCTGCACGGCACTGGGAGACACCGCGCTGCTGGATATGCACGTTGTCACGCCCGTGCCTCGACCAGTCTGCTGCGCAGCTCGTAGCCCAGCAGCGGCCAGACCTGGTCGATGGCCTTCTCTCGCGCGTAGCGGCGCCCGACGCCGGCGTCGAAGTTCGCAGCGGACACCGGGCCCTCGTTCACGCCGACGATCGTGGTGCCATTGCGCAGCTCCAGCACGCAGATGGTGACCCTGCCGAGCGGCCCGTGCGGCTCGGGCGTAGAGACGCTGTCGCCGATCAGCACCTCGTGGCCGTAGATGCCCTCGTCCGCGGTGAAGTAGTACTCCCGCACGATCGCGGCCTCGATGTCCTCGGACGTGACGCGCGGCGCCACTGCCTTCGCCGCCAGCTCGGCCTCGGTGACCGTGCTCACGAGACCACCGCCCAGTCGTCGGCCAGCATGTCGGTCTGCGATGCGAGCCAGCCCATCAAGATCTCGCCGGTGGCGGTCTTCATCGTGATGGACGGCAGCACCATGGCCGTGCCGCTCGGCTGCTGCTCAGCCCACTTCCGATTTGCCGGCGCCCAGAAGTTTGCGGCCGGCACCTCGCGCGAGCCGTCGCAGCTCAGGGCTAGCCACATGCCCTTTCCGTTCCAGCCCGCGCGCGCCACGCGGCGCCCGGCCTTGAGGTGGCGGATGGCGTCGCCGAAGTCGCAGCGAGGGGGCGCGTAGCCAGCCGCGGCGCAGACAGCATCGGCCGCACCCGTCATGTCGTCGCGCAGGGGTAGGCCGACCATCACAACCGGTGCGGCTGCATCCTGTCGCGTGGCCTGCCCCTTCTGGAACGGCATCCAGGTGCAAAAGCCGCCCGCGGCGACGCGCTCGGCTGTCGCATCCTGCAGCAGCTCGACGCTCGTGCGGCTGTGCGCATTGCCATTGGCGTCGAACACCGTCAGGTTGACCATGGAATCGCTCCAGACGTGCGCGACGATGGCGGCATAGGGCTGCGCGGTGCCGCGGGCTTTGATTCCGTCGGAGTGCGTCACGAAACCGGACTCGCCGGAGTTCGCGAAGGGATGGAACCAGACGACTCGCCCGATGGTCGGTGCGATGAAGGGCTTGGGGGTGCTCATGGGATTGCTCCTTGGGTGGTGGTGGAAACGGAAGCGCGGGCCATGCGATCGAGCGTCTGCATGCACATCAGCAGCGCAGCGGCGAAGGTCCACGTGTGCGCCTGGGGCGCGGCGGGGAAAGGGTCGTGCTCGCGGGTTGCCGCGTGCATGCAGATGAAGAGCGGGCGCGGCACGGCGCGGAACTCGGCGCGCGCGACGCTGTACTCGCGCGGGGCGATGCCGCCATGCCGTGGCAGGTCCTGCAGGACCTGGTAGTAGTCGGGCAGCGTGCCGCCGTGGTAGGCCGTCAGCGCGGGTACGGCCCACGCCGGCACGAAGTAGTGCGGCTCCCTCGTCATGCCTGGCTGCTCCGACGCTTCGACGCGGGAGCGACCAGCTCGAGCGCTTCCCAGGGGAGTTCGATGTCGACGATCTCGGTTCCCGTGGCGGAACGCCGCTCGTAGAAGCAGCGCATGGCACCGCTGTCCTCCGAGAGGCCTGCGGCCACCATCTGCTGCGCGCCGCCCTTGATCCGCACGAGCTTGCCGACCAGCTGGCCGAGCTGCTCGGCCACACCGGCGTGCGTGGCCAGAAGGCGGATCACGGTATTGGCATCCACCTCGAGCTGGGTGACTGCCTTCTTGACGGCCTTCGCCTGCGCGGCCGCAGATCTCTCCACCTCCTCGATCTTGCTGCGCGCCGCGTTAATACCCTCGGCCAACCCGCTCGCCTGCTGTCGCGCCCTTTCCAGCTCGCGCATCACGGCATCGCGCTTCTCGAATGCCTTGCTCATGGCACCGTTGATGACCTCGTTCACGCGCTGCTCGACCTTGTCCAAATCCATGCTGCACCTCCATGCAAAAGCCCTGCGCTCTGGCATCCCCGGTAGCGGCCGTTCCCCTTGCGGGGTGGGATGCCAGAGCACAGGGCTCTGTTTTGAAGGTCCGGCCGCTACGCACTGACGGGAGAATCGTCAGGCGGCAAGGCTCGCGCGCCGAACCCTACAGGGGGGGCGCAAGGGCGCGGTCTAACGTATGCTTCGCGAAATCCATCCAAGTCATAAAAATGGCTCACTACCTGCGAGACAAGAGAATTGGTTCTCTCACCATTACTGAAGAAGATGTTCGCGAGCTATGCGACATTTTTTTCCAGAGAATGAATGTCGTAAGCGCCACCCGAGATAAGCCGAATGAACCCGAAATCAAAGGCGCACACTTTGTGATCAGGTTTGACAATCGAGGGTACAAGGCCTATTCCACCGACGATGTGCTCACCTATTGGCGTCAGGCTACAAAAGTAGAGCGCCTGGTATTTGCGACCGAATCGTTTGAAAGTCTAAATTCCAACAGGCTGCGTGGCACGTATGTCGAACTCAAGCTCGATTTGGCAGATGAACAGTGCTGGCTCGTATCTTCCTCTGATAGCAAAGAATGGATGGACGGCTCGTTCACTGCGATCGACGAGTATTTGACTAAGTGCAAAAACAAGAATCGTCTGATTAGAACGCCTTGGACACCATTTGCTGTTTACGTCCTCGGACAGGCTGTGATTCTTGCCCTAAGCCTCTGGCTAGCGGTGAAAATTGCGCCCCGCCTCGCCGTGGATAGTCCGGTCATCATCGGATTTATCATCCTGCTATTTCTTTATTTGCCGATTTGGCTATTCCTCCATGGGCAGGTTATGAGGTGGATCGCATTGGCGTTTCCAAACATCAAATTCCATAAGCAAAATCGAAGTCTGCATTGGTTCGGTCAGGCAATGATCGGCGCGCTGGTAATCTTCGCGCTCGGGCAGGCCGGCAGTTGGTTCCTGAGCCTGCTTGGGGAACTCATTAAGTCCACGCCGTAGTACCTGGAGCGAGGTCGCGGCAATCACGCCGCGATGTTGTCCGTGGTCCGGGCCGTTTCGATACCATCCATGCCCTCGCCGCCAGCGCGCGGCCGCGGGGGGAAGGTCGGGCTGGTGTTCTCGCGCACCGGTGGCTCGGCCGCTGCTTCCTGCTGCGCCGCCGGCGCCACCACCCCCGCGCCGCCCTGCCCTTGGATGTACGGGTCCTTGATGTTCATGGCCGCGGTCTGCGCCGGCGTCGGGAAGTTGGGGTCGTCGCCGCCCGGGCTGGGCCGCGTGTAGCCCGCGCCCTGCATGATCGCGTCGGCGATCGGCGCGATCATCGGCATCTGCGCCACCTGCGCGCCGCCCTGCATCGCCGCGAAGGCTGCCTGCACGCCGGTCTGCACGGCCTGGGCCATCAGCTGCTTGATCTGGGCCTCGGTGAGCCGCTCCTTCATGTCCAGCTCGCGCGCCTTCAGCTCGAGGCCAGCCAGCTTGACCTCTTGCGCCACGCGCTCCTGCACCTGCTTCTCGACCTCCTCGGGCGAGGCCTGCCGGCCCGCCGCGCGTAGCGCCTCCACCAGGTCGCGCTTGAACGGCACATCCATGAGGCTGGCCAGGAACGGCATGGCCGCGGCCTGGTACTGCGCGGGCAGGCTCTTGACGGCCTCCGACAGCGCGTTCAGCTGCTGGCCGCGGTAGGTGTTTGTGCTCGGCACCTCCTCGAGACCGACCATCAGGCGCGTGCGCTGCACGTCGTTCGAGAGATACGGCAGCCCGGTGTCCGGGTCCTCCTCCACCTTGTTGATGGTGACGGAGCGGTCGGCCCGCACCGCATCACCCTCGATGACGATGACCGTTTCCTTACGCCCGAGGTCTTCGATGATGAGCGCCAGCAGCAGCTCGCCCACCATCTTCCGGCCGGCGCGGAAGTTGTCCATCATGACGCCGAGGGACTGGTTCGACTGCTCCACCTGGGTCTGCTCCTGCAGGCCGGAGCGCGCCGTGCCCTCCTTGCCCATGAAGCCCGAGGTGACCGCGCTCACGCGCTGGATGGTCGCGCGGTTGTCGTCGAGCATCTTGTAGTGCTGCTCGGTGAGCGTGTAGTCGCGCTTGACCTCGAAGCGCGCGCCCGTCTTCTGCATCTCCTCGGGGTCGAGCAGGATGTCGGCGTCGACGCGCGCCACCTGCTGGCGGAACTGCGCATCGGACATGGCCACAGCGCCCTTGGTGCGCTCGGTGCGCACCGCGCCCATACCCCAACGCAGCTTGCTGATTCCGCTGTTCAGGCTGTCCTGCGGGAAGATCATGTCGCGGATGTAGCCATAGGGCTTGCCCGTGCCGTCCTCGCGAAAGCCGATGAACGGCGCGTAGGGGAAGTGCGGGTGCGGGTATGGCGTGGGGCCATCGTGCAGCAGGTGCGGGCCCAGCCAGAAGCTACGTCGAACGCGGCTCACCACCGCCTTCGACACCTCGGCGTGGCCGCGCGCGATCGCGATGTTGTGCGCCATGTTGTCCTCGTCGTACTCCACCACGCGGCCGTCGGGCATGGTGAGCACCGTCACGCTGACCCAGCGCCGGTACCAGAGTTCGACTAGGCACAGCTCCTTGCTGGTCGGGTTGAACCAACGGTCCTCCTGCACCGTCCAGGAGCGCGCCTCGTCCCAGCTGTTGCGCAGGCCAGTGGACATGCCACCGTCGAGCCCTTCCGGGCCCAGCATGCCCCACCAGTTCGAGCCCATGCGCCCGCAGGCCTCGATCAGCTCGCGATGCTTGGGGAAGGTCTTGGCGATGCGGTCCGGCCGCAGCCAGCGCTGGCGCCGCAGCCAGCGCGCGTCGCTCAGGTCGTCCTCCTGGGCCTTCATGTCCCAGTGGATCTCGTTGCGGTGGATGTACCGGCAGCGGTACCGGTAGCTGAACGGGTCGGCCTGGCGCGCGACCTCCACCCACGCCACGCCCACGCCGATCTGCGGGCGGAACGCGGCCGAGCACGCGCGGTCGGCCTTGGACTGCTTCTCGGCCTCGTTGAGCTTGAAGTTCAGGCCGTCGGCCACGTCCTGGCCACCGGGCTGCCCGTTCGGCGTCACGCGCCAGTCGGTCCGGGTCTTCGCTTCGTAGCCCTGGATCGACAGCAGCGCCGGGTTGACCAGGTTCTCCACCGCGGGCGGGATGCCCAGCGCGCGCTGGCGCTGCAGCAGCTCGGAGTCGAGCTGGTTGCCGTCGGCGTAGTCCATTTCCTTGTCGGCGGTGCCGCGCCAGAAGGGCTGCTGCTCGATCTCGTCGCAGATGTCGGTGTACTCGGTGAGCGAGATGGCGAGGTCTTCGCCGGCCTCGAAGGTCTTGCGCTCGGGTGGCGTGTCGTCGGTCATGTACATGGGGGCGGTCCTATGTGCGCCAGTCGGGCGCGGGCGCGGGCTCGTAGCTCGAGCGTTGGCTGTTCGGCTTGGGGATGCCGCTGATGAAGGTCATGGCGACGGCGTCGCCCTTGTCCGGGCTGCGGCCCAGCACCTCGCGGATCTCGTCCTTGTCGCGCATCTGGAGGGCGGCGACCTTGCCCATGGTCACGACCTTGTAGCGGACCGCGGCGAGGTCGGCTAGCAGCTCGGGGTCGGGCGGGAGCGAGATGGGGTTCGGGTTGGTCGGGTCGAGCGCCTCGCGCAGGCGCCAATACATCTCGGCGCGCTTGTTGCGGTACCGCAGGTTGCCGGCCTTCGTGACGCTGGCCGAGGCCTCCGAGCCGTTCACGCCAAGCACGTTGAGGTTCAGGCCCACTAGGTAGTCCAGCGCGCTCGAGCCGATGCCGATGCTGTCCACGCAGATGCACGCGCCATCGCGCACCAGCGGCACCACGAACCCGGCGGCCGTCGGCCCGTCCTTCGTGACGATGCCCGGGGCGGTCACCAGCTGGTCGAACCAGGTGTCGTGCCGGCGCGCCACGCTGGACTTGTCGATGCCGCCGCGGGCCGGGTCGAAGCCGATGGAGGTCATCGGGCCCTTGGCGTCCCGCGCCTTCCAGCGCGCCTGGGCGGCCTTGATCCACTCGGTGGGGAGGACCTGCCAGGCCGGATCGGCCGCGCCGGCCTGGAAGTCGCCGCGCAACATCTGGCTGCGCAGAGGCTCGGGCATCGACTGGAGCACGGCCTTGTAGCCGGTGGTCAGCAGGAAGATGTTGTCCTCGACCGACGACGGGATGAACGTCCGGCTCTTCGGCGTCATCATGTCGTCGCCGACCTTCACCGGCTCGGGACCATCCACCTCGAGGTCTTCGCCCTTCTCGTCGGTCACAAACCAGCGCAGCTCGCCCGGCTTGGCCGGCCGGGGATGGCTGGGCTCGAGCCATGGGCCCCAGTAGCGCTTCACCCATTCGCCCTCGGGCCCGGTCGGCGGGTTGCCCGCGCACACCACGCGCTGGCGCACGTTGGGGTCATGGGAGCGCAGCCAGCCGATCAGCGCGCGGAACTGCCCTTCCGTGAAGTGGCAGATCTCGTCGAACAGCTTGGCGTCGTGAGGGCGGCCCTGGTACTTGATCCAGTCGCCCGGGTCCTTCACGCTGCCCAGCTCGAGCACCTTGCTGAACGGCAGGCGCCAGATGCCGTCCTGGCTGTTGTAGCCCTTGCGCGTGCCGAGGATGGTGGTCATCCGCTCCTCGATGCCGACCAGCTGCACGGCCTCGCGCCGGAAGATGATCGAGTGCTGCTGCGAGGTGAGCGACAGGCCCAGCAGCAGGTCGGTCTTCCCGCCGCCGGCGGCGCCGCCATAGAACAGGATGTCGGCCTCGGACTCGTACGCCGCGCGCTGCGGGCCGTCCTGCGGCACCCAGATAGGCGCGTCGCCCGCCAACAGGATGGTGTCCAGCTCGGCGCGCGCGGCCGGGTCCATCTGCCGGATCATGTCCAGCATCTGGGCCGTCGAGAGCTGCAGCTCGGCCGCCATGCGTCAGGCCTTCCCGGTGACCAGCGAGGCGACCGCGGCCGCCGCGGCCGGGTTGGAGCTGAACAGGCGGCTCAGGCGCACGGCGCGCTCGGTGTCGGTGAGCGCACGGGTCGAGCCCGGCACCGAGGTGGCCTCGCCGTCGGGACCGTCCAGCAGGCCGAATGCCTGGCGCTCCAGCTGCACCAGCACGCGCAGGCACTCGCCAAGATCCTTCATCGTCTTCGCGCGCCCGGGCAGGCTGATGATCTTCTGATAGAGGTCGTTGAGCCGGTCCTGGCCGTTCTCGTCGGGCTTGCGCATGATGTCGCCCAGCTCGGCCAGCAGCGCGGCGTTCTCCAGCCCGGACTGCTGCTCCAGCTCGGCCAACAGGTTCATGGCGATGGTGCGCGAGCGCTGGATGTCCTTGCGGTGGGCCAGGCGGACGGTGGCTATGGCGATCGCGTTGGCTTCGACGACCTGCTTCTCGGACGCTTTTGCTTCGCTGCGTACCTCGTTGCGTACCGCCTCTTTGCGTACCAGCGCCTCGGCCTTGGCCTGAATGCGCGGGGAAAGGTCTCGCTCCCATCCATCACGCTTTGCCCGCTTGCGAATGGCGCCCTCGGTGATGCCGTGCTCCTCGGCGATCTGGCGCAGCGGCTTGATGCCCGAGCGGTAGTCCGTCTCGATGGTGGCGTAGTCCGGCGCGGCGGCGCCCGCGGCGGGTTTGGATGCTGCGGGTGGGGTGGAGGTCTTGGGTGCTGTTGCGGCCTTGGATGCCGGCTTGCGTGTGGCCATGCCTGCGAGTCTTCCGCGCACGGGCGAGCGGGGCGAACCCTATAGGGGGTGCAGCTTCCCTGCCGCGGAAACCGAATCTTGGCAGGCGCACAGGAGAACTTATGGTCTCTTCAATGTAGGACAGCGCCTCAGCGAACAGTAAAAAACTTGCGCCTGCACCCGATGGCTGCTGATGATCGAGAAATGCTCGTTTCTGACCCCGAACTGAAGTCGCGCCTGACGGCCCAGATGGCCTGGGAGGCGGCGTGCGAACGGGTGCGCAAGGTGCTGCAGCCGCCGCCGGGGTATCCCAAGCCGACAGCCGAGGAACTGGAGGCCGCCTTCACGAACGCCGCGGAACGGCTCCATACCCTCCGCATCATGTGCACCACGGCCGAGGAATGAAAAAAGCCCACCAGGGCGAACCTGGTGGGCGAACGTGCGGCGAGGCCGCGCGAGGAGACAACTGACATTGACGGGGCCATCTTCTTCCGGCCCCGCGGTGCGATGAACCCCTACAGGGGGAGGCTGGTGCCGCCACCACGGATTTGAACCTGGGGCCCTTCCCTTACAGGGGGAACGCTCTACCGGACTGAGCTATGGCGGCTGTGTGTCGATGGTGTGGCCCGGCGCAAGGTGTTGCATCCCCGAAGGGTGGCGCGTAGGGAATTCGACCCCTACCCCCGACCTCCGGCCATGGGCCGGCGTTCTGGTGCTCTGAACTAACGCACCCGTTCCCTCGCGGCGCTCACCATCATCGAAGCGAGCCGGGCTTGATTCCGGCTTGCACTCACCGAGTCCGCTGCTTGTTCGCGTAGAGGGTGGACGTTGCGGCCCTACTTCCCCCACCCCTGCGTGTCCTTCCACGCCGCCGCTTCGATAATGGTCCCGGCCTTGCCGGGGGCCCCCGTCGGGGGCGATTCTTTCCGTCCTTCGAGACAAGTCAAAAGCGGGGCGTCGCTCGCAGGCGGATGCCACTCAAGGCCTCGGCCGGTTCGCCCTGCGCAGCTACCCGGCATCATGCATCTCGACCCGTGCTCGAATCACGGTTGAGCCCCTTCGGGGTGGTCATCTGGTTGCGGTGGTCGGCTTCGAACCGACGACATACAGGGTATGAACCTGGCGCTCTACCTGGCTGAGCTACACCGCGCAATCGAAGTGTGAGGTGTTCGCCGCCGGCACGCTCGCCCTACAGGGGGTTTCGAACAGCTGCACCTGCTTCGGGTCGGACGGGGCCTCGAGCGCGGCCACGCGGCGGCGCAGGCGCTTGATCTCTTCGGCCTGCTCGGCGGCCAGCATGGCGGTGTTGCGGCCGTTCTCGATCGCGATCGCCTGGGCCGCCGCGCCGGCCTGCAGCGTGGCAAGCATGCGGTCCTCGCGCGGGGTGAGGTGCAGTAGCGTGTCGCCAATCTCGATCTTCACCCAGCCGTCGGCCAGCAGCGTCTTCGACATGGCGCGCGCCGGCGGGTGCTGGACGGCCGGCACGTACACCCCGCGCTGGACGCGCAGGATGTCGCCGCGGTCGACCAGCGTGCCGACGCGGTCGTCGATCACGCTGAGCGTGAGGCTGGTCAGCTCGGCCAGCGTCTCGCGGGTGACGATTTGCTCCTTGGCGTGCAGATCCTGCACGGCCTCGAGCACGATGGTGGTGCTGCTTTTGCGATCTTCAGCCATTCGGTTGTTCTCCTCGTTCAAATTCTGTCGAGCGCCCACTGGGCGGCTTTCCGCTCGCGCGGGGTGGCCGGCACGTTGCCCGCCACGATGTCCTGCCAGATAGCCACCATCCAGCGGTGGGCGGCGCCGAAGCGCTCCACCTTCTCGGCCGCCGGCGCGGGGCCCTGATCGAGCCAGCGGTGGCAGGCGGCGCAGCCGTGGACATGCCACTGATCGTCGGCCTTGCGCGCGCCGGCCTTGCCGTGGATGGAGAGGTTGCTGTGGCAGGCCACGGTCGTGTCGGTGCCGCCGCGGCACACGCCCGGCACCAGCAGCAGGCAGCGCTGGCCGCGCGCCATCGCCAGCAGCGCGCGGTTGCGCTGCGGCTCGGGCTTCGGTATTGCGCCGCGGAAGTCCGCGTCGTTGATCGCCGCCATGCGCACGATGCGGCCGGGCACCGGCTGCACGCGCGCGAGCGGCGCCGGCGCGACGGCAGGCGGCAGCTGGCGCTTGAAGGCGCTCCGCTTGAGGGGCGCGCTGCGCTTCATTCGCCGAAGCCTCCCAGGATGGCCTCGATCATGTCGATGCGCGCCGTCGGCGCCAGGTGGCGCCACAGCGTCTTGCCGGCGTGCTCGGTGCGCAGGAAGGCCACGGCGTTCGTGTGGAAGACCTCCATGGCGCCCTGCTCCACCTGCGAGTAGCTGATGCTCTTCGGCACCGGGAACACGCCGCCCTTCGGGCCCGGGAACCAGTCCACGTGCCCGGCGCCCACCTTCAGCCAGTCGCGGAACGGGTCGAAGGCCTCGAACCGCTCCTGCGCCTGGAACACGGCCTGCTCGAGCGCCATGTGCTTCCGGTGGAACCAGCCCAGCCGCTGCTGGTGCGTCTTGACCTCCACCATCTCGCCCGGCTCGAGCCGCATCAGGCTGGAGAGGAAGCGACGCCAGCGGGACTGATTCTGCTGGCCGAGGCCGTCGACGTAGCCCGTGAACACCTCACGCGCGATGACGCGCTTCTCCTCGGGCAGCTCGAGCGGGTGCTGGCGCACGAGCACGATGTCAGCCATGGTCAGGCTCCGAGTTCGGACAGCAGGGCCTTCAGCTGGCGCAGCTTGTCGCCGCCGGCCGCGGCCGCCTGCAGCTGTGCGTCGACTTCGAGCGCGATCGCGTCGACCTCGTCGGCGGCGCGGCGCAGCAGCGCGCCGAGGTCGCCGAGCCGGCTCACGAACTTGTCGCCCGGGCTGAGGGCCGCGGCCGGCGTGGCCGTCGCGGGCGGGTGGGGCGCGGGCTGCGCCGGCGCGGTAATCGTGGTGGTGGCGCGGATGGGGCTGGGCACGGGGTCGTTCTCCTGGGTGCTGGTGGTGATCTGGCGCGCGAGGACGCGGATGTAGAGGCCGGGCGGGGATTGCTTCACGAGACGGGCGTCGCACAGGTGCGCGAGGCAGCCGTCGATGACGGCGCGGTCGGGCGTCATGCCGCCACGGCGCAGCTCGCCCATGACCTGGTCGCGGGTCCATGGGTCCTTGATCGGCACGGCGTCCAGCACCTTCTTCGCCATCGTGTTGAGCCCGCTTTCCAGCCGGGCCTGCTTCGCTGCATTCATCGCTGCTCCAGGGTTTTCGATTCCGGCCATTCGCAGGCCTTCGATGACGCCGCGCCCGAAGGTCGAGCGGCGGGTTTGTTCGCGATCGGTCAGGCTCATAGCCGGATGGACCTCCGATAGGGCCACGCCACCATCGCGGCGTCGCGTTCGTGCTGGTTGCTGCGGCCGGCCCAGCCAGTCGCGAGGGCGAAGGCAGGTGCGGCCAGCTTGGCGCCCTTGGCGGATGGGCTGATGCCGTGCGCTGGGATGCCGAGGTCCGCGCAGATGGACGTGATCAGGTTGCACCAGGCGTCCACCTGACCCAGGGAACGTGCGGTGGCCAGCGCCGCGCCGAAGTCGGATTTCTTGCGAGCGTTCCAGGTGCGCGTCTGCAGCCGGCTGTCCTCAAAGATGACGCGCGCCGGCATGTAGTGCCGCAGCGCGTGCTCGATGGAGTGCGGCTCGACGGTCTTCAGGAACTCGAGCGCGCCGCCGCTGAACGCGGCCAGGCCGGTGCTTGCGCCCGGATCGATTCCAAGGAGGTTCACCGTCACAGGAGCGCTCCTTGAGGCGAGGTGCGCAGCGCGTCCAGCCGCGCGGCGGCCGTCTTCACCGCCTCGTGGCCGGTCTTCCAGTCGTCACCCCAGATGTCGCGGAGCGCGGTCTTGTACTCGTCGCACAGCGTGCCGTCTTTGCGCGAGCGCCAGAACTCCGGGCCGTTAGCAATGCCGCGGGCCAGACACTCGCGGCAGTTCGCGGTGTAGCCCGGCCAGTCCGCGCGCGCCGCGGCCTTTTCGCAGTTCGGGCAGTTCATGCCGAGACGCCCTCCAGCAGGTGCTCGAAGTCGCCCCACAGCACGTTCGCGCTGCGCATCTTGACCTCGAGGACCAGCGCCGCGTCGGTGAGCGAGCGGCGCGAGAGGCCTGCGGCGATCAGGCGATCGCACGCTTCCAGCCCGGCGCGGATGGAGGCGCGGCGCTCGTCGGCGATGGTGGGCGCGCCCGCCTGCTCGTACAGCGCATTGCAGGCGCCGCGCACGATGCGCACTTCCGGCAGGTCAGGGTCGACCTGGTCGGCGATCAGCGCGCCCAGCACCACGTAGAGCACGCGGCCCGAGGTATTGACGAACTCGTCGCTGTCGTCGCCCAGGATCGCGTGGATCTGCGCGCGCACGTTGGTCGCGTGCCATTCCTTCTCGACCAGCGCCCGCTCGATGAGCGACAGGCGCGGCTGGCGGCCGCGGCGCGCGGTCATGCTGCCACCTCGGCCATGGCCCGGCCATCGTGCGCGGCCGCGATGTGGTTCATCAGGTGGTTCGAGGGATGGCGTGCCCATGCCACCAGCCCGAACTCGAGCCCGTTCATCAGCGCCGCGTGGAAGACGTCGGGCGCCCAGCCGCAGATGACGCGCGCCTCGTCCGGGTCGAGCGGACCATGGCGCAGCAGCTTGTGCAGGGTGAAAGCCTTCTCGATCATGCAAGCTCCGGCGTGGGCTCAGGAACGAAGGCGCCGTCATTGGCCGGCGCGAACGAGGCGAAGTGCACGGCGCAGCCATCCAGGCGGCAGCGATCGGCCGCTCGGTAGTCGGCGATGCCGCGGGCGACCTCGACGGTCAGCTGCCCGGCCTGGCGCAGGCAGGTTTCCGTCCAGGCGAGGTCATGCAGGCGCCGCTGGGCACCGAGCGCGATTGAGGCGATGTCGGCGACCCGCATGTCAGGCCTCCGCGGCGGTGCCGGTGGTGGCCGCGGCGCTGCGCAAGCTGGCCAGCGCCGCGCGCTCCTTCGCCGTCGGACCGCGCACGGTCACGGTGTGGTCGATGCGCATGGCGGGCGGCTTCACGCCCCCGCCCCAGCCCGCGGCCAGCTCGCGCTTCAGCGCGTAGGTCCAGCGTGTGCGGTGCGCCTTCCAGTCGCCGCTGCGCACCTCCATGCCCATGCTGCAAGCCGCGCGCCAGACCGCCGGGTGCGACCACGCGCCGATCTGCCCTTCGTCGCGCTGGCGCAGGCCGTCCGCCGCTTCGTAGAACGCCCATTCCGGATCGAGCGCCGGCCGGCACAGCCGCAGGAACTCGCCGAGCGTCGGCGCGAAGGCGCGCTCGCGGCAGGCGGCGATGCCGCGCTGGATCTCGGTCTCGTGGAAGCCGGCCAGGCCGGCGCCCCATTCCTCCTGGACGGTCCGCTCGTTCACGCCGACCCACATGTCGGCGACCTTGGCGCCGAGCTGCGCGGTCAGGCGCTCGAAGACGCGGGCGACCCAGCGGCGCGGCACGGGCGCGGTGTCAGCCAACGATGCGGGATTCGGCGTCGACAGTTCGGTCGTCGTCATGGTGGTCTCCTGGGTTGGTGAGTCCGGCCAGCGTGGCGGCGCGGCGCTCGTGGACGTTGGGGTTGAAGCTCCCGGCGTTCGCCGCGGTGGCGCGCGCCGGGCTGACGTGGGCGATGGGCCCGGCGGCCCACTGCGTGCGGTAGCCCTCGGCCTTCTGCAGCAGCGTGCCCACCGGGTGGCATTCGCGGGTGACGAACAGGTCGTCGATGCGCTCGACGTAGAACCGCGCGACCTTGGGCGCCTCGTCGTGCCCGATGCGCTGGACGAACTGCTTCACCTTCGCGTTGACCTGCGCGTTGCGGACCGGCCGCGAGCCGTAGCGGGCCTCGTAGGCGTCGGAGTACGCGGCCCACGTTGCGCGGCACGCGGCCTGCAGCGCGGTTTCCGCCTCCTCGGTGCCTCCGGTCTTGGCCGCCTTCGCCGGTTTGGCCGGCGGCGCAGCGGCCGGCAATGGTTCATTGACGGTTCTATGACGGTTCAACTGATGATTTGGGTGCGCCATCTGCACCTCTGGAGGTGCGCCATTTGCACCACCTGGTGCGCCATCTGCACCCCCTGGTGCGCCGTTTGCGGGGGGTGCGCCATCTGCACCGGTCGGCTTTGCCGATCGGGCGCGCGGCGCGGGCGCCTTGGTGGCGTCGAACCGGCTGGGCCGGATCGTGTAGCTGGTGCTCGTGTTCGCGCGGTACTCACGGAACACGGCACCGGTGGTTTGCAGCCAGGCGAGCGCGTCTTGCACCGCACGCTCCGAGAGGCAGGTGCGGCTGGCGATGGTCCCGACGGACGGCCAGCAGACGCCGTCATCGCTGGCTTGGTCGGCCAGCGAGATCAGCACCGCCTTCTGAGCTGGTGACATGTTCTGGAGCGGCCAGCAGGCCGCCATGACGATGGTGCTCATGCGATCAGGCCGCCTTCCTCTCGAGCTGGCGGCCGTAGTCGCTGTAGTTGGCGGCGACGATCATCCGCATCGGCAGCGGGCTCACCGAGTTGCCGCACATGCGCACCTGCGCGGTCTTCGACAGCACCTTGCCCTCGGCCGTGCGGTCGATGACGTAGCTCGGCGGGAAGTCCTGGGCGTTGTAAAGCTCGCGCGGCGTGAGCATGCGAAAGCAGATGTCGACGATGACCCAGGGCTCGCCGCGGAACCAGACCGTGACCAGGGCCAGCCGGTCCTTCGTGGTGATCGTGGTCGAAGGGTCGCGCAGGTCGCACCACTGGCCGCCGCTACCGTGGTAGCGCATGAGGAACGCTGCACAGCGCAAGGCGCCCTCCTCGTGCTCCTTGCTCAGGCGGTACTGCACAAGCCCGTGGTGCTCGCCGCCAGCGGCAACGGTCGTGAGCGGCTCGCGCGCGTCGCGGCCGTCGCTGTGCTGGCGCAGGGTCGCGAGATGTGCAACGACAAGCTGCTGCTGGCTGCCGCTGGTGGTGATCGCGGACGACGGCTCGCGCAGGTCGCGCGCGTGGGTGGTGTTGAAGCCGCCGTTCGCCTGCACCATGAACGCAGTGGACAGCCCGTGCTTCAGCCCGCCCGCTGTGACAGTTCTCAGAGGCTCCACGAGGTCGAGCACGCGGGGCGCCTGGTCCTTCTGTCCGTCCTTCCCCTTCCGCTCGCCGTAGCCCATCTGCACCAGCACGGCCGCGGCCATCGCGGTCTCGCCGCCCTTCGCCGTGGTGATCGTGCGCTGCGGCTGCTGCACGTCATGCGCGACATTGCGGGTGTGGGTCACGGGAACCAGCGTGGGTGCGAGCGCCGCGTGCGTGGTCGGCACGATGAACGGCGCCGGGCTCTCCAGCACGAACTTCCGCATGCCATGCGCGAGACGGCGCAGCGTGGCGTCGACCAGCGGCCGCTTGCGATCGAAGATGCTCTGCCCCTCGATGCTCCAGTTGATGCAGTCCGCGGCCGGCCGCCAGGCCTTGCGTTTGCCGTGCGGCTTCTTCGCGTGCGTGGGCTCGGGCCAGACGATCGGAAGGCCGTCGCAGCGAGCAACCATGTAGAGGCGCGTGCGCGTGCTGTGCGCGCCATAGTCGGCATTGCAGATGACGCGCCACTGCACGGCGTAGCCCATGGCGCGGAGACCTTCGACAAAGTGGCGCCAGTTGCGCCCGAGGTGCTTGCGGTCCGGCACCAGGAACTGGCGATTGCGCGGCACGTACTCGCCGGGCTCGGCCACGCGGAAGGTCTTGCGCTTCGTCACCGGATCGACCACCTCGTCGAGCGTCACCACGCGGCCGGTCTTCGGATCGCGCTTCGCGATCAGGGGCGACCACTGCAGCATCTGCTCGACGTTCTCCAGCGTGATCACGTCGGGCCGGGTCTTGCCGGCCCAGCGGTGCACGACCCAAGCAAGCGAGCGGATCACCGTCGACCGCGGCTGACCGCCCTTGGCTTGGCTGTGGTCGGTGCAGTCAGGCGAGGCATGCAGCAGGCCGACCTGCTGACCACGGGTGACGGCCAGAGGATCCAGCTCGCGCACGTCGGCACGGTAGTGCCGCGTCTGCGGGTGGTTGATCGTGTGCATGCCGATGGCGTCGGCATCGTGGTTCACTGCATCGTCGACATGGCGGCCGATGGCCTGCTCGATGCCCGTGCTTGCGCCGCCGCCGCCGGCGAACAGGTCGATGACCAGCTTCGCCGACAGCGCGAGGATGAACTGGGGCGTGAGCATCAGGCTGCCTCCGCGCTCGGGTCATTGGCGGCCGCAGCGCGGTGCCGGCCGGGAGCCTTGGCGCTGCGGAACTCGAAGATGTCGGCGTGCTCGGGGTGCTCGAGGCCGAACAGGCGCGCCAAGTACGGCGTGTGCCAGTCGTTGAGCTTCCAGCGGCCCGAGGCTTCGTGCAGCGCGGAGTGGTGGCGCAGCACCTCGATGATCGTGCGCGCGCTGTAGTGGCCGTAGCCCTTGGCGATAACGCGATTCGTCTCGCGGCAGAAGGCCTCGTAGACGTGCAGGTTGCCGGGCAGGTAGAGCAGGAACTCGGGCGTGAACATGCCGGCGTGCTGGCGCGCCAGCTCGAGCGGGTTCACCCGGCGGAACAGGTCGTCGTTGTCGGCGGCGGTCACGCGGCCTCCAGAAGAAGAGAGGGTTGGCGCAGGCGGTCGGCCTGCAGCGGCTCGTTGGCCGCGTTCAGCTCGATGCCGATGAAGTTCCGGCCCAGCGACTGCGCGACCTGGCCCGTGGTGCCCGAGCCGAAAAAGATGTCGAGCACGGTCCCGCCTGCGGGGCAGCCCGCCAAGATGCAGGGCTCGATCAACGCCCGCGGAAAGGTGGCGAAGTGCGCCCCCTTGTAAGGCTCGCTCGCGATCGTCCAGACGCTGCGGCGGTTGCGCGTGCTGCGCATGCCCGCCAGCGCCTCCTCCATGCTCTCGTTGTTCTTCGTGCCGCTTCCGGCCTCGGCCAGCTTGCGCTCGCGCCAGCCAGCCCCGCGGCCCATCCTGGTGCTCTTTCCATCGCCGTAGGCACTGTCGTTCGCGCCCTCCTCCTCCTTCCGGCCGGCCTTCGTGACGCGGCGGCCGACGCCAGGATCAGGCTGCACAGTGCCCTTCTCCCGGCCATCCTTGTGGATGCTGCCGTGCGCACCCGGGTGGGTGGCCCAGCCGTCGGGCGTCTTGTAGCGCGGCTTCGGCTGCGCGTCATAGCCATGTCCGAATCCTGGGCGCTTCAGGTTGGAGTGCTCGATCGAGCGGCGTGCGTGCGCACCGCCGCTGACCGGTTCCTGCATCGCCTCGAAGTCGTAGAAGTACCTCTCCGACTTGGCCAGCAGGAAGATGTACTCGTGAGCCTTCGTGCAGCGGTCACGGATGCTCTCGGGCATGGGGTTCGGCTTGTGCCAGATGATGTCCTGGCGAAGCCACCATCCCGCGTCCTGGAGCGCGAACGCGAGGCGCCACGGCTGGCCGATCAGGTCCTTGGGCTTCAGGCCCGAGCGCATGATGGTGCGATCGCCGCGCTGGATGGCTTGCTGGCGCTTCGAGCCGACGCCATTCAGCGTCTTCGACCCCAAGGGGTCGTAGCCGCCGGCATTGCTGGCGTAGCTGTCGCCCATGTTCACCCACATGGTCCCGTCGTCGCGCAGCACCTGGCGGCACAGGTCGAACACCTCGACCATTCCCACCAGGAACTCGGCGAAGGTCGGCTCGCTGCCGATCTCGTGCACCTTCGCGGGATGGCCGTCGGGCAGGTAGCTGCGCAGGCCCCAGTACGGCGGCGAGGTCACGATGGTGTGCACCTGGACGCCGTCCTCGATCATGCGGCGCAGGATCATGCGCACGTCGCCGAAGTGGCAGCGGTTGAGCCAGTCCATCAGGCGAGCCCTCCCGCCGTGAGTTCGGGGCCCTCAATCGGGCCTGTCAGAACGCGCAGCGCGTCGATACGCTCCTGGTCATGGAGCATTTTTTCGGCAGCCATTGCGCGGTAGGTCTTCCCGTGAGCCGCGAGGTAGATGAAGTCGCGCACCAGCCCGGCCTGGGTGGTGCCGCTCATCTCGCAGTGGCGCTGGAACAGCTTCAGCGTGTGCTCGTCGACCTTGGTTTTGACCTCTTCGGTCAGCTTGCCGAGCGCACCGATGATGGGGCGCGCGAAGGCCGCTTCGTCGTCGTCGTTGATGATGGACATGTGGAACTCGTGGTGCGGGTGAGCGGGCTATGCGGCGGCCAGGTCGGCGGCGCGCAGCGAGAACACGTCGGCGAAGACACGGTGGCGCCAGTCGCCCCGCACGTAGGGGTTCGCCTGCTCCTGCTGCTCGCCGCGGTCGGCGGCCTGCTCGGCGAGTTCGGCCACCTCGGCGTGGCTCAGGTCTTCCAGCGCGCGGATGTGCATCACGCCTCCGCGGTGGGCTGCCGGGTTTCGGGCGACGGCAGGATCTGCCGCACCTCGCGCGGCGTGGGGATGCGATCACCCTCACGCAGCGCGTGCATCAGCACGCCCGCGACGGCCGCGTCGGCGTAGCCGGCCAGCGCCCGACAATAGGCAGCGGCCGACTCTTCGGAGACGGGCTGCCGGAAGATCTCGCTCAACGCGCGCAGCAGCGCCAAGGACTTATTCATGTCGAACCTCTTCAAGAAGCACTCGATCGAGGCGATCGAGCAATGCGTGGCCGAGGCGCTGTCCAAACTGGTTGGCGCCGACATCGGCGTGGAAATCGGTGGGCTGGAGATCGGGAACGGGCTGGTCGGCCAGACGGCAAAGTTCGACGTCGGCGCCGCGGTCAAGCCGGACGCGAACGCGCTCGAGGGCTGGGAGATCCCCGCCCTCGTGAAGAGCCAGCCCGGGCGCTGACGTCACGCGGCCTCCTTCGCGATGGAGGCAACGTCGAGCACCGGCCGCCCCTTGGGGTGCGGCCAGGATTTGTCGGGCACGCGCAGCCACGGCGCATCCGGGCGCATCTGCTCGCACACGAAGCGCCCCTTCGTAGCGCGCTCGATCGTCGGGCAGTGGTGCTCGGGAATCGCCTTCCAGCCGTGCACCGTCGGCACGGAGAGGTGAACCATGCGAGCTACGGCTGTGGGACCGCCCAGGTCTTGTACGGTGATCATGCACGCAATTCTAAGGTGCACCTAAGATAAAGCACAAGGTACACCTAATAAAAAGATTATTAGGATTGCCTAATGAGCACCCTTCAGCAGCGATTCGCCAAGCTGGCGGCCGAGAGGCCCGACATTTCGCAAGCCGACCTCGCCCGCGCGACGGGCGCCAAGCCGCCTTCCGTGAACGCCTGGTTCAGCGGCGAGACGAAGGCGATGAAAGCAGTCACGGCCGCGAAGGCCGCGCAGCTCTATGGGTGCAACACCCTTTGGCTTTCCGACGGGCAGGGCCCAATGTGGCCCCCATCGCGAGTTGTGCCCGACGAGGGCGCCGGGCCGGTCGCGCAGGAACCTTCGGACGCGCCGATGCCGAGCGCTCCCGCTCCTCACGCCGAGGACGGCGAAATCATCATCTTCCAGTACGACGTCATTGGAGGAATGGACACCCGGGGGAAGCTGCTGCTCGAGGCAGAGCCGCCGGGAATCATCAAGAGCTGGAGAGTCGACCGCGAATGGCTGCAACTCAACGTCCGCTCGTACACCAGCCTCGCGAACCTTTGCATCGTGACCGGCTTCGGCCCTTCGATGAAAGGCATGTTCAACCCAGGTGACCCGCTGCTCATGGACGTTGGCGTCAACCGCGTCGACCACGAAGGGGTCTACTTCTTCCGCGTCGGGGACGAGGGCTACATCAAGATTTTGCAGCGGGTGCCCGAGTTCGATGGGCCCGGCTTCCGGCTGCGGGTGATCTCGAAGAACGAGGACTTCCCGCCCTACGACCTCTCTCCGAAAAACCCCCACCTGCGGATCATCGGAAAGATCCTAACGGTCTGGAAGAGCGAGCAGTACTGAGCCCGAAAGGGAACGAAAAATCTGATGCTGCGCGCGGCAGCTGGCCGCGACACCGCTGGTGGGCAACCACCGCCGCGCGCGCATCAGCCGTCGAGGGGCCCCTCGGCGGATGGCTTCAGGCAAGCCAGAGGCATGCTGCCGGCGATATGGGCGCCTCCGCGAGCCGGAAGTCCGATCCACAACCGATTCACATTCGGCTGCGGAGCGCTCTGTTAGCCGGTCACCAGGTGCAAACCATGATCGAACTGACATTGAAGGTGAAGCTGACCGCTCAGCAACTGGCCGCGCTCGTGCGTTGGCTGGTTGTCTTAGCGGCATACCTCGCCTAATTTCCGTGGCCGGGGCCTGACCGCCCCGGCCCGCTTTTCAGAGCGCCTCCAGTCTACGAGGCCCCTCCCGACTCACCACACCCTACAGGGGCACGCTTCCCCGGAGCAACCAAAACTTAGGTCCGCCTGAAAAAATATTAGGCACACCTATTGACCAGAATATTCGGCACACCTAAGATTTGCGCCGCGGCCACCGAATGGCCCGCGAGGAGCGCAAATGCACAACAACCCCGGGCGGGCAGCCCACCCCAAGCCGGCGGTGCCGGCCCCCATCGAGTTCAGCGAAGAGCAGCTGCAGGCGTTTGACCGCGGCTACACCGCCGCCAAGAACGCCGGCGCCCTGCCGCAGTTCCAGGCAGACGCCGCGCTGCGCATGGACCTCGCCCACCAGCGAGGTGCGGCATGAAGGCGAAGCTGCAGGCCCAGCTGCTGGACATCCAGCGCCAGATCGCCGCGCTGCGGCGCCAGTACGCCGAGGCGCGCGCCGCGCGCGCCATGGCTTCGTTCGGGTGGTGCGCAGCATGAGCCGCCGCATCGACCCCGCCGTGCTTGCCGTCATCGAGCGCGCCGACACCAGCGGCAACGCGCTGCGCATCACCGGGCAGCTCGACCGCAAGACCTACGCCGCGGTGAATGGCGTCCTCGAGGCCGCCGGCGGCCGCTGGGATCGCAAGGCGAAAGCCCACCTCTTCGGATGCGAAGCCGACGACGCGCTCGAGCAGATCCTGCTGACCGGCGAGGTGCTCACGAAGAAGACCCAGCAGCAGGAGTTCGGGTTCTTCGAGACGCCGGTCGAAACCGGCCGCCTGGCGGTCGAAGCGGCCGACGTCCGGCCCGGGATGCTGGTGCGCGAGCCGTCGGCCGGCCATGGTGCCCTCGCGCGGCTTCTGCGCGCCGCCGGCGCCACCGTGCACTGCACCGAGATCCTCCCGGAGAACGTCCGCGAGCTGATCGCGCAAGGCTTCGAGGTGGAGGAAGCGGACTTTCTGGCCGTGGCCCCGACGCCCATCTACGACCGCGTGGTGATGAACCCTCCGTTCGCGAAGCAGGCGGACATCAAGCACGTCACGCACGCGCTGAAGTTCTTGAAGCCCGGCGGCCGGCTGGCTTCGATCATGTCCAGCGGGCCGACCTTCCGCACCGATCGCCGCACGGTCGAGTTCAATGCCCTGATCCGTTCGCTGGGCGGCACCGTCGAGCCGCTGCCCGAAGCCTCGTTCAAGGCCTCCGGCACGCTGGTCAACACGATCCTGGTCACCGCCGAGGTCGCATCGTGAGCACCGCGCAGAGCACCGCGCGCCAGTGGGTTCGCTTCAACCCTCTGACCAACAGCTACGACACGCCCGACGGCACGCGCATCGCGGCGGAACTGGTCGATTCGGTCAAGGGCTTGGCGGACATCCTCTACATCGCGGGAATCCGCGCCAACCAGCGCGCCGTCATTCGCGCGGCCAACGCCGGCAGGAGCGTGCGCCATGGGTGAGATCGCCGAAGCCATGCTCGACGGCGACCTGTGCGAAGGCTGCGGCGTCTACCTCGGCCGCGGCCAAGGCTTCCCCCGCCGCTGCCGCGACTGCCAGCGCACCGAGAACCAGCCCGCACCGGACGAGCGCGTGCCCTGCCCCACCTGCGGCAAGCGCGTGAAGTTCATCGGCCTGGCCGACCACCAGCACGCTGCCCACGGCGCGAGGCGAGGCAGCGCATGAACGCCCAGGCACTGCGCGCGCCGCGCGCCTTCGCAGGCTATGTCGACGGCTCGCGCGACCGCGAGACGCCAACCCCTCGCACCCTCCTCGAGGCCTTCGGCCCCGCCGGAGAGTCCGGCGTCCTGGTCCCGATGGATGCCGACCAACCCACCCACCCGTCCGAGGTGCTGGTGACGCGCGCGAGCGCCGCCGCCGGCGTCTTCGTCATCGCCCTCCTCCTGATCGAAAGGTTCATGCCATGAGCGTCCGCCTCGTGCACCCGCCGCGCGCCAGCGCCGGCGACAGCGTCCCACCCGACCACTATCCGGCCGCCGCCAACGACGACCACGCCGACATGCCCGGCTTGTGGTTCCCCTCGACCCGCGCGCACGACCTGTTCATCTGCGCCGGGATCGTTCTGCTGATCGCCTTCGGCGCCGTGCTGCTGTTCTCCGGCAGCGAACCACTCAACCAGTGGGGCGCCCTCCTGGGCTTCGGCAAATGAGCAACGGCGAAGCCATGGTCACGCGCGACGTCTTCGCGCGCCACACCGACAAGGACGGAATCGCCTACGTCGAGCAGCACCGCGTCTGGGACGCCGACCTGTTCTTCGCCGCCCACCGCGCCTACGCCGCCAAGGAAGGCGGCAAGGCCGGCATCGAGCAGATCACCGAACAGCAGTACCGCGAGGAACGCAGCAAATGAACGCCACCACCACACCCGAAACGACCGCCCTGGCGCTGAGCAGCGCCTCGGCCGGCGCGCTCCTCATGAGCGACGCCAGCATGGACCGGCTCGAGCGCATCGCAGACCTCATGGCCAGCGGCAAGACGACCGTGCCGGCCCACCTGCGCGGCAACAAAGGCGATTGCTTCGCCATCTGCCTCCAGTCGATGCAGTGGGGCATGAACCCGTTCTCGGTCGCGCAGAAGACGCACCTGGTGAACGGCACGCTGGGCTACGAGGCGCAGCTGGTCGCGGCCGTCATCAACAACAGCGGCCTAGTCAAGGACCGCTTCCACTTCGAATGGTTTGGCCCCTGGGAGCAGGTCGTCGGCAAGTTCATCATCAAGAAGAACGCCGAGGGCAAGGAGTACCGGAATCCGGGTTGGTCGATGGCCGACGAGGAAGGCTGCGGCATAACGGTCTGGGCCACGCTCCGCGGCGAAGCCGAGCCGCGCATGCTCAAGCTGCTGCTGGCGCAGGCGCGCGTGCGCAACTCGACGCTGTGGGCGGACGATCCGAAGCAACAGCTGGCATACCTGGCGCAGAAGCGCTGGTCGCGCCTGTACGCGCCGGACGTCATCCTCGGCGTCTACACCGCCGACGAACTGGCCGAGTCGAACGAGAAGTTCATGGGCATGGTCGACGAGGTCGGCACGCCGCCGCCGCCGCCACCGCCCGCACCAGCCTCCTACGAGCAAGCGAAGTTCGAGCACAACTTCGCGAGCTGGGCCAAGGTCATCGCGGCCGGCGCCAAGACGCCCGACGACTACATCGCCTTCAACGCCACGCGCGGCACGCCCCTGTCGGAGGAGCAGATCCAGCGCCTGCGCGCCGTGCGCGTCAACAAGGCCGAGGAAGCGACCGACGTGCAGGAGAAGAGCCCGCCGCCGGCGCCACCCGCGCCCGCACCTGCCGCGGCGCCCAGCGCCGGCGCGAAGCCCGCACCCACCTTTGCGATGGTGGCGGACCGCATCGCGAAGGCCCAGCGCCAGAGCGACCTCGAGGGCATGGACGAGCTGATCGGCGCGATCGCCGACGCCGGCCAGCGCGGCGAACTCGCGGCCAAGTTGAACAAGCGCAGCGACGAGCTGCCGCCGTTCTGAGGAGCACGACACCATGAAGATCGTGAACCTCATCCAGGGCAGCCCGGAATGGCATGCCCATCGCGCGAAGTACTTCAACGCGAGCGACGCGCCCGCCATGCTGGGGCTGTCGCCGTACAAGACGCGCAGCGAGCTGATCCGCGAGCGCGCCACGGGCCTCGTTGCTGAAGTGGATGCCGCCACGCAGCGCCGCTTCGACATGGGCCACCGGTCGGAAGCGCTGGCGCGGCCGCTCGCCGAGAAGATCATCGGCGAGGAGCTGTCGCCCTTGGTCGGCGTGGCCGACGACGGCCCCTACTCGTCGAGCTTCGACGGGCTGAACTTCATGCAGACCCTGTCGATGGAGCACAAGCAGCTGAACGATCGGCTGCGCGCCGCCATGGTCGAAGGCTGCACCGGCGCCGACCTGCCCGAGGACTACCAGGTGCAGATGGAGCACCAGTGCCTCACCGAGCCGGCCCTCGAGCGCGTGCTGTTCATCGCCTCGAAGTGGGCCGACGATGGGACGCTGATCGAGGAGCGCCACTGCTGGTACACGCCGAACCTCGAGCTGCGCGCGCGCATCGTCGCGGGCTGGGCGCATTTCGACGCCGACGTCGCCGCCTATCAGCCCGAGGCTGCCGCGACCCCGACGCCCGTCGGCCGCGCGCCTGGCGCCCTGCCCGCGCTGCGAATCGAAGTCGCGGGCGCTGTCACCTCGAGCAACCTGCCCGCCTTCAAGGAACACGCGCTGGCCGTCATCCGGAGCGTGAACCGCGACCTGAAGACCGACGAGGACTTCGCCAATGCCGACGAGGCGGTGAAGTGGGCCGCGGAAGTGAAGACGAAGCTGGAGGCCGCCAAGCAGCACGCGCTCAGCCAGACCGAGAGCATCGACGCGCTGTTCCGCACGATCGACGAGATCGTCGGCGAGGCCGACACCGTCCGCCTCGACCTCGAGCGCCTGATCGCGGCACGCAAGACCGCGCGCCGCGAGGAGATCTGCACCGAAGGCCGCACTGCATTCACCGAGCACCTGCAGAAGCTGGACGAGGCGCTGGGCGAGCCCATCATGGCAGCGCGCAGCGGCCCGGTGCCGACGCCCGACTACGCGGCCGCCATCAAGGGGAAACGCAGCTTCGCGCTGATGCGTGACGCCGTGCAGGCGCTGAACGTGCGCGCCATGGCGGACGCCACCGTCCATGCCGATCGCATCAAGGCGAACATCACCGCGCTGGCGGCCAGCACCACGGCACGGCCCGAGCTGGCGGGGCTGTTCCCCGATCGCCTGCTGCTGGTCCTCAAGCAGCCGGACGACCTCGCGGCGGTCATCACGTCCCGCGTCCTCGAGCATGACCGTGCCGAGGCAGAACGGCAGGCGCGTGCAGCGGCCGCCGCCGCGCCGGCGCCCGAGCCCGTGGCCACCACCGAGCCGGCCGTCGCGCTCGCGCTGACGCCCGCGCCGCAGCTCACCCAGGTGCATCGCACCGCCGCCGCGAACGAGCCCGCGCCAACCAGCGCGCCCACGCTGCGCATCGGCGCGATTGCAGAACGGCTGGGCTGGAAGCTCACCGCCGAAGAGCTGCGCGGCCTCGGCATCGAGCCCGTCACCCGCGAGCGCGGCGCCACGCTGTACCACGAACACCAGTTCCCCGCGATCTGCGCCGCCGTGGCGCGTCGCGCCAACGAAGCCGCCGCTGCGCACGCGCAGCGCCTCGCGGCCTGACCCGCCACCACGACCCGGAGCAACCATGCCCATGACGAAAGAATCCCTCGCCGCCCTGTTGAACGGCCGCGAGTACCGCAACGAGATCACAGCCACCGAAGAAGCCGACGCGAAGGCCGCCGGCCTGCTGGTCATCTTCGGCGCCAGCGACGACCTGACGGAGCTGCGCGGCGCGCTGCACGACGAGGCGGGTGCCTATGGCGGCGCCACGCACCGCGTCGACGCCAAGGGCTTCGTGCCCGACTGGGACAGCGTCGACCACGACGACGAAGACGAATGCGCCGACTACTTCGCGCGCAAAGGGGGCGGCTTCGAGATTGAAGCGAAGTGGGCCGAAGGCGACTACTCCTGGGTGATCGAAGCCTCCGTCCCCTACGCCCCGTTCGACATCGTCGAGGACGACGAGAACTACTGCCGCGGCATCGTCATTGACCTGACCGACCTCGCCCCCTGATCCCCTTCCCCTCACAACCAGGAGCACCTATGCCCAAGCCCTTCGGCGCCCCCGCGCCCTTCAACGACGAGGCCGAGCGCCTCGACATCCCGCTGACGCCCGTGCAGTCCAACCAGGTCGCGGCCGTCGGCTACGACGCCGCCAGCAAGACGCTCGCCGTCACCTTCGCGCGCGGCCCGGGCCATGTCTACCAGTACCCCAACGTCGAGCCGAAGACGCACAGCGACTTCATGGAGGCCGACTCGAAGGGGACGTTCTTCGGCAAGCACATCAAGGCGCTGCCGTTCAAGAAGTTCGCGACCGCGCCGGCCGGCGCGCGCTGATCAGTTTCGGGCGACTCGTCGATCGGACCTCCTCCCTCCTCCTCCCTCCTCCTCCCTCCTCCATTTCCGATCGGCCCGCGCGAGCGGCGCCCATTTTTCTTTCCTCAACCACTCCAGCAAAGGAGCTTTCATGACGCAACAGAACCAGCCGGTGAACCCCGGCTCGAGTGCCGCCGCCACCGACGTCGGCGAGTTCGTGTCCGACCTCGATGGCGGCATCTTCGATCGCAAGCTGTCGATCGCACTGAGCCAGGTGGCCGCCGCCGTGGTCGACCAGGACAAGGCGGGCGAGGTGTCCATCGCCTTCTCGTTCAAGAAGATCCCCGGCACCAGCCAGGTGCACTGCGAACACCGGCTGAAGTTCACCAAGCCCACCCTCGACGGCAAGGCCGGCGAAGAAGAAAAGCGCACCACCGCGCTGCACGTCGGCAAGTTCGGCCGGCTCACCCTCGCGCCGGAGACGCAGATGTCCTTCATGGACCGCGCCGGCAACCTCTCCACCTGATCCCCTGATCACTACCCAAGGACCAATCCATGTTCGACAAAGACGCCATCGAATCGATCAAGCTCGCCACCGGCATCAAGGAGGCCGGCCAGGCCATCAGCATCGCCATGGCCACCACCGGCGAGAACGAACTGCGGCAGGACACCGTCTCGCTGCCCGACACGTTCAAGCTCCACGACCTGGAGGAGCAGAAGCCCACGCGCCGCCGCGCCCGCGGCATCATGTCCACGCAGTTCATCGCCGCGTTCGCCGCCTACGCGCTCGCGCACGCCGAAGCCGGGGCCTCGGTGTTCATCAACCCGAGCAACCTCAACGCCACGGCCGTGCTCAACCTCGGCACGCCCGCGGCGCCGGGCCACGCCGACAACACCGCGGTGTTCATGCCGAAGGCCACCGCGCCTTACATCGCACTCACCGCGATCGCTTCGCGGGCCCAGAGCCAGGTCGATATCGCCGAGTTCCTCGAGGACTGGACGGCGAACATCCAATGCTTCGCGGGCAACGAGGAAGTGCGCGTGCCCACCGCTGTCGCCGCGGTGCGCAAGATCACGATCGAGTCCATGCGCAAGCAGGAGACGAACGAGCAGCAGCTCAGCGCCAGCAAGTCGGCCTTCGAGTCCATCCAGGCCACCAGCCAGGACCCGCTGCCCACGCTCATCTACTTCAGCTGCGCACCCTACGCCGACCTGAGCGAGCGCCTCTTCGTGCTGCGCCTGAGCGTGCTCACGGGCGAGGCCAAGCCGAAGCTGCTGCTGCGCATCCAGAAGGTCGAGGAGCACATCGAGCAGATGGCCGACGAGATGGTCGCGAAGCTGCACGCAGCCTTCGGCGGCGAGACCAAGCTGCCCGTGCTGGTGGGCACCTACGCCAAGAAGTCCTAACCCCTGAAGCCCGCCCGCGCCGTCGGGCGCGGGCATCCCCGACGAGCGAGACGACATGAGCGAGAACACCAAGATCGAATGGGCCACGCACACCTTCAACCCCTGGGAGGGCTGCCAGAAGGTCGGCCCCGGCTGTGACCACTGCTATGCGGAGACGCGCAACGCGCGCTTCGCCGGCGGCCAGCCGATCAACTGGGGCCCGGGCGCGCCGCGGCGCCGCACCAGCGCCAGCACCTGGATCCTGCCGCTGCGCTGGAACGCGCAGCACAACTCCTTCTTCATCCAGCACGGGCACCGCCAGCGCGTGTTCTGCGCCAGCCTGGCCGACTGGCTCGACAACGCCGTCGACGTCGAATGGCTGATCGACCTGTTGGGCATGATCTGCATCACGCCGGATCTCGACTGGCTGCTGCTGTCGAAGCGCATCGGCAACTGGCGCGGCCGGCTCGAGGCGGCAGCGGAATGGCTCCGGGAGCGGCTCACCACCGCGGCCGAAGCCACCGTCGCGCTGCTTCGCTGGATCGAGCGCTGGCTCGGCGGCAACCCGCCGGCGAACATCTGGCTGGGCGCCACGATCGTGAACCAGGCTGAGGCCGATCGCGACGTCCCAAAGCTGCAGGACACGCCGGCGGCGGTGCGCTTCCTGAGCATGGAACCGCTGCTCGAGCCAGTGGTGCTCGGCAACGATGGCCACGGCATCTACGGTGGCATCTCGCGTAGAAGCGAGGACGGTGAATGGGTCTACTGCGACCACCCGTTGCAAGGCAGGCGCTCCACGAAGTGCGGCGAGTACGCGGTGCCGCGCATCGACTGGGTGATCGTCGGCGGCGAGAGCGGCCCAGGCGCGCGGCCGATGCATCCGATGTGGGTGCGCAGCCTGCGCGACCAGTGCCAGCACGCCGGCGTGTCGTTCCTGTTCAAGCAATGGGGCGAGTGGATCGCTGAAGGTGTCGAAATGCCCCAGCCGCTGGTCAAGCTCCCGTCGCTGTCGCAGCGCCGCTGGGTTGCGGACGACGCGGACGATGATCGTTACACCCCCACGGCAGCGGCGGTCTACCCCGTCGGCAAAAAGGCCGCCGGCCGCCTGCTGGATGGCCGCACCTGGGACGAGGTACCGGCGTGACCCCCGAGAGCATCCCCGACCGGGCCGCAACGCTGGTGAACCAGCGCAACGAGGCAGAGTCCGCGATCGATGCGGTGAAACACCTCGACGGCGACTGGACAGCCTACGCGCTGCTCGTGCGGGACATCGTCAACGGTGCGCACGAGCACCTGAACCTGGCCAACGGAATGCTCGACCGCGTGCGCGCCCTGGCTCGCAACGAGGCCGCTCGTTTGAAGGGCAAGAAGTGAAGGCCATCCCCATCCTCTTCAGCGCGCCCATGGTGCGCGCGGTGCTGCGCGACGAGGACCCGAAGCTGCAGACGCGGCGCCTGCTCAAGATGCCGCACGGGCTATGGGAGACCTCGGCCACCGGCGAGCTGGTGCCGATCCCCGCGAATTGCCCGTACGGCAAGCCCGGCGGCCGCCTCTGGGGCCGCGAGACCTTCTTCGCATGGGGCCGCTGGGAGAAGCGGCACAGCGAGAAGAAGGGCCGACTCGAGTGGCACTTCATCGACATGACGCTCAAGAGCGGCAATTCCTACCTGTACGCCGCCGATGGTGTCTCGAACACGCAGGCCTTCGCCAAGCGCCGCGGCGACCCCGCCCCGATGTACTGGAAGCGGCCGGCGATCTTCATGCCGCGCGCGGCCAGTCGCATCCAGCTCGAGGTCACGGACGTGCGCATCGAGCGCCTGCTGTCGATCAGCGAGAGCGACGCGATCGCCGAGGGCATCGTGCGGTACCGCGGGCCGCTGCGCTGGCTTCGCTACCTCGACGCCGTGACCGGCGAGCCCGAGCACAACACCGCGCGCGATGCCTTTCTCGCGCTGTGGGACGACATCAACGGCCCGGAATGCCGGGCTGCCAACCCCTGGGTGTGGGCGGTCTCTTTCCGCCGCATTGCCAGCTGACGAAAGATCACCATGGAAAGCATCACTGCAGCCGCGCCGGCCATCGAGTGTCACGGGCTCGACACCCCGGAGCGCGTTTGCTTCTACGAACAGGACTTCTATGTCCTGTCGAATTTCAGCAGCTTCAAGCTGGTCTGGAGCACCGAGAAGTACCTGTGCACACTCTTCGCGACGGCCGAGCACGCCTACCACTGGGAAAAATTCAATCACCTCGGCGGCCGCCGCGTGCAGCAGCTCATTGTGGACACGTCTTCCGCGCACGAAGCCTTCGTCGTTGCCCAAGAGCACAAGGCGATGCGGCGGGCGGACTGGGACGAGGTGAAGGTCGGCGTGATGCGCGAGATCCTGCGCGAGAAAGCGAAGCAACACGAGTACGTGCGCCGAAAGCTGCTCGCCACCGGTAATCGCGAGCTGGTCGAGAACAGCTGGCGCGATGACTTCTGGGGCTGGGGTCCGAACCGCGACGGCAAGAACATGCTGGGCCAGCTGTGGATGGAAATCCGCGCCGAACTGCGCGCCAGGGAAGGAGGCCACCGATGACCGCAGCAGCGGCCCGCCAGCAGCGCGTGGAACACGCGAACGCACTCGTGCAGGTTGTCGCGGCTCATGGCCGCCGCTTCTTCTACTGCGTTCAGCACGATCGTCTCGCGCGGATCGAGGTGGATCAGCACGGGCGCGTCTGGTGGATCGACGACTACACGGGCAAGCGCATCTTCACGCACGCCACCCCAATGGGAAATCGGTGGCGCGGCTTTTCGCATGGGGGCACCCTGCGCCACCTGGTCGAGATGATGCGGGACTACATCACGAAGGGCACACCGATCGCACGCGGATACATCGCGCCCTCGATGTCCTACGGTGACTTGTGGGGCTACGGCGAGGCCGCGACCGTTGCGGTTCGCGACGCCGCGTTCGCCCTCCCGATCATGGCCCCACCGAAGGGGGGAGCCTGATGCCGGTCTACGTCGACGACATGCGCGCGCGGCTCGGCCGGATGACCATGTGCCACATGGTCGCCGACACCGAGGCCGAACTCCACGAGATGGCCAGCAAGATCGGCGTGGCGCGGAAGTGGTACCAAGGCCCGCCGAAGACTCGCACGCCCCACTACGACATCGCGTTGAGCAAGCGCGCCATGGCCGTCGAGTTGGGCGCGAGGGAGATCACGACGCGCGAGGCGGCCGTCCTCACCCGCGCAGCGCGGCGCGCCAACACCGAAGCGCTCAGGGCTGCGAGCCGCCGAGCAAAGGAGGCCGGTGCTCGATGAACTACGAACTCCGCAGCAAGCTCGAGGAGTACCAGCGCGGCCGCATCACCTGGTCCGAGCTGGGCGAGTGGCTGGACGCGCGGATCATGTTCACGCCGCGCTGCCCGCCCGACGTGACGGTCTTCAACCCGCACGACCCGGCTATCCAGCTCTTGCCCGAGGGCACGCGCATCGCCATCTACCGGCACGTGCCCGAAGCCGTCGAGCGTGGCGAAGACCCCGAACTGCGCCTGCCGCCGCGCGTGCCGAACGGCGAGCTGCCCACAACCGTTGCGCAGCGCTTCCTGAATCGCAACCATGAGCGGCCGCCCGTGGCTTGGATGCACTGGAACGACCCCGAGCGCTGCATCAGCGTCGCAGTCAAGAGCATGGGCCAGCGCGCCGGCGGAATGTCGGCCGTCTGGGTCGGCGCGTACACCCTTCCCATGGTGAGGAGCGAATGACGTCAGTCCTCCTCGAGATCGAACTCGCCCTGGGCCTGGCGGATCACGCGCGCCACGCTCGAGCTGTGCTGGTCCCGGCTTCGCATGATGGGCACGGTCCACGTAGGCCCGCCGGGGCCGCCGTCGAACCAGCGCACGCCGCCCAGGTGCACGTCCGTCGGCTCGCCGTTCCAGTCCGGCTGGGCCTCGATCCGCTCGACCAGGATCTGCTGCAGCTGGCGGGCGGTGCGGGTCTGCTTTTTCATGGGGCCGCAGTATGAATCAGGCCGCAAACGACCCGCTCGAGCCGCTCGAGCTGTCGCCCGAGGAGCTGCAGCGCATCACCAGCCGGCGCCAGCACGCCGCACAGGCGCGCGTGCTCGCGCACCTCGGCATCCCCTACCACCGGCACCCGATCGACGGCCACGTCATCGTCGGCCGCGCCGCCGCGCGCGTCGCGCTGGCCAAAGCCACCGACGCCCCCGGCGAAGGCCGGGAGGAAGCCTCCAACGGAATCAACTGGCAGAAGAAGGCATGAGAACGCGCGATCGCGAAAGCAACAAGGGGCTGCTGCCCCGCATGGAAGCCCGCCCGCTGAAGGATGGCGGCTTCTCCTACCGCTACCACCCAATGGGCGGGAAGCCCGTGGCGCTCGGCCGCGACCTGGCCGCGGCCATCCGCCAGGTGCTCGACCTGACCGGCAAGGCCAGCGACCACGGCACCTTCGGCGAACTGTGGCGCCTCTACCTCGGGACACCGGAATGGAAGCGGCTCGGCGACGGCACGAAGGCCCAGTACACCGACAACTGGAAGGAACTCGCAAAGCGCTTCGAGAGCGGGAATGTAAAGTTGTTGCGCCCGCGCGACGTGGCGCGCTACCTGCGCGTCGAGCGCTCCGAGGCCCCGATCGTGGCCAACCGCGAGGTGGCCGTTCTCTCGAACCTGTGCAACCTGGCCGTCGAGCTGGGCTACATCGACCGGAACCCCTGCAGAGAGGTGCGCCGCAACCGCGAGCAGCCGCGCGGCCGACTGGTGACGGCCGAGGAGCTGGATGCGTTCGTAGCCTTCGCGCTGAAGGACGGCCCCAGCTCGGTGGTGCTGGTCTCGATGGCCCAGTTCGCCGCGCTGGCCGGCAACCGGCGGGCCGAATTCCTGAAATTGCATTGGCCCCAGGTCGACGCGGAAGTGGTGCGCCTGACGCGCGCGAAACAGCGCGGCAGCCGCGCGATGCGAGAAATTGTCGACGTCAGCGCGGCATTGCAAGAGGTGCTCGACCGCATGAAAGCAATTCCCGGATATTCGCCCATGGGTGCAGTTTTCCGCGCCCCGCGCACCAATGACGCCTATTCGGAAGCGGGGTTCAAAGGCATGTGGCAGCGCCTTATGAATAAAGCGCTCGCGCAAAAAATCATTGCGGAGCGCTTCACGTTTCACGACCTTCGCGGCCATTACACGACGTATTACAAAGCCAAATTTAAGGAATTGCCGGAATTGCACGCGGATAAAAAGACGACCGCGAGAATTTATGACAGAAGCCGGGAGGTGCGCCGCGACTCGCTGTGAGATTCCCAATTTGGGAATTTTGGGACTCGCTTGCTACAGGTTCTATAGCAAGGAAGTGAGGGAATCTATGGGGTGGCTGATGGGACTCGAACCCACGACGACCAGAATCACAATCTGGGACTCTACCAGCTGAGCTACAGCCACCGTAATAGAGTCCACGATTATAGCCATAAAAGCCGCGCCCCCGACCCTGGTTTGGAAGAATGATGCGCGCGCCCCACTCAGCCCGCCGCCAGCGGCCCCGAAGGCGCTACCTGCGGCGCCTCGTCATGCGCGGCGTCCCTCTGCCGGATCGAGCCGTCCGAGCGCTCGAAGGTACCGATCAGCAGACCGCTGGCGATCGCATGCGCCTTCAGTTCGTCGACCACCTCGTCCCGTCCGGGCGCGACCGAGAACTCGTGCGCGCGATCGAGTGCGAACAGCTGGAAGGCGTAGCGATGCACGCCATGCCCCGGCGGCGGATCGGGCGGCAGCCACGCCGCCTGCAGCCCGGAATTGCGGCCGGCGTGCACCGTGTCCTGGCCTTCGTTGCCCTGGCTCGGCAGCGCCGCTTCCACCAGCCGGGTGTCGCCAGGCGGCAGGTTGACGACGATGGCGTGCACCAGCGGGTTGGGCGTGGGCGAATCCGCATCCTCGACCACCAGCAGCAACGAGGCGGCGCCTTGCGGCACACCCTCCCATTGCAGAGGCGGCGACATGCCTTCGCCATCGGCCGTGTAGCGCGGCGGAATCGGCGCGTGATCGGCAAAGGCGACGCTCGTCAGCGAGATCGTGGCCATGCCCTCGCGCAGGCCGAGCGTGTTGAAAACGATCTTGTCCAGGCCGGCACGCACGCCGTGCAGGGCCTGGCCGATGACTTCGGGCAACTTTTCGAGCATGCCGAGGGTATAGCGCGCCCTTTGCCGCGCCCCTGTAGGACGCCGCAGCGGGCCAACCGAAGCCTGCGGCGCCAGATCGCGCAGCCCCGCACGCCGATTCGAAAGCACGGGCTCTCGCCTCGCCCGCGCGGCGCATCCGGCCGCTATCATGGCCGCGCCCTGCCATGCGGGCGCCGCTTCATTCACGAACCAAGGGATCACTCATGAGCATCGTCTGGACCATCCTGATCGGCTTCGTCGTAGGTCTGGTGGCACGCGCCGTCAAACCGGGCGACGACTCCGCCGGCTTCATCGTCACCACGCTGATCGGCATCGCGGGCTCGCTGGTCGTCACCTATGTCGGCCAGTCGCTCGGCTGGTACACCGCCGGCGAAGGCGCCGGTTTCATCGCCTCGGTGCTCGGCGCGATCGTGCTGCTGATCCTCTACGGCCTCGTCAAGCGCAAAAGCTGAGTCGCCGGCCATCGGGCGGGGCCGATGCCACGCAAACCCCGCGCGCACCATCATGTCTACGTGGTCGAGCTCGACGACCGCGTCTGGAACATCGCCCGCTTCCGGCGCGCCAATCCCGACTACCAGCTCGGCAAGCCCTTCGTCTACGTCGGCATGACCGGGCTCGATCCCGACATCCGCTTCGACAAGCACAAGGCGGGCATCCAGGCCAACAGCTTCGTGCAGGACTACGGCCTGCACCTGCTGCCCGCGCTCTACGAGCGCTACAACCCGATGAACTACGAAGACGCGCGCTCGATGGAAGTCGAGCTCGGCATCGCCCTGCGCAAGGCGGGTTACGGCGTCTGGCAGGCCTGAGCGCGAAGGCGCGCTTCAGGAGTAGGTGACCCAGTCCTCGTACGCCGGCCCGTCGAGATGCGGCAGCGTGTTGTAGGTCACCAGCATGTGGCGCTTGGGCGTGAAGGCGAACTCGGTCACCGACGAGTTGCGGATGCGCAGGTTGAGCTCGATCGTGGTCTCGGGGCTGGTGCCCAGCACATGGCCCACCGCCGTGCTGATCGGGCCGCCGCTCGACACCACGAGCACCTTGGCCCCATGGTGCTTGTCGCGCACATGGTCGAGCGCGGTGGTCACGCCCGCGAGAAAGTCGACGTAGCTGGGCATGCCGACCGGCTTCGTGCGCCCCTGCATCCAGGCGCCCAGTCCTTCGCGCAGCAGGCGGAAGTGATGCCGGTACATCTCGGGCGAATCGGGCTTCTCGAGCTTGCCTTCATGGATGGTGGCGATCACCGCCTCGCTGTCGTACTCGTTGAGACCGGGCCACGGCAGTACGTCGTCGCGCGACAAGCCGAGGCCCTGCGCGATGCCTTCCCAGGTCTGCCGATGCCGGCGCAAGGTGCCGGTGATCACGGCATCGAAGCGCATGCCGCGCTCGCGCCAGTACTCGCCGAGCCGCACCGACTGCCTGTGGCCCAGTTCGCTCAGGTTGTCGTAGTCGGCCGCGCCGAAGCTGGCCTGGCCATGGCGCACGAGGTAGAGAGTTCCCATGCGCGGATTCTGGCAAGAAGCGACCGCGGCGCTTGTCCCACGCGAGACGGAAAAAGCAACGGGCCGCGCAAGGCGGCCCGCGAAGGGGTGGAAGGCGCCTCGCGGTGCGTTCGATCAACGTGCGCCGGCGAACGGCAGTCCGTCGGTCGCGGGACGTGGCACCAGGATCTCGGCCTTGTAGCGGTCCTTCAGCAGGTTGTAATAGGCAGCGTCTTCGGCGGCAGCGATCGACTGGCCGACCTGCGCGTTCTCCTGCTTCGCGACTTCCGCCGTCGGCGCGGTGCGCGGCACGGCCTTGGTCACGCGAACCACGGCATAGCCCTGCGTGCCGAGGTCGACGCCGACCAGGGTCGGCAGCTTGCCGGCGTCGGCGCGCAACGCGGCCTCGACCACCACGCCCGGCTGTGCCTTCGCATCGGTGCGCGACACGGTGACGGGCGCCGCGAAATTGGCGCCGTCGGCCTTCGCGGTCCAGGCCGCGAGCTTGGCCTCGCCCTCGGTCTTGGCGAGGGCCGCCGCGCGCTCGGTGACGAGTTGCGCGCGGATCTTGTCTTTCACATCGGCCAGCGGAATCGGGTGCGCGGCCGAATACTGGGTCACGCGGCCCGAGGCGAGCTGGTTGGTGCCAACCTCGATCGCTTCGGTGTTCTGCTTGCGGCTCAGCGAATCGGGAGAGAACAGCGCGCTCAGGAAGTTGCGGCTCGCGAGCGGTCCGGTGGCACCCGGCGCGGCCGTGCGGCCGATGTTGTTCGCGGTCTGGATCGTGAGCTTGAGCTTCTCGGCGGCCGGCTTCAGGCTCTCGGGCTGCTGGTACACCGTATCGGTGAAGGTCTCGGCGGCCTTGGCGAATTCCTGCGTGGCCTGCTGGGCACGGTAGTCGTTCTCGAGGGTGGCGCGCACCTGCTCGAACGGCGGCACCACGGCCGGCTTGATGTCGTCCAGGCGAATGATGTGATAGCCGAACTCGGTTTCGACGACGTTGCTGATCTCGCCCTTCTTCAGGGCGAACATCGCATCTTCGAAAGGCTTGACCATCGCGCCGCGCGTGACGAAGTCGAGGTCGCCGCCCTTCTCGGCCGAGCCCGGGTCCTGCGAGTTCTTGCGCGCGACATCGGCGAAGGTGTTGGGTGCCTTGCGCACATCGGCCAGCAGTTGCTCGGCCTTGGCCTTCGCCTTGGCGCGGTCGGCGGCCGGCGCGCTGGCGGCCGCGGTGATCAGGATGTGGCTCGCGCGGCGTTCTTCCTTGGTGCCGAAGCGAGCGGTGTTCTGCTCGTAGTAGCTCTTGAGCTCGGCCTCGTTGACCGTCACGTTCTTCTTGGCCGCCTCGAGGTCGAGCAGCAGGTATTCGATGCTTGCCTGCTCGGGCGCCTGGAACTGCGCCGCGTGGTCCTTGTAGTAGGTCTCGATGTCGGCATCGCTGACCGTGACCTTCGACGCGAAGCCCTCGGGCGCGAAGCGCGACACCTGGATCTCGCGCTGCTCGTAGAAGGCGTTGATCGTGGCGGCCGCCAGCGCGGGCGGCGTGAAGGTGGTGCCCGACACGCCCAGCAGCAGTTGCTGCGTGGCGAGCTCGGCGCGCATCGAGGCTTCGTACTGCTCGGGCGTGCGGCCGGTCACGCGCTGGAAGGCGTCGCGGTCGAACTTGCCCTCGGGCGTACGGAAGGTCGCGAGGCCCGGGTCCTGCGCGAAGATGCGCGAGAGACGTTCCTCGGACACCGTCATGTTGGCCTTGTTGGCCGCCACCGTCAGCACGCGGTCGCGAACCATCTTCTCGAGCGTGGCGTAGCGCAGCGCATCGGAGTCGAGCACCAGCGGGTCGACGTTGGGCGACTGCTGGCGGATGCGGTCGGTTTCCACGCGATGCTGCGCATCCCATTCGGGCCGCGTGATGCTGGTGCCATCGACATGCGCGACGGCCTCGTCCTTGGAGAAGCCCTGGTAGCGCTCGACGCCGAACAGCACGAACGACGGGATGATCAGCAAGAACAAGATAATCATCATGATCTTGTTGTACTTGCGGAAGAAATCAAACATGCTTGGACACTCTCAGGCGTTGGCTGTCGGACGGCAATAAAAAAGGCGAACCGTTGTTCGCCTTTGCATCGGGTGGTGGTGGGTGCTGAGGGGCTCGAACCCCCGACCTACGCCTTGTAAGGGCGCCGCTCTACCAGCTGAGCTAAGCACCCCACCGGGAATACTTTTCTTCCGAGTTCTCGTCGTCGACTTAGTTCAACGCGTCCTTGAGGGCCTTGCCGGGACGGAACTTCGGAATCTTGGCGGCCTTGATTTTAATCGCGTCGCCGGTGCGCGGATTGCGACCCGTACGCGCCGCACGTTTACCGACTGCAAAAGTGCCGAAACCGACGAGCGACACGGAGCCGCCCTTCTTGAGCGTGGTACGAATGGCGCCGATGGTGGATTCGAGCGCGCGCGTGGCGGCTGCTTTGGAAATATCGGCGTTCTTTGCGATGTGCTCAATCAGTTCGGTCTTGTTCACAAGGGCCCCTTGTAGAAAAAAGTTGGTCGGCTTTCGTCGGCTGGCGAGTCGGTCGCGACGTGGTGCGACGCGGAAGCTTGGCAGGCCTGACGCCCCGGCAGCGCGCTGCCATCGGGGATTACAACCACTGGCCTGCGGGGTGTCAATACGACATCAGCCCGTGCGGCGCAGCGGAGCGCGCGATTCTAGGGGCGTTTCGCGAAGACCTTTTTCCGACCGGGCTCAGGCCGTCTCACAAGGCTTCGGCGATCGCTTTTCCGAGGTCGCTGGTGCTCGCCGTGCCACCGATATCGGGCGTGCGCGGCGCACCGCTTCCGGGCGCGAGCACCTTCTCGATGGTCGAGAGGATCGCGTCGTGCGCGTCCTTGTGGCCGAGAAATTCCAGCATCATCGCGCCGCACCAGATCTGGCCGATCGGGTTGGCGATGCCTTTGCCCGCGATGTCGGGCGCCGAGCCGTGCACCGGTTCGAACAGCGAGGGCGTGGTGCGCTCGGGGTTGAGGTTGGCGCTCGGCGCGATGCCGATGGTGCCGGTGCAGGCCGGCCCGAGGTCGGACAGGATGTCGCCGAACAGATTGCTCGCCACCACCACGTCGAAGAAGTCGGGCCGCTGCACGAAGTGGGCGGTGAGGATGTCGATGTGGAACTTGTCGAGCGTCACGCCCGGATAGGCCTTCGCCATCTCGGCCACGCGCTCGTCCCAGTAGGGCATGGTGATCGAGATGCCGTTCGACTTGGTGGCGCTGGTCAGGTGCTTCTTCGGCCGCGACTGCGCGAGCTCGAACGCGAACTTGAGCACGCGGTCCACGCCCAGACGCGACATCACGGTCTCCTGCACCACGATCTCGCGCGGCGTGCCTTCGTACATGCGCCCGCCGATGCTCGAGTACTCGCCCTCGGTGTTCTCGCGCACGATGTACATGTCGATCTCGCCGGGCTGGCGCGGCGAGCCGTCGCGGCGCACCACCGGCGCGACGATGCCGGGCATGAGGCGCGCGGGCCGCAGGTTGATGTACTGGTCGAACTCGCGGCGGAACAGCAGCAGCGAGCCCCACAGCGAGATGTGGTCGGCGATCTTCTCGGGCCAGCCGACCGCGCCGAAGAAGATGGCGTCATGGACGCCGATCTGGTCCTTCCAGTCGTCGGGCAGCATCTTGCCGTGCTTCTCGCAGTAGTCCCAGCTCGAGAAGTCGAAGTGGTCGAACTTCAGGTCGATGCCGAACTTGCGCGCCGCCGCATCGAGCACGCGCACGCCCTCGGGCGTGGTTTCCTTGCCGATGCCGTCGCCGGCGATCACTGCGATTCTGTGGGTGGTCATGGTCTGGGTCCTTCCGATGGGATGAGCGGTGCAAAGAAGTCGAGTGCCTCGGCGAGCAGTTCGCCCGGCGCCTCCTCGGGAACATAGTGGCCGCAGGGCAGCGCATGCCCGTCGATCCGGTCGGCGCGCTCGCGCCACAGTGCCAGCACGTCGAAGGCGCGTCCGACCACGCCGTGCGCGCCCCACAGCACGCGCAGCGGCATCGCGAGCCGCGCGCCCGCGGCGATGTCGGCGCGGTCGTGCTCGAGGTCGATGCCGGCCGAGGCGCGGTAGTCCTCGCAGATGGATTCGGCGCTGCCCGGGATGGCCGCGCAGCGCTCGTACTCCGCGAGCACCTCGGGCGCGAAGGGCGCGAGCCCCGCGTGACGCCCGCCCATCACGCTGCGCACGTAGCGCACCGGATCGGAGGCGATCAGCGCCTCGGGCAGCGGCGGCGGCTGGATCAGGAAGAACCAGTGCCAGTAGGCGCGCGCGAAGGCTTCCGAGGTGTGCTCGTACATGGCGAGCGTGGGCGCGATGTCGAGCAGCAGCATGCGCTCGACGGCGGACGGATGGTCGGCCGCGAGCCGGTGCGCCACGCGCGCGCCGCGGTCGTGCGCGAGCACGCCGAAGCGCTCGAAGCCGTGATGGCGCATCGCCGCGAGCGCATCGAGCGCCATCGCGCGCTTGCTGTGGTTCTCGTGCGCGGCATCGGCCGCGGGCCGGCCCGAATCGCCGTAGCCGCGCAGGTCGATCGCGACCACGGTGAAGCGCTCGGCCAGCGCGGGCGCGACGCGGTGCCAGATGGCGTGCGTCTGCGGATGCCCGTGCAGCAGCAGCAAGGGTGCGCCGCGGCCGCCGATGCGGCCATGCACGCGCACGCCGTCGCGTTCGATGTCGAAGACGGGAAAGTCGAGGAAGGAGGCGGTCACGCGGCGATTGTGCGTTGCGCACCCGGGTCCATCAAGCAACAATCGGCCAATTCATACTTTCCGTTCTGGCATGAATTCATTGGCACTGGAGCGCGGCGACCTGGCATTGGCGCTCGCCATCCGCGAACACGGCAGCCTCGCGGGCGCGGCCGGCGCGCTCGACGTCGTGCCCTCGGTGGTCACCAAGCGGCTCGGCGCGCTCGAGGCACGGCTGGGCCAGCGGCTGTTCGACCGCACCACGCGGCGGCTCAGCGTCACGGCCGAGGGCGAGGCCGTGTGCCGGCATGCGAAGCAGCTGCTCGAAGGCTTCGCCGCGCTCGAGGGCGAACTCGGCGAGCGCCAGAACGAACTCACGGGCGCGGTGCGGCTGGCCGCCACCTTCGGCTTCGGCCGACGCTGGCTCGGCCCCGCGCTCGCGGAATTCCAGGCCGGCCATCCGGGCCTGCGCATCGAGCTGCAACTGACCGAACGCCTGCCCGACCTCGGCGCCGAAGGCTACGACGGCGCGCTGTGGCTCTGGGCGGTGCAGCAGCGCCATGCCTCGGACTGGGTCTCGCGCCGCATCGCGCGCAACCAGCGCGTGCTGGCGGCCGCGCCCTCCTACCTCGCGCGCCGCGGCACGCCGGCCAGCGTCGATGCGCTGGCTGCGCACGACTGCCTGGTCGCGCGCGAGAACGGCGAGATCCACCGGCAGGAATACGCGCTGTGGTCGCTGCGGCATGGCCGCGACGGCAGCACGGCGCGCGTGCGGGTGCAGGGCCCGCTGTCGAGCAACTCGGGCGAGATGGTGCGCGACTGGTGCCTGGCGGGCCACGGGATCATGCTGCGCAGCCTCTGGGACATCGCGCCGCAACTGGCTTCGGGCGCGCTGGTGCGGGTGCTGCCGCAGTACGCGATGCCCGATGCCGACATCCACTGGATCGCGCCCTGGCGGCCGAAGACGCCGCGGCGGGTGCGGCTCTTGGTCGACCACCTGGCAGAGCGCTTTCGCGGCGAACCCTGGAAGCCAGCGCGCTAGACGAAGGCCCCGCGCCTCAGCGGGCCGCGCGCACCACCAGGCTCACACCCACCGCCGTGAGCGCGGTGCCCAGCAGCGTGGCCGGCGTGATCTGCTCGCGGAACAGCAGCCAGGCCATGAGGGCGGTGCAAGGCGGCACCAGGTAGAGCAGGCTCGTGACCGCGGTCGCGGTGCCACGCTGGATCAATATATAGAGCAGCGAGCTGCCACCCAGCGAGAGCGCGAGCACCGACCAGGCCATCGCGCCGATCGAATGCGCATTCCACGCGATGGCCTCGGGCTCGAGCAGCGCGAACGGCAGGGTCGCGACCACGGCCGCCGCCATCTGCACCGCGCTGGCGCTGCGCACGTCGCAGGGTGCGACGAAGCGCTTCTGATAGAGCGTGCCCGCGGTGATCGACACCAGCGCCATGAGCGCGAGGCTCATGGTCGCGGCATTGACCTCCGAGCCATCGCCCAGCTTGCGCCACACGACCAGCACCAGCCCCGCGAAGCCCAGCGCCAGACCCAGCCATTGCCGCGGCGACACGCGCCCGCCGTTGAAGGACATCCAGATCGCGGTCAGCACCGGCTGGATGCCGACCAGCAGCGCGACCAGCCCCGAGCCCATGCCCGCGCGCACCGCGGCCCAGACGCCACCGAGGTAGCCGGCCTGCATCAGGATGCCCGTGACCGCGAGGTGACCCCACTGCGCCCGGGTCGAAGGCCACGCCACGCGCGCCAGCGCGACCCACAGGCCGAAGCAGAGGAACGAGAGCACGAAGCGCACGGCCAGGAACTTGAAGGGCGGCGCATGCGGCATGCCGTAGCGCGCGACGATGAAGCCCGTGCTCCAGATCAGCACGAAGACCGCCGGCATGGCCCGCAACCAGCCCACCTCGCGGGCCGAGGCGGCGCTCATTTGGCCCGGGCCCGGATCTCGGGAATGGCCTTTTGCAGGTAATAGACCATCGACCACACGGTGAGCACGGCCGAGACCCAGATCAGCCACTGGCCCCACAGGCCGGTGTCGATGAAGCCGAACAGCTGCCCGTCGTAGAGCAGGAACGGGATCGCCACCATCTGCACCGTCGTCTTGACCTTGCCGATCATGTGCACCGCCACGCTCTTGCTGGCGCCGATCTGGGCCATCCATTCGCGCAGCGCCGAGATCGCGATCTCGCGGCCGATGATGATCAGCGCCACGAACACGTCGGCCCGGTTCAGGTGCACCAGCACCAGCAGCGAGGCGCAGACCAGGAACTTGTCGGCCACCGGATCGAGGAAGGCGCCGAAGGCCGAGGTCTGGTTGAGCTTGCGCGCCAGGAAGCCGTCGAGCCAGTCGGTGGCCGCGAACACGATGAACATGACCGTGGCGATCACGTTGCGCATCGGGTCGGCGATGGGCAGGTAGAACACACCGACGATCAGGGGGATCGCGACGATGCGCGTCCAGGTCATGATGGTCGGCAGGGTCCAGAACATGCGCTCGATTGTGTCACGCGAAAACGATGGATTCGAGAACGGGGGCAAAGCCGTGCCGGCGCCCCGTTCCCGCGCCGGCATGTTCAGTGCAGCGCACGGTAGATTTCCTCGGCCAGGTCGAAGGCGATGCCCTCGACCGAGGCGATGTCCTCCACGCTCGCCGCCGCCACGCCGCGGATGCCGCCGAAGCGCTGCAGCAGCCGGGCCCGGCGCTTCGGGCCGATGCCCGGGATGTCCTCGAGCTGGCTGCCGCCCACGCGCACCTTGGCGCGCTTGGCGCGCATGCCGGTGATGGCGAAGCGGTGCGCCTCGTCGCGGATCTGGGCCACCAGCATCAGCGCCGCCGAATCCTTGCCGAGGTAGACCTTCTCGCGGCCGTCGGCGAACACCAGTTCCTCGAGGCCGACCTTGCGGCCCTCGCCCTTCTCGACGCCGACGATCAGCGACAGCGGCAGGCCGAGCTCGCTGAACACCTCGCGCGCCATCGACACCTGGCCCTTGCCGCCGTCGACCAGCACCAGCTCCGGCATGCGCGCGCCCCGGGCCCGCGCCGGCGCCGCCGCAACCTCGACGCCCTCGGCGCCTTCGCTCTCGGCATCGCCGGGCGGCAGCGCCTCGGTCTCGGCGGCCATCGCCTCGGCCAGCTTGCCGTAGCGCCGGTGCAGCACCTGGCGCATCGCCGCATAGTCGTCGCCGGGCGTGATGCCGTCGATGTTGTAGCGGCGGTATTCCTTGTTCTGCATCGCGTGGTGCTCGAACACCACGCACGAGGCCTGCGTGGCCTCGCCCGCGGTGTGCGAGATGTCGAAGCACTCGACGCGGAAGTTGTCGAGGTCCTCGCTCGCGAGCTCGAGCGCATCGGCCAGCGCGCGGGTGCGGGCCTGCTGCGAACCTTCCTCCGCCAGCAGCCGGGCCAGCTGCAGGCTGGCGTTCTTCTCGGCCATCTCGAGCCAGTGGCGACGCTGCTCGCGCGGCTGGAACACGGCCGTCACGCGCGTGCCCGACTGCAGCGACACCGCCTCGATCAGTTCGCGGCCCACGGTTTCGCTGAGCACCAGCGTGGCCGGCACCGGCACGTCGATGTAGTGCTGCGCGATGAAGGCCTCGAGCACCTGCACCTCCACCGAATCGGTGGCGGCGGGAGGCGCGCCCTCGCCTTCGTCGTTGTCGAGCTCGCCGTGGTGCATCTGCGAGGCGTCCTCGACATGCACCGGGAAGTAGGCCCGGTCGCCCAGGTGACGGCCGCCGCGCACCATGGCCAGGTTCACGCAGGCCTTGCCGCCCTGCACCTTGACGGCGAGGATGTCCACGTCCTTGTCGGAGGCGATCTCGATCGACTGCTGGTGCAGCACGCGCGAGATCGCCGACATCTGGTTGCGCAGCTCGGCGGCCTGCTCGAACTCCAGCTTCTCGGCGTGCGAGGTCATGCGCTGCTCGAGCTTGCTGAGCACGAGCTGCGTGTCGCCGCGCAGGAAGGCCTCGGCGCTCGCCACGTCCTGCGCATAGGCCTCGGTCGAGATGTGGCCCACGCAGGGACCGGTGCAGCGCTTGATCTGGTAGAGCAGGCACGGCCGGGTGCGGTTGGCGTAGACCGTGTCCTCGCAGGTGCGCAGCTTGAACACCTTCTGCAGCAGCTGGATCGACTCCTTGACGGCCCAGGCGCTCGGGTACGGCCCGAAGTAGCGGTGCTTCTTGTCGACCGCGCCGCGGTAGTAGGCCAGCCGCGGAAACTGGTGCGAGGCGATCTTGAGATAGGGATAGCTCTTGTCGTCGCGAAACAGGATGTTGTAGCGCGGCTTGAGCGTCTTGATGAGGTTGTTCTCGAGCAGCAGCGCCTCGGCCTCGGAGCGCACCACGGTGGTCTCCATGCGCGCGATCTTGGAGATCATGTGGCCGATGCGCGTGCCGCCGTGGCTCTTCTGGAAGTAGTTGGCGACCCGCTTCTTGAGGTTGCGCGCCTTGCCCACGTAGAGCACGGCGCCCGCCGCGTCGAAGTAGCGGTAGACGCCCGGCAGCTGCGGCAGGGCGGCCACTTCGCTGAGCAGTTGATCGGAATGCACGTCTGACATGGCGGCTATTGTGGCGCGCGTCGACCGACGTCATGGCGCACCTGCGAGCAAACCCCGAGGTGGCTGGAACGAAATGTGCTCATGATGGATGCGGGCGCGAGGAGCGCCCGTCTCGTTTCAACACAACTACTCGGGAAACTCTCTCCATGACGAAGAAGATCCAGTCGCGCGCCTGGTGGGCGCTCTCGCCCCTGGCGCTGGCATTGACGGTGGCTGGCTGCGGCGGTGGCGGCGGCGGACAGGACAACGCAGCACTGGTCGCGACGATCGCCGCCATCAACGCGGCCAACAATCCCCCCCCGCCGCCCCCGCCCGCAGCCGACAAGGGCTGCCTGATCGGCGACAGCGGCACCCAGGTGACGGTGGGCTCGGGCGATCCGGGCGATCCGGCGGCACCCGAACCGGCCTCGGGCTACGTGGTCGGCCACAAGCTGGTCTACGCAAAGAACTACATGGTGGTGGCCAACCATCCGCTGGCCACGCGCGCGGGCTGCGACATCCTCAAGGCCGGCGGCAGCGCGGTCGACGCGGCGGTCGCGGTGCAGGCGGTTCTGGGCCTGGTCGAGCCGCAGTCCAGCGGACTGGGTGGCGGCGCCTTCATGCTGCACTACGACGCGAAGACGAAGAAGGTGCAGGCCTACGACGGACGCGAGATGGCGCCCGCCGCGGCCACCGAGAACTACCTGCGCTATGCCGTGCAGACCAATCCCGCCGGCGGAGCCCCCGTGCCCAGTGCACGCGCCAGCGGCCGCTCGATCGGCACGCCGGGCGCGGTGCGCATGCTCGACATCGCCTACAAGGACCATGGCAAGCTGCCCTGGAAGGACCTGTTCGGCTACGGCATCACGCTGGCCTCCGACGGCTTCCCGATCGGTGGCCGCATGGCGGCCGCGATCTCCTCGTCGGCATCCAGCCTCAAGCGCGACGCCGACGCGACGGCCTATTTCTTCAACGCCGACGGCACGCCGAAGGCGCTGGGCACCCGGCTCAAGAACCCGGCCTACGCCAAGACGCTGACCACGCTCGCCAACGAAGGCGCCAACGCGTTCTACACCGGCCCCATCGCGCAGGCGATCGTCGACAAGATCGGCATCACCACCGCGGCCAACGACGGCTCGGCCATCACGCCCGGCGTGACGACCATGGCCGACATGGCCAGCTACGTCGCCAAGCGCCGCGACCCCGTCTGCGGCACCTACCGCGACTACTACGTCTGCAGCATGTCGCCGCCCTCCTCGGGCGGCATCGCCGTGGTGCAGGCGCTCGGCATCCTCGAGACCTTCAACATGAGTCTCTACAAGCCGACCTCCATCGACATCGAGGGCGGCAAGCCGACGGTGATGGGCGTGCACCTGGTGAGCGAGGCCGAACGCCTGGCCTACGCCGACCGCGACAAGTACGTGGCCGACACCGACTTCATCCCGCTGCCCGGCGGCTCGGCCGACACGATGCTCAACAAGCCGTACCTGCAGAAGCGGGCCAGCCTGATCAGCCTGTCCAGGAGCATGGGCGTGGCCGCGGCCGGCGACCTCGGCAGCGTGCCGCTGGGCATCGACAAGACCGAGGAGCACGGCACCACCCACTTCACCGTGGTCGACAAGCAGGGCAACGTGGTGACGATGACGACCACGGTCGAGAGCACGCTGGGCTCGTTCCACATGACGCAGGGCTTCATGCTGAACAACCAGCTGACCGACTTCTCGGCCAACCCGAACGACACCACCGACCCGAGCATCAAGGTCGCCAACCGCGTCGCCCCGGGCAAACGTCCGCGCAGCACGATGGCGCCGACCCTGGTATTCAAGAAGAACACCGACGGCAGCATGGGCGAGTTCGTGATGGGCACCGGTTCGCCGGGCGGCGGCACGATCATCCAGTACGTGGTGAAGACCGTGGTCGGCGCGCTCGACTGGGGCCTCGATGCGCAACAGGCGACCTCGCTGGTCGACTTCGGTGCCACCAACAGCGTGACCACCAACGTGGGCGGCGAACACCCCGCCATCGACACCTCGAACTCGGGCAACAACGACCCGCTGATCACCGGCCTGCGCGCGCTCGGCCACACGGTCAACTTCGGCGCCCAGTCCAGCGGCATCAGCACCATCATCCGCACCAACGTGGGTGGCCAGCCAGTGCTCACGGGTGGCGCCGACCCGCGGCGCGAAGGCATCGTGCTCGGCGATACCTTCACGCCCTGATCCGGGTCCGAAACCCGGCGGCGCCTACTTCGCGAGTTCGCTCACCAGCCGGTAGAGGAACTCGCGCCCGTCGTAGAGCCGCTGGATCTCGATGCGCTCGTCCAGCCCGTGGGCGCGCGCATCCGAAGGCTCGAGGAACATGCCGGTCACGCCGTACATCGGAATGCCGGCATTGCGCAGGAAGCGGCTGTCGGTGGCGCCCGTGCTCATCGCGGGAATCACCGGCACGCCCGGCCACATCTGCTCGGTCAGCCGCTCCACCGTCTTCACCAGGTCGCCCTGCAGCGGCGACGCCGGGCTGCGCAGCGGCTTGCCGAGGTTGCGCACCACGATCTTGTCGTTGCCCACGGCCTGGGTCAGCAGGCGCTCGACCTCGTCGGGGTCGTCGTGCGGCAGGATGCGGCAGTTGACCGTGGCCTTGGCCGACTGCGGCAGCGCGTTCTCGGCATGGCCGGCCTGCACCATGGTCGCCACGCAGGTGGTGCGCAGCTGGGCGTTGTAGGCCGGGTTGGCCGTCATGCGCTCCAGCACGCCGGCATCGGGGTTGCCGGTGCCGATGGCGCGCATGTCCTCGGCCAGCTGGCCGGTGGCGAAGGGCGCGCTGCGCGCGAAATAGGTCTTCGTGACGTCGGCGAGCTTGATCGGGAAGGCGTAGTTGCCGAGCCGCTCCAGGCCGGCCGACAGCGCGTAGATCGGGTTGTTCTTGGTCGGTACCGAGCTGTGGCCACCGACGTCGCGCGCCTCGAGCATGTAGGTGGTGTACATCTTCTCGGCCACCTGCAGCCGGTGCAGGTTCGGCTTGCCGTTGCGCAGTTCGCCGCCGCCGCCCTCGTTGATGCCGAACTCGGCCTGCAGCAGCTCGGGCTTGTTGTTGATGAGCCAGAAGGCGCCGTTGCTCAGCGCATCGCCGCGCTCCTCGTCAGCCGTGAGCGCGAGGATGATGTCGCGGCGGGGCTTGAAGCCCTCCTGTTTCAGTTGCCCGAGCACCGACACCAGCGCCGAGGCCATCGCCTTGTCGTCGATGGAGCCGCGCGCCGTGAAGTAGCCGCCCGACTCCTGCAGCTTGAACGGGTCGGTCTTCCAGTCCTCGCGCCGGGCCTCGACCACGTCGATGTGGGCCAGCAGCAGCAACGGCTTCTTCGAGCCGTCGCCCTTGAAGCGCATCACGAGGTTGCCCTTCTTGGGGAAGGGCTCGAGGATCTGGATGTCCGCGGGCGCGAAGCCCGACTCGACCAGGCGCTTTTCCATCGCGCGCGCGGCCTGCGTGTTGTCGCCCACCGAGTGGGTGGTGTTGATCTCGATGAGTTCCTTGTAGATCTCGCGGAAGCGCTGCTGCTGCGGCGTGAGCGTCTGGGCGCCCGCCGTGGCGAGGCCGCCGAGCGCGAGGGACAGGGCCAGCGCGCTGCGCAAGCTGCGCAGTCGCGAAGTCGCGGGCAAGGCGGCGCCGGGGTGTCGGGCGCGGATCTTCTTCAGGCTCATTCGCTCTCTCCGTTGTGGTTGTGGTGCGCGGCCAGCATAGCGACGGCCCCGCGCGAGAGCCATTCAGAAGAAAGGCACAAGGTGCACACTCGCGGCCATGCAACGCGACTGGGACATCTTCTGCAAGGTCATCGACAACCATGGGGACCTCGGCGTGTGCTGGCGGCTCGCGCGCCAGCTCGCCGGTCTCGGCGAACGGGTGCGGCTCTGGGTCGACGACGCCAGCGCGCTGGCCTGGATGGCACCGGAAGGCTGCGCGGGCGTGCGCGTGATCGACTGGAGCGACCCGGCCGCGGTGAGCGCGGCCGCGGCCGAACCGGCGCCGCGGGTGCTGATCGAGGCCTTCGGCTGCGACCCGGCGCCCGAACTGATCGCGCGCTTCGCCGCAGCCTCGGCCGCCGACGGCACCCCGCGCGCCTGGATCAATCTCGAATACCTCTCGGCCGAACCCTATGTGGAGCGGCTGCATGGCCTGCCCTCGCCGGTCTTCAGGGAACCGGGCGCCGGGCTCACCAAGCGCTTCTTCTATCCAGGCTTCACACCGGCCACCGGCGGCCTGCTGCGCGAACCGGACCTGGCGCGGCGGCGCGCGGCCTTCGATCGCGCTGCCTGGCTGGCTCGACGGCAGTTGCCCTGGAACGAAAGCGAACGGCTGGTGTCGCTGTTCTGCTATGAGCCGCCGGCCCTGGCCGCGCTGCTGGCCCAACTGGCCGATGACGGCACGCCGACCCGGCTGCTCGTGACACCCGGCCGCGCGACCGCGGCCGTCGAGGCCTGTCTTTCGAGCGCGCCATGGCTCGAACGCGCTCCCGGCCAGGCGAGCGCGCTATCGATTTCATACCTGCCGCACCTCGACCAGCCCGATTTCGACCATCTGCTCTGGGCCTGCGACCTGAACTTCGTGCGCGGCGAGGACTCGCTGGTGCGCGCCCTCTGGGCCGGCGCGCCGCTGGTCTGGCAGATCTATGCGCAGGACGACGACGCGCATCACGTGAAGCTCGACGCCTGGCTCGACTGGCTGGAAGCGCCGGCCTCGATGCGGCGCTTCCACCACGCCTGGAACGGCTTCGGCAACGCGGCCCTGTCGCTGGCCGACATCGGCGAGGAATGGCGTCTTGCGGTGACCCAGGGGCGCGAGCGCCTGCTCGCGCAAGACGATCTCGTGACCCAACTGCAGCATTTCGTCGCCGGAAAAAGCTAAAATAGCGGGCTTTGCGGATTTCGGCCCGGATCCTGGGAACTTCCTGGGGGTTCGAGATGCACTCCGCTGAACCTGCCGCGGGACATGTACCGCGGGGCTTTTTCCAACCGGCACTCCTGCCCGGATTCTGGAAGTCCCGCGCACCGAGCGGCTTACATCCAGAGACCCTGATATGAAAATCGCTCAAGAAATCCGCGCCGGCAACGTCATCATGCACGGCAAGGATCCGATGGTCGTGCTCAAGACCGAATACAGCCGCGGCGGCCGCAACAGCGCCACCGTGCGCATGAAGATGAAGAGCCTGATCGCCAACTTCAACACCGAAGTGGTCTTCAAGGCCGACGACAAGATCGACCAGATCGTGCTGGACAAGAAGGAGTGCACCTACTCCTACTTCGCCGACCCGATGTACGTCTGCATGGACGCCGACTACAACCAGTACGAAGTCGAAGCCGAGAACATGGGCGACGCCCTGAACTACCTCGAAGACGGCATGGCCGTCGAAGTGGTGTTCTACGACGGCAAGGCGATCTCGGTCGAACTGCCGACCAGCGTCGAGCGCGAAATCACCTGGACCGAGCCGGCCGTCAAGGGCGACACCTCGGGCAAGGTGCTCAAGCCCGCCAAGATCGCCACCGGCTTCGAAGTGCCCGTGCCGCTGTTCGTCTCGCAAGGCGACCGCATCGAAATCGACACGCGCACCGGCGAATACCGCAAGCGCGTCTGAGCGACGCTTTCCCCGGCTGACCACCACCCGCAAGAGGCTCCGCAAGGAGCCTTTTGTCTTTGCGCACCGCCGCACGCAACGAATCCCGCGCCGCACAATCCCATTCCTATGACCAACAGCACGCACGACCTCCACGACAAGCGCCTCGCCGATGCCTGGGCCACGCTCCAGGCCCATGCCGACCATGGGCTGCCGCTCGATCCCGATCCCTCGCGCATCGCCTTCGCCGACCCCGAGTTCCTGCTGCGCCGCGAAACCCGCGGCGTGCGCATGCAGCTCGAGCTGATGAAGCCCGACATCGAACAGCGCGCCCACGGCATCGAGAACACCATCGTGGTCTTCGGCAGCGCGCGCTTTCGCAGCGAGGAAGAAGCCGCCGCGCTGATCGCCGAGGCCGACAAGGCCGGCGACACCGCCGCGGCCGAGCGCTGGCGCCGGCTGGCGCGCAGCTCGCACTACTACGAGAAGGCGCGCACCTTCGGCAAGCTGGTCGCGCGCCACAGCGAGAACAAGGAGCCGCAGGACAAGCTCTTCATCTGCACCGGCGGCGGCCCCGGCATCATGCAGGCGGCCAACCGCGGCGCGCACGAGGCCGGCGGCCTGTCGGTCGGCCTGGCCATCGCGCTGCCGATGGAGGAAGCGGCCAATCCCTACGTCACGCCCGCGCTGAGCTTCAAGTTCCACTACTTCGCGATCCGCAAGATGCATTTCATGATGCGTGCGAAGGCGCTGGTGGCGTTCCCGGGCGGCTTCGGCACGCTCGACGAACTGTTCGAGGTGATCACGCTGGTGCAGACGCGCAAGTCGAAGCCGGTGCCGATCGTGCTGTTCGGCTCGGACTACTGGAAGCGCCTGATCGACTTCGACTTTCTGGTCGACGAAGGCGTGATCTCGCCCGGCGACGTCAGGCTCTTCGAGTACGTCGACGCGCCCGAGGACGCGTGGGACGCGATCAAGCGCTTCTACAAGCTTTGAGCCGGCGCGGGCCGCCGCGCCTCAGGAGCTAGCGGCCTCGTCCTCATCGTCGTCGTCATCGGGCCGCAGCGCGTGCTCGAAGAAGCGCGTGAGCGCCTTGGCGCGCCGACGCCGCTCGGGGCCCGGGCCGATGGCGAGTCCCATGGCCACGGCATCGTCGGCCACGCCATGCAGCGCGTTGAACAGGATCACGGCCGTGAGCGTCGGGTCCTCGACCTCCCACACGCCGGCCGCGTCGCCATGCCTGAGCAGGCCGACCAGTTGCGTGATGACCGCGTTGTCGTTGCGCATGCGCCGGTCCTCGGGCCGGTATTCGTGGAACACCACGTCGTGCAGCGCGACGTTGTCGAGGTAGGTCGCGAGCCCGGTCTCGACCCAGGCCTTGATGCGGCCATGGTGGTCCTCGGGACGGTGGCGGTCCATCGCCTCCTGCAGCCGCGCGCAGAAGCTGTCGACGAAGCGCTGCTGCAGCGCGCCCAGCAGCGCCTCCTTCGACGGGAAGTACAGGTAGAAGGTGCCCTTGGCCACCTGCGCGCCGGCCGCGATGTCGTCGATGCTGGTGGTGGCGATGCCCTTCTCGATGAACAGCCGCTCGGCCGCATCCATCAGCGCCACGGCGCGGGTTTCGGGGGCCTTGACGCGGCGGCGCGGCTCGGCCGTTTCGGGAGCCGCAGGCGGGTCCGCCGCATCGGGCGTGGAAGAAGTGGTGGTGCGGCGCCCCGTCGTCATTCGGTTCCTCAGGTTGTGGCTGCGGCGGCACGTGCCGCCGCGATGGCCGCGTTCACCGCGGCCGCGTCGAGCGCCAGGCCGCGCGGCCCCAGCACGCGCTCGCCGAGCCAGGCGATGGCCTCGTCGGTGCGCGCGAAGGTGTCGGCCGGCACGCCGAAGAGCTTCTCGACATTCATCTTGCGGATTTTCTCGTATTGATCGGGCGGCACCACGCTGGCCATTCCCATCATATGGCGCCGGATGTCGGCGCCGCGCGCCTGCAGCCACTGCTTCGCGCTCTGCGCGCTGCCTTCGGGATGCACCAGCGCGTCGGCGTCGGCGAACACGCGCAGCGAAGCAAAAGGCTCGCCACGGTCGAGCCAGCGGTTCCAGTCCTCGGTGAAGACCTGCATGTCCTCGAGGGTCTGCAAGCCCGAAGACACGCTGATGACCAGCGGCCACTGGCCGAGTTCGTGATGGATCATGGACAACTCCTTGACGACAGTCCGGGAACGAAGAACGGGAAGGCGACGCGCGGACAGGCGCAGCGGCACGCGCGCGGCGGGCATGGAACGAAGACCTCAGGCGCGGGCCGGCAGCGCGGCGGTGCGCGGCCTGACGCCGAGCAGCAGCCCGGCCGCCAGCAGGCCGGCCAGCCCGGCACAGGCCACGGCCGCATGGAAGCCGCCGGCCAGCGAACTCGACACCAGGCCATGGGCCAGCGAAGGATCGAGCGCGCCGAGTGCGGCGGTGTCGTGCCGCGCCACGGCGGCCACCGCCATCTCCTGCGCGCGCGCCGCCGACAGGCCGCCGTGCTCGAGCGCGGTGGCCAGTAGCGCGGTGGCGCGGCTGCTCATCAAGGTGCCGAGCAGCGCGATGCCGATCAGCATGCCGGCCTGGCGCAGCGCATTCATCGTGGCCGAGGCCATGCCCGAGCGCTGCGCCGGCACCGAGGCGATCACCGCCGTGCTGGTGGCCGGCACCGCCAGCCCCGTGCCGGCGCCGAGCACCACGAACAGCAGCGCGAGCACCACGTAGGGCGTGTCGGCCGCCAGCAGCGTCATCGCGAGCATCGCGGCGCCGATCAGGCCGTAGCCCGCCACCATCAACGCGTGGACGCCGTGGCGCCGCGACAGCCGGCCGAACTGCGAGGACACGATGCCGGTCGCGACGAACTGCGGCACCATGCGCCAGCCGGTGTCGGTGGCCGACCAGCCCTGCACCTGCTGCAGGAACAGCGAGAAGAAGAACAGGCTCGCGTAGGCCGAGAAGCCCAGCACGAAGGACGCGAAGTTGGTGACCGAGAAGCGCGCGTCCCGGAACAGGCCCAGCGGCAGCAGCGGCCGCTGCACGCGCGCCTCCACCGCCAGGAACAGCACCAGCCCGAGCGCCGCCAGCGCCAGCGACACCGTGGTGCGCCCCGACAGCCAGCCGTGCTCGCCGGCCGCGATCAGCCCGAAGGTCAGCGCGCCGAGCCACAGCACGCTGAGCACCTGCCCGGCCGGATCGAGCGCCGCATGCTCGGGGTGCGAAGTCTCGCGGATGCCCCAGAGCCCCAGGCCCACGGTCAGCAGGCCGATCGGCAGGTTGATCAGGAAGATGCTCTGCCAGCCCGTGTGGTCCACCAGCAGGCCGCCGAGCATCGGCCCGAGGATCAGCGAGATGGCGGTGAACGAGGACCAGCCGCCGATCACGCGCGCGCGGCTCGCCGGCTCGGGAAAGGCATGGGCCAGGATCGACAGCGCGCCCGGGATCAGCAGCGCGCCCGCGATGCCCTGCACCGCGCGGCCGGCCAGCAGCGTGCTCAGGGTGCCGGCCATGGCGCACATCGCCGAGCCGATGGTGAACACCACCACGCCGGCCAGCCAGGCGCGCTTGCGGCCGTAGCGGTCGCCCAGCGGCCCGGCCGAGAGCATGAAGGCCGACAGGCACAGCGCGTAGATGTCGATCACCCACTGCAGGCCCGCGAGGTCGGTGGCGAGCGCGCGCTGCAGGGTGGGCAACGCGACGTTGACGATGCTCACGTCGAGCGTGGCGATGAAGCTGCCGAGATAGACCGCGGCGACGAGCGCGAGCCGGCGGCGCGGATCGTCGATCGCCGCCCGGGATGGGGAGTCCATGGGACCGCCTTCGGGATTCGTTGAGGAGGCGGCGATACTGACTTCAAGTCACTATCTTGTCAATCAGATGAGAATTGATCTTATTTGGATCAGGGTTTCCTGGAAGCCGGCAGTGGCTTCGGGACCGTTCAGGCCCCCTCCTCCCGCACCTTCAGGCCCCAGGTCGCGCGCGCGCCGAGCGCCACCACCCCGCCCACGACCCAGAACACGCCGCCGATGCCGATCAGCGCGCCCAGCGAGCCGAACAGCATCGGCATCGCCACGCTCGAGGCATTGATGGTCATCAGCCGCAGCCCCAGCGCCTCGCCATGGCGGCTGTGCGGCGTGATCTGGTGCAGCATGCTCATCACCATCGGCTGCACCGCGCCGAGCGCGAAGCCCAGCACCACCGAACAGACGCCCATGCTCAGGGCCGAAGGCAGCAGCGGATAGACCAGGAAGACGCCGACCGTGACCAGGGTCGAAACGAAGATCACGCTGCGCTCGGAAGCGCGCGAGGCGATCGCCGGCAACACGATGCGGATGACGGCCGCCGCGATCGCGAAGGCACCGAGGATCGAGCCGATCACCGAGGCGCTGATGCCGCGCTCGTGCCCCAGCACCGGCAGCACGAAGGCATGCACGTCCCAGCTCGAGGACTGCAGCCAGTTCACGAACAGCAGGCGGCGGAACATGGGTTCGCGCAGCAGGTCCCAGGCGCGCGTGCGCGCGGCGCCGGGCGGCGGCGGCGTGGGCGGCGGCTCGTGGGCACCGCGCGCCATCAGCCAGCACAGCACCGGCAGCAGCGCCATGGCGGCGAAGCAGACGCGGAAGGCCAGCATGTCGGCCGCCGCGCGGCCCGCATGGTCGATCAGCAGCCCGGCCAGGAACGGGCCGACGAAGTTCGCCACCGCGGGCGCGATCGCGAGCCAGCTGAACACCCGCTTGAGCTCGGTCGGCGTGGTGGCCGAGCGGCCCACGTGGCGCTGCAGCGCGATCACGGTCGCGCCGGTGGCGCCACCTGTCAGCAGCGCCGCCACGCACATGGCCGGAAAGACCGGGAAGGCCCACACCAGCCCCGCGCCCAGCGAGGCCGCGATCACCGACAGCAGCAGCGGCCGCTTGAAGCCGTGGCGGTCGGCGAAACGCCCGGCCGGCAGCGCGAGGAAGACCTGGGTCAGCGCGAACAGCGCGATCAGCACGCCGACCGCGGCCGCGCTGTAGCCCTGCTGCAGCGCCAGCAGCGGCGTGGCCAGCCGCATGCCGGCCATGGTGGCGTGGAGGCAGACCTGCGCGCCGATGACGCGCAGCAGTTCGCTGCCCTTCACGGCTTGCCGCCGGTGTCGGGGTCGGCGTCGATGCCTTCGGCGCCCGCGGCCAGCGGCGGCAGCAGCGCCTGCGCCTGGCCCTCGGGCAGCGCCTCGACCTTGCGCAGCGCCAGGCGCATCTGCCTGGCGCGCGTGTCAGCCTTGTCGAGCGTGTCGGAGGCTTTCGCCACCTGTTCCTTCACGCGCTCGACCCACTCGCCATAGCGCTCGAACTCGGTCTTGACCGCGCCCAGCACCTTCCAGACCTCGGAGGCCTGGCGCTCGAGCGCCAGCGTGCGAAAGCCCATGTGCAGGCTGTTGAGCATCGCGAGCAAGGTGGTCGGCCCGGCCAGCGTCACGCGGTGCTGGCGCTGGATCGCGTCCATCAGGCCCGGACGCCGCAGCACCTCGGCATAGAGGCTCTCGACCGGCAGGAAGAGGATCGCGAAATCGGTGGTGTGCGGCGCCGCGAGGTAGCTCTCGGCGATGGACCTGGCCTCGGCGCGGATGCGCGCCTCGAGCGCCTTGGCGGCGAGCTCGGCGGCACCCGCGTCGGCCTGCTCGTGGGCCTCGATCAGGCGCTCGTAGTCGTCGCGCGGAAACTTCGCGTCGATCGGCAGCCAGACCGGCGCGCCCTCGTCGCCGCGGCCCGGGAAGCGGATCGCGAAGTCCACCCGCTGCCCGCTGCGCGGCTTGGTCTCGACCTGGCGCGCGTACTGCTCGGGCGTGAGCACCTGCTCGAGCAGCGCCTCGAGCTGCACCTCGCCGAAGATGCCGCGCGTCTTCACGTTGGTCAGCACGCGCTGCAGGCTGCCGACGCCGACCGCCAGCGTCTGCATCTCGCCCAGCCCCTTGTGCACCTGCTCGAGCCGCTCGGCCACCTGCCGGAAGCTCTCGCCGAGGCGCGCCTCGAGCGTGCTCTGCAGCTTCTCGTCGACGACCTTGCGCATCTCGTCGAGCTTGGCGGCATTGCCCTGCTGCAGCTGGGTGAGCTGGCTCTCCATCGTGGCGCGCACCTCGGCGAGGCGGCGCGCGTTCGATTCGGACAGGCCCTGCAGCTGCGAGGCCAGCGTGTTCTGCAGCGCGGCGAGCTGCAGCGCGAAGGCGTCGAGCTGGGCGTTCTGCGTGCGCGTGGCCTCGGCGCCCTGCATCACCAGCGACTGCTGGAAGGTGGCGAAGGCCTGCGCCGTCTCCTGCCGCGCGCCACGCGAACTCTCGGCGATCTCGCGGCGCAGTTCGCGCTCGGTGCGCGCGTGGGCGGCGAGCAGCTCGCCATGATCGGGCGGCGGCTGCCGGCGGGCGAGCAGCCAGACGAGGAGCACGAGCTGGATGACGGCCACGGCCGCCAGGGCGAGAAGAAGCAGATCGGTGAGTTCCAAGGGGATCGCGGGGCGCTTTCTTTCTTTTTCGTTCGGCGCCGCTTACCTGGCGGCCACGGGCGTGACCGGCGTGACCGGCGTGACCGGCGTCAATGGGCCCTTGCCGCCGAAGAAGGCGATCAGGTTGTCGGCCGCGAGCCCGGCCATGGCCTTGCGCGTGGGCACCGTGGCGCTCGCGATGTGCGGCGTGAGCACGACGTTGGGCACGGTCAGCAGGTCGGGGTGGACCTTGGGCTCGCCCTCGAACACGTCGAGCCCCGCGGCGGCGATGCGCTTGTCGCGCAGCGCCACGGCCAGCGCGGCATCGTCGACGATGCCGCCGCGCGCGATGTTCACCAGCGTGGCGGTGGGCTTCATCAGCGCGAGTTCGGCGGCGCCGATGGTGTGGTGCGAGGCGGCCGAGTACGGCACCACCAGCACCACGTGGTCGGCGCTCTTGAGCAGCTCTTCCTTGCTCGCGTAGCTGGCCTTGCACTCGGCCTCGAGCGAGGCGTCGAGTCGCGAACGGTTGTGATAGATCACCTTCATGCCGAAGCCGTGCGCGCCGCGCTTCGCGATGCCCTGCCCGATGCGGCCCATGCCGATGATGCCCAGCGTGGCGCCGTGGATGTCGGAGCCCGCGAACATGTCGTAGCTCCACTTCTGCCACTTGCCGGCGCGCAGGAAATGCTCGCTCTCGGCGATGCGGCGCGCGGTGGCCATCAGCAGCGCGAAGCCGAAGTCGGCGGTGGTCTCGGTCAGCACGTCGGGCGCGTTGGTGCCGACCACGCCGCGCGCGGCCATCGCGTCGACGTCGAAGTTGTTGTAGCCCACGGCCATGTTGGCGCAGATCTTCAGGTCGGGGCAGGCATCGAGCAGCGCCGCGTCGATGCGCTCGCTGCCGGTGGTGAAGGCGCCCTGCTTGCCCTGCAGCTTCGCGGCGAGCTGCTCCCTGGTCCAGCTCTCGTCGGACTGGTTCGACTCGATCTCGAAATGCTGCGCCAGGCGCTCGAGGGTCTCGGGGAAGATCGCGCGGGCGACCAGGATCTTGGGCTTGCTCATGGGCTTGTCTCGCTAGCGGAAGAAGAGGAAGGTGGTGAGGACGAACAGCGGTAGCAGGATGGCCATCGACCAGGCCATGTAGCCGAAGAAGCTCGGCATGCGCACGCCGCGACTCTCGGCGATGGCCTTGACCATCAGGTTGGGCGCGTTGCCGATGTAGGTGTTGGCGCCCATGAAGACCGCGCCGGCCGAGATGGCCGCGAGCGTGGTCGCGTAGGTGGTCATCAGCGCCGCGGGATCGCCGCCCGCGGTGTTGAAGAACACCAGGTAGGTCGGCGCGTTGTCGAGGAAGGAACTGAGCGCGCCCGTGGCCCAGAAGTACATCGCCGGGTCGGGCTGGCCGTCGGGCCGCGTGACCGCCGAGACGACGGCGCCGAACGGTCCCTGCGTGCCGGCCTTGAGCATCGCGATCACCGGGATGATGGTCAGGAAGATGCCCGCGAACAGCTTGGCGACCTCGGCCATCGGGCCCCATTCGAACTGGTTGGCCTGGTGCACCGACTTCGCCGTGATCTTCAGCGAGACCAGCGTGATCGCGATCAGGCCGACATCGCGCAGCAGGCCCGGCAGGCCGACCTCGGTGCCGGCCACGTCGAAATGCACATCGGATTTCCAGAAGCCGCTCACGAGCACCAGCGCCACCACGCCCGCGAGCAGCCAGAAGTTGGCGGCGCCGTCGAAGCCGATGCCGGGCGTGTCGGGCGTGGGGTCGACCGGCAGGATGCCTTCCTTGCGGTAGTAGTGGCGGTCGATCAGGTAGAACAGGACCAGCAGCACGCCGAGCACGAACATCGTGTCGGGCAGGATGTTGCGCGCGGTCCAGAAGAAGTCCACGCCCTTGAGGAAGCCGAGGAACAGCGGCGGATCGCCCAGCGGCGTGAGCGAGCCGCCCACGTTCGAGACGATGAAGATGAAGAACACGACCACGTGCACCCGGTGCACGCGGTTGTCGTTGGCGCGGATCAGCGGCCGGATCAGCAGCATCGACGCGCCCGTGGTGCCCATGAAGCTCGCGAGCACCGCGCCGATCGCGAGGATGGCGGTGTTCAGGCCCGGCGCCCCGTGCAGGTTGCCGCGGATGTGGATGCCGCCGGCCACCGTGAACAGCGCGGTCAGCAGCACGATGAACGGGATGTACTCGGCCACCAGCGCATGCATGAGCTGCGTGCCCGCGAGCGCCGGGCCGTGCAGTGCCGCGAAGGGCAGCAGGAAGGCCAGCGCCCAGGCCGCGGAGACCTTGCCGTAGTGGTGGTGCCAGAAGGACGGCGCCAGCAGCGGCATCAGCGCGATCGAGAGCAGGATGCCCGCGAACGGCACGCCCCACAGCGGCGACAGCGAGCCGCCGTCGAAATCCGCGGCCAAGGCCGGCCCGGCAACGAGCAGCGGCACCATCGCCGCCACGAGACGCATCGATTTTTTCATGGGGCCGTACCGTACCAGAGCCGGGCCCCGCGGCGGACCGCGTGAACCCGCATCAGGCGGCAGGCTGCTCGATCTCGAACACCTGGCGCAGATAGGCCAGGTATTTCTCGTCCTCGCACATGTTCTTCGACGGGGTGTCCGAGAGCTTGGCCACCGGCTGGTCGTTGCAGCGGATCATCTTGATCACGATCTGCAGCGGCTCGTAGCCCAGGTCGTTGGTGAGGTTGGTGCCGATGCCGAAGGCCAGCTGGCAGCGGCCGCGGAACTGCTGGTAGAGCTCGATGGTGCGCGGCACCGTGAGGCCGTCGCTGAAGATCAGCGTCTTGGTGCGCGGGTCGACGCGGTTCGCGAGGTAGTGCGCGATCATGCGCTCGCCCCAGTGGAACGGATCGCCGCTGTCGTGGCGCGCGCCGTCGAAGAGCTTGCAGAAGTACAGGTCGAAGTCGCGCAGGAAGGCGCTCATGCCGTAGACGTCGGACAACGCGATGCCCAGGTCGCCGCGGTACTCGCGCGCCCAGCTCTCGAAACCGAAGATCTGGCTGTCGCGCAGCCGCGGGCCCAGCGCCTGGCAGGCCTGCAGGTATTCGTGCGCCATGGTGCCCAGCGGGATCAGGCCGAGCTTCATCGCGTAGAGCACGTTGCTGGTGCCCGCGAGTTGCGGCAGCCGGCCGCCGGGCTGCGAGGCCGAGGGCGGCGAGGTCACGGCGCCCAGGCGCGCGTTGAGGGTGCGCAGCACTTCCTCGTGCCAGTCCTTTGAGAAGCGGCGGCGCGTGCCGTAGTCGGCGATCTTGAGGTCGCCGAGGCCGGCTTCCTGCAGCTGGGCGATCTTGGTCTCGAGGCGGCGGCGGCCCTCGTCGAGGTCGGGGCGCTTCTGCGTGTTGCGGAAATAGACCTCGTTGACGATCGCCAGCACCGGGATCTCGAACAGGATGGTGTGCAGCCACGGGCCCTGGATGCGGATCTCGAGTTCGCCCGAGGGCTGGGGAATGATGTTGATGTACTTCTCGTTGAGCCGGAACAGGCCGAGGAAGTCGATGAAGTCGCTCTTGATGAAGCGCATCGAGCGCAGGTAGGCCAGCTCGGCATCGCGGAACTGCAGCGAGCAGAGGCTGCGCACCTCCTCGCGGATCTGGCTCGCGAACTGCGCGAGGTCCACGCCGGGGTTGCGGCACTTGAAGCGGTACTCGACGCGCGCCCCCGGGAAGTGATGCAGCACGACCTGCATCATGGTGAACTTGTAGAGGTCGGTGTCGAGCAGGCTGTGAATGATCATGGTGCGGCGCGCGTTGTCTCTCTGTCGTCCCGGCCCGGAGTTTTCGCGGGCATCGCTCGATTATCACGGCCCCCGTCGGCCTGTGCCTACGGGCCCTGCCCAGCACGTCCTACCGCTGGGGTGAATGCGCCTGGAGACAGTGTTTTCACGGCGGCGAAATGACCCGCCGAATCAACCTTCAAGGAGATTCGCATGAACAAGGACACCATCGAAGGCAACTGGAAGCAGCTCAAGGGCAAGGTCAAGGAGCAATGGGGCAAGCTGACCGACGACGACTTCGACGTCATCGCCGGCAAGCGCGACCAGCTGCTGGGCCGCATTCAGGAACGCCACGGCATCAGCCGCGACGAGGCCGAGAAGCAGGTCAAGGACTGGGAATCGCGCGACGGCCGCACGCCCGACGCGCTCTGGTTCGAACGCTACTGACGGGTGTCCTGACGCCCCCTCCCTCATCCATCGACCAGGAGAACTCCAAAATGAAGAAACATCTGCTCATGCTCGCGCTCGCCTCCACCTGCTTCGTCGCCACCCAGGCCGGCGCCCAGATGAACAAGGACGAGCACAAGGTCGCCAAGGAAAAGATCGAGGCCGACTACAAGGTCGCCAAGACCCAGTGCGACACGCTGAAGGACAACGCCAAGGACGTCTGCCAGAAGGAAGCCAAGGGCAAGGAGAACGTTGCCAAGGCCGAGCTCGAGCAGCAGTTCAAGCCGAGCGACAGCAACGCGCGCAAGGTGGCCGAGGAAAAGGTGAAGGCCACCTATGAAGTCGCGAAGGAAAAGTGCGACGACCAGACGGGCGATGCCAAGTCCGCCTGCGTGAAGCAGGCCAAGGCCGACGAGGACAAGGGCAAGGCCGACATCAAGGCGATGGCCAAGAAGTAAGCTGCGTCTCCGACCTCGCAACGACGGCGCCCCCAGGGGCGCCGTTTCTCTTGGGGGCTCAGGCCCGCAGCGAATCGACCACGCGCTGCAGCGCTTCGGGCAGCGACACCGGCCGCTGGGTCGTGCGGTCGACGTAGACATGCACGAAATGCCCCTGGGCCGCCGCGGTGTCGACACCCTGCGCGAACAGGCCGACCTCGTAGCGCACGCTGGACCGCCCGGCCTGCGCCACGCGGATGCCGGCCTCCACGGTCTGCGGGAAGGCCAGCGGCGCGAAGTAGTTGCACTGGGTCTCGACCACGAAGCCGATGGTCGAGCCCTGGTGGATGTCGAGGGCGCCGCGCTCGATCAGCAGCGCATTCACCGCCGTATCGAACCAGCTGTAGTAGACGACGTTGTTGACGTGGCCGTACATGTCGTTGTCCATCCAGCGCGTGGGAATGCTGCGGAAGACGGGGTAGCTGGCGCGCGGCTGCGGCACGGGCTTGGGGCTGGGAGAGGCGGGCGTCGTCATCGCGCGAGATTCTGCCAGCGGCCTTGGCCGGCTCCAGGCGACTGCGCGACACTCATGGTCGCCATCGGCTTTCAAGGGCGGCCGGCCTGTTTTAGAAAGCCTCTTCTAAATTGCTGCAAAGCAACAAAAACCTCTTGCCCGGAGATTTCAGCTGCCTATACTTGAGCCCATGCTGCACCGCAACAAAGACGACGAGGCGCAGCGCAACGTGAATAGACCAACCATCATCCCTTCCGGAGATTCCAAATGGCCCTGACCGCTGACCAGATCCTCGCCGCCCAAAAAGCCAACCTCGAAACCCTGTTCGGCCTGACCACCAAGGCTTTCGAAGGCGTCGAGAAGCTCGTCGAACTCAACGTGACCGCCTCCAAGGCCGCCCTGTCCGAAGCCGCCACCACCGCCCAGGCCGCCCTGAGCGTGAAGGACGCGCAAGAACTGCTGACGCTGCAAGCCAGCCTGTTCCAGCCCCTGGCCGAGAAGACCGCCGCCTACAGCCGTCACCTGTACGAAATCGCCCAAGGCACCGGCGCCGAATTCACCAAGGCCTTCGAATCGAAGGCCAGCGAAGCCCAGCAAGCTTTCGTCGGCCTGGTCGACAGCGCTTCGAAGAATGCCCCCGCCGGTTCGGAAACCGCCGTCGCCGTGCTGAAGAGCGCCGTCGCCGCCGCCAACAACGCTTTCGAATCGGTGCAAAAGGCCGTCAAGCAAGCGTCGGACGTCGCCGAAGCCAACTTCAACGCCGTGTCCACGCAAGCCGTCGCCGCTGCCAAGACCGCGACCGCTTCGTCGCGCAAGCGCTAAGCCGCCGACCACCACCAGTTGTCTCCTTGGGTCCTCACGGATCCAATTCAGGGCCTCGTCTTCGGACGGGGCCTTTTTTTATGCGCGCGCCGAAACGGTCGCGCACCGGGCCGTCTTCGATAATGCAGGGCTTTTCTTCCTCAGGAGACTCCTACATGCAGATCGACGGCAAGGTTTTCATCGTGACCGGTGGCGCTTCGGGCCTCGGCGAAGGCGCGGCGCGCATGCTGGCCGGCAACGGCGCCAAGGTCGTCATCGCCGACATGCAGGCCGACAAGGGCGAAGCCGTCGCGCGCGACATCGGCGGCGTGTTCGTGAAGTGCGACGTGAGCCAGGAAGCCGACGGCCAGGCCGCGGTGGCGGCCGCGCTGCAGCTCGGCAAGCTGGTCGGCCTGATCAACTGCGCCGGCATCGCGCCGGCCGAGAAGACCGTGGGCAAGAACGGCCCGCACGCGCTGGCGGTGTTCAGCAAGACCGTCACGGTCAACCTGATCGGCAGCTTCAACATGATCCGGCTGGCCGCCGACGCGATGAGCAAGAACGAGCCCGAAGCCACGGGCGAACGCGGCGTGCTGATCTCGACCGCCTCGGTCGCGGCCTACGACGGCCAGATCGGCCAGGCCGCCTACAGCGCCTCGAAGGGTGGCGTGGTCGGCATGACGCTGCCGATCGCACGCGACCTGGCGCGCAACGGCATCCGCAACATGACGATCGCCCCCGGCATCTTCGGCACGCCGATGCTGTTCGGCATGCCGCAGGAAGTGCAGGACGCACTCGCCGCCAGCGTGCCCTTCCCCTCGCGCCTGGGCACCCCGGCCGACTACGCGAAGCTCGCCAAGCACATCATCGAGAACGACATGCTCAACGGCGAGGTGATCCGGCTGGACGGAGCGATTCGACTCCCTCCCCGCTGACCGAGGACGGCCGCACGCGGGTGCTGCCGGTGCGGTCCAAACGCTCGTAGTTCGCGATCACCTGGGCGCCTAGCAGCACCAGCGTGGCCGCGATCTCCAGGCTCAGCAACACCACGATCGCCGTGGTCAGCGAGCCGTAGACGACGTTCACCTGCGACAGCGTCGAGAAATACCAGATCAGGATCCGCCGCGTGGCCTCCCACAGCAGCGCGGCGGTGATGCCGCCCAGCAGCGCATGGCGCAGCGACATGCGCCCGGCCGGCATCACGAGGTAGAGCGAGGTCAGCATGAAGATCTCGCCGCCCAGCCCCAGCAGGTACAGGAGCAGCCCCGACACGCCGGACAGCGACCAGCTGCGCCCGAGCAGGTCGACGCTCTCCTGCCCCACCAGCTGCAACGCGCCCGACACCAGCGTGACCAGCAGCAGCCCCACGCACAGGCACAGGATGTAGACGTAGGGCATGGCCACCGACACCAGGAAATGGCGTTTGTGGTCGGCCTTGCGGTGATGGAAGATCACCGCCATCGCACTCTCGAGCACGCTGAAAGCCAGCGAGCTGAAGAAGATCATCGTCACCAGCAGCACCGGCCCGAGCACATCGCGGTGGTCCAGGAAGCTCGACAGCTCGGCCACGATGGCCTTCGACTGCCCCGGCAGCAGCCATTCGAGGTAGCGGCCGATGGTGCGCAGCAGCTCGGCCTGGTCGATCACATGCGACAGCGCGATCACGCTGACGATCAAGAGCGGCACGATCGACAGCAGCGCGTAATAGGCCACGGCACCGGCCAGCAGCAGCCCCTGGTTGGCGCGGAATTCTTTCAGGGCCTCCCAGCCGAAGCGCAGCGGGTGGCGCAGCAGCGGGGCGGCGTGTTTCAGCGGATTGAGCGTCGTCATGCGGGCGGGATGGTCGGTCGCCGCCAGTATGCCGCCGGGTCGCGGGGGACCCGCGGCTTGCGTATGATTTGCCGCTCCCCGCCTACATGACCATCCCCGCTTCATTCATCCAGGAACTCATCGCGCGCGCCGACGTGGTGGAAATCGTCGGCCGCTACGTGCAGCTCAAGAAGGCCGGCGCCAATTTCATGGGGCTGTGCCCCTTCCACGGCGAGAAGTCGCCCTCCTTCTCGGTCAGCCCGACCAAGCAGTTCTATCACTGCTTCGGCTGCGGCGCCCACGGCAACGCCATCGGTTTCCTCATGGAGCACGCCGGCATGGGCTTCGTGGAGGCCGTGCACGACCTCGCGGGCCAGTACGGCCTGCAGGTGCCGGAAGACGACGCCTCGCCGGCCGAACGCGCGCGCGCCGCCAGCCAGCGCCAGAAGCAGGCCACGCTGACCGACGTGCTCGAGAAGGCCGGCGACGCCTTCCGCAAGCACCTGCGCCAGGCGCCCGGCGCCATCGACTACCTGAAGGGCCGCGGCGTCTCGGGCGAGATCGCCAAGCAATTCGGCATCGGCTACGCGCCGCCGGGCTGGCGCACGCTCGCGGGCGTGTTTCCCGACTACGAGGACCCGCTGCTGGCCGAGAGCGGCCTGGTGATCGTCAACACCGAGGACGGCCAGGTCGAGGCCAGCGAGGCCAAGCGCTACGACCGCTTCCGCGACCGGGTGATGTTCCCGATCCGCAACGTCAAGGGCGAATGCATCGGCTTCGGCGGCCGGGTGCTCGGCGACGAGAAGCCCAAGTACCTGAATTCGCCCGAAACGCCCGTCTTCAGCAAGGGCCGCGAGCTCTACGGTCTCTACGAGGCCCGCGCCGCCTTCCGCGACCGCGGCTACGCGCTGGTGACCGAGGGCTACATGGACGTGGTGGCGCTGGCGCAGCTCGGTTTTCCGAACGCGGTGGCCACTCTGGGCACGGCCTGCACCACCGAGCATGTGCAGAAGCTGTTCCGCTTCACCGAGTCGGTGGTGTTCAGCTTCGACGGCGACGCCGCCGGCCGCCGCGCGGCGCGCAAGGCGCTCGACGGCGCCCTGCCCTATGCCACCGACACGCGCAGCATCAAGTTCCTGTTCCTGCCGGCCGAGCACGATCCCGACAGCTTCATCCGCGAGTTCGGCGCCGACGCCTTCGCGCGCTTCGTGCAGGAGGCCACGCCGCTGTCGCGCTTCATGATCGAGGCCGCGCGCGAGGGCTGCGACCTCGGCACCGCCGAGGGCCGCGCCCACATGAGCAGCAACGTGCGCCCCTTGTGGAGCGCGCTGCCCGACGGCGCCCTCAAGCGCCAGTTGCTGAGCGAGATCGCCACGCTGGTGCAGCTCGACGCGGCCGCGCTGTCGGACCTCTGGGCCACGGCGGCGGCGCCGCGTGGCGGCGGCGCCTCGCGCCAGGCCGAGCGCAGCCAGGAGCGACCGCCCGACGACGACGGCTACTTCCCGGAACCGCCGATCTACGAAGAGCGCGAGCGCCACTACGAAAACGATAGCAAGAAGCGACCGTTCAACAAGCGTTTCGGCCGCAAGGAGCCGCCGCGCGAACCGATGCGCGGGCGCAGCCAGCCGCTGAGCCGGCCCGACATCGCGGTGCGCCTGCTGCTCGCCAACATGGGGCAGTGGGAGCCGCTGTCGCACGAGGTGCACCTGATGCTGTGCGAGCTGCCGGGGCCGCACGGCGCGCTCTTTACCTGGCTCGACAGCCAGCTGCACGAGCACGGCGCCCAGTCGTGGGCCGCGCTGCGCGAGGGCCTGCGCGGCCAGGAATTCGAGGCGCTGGCCGACAAGCTGATGACGGCCGCGGAAGGCGGCCCGCCCGTCGATCCGGAGGCCAGCGAGAGCGACCTGCAGGCCGAGGCCGCCCGCGAGCTGGGCAGCGTGCTCGACTTCATGCTCGACGACCGTCTCAAGTTCCAGCAGAGCGAGGCCATCGCGGCCGTCGGCAAGGATCCGCGGGCGCTCGAGCGCTACAAGGCGCTGGAGGCGCGGCGGCTCGAGTTGCGCGCCCGCATGCGCCCCAAGACGGTGTGATTGCTTGAAATTTGCGCAAGACGCTATAATGTAGGGCTTCGCAACTGGCGAAATCGGCAAGAGCGACAGCAGCACCTCCGGACCGGCCCCTCGCGCAACGCACTCCACGGCAACCCCGCTGGAAAGGGCCAATACCCGCAAGGACTGCACACCAAATGATCGCCCGACATCTTGCCTATTGAGGATTTATTCCTCTTTTCCCCAATTGTTCCTGTCCGGCCGTGCCGGGCTGGCGGCGCTGTCCTCGCGGACCGCGCCCGTGTGATTTCGTGTGATCCCGCTTGTTCATTCTTGTTGTAACGAGGTCGTATGCCCAGTTCAAAGAAGCCTGCTCCTTCACCCGCCAAAAGCGCCGCCGCCAAGCCTGCAGCCGAAAAACCGTTGAAAGCGGCCGCTTTGCCGGCAACTAAGACGGGTGCAGCCGCGTCCAAGGCGGCAGCCGCAACGAAAGTGAAAACCGTGCCCACGAAATCGACGACCACCACCGACGACACCAAGAAGACAGCCGCCAAGACGGCTGCCGCAGGCGCTGCAGCCCCCGCGGCCAAGAAGGTCGGCCGCCCGCCCAAGGCCGCCAGCACCGCCGCCGCTCCCGCCACCGGCGCCAAGCGCGGCCGCAAGCCCAAGGCCGACAAGGATGCGCCCGAGAGCGACGTCGACCTGTCGGACATCGAGGACGACCTGGCCGGTGACGAACCCGCGGCCGCCGTTGCGACGACCGAGGAGAAGGTCAAGCCGCTGCGCATGAAGATCAGCAAGGCGAAGGAACGCGCCTTGATGAAGGAATTCGGCCTCGACGAGACCGTGCTGTCCGAGGAAGACCTCGCCAAGCGCCGCTCGCGCCTGAAGACCCTGATCACGCTGGGCAAGACCCGCGGCTACCTGACGCACGGCGAAATCTCCGACCACCTGCCCGACAAGCTGGTCGACGCCGAGACCATGGAAGTCGTGGTCACCATGCTCAACGACATGGGCGTGGCCGTCTACGAGCAGACCCCCGACGCCGAGACCCTGCTGCTGAACAACACCGCCCCCACCGCGACCACGGTGGAGGAAGCGGAAGAGGAAGCCGAAGCGGCGCTCTCCACCGTGGACAGCGAATTCGGCCGCACCACCGACCCCGTGCGCATGTACATGCGCGAAATGGGCACGGTCGAACTGCTGACCCGCGAAGGCGAAATCGAGATCGCCAAGCGCATCGAAGGCGGCCTGATGGCGATGATGGAGGCCATCTCGGCCTCCCCCGCCACCATCGCCGAGATCCTGCGCCTGGCCGGCGAGATCCGTGAAGGCAAGGTCGTCATCTCGACCATCGTCGACGGCTTCTCGAACCCCAACGAGGCCGACGACTACGTGGCCGAGGAAGACTTCGACGAATTCGACGAGGAAGACGACGACGACGGCAAGGGCGGCTCCAAGGCCCTGACCAAGAAGCTCGAGGAACTCAAGAACGAGGCCCTGTCGCGCTTCGACCGCATCGCCGAGATGTTCGAGAAGGTGCACAAGGTCTACGACAAGGAAGGCTACGGCACGCCCTCGTACACCAAGGCCCAGCAGTCCCTGTCGGACGAGCTGATGACCATCCGCTTCACCGCGCGCACCATCGAGCGCCTGTGCGACCTCGTGCGCACCCAGGTCGACGACGTGCGCAAGAAGGAACGCGAGCTGCGCCGCATCATCGTGGACAAGTGCGGCTTCCCGCAGGACGAGTTCATCCGCGACTTCAGCGGCTTCGACAAGAACGGCAACCGCATCGCCTCCAACCTGCTGAACCTCAAGTGGGTCGAGAAGCAGGCCGCCGCCGGCAAGCCCTGGAGCGCCGTGCTCGCGCGCAACATTCCGCCGGTGCAGGAACTGCAGCAGAAGCTGGCCGACATCCAGTCGCGCGTGGTGGTGCCGCTGACCGAGCTCAAGGACATCAACAAGCGCATGAACGAGGGCGAATCGTCCTCGCGCGATGCCAAGAAGGAAATGATCGAGGCCAACCTGCGCCTCGTGATCTCGATCGCCAAGAAGTACACCAACCGCGGCCTGCAGTTCCTCGACCTGATCCAGGAAGGCAACATCGGCCTGATGAAGGCGGTAGACAAGTTCGAATACCGCCGCGGCTACAAGTTCTCGACCTACGCCACGTGGTGGATCCGCCAGGCGATCACGCGCTCGATCGCCGACCAGGCGCGCACCATCCGCATCCCGGTGCACATGATCGAGACCATCAACAAGATGAACCGCATCTCGCGCCAGCACTTGCAGGAGTTCGGCTTCGAGCCCGACGCCGGCATCCTGGCCGCCAAGATGGAGATCCCGGAAGACAAGATCCGCAAGATCATGAAGATCGCGAAGGAGCCGATCTCGATGGAAACCCCCATCGGCGACGACGACGATTCGCACCTGGGCGACTTCATCGAGGACAGCAGCAACACGGCCCCGATCGAGGCCGCGATGCAGGCCGGCCTGCGCGACGTGGTCAAGGACATCCTCGACTCGCTGACGCCGCGCGAAGCCAAGGTGCTGCGCATGCGCTTCGGCATCGAGATGTCGACCGACCACACGCTGGAAGAAGTCGGCAAGCAGTTCGACGTGACGCGCGAGCGCATCCGCCAGATCGAGGCGAAGGCCCTGCGCAAGCTCAAGCATCCGTCGCGTTCGGACAAGCTGCGCAGCTTTATTGATACGCTCTGAGCCGGTCTCCCGGTATTTCCCCGACAAGGAGGCGCCCGCAAGGGCGCTTTCTTTTTTGGGCCCCTCTGCGACAGACGCACAGATAAGAAGAATGGAGCAATCCTCATCATGAATCCCGATGCAGACAAACTCTGGCAAGCCCCGCGCTGGGCGCTGGCCGTGCTGCTCGCGGTGCTCGGCATGCTCGGGCCCTTCTCCATCGACACCTACATCCCCGCCTTCTCGGGCATCGCGCGCTCCATCGGCGCGACGCCGGCCGAGATGCAGCAGACGCTCTCGGCCTACCTGTTCGGCTTCGCGTTCATGAACCTGTTCCATGGCGCGCTGTCCGACAGCTTCGGACGCCGCCCGGTGGTGCTGTGGGGCCTCGCGGTGTTCACGCTGGCCTCGCTGGGCTGCGCGCTGTCGCAGACGATCACGCAGCTGGTGCTGTTCCGCGGCCTGCAGGGCCTGTCGACCGGCGCGGGCATCGTGGTCTCGCGCGCGGTGATCCGCGACATGTTCCCGCCCGCCGAGGCCCAGCGCGTGATGAGTCAGGTCACGATCTACTTCGGCGTGGCGCCCGCCATCGCGCCGATCGTCGGCGGCTTCCTGTTCGTGCACGCGGGCTGGCACGCGGTGTTCTGGTTCCTGGTGGCCGTGGGCGTGGTGCTGTTCGCGGCCAACTACAAGCTGCTGCCCGAGACGCTGCACCCCTCGCACCGCCAGTCCTTCCACGTGCGCCACCTGCTGCGCGGCTACTGGGACCTGTGCTCCGACCCGCGCTTCCTGCTGCTGGCCTTCGCCAGCGGCGTGCCCTTCAACGGCATGTTCCTCTACGTGCTGGCCGCGCCGGCCTTCCTCGGCGACCACCTCGCGCTGCAGCCGCAGCAATTCTTCTGGTTCTTCCTGCTGACCATCGGCGGCATCATGCTCGGCGCGCGCGCCAGCGGCCGCATGGCCGGCAAGGTGGCGCCCAAGCGCCAGATCCGCGACGGCTTCCTGATCATGCTGGTCACCTCGGTGGTCAACGTGGTCGCCAACACCTTCTTCCAGGCCCACGTGGCCTGGGCGCTGTGGCCGCTCGCGGTGTTCGCCTTCGGCTGGGCGCTGATGGTGCCGGTGGTCACGCTGCTGGTGCTCGACCTGCATCCCGAGCGCCGCGGCATGGCCTCCTCGCTGCAGGCCGTGATCGGCTCCACCGCCAACGGCATCGTGGCCGGCGCGGTGGCGCCGCTGGTGATGCACTCCACGCTCGCGCTCGCGCTCACCTCGACCCTGATGCTGGCCATTGGCCTCGTGGCCTGGGTCTGGCTGCACGGCCGCTGGCCCGACATCGGACGGCGCGTCGCCCACGAGGGCTGAAGCGGCGGCCGGCGAACGAACAAGAACAACACCGAGACACTCTTCGATCCGCATGTCCTCCGCCAACAAGCTCCTCGTCTATCTGCGCGCCTGGCTGCCGGGCCGCACCACCGTCGATGCGCGCGAGCGCCTGCGCGCCATGGGCGGCGCGGCCCTCGGGCTGCTGATCACCGCGCTGATCTGCCGCTGGATCGCGCAAACCCTAGGCGGCAACGCCGTGTGGCTGATCGCGCCGCTGGGCGCCAGCGCGGTGCTGGTGTTCGCGGTGCCGGCCAGCCCGCTCGCGCAGCCCTGGTCGGTGGTGGGCGGCAACACGCTGTCGGCCATCGTGGGCATCGCCAGCGTCAACTGGATTCCCGACCCGGCCGTGGCCGCCGCGGTCGCGGTGGGCGGCGCCATCGGCCTGATGTTCGTGGCGCGCTGCCTGCATCCGCCGGGCGGCGCCGCGGCGCTGCTGGCGGTGCTCACCCACACCACGCACCTGTCGTCGGCCTTCTTCCCCTTCTTCGTCAACTCGCTGCTGCTGGTGCTCGCGGGCGCGGCCTACAACAGCTTCACCGGCCGGCGCTATCCGCACGTGCAGGTGGCGCAGCCGCCGCGCGCCGACGCGCGCTTCAGCCAGGCCGACATCGATGCCGTGCTGGCGCGCTACAACCAGGTGCTCGACATCAGCCGCGACGACCTCGAGTCGCTGATCCAGCAGACCGAGCTCGAGAGCTACAAGCGGCGGCTCGGCACCCTGCACTGCGACGACATCATGTCGCGCACGCCGATCACGGTGGAGTTCGGCACGCCGCTGCAGGAGGCCTGGGCGCTGATGCACGAGCGCCGCATCAAGGCGCTGCCGGTGGTCGACCGCACGCGCCGCGTGGTGGGCATCGTCACGCAGGCCGACTTCTTCCGCCAGCTCGACCTGGCGCACCACGAGGGCATCGCGGGCCGGCTGCGCGACTTCATCCGCGCCACCCGCACCGTGGTCTCGAACAAGCCCGAGGTGGTGGGCCAGATCATGACGCGCCAGGTGCGCGTGGCCAGCGCCGACCGCCCCGTGGTCGACCTGGTGCCGCTGTTCTCCGAGGGCGGCCACCACCACATCCCGATCATCGACGCCGAGAAGCGGCTGGCCGGCATGATCACCCAGTCGGATTTCGTGCGCGCGCTCTACCGCGCGGTGCGGCCCGAGAACTGATCGCCCCGGGCCGCGAAAGCCCGCGTGCTCACTCGAGCACCACGTTGGCCTTCTTCACCAGCGCCGCGTAGCGCGCCGCCTCGCTGCGGAAATAGGCGGCCGCCTGCTCGGGCGTGGTCGGCTTGATGAGGTTGCCCTGCTTGTCCATGGCCTCGCGCACCTCGGCGCTCGCGAAGGCCGCGGCCACGGCATCGTGCACGCGCTGCACCTCGGCCGCCTGCATCTTCGCCGGCCCGATCACCGCGAACCAGCCCTCGACCACGTAGTTCGGCAGCCCCTGCTCGGCGATGGTCGGCATCTCGGGCGCGGCCGGCGAGCGCGCCGGGCCGCACAGGCCGATGGCGCGCAGCGCGCCGCTCTTCAGGTGCGGCTGCACGGCCGGCAGCGCGACCACGCCCATCTCGACCTGGCCCGCGATCATGTCGGTGACCATCGGGCCCGTGCCCTTGTACGGAATGTGCCGCGCCTTCACGCCGGCCTCGTCCATGAACATCTCGCCGGCCAGGTGGATGATGGTGCCGTTGCCCGAGGAGGCGTAGTTGTAGCCCTCGGGCTTGGCGCGCAGCAGCGCCACCAGCTCCTTCACGTTCTTCGCCGGCAGCTTCGGGTTCACCGCCAGCACCAGCGGCGTGGCGCCCACCACGCTGATCGGCGTCACGTCGGCGATCGGGTCGAAGGGCATCTTCCGAAACACCGCCGGGTTGATGACGTGGTTGTTCGACACCATGCCCAAGGTGAAGCCGTCGGGCACGGCCTTGACCACGGTCGAGGTGCCCGTGATGCCGCCCGCGCCCGGCTGGTTCTCGACCACCACCGGCTGACCGAAGGCCTTGCCGAGCGCCACCGTGGCGGCGCGCACGATGGCGTCCACGCCCGAGCCCGCGCTGATCGGCAGGATGAAGCGCACGGGCCGGTCGCCCTGCGCCCAGGCGGGCCAGGCGGCGAGCGCGGCCGCGCCGGCACCCAGGCCCAGCAGCGCGCGGCGGTCGAGGAAGGAAGGCTGTTGGTTGGGCATCGTCTTGTCTCTCGTTGTAGTCATGGGGAAAAGAAAACCGGTCTATGCCACGGCCGCGTCGTCGAGCAGCGCCTGCATCTGCGCCTCGCCGTAGCCGAGCTCGGCCAGCAGTTCGCGCGTGTGCTCGCCCAACGCGGGCGGATCGAGGCGCACGCCCAGGCGCTCGCCGCCCAGCGTGATCGGGAACAGCGTGGTCTGCGCGGTCTGGCCCGCGCGCTCGCCGTCGGGCAGGCGGATGTCGGCCAGGCCGCCGGTGGCCAGCAGGTGCGGATCGCCGTAGAGGTCCTCGGGCCGCACGATCGGCGCGAACGGCAGGCCGCGCGCCTCGAAGAGCGCCGACAGCTCGGCGGCCGGGCGCGAAGCCAGCCGCGCGCGCAGGTCCGCCAGCAGCGTCGGGCGCAGCCGCACGCGGTCGTTGTTGGTGCGCAGCGCCGGGTCGGCCTTCAGGTCGTCGAAGCCCAGGGCATCGCAGAAGCTCTGCCATTGCGCGTCGCTGACCGCGGCCAGGAAGATCTGCTCGCCGTCCTTCACGGTGAACACGTCGTACAGCGCCCAGGCCGAGATGCGATCGGGCATCGGCGCCGCGGCCTGGCCCGTGATCGCGTACTGCAGCATGTGCTGGCCGACCAGGAACACGTTGTTCTCGAACAGCGCCGAATGCACCTCCTGCCCCTCGCCGGTCTGGCCGCGCTGCATCAGCGCGGCCATCGCGCCGATGGCGCCGAACATGCCGCCCATGATGTCGTTGACGCTGGTGCCCGCGCGCAGCGGGTCGCCAGGCCGGCCGGTCATGTAGGCCAGCCCGCCCATCATCTGCACCACCTCGTCGAGCGCGGTGCGGTGCTCGTAGGGGCCGGGCAGGAAGCCCGTGTGGTTGACGTACACCAGCCGCGGGTTGAGCCGGCGCAGCGCGGCGTAGTCGAGGCCGTACTTCCCCATGGTGCCGGGCTTGAAGTTCTGCGCCACCACGTCGGCGCCGGCGCACAGGCGCAGCGCGGCCTCGAGCCCCTGCGGATGGCGCAGGTCGAGCGCGATGCTCTTCTTGTTGCGGTTGAACATCGGGAAGAAGCCCGCGCCGGCGCCCAGCAGGTGGCGCGTGCGGTCGCCCTCGATGGGCTCGACCTTGATGACCTCGGCGCCGAGGTCGGCCAGCACCATGCCACAGGTCGGGCCCATCACCATGTGGGTGAACTCGACCACGCGGATGCCGGCCAGCGGCAGGCGCTTCTCTTCGAGGGCGCTCATGCCGCCACCTCTTCCTGCGCGAAGGTCTTCGGGAAGCCCGCGCGCCACAGCGTGCCCTGCAGCGTCTCGCCGTCCAGCCATTGCGCCACGCGCCCGCGCAGCGCGAGCAGCTGCCGCAGGTCGACGCCCGTGGCGACGCCCATGCTCTGCAGCATGAACAGCAGGTCCTCGGTGTCGACGTTGCCGCTGGCGCCCGGCGCGTGCGGGCAGCCGCCGATGCCGGCCAGGCAGGCATCGAAGCGCGCGATGCCGACCTCGAGCGCCGCATAGACGTTGGCCAGCCCCAGCCCGCGCGTGTCGTGGAAATGGCCGCACCACAGCCGCTCGCCCGCGATGGCCCGCGCGCGCTCGAACAGGCTGCGCACCATCGCCGGATCGGCATAGCCGACGGTGTCGGCCAGGCTCACGCGGTCGGCGCCCGCGTCGAGCAGCGCCTGCATCAGCCGCAGCACCTCCTCGGGCGCCACCGGGCCCTGCAGCGTGCAGCCGAAGGCGGTGCCCACGCCGCCCTCGATCAGCGTCCTCGAGCCCGCGGCATCGCGCGCGGCGCGGATGCGGCCGACCTCGGCCACCACCTCGTCGGGCGTCTTGCGCAGGTTGGCGAGGCTGTGCGCATGGCTGGCCGACAGCGGCACCACCAGCAGGTCGGCCTCGCCCTCGATGGCGCGTTCGGCGCCCTTCAGGTTGGGCACCAGCACCGAGGCGAACAGGCCCGGCAGGGTCTTCGCGAAGGCCAGCAGCTCGGCCGTGTCGACCAGTTGCGGCAGCAGCCGCGCGGGCACGAAGGAGCCGACCTCGATCTCGCGCTGGCCGGCTGCATGGGCAGCGCGGATCCATTCGCGCTTGTGCGCGGTGGGCAGGGTGCGGGCGATGCTCTGCAGGCCGTCGCGCAGGCCCACTTCGCGCACGGTGGCGCGCGGCGGCAGGAAGGCGTGCGGGCGCGCCGCGGCGGAAGGTTCGGTCAAGGCGGTGTCTCCGTGGGATGGATGTCTGGAATCGGCGTCATTCTTAGACTTTCCGATTCGATGCAGAAGCTATATTTCGGAAGCCGATCCGTTCCGAATCGGAACACCACGAAAACCACGGAGCCGACGCCATGCGCGACCTCGACCTCACCACCCTGCGCCTGTTCGTCTCGGTCTGCGAGACCCGCAGCATCGCGCGCGCCGGCGCCCAGGCCAGCATCGTCGGCTCGGCCATCAGCAAGCGGCTGGCGCAGCTCGAGGACACGCTGGGCACGCCGCTGTTCGTGCGACGCCGCCGCGGCGTGGTGCCCACGGCGGCCGGCGAAACCCTGCTCGAGCATGCGCGCGCCATGCTCGGCAGCGTCAACCGCATCGAGCGCGACATGGCGGCCTATGCCGGCGGCATGCGCGGCCATGTGCGCATGCTGGCCTCGGCCTCGGTGATGGCCGAGTCGCTGGCCGAGGACGTGGCCGACTTCCTGCAGGACCCGGCGCACCGCAACATCCGCGTCGACATGGAGGAGCGCGTGAGCCCCGAGATCGTGCGCGGCATCCGCGAGGGCGTGGCCTCGATCGGCCTGTGCTGGGACGCGGCCGACCTCGAGGGCCTGCAGCGGCGCGACTACCGCAGCGACCACCTCGCGGTGGTGGCCCATCCCTCGCACCCGGTGGCGCGGATGCGCGAGGTGCGCTTCGAGCAGCTGCTCGACCACGAGTTCGTCGGCATGCCCGCGCTCAGCGCGGTGCAGCTGCTGCTCGCGCGCGAGGCCACGGCCGCGGGCAAGCCGCTGGTGCACCGCGTGCTGGTGTCGAACTTCGACGCCGCGCTGCGCGTGGTGCGCGCCGGCCTCGCGATCAGCGTGGTGCCGGCCGAGGTGGCGCAGCCCTTCACCGCGGCCTACGGCCTGTGCCTGATGCCGCTGGCCGACCCGTGGGCGAAGCGCCGCTTCGCGATCTGCTTTCGCGACGAGGCCTCGCTGTCGCCCGCGGCACAGCTGCTGGTGGCGCACCTCGAGAAGCTGGCGCGGCGCGACTGATCCGCCCGATTCGACCGGATTGCGAAACGATCCTTTGCGCGGAAGCCGGTTTTTGTTTCGTTCGGCGCCATCCACACTGCGGGCTTCACCTGTCACACCCTCATCCGCAGAAAGAATCGCCATGTTCCGCCGCAGCTTCCTCGCCGCCACCGCGCTCGCCGCCTTCTCCACCCTCGGTCTCGCCGCATCCGCCTCCCCCTTGACGCTCGAGGTCTACAACCCTGGCGCGGCCTCGCTGTTTCCCGTCTCCTCGAGCATCGTCTCGGGCGAGAAGGAGGCCGTGCTGATCGACGCCCAGTTCCAGCGCAACGACGCCCAGGCGCTGGTGAAGAAGATCCAGGCCGGCGGCCGCAGGCTCGCCACCGTCTACATCAGCCACAGCGACCCCGACTATTACTTCGGCCTCGACGTGATCCATGCCGCCTTCCCCGACGCGAAGATCGTCGCCACGCCGCAGACCGTGGCCGCGATCCAGGCCTCGAAGGACGGCAAGCTGGCCCACTGGGGTCCGATCCTCAAGGACAACGCGCCGCAGTCGCTGGTGGTGCCCGAGCCGCTCGCGGGCGACACGATCGAGCTCGAGGGCCGCAAGATCCAGGTCGTCGGCCCCACGCCCGCACGCACCGTCGCGTGGATTCCCTCGCTCAGGACCGTGGTCGGCGGCGTGCCGGTATCGGCCAACATCCACCTCTGGGTGGCCGACACGCAGACACCCGAGTCGCGCCGCGACTGGCGCCGCACGCTCGACCGCATCGCGGCGCTCAAGCCGAAGACCGTGGTGCCCGGCCACTACCTGCCGAACGCCGACGGCTCGGCGCCCTCCACGCTCGCCTCGGTGAACTTCACGCGCGCCTACCTGCAGGCCTTCGAGACCGAGGCCGCGAAAGCCAAGGACTCGGCCGCGCTGATCGCCGCGATGAAGAAGCGCTACCCCAAGCTGGAGGACGCCTCCTCGCTCGAACTGAGCGCGAAGGTCATCAAGGGAGAGATGAAATGGCCGCAATGAACGAAGCCACCACCCTGCATTGCATCTTCGATCCGCTGTGCGGCTGGTGCTATGCCGCCGCGCCGCTGGTCGAGGCCGCGCGCGAGGTGCCGGGCCTGCGCGTCGAACTGCATGGCGGCGGCATGATGACCGGCGCCAACCGCCGCGCCATCACGCCGCAGTGGCGCGACTACGTGCTGCCGCACGACCGCCGCATCGCCGAGCTCACGGGCCAGCCCTTCGGCGAGGCCTACTTCGAAGGCCTGCTGCGCGACGGCACGGCCGTGATGGACTCCGAGCCGCCGACCACCGCGATCCTCGCGGCCGAGTCGCTGCGCGCGGGTGGCGCGCTCGACATGGCCCATCGCGTGCAGCGCGCGCACTACGCCGAGGGCCGGCGCATCGCCGACGCCGACGTGCTGCAGGCGCTGGCCGCGGAACTGGGCTTCGATGCCGAGGCCTTCGCCGCGGCCTTCGCGCGGCTGTCGGGCGAAGCGACCGCGCAACACATCGAGGCCAGCCGCGCGCTGCTGCGCCGCGTCGGTGGCCAGGGCTTCCCGACCTTCGTGCTCGCGCGGCCCGATGGCGGCGCGAGCCGGGTCGACATCGGCCCGTGGCTGGGCCGGCCGGACGCGTGGAAGGCGCAGCTCGCGAGCTTCGCGGCGCCGGCGTCGACTTCGTCGGCAACGCCGGCCTGCGGCCCGGACGGCTGCGCGATCTGAGCGCTACGCGACCTGCTCCAGAAAGACCAGCCGGATCGGCTCCTCGAGCAGTTCGTCGAAGCGCTGCTCGAAGGCCTTGAAGTGCGGCGTGGCCAGATGCGCATCCAGCGCGGCCTGGTCCCGGAACGACTCGCGCATGTAGAAGCTGCCGGGTTCGTCGCGCAGTTCGAACAGCGTGTAGTCGAGGCAGCCGGGCTCCTGGCGCGTGGGTGGCACCAGCGCGCTCAATGCGGCGCGAAGGGCTTCGCGCCGACCGGGCCGGGCTTTCAGGACGGCGATGCCGATGATGGGGGTCGTGTTCATGGGGCGTGGAGGGTGTGACAGGGACCCCGCAGTGTGCGAGCAGGCCCGTGCATGAAAAAGCCCTCGCGCCCGGAAACTCTTTCAAGCGCCGCTTGAAGATCGGCCCGGCGCTAGCGCGTGCACTGGAAGCTCGCCGCCTGTGCCACATCGCCCCCCACGTAGCGCGGCCACAGCGGCCATTCGCACAGCGGGCGCGCGCGCACCGTCCTGAAGGGCGGCCGCACCTCCTGCTCGAGCAATTGCAGGCCGGCGGGCGCGCGGCCGCGCTCGACCCAGTCGACCAGCACGCCGAGCATGTCGACGTTGGCCGGCGCGCCGCTGCCCACGTGGTCCACGCCGGGCGCGGTGTACAGCCGCATGAAGCGGTCCACCTCGGCGCGGCCCATGCGCGCGACCATCGACTCGTGGTAGCGGATGCCCGCGAACGGGCTCTGCGCATAGTCGGCCATGTGCTCGAGCATCAGCAGCTTGCCGCCGCGCGCGCTGAAGGCGCCGAGGTCGGGGTCGGTCGAATCCATCAGCCGCGAGACGGTGGCGATGCGCGCCGCATGGTCCTCGGCGCGGTAGTTGCGCACGTCGAGCGACGGATCCCGGGCATAGAAGTACTGCAGCGCGCCGCTGCCGTAGAACCACGCGATGCCGTTGCTCGGCTGCGGCGGCACGGTCGGCGCGGCACTGCCGGTCCACCAGGCGTTCCAGCCGCCCATCGAGGCGAAGGCCGGCGTGGCCTCGCCGCCGATGCCCCAGCCCGGGTACTCCGCGATGCCGTTGGCGAGTGGCACGGGCGAGCGCCACGGCGAACGCAGCGTGCGCACCGCCTGCACCTGCGCGTCGTTGAGGCAGTCGTCCCCGCGCGTGCCCGCCGCGCAGCGCAGGCTGGCCGGGTCGAAGCGCTGCAGGCAGGCCACCGGGTTCGACACGATGCGATCGGCCGTGCCGTCGGCGGCATCGCAGGCCGCGAGCACGGCCTCGTGCACCCGCTGCACCTGCGCGGGCCGCAGCCAGCCCTCGCCGAAGGTGGCGATGCCGTTGCGCGTGCCCGCATGCTGCAGCCCGGTCCAGTTGATGACCGGCACGCGGCTGAAGATGCCGTCGAAGTCGCGCGGATAGCGCTGCGCCATGGTCAGCGCCTCGCGCCCGCCCTCCGAGCTGCCCATGAAGTAGAGCTTGCGCGGCGCCTGTCCGTAGGCGCGCTGCATCAGCGCCACGGCCACGTCGCGCACCTTCTTGTACGAGGCATGCGCGAAGTTCTCGAGCGCCTCGTCGTTGAGCGCGAAGGCCTGCGGCGGCTGGCCGGCCACGTTCTGGTGGCCGGAGTCGGTGCCGTAGGTCACGTAGCCCTGCGCGAGCGGCGTGGGCTGGTCGAAGCGGGCCGCCGGCACCAGCGCCAGGCCGGTGATCAGCACGCCGTTGAACCCGCCGCCGCCGTACTGCAGGCTGCGGCCGTTCCAGGCCAGCGGCAGGTTGACCTGGAACCCGATCGGCGGCGCGGCGGCATCGAGCGGCGCGATGCGCCCGAGCAGCCGGCAATGCGCGGGCGTGGCCGGCGTGATGCGCGCCGCCGGACTCGGGCCGCGCTCCGCCACCGCCAGCGGCGCGGCGGCCACGAGGGTGGCGGTGTCGATGGTCGCCATGCCGCTGGGCAGGCCGATCGCGCCGGGCGGCACCGGTGCCGCGAGGCGCGCGCAGGCCGCGGCGGGGTCGGGCCCGAGGCTCAGGCTTTGCGGCGCGGAAGGCCCGCCGGTGCCGCAGGCGGCGAGCAGGCCCGCGGCGATCGCCAGGGCCGACAGGCCGGCGGTTCGTCGCATCGTCGTGTTCCGGATCGTCATGGTCTTCTGTCTCCTTGTCTTTCCGGCCGATGCGTCGACCGCCTAGCGCGCCACGCCCAGCAAGCGATCGAGCACCTGCGGCTGCGCGCGCAGCGCGGCCGCGCTGTCGGCATGCACGATGGTCCCGTGGTCGAGCACCACGGCCTCGTCGGAGATCGCGAGGATCGCCTGCGGATGCTGCTCGACCACGATCGCGGCCAGGCCCTCGTCGCGCGTGATGCGGCGGATGGCGCGCAGCAGCTCCTCCACGATGATCGGCGCCAGGCCCTCGAGTGGCTCGTCGAGCAGCAGCAGCTTCGGGTTCAGCACCAGCGCGCGGCCCACGGCCAGCATCTGCTGCTCGCCGCCCGAGAGCTGGGTGCCGAGGTTGGTCTTGCGCTCGGCCAGGCGCGGGAACATCTCGTAGACGCGGCGCGGATTCCACGGCCCGGGCCGCTCCACGGCCGTGAGGTTCTCGTGCACGGTGAGCGACTTGAAGATGTTGCGCTCCTGCGGCACCCAGCCGATGCCGGCCGCCGCGCGCTGGTGCGGCGCGAGCCGGTGCAGCGCCTGGCCGCCGAGCGCGATGCTGCCGCCGTGCTGGCGCGTGGCGCCCGCCAGGGTGTTGATCAGCGTGGTCTTGCCGGTGCCGTTGCGGCCCAGCAGCGCGAGCGTGCGGCCCTCGCCGAGCGCGAAGGACACGTCGTGCAGCACCACGGCCTCGCCGTAGCCGGCGCTGAGGTTATCGATGCGCAGCAGCTCAGACATGGGCGGCCTCCGCGGACTGGCCATGGCCGAGGTAGACCTCCTTGACCCGCGGGTCGCTGGCGATGGCCTCGGGATCGCCCTCTGTCAGCAGGGTGCCGTTGACCAGCACCGTCATGCGGTCGGCGAAGCTGAACACCAGGTCCATGTCGTGCTCGATCAGCAGCACCGACACGTCGGCCGGCAGCGCGGCCACGGTCTGCAGCAGTTCCTCGCGCTCGCCCGCGGGCACGCCGGCCACGGGTTCGTCGAGCAGCAGCACGCGCGGCTCGCAGGCCAGCGCGATCGCGATCTCGAGCAGCCGGCGCTTGCCGTAGGCCAGGTGCTTGGTCTGCTGGTGCGCCACGTCGGCCAGGTGGAACTGCTCGAGCAACTGCCCCGCGCGCTCGGCCACCGCCCTGGTCGCGCCGAGCGGGCGCCACCATTGCGCGCCGATGCCCTGGTGCTGCGACACGACCAGCGCCAGCGTCTCCAGCGGCGTCATCGAGTCGAACAGCTGGTTGATCTGGAAGGTGCGCACCAGCCCGCGCGCCACGCGCTTGTGCGGCGCGAGGCGCGTGATGTCCTCGCCGAGCAGCGTGATGCGGCCCTCGGAAGGCGTGAGCACGCCCGTGAGCTGATTGATCAGCGTGGTCTTGCCGGCGCCGTTCGGGCCGATCAGCGCATGGCGCGCGCCGCGCCGGAGTTCCATCGAGACGTTGTTCGTCGCGGTGATGCCGCCGAAGCGCATCACCAGGCCATGGGTGGAAAGCACGGTGTCGGTCATGCCGCACCGCCCTTCTTGCCGGCACCGAACCAGGTCCAGGGCTTGAGCAGACGATCGCGGCCCACGAGCACCAGCAGCACCAGGATCAGGCCGATCCAGAACATCCAGTACTGCGGCGTCACCGACGACAGCCAGGTCTGCAGCAGCTTGAAGACGATGGCGCCCGCGACGCCGCCGTAGAGCCAGCCCACGCCGCCGATCACCAGCATCAGCAGCACGTCGGCCGAGCGGTCGAAGGCCAGCACGTCGAGCGAGGCGAAGCCGGTGGTCTGCGCGAGCAGCGCGCCCGCGGCGCCGGCCACGCCGGCGGCCACGGTGTAGATCACGGCCAGCCGCGACACCACCGGGATGCCGATCGCCATGGCGCGCAGCCGGTTGTCGCGGATCGCCTTGAGCGTGGCGCCGAAGGGCGAATGCACGAGCCGGCGCATGACGAGGAACAGCACCAGCATCACGGCGAGCGAATACCAGGCGGCCGTGCGGCCGTAGAGATCGAACTCGAACAGGCCGAGCACCGGCCCCATCACCACGCCCTGCAGGCCGTCGGCACCGCCGGTCAGCCAGTCGAGCTTGTTGGCGAGCTCGAGCAGCAGGAGCGCGGTGCCGAGCGTGACCATCAGCCGCGTGAGGTCGCTGCCGCGCAGGATGGTGACGCTGGCCACCAGCCCGAGCAGCGCCGACACGACGATGGCGAACAGCAGGCCCACGGTCGGGTCGGGCATCACCAGCTTGGCGAACAGCGCCGCGGCATAGGCGCCGAAGCCGAAGAAGGCCGCATGGCCCAGCGAGACGATGCCGGTGTAGCCGAGGATCAGGTCGAGCGACATCGCGAACAGCGCGACGATGGCGATCTCGTTGACCAGCAGCGAGTGCGAGGGCGTGATCAGCGGCAGCGCGAAGGCCACGGCCCACACGACGAACTCGACCGGATGCCAGCGCGCCTTGCGCAGCAGCGGCGACTGGAAGTCGGAAGGCGCATCCATCAGCGGCCTCCCTTGCGCGTGAACAGGCCCTGCGGCCGCCACATCAGGATCAGGATCATCAGCAGGTAGACGGTGAAGGCGCCCATCTTCGGAATGAAGTACTTGCCGGCCACGTCGGCGATGCCCAGCAGCAGCGCGGCCGCGAGCGGCCCGGTGATCGAGGAGGTGCCGCCGACCGAGACCACGATCAGGAAATAGATCATGTACTTGAGCGGGAAGGTCGGATCGAGGCCGAGGATCTCGGCACCGAGCGCGCCACCCAGCCCCGCGAGCCCCGAGCCGACCGCGAAGGTCAGCAGGAACACCACGTTGACGTTGATGCCCAGCCCCGCGGCCACGCGCGGGTCGTCGACCGCGGCGCGCAGCCGGCTGCCGAAGCGGGTCTTCGAGAGGATCAGCTGCAGCACCACGGTGAGCACCGCGCAGACCGCGATGATGAACAGCCGGTAGTGGCCCATGCCCAGCATCAGCGCGCCGTCGCCGAGTTCGGTGCGCCCGCGCAGCCATTCGGGCAGCTGCACGTTCTGCTGCGAGGAGCCCACGAAGTAGTCGATGGCCGCCACCGCCATGAAGGCCAGCCCGATCGAGAACAGCACCTGGTCGAGGTGCGGCTTGCCGTACATGGGCCGGTAGAGCGTGCGCTCGAGCAGCGCGCCGGCCAGCGCCACGACCACGAAGGCCAGCGGCAGGCACAGCATGAACGGCACGCCGAACTTCTGCATCGCGAACACGGTGAGATAACCGCCCGCCATCGCGAAGGCGCCGTGCGCGAGGTTGATGAAGTTCATCAGCCCCAGCGTCACGGCCAGCCCCACGGCGAGCACGAACAGCAGCATGCCGTAGGCGATGCCGTCGAAAAGAATGGTGAGCATGTGCGCTTGTTCGCGGCTGCCGAATTCGGGCTGACCGGACGCGAAGGACGCGAAAACTACGCGAAGGACGCGAAAGAATTCAAATGAAATTTCTTTCGCGTCCTTCGCGCAACCTTCGCGTCCTCTGCGTCCGGCTGTCCGATCCCGTGTTTACTTTGCCTTGCCCGGGTCCTTGACGCCCTTGATCACGTCGAACTCGACGTTGTAGAGCTGCCCGTCCTTCTTCTCGACCTTGCGCAGGTACACGTCCTGCACCACGTCGCGGGTCTGGGCGTCGATCAGCACCTGGCCGCGCGGGCTCTCGAAGACCTGGCCCTTCATGCGGGCCAAGAGCGCCTCGCCGCCGCCCTGGCCCTTGCTGGTCCTGAGCGCCTCGTAGATCACGCGCATGCCGTCGTAGCCGCCCACGGCCATGAAGTTGGGACGCAGCTTGGGGTTGGCCTTCTCGAAGGCCTCGACGAACTTCTTGTTGGCGGCCGAGGGATGGGCGGCCGAATAGTGGTGCGAGGTAACCACGCCGAGCGCGCCATCGCCCATGTCGTTGAGCTGGTCGTCGTCGGTCACGTCGCCGGTGGCGATCAGCTTGATGCCGGCCTTGTCCATGCCGCGCTCGAGGAACTGCTTCATCACGGCCGCGCCCGCGCCCGAGGGCACGAAGACGAACAGCGCGTCGGGCTTGGCGTCGCGCACCTTCTGCAGGAAGGGCGCGAAGTCGGGATTGCGCAGCGGCACGCGCAGCTTGTCGATCACCTTGCCGCCGTTGAGCGCGAAGCGCTCGCTGAAGAACTTCTCGGCGTCGTTGCCGGGGCCGTAGTCGCTCACCAGCGTGACCACCGTCTTGATGCCGTTCTTCGGCGCCCAGTCGCCCATCGGCACCGACACCTGCGGCAGCGTGAAGCCGCTGCGCACGATGAAAGGCGAGGCCTCGGTGATGCTCGAGGTGGCCGCGGCCATCACGACCTGCGGCGTCTTCGACTGGGTGGCGATCGGCGCCACCGCGAGCGCCAGCGGCGTCAGGCCGAAGCCCGCGAGCACGTTGACCTTGTCGTTCACCACCAGCTCCTGCGCCAGGCGCTTGGTGACGTCGGGCAGGCCGGTGTCGTCCTTGACGATCAGCTCGATCTTCTTGCCGGCCACGGTGTCGCCGTTCTGCGCCATGTACAAGCGCGCGGCGGCCTCGATCTGGCGGCCGGTCGACGCCGACTGGCCGGTCATCGGCAGGATCAGGCCGATCTTGAACTTGTTGTCCTGGGCCTGGGCGGCCGTCACGGACAGCGCGCCGGAAAGCGCGAGCGCGGCGAGGCTCGCGGACTGGATGAGTTGACGCCTTTGCATGAGTTCTCCTTTGGGGGCGACGAGCGGAATCGGCCTATTTTTCAACACTTTGCAACATTCCTTGTCGCGGGCCTTCACCTAGGCGCGGGCCCGCGCGGCGCTTTGTTGCGCGATAGACAAATGAACTGCGCGATGATCGCGCAACGGGGTGGATCGGTGCCGGTCAGGCGTCCGCGCGGTACGCGGAATCGAGCGTGAGCGTACCCACCGCGCGTGACACGCAGGCACAGATGCGGGTGGTGGCCTGCTTCTCGTGCGCGCTGAGGAACACGTCGCGGTGGTCGATCTCGCCGTCGACGGCCAGCACGTCCATCGCGCACAGCCCGCATTCGCCGCGCCGGCAGTCCCACAGGGTCTGCACGCCGGCGGCGTCGAGCGCATCGAGCAGCGAGCAGTCGGCCGGCACGGTGATCGCGAGGTCGTGCCGCGGCACGCGCACGGTGAAGGCCTGCGCGGCCAGCCGGCCGCTGCTGCCGAAGGTCTCGAAGCGCAGGTCGGCCGCGGGACGGCCGGCCGCCGCCCAGGCGCGCTGCACGGCCTCGAGCATCGGTGCCGGGCCGCAGGTGTAGAGCTGGCCGCCCGCGGGCAGCGCGGCGATGGCAGCCGCGAGGTCGATGGCCGCGGCGCCTTCGTGCGTCCGCAGCTTCTCGTCGCCGAGCGATGCGCGCAGTTCGTCGAGGTAGGCGAACTCGCCCGCGTGGCGCGCGCCGTAGTGCATGGCCAGCGGCACGCCGCTGCGCCGCGCATGCGCGCCCAGCCGCTGCGCCATGCCCACCAGCGGCGTGATGCCGATGCCGCCCGCCACCAGCAGGTAGCCCGGCGCCGACAGGTCGAGCGCGAAATGGTTCTGCGGCGCGCTGACCCGCAGGCGATCGCCCACGGCCAGCCGCCACATCGCGAGCGAGCCGCCACGGCCGTCGTCGAGCCGCTTGACGGCGATGCGCCAGCCGCCTTGCTCGCCCTGCCCCACGAGCGAATACGAGCGCGTCTGCAACTGGCCCTGCGCACTCGTCACCTGCACCTGCACCTGCAGATGGGCGCCGGGCTCGTGGCCGCCGGCCGTGCCCGCCTCGGGCCGCAGCTCGAATTCGCGCACGGTGGGCGTGAGGTCGCGCAGCGCCACCACCTGCGCCTGCATCCATTGGAGATCGCTTTTCATCGGGGAACCAGGACCGGAAAAAAGAAGGAAGCCGCTCAACCGCGGCGGCGGATCAGTTGCACGCCGGGCAGCGGACGCTGCTGCTCGGTGGGCGCGCCGTGCAGCGCCTCGCGCAGGTTGCGCCGCGCGATGCGGCTGTGCTCGCGCATCAGCGCCTCGGCGCGCGAACCCTCGCCGGACTCGATGGCGTCGAGCACCTGCAGGTGCTGGTCCTGCGCGATCACCAGCATGTCGCGCGCGGCCGGCGAATTGGCCTGCACGATCACGAAGCCCGAGGGCGAGGCGAACGGCAGGTTGATCACGCGCTCGAGCTGCTGCGCGATCACCGGGCTGCCGGCCATCTCGCACAGCAGCGCATGGAAGCGCTCGTTGTGCGTCACGTAGCGCGAGAAGGCGGCGTCGTCGAGCGCGGGCTCGCGCAGCAGCTCGTCGATGCGCTGCAGGCAGCCGCGCGCCTCGCGCAGCACCACGGGCGCCGCGCCGCGTTCGGCCGCGAGCCGCGCGACCAAGCCCTCGAGCGTGCCGCGCAGCTCGATCGCATCGGCCACGTCGCGTTCGGAAAAAGTGCGCACCGCATAGCCGCCATTGGGCAGGGCCTCGAGCAGGCCTTCCTGCTCGAGCCGCATCAGCGCGGTGCGCACCGGCGTGCGCGACACGCCGAGCTGCTCGGAGATCGCGACCTCGGCGATGCGCGCGCCGCCCGGCAGCTCGCCGGCCAGGATCATCTCGCGCAGCCGCAGCTGCGCCTTCACGGCCTGCGAGGCGCCGCTGTCGCCGGGCTCGCCGGCGCTGCTGCTGGCGGCGACCTTCATGCGGCCTGCCGCTGGTCGACGCGGATCGGGATCGCGGCGCGCGCGGGCCGCTCCTTGTCGACCATGCGGTCGATCAGCCGCCGCGCCCACATCGAGCCGGCGTCGATGTTGAGGTTGTAGAAGCGGTGGTCGGGATGCTCGTCGATCGCCTTCTGCTGCGCCTCGAGCACCAGCTCGTCCTCGCGGAAGATGCCCGAGACGCCCTCGCGCAGCTCGTGCGTGAGGCGCTGCTCGCCCAGGCAGTAGTTGCGCGCGAAGGCCCAGAAGTAGAGGCAGGTCTTGTCGGTCTCGGGCGTGATGGTGTTGAGCACGTAGCCGTTGACGCCCTTGCCGCGGTCGCCCGGGTTGCCGTTCTTCGGCACCGCACCGCTGCCGGCCTCGGCCACGCCGACGTCGATGTTGACGGTGCACGGCGCCTCGAAGCGGATGATCTGCCAGCGGTCGACCTTGCCCGCGTAGCCGCGCGCATGGCGAATCTGGCCACCCCAGAACGGCGGCGCCTCGATGTTCTCCATCCAGCGCGTGACGGTGGCCGAGCGGTCGCCATGGGTGGCGACGAAGGGCGCCTCGGCCACCTCCCGGTTGCCGATCGAGGAGCCGTGCACGAAGGTCTCGTGCGTCAGGTCCATGAGGTTGTCGACCACCAGCCGGTAGTCGCAGTTCACGCGGATCATCTTGCCGTCGCCGGCCCAGGCCGGGTCGTCGTTCCAGTGCATGTCGGGCACCAGCGCGGGGTCGGCCAGCGCCGGGTCGCCGGGCCAGATCCAGATGAAGCGGTGTTTCTCGGCCACCGGGAAGCTGCGCACGCAGGCGGAAGGGTTGAGCGTTTCCTGGCTCGGCATGTGGGTGCAGCGGCCCTGGCTGTTGTAGACCAGGCCGTGGTAGCCGCAGACCAGCTCGTCGCCCTCGAGCCGCCCCATCGACAGCGGCAGCAGCCGGTGCCAGCAGGCGTCCTCGAGCGCGGCCACCTGCCCGTCGGTGCGGCGGAACAGCACCAGCTTCTGGTTGCAGACCGTGCGCGGCAGCAGCGCATGCCGCACCTCCACGTCGTAGGCGGCGGCATACCAGGCGTTGAGCGGGAAATGGGGCGATCGCGTTTCCATGGATACTCAATGTATACAGAAACAGGAGAATTTTCAGCATATTCGGCCAATCCAAGGGAAAACACTGACCTCTCTGTACACATCAACGCCGTCACACAAGGCGATACGATGTTCCGTTCCACCTCTTTCGTTCAGACAAGCCGGAGCTCCATCCTCATGTCACAGCACGCCACCCTGCCCGCCCGCTACGACCACGTGGGCAGCTTCCTGCGTCCCCAATACCTGCTCGAAGCCCGCGAGCAAAAGGCCAGGGGCGAGATCACGCCCGAGCAACTGCGCACGGTCGAGGACAAGGCCATCGCCGAGATCGTCAAGTTCCAGGAAGACATCGGCCTCAAGAGCATCACCGACGGCGAATTCCGCCGCACGTACTTCCACATCGACTTCCTCGACCAGCTCGGCGGCGTGAAGACCGACATCCCGGTCACGATCCGCAAGCCCGACGGCAGCGAGGAACTGGCCCCGCCCGCGATGCGCGTCATCGACAAGGTGCGCCACGTCAAGAACATCCAGCTGGCCGACTTCGAGTACCTCAAGAGCCAGGTCTCGGCCGGCCGCACGCCCAAGGTCACGATCCCCTCGCCGACCATGCTGCACTTCCGCGGCGGCCGCGCCGGCATCAGCAAGGAGGCCTATCCCGAGCTCGACCCGGCGTTCTACGACGACGTGGCCCAGGCCTATGGCGACGAGCTGCGCTCGCTGGCCGCGGCCGGCTGCACCTATGTGCAGATGGACGACACCAACCTCGCCTACCTCTGCGACGAGCACATGCGCGAGGCGGCCCGCAAGCGCGGCGACGATCCGAACGAGCTGCCGCACCGCTACGCCGCCTTCATCAACAAGGTGGTGGCGCAGAAGCCGCCGGGCATGCTGCTGGCCATGCACCTGTGCCGCGGCAATTTCAAGAGCACCCATGCCGCGGCCGGCAACTACGAGCCGGTGGCCGAGGCGCTGCTCCAGGAGATGGACCTCGACGCCTACTTCATGGAGTACGACGACGCGCGCTCGGGAGACTTCAAGCCGCTGCGCTTCCTGCCCAAGGGCAAGACCGTGGTGCTGGGCCTGGTGACCACCAAGTTCGGCCAGATGGAGGACAAGGACGAGCTCAAGCGCCGCATCGAGAACGCCGCCATGTACGCGCCGCTCGAGCAGCTCGCGCTGTCGCCGCAGTGCGGCTTCTCGAGCACGGTGCACGGCAACAACATCGCGGTCGAGGCGCAGCGCGCCAAGCTGCGGCTGGTGGTCGAGACCGCGCAGGAGGTCTGGGGATCGACCTGAGCCGCGCTTTCTGCTGAACTCGGGGCCATGACGACCCACATCTTCTCCGGCCCCCTCAGCATGTTCGGCGCCAAGGTCCAGATCGCGGCGCTCGAGAAGGGCATCGCCTTCGAGCTCGTGATGGTGCCCTTCGACCGCGACGACAACTACAGTCCCAAGCACCCCGAGGTGCTACGCATCAACCCCAAGGGCCAGGTGCCGGTGCTGATCGACGACGCGGTCGAGCTGTTCGACTCGACGCAGATCTTCGAGTACCTCGAGGACCGGCATCCACGGCCCGCGCTGTGGCCCGCCGAAGCGGCCGCGCGGGCCCGCGCGCGCCAGCTCGAGCACCGCTCCGACGAGGTCTTCTTCCCGCAGGTAGTGAAGCTCTTCGGCCTGCAGGAGGCGATGCAGAGCCCGCCCGCGGTGGAGGCCTGCGCCGCCTGCGCGCGCTTCTACGGCCAGCTCGACACCCTGCTGGCCGACGGCCGCGCGTTCCTGGCCGGCGACTACGGCTATGCCGATATCGCCTTCTACATGGCCCATGTGTTCGCCGACCGCAAGGGCGCGGGCATGACCGCCGAGACGCCGCGGCTCGTGGCCTGGCGCGACCGCGTCGGCGAGCGGTCCGCGGTGCGCGCGGTGGTCGACCCGATGATGGACTTCCTCGCCTCGCAGGGCCGCGGCGTTCCGGCCTTCCTTCGGCGCTGAGGGGGCAAGCACGGCGGCGCGCGGCCGCCTCAGGCATCATCGGCCCATGCCGAAAAACGGGTTCGACTGGCTTCCCTCTCCGTCCCAGCATTTCCTCGTCGTCACCTTCGCGCTGCTGGTCTACGTGCTGACCACCCGCGCACGCCGCGAGCAGCGCGCGCCCACCACCGCCATCGCGTGGGTCATGGGCCTGGTGCTGCTGCCCTACCTGATCCTGCCGATGTACCTGCTGTTCGGCCAGCGCAAACTGCGCCCCGCGGGCTCGACGCGGCCGCCGCGTTCGGCTCCGGCCGGCCACTGGGCGGCCGACCTGATCGAGAGCTTCGGCCTGGCGCCGCCCGGGCGCAGCGCGATCCGGCTGCATGCCGACGGCGAGCACGCGCGGCTCGCGCTGTTCGAGGTGATCGACGGCGCGCGCGAACGGCTCGACGTCTGCACCTTCATCATCGGCAACGACGCGCTCGGCCGCTCGGTGATCGAGCGGCTCGCGCAGCGCGCGCGCGAAGGCGTCAAGGTGCGGGTGCTGCTCGACGGCTTCGGCGCGCTCACGCTGCCGCGCCACCACTTCGATCCGCTGCGCGCGGCCGGCGGCGAGGTGGCGGTGTTCCGGCCTTTCTTCAGCCTGCGTCGCATCGGGCCGCGCAACCTGCGCAACCACCGCAAGTTCACCATCGCCGACGACGGCTGGCTCTGGTCGGGCGGGCGCAACCTCGCCTGCGAGTACTTCAACGGCGACGCCGCCCATCCCGAGGCCTGGCGCGATCTCTCGTTCGACCTGCGCGGCAGCGTGGCGGCCGCCGCGGCGCGCCAGTTCGACCACGACTGGGCCTCGGTGCGCAGCCGCAAGCCGCGCGCGATCACGGCCGAGGACGTGCCCGAGGGCCCCGGTGCCGCGCTGGCGCAGTTCCTGCCGAGCGGCCCCGACCAGACCGAGGACACCGCGCATGCGCTGCTGATCGACGCCTGCTTTCGCGCCGAGCACCGGCTGCTCGCGATCACGCCCTACTTCGTGCCCGGCGACGGCCTGCGCGACGCGCTGCGGCTGGCCGCGCGGCGCGGCGTGCAGGTCACGATCGCGATCCCCGCGCAGTCGAACCACCGGCTGGCCGACTTCGTGCGCACGCGCGCCATGCGCGACCTGGCGCGCGCGGGCGTGAGCTTCCGCATGCTGCCGTTCATGGCCCATGCCAAGGCGGTGGTGGTCGACGACCAGCTCGCGATGTGCGGCTCGATCAACCTCGACCTGCGCAGCCTGCTGCTGAACCACGAGGCCAATGTCGTGTTCTACGGCACGCACGAGATCGAATGGCTGGCCGAGTGGATCGAGACCACGGCCTCGGCCGGCGAGGCCTACCGCGCGCGGCGCCCGGGCCTGTTGCGCGACGTGGCCGAGGGATTGCTGCTCACCGTCGCCTTCCAGCTTTGACGGGCGCGGCGGCCTGCTGGCCGCCCGCCTCCCGCGCCACCGCGTCGAGGCCCGCGAGCACGTAGCGCATCAGGTCGTCGACCAGCGCCCCGGTGTCGCGCACCGCGGGCAGCACGCGCTGGCCCAGCTCCTTGGGCGCGACCATCATCACGATGCACGGCAGCACCGTGAACATCACGCCGCGCTGCACCGAGGGATGGTCGTCGGCCAGGCCCATGATCTCGCCGATCAGCCCGCGCACCACCTTGGCCTTGGGCAGCACCGCCTTCTGGATCAGCACCGGCATCGCGCTCGAGGGCGACAGCGCCTCGCGCAGCATCACGCGAAAGCCCCAGGGCGCCTGCGGCTGGTGGCCCATCTCGACCAGGTGGCCGAGCAAGGCGCGCAGCCGCTCGCGCGGATCGGCGCCGCTGCTCGCCCGGGCCACCAGTTCGTCCAGGCTGACGATCTGGCGGTGCGCCTCGACCAGCACCGCCTCGTAGAGGCCGTCGCGGCCGCCGAAGTGGTAGTTGACCGCCGCCATGTTGGTGCCGGCGCGGGTGCAGATCTCCTTGCTGGTGCTGGCCGCGAAGCCCCGCTCGGCGAACAGCCGGCCCGCGGTCTCGAGGATGTGGGCGCGGGTCGTGTTGCCGTCGGTGCGCGGCGCGCGCGCGGCCGGTTCGGGCTCGGCGGCGGGCGGTGCGGAGGAGGCGGTCGGACGAGGGGAACGGGAGCGGCTGGCCATGGCGCGAGCCTACCCCAACTTCCGGTCTACTTCAAATTCAAATTTGAATTTGATACGATCCGGACGCTCCTTCCGCTTCCGCCCCCAAAAGCCATGACCAAGAAACCCCTGATCGCCCTCGCCGTCGTCGTGCTGGCCGCCGCGGCCGTCGCCGCCTGGCACTACGGCCGCCCGGCCGCGCCTTCCGACCGCATCGTGCTCTACGGCAACGTCGACCTGCGGCAGGTGTCGCTGGCCTTCAGCGGCAGCGAGCGCGTGGCCGAGCTCGCGGTGCGCGAGGGCGACCGGGTGCGCGCCGGCCAGGTCATCGGCCGGCTCGACACGCGCACCCTGGCGCTGCGCGTGGCGCAGTCGCGGGCGCGCATCGGCGTGCAGGAACAGGCGCTGCTGCGGCTGAAGACCGGCAGCCGACCCGAGGAGATCGCGCAGGCCGAGGCCCAGGTGAGCGCCGCCCAGGCCGATGCCGAGCTCGCGGCGCAGCAGCTCGCGCGGCTGCAGGCCATCGGCCAGTCGACCGCGGGCCGCGCGGTGAGCCAGCAGGACCTCGAGAGCGCGCAGGCGCGGCGCAAGGTCGCGCAGGCCCAGCTCGACAACGCGCGCAAGGCGCGGCAGCTGGTGGTGAGCGGACCGCGCAAGGAGGACATAGCCCAGGCCCAGGCCCAGCTCGAGGCGGCGCGCGCCGAGCTCGCGCTGATGCAGCACGAACTCGAGGAGGCCGAGCTCAAGGCGCCGATCGACGCCGTGGTGCGCGCGCGGCTGCTCGAGCCCGGCGACATGGCCTCGCCGCAGCGCCCGGCCTTCACGCTCGCGATCACCGATCCCAAGTGGGTGCGGGCCTACGTGGCCGAGCCCGACCTCGGCCGCATCCGGGCCGGACAGGAGGCCAGCGTGACCACCGACAGCCAGCCCGACCATGCGATCGCGGGCAAGGTGGGCTACATCGCCTCGGTGGCGGAGTTCACGCCCAAGACCGTGCAGACCGAGGAGCTGCGCAGCAGCCTGGTCTACGAAATCCGCGTGATGGTCGACGACAGGGAGGACCGGCTGCGGCTGGGCATGCCGGCCACGGTGACGCTGCGGCTCGCATCCTCCGGAACGGCCGGCAAGTGAACGCGCCCGCCGTCCTCGCGCGCGGCCTGCACAAGCGCTTCGTCGTCAAGCCCGCGAAGAAGACCGTGCACGCGCTCGACGACATCGCGCTCGAGGTGCCGCCCGGCACGCTGACCGCGCTGGTCGGCCCCGACGGCGCCGGCAAGACCACGCTGCTGCGGCTGATGGCCGGCCTGCTGCGCGTCGATGCCGGCGAGCTGCGCGTGCTCGGCATCGACGTCGCCGCCGACCCGCAGGCGGTGCAGGACCGCATCAGCTACATGCCGCAGCGCTTCGGCCTCTACGACGACCTCAGCGTGCAGGAGAACCTCGACCTCTATGCCGACCTGCACGGCGTGCCGCGCGACGAGCGGCGCGAACGCTACGGCCGGCTGATGGAGATGACCGACCTCGGCCGCTTCACCGACCGGCCCGCGGGCAAGCTCTCGGGCGGCATGAAGCAGAAGCTCGGGCTGGCCTGCACGCTGGTGCGCTCGCCCGAGCTGCTGCTGCTCGACGAGCCCACGGTGGGCGTCGATCCGCTGTCGCGGCGCGAACTGTGGCAGATCGTGCAGCAGCTGGTGGACGACGAGCAGCTCTCGGTCATCGTGAGCACCGCCTACCTCGACGAGGCCGAGCGCTGCGCGCGCGTGTTCGTGCTGCGCGAGGGACGGCTCGTGGCGCAGGGCGCGCCCGAGGAGATCCGCGACCGCGCGCAGGGCCTGTGCTTCCTGGCGGCGCCGCCGGCCGGCGAGCCGCCGCGGCGGCTGCAGGCGCGGCTGCTCGATGCGCGCGCCGAGATCGTGGACGCGGTGCCGCAAGGCGGCGAGGTGCGCTTCGTTCGGCGCGACGACGCGGACGAGGCAGGCATCGGCACGCTGCTCGATGGCGCGGCCGCCGAGCCCGTGGCACCGCGGCTCGAGGATGGCTTCATGACGCTGCTGCGCGCGCAGGAAGAGCCGGCGCAGAAGCCCGCCGAGCCGATCGCGCGGCAGCCGGCGCCCTCCTCCTCCACGCCCGGCGACACCGTCATCGAGGTCAAGGACCTGGTGCGCCGCTTCGGCGACTTCACCGCCGTCGCCAGCACCAGCTTCAGCGTGCGCCGCGGCGAGATCTTCGGCCTGCTGGGCCCCAACGGCGCGGGCAAGACCACCACCTTCCGCATGCTCTGCGGCCTGCTGCCGGCCAGCGGCGGCCAGCTGCGCGTGGCCGGCGTCGACCTGCGCCATGCGCGCGCGCAGGCACGCCGGCGCATCGGCTACGTCTCGCAGAAGTTCGCGCTCTACGGCAACCTCAGCGTGCGCGAGAACCTCGAGTTCTTCGGCGGCGCCTACGGCCTGCGCGGGGCGCGGCTGCGCGAGCGCATGGACGCGGTGCTGCGCCAGTTCGACCTGGCGCGCGAGATCGACGCGCCCAGCGGCCAGCTGCCCGGCGGCTACCGCCAGCGCCTGGCGATGGCCACCGGCCTGCTGCACGAGCCCGAGATCCTGTTCCTCGACGAGCCCACCAGCGGCGCCGACCCGCTCGCGCGGCGCGAGTTCTGGCGCCGCATCACCGCGCTGGCCGAGGCCGGCACCACGGTCGTGATCACCACCCACTTCATGGAAGAGGCCGAGTACTGCGACCGCATCGTGATCCAGGACGCGGGCCGGCTGCTGGCCATCGGCACGCCGCGCGAGGTGCGCGCGCAGGCGCTGGGCGACGCACACGGCGAGCGCGATGCGCGCCGCATCGACATGGAGCAGGCCTTCATCGGCATCGTCGAGAAGGCACGGAAGGAGAAAGCATGAGCGGCTTCTGGTCCCGCCTGGTCTCGCTCACGCGCAAGGAGTTCCGCCAGCTGCTGCGCGACCGCAGCAACCTCGCGATCGGCATCCTGCTGCCGATGGTGCTGATCCTGATCTTCGGCTACGGCATGTCGCTCGACGTCAAGCATGCGCCGGTGGCGATCGTGTTCGAGGACGCCTCGCCCGGCGCGCCCGAGGCGATGGCCGGGCTGCAGCTCTCGCCCACGCTCGCGCCGATCCCGCTGGCCTCGATGCACGAGGCCGAACGGTTGATGCGCGAGCGCCGCATCGACGCCATCGTGCGCGTGCCCTCGGACTTCTCGCGCGCGCTCGCGGCCGGCCAGGCGCGCGTGCAGGTGATCGTGCATGGCGCCGACGCGGGCCGCGCGACCATCGTGCTGCAGTACCTCAACGCGGCCATCGGCCAGTCGGCGCTGCGCCAGGCCGACCGCGGTGGCAACGCCAGCGCCGCGCCCGCCATCGGCAGCGTGACGCTAGAGCAGCGCATGTGGTTCAACGCCGCCAACACCAGCACCTGGTACCTGGTGCCGGGGCTGATCGTGCTGATCATGACGCTGGTCGGCGCCTTCCTCACCGCGCTGGTGATGGCGCGCGAATGGGAGCGCGGCACGCTCGAGGCGCTGTTCGTCACGCCGGTGCGGCCGGTCGAGATCCTGCTGGCGAAGATCGTTCCCTACTTCGCGGTCGGCATGCTGGGGCTGGCGCTGTGCCTGCTGGCCGCGCGCTTCCTGTTCGCGGTGCCGATGTACGGCTCGCTGGTCGTGGTGGTGCTGAGCTCGATGCTCTACCTGGTCGTGGCGGTGAGCCTGGGCCTGGTGATCTCCTCGGTCACGCGCAACCAGTTCCTCGCCAGCCAGGTGGCGCTGATCGCCACCTTCCTGCCCTCGATGATGCTGTCGGGCTTCCTGTTCGACCTGCGCAACACGCCGCTGGCGGTGCAGGTGATCGGGCATGCGCTGCCGGCCACCTACTTCATGGAGCTGGTCAAGACGCTGTTCCTCGCGGGCGACGTCTGGCCGCTGATCTGGCGCGACTGCGCCATCCTCGCCGCCTATGCGGTGGGCCTGCTGGCGCTGGCGCGCGCGGTCACGCGCAAGCGCCTGGACTGAAAGGAACCGCACCATGCTCGACTTCCTGCTGCGCATCGCCAACCTCTGCCGCAAGGAACTGCTCGCGATCCTCAAGGACCCCGCGAGCCGCGTGATCCTGGTCGTGCCGGCGCTGATGCAGAGCCTGATCTTCGGCTACGCCGCCACCTACGACCTCAGCAACGTGCCCTATGCGCTGCTCGACCAGAGCCATGGCGGCGCGGCCACCGAGCTGGTCGCGCGGCTCGACGGCACCGGCGTGTTCCACCGCGTCGCCACGCTGCGCACCCAGGCCGACATCCGCGAGGTCATCGACACGCAGAAGGCGCTGCTGGTGGTGCAGCTCGGCCCCGACTTCGAGCAGCGGCTCGCGGCCGGCCAGCGCGCGCCGGTGCAGCTGATCCTCGATGCGCGCAACTCCAACACCGCGGGCTCGGCCGCGGGCTACGTGGGCGCGGTGGTCGAGCGCTACAACGCCGAGCTGCGCAGCCGCGCGGGCCTGGCGCCGGCGCCGCTGGCCGTGGAGTCGCGCGCCTGGTTCAACCCCAACCTCGAGACCCGCTGGAACCTGCTGCCCGGCATGATCGCCGCGCTCAGCATGGTGCAGACGCTGCTCTTGACCGCACTGTCGGTGGCGCGCGAGCGCGAACAGGGCACCTTCGACCAGCTGCTGGTGACGCCGATGTCGCCGCTCGAGATCATGGTCGGCAAGGCGCTGCCGCCGGTGCTGGTGGGGCTGGTGCAGTCCTCGCTGGTGCTGCTGGTGGCGCGCTTCTGGTTCGGCATCCCGATGGCGGGCTCGCTGTTCACGCTCTACACCGGGCTGGTGTTCTTCACCGTCGCGAGCGTGGGCATCGGGCTGTCGATCTCGGCCGTGTCGGCCAACATGCAGCAGGCCATGCTCTACACCTTCGTGCTGCTGATGCCGATGATGCTGCTGTCGGGCCTGACCACGCCGGTGCGCAACATGCCCGAAGTGCTGCAGATCGCCACGCTGGCCAATCCGCTGCGCTTCGCGATCGACCTGGTGCAGCGCGTCTACCTCGAGGGCGTCGGGCTCTCGACGGTGGCGGCCAATCTCATTCCGCTCTCGGTCATCGCCGTGGTCACGCTGCCGCTCGCCGCCTGGCTGTTCCGGAACAGGCTCGCCTGAACGCGCGCCATTCCACGTCTGGAGAAGAAGACATGTCCCTCCCTCATGCCCTCGCGCCGCTGGTGCTCGCCCTCGCGCTGGCGGGCTGCGCGGTCGGCCCCGACCATCGCCCCGCCGAGACGCCGGCCCCCGCCGACTGGTCGGCCTGGCACGGCGGCGCCGATGCGCTGCTCGGCGCCGAACGGCGCGCCGGCGCCTCGGCCGCCACCAGCGACTGGAAGGCCTTCGGCGATCCGCTGCTCGACAGCCTGCAGGCGCGCGCGCGCGCTGCCAACCACGACCTGCGGACGGCCGCCTTGCGCTTCGCGCAGAGCCGCGCGCAGCGCAGCGCCACCGCGGCGCAGCGAGGGCCGCAGCTCGAGGCGAGCGCGGGCGTGAACCGCCAGCGGCAGAGCGAGAGCGGCGCGGCCACGCGCATGATCGACGCGATCGGTTCTTCGGCCGGCAACCGCGAGCAGCTAATCCGTTCGCTGTCGCAGCCCTTCGACCTCTACCAGGCCGGCTTCGACGCCTCGTGGGAGATCGACCTCTGGGGCCGCGTGCGGCGCGCGGTCGAGGCCGCCGAGGCCGACAGCGCCGCCTCGGCCGCGCTGCTGCGGCAGGCGCAGCTCAGCGTGCAGGCCGAGGTCGCGCGCAACTACGTCGAGCTGCGCGGCAGCCAGCGCGAACTGCAACTGGCGCGCGCCGACCTCGCGGCCGCCGGCGAGTCGCTCGAGCTGGTGCAGGCCCGCGCGCGCGGCGGCCTCGTGACCGAGCTCGACCCGGTGCGCCAGCGCGGCCTGCTGGCCGAGCTGCGCGGCCGCATCCCGGCGCTGCTGCAGCAGGAGGCGCAGGCGATGAACCAGATCACGCTGCTGCTCGGCGCCGCGCCGGGCGCGCTCAATGCCGAGCTCGCGGCGCCGGCCGATGCCACCGCGCAGGACCGCGCCCTGCCCGAACTCGCGCTGGGCCTGCCGGCCGAACTCGCGCGGCGCCGACCCGATATCGCCGCGGCCGAGGCGCAACTCCATGCCGCCACCGCGCGCGTGGGCGTGGCGGTGGCCGAGCTCTATCCGCGCGTGACGCTGGGCGCGCGCTTCGGCAACGAATCGGTGGGCCACGAGCGCTTCGGCGACTGGGGCAGCCGGCAGTGGCAGGTCGGCCCCTCGCTGAGCCTGCCGATCTTCGACATGGGAAGGCGCCGCAGCACCGTGACCCTGCGCGAGCTGCAGCAGCAGGAAGCGGCCGTCGCCTTCCAGCAGACGGTGCTCAAGGCCTGGCACGAGATCGACGGCGCGCTCAGCGCCTATGCGGCCGAACGCCGCCGCCAGGCCGAGCTGGCCGAGCGCGAGCGCGAGAGCGCCGATGCGCTGGCGCTCGCGCAGGCGCGCTACGCCGGCGGGCTCACCGACTTCGGCGTGGCGCTCGAGGCCCGCCGCACCCTGCTGCAGGCCCAGCGCGACCGGGCCCAGAGCCGCAGCCGGCTGGCCGTGGACTGGGTCGCGGTCTGCAAGGCGCTGGGCAGCGCGCCGCCCGAGGAGGCGGTCGCCACGGCGGCATCGGGGCCGCCAATTTGATACATTGCAACAACGTTTGAAACACAAAAACACAATCCATCTAGAATTACTACCGGTTTCGGTAGTTGACGGATGGGTTTTGTCCGCGCGCCCCTGAGGCGCGGCCCGATCGGCACTCCCGGCACCCCCTGCATCGCAGGGCCGCCCGACGGGGGTCGCGCACGGCGAATGGCCGGCTCCCGGCGCCGACCGTTCGCGCTTTGCGCCCCCGCCGCGGGGAAGACCGATGCGAGCCTTCTCCTCGCTGCAAGCCGGCGTACGCCGGCTGTGCGCCGCCCTGCTGGGGGCGGTGGCCCTGCTGGTCGCATCGCCCTCGGGCGCGGTCGTGCTCGACGAGATCGGCCGCGGCACCGCCAGCGTCCACCGGCTGAAGTTCTTCGTCGATCCGCAGCTCGCGGCCGAGATCGGCGGCGCCGAGGCCGGCCGCCGGCTGGCGCAGTACGTGGCCGACGTGAACACCGTCTTCACGCGCGAATCGGTGCGCGGCTTCGGCTTCGACCCCGCCGCCGACCTGCAATGGATCGCCCCGGCCCAGGCGCCGCAATGCAGCCTCAACGGCCTGGTCAACGGCGAGATCGCGGTCTGCATCAACAAGTCGACGCGCGGCTACAGCCACGGCGGCCTGACGATGAGCTGGACCTTTCCGGCGCGCGGCGCGACCTGGAACCTCAACTGGACCGCGATCCACGACCCGCTGCGCCTCACGCGCGCCATCGCGCCCGGCGCCGTCGAATCGACCGAGAAGGACTACCTCGGGCGCCAGCTCAAGACCCTGCTGCACGAACTCGAGCACGTCTTCGGCGCCGGCTCGGGCGAGTACTACAACGCGATCGCCGTGGCCGACACCACCGACGTCGCGCCCAAGGCCGACCTCGACCTCACGAAGCCCGCCGACCGCTACTGGTGGCCGCGCCAGCACTGGCGGCTCGATCCGCTGCTGGGCACGGTGTTCGAGGAGCGCTTCGACCCCGCGGCCAACCGCGTGGCCACGCTCGAGATGATCCGCTTCACCGAGGGCACCAAGGCCAACCTCGACACCGACTGGAGCAACTGGCCCAAGCTCGGCAGCTCCAAGTTCATGGCCGGCACCACCGCCACCCAGGTGCGCGTGAGCGAGCGCGAGGGCGGCGCGGCGCTGCCCGGCGCGCAGGTCTGGGTATGGCGCGATCCGGGCGCGGGCAAGCCGCTGGAGCCGATCGCGCAGGGCGTGTCGGACGCGGGCGGGCGCTTCGTCTTCGACTGGCGCTGCGGCTTCACCTGCTTCGCGGTCGGCAAGACCAACCTGCTGGTGAAGGCGCAGGCACCGGGCCGCGCACCGGGCGCGAGCTGGTTCACCATCTTCGATGCCTTCGAGCAGAAGGCGGTGCGCGGCCAGGCCATGTTCTCCATCGACCTGCCGCTGGGCCTGCCCGACGACCACAAGCCGGTGGTCTCGCTGGCCGCGCCGGCCATGGCCACCGTGGGCCAGCCGGTGACGCTGGCGCCGGTGGCGGTCGACAACGTGGGCGTGTGGGGCCTCAAGGTGATGGGCGCGCAGAGCCTGCCGATCTGCAGCTTCACCGCCCCGCCCTACACCTGCAGCTGGACGCCGACCGCGCCCGGCATGCAGACCATCCGCGTGATCGCGATGGACGCGGCCGGCAACACGGCGGTGGCCTCGGCCAACGTGATGGTCAACCCGCCGGCCGACACGCTGCCGCCCGCCGTGGCCTTCGTCGCGCCGCCGACCGCCGCGGCCGGCCTGCCGCTGCGCCTGGCCGCGAGCGCGGCCGACAACGTGGCGGTGGCCGAGCTCAAGTTCATCGCCGACGGCCGCACCGTCTGCACGCTGCGCGCCGCGCCCTACGTGTGCACCTGGACGCCGACACGCGCGGGCCATGCGGTGATCGAGGTGCGCGCCTCGGACGCGGCCGGCAATCTCGCGGCCGTGTCGGGCGGGGTGCGCGTCGAGGGCAGCTTGCGGCCCGAGGACCTGTAGCGCAACCCTACATGCCGCGGTCGCTGCGCTGCCGCTGCGCCGTCATCAACGCCGTGTGCATGGCCTCGCGCATCGCGGCCAGCGTGCGGCTGTCGTCGTCGGTCTTGCGCGTGACCAGCGACAGCTGCAGCATCGGCGCGCCACGGCCGAGCCGCACGATGCGCACCGGGTAGGTCGCCACCAGCCCCGGGTCCGCGATCTGCACCACCGAGATCCCGAGACCGCCGCTGACCATGGCGACGATGGCGGGCGTGCTGTCGAACTCCAGCGTGCCGCGCTTCTCGCGCACCTGCGTGCTCACGAAGCGCGCGGCCAGCGTGCCGGTGACGGTGGAACGGTCGTAGCGGATCCAGTCGTACTGCTTGAACAGCGCGGCCACCGAGCTCTCGGTGGCCGTGGGCGGCGCCACCAGCACCAGCTCGCGCCGCAGCATCGGCTGCCAGCGCAGCCGCGCCGAACCGCCGCTCTCGGGCTGCGCCACCAGCGCCGCATCGAGGTCGCCGGCCTTCACCGCCGCGATCAGCGACGCGCTGCGGCCGCGCGCCGGGCGCAGCTCCAGCCGCGGATAGCGCTCGCGCAGCAGCCGCATGGTGGCCGGCAGCACGATGGGCTGCATCGACTCGATCACGCCGAGCCGCACGCTGCCCTCGATGCTCACGGTCGCGCGCTTGCGCAGCGACTCGAGCTGCTGCAGCGCATCGCGCATGACCGAGGAGACCTCGTGCGCCAGCTTCATCGGCTTGACCTGCAGGCCCGAGCGGTCGAACAGCGGCTGGCCCAGGTAGGCCTCGAGCTGCTTCATCTGCATGCTGATGGCGCTGGGCGTGAGGTTCATCTCGTGCGCGGCGGCCGCCAGGGTGCCGCCGCGCAGCACGGCGTCGAGCGTGGAGAAGGCATCGATCTTCATCAAATTTCCTTATCTAAGACTTGAAATAGTGTCGCTTTTTCTTTGCATCGCACGGTCCTAGACTTTTCCGACGACACCCGAGGACCCGATCGAATGAAAGACACGCAACCCGCCGCCCCTCTTGCCTGGACCGCCGAAGAGGTGCGCCAGGACAGCTCCTGGATCCAGCGCCTCAGCGAGACGGAGGTCGATGGCTTCCGCTCGGCGCTGCGGCATGCGGCCGCGCTCGGCAAGCCGCTGCTCTCGATGACGCAGGCCGACTTCCCGCTGCCCGCGGCCTCGCGCGAAGCGCTGGCCCGCGCCGTCGCGACCACGCAGGGCCGCTGGGGCATGTGCCTGCTCAAGGGCTTCCCGGTCGACGAATGGAGCGAGGACGAGACGCGCACCGCCTACTGGGGCATGAGCCTGCACATGGGCGTCGGCCGCACGCAGAACCGCGCCAGCCAGGTCATGAACGACGTGCGCGACGAGGGCGGCGACTACAAGGTCAAGGGCGGCCGCGGCTACAACACCAGCGCCGGCCTCGACTTCCACCAGGACTCGTGCGACGTGGTGGGCCTGCTGTGCCGGCGCACGGCCAAGAGCGGCGGCACCAGCAAGGTCATCAGCTCGATCCGGCTGCGCGACGAGGTGCAGCGGCTGCGCCCCGACCTGATCCCGGTGCTGCAGCAGCCCTTCTTCCACAGCTACCAGGGCACGCAGGACCCGTCGCAGCCGCCGTTCTACCGCTGCCCGATCTTCGGCAGCGACCCGGTGCATTTCGCCGCGCGCACCAACCGCAAGAACACCGACGCGGCGCAGCGCGACTTCCCCGAGGTGCCGCGCCTCACGCCGCGGCAGGTGGAGGCCCTCGACCTGCTCGACGCGCTGATGCCGAGCCCGCTGCTGTGCTACTCCATGACGCTGGAGCGCGGCGACCTGCAACTGCTCAACAACTACGTGACGCTGCATTCGCGCACGCCCTTCGAGGACTTCGAGGCGCCCGACGACAAGCGCCACCTGCTGCGCCTGTGGCTCGCGATCCCCTCGTCGCAACCGCTGCCCGCGGCCTTCGAGGAGTACTACGGCGACGTGCGCGCGGGCGCGGTGCGCGGCGGCGTGCGCGGCAGCGCGATCACGTCCGAGTTCCTGGCCTACGAGCAGCGGCAGGCCCGGGCCCTGAACATGCGGCTCGAGCCCTGGCGGGCGAAGCGGCCGGCGGCGGACGCCCTGGCCTGAAGCGCGCGCCGGCACCGGCCGGCCCGGCCCCCGATGACAACGAAAGAGAGACAAGCATGCTTCGACGCAGATTCATCGCCGCGGGCGCCAGCGCCTCGGCCCTCGCGAGCTTCGGCGTTCGCGCGCAGCAGGTCACGCGCCTGCTCGTGGGCGCGACGCCCGGCGGCGGCACCGACATCGTGGCGCGCGCGCTGGCGCAGGAGCTCACCACGCGCCTGGGCCACCAGTTCATCGTCGAGAACCGCCCGGGCGCGGCCGGCAACATCGCGGCGCTGGCCGTGGCCAAGGCGCCCACCGACGGCAGTACGCTGCTGCTGAGCTACACCAGCCACGCCATCAATGCCTCGCTGTATCCGAACCTCCCCTTCGATCCGCAGAAGGACTTCACGCCGCTCGCGGGCATCGCCAGCCTGCCGGCCATCCTGATCGCGCGGCCCACGCTCCCGGCCAACGACGTGCGCGAGCTGATCGCGCTGGCCAGGCGCGAGCCCGGCAAGCTCAACGTGGCGATCGCGGGCTTGGGCAGCGCCAACCACCTGGCGGGCGAGATGCTCAAGCGCGACGCGGGCATCGACATCGTGGGCGTGCCCTACAAGGGCACCGGGCCGGCCATCGCCGACGTGGTGGCGGGACAGATCGACCTGGCCTTCGCGGGCGTGGCCACGGTGCAGCAGCTCGTGAAGGCCAGGCGCCTCAAGGCCCTGGGCGTGACGAGCGAGAAGCGCCTGGCTGCCTTTCCCGACGTGCCGGCCGTGGCGGAAGTGCTGCCCGGCTATGCGTACAGCTCGTGGTATGGCCTCTTCGGGCCGGCGCAGATGCCCGCGCCGCTGGTGGCGCGCATCGCCGATGCCGCGCGCGCCGCGCTGGGCTCCGAGCTCATGCGCGAGCGCTTCAGGGACGAGGGCCTGGTGCCGATGGGCACCGGCCCCGACGAGTTCGGCGCCTTCGTGCGCAGCGAGATCGTGCGCTGGGGCAAGGTGGTGGCGGCCACGGGCGCCAAGCCCGAGTGAGCGGCGGGCGGGCCGGGGAGGCCCGCGCCGCGCTTCCCCGAGCGCCGGCAAGGGTTTCCACTTAGGACTAGCCTTCGCGTCTCCCCACGGCGTCGCCGGACGCCGCAGCCCTCTTTCTTCCGCGAGCGATGGCCTCCCTGTTTTCCCGTCAAGAGATCCATGCGATCGGCCCGGGCCTGCCGGCCCACGAACGCTTCGGCGCGCTGCTCGCCATCATGCTGGGCGTGTGCGTGGCCAGCCTCGACACCGCGATCGCCAACACCGCCCTGCCCACCATCGCCAACGAACTGCGCGTGAGCGAGGCCGCCTCGACCTGGGTCGTCAGCGGCTACCAGCTCGCGATGGTCGCCGCGCTGCTGCCGGCCGCCGCGCTCGGCGACGTGCTCGGCCACCGGCGCGTGTTCCTCTGGGGCCTGGTGCTGTTCACCGTGTCCTCGCTGGGCTGCGGCCTGGCCGACTCGCTGCCCGCGCTGGTCGGCTGGCGCCTGGTGCAGGGCCTGGGCGCGGCCGGCGTGATGGGCATCAACGGCGCGCTGGTGCGCGTCGTCTATCCCTCGGGCATGCTGGGCCGCGGCCTGGGCCTGAACGCGCTCGTCGTGGGCCTGGCCTTCGCGGGCGGGCCCACGGCCGCATCGCTGGTGCTGCTGCTGGGCTCGTGGCACTGGCTGTTCCTCATCAACGTGCCGATCTGCGCCGTGGCGGTGTTCTACGGGCTGCGCTTCCTGCCGGCCACCGAGCGCCACAGCCACGGCTTCGACGGCCTGGCCGCGCTGCTGTGCGCCGCCGCGCTGGCGCTGCTGGCTTCCACGCTCACCGAGGCCGCGCACCAGGCCACCGTCGAGTCGGTGATCGTGCAGGCGGTGCTGGGCTTCGTACTGCTGGCCTGGCTGCTCAAGCGCCAGTCCGGGCATCCGGCGCCGATCCTGGCCATGGACCTGCTGCGCAATCCCGTGTTCGCGCTGTCGGCCGCCACCGCCGTGTGCTCGTTCGCCGCGCAGGCGCTGGCCTTCATCTCGCTGCCCTTCCTGCTGCAGTCGCTGCTGGGCTACTCGCAGGTCGAGACCGGCTTCCTCATCACGCCATGGCCGCTGGTGGTGGCCGCGATGGCGCCCCTGGCCGGACGCCTGTCGGACCGCTACGAGCCGGGCCTGCTCTGCGGCATCGGGCTCGCGCTGCTGGCGCTGGGCCTACTGTCGCTGGCGCTGCTGCCGCCGCATCCCACGGTGGCCGGCATCGTCTGGCGCATGGCGCTGTGCGGCGCGGGCTTCGGCTTCTTCCAGTCGCCGAACCTGCGCGCCATCATGGGCTCGGCACCGGCCTCGCGCAGCGGCGGTGCCAGCGGCATGGTGGGCACGGTGCGCCTGCTGGGCCAGTCCTCGGGCGCGGCGCTGGTGGCGGCCTGCTTCCACGTGTCGAGCACGAATGGCGCGGTGTACGCGCTGTGGCTGGGTGCAGCGTGCGCGGCGAGCGCCGCCGTGTTCAGTTTCCTGCGATTGAAGCGGCGGGCGCTGGCGGTCTAGTCACTTGCGGTTCGTGAAGCTGGCATTGCCCAGCCCGGTGCCGATGGTGAGCACCGCCCAGTGGCCGACATCGCGCATGAACGGCAGTTCGCTCAGGCCCTGCACCACCGCGTCGTTGTGCATCAGCACCAGCGTCGGGCCCGAGCCGATCATCGGCATGCGGCGCCACAGCGCGCTCGGCAGGTGAAAGTTCTCGCTCTCCCAGTCGCCCGGCAGGTTCTGCGCGCCGCGCGCGATCGAGCCGTCCTTGCGGATCAGGCCGGGGCAGGCGATGCCGATGAAGGGCGCGAGCCGGATCTTCTTGCGCTCGGCGTAGCGCACCATGTCCTCGAGCATGCCGGCCACGTGCTCGACGAAGTTGGTGCGGCTGGGCTTCTCGTCGGCATGGCGCCACTTCTCGCGCCGCACCACCTTCGCGAGCGAGAAGTCGCGCGCCTTGCGGTGGCGTGTCTTCACGATGCCGCAGCGCACGTTGGTGCCGCCGATGTCGATCGCGAGGATCGCGTCGTGCTTCTTGAGCATCTCGGGCGGCGTCAGGTGCACCCAGCCGATCAGCCCGCCGTCGTCGACCTCGTGCGAGAGCCGGCCGAGCTGCACGTGCACGCCCATCTCCTCGAGGATGGCGCCGGCCTCGAGGATCGCGCGCTCGCCGGCCTCGCTCTCGGGAAAGCCGCCGCCCACCACGATGCGCTCGACCTTCTCCCATGAAGGCTGGTGCAGGAAGCGCTGGATCACGGCCGCGAGCTCCTGCGCGAACTCGCCGATCGCGCTGTGCATCACGTTGGCCGCGTCGCTGACCTTCTGGCCGCGCAGCAGCCGGTCGAGCTCCTTCTTGCTCATGTCGCGCGAATGCCGCAGGCCCAGCGGATCGGTGCCGTCGCTGCGGTGCTTGCGGCGCCAGCGCTCGAGCAGCGCGCGGAATGCGGTCTGGCTCGCCTGGTCGCCGACGAAGCCCTCGTTGTCGCGCAACTGCAGGCTGTAGCCGTCGACCTGCAGCTTGGGCAGCTCGCGCAGGCCGTGGACGTCGGGACCGGGCAGGTCGATCTTGGGAGACTGGCGGGGCTTGGTCGTGGTCTTGGAAGACTTCTTGGCGGGCTTGGGATTCATGGCTTTCGACTATGCGGCGCGGCGCGTCCCGAGCGCATCGGCTTCGCGCACCACGGCGTGTAGGAGACGGGCGGGTACGACCTCGGCTCAGACGGCGGGCAGCGCCGCCAGCAGGCGCTCGGCGAGCGCGCCCGGCACCTTTCGCGTCACCGCATGCACCTCGAGCTCGAGCGCAAAGCCGCGCGGCAGCTCGGCCCAGGCCACGCCGGAGGGCGCCAGCCGCTTCAGCCCGGACTGCATGATCGCCAGCCCGAGCCCGCAGGCCACCAGCTCGAGCACGGTGGAAGGCTCGGCCGCCTCGTGGCGGATGGCGGGCGTGAAGCCCGCGCGCCGGCAGGCCTCGAGCATCTGCGCGCGCCCCTCGGGCGTGGCCTGGCGCGGCAGGAAGACGAAGGGCGCGCCATCGAGCGCCCTGGCGCCGGCACGCCGGCCGGTGGCCAATGCATGGTCGGCGGGCAGCGCCAGCAGATAGGGTTCGCGCGCCACGCGCCGGCTCGCGAGCGCATCGTCCGACGCGGGCGGTGCCCGGTGCGCGAAGCCGATGTCGATGCGGCCGTCGCGCAGCGCCTCGAACTGCGCCGCGGACCGCGCGGCCTGCAATTGCACCTCGGTGGCCGGCGACTGCCGCCGCAGCGCGCGCAGGGCCTTGCGCAACACGCCCGCATGCAGCGCGCTCTCGACATGGCCGATGGCCACGCTGCCGGCCCGGCCCGCGGCCTCCTCGCGCACGCGGGATTCGAGCCGCGCCGAGGCGGACAGCAGCAGCCGGCACTCCTCGAGGAAGCGCTGCCCCGCCTGCGTGAGCTTGAGCCGCTTGCCGCTGCGCGCGAACAGCGCCAGGCCCAGCCGTTCCTCGAGCGCGATGACCTGCCGGCTCAGCGGCGACTGCGAGATGTGCAGGCGCTCGGAGGCGCGCGCGATGCTCTGCGTCTCGGCGACCGCGACGAAATAGTGGAGCTGCTGCAGATCGAGCATATCGGACCTTTTCTGTCTCATTCATTGCCGAAACGGACGTGGACGAGCATAGACCGAAGCACGACCATGGCGGCCATTCACCACCCGCCCCTGGAGCAAATACATGGCACTCACCCGATTCGGATTCATCGTCACCGGCCACGGGCTCGACCCCGCGCGCGACCGCAGCGTGCTGTCCGCCTCGCACTTCCACATGATCACCATCGGCGTGGCGAGCGCGGCCCAGGGCCCGCAGGCCGCGCGCGAGCTGCTGGCGCAGGGCGTGCAGCTCATCGAGCTCTGCGGCGGCTTCGGCCCCGTGGGCACGGCGGCGGTGCTCGCGGCCGTCGATGGCGCGGTGCCGGTCGGCTCGGTGGGCTATGGCCCCGAATCGATCGCGGGGCTGGCACGGCTGTTCGCCTGAGTGCCCCGGGTGGCCGCGCGCCACGCATGCCGATACACTGGTCCGGATGCAATCGCCCCGCCGCCACCTCTGGCGCGCCATCCTGCTGTTCTCGCTGGCCTGGCTCGGTGTCGCGGCATCCGCGCAGACCACCGACGACGGCACGCTGCGCGTCGGCTCGAAGCGCTTCACCGAGTCCTACATCCTGGCCGAGCTGCTCGCCCAGACCGCCGCGCCGCACCTCGCGAACAAGCCGGTGGTGCGCCAGGGCCTGGGCAACACGGCCATCGTCTACGAGGCGCTGCGCTCGGGCGCGATCGACCTCTATGCCGAATACACCGGCACCATCGCGCTGGAAATCCTGAAGGGCTCGCCCGCGGCCACGCGCGCGCAGATGAACGAGGCGCTCGCGCCGCTGGGCCTGGGCGTGGCGATACCGCTGGGCTTCAACGACGGCTATGCGCTCGCGGTGCGCGCGGCCGATGCCGACCGGCTAGGGCTGCGCAGCCTCGGCGACCTCGCCAAGCATCCCGAGCTGAAGCTCGGCCTGTCGAACGAATTCATCGGCCGCGCCGACGGCTGGAAGGGCCTGGCCGCGCGCTACGGCTTCACGCAGACGCCCACCGGCCTCGACCACGGCCTGGCCTACGACGCGATCGGCGCGAAGCAGGTCGACGTGATCGACATCTACACCACCGACGCCAAGATCGACCACCTGGGCCTGCGCGTGCTCGAGGACGACCGCCAGTACTTCCCGCGCTACGACGCGGTGGTGCTCTACAAGCTCGACCTGCCGCGGCGCCTGCCGCAGGCCTGGGCCGCGCTGCAGAAGCTCGAGGGCCGGGTCGACGAGCACGCGATGATCGCGATGAACGCGCGCGCCGAGCTGCAGAGCGTGCCCTTCGACACCATCGCGCGCGACTTCCTCGCGAGCGCCGGCAAGGACGGCGCGGCGCCGCAGGACACGCGGCGCGGCTTCGCGGCCAAGCTCTTCGGCCCCGACCTCTGGCAGCTCGCGCGCCAGCACCTGCTGCTGGTGGCGCTGTCGGTGGGCGTGGCCATCTTGGTCGGCGTGCCGATCGCGATCCTGGTGTTTCCGCACCTGCGGCTGCGCGCCCTGGTGCTGGGCGTCGCGAGCCTGATGCAGACCGTGCCCTCGCTGGCGCTGCTCGCGGTGCTGATCTCGATGCTCGGCGCCATCGGCACCCTGCCCGCGCTGATCGCGCTCACGCTCTATTCGCTGCTGCCGATCATGCGCAACACCGTGACCGGCCTGGCCGAGGTGCCCAACGGCCTGCGGCTGGCCGGCACCGCGCTCGGCATGACCTCGAAGCAGAGCCTGCGGCTGGTGCTGCTGCCGCTGGCGCTGCCCACGCTGCTCGCGGGCGTGCGCACCGCCACCGCGATCGCCATCGGCACCGCGACCATCGCGGCCTTCATCGGCGCGGGCGGCTTCGGCGAACGCATCGTGACCGGGCTGGCGCTCAACGACCGCGAGCTGCTCGTGGCGGGCGCGCTGCCGGCGGCGGCGCTGGCGCTGCTGAGCGAGGGCGTGTTCGAGCTGGTGGAGTTCTGGCTGCGCCGGCGCCGCCGCGCGCCGCCGGCATCGACAGTGCCTTGAGGCCCTCGCGCAGCAGCCGCGCGCCCACACCCAGCGGCTTGTCGGCGCGGTGGCAGAAGTAGGCGCGGTGGCCGGTCTCGCCGTCCACGCCGAGCCGGCCCACCGGCAACTGCACCAGCGTGCCCGCGGCGATGTCGGCCGCCACCAGCCATGACGGCATCTTTCCCCAGCCGAGCCCGGCGCGCAGCAGCGCGAGCTTGATCTGCATGTCGCCCGCGCGCCAGGTGGTGGGCGAGAGTACGTCGAAGTCCTGGCCCGCGCTGAGCGCGCTCGCATCCTCCACCACGATCTGCAGATGCCGCGCGGCCGCATCGTCGAGCGAGCCGCGGGCCTTCTTCCTCGCGAGCATCGCCAGCGGATGCGCGGCGGCCGCCACCGCCACCATCGACAGCGGCAGCAGGAACTCGCGCGCGATGCGCTCGTCGAGCTGCGAGAAGGCCGAGATCGCGATGTCGCAGCGGCCGCTGTGCAGCGCTTCGACTGGCGCGCCCATCGAGCCGTACTCGATGCGCATCGCGATGCCCGGATGCACCGCGTGCACGCCGCGGATGGCGGCCGCCACGAGGTCGATCGGGAACAGCGTGTCGACCGCGATCGACAGGCCGAGCTCGATGCCCTGCTCGATCCCCTGCGCGCGGGCGCGCAAGGCATCGACCTTCGCGAGGATCTGCCGCACGTCGCCCAGCAGCGCCTGGCCCGCGGGCGTGAGCACGGGCTTGTGGCCCGAACGGTCGAACAGCCGCACCTGCAGCTGCTCCTCGAGGTTGGCGACGGCCTGGCTCACGGCCGACTGCACGCGGTGCAGCCGGTCCGCGCCCGCGCGGAAGCTGCCGGCCTCGGCCACCACCGCGAACATCTGCATCTGGGACAGCGTGAGCGCATCCAGCATGGGCTTCTCCTTCTTCGGGCAATGCGAATCGATCGGTTCGATCGATGAAGTCGACCGATATTATTTGCTTTCATCGATCGGGCTCGAAGGCCAGACTGGCACCCATGCACTCCACGTCCGCGCCGCTGCCCTCCTCCACCGCCACCACCGCCTGGACCGGCGTCGCCCTGGTCGTCGCCGCGGGCGTGATCGCCGCGCTGCAGGTCGGCAAGGTCGCGATCGCGGTGCCGCAATTGCGAGAGGACTTCGGGCTCGGCCTGTCGGCGATCGGCTGGCTGATGGCGGTGTTCTCGCTGCTCGGCGTGCTCGGCGCGATTCCGGTCGGCGCCTGGATCGCGCGCGCGGGCGACCGTCGGCTGCTCGCGGCCGGCCTGCTGGCGCTGGCCTTCGGCAGCACCATCGGCGCCCTGGCCGGCGGCCTGGCCGCGCTGCTGTTCGCGCGCGTGATCGAGGGTCTGGGCTTCCTGCTGATCGTGATCGCCGGGCCCGCGCTGCTGCAGCGCATCGTCGCGCCCGCGGCCAAGGATCTGGCCTTCGCGATCTGGAGCTGCTTCATGCCGGTCGGCATCGCGATCGCGTTCTTCGTCGGCTCGGTGCTCGAGGGCTGGCGCGGCTTCTGGCTCGCGAACGGCCTGCTCGCGCTGGTGCTGCTGGCCCTGGTGCTGGCGGCCGTGCCGCGCCCGGAGCGCGACACGCGCCGGCTGTCGTGGCGCGACATCGCCGGCGACACCATCCGCACGCTCGCGGCGAGCGCGCCGCTGCGGCTCGCGCTGTCCTTCGCGATCTACAGCCTGCAGTTCTTCGCGCTGTTCAACTTCCTGCCGGTGCTGCTGATCGAGCGCATGGGCACGAGCGTGGCCACGGCCGGGCTGTTGAGCGCGCTGGCCTGCCTCGCGAACGTGGCCGGCAACCTCGCGGCCGGCCTGCTGCTGGCGCGCGGCACGCCGCGCTGGCGGCTGGTGGCGATCGCGACCGCCACCATGGGCATCGCCGCGCTCGGCATCTTCCTGCCGCTCCTGGCGGCGCCGCCGACCTTCGTGTTGTGCCTGCTGTTCTCGGGCGCCGGCGGGCTGCTGCCCGCGACCCTGCTGGCCTCGGCAGAACGGGCCGCGCCGGAATCGCGGCTCGCGCCGCTCACGGTCGGCCTGCTGATGACCGGCAACAACGTCGGCCAGATGATCGGCCCGGCGCTGGTCGGCGGCGCGGTCGAGGCGCTGGGCTGGCCGGCCGCCGCCGCGATCGTGGCACTCGCGAGCGTGGCGGGGCTGGGGGTGGCGATGGGGTTGCGGCCGCTGCGCTGAAGGCGCGGCCGCGAACGCTGCCTCACTCAGGCCAGCGTGTAGGCCGTCTTCACCGTGGTGAAGAACTCCTGCGCATAGCGCCCCTGTTCGCGCGGGCCGTAGCTCGAGCCCTTGCGCCCGCCGAAGGGCACGTGGTAGTCCACGCCCGCGGTCGGCAGGTTCACCATCACCATGCCAGCCTGGCTGTGGCGCTTGAAGTGCGTGGCGTACTTGAGCGACGTGGTCGCGATGCCGGCCGACAGGCCGAACTCGGTGTCGTTGGCCGTGGCCAGCGCCTCCTCGTAGTTCTTCACGCGGATCACGCTCGCGACCGGGCCGAAGATCTCTTCCTTGTTGATGCGCATGGCCGCGGCCGATTCGCTGAACAGCGCGGGCGACATGTAGTAGCCGTCGGTCTCGAGCTTCAGGCGTTCGCCGCCGGCGGCCAGCACCGCGCCCTCGGCCTTGCCGATGTCGACGTACTCCAGGTCCTGCTCGAGCTGCGACTTCGAGGACACCGGGCCCACGTCGGTGCCCTGCGCGAGCGCGTCGCCAACCTTGATCTTCGCCATGCGTTCCTTCATCGCCGCGATGAACTTCGGGTAGATGCCTTCGGTGACGATCAGCCGGCTCGAGGCCGTGCACCGCTGGCCGGTCGAATAGAAGGCGCTCTGCGTGCTCAGTTCCACCGCCT